>Ga0189275_100031_pt1 | contig 377261 bp, 347 predicted proteins | sample N19A6minimetaG_FD_130329 | JGI IMG/M metagenome (GOLD analysis project Ga0189275, IMG submission 130329) | Marine microbial communities from the Costa Rica Dome - N19 A6 mini metaG | ecosystem: Environmental > Aquatic > Marine > Oceanic > Photic zone | place: Costa Rica: the Eastern Pacific...
CTACATGGACATCGATCAGCCGAACGGCGCAACCGACCTGTCCCGTTGGGCAATCGACGGTTCCGTACAGTGGGAGCCGGTCTCTGGCTTCGTAATGGGTGCTGACGTTGGTTACGCCAACACCGACCCGGACAACGCATCTGACGTTGATGAACTCCTCTTCGGTGTTCGTATGCAGCGTACCTTCTAATCAACCCTCACTCGAGGTTTGATGGAAAACCCGGCGGAAACGCCGGGTTTTCTTTTGTCTTGTCTGGCAAAAAGAACTGTAAAATGCGACGCACAGAGTGTCGCTGCAGCTCAGAAGCTCAGAAGCTCAGAAATGCTAAGCGGAATAAGGCCGGGTGGCCGCCAGATTCAAACGCTTTTCAGAAAATCCGAAATCGTCTTGTGCGTCTCGCCATCCCACAGAACAGGGGCATGCCCTTGGCCGGGAATGGTTTTTGCTGTGGCATTCGGGTGGTTGTCCGTCATCCGCCGACATGTTTCCGGGCTCAGCAGATCCGAATGTTCGCCGCGAAGCACCAGAACCGGTCTGTCGGTCAGCTTTTCGTAAAGAGGCCAGAGGTCGGGTGTGGGCGTGGCATCATCGAGACTTGCCAATTGATGGGCGAGGGCGGGGTCGTAGTCCATCATCACATGTCCATCCTGCTCGCTCGCAAGCTGGCCGGCAAGCTTGAGCCAGTCAGCCTTTCCGAAGGCAGGGAATTGATATCCGAGCGTGTGTTCCAGGTTGGCTGCGACGTCTTCATGGGAGGCGCATTTCATGTGGTGGCCGAGTGTTGCGGCAATCCGGTGGATCGCGCGCATCTCGATATGCGGACCAATGTCGTTGAAGATCACGGCCGCCATTCGGGATGCGGGATAGCGCAAGCCCATTGCCAGGGCATGCAAGCCACCCCGTGAAGTTCCAAGAACGGCAAAACGGTCCAGTCCAAGTTCCGCAATGGCAGCATCGATGTCCTTGTCTTCAACGGTCAAGGCGTAATTGCGCCAATCGGGATCCCAGTCGCTCTTGCCTCGTCCCCTGTAGTCGAGGGCGATGACCCTGTGGCCGCAAGTTTGAAGGAAACGCGCGATCTCATTGAAATCTCGCGTATTTCTGGAAAGCCCCGGCAGGCAGAGAACGGGAATTGGCGACGCTGCCCCTTCCGAATCCGGTTTGGCAGACGGCCACTCGCAGCCTGACAAAGTAAGGCCATCCGGGCTTTTCCAGGTAAAGTCTACAACTGGGGGCATCGGGGCGGTGCTGGAGCTGACAAGCGCTTCTTGCGGCGCAGAAGTCATGGGTGTCTCCCGTAACGTTTCCATCCAAAAGTTGTTTTTTCAAAGATAGAGTGGATTGCGGGCGGGTGCCAATAGGTAGACTTCGTATCAGGCATTGAAAAGATGAGACCAGGTGTCGCTGGAAGAGCGCAGTTAAGGCAAGAAAAGTCGAAAAGCAGCAGTTCTATAGCATTGGAACCATTGCTCCTTGTTCGGCAGATGAGTATGTTGCGCCTCCATCTGAAACAGATGCCCTTCCGCCCGTCGGAACCACGACAGTCATCCAAGAGGAAACCGAGATGTTTAAAGGTTCAATTCCAGCGCTGATTACCCCGTTTCAGGACGGAGCGCTCGATGAGAAACGGTTTCAGGAGTTCGTGGACTGGCAGATCGCTGAAGGTTCCTCCGGTCTCGTGCCCGTGGGCACGACCGGCGAAAGCCCGACGCTGACCCATGATGAACACAAGCGGGTTGTCGAACTGTGTGTAGAAGCGGCCGCGGGCCGCGTTCCTGTCATGGCGGGCGCAGGTTCCAACAATACGATCGAAGCAATCGACTTCGCGCAACACGCCGAAAAGGCCGGCGCCAATGCCCTGCTGGTCGTGACGCCTTACTACAACAAGCCGAACCAGGCTGGCATGAAGGCCCATTTCAAGGCCGTCAATGATGCCGTTGGCATCCCGATCTTCATCTACAACATTCCTGGCCGGTCGATTGTCGACATGCTGCCGGAAACGATGGCAGAGCTGTTTGAAACCTGCGAGAACATCAAGGGTGTCAAGGATGCAACGGCTGACATGGCAAAGGCCAGCCGTCAGCGCCATCTGTGTGGACCGGATTTCGTCCAGCTGTCCGGTGAAGATATCTCCGCACTTGCTTTCAATGCTCACGGCGGTGTCGGGTGCATTTCGGTAACCGCAAACGTGGCACCGCGCCTGTGTGCCGAGTTCCAGGCTGCCACGCTTGCCGGTGACTACAAGAAGGCGCTGGAATATCAGGACCGCCTCGCGCCGCTACACCGGGCCATGTTCCTGGAACCGAGCCCGGGCGGTGCTAAATATGCGCTTTCCCTGCTTGGCAAGGTGGACGAAGAGTTGCGGCTGCCTCTTCTGCCGGTGACGGAAGCAGCACAAGCCGAGATCCGAGCTGCAATGGCACACGCAGGGCTGATCAACTGACCGGAAAAGGAATGGCACTGGCTGCCGGGAACTGACGTTCGTCTCGATTGTTTGCCCTTTCGAGACGAACCGAACTTCAAGGCGCTGGCGCCGGAAGGAAAAAAATGGCTCCGAGAAAAGGGGGCGATCCGGGGCGGACAATCATTTCCGACAACCGGAAAGCCCGGTTCAATTTCGAAATCGAAGATACGCTGGAAGCAGGTATCGAGTTGAAGGGCACCGAGGTCAAATCGCTGCGCAACGGCAAGGCGAATATTGCAGAATCCTACGCCGCCGAACATAAGGGCGAGATCTGGATCTACAACGTCTATATTCCGGAATACCTGCAGGCCAATCGGTTCAATCACGAACCCCGCCGTCCGCGAAAATTGCTGTTGCACAAGCGCGAGATCGGCAAGTTGGCTGGTGCCGTCCAGAAGGACGGCAAGACGATTGTCCCACTCAAGCTCTATTTCAATGAGCAGGGCCGGGCAAAGCTGGAATTGGCCCTTGCCCGGGGTAAAAAGCTGCATGACAAGCGCGAGACTGAGAAGAAACGCGATTGGCAGCGCGAAAAGTCCCGCTTGATGAAGAACTTCAGCTGATTTTCGCTATCCACAGCGGCGCTGCGTGACAATTCCATGACTGTGCGTAACCTGTTGAAAGCTTGCGCATAACGTGTGGAAGAGCTGTGCAGTGCCTGTGGGTAGTGGAAGCGCCCATCCCGGACTTTTCCCGTGGATTGCCTGTGATCATTCACAGCGTAACCGTCTCGACGGACTTGTCCGGGATCTAAGCCGTCAAACCTTCCAGGATTTCCCGTTTCCAGTCGGGAATAGGGCAGGGTCTGCGAGTTTCACGGGCCACGTGGACATGGACAAAGCGGCCGTGAGCTGCTGTCGTCTGGCTTTCGCCGGCAAACAATCCAACCCTGAAAATTACAGAAGTTGAGCCAAGTTTTTCAACCTTCAGTCCTGCGGATATGATGGCGGGAAAGGTTAGTTCGGCGAAGTAATGGCAGCCGGTTTCCACCACCAGAAAGATCTCGGGGCTCTTTAGCGGGTCGAGCAGTTTCTTATCAACGTACCAGCTGTTAACAGCCGTATCGAAAAAGCTCAAATACTGAACGTTGTTGACGTGCCCGTAGATGTCCACATCCATCCACCTTGTGGGGATATGTTGAAAAGCTTTGAATTCGGACCTGTTTAAAGGTTCCGGCCTCGCCGCTTGTGGAGGAGCTGTGAAGTTCATAGCGCCGCCCTGTAGATTTCAAGCGCGTCCGTTTCGCCAAGTTCCCGCGGGTTGTTGACCAGCAGGCGGGTTTGCTTCATGGCGTCGCTCGCCATTTTGGGCAGATCAGTCTCGCTGATACCGACATCGCGCAGGCGTGTTTGAAGGCCCAGTTTTGCAGCCAGGTCTGCCAGGTTGTCTGCAAACAGGTCAGAGCGCGTCCTGGCATCGTTTACCTCGGCAAGTCCAGGGAAAACAATCGGCGCAATCTCGGCATAAGTTTTTGAAGCAACAGCGTTATTGAACTTCAGGACATGTGGCAGAACCAGCGCGTTGGATAGCCCGTGAGGGACGTGAAACGTGCCGCCGATGGGATAGGCAAGCGCATGAACCGCGGCCACCGGTGAATTGGCAAAGGCCATGCCGGCAAGCATGGAGCCGAGCAACATTGCGCCACGTGCGTCCTTGTCGTCCGGTGTGAACACGGCCTTTTCAATGTTGGCGCCAAGTAGTTTCAAGGCTTCAACGGCAAGCGTTCGGGAGACGGGGTTGTTGTTCACCGATTTCGAGGCGTATCCCTCGATCGCGTGGACCATGGCATCTATCCCTGTCGCCGCAGTGACAGGGCCTGGCAGGCCAAGTGTGAGCAGCGGGTCGAGGATCGCAAGATCGGGAAGAAGGAAGGGAGAAACGACGCCGCGCTTTTCCTCATCCCCCACTGTAATGATCGAGATCGGAGTGACCTCGGAGCCGGTTCCTGCTGTGGTCGGAACGAGGATCAGCGGCAGTCGCGGCCCCTTGGCGTTTCCGATGCCCCAGGCTTCGTCCAGATCCTCGTTGCTGCCCAGCAGCAGCGCGACAAGCTTTGCGACATCCAGGGAGGAACCTCCGCCGTAGCCGATGATCGACGTTGCGCCATGCGAGCGAGCCGCGTCCACGGCGGCATCGACCAGGGACCGCGACGGATCGGCGACGACGTCACTGAACCGGGCGATGTCATGCCCCGCTCCCACCAGGGATGCCTCGCAGGACGCCTGCAGGCCGAGGGAAACAATGCCGGGATCCGTTACCAGAAAGGGGCGCGGCCCCAGAAAGGAAGCCGCGTGGCTTGCCAGGTTCGCAGCTGCTCCATTTTCGAAGACGATGCGCTGACTGGTATTGAACGTGAACGCCCCTATCATAAGTCCTCCCGGGTTTTCTTTGCCCCACAGTGCCCGGAAAAGACATGCGCAGTCGAGTGAAGATTGATCCGACTTTTGAAGAAGGCGGGAGGGGGGTAATTTTCGAGGCTTGCAAAGTCTGAAGGTGTTCAGGCATGCATCTTCGCGCCTTTGGAAATTTTGTCTGCGACCTTCTTGTCCGCATGAAAGGCAATGCCGACCACTTTTGCATCATCCGGGCCAAAGCGCGAAAAGACCTCCCGGTTCGCACTGTCATGGCCCGTGGAGAACATTTCCTCGATGTAAAGACTTGCCGGAACAGAACGGTCCAACGTCCGCTTGTGGATCTTGCCGAGTGTTTCCGCGTCGGCACTCAGGACGATGATCGGCTGGACACTCATCGGGTGATAGACATTGGTCGCCGCATCGCTATAGGGTTCGCCGATTATGCCGGGCTTTGCAGCGGCAACGCCGGTTGACAGGAAAGCAGTCACATTCAGCTTCTGCCAGACAGCGAGATCTTCTCGGACAACAACGACGAACTTGGTTTCGAACATGACTTTCAACTCCACGCGGGGATTTCATCTTGAAGGCGAAAGCAAGGACCTAGCGGAGCCGAAGCCGAGTGGTCTTGAACGTTTGTGCGAAGTGGAAGTGGACAGGATCCAGGTAGCGCCACCGGAAGAGGGGATCGAGCGCATTGACGCCCGGTTTCACGGCAACGGCTTTACACCTCACCGGCACGACACCTACGCCATCGGATTGACCATGAGCGGCGTACAGACCTTCAGTTATCGCGGTGAGAGACGTGCTTCGCTGCCTGGGCAGGTGATCGTCATTCATCCGGACGAGCTGCATGATGGTGGTGCAGGGACTGAACGCGGGCTCCGCTATCGCATGATCTACATTCCACCGGAGCTGATTTGTGAAACCCTGGCTGCCTCGGGCAACGTGCGCCTGCCGTTTATCGGCTCACCCGTCATCTCCGACGCAGGCTTCAGGAACGATCTGGCGGACGCCCTGACCGATATCGATCACGAAATGGGGCCTTTCCGGCGTGACTGCCTGATTGCGGATCTGGCAGCTTGCCTGGCTCGTCATGCCGATGACCGCATGGCAAGTGTCTCCTCATTGAACTGGCCGTCCCTCAAGGCCTGCGCCGAGTACCTGAGAGAAGGCTGTGCAGACCGTATAGCCATGGAGGAACTGGAGGACCTGGCGCAGATGGACAGGTTTTCCCTGTCGCGGCAGTTTCGAAAGGTCTTTGGAACGAGCCCGCACCGGTATCTCGTCATGCGGCGTCTTGAGAAGGCCAAGACGGAGCTGCATCAGGGAGCGTCACTTGCCGACGCGGCCTTTGCCAGCGGCTTTGCGGATCAAAGTCATCTGACACGTCACTTCAAGCGCACATTCGGGATGACACCCGGTCACTGGCGGCAGCTTTGCGCCGCCAGTATGGCTTAGCCCGATCGGAAAACGACCGGGAGCTTTGCCTTAAAGCTTGCTCGGCCCGAACTTGTTCGACCGGGGGAAGCCCGTGGGCGGCAGGCGACCGGCCTGACCGCGTTCGCCGCGCCAGTCCGCAAGCTCTTCCATTGTCCGGGTAAAACTGCGGCCGGAACTGTCGGTCCAGGTCAGGCCGTCTTCGCCCTTGAAGACGCGGATATCCGAAATGTTGCCGTCCCGGTAGCGCTGCAGGCGCACGCCGCGGCCGCGACCCATTTGCGGGATCTGTGCCATCGGGAATACCAGCAGCTTCCGGTTTTCACCGATGATGGCCACTTGGTCACCCGATGCCTCGACACAGATCGAGGCTTCCGCCGGAGCGCTGAGATTGAGAACCTGCTTGCCCTTGCGCGTGTTGGCAACGACGTCGTCCTCGCTGACGACAAAACCACGCGCTTCGGTGGTTGCCAGGAGCAGGTTTCGGCCAGGCTTGTGAACGAAGGCGTTGACCACGTCCTGTGCTTCGTCCATTTCCACCATCAGGCGTATCGGCTCGCCATGGCCTCGTCCGCCAGGCAGGCGGTCGGCACCAAGCGTGAAGAACTTGCCTCCGGTGGAAAACAGCAGGATCTTGTCCGTCGTCTCGGCGTGGAGTGACAGTTTCAGTTTGTCGCCCTGCTTGAACGCAACACCGGAAAGGTCCGTCTGGTGACCTTTCATCGCCCGGATCCAGCCTTTTTCGGAAATGATGACGGTGATCGGTTCCTTTTCGATCATTGCCTGCTGGATGTCGATCAGGTCCGTTTCCGGAGCTTCGGACTTGTCGGTTCGCCGCTTGCCAATTTCGGTTTCAGGGCCATAGATCTTGGAGATTTCCGCAATTTCCTTGGAGATCTTGGTCCACTGACGCGCATCGGACCCGAGCAGTTTGGTCAGGTCGTCCTTCTCGGCCGACAGCTTGTCGTGTTCCTTGCGGATTTCCATTTCTTCAAGCTTGCGCAAGGAGCGCAGGCGCATGTTGAGGATGGCTTCCGCCTGAACGTCCGACAGCTCGAAAGTCCGCATCAGTTCGGCTTTGGGTTCGTCCTCTTCACGGATGATGCGAATGACCTCGTCCAGGTTCAGATAGGCAACAAGATAGCCTTCCAGAACTTCCAGACGATGGTTGATCTGGCCGAGCCGGTATTCGGACCGCCGGATCAGCACTTCCTTGCGGTGATCAAGCCATTCGCGCAGGACCTGTTTCAGGCCCATGACCATCGGCACCTTGCCCATGGAAAGGACATTCATGTTCAAGGAGAACCGGTTTTCCAGGTCCGTCAGCTTGAACAGGGATTCCATGAGGATATTTGCGTCGACATTGCGCGAACGCGGTACCAGGACGATGCGGATATCTTCGGCAGATTCATCGCGGATATCGTCCAGAAGCGGCAGCTTACGCGCCGTCAGCAGTTCTGCGATCTTTTCGATCAGGCGCGACTTCTGCACCTGGTAGGGGATCTCGGTGACGACGATCGTCCATTGCCCGCGTCCGAGATCTTCCACTTCCCAGCGGGCACGAACGCGGAAACTGCCGCGTCCGGTTTCATAGGCCTCGCGGATGGAACCTTGGTCCGACACCAGAAGACCGCCGGTCGGGAAATCCGGGCCCTTGATGTACTCCAGCAGCTCGCCGGTTTCCGCATTCGGGTTCTTGATCAGGTGCTGGCAGGCCTCACAGAGCTCGAACGCATTGTGCGGCGGAATGGAGGTCGCCATGCCAACGGCAATGCCCGACGAACCGTTGCCGAGAAGGTTCGGAAAGCCGCCCGGCAGAACGATCGGCTCCTTGTCCTCACCGTCATAGGTCTCACGGAAATCAACGGCGTTCTCGTCCAAGCCGTCTAGCAGCCGTTTGGCCGTGTCGGTCATGCGCGCTTCGGTGTAACGCATGGCAGCCGCGTTATCGCCGTCAACGTTGCCGAAATTGCCCTGTCCGTCGATCAGCGGATAGCGCTGTGCGAAGTCCTGGGCGAGACGAACGAGGGCATCGTAGACCGCCTGGTCGCCGTGCGGGTGATATTTACCGATCACGTCACCAACAACACGGGCACATTTCTTGAAGCCGGACCCAGGGTCCAGTTTCAAAAGGCGCATCGCGTAAAGCAAGCGCCTGTGCACCGGTTTCAAACCGTCGCGCACATCCGGCAAGGCTCTGTGCATGATGGTCGACAAGGCATAGGCCAGATAGCGCTCTTCCAGCGCATTCTTGAGATTGATGCTCTCAATGCCGCTTGGCGGCGGTGTCGTCTCTTTTCCCATACTTGCTTGCTAGCTGTTTCAGGCACGAGGTGCAATTCGCTAACTGCCTCGAATGGCCGGGAACAGCGGATTTTCAACGGATTTCACACATATGTGGGTGAATTTCTATCCACCACAGGCGAGGGTAGGAGAGTACGGTAGGCGAGCGATCAAGAAGTCCATTCAAAGAAAAATTCGAAGTAAAATATTGAAAACAGCGAAGCTTCCTTAATGTCATGTCAAGGAGAGAGCGGTATTAATCCAAGAAAGGCTGCGGATTTTACCGATGCCGGGTTAAACTTTGGAACATGCCTGAATGGGTTCAAACTGGTTGACGTCGGCCGTGACGGCTTTCAAAACGTGGGTTGCTGGTGATAGTGGCGACCCGGACGTTGCCCTTGCGCAATATCAGTTCATCCAGCGCCAGACACCGTTCCTCTACATGATGAGCCTGGCTGGCGGTTGGGGTTTGTCGGTGACGCACTGGTCGGTTGCTCTGATCGCTCTGACGCTTGTGGTGCCGCTACTCGTGACCGCCTTCGCCGTGCAGCGGATCGTGACGGTTCGCAGGCGCCAGAAAGAAACGCCGAGCCACGCTGAAATTCTTGCCTGGCAGAAGCAGGCCAAGGTCCTGGCGGTGGTTTCGCCTGCGATTTTCTCGATCTGGGTTCTGTCGCTTTTTCCCTATGGCGGGCCATACCTGCAGGTTCAGGTGGTCTTCACGATTGCCGTCGCCAATCTGGTGCTGCTTTTCTGCCTGGTCCATTTTCGCGTGGTTGCCCTCATCAACGCCTTCTGCGCCAACACCTTGTATTTTATATACTTTGCCATCGCAGGCGAGCATGTCTTCACCTATTTCGCGCTCTATGGAATAGCGGCTTCCATGGGGGCCTTCTTCATCCTGAACAACCACTATCGCGGCTTCATCAAACTGATCCGCACGGGTAGGGATCTGAAACGTCATTCCGAGGAACTGGAACACAAGCAGGATGAAACCCAGAAACTGAGTGATCTGAACTACTACATCGCGAACCACGATCACATGACCGGTCTGCCGAACCGGCGTTGCTTTCTTCTGGAACTGGACCAAAGCTTCAGGTCGGCTCGCCAGTCGGGAGAACCGCTGTCGTTATGCGTATTCGATCTGGGAGGCCTCAGGGCCATCAACAACATCTATGGGCTCAACACCGGAGATCAGATCCTTCTTGAGGTCGTGCGGCGGCTGAAATCCAAACTTGCACCGCAAATGTTCGTGGCCCGGATTGCCGGTGACGAATTCGCACTATTAGCCGTTGGGGACGAAGTAGCCTTTTCGGACGTCAGCAGTTTCTTTGACGAACTGTTTTCAGAGAGTTGCCAACTGCCGGAAGCCAGCATGAAGCTGAACTATGCCGCCGGTATAGCTCATCTGGATGAAAGCGTTCTGTCACCGACGGACCTGCTGGAACACGCCGTCTACGTTCTCCAGGAAGCAAAACTCAATCGGAACGAGCCGGTTGCCGTCTTCGGACCGCGCCACAGCGAACAGATGCTGTCCCACGCCAGAGTTACCCAGGCGCTGCAGTCGGCGGACATTGAAGCCGAATTGTCGGTTGCCTTTCAACCGATCGTGGATGTGGCACACAATCGGATTACGGGTGTGGAATGTCTTGCCCGTTGGCACAGTCCGTTGCTGGGCAATGTGCCGCCAGGTGAGTTCATCCCCATTGCCGAACGTTGCGGAGTGATCAACAGGCTGACGCTGGTCTTGTTGCGCAAGGCGCTTGAAGCCGCTCGTCACTGGCCAGCCGATCTGAAGCTGTCTTTCAACCTGTCGGCAAGCAACCTGTCGTCCCGTGGTTTCGTGCAGGAGATACTCGACCTGTTGGAGAGCTTCGGATTTGCGCCAGGGCGACTGCATTGCGAAGTGACGGAAACTTCCGTGATGTGGGATTTCAAGGAAGCGAGCCGGGCGATCCTGGCCTTGAAGGAAACCGGGATCCGTCTGTCACTCGACGATTTCGGCACCGGTTATTCGAGCCTTTCCCATGTTCACAAGTTGCCCCTCGACTGCATCAAGGTCGATCGCAGTTTCGTCCACGGTATTCGGCCGGATACAGCCGGATATGGCATCGTCAAGTCGCTGTTGGCCCTCAGCCGCGACATGGGCATTGCCTGCGTTGTCGAAGGCGTTGAAACGGAAGAGGAACTGTCCGTTCTAAAAAGTCTCGGCACAAGCGAAGTGCAGGGCTACCTGTTTTCCAGGCCGCTTTCCGAAGCGGATCTTGGACGCCTGTTTGCCAAGGGCATGACCCTTTCCAGCGGCACTATGCAATCGGACGACCCTCCGGTTGCTTTGGAGGCAGCCCAGGCAGGATGAAGGCGCGTCGTCTAAATACCTTTGGTTGCAGGAAAGGATTGTAGGAATCAGCACCGTCCCTTAGACCGTCGAAAGGTTAATTCAGCCGCACTGCCAATCGTGTGGTTCCTTTGCTGGGGGGGCATGGCTTCCAAACGCAAATCTTTTCGCGGGCTCTTGGTCGGTTTGCTAGCGCTGGTTCTGGTCGTGGTCGCGGTGTCCTGGAACGATTTTTACCTGCTGCGCCTGAAAACCTATTCCAATCCTTCAAGCAACATGCGTCCGACCCTGGAGGTCGATGAAGTTGTTCTTGCGACAAAAATCTTCCCCTCAATGGGCGAGCACTACGAGCCAGTCCGCGGAGACGTAATCGTTTTCACTATCGCCGCCAAAAGAGCGAACGATTATATGAAAAGGGTCATCGGCTTGCCTGGCGAGCGCATACGGCTTCAGGACGGCGTGGTGCTGATCAATGATGTGCCTGTTCCACGTCAGGCCCTTGCAGACTATCGCTACGAGGATCGAGACGGCTCAGAGAGCTCTGCTCCGCGTTTCAGGGAAACTTTGCCGAACGGCAGAAGTTACGAAGTTCTGGATCTCGATCCGCAAGGACAAATGGACACGACAAGAGAATATGTCGTGCCCGACGGTCATCTGTTCGTAATGGGCGACAATCGGGACAATTCGGTCGACAGCCGTTACACGGATTACATCGGGTATGTACCGCTGAGTGGGGTCTCCGGTGTCGTTGAGATGATCCTTCTTCCGAAAGGCGAGGGCAGTTCGCTGTGGCAGCGGCAGCAGCCGGAGTCAAACTAGCATGTGACCTTGAACGGTCAGAAATTCCAGGGAAATTCGGTTCGGTAACGCTTTTCAAGGGCGGTCAGCACCTGGGCGCGCGTGCCTCCGTCCCTGGTGCCATATTCCTGCAGGTACCTGTTCAGAAAAAAGCTTGTCAGGTCGAACCCCTGGGTGACATCAGCCCAGGTCAGCTCACTGCCGGCCTGCCGTTGCCCCTCAAGAAGAAAGCCGGGCAGGGGCAGCAGGCGGTCATGATAGGGCGTGCCGGCTTCCCGGCAGACCGCACGGGCGGATTTCGGCGACACGTAAGCCAGGTCTTCGTTGCTGCCTGTGGCGGCGCAGGACGAAAGATCGAGACCGATGCCGAGGTCGCGCAATACCTCAAGCTCGAAACGGACCAGAAGCGCGGCTGCCGCGTCCGAAGCCTCCAGATGATCCAGAACCACCGTTAGCGCATTGAACAGTCTCGGGTAGGCGTGGCGCTCGGGCAGGAGACGGAGCAAAAAAGCCAGATGCTGGAGCGCGGCCAGACCGAGGCTGCTGGTCATGAGGTCACCCGCCCGCAGGGTTTCCGGCTCTATGTGATACTGACCGAGATGGTCGGAAAGGCGCGCCTTCCAGGTAAGGGTGAGCTCATTGCCGGGCTGCAGGACAGGCCGGTGCCGCCGCGAGCGGCCACCACGGACAAGACCGAGGTGGCGGCCATGATCCAGCGTCATGGCCTCCAGAATGACATCGTTTTCGCCGTGTTTGCGGGTGGTCAGCACCACGCCGCGTCCGCTCCATTCCAAGGGCCGTTTCCCGTTTCATGTCAGGCCGGGAGTTTGGCGGATTCGGCGATCCGCGCAAATTATTTCGGAAATTCCAGTCCCATTTCCCGGTAACGCTCCGGATCGTCGGCCCAGTTCTCCCGAACCTTCACGAACAGGAAAAGGTGGACGGGAGCTTCGATGATTTCCGAGAGCTCTTCGCGCGCTGCCTGTGAAATCGCCTTGATCGTCTGTCCGCGTTTGCCGAGCACGATGGACTTCTGGCTGTCCCGCTCCACGTAGATGGTCTGTTCGATCCGGGCCGACCCGTCCTTGCGGGCCTGCCACTGTTCCGTCTCCACGGTGGAGATATAGGGCAGTTCCTCATGCAGGCGCTCGAACAGCTTTTCGCGGGTGATTTCGGCCGCAAGAATGCGCAGGGGCAGGTCAGACGGCTGGTCCTCCGGAAAGAGCCAGGGGCCGTCCGGAACCTTGGACGCGAAATAGTCCAGGATGGTTTCGGTGCCGTCGCCGGTCAGAGCCGATACCATGAAGGTTTCTTCAAAAGGCACGAATTCGTTGATCTTCTGCGCCAGCTGCAGAAGTTTTTCACGCTTGGCGACATCGGTCTTGTTGAGGATCAGAACCTTCGGTGCCTGCTGGCTGGACAGGCGCTTGAGGATGTTTTCCACTTCCTCGGTCAGGCCTTTGCGGGCATCGACCAGAAGCGCGATCAGGTCGGCATCGCGCGCACCGCCCCAGGCTGTGTCGACCATGGCGCGATCGAGCCGGCGCTTGGGTTTGAAGATGCCCGGCGTGTCGATGAACACAAGCTGTGCCGCGCCGTGCATGGCCACGCCGCGCACAATCGTGCGTGTTGTCTGCACCTTGTGGGTAACGATGGAGACCTTGGTACCGACAAGCTGATTGATCAGCGTCGATTTGCCGGCGTTAGGCGCGCCTATCAGGGCAATGAAACCCGCCCTGGTATCAGCAGGCATCTCCGGCAGCGGCTCGGGCAGCGGCATGTCGAAACGGCCGGTGGGGGCCTGAAAGCCGTTGTCGTCATCTTCGTCCATCGGACCATCGTTGGTCGTGTTTTCGTTCAAGCTGTCTTATTCCTTCCAGACGCCTTCCCGGCGCAATACGGCCTCTGCCGCATTCTGTTCCGCAATCCGTTTGGAACCACCCTTGCCTTCGCCTGGCGGCAGCCCCTGAACGGTCACCGACACGGTGAAATTCGGTGCGTGGTCCGGTCCGTCCCGGCCTGTTACATCATATCGCGGTGTCGGCAGGCTCTTCGATTGTGCCCATTCCTGCAGCGTTGTCTTGGCGTCGCGCAGTGGACCCGACCAGGATAGCATACGCGGCTCCCAAAGGCGCGTAATGAAGCTTTCGGCTGCCTCAAACCCGCCGTCCAGGTAAATCGCGGCAATGACCGACTCGCAAATATCGGCGAGCAGGGCGGTTTTCTTCCGGCCCCCGGTCTGTGCTTCTGCAAGCCCGATGCGCATCGCATCGCCGACACCAAGTTCCTGGGCGATTTCCGCGCAGGTCTCGCGCTTGACCATGTGGTTGAAGCGCCGCGCCAACTCACCTTCGTCAGCCTTGGGAAAATGCTTGTGCAGCATGGAAGCTATCACGAGGCCGAGAACCCGGTCGCCAAGGAACTCCAGACGCTGATAACTGCCCGACACTGTTTCAGACGGTGCAAGGGCACTGGCATGGGTCAGCGCGACCCGCAGGAGTTCCAGGTCCTGAAACTCGTATTGAAGTGCCATTTTCAGGGCCGAAATCGGACCTGGTTGATGCAGTTGTCTTTTCATGCAGCCTGCTTCGGCGGCGTTCCGCCAAAGCCCCGGTTAGAGTGTCCGGCCAATCCGTTCCCAGCGAACGCTCCACGGCCAGGACCAGATATGCCAGGCAGGAGTTCCGTCCTTGACGGAGAAGAACAGGATTTCGGCACGGCCCATGAAGTTTTCGAACGGAACGTAGCCGACCCTGTTCAGATAACGGCTGTCGACGGAGTTATCGCGGTTGTCGCCCATCATGAAGTAATGGCCTTCGGGCACCTTGTACTCGCGGGTGTTGTCCACCTCTCCGCGTGTCGTCAGGTCCAGGGTTTCATAAGAAACGCCGTTCGGCAGGGTTTCCCGATAGCGCGGAACCCGGCGTACGATACCGGATGGAGACTGTTCGATGAAATCATCGATCTTTTCGCGTTTGACCGGTTCGCCATTGATATGCACCACGCCGTCGATCACCTGAATGGTATCGCCAGGCAGTCCGATCACGCGCTTGATGTAGTCAACGGACGTGTCGGTCGGCAGCTTGAAAACAGCGACGTCACCGCGTTCCGGTTCGGAAGACCAGATGCGGCCGCTGAACGGGCCGAGGCCGAAAGGGAAGGAATAGCGGGAATATCCATAGCTGAATTTGGAGACGAACAGATAGTCCCCGATCAGCAAGGTGTCCTTCATCGAGCCGGATGGAATGTTAAACGGCTGGAACAGGAATGTTCGCACGATCAGGGCAAGCAACAGCGCCTGGACAACAACCTTGATGGTTTCGGCGAGGCCGCTGTCCTTATCCTTCTTGTTTTCCGTCACGCTCATTTTGTCCCTTGATCAAATTTGTCCGGCGTTATGGTCTGCATCGCCGCGTACAGCCGGACTCTTATCCGCTAGCGCCTGTCAACGCAATGAGAGGAAGGCCCTTGAGGCTGGGCTTTCAGGGGGAATCCGCCCTTGGCGGTTCGGGCCAGTCGGTCGGCCACGCCGAAATGACGACAAACGCCTGTGCTAGCGGATAATCATCCGTAATGGTCAGATCAATGGTGGTCCTGAAACCGGCAGGCGCCATTGCCTGCAATCGTTCGGCAGCGCCACCGGTCAGGGCAATGGTGGGTTTGCCGGAAGGAAGGTTGACGACGCCCATTTCCCGCCAGGCGACCCCCATGCGAATGCCGCTTCCAAGTGCCTTCGAGCAGGCTTCCTTGGCCGCAAATCGTTTTGCATAGGATGCGGCTCGCTCGGCGCGCCTGTCGGATTTTGTCCGCTCGATTTCGGTGAAGACCCGGTTGGTAAAGCGCTCGCCGAATCTTTCGAGTGTTTTCTCGATCCGGCGGATATCGATCAGATCGCTGCCAATTCCAAGGATCATGGCCTTGCTTTCCAGATTGCGGCGGGATGGGTTCTTGGTTCCGATCTTAGTTGGATCGGTCGTTCACGAAAATCAAGCGCTGCCGTCTTCTTCGACTGTGTTGCCCGGTGGGGGGAACAAACGGCCATGTTTGCCGGCGCCCTTGTCGGCCAGCTTGTTTCTGCGGCGGCGCTGGTATACCTCGACGCTCTTGTAAACGACCACATAGGAGACCGTTCCAACGACCAATCCAAGAGGAACCGCACCGATGAACATCGGTTTGAGCATTGGCCAGAGCGCGTCGAGAGATTTTTCGAAAAGGCCTTGCTGAAACTGCTGGTGAACCTGATGCGGGTCCGCCTTTGGAGCGCGCCCGTGGATGATCCACTGTCCGATTTTGAAGGTGAAGGCCCAAATGAACGGGAACGTCAGTGGATTGCCGACGGACGTTCCAAGCGCTGCTGCTATCATGTTGCCGCGCACCAGGTAGGCAAGTGCGAAAGCGGTCAGGAAATGGAAGCCGACAAGAGGCGTGCATGAAGCGAAGGCACCCGCGGCAAAGCCAAGGGCAATCGCGTGGGGTGTCGCCGTGAGGCGCAAGACGCGCTTGCCGAAATAGCGGGTCGAACGCGCCCAGCTGTTCCGGGGCCAGACGGCAACGCGCAGTCGCTCAATCCGTGTTGGCCTATTTCTCCGGCGAAACAGCATGGTCTAAGGTTCGTTCCCGTCTTTTATCGTTCAGCTTAGTCCGCGGCTGCCAGGTTTGACAGCTGGCAAGGCGGCAAGTTCCGGCGGCAGGTTGTCAGGTTCATAGGCCGGAACCTTGTATTCTGCCAGAGCAATCACCGGAACCGAGGCGTCAGCCTCGCCGCCGGAGCGGTCGATCAGGCAGGCAACACCGAGGACTTCAGCACCAAGAGCTTTCAACGAGGTTACCGTTTCCCGACTCGATAGGCCGGTCGTGACGATATCCTCTACAACAATGACACGGGCGCCTTGCGGCATTTCGAAGCGGCGCAGCCGAAACTCCCCGTCCTCACGCTCCACCCACATGGCGGGAACGCCAAGATGGCGGGCAGTTTCGTAGCCCGGAATAAGACCACCGAGCGCTGGCGATACGATGTAGTCGATCTGGCCAAGGCCGGAGGCGCGGATCTTGTCGGCGAGTGCCTTGCAGAGCTTTTCCGTCTTGTCCGGATACATGAACACGCGGGCCTTCTGCAGAAATACCGGGCTGCGCAGACCGGAGGTCAGAATGAAGTGACCTTCCAGAAAGGCGCCGGCCTCGCGGAATACGGCCAGAACTTCATCGCGTGTCATTATCAGATCCCCTCAAATTCTTTGGCGGCGGCGGGCCTTCCATGGCCAAGCGGCTGTGTCACTCACCGGCAAGCCGCCTTGTCCTTATGTGCCTGCTACCGTTTGTAATCTAGCCATTCACACGGCTGACGCTGGAAACATTAGGCTTGGTTCGCAGCTGATTTATGATCCTGTTCAGGTGCTTCAGGTCCCAGACTTCAAGATCGATGATCATCTGATGAAAGTCCGAGGCTCGCTGCATCATCTTGACGTTGTCGATGTTGCCGCTGTTTTCGCCGATCACCTGCGCGATGGTCGCCAGGGAACCAGGTTCGTTTGCAGCCGAAATGTCCAGACGTGCTGGGAACCGTTCCGGATTGTTGACGTCGATGTCCCAGCGAACGTCGACCCAGCGCTCTGTCTGGTCGTCGAATTCCTTCAGGGACGGCGATTGTATTGGATAGATGGTCAGTCCTTCGGACGGGGTCAAGATGCCGACGATACGGTCGCCGGGAACAGCACCGCCATCGGGAGCAAAAGTAACCGGGATGTCGCCGGACAGACCACGAATGGGAAGCGCCGGGCCTTCTTCTGGCTCGCCACTCTCGCTGGCGGCTGCCTTGTCTGCATCCAGTTCGCCGGGCGGAATGCGGAACTTCAGGCCATGGCCCTGTTTCAGGCCGAACCAGCCTTCTTCCAGGGGCGGGCCGGAAATGGCAACGCGCTCGTCCTGATAGTCCGGGTGAGCCGATTTCAGAACCAGTTGGGCGGAAAGATCCCCGCGTCCGACGGCAGCCAGCAAGTCGGCGACGCTGGCCTGGTGCAGGAGATCGAGGATCGCTTCCAGCAGGTCTTCCGAATAGGCTTTTTCAGCTCTGGCGAATGCGCGCTTCAGAATATGTTCGCCCAGGGCTCCATATTGCTTGCGCACGGATTCCCTGGTGGCGCGGCGGATCGCGGCGCGGGCCTTGCCGGTAACGGCAATCGCTTCCCAGGCCGGTGGCGGGGTCTGCGCGGGCGAACGGATGATTTCGACCTCGTCGCCGTTATGCAGCTCGGTCACCAGCGGCATGATCTTGCCGTTGATCTTGCAGCCGACACATGTGTTGCCGATACCGGTATGAACCGCATAGGCGAAATCGATCGGCGTTGCACCGCGGGGCAGGGCGATCAAACGGCCTTTTGGGCTGAAGCAGAAGACCTGGTCATGGAAAAGTTCCAACTTGGTGTTTTCCAGGAACTCTTCCGGCGTGTCGCCCTGGGCCAGCAGTTCGGTCGTACGGCGCAGCCATTCGAAGGCGCGGCAGTCTTCCGTATGCCGGGCGATATTGCGTCCGCCGAATTCGCCGTCCTTGTAAAGCGCGTGCGCGGCAATACCGTATTCGGCCACCCGATCCATGGAAATGGTCCGGATCTGCAGTTCCACACGCTGACGCGACGGCCCGACGATGGTGGTGTGGATCGACTTGTAGTCGTTCTGCTTGGGCGTGGAGATATAGTCCTTGAACCGGCCGGGAACGGTCGGCCAGGTCGTGTGAATGACACCCAGCACGCGGTAGCAGGCTTCCACGGTGCCGACGGTGACGCGGAACCCGTAGATATCGGACAGCTGCTCGAAGCCGATAGCCTTTCGCTGCATCTTGCGAAAGATGGAGTAGGGACGTTTTTCACGGCCCTTCACGAGGGCGGCCATTCCCCGTTCGCTAAGGCGTTCGGTCAGCGTTGTCTCGATGTCCAGGATCAGATCGCGGTTGCGTTCGCGCAGATCGACCAGACGATCGGTGATGGTTTCATAAGCTTCGGGGTTGAGCGTATGGAAGGCAATGTCTTCCAGCTCTTCGCGCATGTCGTGCATGCCCATGCGTCCGGCGAGCGGCGCATAGATTTCCATCGTTTCTTCCGCGATCCGTCCACGCTTGTGCTCCGGCATGTGGTGGAGCGTGCGCATGTTGTGCAGACGGTCGGCCAGCTTGACCAGAAGCACGCGGACGTCATCGGCAATCGCAAGCAGAAGCTTGCGGAAGTTTTCTGCCTGCTTGGCCTTCTGGGAAACCAGGTCCAGGCGCTTGATCTTTGTCAGGCCTTCAACCAGCTTGCCGATTTCCTCGCCGAACAGGGAGTCGATCTCGGCCCGGGTCGCGTCGGTGTCCTCGATCGTGTCATGCAGCAAGGCAACGGCGATGGTGGCGTCGTCCAGGCGCAGGTCCGTGAGGATCGCGGCGACTTCAAGCGGATGGGAGAAATAGGGGTCGCCAGACGCACGCGTCTGGGTACCATGCTTTTGCATGGCATAGACGTAAGCCTTGTTGAGCAAGGCTTCGTCGGCGTCCGGATTGTAGCGCGTAACTCGTTCAACGAGTTCGTATTGACGCATCATGGCCGCAACCGACCCTGGCAAACGGCTGAGACATCAGCGGGACAGACAAAAATCGCCCGAAGCGCCGGGGAAACCCCGTCGCGCTTCAGACGAACTTGTGAACTCAAATCAGACGTCGTCGGTCCGCTCCGGCGGAACGAGGCCTTCGAGGCCGCGCAGAAGGTCTTCTTCGGACATGCGATCGAATTCGACCGCGCTGTCGTCAACGTTGTTGACCTGCGTCATCTGATGCTGGTTCGAGGATGGAACCATCGGCACGGCTTCGGCCTCGGGCTCATCCACTTCCACATATTTCTGCAGCGAGTGGATCAGGTCCTCTTTCATGTCTTCCGGGCTGACGGTCTGCTCGGCAATCTCGCGAAGCGCAACAACGGGGTTTTTGTCGTTGTCACGGTCAATGGTCAGCGGCGAGCCGCTCGAGATCATGCGAGCGCGATGCGCAGCAAGCAGCACCAGCTCAAACCGGTTTTCGACCTTGTCGATGCAGTCCTCGACGGTCACGCGCGCCATTCGACGTCTCCATAGGCTTAAGGAACTTGAAGAACCAGCGTATAGTGTTCACGTTTCCAAAAAGCAACCCCTTGTCAAATTTGAGAGGAGGAGGTCAGATCCCGGAACGCATAGGCAAAGAATCCGCGGTTTTTTTGTCTGATTTGGTGCAGGCTACTCGCTTTTGCATTGCGGCACTCCAATATAATGGTGTAGGCCACTAGTAACGGCCCTTTTCAGAATCAGAAGGCCGTTGACAAAACAAAACGATAAGCTGTGTGACGCCACGGAATACGCGGTAAACTTACAGCAAAATATACGTCGCCTTATAGAGTGCGCCTGGAATTGGTCGCGGGAAGCCGGTTCCTTCTACGCCAAATTGCAAGAGCGACGTGTATGACTCGGAAAGGTTTCAAATAAGATGTTTGACGCTCGAGAAAAAGTTGCTTTGTTCATTGATGGAGCGAACTTGTACTCAACGGCCAAGGCAATTGGTTTTGACATCGACTACAAACGTTTGCTGAAAGAGTTCCAGGGACAGGCGTATCTCCTGCGGGCGTACTATTACACCGCGCTGATCGAAGATCAGGAGTATTCCTCCATCCGTCCGCTGATCGATTGGCTTGACTATAACGGCTACAAGGTCATCACCAAACCGGTGAAGGAATTTGTCGACAGTGCCGGCCGCCGCAAGGTGAAAGGCAACATGGACATTGAACTTGCCGTTGATGCCATGGAACTGGTCGAGTCCGTTGATCACGTGGTGCTGTTCTCAGGCGACGGCGATTTCCGCTCTCTGGTCGAGGCGCTGCAGCGCAAGGGCCGCAAGGTGAGCGTGGTGTCGACCTTGAAGACCCAGCCACCGATGATCGCTGACGACCTGCGTCGCCAGGCCGACCACTTCATCGATCTGGCCAGCCTTGCCAACAAGATCGGCCGTGATCCGTCCGAACGTCCTGCCCGTCCGCAGACCCCCGCTCAAGTCGATGAAGACGACGAGGACGACGACTACTGAGGCTTGATCGGGCAATGTCCGACTATATCGCAGACCATGGGCCAGTCGATCCCCCATCAGATTGTCCGGCCTGTCCCCGCCTTGTTGCCCTGCGTGAAGAGCTGAAAGTTGCCTATCCCGACTGGCACAACGCGCCGGTTCCGTCATTCGGAGCCGACGCGCCGCGTCTTCTGATCATCGGCCTGGCGCCGGGCATGAAAGGGGCGAACTGCACGGGCCGCCCCTTTACAGGGGACTATGCGGGAGATCTCCTCTACCAGACCATGATCGAATTCGGTTTTGCCGAAGGGACCTATAAGGCCCGGCCGGACGACGGTCTTCAGTTGCAGGACGCGATGATCACCAACGCGGTGCGCTGCCTGCCGCCGCAGAACAAGCCAACCGGCGCGGAAATCAAGACCTGCCGCCCGTATCTTTTGTCGACGCTGGATGCCAATCCGTCGATCAAGGCTGTGCTTGCTCTCGGCCGGATCGCGCATGAGACTTTTTTGTCGGCCCTGGATCAGCGTCGGGCATCTTTCGCCTTTGCCCACGGCGCACGGCACGAGCTTCCCGGAACGGGACTGACGCTTTTCGACAGTTATCACTGCTCTCGCTACAACACCAACACAGGCCGCCTCACTGAGGAAATGTTCCACTCGGTCTTCAGGCAGATCCGGTCGTTTATTCCTTAGGAACACAACGGTTTAACGCTTTCGTCGCAGTTCGGTGATGTCGATAAAATTATCAGCCGTTTCCCGAGCGCAGCACCCCCTTCCAACCTCATACTGAGGAGGACCGTCAGGCCCGTCTCGAAGGATTGGCCGCTTGCTCAAGAGTGTGTCGCCCATCCTTAGAGACAGCGCTGACGCGCTTCCTCAGGATGAGGTGTTGGGGTGGGAGCTGCCGCAATTAGAGGAGAGGGCAGGCGTGTGCCGCCTTCCACACGGTCAATCCTCTGAGTGCGGTTCCGTTTGATACGCCTCAGCGTCGACAACGAGCCAGCCGTTGGGGCCAAGATGTTCCTGCGGTTTGAAGCGGGCCTTGTAGGCCATCTTCTGGGAGCCGTTGACCCAATAGCCAAGATAAACGTAGGGCAGGTTCATTTTCCGGGCCCGCTCTATGTGATCCAGGATCATGTAGGTGCCGAGCGGGGTCCTGGTGTAGTCGGGGTCGTAGAAGGAATAGACCATCGACAACCCGTCCGAGAGCTGATCGGAAAGGGCAACGCCCAACAACGGGCCTTCGCCGGCTCCGGTGATGAAGCTGTTCGGACCGCGTTGGCGATACTCCAGGACAATCGTTTCGACATGTGTGTCTTCGACCATCATAGCGTAGTCGAGGACACTCATCTCCGTCATGCCGCCGTTCTCGTGTCGGGCTTGCAGATAATCTCGGAAGAGATCGTATTGTTCGGCAGACGGGCTGGGCGGCAGACGGGCGCCGACAATATCCGAGCCGGATTTCCAGACACGCTTGAAGGACTTGCTCCACTTGAAATCGTCGACGCGGACGCGAACCGAGATGCAGGCCTGGCACCGTTCGCAGGCCGGGCGGTAGGCGATATTCTGACTGCGCCGGAAACCGCCCTGCGTCAGTACCTCGTTGAGGGCGGGAGCGCCATGGCCGACAAGATGGGTAAAGACCTTGCGCTCTTGTTTTCCCTCAAGATAAGGGCAGGGCGCTGGCGCCGTAAGGTAGAACTGCGGATGATCTGTGGGGTGCCGTGTCACCGTTTTGTCCCGCGAAACCTTTAGATTTGTTCTCTATTCCCGGTCCTATAGTCCGTAATACCATGGCGCGACCAGAGAGAAGGTCAACCATAAAATGAGCGCAAGCGGTGTGCCAGCCCGCACAAAGTCGTTGAACTTGTAGTGACCCGGACCCATCACGATCAGGTTGGTCTGATAGCCGATCGGCGTCGCAAACGACGAGTTGGCCGCAATGATCAGGCAGACGACGAAGGCTTCCGGGCTCGCACCGATCTGGTTTGCCAGATTGATCGCAATCGGTGTGAACAGGACAGCCGCCGCGTTGTTCGACAGGAAGTTTGTCAGGATCATCACGATGAAGAACAAGGCCGACAGCATCACGGTCGGCGATGCCCCGGCGAGCAAATGAACCAGTCCGGTGGCAATCGCATTCGCGCCGCCGGTACCCTCCAGTGCAACGGCAGCCGCAAGCGAGGCGCCCACCAGCATGAAGATGCGGCTGTCGATGGCGCGCATGGCCTGGCGGATGTTGAGACAACCCGACACAATCATGGCGAAGGTCCCGGCCACGGCGGTGGTGACAATGGGAACAAGACCGCTGGCAGCCAGCGCGACAACAAGAGCGAAGATGACAAGTGCCCGTGGCGCGTAGCGTTTGCGCGGCACTTCGGCCATCGACCAGTCCAGCAGCAGCACGTCGCGATTGCCGCGCAGGCGCGCGATCGCTTCTTCGCTGCCGGCCACAAGAAGCACGTCACCCGCTTCCAGGCGAATGTCGTTCATCGCCATGCGCGGCATGCGGCTGCGGCGCTGGATGCCCATCACCAGACAGCCGGTGTCGGTGTAAAAGCCCGACTGGGGCAAGGTGCGTCCCATCAGGCGGGAGGCGGGGGCCACCACCACTTCCGCCAGGCTGATCGTACCGGCAGGTGCCTGGGTCTCGCGGCCGGAGTTGCTGGTATCTGAATCTGCTTCCATCAGCGGCTGCCGGCGAGCCAGAGCATTGGCAAGGGCTGCACGCGTCGCCGCCACGATCACGGTATCGCCGGGAGAGAGCACCACGTTTTCAAACGGGGGCAGGATTGGCTTCTGGCCTCGTTGAACCAGTCTTACCGTCATGTCCTTCAATTGCGGGAACATGCCGGATACGGATTCCACGCCCACCAGCGGATGACCATAGGTGATTTCGATCTGGGCGATAAACTGCTTGCCGGAGGAACTCTGGAACTCTTCCGCCATGGTTTTGCGCACCGGAAGCAGCTTCGGCATGATGAACAGCACATAGATCGAGCCGACACCGGCGATGATCAGTCCGATTGGGGTGAAGCTGAAAAAGGTCAGTTTGAGATCGGAACTTTGCGCCGCGAAATTTGCTACCAGCAGGTTGGTCGACGAGCCGATCAACGTCGTCATGCCGCCAAGGATCGCGAGGAAAGACAGGGGCATCAGAACACGGGCCGGCGATTGGCCGACCGTGGCGGCAACAGCAGTCAGGATCGGCAGAAACATCACCACAACAGGGGTGTTGTTCAAGAATGCGCTGAGCGCCGCGACAGTCAGGAGAACAGGGATCGCAGCCCGCAGCGACCGTCCGCGCGTCATCTTGACGATCGCCTTTGCCGGTGCTTCCAGCGCGTCGGTCTGGAACAGTCCCTGGCCGATGATCAGGAGGCAGATGACTGTTATCAGCGCCGGATTTGAGAAGCCGGACAGGAAGTCGCCAGTGGTGATAAGCGAACCGTCCGGTCTCTCGACCGGAAAAACCGAAAAGATGACAATGAAGGCGGAAACGGACCCGAGGGCTATTGTTTCAATCGCGTACCGCTCGACGGCGTACAGGACGACAGTGGACGCGATCACCACGAAGGTCAGCGCCATTGCAATATCAACTGAGTCCATTCACCTGCCCAAAGCCACCTTGGCCAATTTCACGAACCTGCACTTTAAAGCAGGCGGTCCCGGCAATGGAAGAGCCTTAAGATAATATTGCCGTTGATATATTCCTTTGAGGCAATGACACTGTCAAAGTTCATCCGCCGTTACCGCGATTTGATCCGATTAATGGGAACCCGGACTGGCGATCCGCGTTGAAGAAGTCATGAAATCAGATAACCCAATTTCGCCTTCGTTCCCGAAAGACCTGCCCTCGCTGGTCTTGTTTCTGGCGGTTGTCTTGGGTGTCGGCATCACGATCGGCGTTTTGAACACACCAGGCGCATGGTACGAGGCCTTGCAGAAGCCGCCGTTCAATCCACCCAACTGGGTGTTCGCGCCTGCCTGGACCATTCTTTACATTCTGATAGCGATTGCCGGCTGGCGGACATTCCTTCGGGCACCTGATAGCCGCGTGATGAAAATCTGGTACGGGCAGATGGTTCTCAACTGGATCTGGTCGCCACTCTTCTTCACGCTCCACTTCATGTGGACGGCTTTTGCCGTGATCGCGGTGATGCTCTACCTGATCCTGAACTTTATCGGTGGAAGCTGGCAACCGGATCGTTTGTCCGCGCAGCTGTTCATACCCTACGCGCTCTGGACCTGCTTTGCCGGAGTATTGAACCTGTCGCTGGCTCTCTTGAACTGACCTTACACCTGGCCGCGCACATAGCCTTGATGGGAGGCCGAGTTGATCACCACCGTTCCCAGTACGAGGTCGTGCAGCAGGCGTTTACGGTCGGAAAACAGTGACACCAGCAAAACGAGCGGCGTCAGCAAAGAGACCGAAAACCAGAACAGGATGACATGGACGGCTGCCAGAAGCGGGTAGGGCTTTGCGCCATACCAGAGGCGCATTTCCAGTCCCATCGCACGCATGCCCAGGGTTGACGCCTGCGGTCCGCCAAGGGTGAAGGCGACATAGAGCAGCGCGACCGCCGTCGGCAGGATGCCGTAAAGCAGGAAGCCGAGACCCAGCGTAAAGACACCCAGGAAGAACACCACGATGCCGGCACCGAAGGTGAACAACGTGATCACGATCAGATCGATGAAGAAGGCAAAGATGCGCCGACTGCGCACGCCGGAAAACAGCTCCGGATTGCTCACAGGATCGAAAACGTCCTGACGGGCATAATCGGAGGTGGTTTCAGCTGACATGGTTCGGCTCCCTTGGGTTCGATGATCAACATGTGGTGATTTGGAGCGGGTTTCGCAAATCATTTGCCGGGTGAAGCCGAACCGTTCCGCGGGTAATCCACGCCAACCCCTCATCCTGAGGAAGCGCGGAGCGCTGTCTCGAAGGATGGGCGGAATACTCCGGAGCAAGGAGCCCATCCTTCGAGACGGTCCTCCGGTCCTCCTCAGGATGAGGTCGGTGTGTGGAATGTCCGCATCAATAGCCGTGTGATGAAGGACTGAGGTGGCAGCCCTTCAGTCCATCCGCTCGCCGATTTCCAGGTAGCGCACCACGAAGGCACGTTCGCGCAGAGCGGCGACGATACGCTCGCCATGCGGGCGGTCAAAGGCCTCGAAGGTCACGTCCAGCGTTGCCCCTTTCGCGGGAACATTGAGGAAAAGGCGATGGTGCTCAACGTCGACCACGTTGCCCTGCATGTCACCGATCACGGTTGCGATTTCACCCAGAACGCCGGGGCGGTCCGGTGTGTCGATCCGGATCGAGACCAGTTTGCCATCGCGTGCAAGTTCGCGAACCACGATCTTGGACAGCAGTCTCGGATCGATATTGCCGCCGCAAAGAACCAGGCCAACCCTCTTTCCGGCAAATCGCTCGGGTTCGGTCAGCAAGGCCGCGAGACCGGCAGCGCCTGCGCCTTCCGCAATGGTCCGTTGCAAGGTCAGATAGGCGTTGATCGCCCGCTCGATGCTGCTTTCCGAAACAAGCAGGATATCATCGACGGCCCTTTTGACGACTTCGGTCGTCAGGACACCGATGTCGCGCACAGCGATACCTTCTGCGATGGTCGCCCCTTCGCAGCGCACGTCCTTGCCATAGAAGGCGCCCCACATGCCGGGGTAAAGCGTCGTCTCAACGCCAATCACTTCGACGGAAGGCTTGAGAGCCTTTGCCGCCGTGGCGATGCCGGCGATGAGGCCGCCACCGCCGATCGGCACGACGAGGACATCGAGATCCGGCTGCTGCGCCAGCATCTCGATGCCGATGGTACCCTGGCCGTGAATGACATGGGCATCGTCGTATGGGTGAACCCAGACGAGATTGTTCTGTTCGGCCAGCCTGTCGGCTTCTTCCTTCGCCTCGGCCAGCGTGTTTCCCGCCAGCACCACTTCTGCACCATGGTTGCGGGTCGCGGAGATCTTCACGAATGGCGTCAGAACCGGCATGACGATGGTTGCCGGTATGCCAAGCCGTCCGGCGTGGTAGGCAACACCCTGGGCGTGGTTGCCGGCCGAAACCGCAATCACGCCGCGCTTCTTTTCATCCGCCGTGAGGCTGGAGAGCTTCACTAGCGCACCACGTTCCTTGAAGGCGCCGGTGACCTGCATGTTTTCGTATTTTACAAAGACATCCGCCCCTGTGAGCTGCGAAAGCCGTGGAGCGGGCAGGCACGGGGTCTCGATTACGGCGCCCTTCAAAAGCGCAGCCGCTTCCTGAACCTTGTCGAATGTGACGCTGTCAGCGGTGGTTGCCCCGGTGGAGGTCATTTCCCGGCTGCCAGCATTTCGGCCACCTTCGGTGCGAAATAGGTCAGGATGCCGTCGGCGCCGGCGCGCTTGAAGGCGAGCAGACTTTCCAGCATCGCCTTGTCACCGTCCAGCCAGCCGTTTCCGGCCGCGGCCTTGATCATCGCGTATTCGCCTGACACCTGATACGCGTAGGTCGGCACCTGGAACTCGTCCTTTATCCGCCGGACAATGTCGAGATAGGGCATGCCCGGCTTGACCATCACCATGTCGGCGCCTTCAGCAATGTCCAGTTCGGCTTCCCGCAGGGCTTCGTCCGTATTGGCCGGATCCATCTGGTAAGTGCGCTTGTCGCCGACCAGGGTCCCCGACGAGCCGACAGCGTCCCGGAACGGTCCATAGAAGGCGGAGGCGTATTTCGCTGAATAGGCCATGATCTGCGTTCCGCGATGACCTTGAGAATCGAGTGCCTGTCGAATGGCGCCGATACGTCCGTCCATCATGTCGGACGGGGCAATCACGTCTGATCCGGCTTCCGCCTGCACCAGGGCCTGCCGGCAGAGCTGATCCACGGTCTCGTCGTTCAGGATCGTCTCGCCCTCCATCAATCCGTCATGACCGTGGCTGGTGTAGGGATCAAGGGCGACGTCCGTCATCAGTCCCAGGTTCAGGCCTTCCGCCTTGATGGCGCGCAAGGCGCGACAGGTCAGGTTTTCAGGATTGAGAGCCTCGGAACCTGTTTCATCACGAAGACCGGGATCGGTGTAGGGAAACAGTGCCAGTGCCGGAATGTTCAACTTCGCTGCCTTCTCGGCGTCGCGGACGGCTTCATCCACGGACAGGCGCACAACATCCGGCATGGACGGAACGGACTGACGGATATTCTCGCCGTCCATCAGGAAAATCGGCCAGATCAGGTCATCGACCGTAAGGCTGTTTTCGCGCACCAGACGGCGTGACCAGTCGCTCTGGCGGTTGCGGCGCATGCGGGTGCCGGCCAGAAGTGTGTCCATATGGTCGGAGGTGATCGGCGGGAGGGGAGATTTTGACGGCATCGGCCCTGACTGTTCGCTAGGAGATGTTGGAAAGCGTATTCTGATCGAAGTGAGCCGCCAATCTATCACGCAGATTGACGCAATCCAACATTCTGTAAAATAACTGAATTTAATAAAGAAAAAGAGATTGTTTGACGTTCGCGTCAAATGTGCTTTAGTGCTGCCGCGAAGACAGGGCGCAGACCTTTCCGGAGGAGAAAGTGCGCCGCCACCGCTTGAGGGAGGATAACCCGTGGACTTTTCACTGAACGAAGATCAGCGCGCCTTTCAGGACATGGCGGCAAGTTTCTCGCGGGATGAACTGGCGCCATTTGCCAAGGAATGGGACGAGGAAAGCCACTTCCCGATTCCCACCCTGCGCAAGGCAGCCGAGCTTGGGTTCGGTGGCATCTATGTAAAGGAAGATGTCGGCGGTTCCGCGCTCACCCGGCTGGATGCAACGCTGATCTTCGAGGAACTGTCCAAGGGCTGTACGTCGACGGCGGCCTATATATCCATTCACAACATGGTCGCCTGGATCATCGATACATATGGCTCGGAGGACCTGCGCCAGAAGTATCTGCCCAGGCTCTGCACCATGGACCTGCTCACCAGCTACTGTCTCACCGAACCGGGCTCGGGTTCGGATGCAGCGAGCCTGCGTACCAGCGCCAAGGATGATGGTGACCATTATGTCCTCAACGGCTCCAAGGCATTCATCTCCGGTGGCGGCGTAAGTGATCTGTACGCGGTAATGGTCCGCACAGGTGGTGAGGGACCTTCCGGCGTTTCCTGTCTTCTGGTCGAAAAGGGGACTCCCGGTCTCAGCTTCGGTGCCAACGAGGTGAAGCTCGGCTGGAAGAGCCAGCCGACGGCCCAGGTCAATTTTCAGGATTGCCGGGTGCCGAAGTCAAATCTGATCGGATCGGAAGGGCAGGGCTTCAAGATCGCGATGGCGGCGCTTGACGGCGGCCGGCTCAACATCGGCGCCTGCTCGATGGGGGCTGCACAGGCCTGTCTCGATCACGCCCTGGCCTATGTGCAGGAACGCAAGCAGTTTGGTCGACCGATTGCCGACTTCCAGGCACTTCAGTTCCGCCTGGCGGATATGGCAACCGAATTGGAAGCAGCCCGTCTGCTCTTGCACAAGGCCGCTTCGGCGGTGGATGCGAAATCGCATGACGCCACCAAGCTTGCGGCCATGGCCAAGCGGCTTGCTACCGACACCGGCTTCAAGGTGGTCAACGAAGCACTGCAGCTTCATGGCGGCTACGGCTATCTGCGTGACTATCCTATCGAGCGTTATTTCCGCGATGTGCGGGTGCATCAGATCCTGGAAGGCACCAACGAGATCATGCGGCTGATCATTGCGCGGCAGCTGCTAAAGGACTGATCGAGTTTTCCGTCCCATTCCGTTGAAACGACTCTTCTTTTTGCGAGGCGCCAGTGAGCGACGAGATTCTTTTCCAGAAGCGCGGCAAGGCCGGGTTTGTCATCTTGAACCGGCCGAAGGCACTGAACGCGATCAACCACGCAATGGTCCTGGCAATGGCCGAGCAATTGTCGCGCTGGGCGGAAGATCCGGAAATCGCACACATCGTCGTTACGGGTGCTGGCGACAAGGCGTTCTGCGCAGGTGGCGACATTCGCAGCATCTACGATGCCCGAATGAGCGGGCAGACCGATGGCCTGAGCGCCTTCTTCCGTGACGAGTACATGCTCAATGCACAGATCAAGGCCTATCCGAAGCCATACATCGCTCTCGTCAACGGGATTGTCATGGGCGGCGGTGTCGGAGTGTCGGTTCATGGCAGCTATCGCATCGGCACGGAAAAGACGTTGTTTGCGATGCCTGAAACCGGAATTGGTTTCTTTCCGGATGTCGGCGGGACATTCTTCCTGCCGCGCATGCCCAGGAACAGTGGCGTCTACTGTGCACTTAGCTCCGGCAGGCTGAAACAGGGCGATGCTCTGGCTACCGGCGTCCTGACCCACGCGGTTTCGGAAGAAAGCCTTGCTGACCTGGAACAGGACCTTGAAACAGCAGACGATATCGGCGCAGTGCTTGCGCCGTATCTGATGACGCCGGAGAAGGGGCCCGTCTGCGAAAGTCTCGGCGTTATCGACGAGATCTTTTCGGCTGAATCGGTGGAAGACATTCTGTCGCGCCTGGATGCTTCGCAGAGTGAATTTGCGGGGAAGGCCGCTGCCGCCATCCGGCAAAAATCACCGACAAGCGTTCTGGTTGCTTTCGAGCAAATGAAGCGAGGCCGCAAGCTTTCCTTCAATGAATGCATGAAGCTTGAATATCGTATCGTCTCGCGCATTCTGCAGGGGACGGAGTTCTACGAAGGCATTCGTGCTGTGCTGGTCGACAAGGATCAGGCGCCAAAATGGTCGCCTGCCCAGTTTGGCCAAGTGGACAGCGCCGAGTTGGCGTCGTATTTCGAGGAACCTGCTGACGGAGATCTGCCGCTCAGCTGAGCTTAACCTGACCCGGACAGCACATGATTACCAGCTTTCAGGACCTGATCGATTCCCGCCCACCCTGGAGCACGCTGCTGATCTGGTATCTGCGCGGCATTGCGATCATTCTCATCGGCGGCGGCGTCATCTACTGGGCCCGCATTATCGGCATCGTCGAATGGCGTGGATTGTGGTTCTGGGACATGCCCGTGGCGCTGCAGGGAGCCATCGTCTTTTTTGCCGTCCTGGATCTGGTGGCCGCGACCGGCCTCTGGCTGACCGTGTCCTGGGGCACGGTGATGTGGATTTTCCGCTGCTTCTGCCAGATCGTCATGCACACAGCCTTTTCCGATCTCTACGGCCGGCGGCCATATGAAATCGCCTTCTACCTGCTGACAATCGCAATCTATGCCGGACTGGCCTTCCTGATGGACAGGGAAAACAAGGCCAATGCCGGCTGACGGCGGTTGAATCAGTTTTTGAAGTGCCTGGAACGGCAGTTCAAGACGGCCAGCCAACAGATTCAAAATCAACATGAAATCTCTTTGGGAGGAAACCATCATGAGCACTATCGGATTTATCGGTCTTGGCAACATGGGCGGACCGATGGCGATCAATCTCGTCAAGGCAGGGCACAAGGTACTCGGCTTTGATCTGTCCGATGCGGCCATGGCAGCACACGAAGCGGAGGGTGGTGAAAGGGCAGGCAGTGTCGCTGACCTGGCTGCTGCTGCCGACGTGATCGTCACCATGCTGCCCGCCGGAAAGCATGTCCGTCAGATCTATGAAGGCGAGGGCGGAATTCTCGACAACGCCAAGCCCGGCACTCTCATGATCGATTCCTCGACCATCGACGTCGACAGCGCCCGTGCGGTCAGCGCTGCGGCAGAGGCAAGAGGCATGAAAATGGTCGACGCGCCGGTCTCCGGCGGTGTTGCCGGCGCAGCGGGTGGAACGCTGACCTTCATGGTCGGTGGATCCGCCGAGGCATTCGAAGCGGCGAAAACCTATCTCGACATCATGGGCAAGACCATCGTGCATGCAGGCGACGCCGGAACCGGTCAGGCGGCGAAGATCTGCAACAACATGATCCTCGGCATTTCCATGATCGCCGTATCGGAGGCATTTGTGCTCGCCGAGAAGCTGGGTCTGGACAAGCAGAAGTTGTTTGACATCTCCTCGACGGCGTCGGGTCAGTGCTGGTCCCTGACATCCTACTGCCCGGTGCCGGGACCGCTGCCGTCGTCTCCTGCGAACCGGGATTATCAACCTGGGTTTGCAGCCGCGATGATGCTCAAGGATCTGAAACTTGCTCAGGAAGCAGCAAATTCGGCCGGCGCGGCAACGCCGTTGGGCGCGGAAGCGGCAGCTCTCTACTCGCTGTTCTGTAATGCAGGTGGCGAAGCCCAGGATTTCTCAGGGATTGTGAAGTTCCTCCGCGGAACATCGTAAACAACTTGTTAAAGGGAAGTCTAAAACGCCCCTTAGAAGTTAACGGATGATTCAGCGTGTCTCTTAAGCGGATTTTAGAATCGCTCGGTTAGATTGCGAAACAAGGCGGGAAAAATATCCGTCCAACGACAGGTACTAAAAGAGGCGCAATCACATGATCACCGCAAGTAGGGCAGTCGACGCTGTTGCACAGAGTGAAGGGGAAGAGCTTGAGATCAAGCCGCTTTACCTAGAGGCTCTTACGCTCGTTGAGCGACTGCATCGGCGTCTGCTCGACGTCATCAAGGACGAATTCGACCGCATGGGCCGGTCCGACGTAAACAGCGTGCAGGCACTGCTGCTGTTCAACATCGGCGACAGCGAACTGACCGCCGGTGAACTGCGGACACGCGGTTACTACCTGGGGTCGAATGTCTCCTACAACCTGAAGAAGCTGGTCGAGACCGGTTACATCCACCATCAGCGTTCGCGTATGGACCGCCGGTCTGTCCGTGTCAGCCTGACGGAAAAGGGACGGGAAGTGGCCAAGATCGTGAACGATCTTTACGAGCGTCACATGCTGTCCGTGGAACAGGTCGGCGAAATCGGTCCGCAGGACTTTGTGGCACTGAACAAGTCCCTGCGCCGTCTGGAGCGGTTCTGGACCGACCAGATCCTTTACCGCCTGTAAGACATTCGCGGAACATTCAGATGACAAGGCACCGCCCATTGGGCGGTGCTTTCTGTTTTTCAGCCTCAAGTTGCCGACCTCACGCAAATTTGCACAGCCGGAATTCTCGAACGGCGGAGAAACAAAGCTATGGTGCAGGCAGTTTTAACTGCTGAGGCAAAGTTGACATCTTGTGGTCACATTGGAATGGCTTTGTGCAGTGCTCCTGAATCCGAGATGGTTAAAAAATCAAGCGATTTGTTAACTCCCTTCCGTTAGGACTGGGAGCAGGAACCGCCGGGGTGGCCTGTTTTGTTGGTCTGAATCCCGCGTATTTGAAGAACATTTGCGCCGAATGGCGCTGCAACATGGGGTCGGCGATGAACCTTTTATCCGGACCGTTCGGGATAAAGCGTCACTGGAAGTGGACTGCTGGAAAAACGCTCAAGAGCATGATGATGCTGGGCGTGGTGACTCCAGTCATGATTGCATCCGGTGCGCAGGCACAGACGGCCCCGATGACATTCGCACAGAACCAGCAGGTTGAATGGGCGGATAACTTTGACATCGCGACGGATCACATCACGGAAGTGAAATCCTCTGCTCCGACGTTGTCGCCGCAGACGGCCGACTATATCGCGGCAGCGATCGACCGTTATCAGCGCATTGTCCAGGCCGGTGGCTGGGGAACAGTGTCTGCTGGCGGCAAGGCGCTTCGCATCGGTGCCAAGGATCCGCGCGTCGTGGAACTTCGCCGCCGCTTGATCGTTTCCGGCGATCTTGAACAGCAGGCCGGCCTCTCCGACACCTTCGATTCTTACGTGGATGCAGGTCTGCGTCGTTTTCAGCTTCGTCACGGTCTTATTCCGGACGGTGTGATGGGCGACGGCACCGTGACTGCGCTGAACATTTCGGCTGACGTGCGTCTGCGCCAGCTCGAAACCAACATGATCCGTATGCGGTCCATGTCCGGTTTCCTGGGCGACCGCTATGTGATGGTCAACATTCCGGCTGCAGAGATCGAGGCGGTTGAAAACGGCATGGTCCGTTCGCGCCACACGGCTGTTGTGGGCAAGATCGACCGCCAGACGCCGATCCTCAACAGCAAGATCTACGAGTTGAACTTCAATCCGTACTGGACGGTGCCGAAGTCGATCATCCGCAAGGACCTGATCCCGAAGATGAAAGAGGATCCGCAGTATCTTGCGAAGAACAATATCCGCATCTTCGACTGGAGCAACAACGAGTTGAACTGGCAACAGATCGACTGGAACACGGATGAGGCGACCCAGTATCGCTTCACCCAGGATCCGGGCTCGGAAAACTCGCTCGGGTCGGTGCGCATCAACTTCCATAACAAACACCAGGTCTATCTGCACGATACGCCGTCCAAGACCCTGTTTGGCGAAGCCAACCGGTTCCATTCTTCAGGCTGCGTGCGCGTTCAGAATGTGCGAGAGCTGGTGACCTGGCTGTTGCAGTCGACAACTCCTGACTGGGATCGGGGGCGCGTCGATGGTGTTATCCGCACCGGTGATCGTGAAGACGTGAAACTGAAGTCGCAGATTCCGCTTTATCTCACCTACATCACCGCTTGGGCAAATGCCGACGGTGTGGTGCATTTCCGCGATGATATCTACGACCGCGACGATCTCTACGGAACGGGTGAGCAAGCACGCCTGTAGGTGTCGCCAAGCGTCAAACAATTGTTTCCTGTCCAGAAACGTCGGCCTTGATCGGGCCGGCGTTTCATGGATTCTAGCTCCATTCGCATGCTTGTTCGACAACGGGGTGCTGGATCAGGAGAACGGCAATGAGTCGCGAAGAGCGGCCTGGTGAAATTTATCTTGAGTTTCGGCCGATCGGTCAGCAGGTCAAGGTCACTGCCATTGACGCGGCGACCGGTTTTGAAGTGTCGGTGTTCGGGCCGGCTTCAGCGGCTCAGGAAGATCTGAAGCGGATTGCCGTTCGAAAACTTCGCCGCCGCCTTGAACAGGAAGGCTTGACTGCGCAGAACAGGCCTGACCCGACCCTATATTGATGGTTTGTCTTAAGTCTCTGCTTCCGCAACAGGTTTCGATAAAACAACTATCAATTTAAATCGTTTTGAGAAGAACGGCGCACCAGATCGATTTGCGAGAGCAGATTTGAATTGTGCCCGGGTATTGTTTTGGTGCTGGTCAAATGATCGATGCTGAAGGCCGGATCTGTTGCAGGTGTAACTTGTTGGGTTGTCAGTTTAGATTTGGCCCAAGGTTGCGAAAACTTGTTTCGTTCAAGATTTGGCAGCTGTGTCGTTTTCCAAACTGGACGCGTCGGTATGCCCCTTGGTTCTGGTCGGGGGGTGTGTTAATTCCTCGCCTCACACAGGCATGACGGTCGAAAGCGTCCTTCCGGACATTGGCCGCCGATGCTCCTGATCTATCAAAAGAACACAAGGATGGCGCTATGTCTTTGATGGAAAGCTCCGATCAGTCCCTGCAGTCCGGTTTCTTCACCCGCAGCCTTGCTGAAGCCGATCCGGATATCTTCGACACGATCGGCAAGGAACTCGGCCGTCAGCAGCATGAAATCGAGCTGATTGCTTCGGAAAACATCGTTTCCCGCGCAGTGCTGGAAGCACAGGGCTCGATCTTCACCAACAAATATGCCGAAGGTTATCCGGGCAAGCGCTACTATGGCGGCTGTGAATTCGCCGACATTGCCGAAACGCTTGCAATCGAGCGCGCGAAGGAACTTTTCGGCTGCCAGTTTGCCAACGTTCAGCCGAACTCCGGCAGCCAGATGAACCAGGCAGTGTTCCTGGCTCTTCTGCAGCCTGGCGACACCTTCATGGGCCTGGATCTCAACTCCGGTGGTCACCTGACCCACGGTTCCCCGGTCAACATGTCCGGCAAGTGGTTCAACGTCGTCTCCTATGGCGTGCGTGAGGACGACCATCTTCTCGACATGGATGAGGTCGAGCGCCTTGCCAACGAACACAAGCCCAAGCTGATCCTGGCCGGCGGCACTGCCTATTCCCGTATCTGGGACTGGAAGCGGTTCCGCGAAATCGCCGACAGCATTGGCGCTTATCTGATGGTTGACATGGCGCATATCGCCGGTCTGGTTGCAGGTGGGGTCCACCCGTCGCCGGTTCCGCACGCCCACGTCGTCACCACCACCACCCACAAGTCCCTGCGTGGTCCGCGCGGCGGCATGATCCTGAGCAACGACGAAGCGATCGCCAAGAAGATCAACTCGGCCGTCTTCCCGGGTCTTCAGGGTGGCCCGCTGATGCATGTCATTGCTGCCAAGGCCGTTGCCTTCAAGGAAGCACTGCAGCCGGAATTCAAGGCTTATGCCCGCGCCGTTCAGGAAAATGCCAAGGTTCTGGCTGAAGTCCTGAAGGAGCAGGGTCTGGATATCGTTTCCGGCGGCACCGACAACCATCTGATGCTGGTGGACCTGCGTCCGAAGAACGCCACCGGCAAGGTGGCTGAAAAATCTCTCGGCCGCGCCAACATCACCTGCAACAAGAACGGCATCCCGTTCGACCCGGAAAAGCCGTTTGTCACGTCTGGCGTTCGTCTCGGCACCCCGGCAGCCACCACACGCGGCTTCGGTGTTGCGGAATTCCGCGAAGTCGGTCTGCTGATCACGGAAGTGTTGGACGGTTTGAAGGCCGCAAACAGTGAAGAGGGCAACGCGGCAGTTGAAGCGGCGGTCAAAGCCAAGGTAGAAGCACTGACGGCCCGGTTCCCGATCTACGGGGGCTAATCGCGGGCTCGCTCAGGAGCTTTAAGACATGAGATGTCCGTTTTGCGGGGGTGAGGAAACCCAGGTCAAGGATTCCCGCCCGACCGAGGACAATACAGCCATCCGCCGCCGCAGGATCTGCAATACCTGCGGCGGCCGGTTCACCACCTTCGAGCGCGTGCAGCTGCGCGAACTCCTTGTGCTCAAACGCTCCGGGCGCCGCGTTCCCTTCGACAGGGAAAAACTGATGCGGTCCGTGCAGATCGCGGTGCGCAAGCGTCCCGTGGATCCTGACAAGATCGAACGCATGGTCTCCGGCATCGTTCGCCAGCTCGAAAGTTCAGGCGAAACCGAAATCACCGCGGAAACCATCGGCAACCACGTCATGGAAGGCCTGAAGGGCATCGATGACGTTGCCTATGTCCGCTTTGCCTCCGTTTACAAGAACTTCCGCGAGGCGAAGGATTTCGAAGCCCTTCTGGATGAGCTGAGCGATCCGGATGGACAACCGCTCAAAAACTCCTGACCTGCAGTATCCGGTTCTTGATGTCCGAGCTTTCCAATCTTGATGCCCGTTTCATGGCGGCCGCCGAACGCCTTGCCCGTCGTGGTCTCGGCCGTGTGTGGCCCAATCCTTCCGTGGCTGCGCTCATCGTCCGTTTCAGCGCGGGTGCTGCTGTTCTCGTGGGCAGAGGCGTCACGTCCCGTCCCGGCATGGCGCATGCGGAAGTCAACGCCTTGAACCAGGCAGGGGACAGGGCGAAAGGGGCGACCTGTTACGTCACCCTGGAGCCATGTTCCCACTACGGCCGAACCCCGCCTTGCGCCAAGGCTCTGATCGAGGCGGGCGTGAAACGCGTGGTCGTCGGCATGCTGGACCCGAATCCGCGTGTCGCTGGCCGTGGTGTCGCCATGCTGCGCGATGCGGGCATCGAGGTGGAAGTGGGTGTGCGCGAAAAGGCCATGCATGCGCTGTACCGAGGGTTCACTTACAGGCAACTGAAACAGCGTCCGGTGGTGTTCCTGAAGCTAGCGGTTTCCAGGGATGGATTTATCGGCCGGGCAGGCGAAGGTCAGGTCAAGATCTCCGGTGCCCTGTCGATGCGCAAGGTCCATGGGTTTCGCGCCGAATGCGACGCCATCCTGGTCGGTTCAGGCACGGCGCTTGCCGATGACCCGCAACTGACCTGCAGACTTCCGGGCCTCGCTGATCGCTCTCCTGTGCGGGTCATCATCGACCGGTGTGCCCGGCTGCCATTGACTTCCAAACTGGTGCAAACCTGCGTTGACGTGCCTGTCTGGCTTGTGTGTGGCAATGCAGCGGATGCTGACAAGCTGGCGGACCTGGCGGCTGCTGGTGTCAATGTCATCCGGGTGCCCGCTGAAGAAACCGGCATCAAGCCCTCTGTCATCCTGAGTGCGCTGGCAACACGCGGCATAACGCGGGTGATGGTTGAAGGTGGTTCCCGTCTGGCGTCGTCTTTCCTGGCGGCGGACCTGGTGGATGATCTTTGTGTCGTTACCGGGGACATCGTAATCGGCGAAGGTGGCATACCTGCTCTGCACGGTCTTGACCTTGCAGATGTTCTCAAAGACCCCAAATTCGAGCGGGTCGATGCGGGCCGTTTCGGTCCGGACAGTTTTGTTTATCTCAGACGGCGCGGAGCCTGACATGTTCACCGGAATTGTGACCGACCTCGGCGAGATCCTCGCTATCGACAAGATCCCTGCCGGAATGCGGACGCGGATCCGCACCGCCTACGATACGAATGGCTTCGACATCGGGGCTTCGATTTCCTGTTCCGGTGTCTGCCACACGGTGACAGCCAAGGACAACGGATCCAATGGCAACTGGTTCGAAGTGGAATCGGCCGCCGAAACCCTGGCGCTGACCAACGTCGCATCCTGGAAAGTTGGGCAGAAACTCAATCTGGAACGCTCGCTGACGATGGGTGCGGAACTGGGCGGGCACCTGGTTCTTGGCCATGTCGATGGACTTGCAACGGTGACAAAGCGTGAAGACCATCCGGATTCGGTCTATTTCCAGTTCGAGGCACCAGAAGAAGCCGCCCCTTTCATCGCCAAGAAGGGCTCGGTCGCACTCGACGGTACGTCCCTCACGGTGAACGAGGTCGACGGCTTGCTCTTCTCCGTCTTCCTGATCCCGCATACGCTCGAAGTCACGACCTGGTCCGATCGGCAGGTCGGTGACAAGATCAACCTGGAAGTGGATATGATGGCCCGCTACGCCGCCCGTCTTGCGGAATTCTCCAAGACCGGGTAGGGGACGGTCCCAACACCTTCGAAAAGAGCTAATATCATTTACCGCCTTAACCACGGGACGAACTCGTCACCGGGATATCGTGGTCCTTTACGAATGAGACTGGACAAACCGGGGCAGACGTGGTTCCTGTCGCGGCCTTACATAGGAACGAAAACCCATGAGCGCTGCACCGAAACTTCTGATCATCGAAGCCCGTTTCTACGAGGATCTGGCCGATGCTCTCGCAGAAGGCGCGATCAAGACCATTGAGGCTGCCGGCGCAAGCTATGACCGGATCGCTGTTCCGGGCGTCCTGGAAATTCCGGCTGCCCTGTCCATGGCTCTGACGGCAATGGAAAACGACGGCGAACTGTACGACGGCTTCGTTCTGCTGGGTGTCGTCATTCGCGGCGAGACCACCCATTACGATATTGTTGCCAATGAATCGAACCGGGTGATCATGGATTTGATCGTCGATGCGGATCTGGCTGTCGGAAATGGTATCCTGACCGTTGAAAACGGTGAGCAGGCATGGGCTCGCGCGAAGGTGGACGACAAGGACAAAGGCGGCGCGGCTGCCCGTGCTGCCCTCGACATGATCGCCCTGCGCGAGCGGCTTGGAGTATAAGAAGAATGACCGGAAAGGCCGACCCGGAAAAACCGGCTGGAAAAACTGTGCGCCCTGCAAACAAACGCGGCGTGGCTCGCCTTGCTGCTGTTCAGGCCCTTTATCAGATGGACGTCGGCGGTGCGCCGCTGACCAGTGTCGTCAGCGAATTCACTGCCTTTCGCCTCGGCAAGGAAATCGACGGTGCGCAGTACCGCGAAGCCGACGAACAATGGTTCAAGCAGATCCTTGCCGGCGTTGTGGAGGACCAGAAGTTTCTGGATCCCTACATACACACCGCGTTGGCCGAAGACTGGCCCCTGAAGCGTATCGACAGCCTGCTGCGGGCCATCCTCCGCTCCGGCTCCTACGAGCTGCTGCGCCGCAAGGATGTTCCGGCCAAGGTGATCATTTCCGAGTATATCGACGTTACCAAGGCCTTCTTCGATGATGATGAGCCCGGCCTTGTCAACGGCGTGCTCGACCGTCTTGCGCATGAACTGCGCAGCGGCGAACTCGAGGAAAAGAAAACGGACGGCGCCTCCTGATCATGGGCGCTGACCGGCCAGGCGAATTCGAGCTGATCCGGCGTTTCTTTGCCCCTTTGGCAAAAGACCCGGGCAGTCTCGGTCTGACCGACGATGCCGCGGTGCTGACACCGCGGGAAGGCCATGACCTCGTTCTGACCAAGGACGTGCTGGCGGCCGATATTCATTTCTTTGCTGAAGATGCACCGGAAGCGATTGCCGCCAAGGCACTGAGGGTCAACCTCTCGGACCTTGCGGCGAAGGGCGCACGTCCACGCGGCTATCTGATGGGGCTGTCGTTGCCGTCCGACTGGACGGTCGACTGGCTTGAGCGGTTCTGCAACGGCCTGGCGGCTGACCAGGCGGCCTATGATTTCCATCTTCTGGGCGGTGACACGGTTCGTTCCGGCAATGGTCTGCAGGTGTCGATCACGGCAATAGGCGAGGTTGAAACCGGCAGCGCAGTTCGGCGGTCCGGGGCGCGGCCGGGCGATCTTCTGTTTGTCACCGGAACCATTGGTGACGCCGCTGCCGGTCTTCAGGCGCGCCTCAATCCCGACTTCTGCCGCGATCATGATCTGACTGAGAGCGAAGAAGCCCATATTCTCGACCGTTACCTGCTGCCGAGGCCGCGCACGAGGCTTGCCGGGGCGGTGACTGATTATGCTTCGGCTGCCATGGACGTGTCAGATGGCCTGTTCGCCGACTGCGCGCATATGGCCAGCGCTTCGGCGTTGGACCTCACGATCGACCTGGATCAGGTGCCGCTTTCACAGGCTCTCGCCCATCTCAAGATCAAGTCACCAGAGGACTTTGCCCGTTGCCTGAACGGTGGCGACGATTACGAAATCCTGATGGCGGTGCCGGAAGACGTTTCAGGTACCTTCTGCCGGGTTGCTCACCTGGCCGGCTGTCCCGTCACGCAAATCGGTCATGCCCGGGCAGGTGAGGGCCGAATTCGGCTTGAGGAAGCCGGGCAACCTGTCGATTACGATCGCTTTGCGGGCTTCAGTCACTTCTAGCTGTCGCAAAGGACAGGCGCTGGAATTTTACCAGGCCGGATCCTTCGCCCGAATGCCTGCCTCCGATGGTGTTGCGCTTTCGTGCCGCTTGGCCGCGACGTGCCGCACGTTACAGCTCTCGGCTGGTCTCCGGTTGCAAATGAAACTTCTGGTCTTTCGCGGTCGGCTGTTGGCGTGTTATGTGCCATGCAAACTTCTGCTTTCCTGAAAGTATCCAAATGACCGTGACGACCCCCGATAGCTTTGTCGACGACAGTCTGGCAAAACGAAACGCGCTGCTATTGGCTCTGGCTCAGGCTATTGGTGGGGCTTCGGCGTCGATCGTGATCGCAACGGCGCCGCTGGTCGGGTATTCGATGCTGGATACGGACAAGTCCCTGGCAACTTTGCCCGTGTCGGCGATGGTCCTGGGAACAGCTTTCGGGACCATTCCCGCAGGCATGATCATGCGCCGCTACGGCCGCAGGACCGGTTTCATGGGGGCAGCTTTGCTTGGGGCCATCGCCGGGCTGCTGGCGGCATTCGCGGTTTTCCAGGACGAGTTTCTGATGTTTGCCCTTGGGTGCTGCATCAGTGGTTTTGCAGGCGCATTCGTGCAGCAATACCGCTTTGCGGCAGCAGACACGGCAAGTGACGCCTTCAAGCCGAAGGCGATCTCATGGGTGCTTGCCGGTGGTGTTCTGGCAGGGGTGGTTGGTCCGCAAACGGTTATCGCCACCAAGGACCTGTTCTCGCCGATCCTGTTCGCCGGTACCTATCTGGCGCAGGCGGGCTTGTCACTGATTGCCTTTTTCCTCGTGGCTTTTCTCCGAATTCCAAAGCCGCAGCGGCACAGCCACACCCAGGCGGGTGGACGTCCGCTGCGCCAGATCATGACACAACGCCGTTTCATCGTCGCGGCAGCCTGCGGTATCTGCTCCTATGCGCTCATGAGCATGGTGATGACGGCAACGCCGCTGGCCATGATCGGCTGCGGCCTGTCGCAGAATGACGCCACGCTTGGCATTCAGTGGCATGTGCTTGCCATGTTCGGTCCAAGTTTCTTCACGGGTAATCTCATTGGTCGCTTCGGCAAGGAACGGATCGTCTCGATTGGCCTGCTGCTACTGGCTGGATGTTCGGTGGTCGCGCTGATGGGGGTCGACCTTGCCAACTTCTGGATCGCCCTGATCCTGCTCGGCCTTGGCTGGAACTTCGGCTTCATCGGAGCCACCGCCATGCTGACGGATACCTACCGGCCCGAAGAGCGGAACCTGGTGCAGGCGGTCAACGATTTCCTGGTATTCGGCTTTGTTGCTGCCGCATCGTTCTCGTCCGGTGCTTTGCTGAATGTCTACGGCTGGAACACGGTCACCCTTCTGGTGTTTCCGTTTGTGGTGCTCTGCATCGGCTTGCTTATCTGGCTTGCAGTTGCGGAAAGAAGAGCGGATACAACCGCTTAAAGTACCTTCGAAATTCCATTTCGTCAGCGCAGCATAATTACTGCGCTGCATCAAACAATACCGTAACGGAAGTTTTGAATTAAACAATGTGAGAGCTTGACGAGGCGCGCCGCTTTGCTGCTATCGTTACCCTCCCTCACGTCGAGGAATTGATGTGAAGGGCCGTCAGGCGGCAAAAAACGACAAGAAAATCAGTCCGCCGCAGCTTTGGGAGGAAGTATGATCGAGCTTGTCGTCATCATTTGTGGCCTCTTGTCCATTGCCTATGGGGCGTGGGCCATCCAGTCCGTTATGGCAGCGGATGCAGGGAACGCGCGCATGCAGGAGATCGCCGAGGCGATCCAGGAAGGGGCTAGCGCTTATCTCAATCGTCAATATACGACTATTGCCATTGTGGGGGCCGTTGTTTTCGTGCTCGCCTGGCTATTGCTTTCCGGTACCGCGGCAATCGGATTTGCCATCGGCGCCGTCCTCTCGGGAGCTGCCGGTTACATCGGCATGATGGTTTCCGTCCGGGCCAATGTGCGCACCGCCCAGGCGGCCAGCCAAAGCCTCGGGGCAGGGCTGGAAATCGCGTTCAAGGCCGGTGCCGTCACCGGCCTTTTGGTTGCCGGGCTCGCGCTGCTTGGCGTGGCAGTCTATTTCGCCATCCTCACCGGAATGATGGGGTACGACCCGACGGACCGTACAGTGATCGACGCGCTGGTCGCACTCGGCTTCGGTGCCTCCCTCATATCGATCTTCGCCCGTCTCGGCGGCGGTATCTTCACCAAGGGGGCTGACGTCGGCGGTGATCTGGTCGGCAAGGTTGAAGCCGGAATTCCGGAGGATGATCCACGCAACCCGGCGACTATCGCCGACAACGTCGGCGACAATGTCGGCGACTGTGCGGGCATGGCGGCCGATTTGTTCGAAACCTACGCGGTGACGGTCGTCGCCACGATGGTTCTGGCCTCGATCTTCTTCACGAGCAGCCAGGCCATCGACCTGATGCACCTGCCATTGCTGATCGGAGCTAGCTGCGTGGTGACGTCCATCATCGGCACGTTCTTCGTCAAGCTCGGCAGCAACAACTCGATCATGGGGGCGCTCTACAAGGGCTTCATTGCCACGGCGGTTCTGTCCGCGGTAGCCCTCGCGATCATCATCTTCGGCTGGATCGGTGCCGGTACCGAGTTCACGACATCGGGCGGCACGACCTTTACCGGGTTCGATCTGTTCGTCTGCGGTCTCGTAGGGCTCGTGGTGACCGGGCTGATCATCTGGGTGACCGAATATTACACCGGCACGGAGTATCGTCCGGTGCGATCCATCGCCCAGGCGTCCGTGACCGGTCATGGCACCAACGTGATCCAGGGTCTGGCCGTGTCACTGGAAGCAACGGCCCTGCCGGCGCTGATCATCATCGCGGGCATTCTGGTCACCTACGCTTTCGCGGGCCTCTTCGGGATTGCGATTGCCGTAACGACCATGCTGGCGCTCGCAGGTATGGTGGTAGCGCTCGACGCCTTTGGTCCGGTGACCGATAACGCCGGGGGGATTGCCGAAATGGCGGATCTTCCGGCGGAAGTGCGTACCACGACGGACGCCCTCGATGCGGTCGGGAACACCACCAAGGCGGTCACCAAGGGCTATGCCATCGGGTCCGCAGGGCTCGGTGCGCTGGTGCTCTTTGCCGCCTATACGGAAGACCTGAAGTTCTTCTCCAGCAATGCTGCGGAAGGGTCGATCTTCTACGGCATCGACGTCGGCACCCTGTTCACATTGTCCAATCCCTATGTGGTTGCAGGTCTCCTGTTCGGCGGTCTGTTGCCCTATCTCTTCGGCGGCATTTCAATGACCGCCGTCGGCAGGGCTGCCGGTGCGGTGGTGGAGGAAGTCCGCCGCCAGTTCAAGGAAAAGCCGGGCATCATGCAGGGCACGGAACGGCCGGATTACGGCCGTGCGGTGGACATGCTCACAAAGGCGGCGATCCGGGAGATGATCATCCCCTCGCTGCTGCCGGTGCTGTCGCCCATCGTGGTGTTCTTCCTGGTCAAGGCCGTGGCAACTCCGGCCGACGCCTTCGCGGCGCTTGGTGCGATGCTGCTGGGCGTGATCGTGACGGGGCTCTTCGTGGCCATTTCCATGACCGCCGGTGGCGGTGCCTGGGATAACGCCAAGAAGTCCTTCGAGGACGGTTTCACCGACAAGGACGGTGTGACCCACCAGAAAGGCAGCGAGGCGCACAAGGCCTCGGTGACAGGCGATACGGTTGGAGATCCCTACAAGGATACCGCCGGTCCGGCCGTGAACCCGATGATCAAGATCACCAACATCGTGGCCTTGCTGCTGTTGGCGATCCTGGCGCACTGACGCCCCGGAAAAAGAAAGCCCCGGCCGATGGCCGGGGCTTTTTGCATAGGGTTGAGACTTTTGCCTCAGAGACCAAGGCTCGGGTTCGTCGCACCGCGCAGGATCTGCGTCAGGAAGCCATAGTCGGCACCGCCCGTACGGGTCTTGCGGGTGACGATGTCGACGATCTTGCCGTCTTCAAGCGAGTAGTTGCCGAGGTCCTGGACGTAGCCGTCCTTGTCGAAGTAAACCGCGACGACGCGCTGCTCGACAATATCCGGAGCCATGAAGGCGGTCGTGGCGGTTTTCTGCGAGATGTAATAGTAGGCATCGCCGTTGAGGCTGGACGTTGTCGACGGGGTTCCCAGGACCAGCTCAACCTGTTCGCGGCTGGAGCCGACCTGAACCTGGTTCAGCATGTCGCTGGTGATCACGTGCCCGTGCGTATAGGTGGAGGTAAAACAGCCGCCGAGCGGTAAGGTGACCAGAAGCGGAAGGATCAGGGCGCTTGCCTTGAAGTTCATCTAAGAATTCCCGTTTCGCCAGACCGGTCTGGCTGCTCTTGAATTTCGTTGCTTGGCAAAGTCACTATCGTGGGATAGGGCACAAGGCAACACCTGACTTAAAAGGAGATGCCATGTTGTTTGGCCTGTTCCGCCGTCGGACCCGCGATGCCGAGCACAAGGTCTATTGTGAAATCGTGGCTCAAGCACGGCAGCCAGTCTTTTACACCGACTTTCAAGTGCCCGATAGTGTCGACGGCCGTTTTGACATGATCGTGGCCCATGCAGTGCTGTATTTCCGCCGAATGCGCGGGGAGGGGAAGTCGGTCTCGGAGTTTACGCAGAACGTCTTTGACCTGTTCTTTCTGGACATGGATGCATCGCTGCGTGAAATGGGTGTCAGCGACACGCGCGTGCCCAAGAAGGTGAAAGTCATGGGCGAAGCCTTTTATGGTCGTGCCGATGCCTATATTCCGGCAATTGAATCAAAAAACGTTGAGGAGCTGGCAGAGGCGCTCGGCCGCAACATCTATCCGGATGCACCAGAGCCGGTCGCACAGAAGCGTTTGGCGTACTATATGCTGGAAGCTGCCGAAAGCCTCGAGGGGCAGACGGTGGAAGCACTGATGAACGGGAGCATCGTCTGGTCCGACCCTGAAAAATTCAAGGCATTGCCGGTCTGAGAGCCAAGCCGGCGGTGCAAGAGGCCGCGACAAAGGTGCCAAGGTAAAAACAAAAATGACAAAAGAAACTTTCCCCTATTCGTACAAGGTCAACGCCGCCCGCGTCGTCGACAAGGACGAACGCGTCACTGTCAGTCCGGACGAAGCCGCGCTCAAGGCCATAGCAAAGACCTATGAGCTCGATGGTATTCGTGACCTCAAGGCGGATTTTCTTCTGAAACCGTATCGCAAGGCGGGACTGCGTGTCGTCGGCCCGCTGACGGCAACGCTGGAACAAACCTGCGTGGTTTCACTGGAACCATTCGAAAGCCAGCTGAAGATCGATGTCGATCGCACCTTCGAGCCCCAGTCCAGCCGGCCGCGCAAGGTCAGCGATCTCAATGAGGACGGCGAGATTGAAATCGACCTGGAAACGCTCGACCCGCCCGATGTCATTCTGGACGGTGTTCTCGACCTTGGTGCCGTGATCTGCGAGGAACTTGCACTTACGCTCGACCCGTTCCCCCGCAAGCCGGGAGTGGAGTTCGAGGGTGGAGATGGCGACGACGACAGCGTCGATGAAGAGCCCGAGGCCAAACCGTCCCCCTTCGCCGCCTTGAAGGCACTCAAGGAACAGCCGGATAACTGATATCCATTGTATTCACAGGTGCCGGAACGATTTGGACTGGGTCTTCATGCAGGTTTTCAACGTCAGAACTCTCCGCGATCAGGAAAACGGTTGTCAGTCTTGCCAAAACCGTTATGTTCGCGCCCGTTCTAGGCCCTTGCCGGACCTGCAGGACTTTGTCTGGAAGCACCACTCGGTGCTGTTCTTGGTAGCGAAACGTCAAAAGACCTTCTAGATGGCGAAAACTATTCCGATTTCTCTGGATGCCATGGGCGGCGATCATGGGGCTGACGTCGTCATTCCCGGGGCGGAAATTGCGCTTGTCCGCCATCCTGACATCCGTTTCCTGCTGTTCGGCAATGAAAAGGTCGTGCTGCCGCTCCTGGAAAAGTATCCAAGGGTTCGCGACGCTTCGACGTTCCATCACTGCGACGTCTCCATTGCGATGGACACCAAGCCCAGTCAGGCCCTGCGTCAGGGTCGCTGGCGCTCGTCCATGTGGCGGTCCATCGAGGCGGTAAAGACAGGCGATGCATCCGTTGCGGTCTCTGCCGGCAATACAGGCGCGCTCATGGCCATGTCCAAGTTCTGCCTGCGGACAATGGCCAATATCGAACGTCCGGCGATCGCGGCCATCTGGCCGACCATGCGGGGCGAGTCCGTGGTGCTTGATGTCGGTGCAACGATTGGTGCCGACGCTCAGCAGCTTATCGATTTCGCCATTCTGGGTGGCGCCATGGCGCGGGCCCTGTTCGGTGTCCAGAAGCCGAGCGTCGGCCTGCTGAACATCGGCGTGGAAGAGGTCAAGGGACTGGAAGAGGTTCGCACCGCCGGCCGGCTTCTGCGCGAAACGCCGCTGCGCTCGCTGCATTACGCCGGTTTCGTCGAGGGTGACGACCTTGGAAAAGGCACTGTCGATGTCGTCGTGACCGAAGGCTTTGCCGGTAACATCGCGCTCAAAACCGCGGAAGGCACGGCCAAGCAGATCGGCAGTTACTTGCGTTCGGCCATGAATCGGACCTTTATGTCCAAAATCGGCTATCTCTTCGCCAAAGGCGCCTTTGATCTGCTGCGCGAGAAAATGGATCCGCGCAAGGTCAACGGCGGCGTGTTCCTGGGACTGAATGGCATTGTGATCAAGAGTCACGGCGGGACGGATGCCGAGGGTTATGCCTCGGCGATCGACCTTGCCTACGACATGGTCAAAAACGAACTGACACACAAGATCGCCCAGGATCTTGTGCATTATCATCGTGGCCGCTTCGCTGAAGCCGCGCCGACATCGGAAGGTGATTTGTGAGCGTAATCCGTTCGACCGTAACCGGCTGCGGAAGTTTCCTGCCGGAAAAAATCCTGACCAACGACGATCTGTCCAAGATGGTCGACACGTCTGACGAATGGATCGTTCAGCGCACCGGCATCCAGCAGCGCCATGTTGCTGCCGAAGGCCAGATGACCTCGGATCTTGCTCTGGAAGCTGCCAAGCGGGCGCTGCAAAGCGCCGGCCGGGATGCTCAGGAGATCGACACAATCATTCTGGCAACCGCCACACCGGACAACACCTTTCCGGCAACGGCTGTCACCGTCCAGGCCAACCTGGGCATCTATCACGGTGCCGCATTCGATGTGCACGCCGTTTGCTCGGGCTTTGTCTATGCCCTGACGACGGCTGATGCCTATATTCGGGCAGGCTTGGCGAAGCGTTGCCTGGTTATCGGTGCAGAGACGTTCTCCCGCATTCTGGACTGGACCGACCGGACGACCTGCGTTCTCTTCGGCGACGGCGCTGGTGCTGTCGTGGTGGAAGCATCGGAAGGCGAAGGCACGACGGCTGACCGGGGTGTCCTCACATCGCACCTTCGCTCCGACGGCCGACACAAGGAAAAGCTCTTCGTCGACGGTGGACCGTCCTCGACCGGGACCGTTGGGCATCTCCGGATGGAAGGCCGTGAAGTCTACAAGCATGCGGTCGGCATGATCACCGACGTGATTGAAGATGCCTACAAGGCAACGGGCACCACATCGGAAGATCTCGACTGGTTCATTCCGCATCAGGCCAACAAGCGCATCATCGATGCCAGCGCCAAGAAACTCGGTATCGCACCTGAGAAGGTCGTGACCACGGTCCAGCATCACGGCAACACCTCTGCCGCCTCCATTCCGCTTGCGCTGGATACGGCCGTCAGGGACGGACGTGTCAAAAAGAACGATCTCGTGATGCTGGAAGCAATGGGCGGCGGATTCACCTGGGGCTCCGTTCTGCTGCGCTGGTAAGTCCTGTCTAACTTCCTACGACAAATCTGATTTCCACCAAGAGTTCCGGTTGACCGGCTCGCCGCAAGGCCGTACCGTATGGCCTTGCATCGGAGTTCTTGTGCAAAATCAGCCAGATGATGGCGTCGTTGAGGAGGGGTTATGGGCAATCGGACTATTACCCGCGCTGATCTGTGTGAGGCCGTTTATCAGAAAGTTGGTCTGTCCCGGACCGAGTCTTCTGAATTGGTCGAACGCGTACTTTCTGAAATTTCCGACTGTCTTGTGACCGGAGAATCAGTAAAATTATCAAGCTTCGGGTCTTTCGTGGTCCGCTCCAAGGGGGAGCGCATCGGCCGCAATCCGAAGACCGGCGAGGAAGTACCTATTTCACCGCGCCGGGTGATGGTGTTCAAACCGTCTAACGTATTGAAACAGCGGATCAATGATGCGCTGACAGGACAGGCCAGCAAATAGCCAGAAAATTATAAGACCGGATGAGCTCGCAGGAAAAAAGCCCCGACGCCTTTCGTACTATCAGCGAAGTCGCAGAAGATCTTGACCTGCCGCAGCACGTGCTGCGGTTCTGGGAAACACGCTTCTCGCAGATCAAGCCGCTGAAGCGTGGGGGAGGTCGCCGGTACTACCGGCCGGACGATGTCGAGCTTCTGAAGGGCATCCGTCATCTGCTCTACGGTGAAGGCTACACGATCAAGGGTGTACAGCGGATCCTGAAAGAGCAGGGGCCACGCTTCGTCATGCAGATCCGGCATGAAGACATGTCGGCCCTGCAGGCCGTTGCCTCTGCAGAGCCGGTACAGGCGGAACCTGCGCCTGTCCCTGCGATGATTTCCCAGAATGGCCAGCATGAAAGCCATAACGGCCCGTTGCCAAGCGGCGTTCTGGCGGACAATGCACCGGAACCGGCACCAGCCCAGGGGCATGGGCATTTCAGTATTCTTGGTCGCCTGCGCGGCGAGAAACCGGCTCAAGGTGCGGGATCCCATTCGTCCGTGACGAAGGAGGATATCCGCCGCCTGCAGGCAACCCTCTTTGAGTTGCTGGAATGCAAGCGAACGCTGGATCAGGCACGCTGAACTTCATACCTGGCCTTACTGGTCTGCCTTGCGTTTGAAAAGTTTCGCCAGGAAGCCAGGTTTTTTGCCGGCCTTTTCCGAAGTTTCGTTCGAAACCTGAGCCTGCTTGACGAAGTCTCGCAGTTCGGCAACCGACATCCTTTGTGACGATGGGGAAGTCTTTCCAGCAATGCGGGTGTCATCCAGCTGCCGGGCTGCGGTGGCGATCGTCTGATGAACTTGCGATGCAGTTGATGGTGAAACGGCGGAAGCAGTTTCAGGGTAAGCTGGTATAGCTGACTGATCTGGCCGGTCCAGTGCCGACATCTCCTGCTCGAAAACCTCTTCGCTCCGAACTTCTGAAGGCGCTTGAGAGGGAGACTCTCCCTTCAGTTCCTGTAAACGTTTCAGGATGGCCGCGTCCACGGGGTCGTGCGGGTCCAGCTCTGTGTCCTCGCTCCCGTCCGAATAACTCCCGGTTTCATTCAGGTCTTCATCGTAGCGAACGTATTTTGTCGGCACATCTTCACGGAGGATGCCGAATTTGGGATTGTGGACCACCTTGAGTTCAATCGTACCCAACCCGTCATCGTCTTCCTCATGGTAGATCACCTGGATCTTTTCGTTTTCCTCACGGCCAAAAACGTCTCCATCATCGATCAGGCGATTACTCTCGTTCATGAACTTTGAAAACGCGACGAGGATCTCGGCAAGGTACTCTGGCGGCAACCTGCAGGGCAGAACCTCCACCCTGTACCCGGTTAGCCACTGGGAGCCGATCCCCATCATGCCGATCAATTGCTCGCCGGTTTCGGGATCCTGTTGTCCGTAAGGATTGGGCAAGAGGTACAGGTCGTCGTGGTTTGAGGCGCGAGCCAGCGCCGAGAAGGCATCCGGCTTCAGCAGGAAGCAGCTTGGAGCCCAAAAGACGGCGTCCGGCCGGGATCTTTCCACGATGATCGCCGTGATCAACCTTGCGATCTCCATGGCTTGCAAGGTTTCTGCAGCCTCGCAGAAAGCGAGACTTTCCACTCCGGAAAGTGTCTTCAGGTTTTCTGGCAGCGAATCCGTGGGGATGAGGCTTTTTCTGACCGAAATCTGCGTGCAGGCCGCAATCTCGTTCAAAAGGCCGGCCGCTTCCGGAAAAGCGGTCCGGGCATAGATCGTTTCAAGCGCAGCATCTATCAGCGGCGTGTGTTCGAAGAGGCCTGTCTGTGTGACAAGAACATGGAACTTGCCGCACAGAAAACGCTTGTTGATTTCGTCGGACGTATTCAACAGCTGGCAGGCGCTGCGCGGAACGCCCACCTTTTCCGCGACAGCTACAATGACAGCCATGATCGCGTCTCCGTCAAGCGGCTGATAGCGCTTGTAGAGGATCTGGGAATCGACGCTTGGAAGCGGATGCGTTTTCAACGGTAAGACCACACCTGATTTGCGGAATGATGCGGGAGGTTAGGCAACTTTGGTGAAAAAGGCCTTATCGCCTCTCACCTTGGTTGCCAAAACCGGTTCCTGCACGTCACTCCAGTCCGAGACAGGACGCATAAAAGCTCGTGGTTGCCGGCCAGTCCGAAAAGATGCCCTTGACGCCAACCTGGCGCGCCAGAACATCCACAACCTCATAAAGCTTGCCGTCGCCGTCGATGGCATCGTTGACGGTCTGATAGTACCAGCCGCCGCCGGACGACAGCGGTCCCGACCTTTCAAGCGTCCAGGCAATCAGCTCGATACCGGCTTCCTTTGCTGCAATCGCATAAGCCGAGGGAACGATCTTGCCGTCTTCCTGCGCAAGAAGGACAAACAGCGGCGGTGCGAGGTAGTTGACGCCCATGTCCTTCAATTCGGTCATGGAAGGGGAGAATGTTTCCGGATCCATGGGATCGACATCGCGGCGGCTTTCAAGGAAGACTGCCTGCTTGCCGAAGTCCGGTTCGTTTTCGATCCAGTAGAGAACGTCATCAAGGTTGAAGGATTGCGGGTAGACGTCTTCTGCCGGAATGCCTGCCGCCTTGTATTCGTCAATCAGTTTCTGGGCGTAGTCGGCCTGAGTAAAGCCATCAAAAGGCATCTCGACTTCAGGGGCCTTCAACTCCGGAGTGAATTTCACGCCGAGGTCCTTGAAAAGGCGGATCGAGGCGTCGTGTGTCAGCAGCGTTCCCGTGCCCGCGTAAAGATCCGTGCGCCAGGGCGCGGTTCCATTCTGGTAAGCTTCAGGCGTTGTTGCCGTTTTGTCTGCACTGTCCATCTTGCCCTGCAAGGACGAGAACTCAGCCAGGGTCAGATCACTCGTCCGGCATTCGGCCGCAGCCGGGGTCTCACCCGAGGCCGGAGTGAAGCCCGTGGTGCATTTGTCGGCGAGATCGGTCGTCAGAATGTTCGTGGTCGTGTGCAGATCGTTCTGGGAATGCCGGCACACCAGTTCCTTGTCCTTGGTAAAGGTGACGTCGCATTCCAGGATGCCCGCTCCCATGAGTGCCGCAGCCCGGTAGCCTTCCTCCGTGTGTTCTGGAAACTGCAATGGGGCCCCACGATGGCTGATGGAAAACAGGGTGGGTTTTGCCGGCTTGCCGATGCAGGCTTCCAAGGTGTGCTTCAGCGGGCCGTCAGTCATCTGGGACACAAGGTAGGCGGGGCGGGGCCCAAGCTCGACAGTGCCTGCTTGTGCAGGCAAGACGGCACACAGACCGGTCAGGCAAAGAACAACTTGTTTGAGGTGCATGAGGTATCCAATGGCTTTCGTGGCAAGAAGGGCAATAATTAGCGGCACGCATGCCGGGAGCAAGTGCAATAGCTGCAACTAGGCGGGTTGCCAGGCAAGTCGGAGTGCTTCCGGGCCTCTCACGGACAGGCCACGCTTGTAGGTGACGTTGTTGTCAACCAGCTCAATCGTGCTGAACCTTTTCAGCAGTGTTGAAAAGATGATGTCCATGTCCAGACGTGCAAGATGGTTGCCGAGGCAGAAATGTGCGCCCCGGCCAAAGGCAATGTGCCAATTCGGCGTTCTGCCAACATCGAAGCGGTCAGCGTCGGGAAATTGGGCCGGGTCGCGGTTGGCTGCTCCATAGAGGACGCCGAACTTCGTCCCACGCGGATACGTGTCGCCGCAAACCGTCATGTCCTCAGTGGAATAGCGGTGGAAGAACGGCAAGGGAGATTCATAGCGGAACATTTCCTGCACGGCCGTTTTCATCAGCGACGGATCTTCGCGCAGACGCTGCAGCTCATTCGGAAACTTCAGCAGCGCATGCATGCCACTGCCGAGAACGTCGATGGTTGAACCGTGACCGGCCATCAGGATCAGCATGGCGGTGGAGATGAATTCGTCCTCGTTCATCTGGCCGGCCCGTTCAGCTTCGATCATGAGCGACAGAAGGTCGTCCTGTGGTGCGCGTTCGCGCTCTGCCTTCAGCGTTTGCAGATAGTGGTAGAATTCGGTCGTGTTGCGTTCGGCCAGTTCCTTGCGCTCATCCGTCCGGTCGATGTCGAAGTACTGAACAATGTTTTCCGACCAGATGCGCAGCTGCGGGCAGTCCTCATCGGGAACGCCCAGAACGCGGCCGATGATGTGACCTGGAACATGGGCAGCCAGATCTTCGATAAAGTCGATTTCGGAGCGGTCTGACAGACTGTCGAAAAGGCGGTCGACATAGGCCTGTATGTCATCGCGCAGTTTGCCGACCATCACCGGTGTGAACAGTTTGAACACCTGCTTGCGCAGCCGGTCATGAATGTCCCCGTCGCTGTCCAGCAGAGAGAACTGCACGAACCGGGAATGATGCGGCATGTCGTGCCAGTTCTGGGCACGTTTCATGTCCGCGATTTCTTCCGCGCTCGCGATGTGGTCCATGGATCGCACCATCTTGCCGTTCTGCACGATTTCCGAAACGTCATCGAACTTCGCTGCCAGCCAGATATCGAAATCCTCGAAGTAAGTCAGACCCTTGCGTTCACGCAGAGCGGCGTAGAACGGGTAGGGGTCTTGTGCAAAGGCATCGGACAAAGGCGCGAAGGAAAGGTCTGTGGACGGGCTCATGAAGGGCTCTTGAGGTCGGGTTGGATGGGGTAGAATTGTGATTCTTGGCAGGGTCGAAGATTTGGCTGGCCAAGTGCAAGCGAAAAGCGGGAGCTATGGGCCATTTTTGACGTGTTTGGGCGAGTTATCCCAAGCCAGGCCTTCAGCTCTTGGGGATTGTGAGGAAATGACATTTCTGACGATATCGGCAGAGGTTCGGAAATCTTAACAATTCCTAAATGCGGGCTGGAAGGCCTGCTTGCACAGACCAGCAGAACCGTGAGTGCGTGAGGCCGAAATGCGTGTGCCAAAGGCTTTCAGTGACGAGTACCAGACCTTCTTGCGGGAGACGGGCTTGGACAACCCCAATCCGCAAGCCCTCCTCATGGAACTTGCCTCGCTCTCCATGGAAGTCTACCTGAAGGAAATTGCCTGGCTTTCCGAGTTCATCGGCAAGATCGAGCGCGCGAAAAAGGCTGCGGCCTGACGGTAAGCTGTTGACTGGATTGCGCCATTTCTGGCGGACGACATGTTCCCCTGGAATTTGATCTCGTGCTTATCGAAGATTGTGAACCAAGCCGTTGCAATTGAGATGACGAATGACGCTACGTGAAGCATACTCGGATGATATAACGTCCGGAGCAGCTGTTTCATGTCCATCAGTCAGTTCTCCACCACCAAGGAAATTCTGAGGTTCGAAGGCGCCAACAAGGCTGCCTATTGGCGCAAGTTCGCTTTGCTGCTGTCGCTTGCCGTGATCATCGCCACGATGGGCCTGCTGCGAAACTCGGGCGCTGTCGTGATTGCGGCCATGCTGGTGGCCCCGCTTATGACTCCCATCCTGGGCATCGCCTCATCGATCGTGATGGGATGGGTTGGCAGGGCGCTCGTCCTGATGCTGACTGTCTGGATCGCCGCCGGCTGCAGCATCGTGATCTCGTGGCTGATTGTCTGGATAGCGGATGCGCCTTCAACGCTGCTGCTGCCGGATGAAGTCCTCAGCCGGAGCAATCCCGGGGCGGAAGACATGGTCGTTGCGCTCGCCGCGGGCATTGCCGGTGCCTATGTGCAGATCAGGAAATCGGAAATCAGCCTTTTGCCTGGAGCGGCAATCGGCGTGTCCCTGGTTCCACCGCTCGCGGCAGCAGGCATCCTGCTGTACTTCGGTGAACAGGAGGCGGCCTATGAGGCCACATTGCTCTTTGCCACCAATTTCGGCGCGATCATCTTCTCTGCAAGCCTGGTCTACATCATCCTGGGCCCACGGGAGCGGCTCTTCCGCAAAGCGCATCGGGGTGTCAAGTTCACGCTCGGCATGACGGTTACGCTTGCCTTCCTGTCGGTCGTTCTGGTCCAGCTTCTGGCGGCAACCTACCTGCGCTACATCGAAACCGGGACAGAGGCCGTTCTGGCACAGCGCACCAAGGAGTGGGCGGGCGACACGCCTGTCGAGATCATAAGGGTGGACGTTCACGCCCGCACCAAGATTGCGGAAATATGGGTACTTCTCGATCTGCCATCGGACGCGCAGTACAAGATCGGCTCACTTGACGATTTTCTGCCGGCCGCGATGAAGGAACATCCGTTCAGAGAGGCCGCCCGCGAAGTTCTGGGAGAGGATTACAAGGTGGTCGTCAGATACCAGACACGCATTGCCTGGCTTGTGGATCTTGCCACGGAAACGATCGATGTAGCTCCTTCTGTCGATACCGTGAGGGAGGACTGACAGGTCAGGCAAAAACAAACCCCGCCAGAACGGCGGGGTTTTGAGAGACTGCGTGTGCTATTCCGTCCTAGAGGGCGGTCGACAGTGAGCGGCTTGCCAGATAGGCGGCCTTGGCCGGAACCGAAAGCCAGGCCTGTGCCTGAGCGACGCGTTCCGGCGTGTAGTGATGCTCTTCATGAAGCATGTTGACGGTACCAACCAGCGTATCGCCGAGAACAACGGGCAGGTTGATGACGGAGCCGCAGCCAAGCCGGCCTATCAGCTCGTAATCGGGAAAGACGGTCGCAATATCGGCAAGCGTGTTTGCGACAAAGCTCTTCCGGTCCTTGTGTACGGTTTCAAACCAGCGGTCAAAAGTGATCGGTTTGGTTCCGGAGACCGGGTAGTCTTCCGGATGCGAAGTGTAGGAGCGCTGCGCAAGCTCGGTTTTGATGTCGGCTGTCATGAAGGTGAACAGCTTCACGCCAATGGTTTCCTGCGTCAGCTTCAGAAGGGCATCAAAAGGCGCATCCGGTGTGGTCGCGGTGGAAAGGGCAAGGTCAAACGTGGCCAAAGGGCCGGTGAAATCGGTCATGTATCGAAATCTCGAGCAATTCTGGTTGACGTTAGGCAGGGTGCAAGATGCCGCCGCTGGCGGCATAGAGTTCGCGGGAATAAGGATCTGAGAGCTGGCCCGACTTGAGAGCGTCGACACCGGCAATTTCCACCACGCGGCCATAGCGCATGACAGCCAGGCGGTCGCACAGGAACGAGACAACCGGAAGGTTATGCGTGACCATAAGATAGGTCAGCCCCTGTTCCCGCCGCAGCTTTTTCAGAAGGTTCAGGATTTCCGCCTGTACCGAAACGTCCAGTGCGGACGTTGGCTCGTCCAGTAGTAGAACGCGCGGTTCCAGCATCAACGCGCGGGCGATCGCGACCCTCTGGCGCTGACCACCGGAAAGCTGATGCGGAAAGCGGAAGCGGAAGCGCTGGTCCAGACCGACGGCGGCAAGCATGTCTTTCACGCGGCCGTCCCGACCGCCAATACCATGAATGGCGAGCGGCTCTGCAAGGCAGGTATCGATGGTCTTGCGTGGATGAAGAGAGCCGTAAGGGTCCTGAAACACCATTTGGCAGGTTTCGGCAAAGGTCCTGTCCGGTGAATGTCCGCGAGGTTTTCCTTCAACGGCAATGGAGCCGGTCCAGTCCGGGGCCAGTCCGGAGATTGCCTTCAGGATTGTCGATTTGCCTGAGCCGGATTCCCCGACCAGCGCAAAACTTTCCCCTTCAGCAACATCGAAGGTGACGTCGTGAACCACAGCCGTGTCGCCATAGCTGATGGTGAGGTTTTCAAGATGGATGGCGGCGTCGGTCATGTTCCGGCTCCCGTGGTCCAGGTACTGCGGTCGAGTACGGGCAGCTCATCACGGTCTTCATTCATGCGCGGCATCGCGGCAATCAGGCCACGGGTGTAGGGATGCTGTGCGTTGTGCAGATCGCTCGCCTTGCACTGCTCGACGATCTCGCCGCTATTCATCACCAGGATGCGGTCGCAGTAGCGGGACACCAGGTTGAGGTCATGACTGATCAGGATCAGACCCATGCCCTTGCCGGTGACCAGATCGTCGATAATGTCCAGGACCTGTGCCTGCACGGAAACATCAAGCGCGGAGGTTGGTTCATCTGCGATCAGGAGATCAGGTTCCGGAATCAGCATCATGGCGATCATGATACGCTGGCCCATGCCGCCGGAAACCTCGTGCGGATAAAGACCCGCAACTCGTGCCGGATCGTTGATGCGCACAGCTTCCAGCATGGCAAGCACCCGTTCCTTCAGCTCCCGGCGTGGCAGTTTCTTGTGGGTGACGAGGGCTTCGGCAATCTGCTCGCCTACGGTCATCACCGGGTTGAGCGAGAATTTGGGGTCTTGCATGACCATGGAAATGCGGGCGCCGCGCAGATCGCGCATCTGGCGTTCGCTTCGGCCGAGGAGGTCCATGCCGTCGAAGGTCATGCGCCGGGCGGTGACCTTTCCGGGTTTCCGGATCAGGCGCAGGATCGACCGGCCGGTCATGGATTTTCCGGAACCGGATTCGCCGACAATTCCAAGCCGTTCCCGCCCAAGCGTGAACGAAATGCCCTTGACGACATCGACCGGGCCGCGGGCCGTCGGGAAGGTGACGGTGAGGCCGTCAACCTCGAGAAGCGGGGCGCTCATTGCTTGTCTCCCTGCTTGGGATCGAGCACGTCGCGCAGGCCGTCACCGAGGAAACAGAAACCGAGGCTCACCAGGATAATGGCAAAGCCCGGCATGGTGGCGACCCACCACTGGTCGAGAATGAAATTCCGTCCGCGCGAGATCATCGCCCCCCATTCCGGCAGAGGCGGCTGGGCGCCGAGACCGAGAAAGCCGAGACCGGCGGCCGTCAGGATGATGCCGGCCATATCCAGCGTCACGCGAATGATCGTGGAAGAAGCGCAAAGCGGCAGAACGTGACGGAGAATAACGCGGGCGGAAGACGCACCCTGCAGGCGCACCGCCGCGATAAACTCGGCATCGCGGAAGGTAATCGTTTCCGCACGGGCGATACGCGCATAGGCGGGCCAGGCGGTGATCGCAATGGCGATGATGGCGTTCTCGATGCCGGGACCGAGGGCCGCCACAAAGGCGAGCGCGAGGATCAGCTTCGGCATGGACAGGAAGATATCCGTCACGCCCATCAGCACCCGATCGGTCCAGCCGCCGAAATATCCGGAGACTGCACCGACGATGAGGCCGATTGGAGCGGCGATGACGGCCACCATGGTAACGATCATCAGCGTGATGCGCGCACCGTAGACAACGCGGGAGTAGATGTCCCGGCCAAGCTCGTCGGTTCCCATCCAGTGAGCCGCGGACGGCGGCATCAGGCGGTTTGCGAGATCCTGGCCGATGGGAGAATAAGGGGCGATCAGCGGAGCGAAGATCGCCATCACGATCAGGACCAAGATGATGTAGCCGCCCACCACGGCAAGCAGATTGCGCAGGAGCGCTGCAAAGACACGCCAGGCGCGGCCTAGATTGGCCTGCAGGCGCGAGGCGGGACTATCGTCGAGAAGCCAGTCGATCATTTGCGGGCCCTCGGATCGAGAATGCGGTAGAGCACATCGGAAATCTTGTTGATGAGGATGAATACGGCGCCGATGACGAGCGTCGCGCCTAGCACGGCGTTCATGTCGGCATTGAGAAGGGCACTGGTCAGGTAGTTGCCGATGCCGGGCCAGGAGAACACGGTCTCGATCATCACGGAGCCTTCCAGAAGAGCGGCATAGGACAGGCCGATCACGGTGATCAGCTGGATGCGGATCGGGTAGAACGCGTGGCGCCAGATGACGCGTCGCTCGGGCACACCTTTCACCCGCGCTGTCGTCACATACTCGTGGCCAAGCTGGTCGAGCATGAAGGAACGGGTCATGCGGGCAATGTAGGCAAGACTGAAGAAACCGAGGATCGAAGCCGGCAGCATGAGGTGATCGAGCGCGTTCCAGAAGATGTCCCATTCGCCTGCGACAACACTGTCGATCAGGTAAAGCCCGGTTACGGGATCAACGATGCCGTCGTAGAAGATGTCGATACGGCCCGGACCGGCAACCCAGCCGAGGCCGGCGTAGAAGACCGCAAGACCAACCAGCCCAAGCCAGAACGCGGGGACGGAATAGCCGAGAAGGCCGAGGACGCGGATCAACTGGTCGATCCAGGTTCCCTGGCGGGTGGCGGCCAATACGCCCATAGGTACGCCGAGCAGCACACCGATCAGGATGCCGATCGTGGCCATTTCCAGGGTGGCGGGGAAGAACCGCCCCAGGTCTTCAGCGACCGGCCGACCGGTGGAAATCGACATGCCGAGATTGCCGGTGAAGACGTCGCCCACGTAGGAGAAAAACTGGATGACCAGTGGCCTGTCCAGTCCCATCGCCTGACGGGCAGCTTCATAGACTTCGTTCGATGCCCTGTCGCCGACTACTGCCAGAACCGGATCGATCGGCACCACGCGGCCGATGAAAAACGTGATTGCAAGCAGGCCAAGGAACGTTCCGGCCGTTACAAGACAGAAGCGCAACAGCGCCGCCGCACTGCCCAGCAGTTGGCTCGTCAACAGGCCCTCTCTTGCGTCGGTTACGCTCTCGGAAGGCTCAAAAGACATGCCGGTAACGGCTTGTCGCCGTTCCCTGTTTAACCGGATTCTTCAAGTCCGTTCTCCACACTCATGTGACTCAATTTCTGAATTAGAGTCTTCAGGTTGTTGTTTTTAAACAGCTTTCAGAAAGCGCTCGTAAGTCGCTTTTTTCAAAGCTGTCTAAAAAAGTTCTTGGAGCATACAAAAAAATCTGGTTACATCAAAAAAATTTTGATGGGAGTAAAAATCTTTGAGCAGTTCGACAGCACGTGCCGCTTCCGATGTCGATACAAAGGTTGGCGCGCTGATCCGTGCGCGGCGCCGGCAGCTGGGGTTCACCCTGCAACAGCTGAGCGACGCTTCGAACCTCTCGGTCGGGTATCTCAGTCAGGTCGAGCGCGATCACGCGACACCGACACTCGGATCTCTGGCGGGAATCGCCCGGGCACTCGGCGTCGGGCTGGATTATTTCGTGGCCCAGCCACGGGCCCAGGATGCTCTGACCCGTGCCGCCACCCGGCCCAATTTCTCCATTTCCGGTTCCGCCGTAAGCTATGAGCGGCTGGCAACCGAGTTTCCAGGCAATCAGCTTTCCTCGTTCATTCTCACGGTGCCGCCGGGATATGCCTCGGAAACGGTGAGCCACGAGGGCGAGGAGCTGATCTACATCCTGGAAGGGTCCATCACCCAGTACCTCGACGGTGAGGCGATGGTGATGACCGCTGGAGACAGCCTGCATTATCGGGGCAACACCCCGCATGCCTGGTCAAACCCGAACGATGCTCCGGCAAAGATTCTGTGGACCGGCACCCTCACGATTTTCAACGCCGGCGACGAGAAAACCAGCCGCATCGAACTGGTGTCGCCTGACAAGAGCGCGGTGAAGCCGAGCCGCACCAAAAACAAGAACAAATCCTAACCCCCTGACAGACGGAGACGAAGAAATGAAGCTTTTAAGGACCGCGCTTCTGGCGGCCGCCCTGGCAATGCCGATGGCAATGCCTGCCGGTGCCGCGACACCGGACAACATTCTGGTGGTGGCGCAGAACATCGACGATATCGTCGCGATCGACCCTGCCCAGGCTTACGAGTTTTCCTCCGGCGAGCTCGTGACCAATGTCTACGACCGCCTTGTGCAATATGACGCCGAAGACCCGACAGTTCTGGCACCGGGCCTTGCTGCCGAATGGCAGGCTGACGCTGATGCCAAGACCATCACCTTCACCCTGCGCGACGGTGCAACGTTCCATTCCGGCAATCCGGTTCGCGCTGAAGACGTGGTGTTCTCCTTTGCCCGTGTCATCAAGCTGAACCTCACTCCGGCCTTTATCCTCGCCCAGCTTGGCTGGACGGCGGAAAATGTCGAGGACATGGTCACGGCCGACGGCAACAAGGTCGTTGTCAAATACGAAGGTGACTTCTCTCCGGCGTTCGCCCTCAACGTCCTGGCTGCCCGTCCGGCTTCCATCGTCGACGAAAAGACGGTGATGGAGCACGAGGAAGATGGCGACATGGGCAACAAGTGGCTCAATGCCAATTCCGCCGGTTCCGGTCCGTTCGAACTGCAAACCTACCGCGCCGGCGAACTGGTGCGTTACAAGTCCAACGCCGACTACTTCAAGGGCGCGCCGAAGGTTGAAGGCGTGATCATCCGTCACGTGGCCGAAGCCGCAACCCAGCAACTGCTGCTGCAGTCCGGTGATGTCGACATGGCCCGCAACCTGACGCCGGACCAGATTGCCGGCATGGAAGGCGACACCATCAAGGTGGAAACCTATCCGCAGGCAGCCGTCCACTTCCTGTCCTTCAACCAGAAGAAGGACGTGCTGCAGCCTGAAGCGGTGTGGGACGCGGCGCGTTACCTCGTCAACTACAAGGGCATGACCGACAGCTTCCTGAAGGGCCAGATGGAAATCCATCAGGCTTTCTGGCCGAAGGGCTTCCCGGGCTCCTATGACGAGACGCCTTACACCTACGATCCGGAAAAGGCCAAGCAGATCCTGGCGGATGCCGGCATCGAGACGCCGATCACGGTAACCCTCGACGTGATCAACTCCACCCCGTTCACGGACATGGCCCAGTCGCTGCAGGCAAGCTTTGCCGAGGCCGGGATCAATTTCGACATCATCCCGGGCACCGGTTCGCAGGTTATCACCAAGTACCGCGAGCGCAGCCATGAAGCGATGTTGCTCTATTGGGGCCCGGACTTCATGGACCCGCACTCCAACGCAAAGGCCTTTGCCTATAACAGCGACAACTCCGACGACAACTACCAGGCAACCACCACATGGCGGAATGCCTGGGCTGTTCCGGCCGAGATGAACGACATGACCAAGGCTGCCTTGGCTGAGAGCGATGCGGAAAAACGCAACGGGATGTATGTCGAACTGCAGAAGGAAGTTCAGGCCAAGTCGCCGATCGTGATCATGTTCCAGGCGGCCTATCAGGTCGCGATGGACCAGAAGGTCGAAGGTTACGTCAACGGTGCAACGTCCGACTTCGTCTACTATCGTCTGGTAACGAAAAACTGACGCCAGATACCAGGCCGTCCCGGTTTCCGGGGCGGCTTTTTTTGTTTGCTGACACAGCACACTGACTGACCAACCCCTCCGGAGTTTCCTGAAATGTCTTCCCTTTCCGATCAGCGCCTTGCCGCTTTGCGCGAGCGGATGTCTGCGACCGGGACCGACCTTGTGGCCATCGGTCCGTCCAGTCACATGATGTATCTGGCTGGTCTCGATCCTCATGGTGACGAACGGCCGGTTATGCTTCTGGTTTCCAGGAGCCATGCGGGCTTTCTGATGCCGGCGCTCAATGTCGACAGCTCACGCCAGAAGACGCACTTGCCTTTCTTCCCCTGGCGTGACGACGACGGACCGGACGCCGCGCTTGCCACGTTGCTGGAAGCCTCCGGACTTCCGCAATCGCCAAGTGTCGTCATCGACGAAACCATGCGTGCCGATTTTGCGCTTCTGTTGCTGGACGCGCTCCCGGGGGCTTCTCGCCGGTTTACGGATGACACGGTCGGCTTCCTGCGCGCTCGAAAGGAAGAGGACGAATACCGCCGCCTTAAAGCCAGTGCCGTTCTTAACGACACTGCCGCCATGGCCGGCTTCGACGCCCTGACACCCGGCATCACGGAACTTGAGATCGCTGCCGTCATCCGGGACGTTTACAAGCAGGCAGGCGCGACCCCGGTTTTCACCTCTGTCTGTTTCGCTGGAAACGGCGCCTTTCCGCACCATCACACCGGCGAAACACAGCTGAAAGCTGGGGATGCCGTGCTGATCGACACCGGTGGACGTCTCGAGGGCTACCCGTCCGACATGACCCGTGTTGGCTTCTTCGGAACGCCTACGGCGGAATTTGAGAAGGTCCACGCCATCGTCAACAAGGCTGTGGAAGCAGCGCTTGCCGCTGCAAAGCCTGGGGTCTTGGCAAAATCAATCGACAAGGCGGCTCGGGATGTCATTGCAAATGCGGGCTATGGTGACTTTTTCACACACCGGACCGGCCACGGCCTCGGAATAGACATACATGAACCGCCATATTTGACGGCGACCTCCGAAACCGTGCTGGACGAGGGCATGGTGTTCTCGATCGAACCCGGCATCTATCTCCCAGGCCAATTCGGCCTGCGTCTTGAGGAAATCGTCATCTTGCGGAAAGACGGCGCGGAAATCCTCTCCGACCTGCCGCGTTCGGCGGTTGTAAGGTGAGGGTATTCCAGTAAACGGACACGAATCCGTTTTGGGAAACGAGGTCGGATTGTGGTTCCTTCGCCCTTGAAGGAACCTGAAAATCTTATACAGATTCGCGGCAAGACCTGCCTTGAAGCGGGGCTTGCCACGAAACGTGACCGCGAGACCCGAAACGGATTCATGCTCGAAGTAATTGAACTGGACATTCCCGAGGTCAAGATTCTCCGGCCGAAGAGGCATGGTGACAGCCGTGGTTTCTTCTCCGAAACCTACAACAAAGCGCTTCTTTCCGACGCCGGAATAGACATCGATTTTGTCCAGGACAATCATGCCTACTCTGCGGAAAAGGGAACGGTCCGCGGTCTGCATTACCAGACGCCGCCGTTCGCGCAGGACAAGCTGGTGCGTGTCGTGCGCGGAGCGATACTGGATATCGCTGTGGATCTGCGACAAGGGTCTCCGACTTACGGCAAACACGTCTCGTCCGTCATTTCCGCGGAAAACGGTGATCAGATCCTGGTTCCGATCGGATTTGCCCACGGGCTGGTGACCCTGGAGGCGCACACGGAGGTTCTCTACAAGGTCTCGCATTATTATGCTCCAGAGCATGACCGGGGCATCGTGTGGAACGATCCCGATCTGGACATTGATTGGCGAATACCTGAAGCCGATGCCGTCCTGTCGCAAAAGGATCAGAAACTCCCACGCCTTGCCGATGCTGCCAGCTGTTTCACGTACCCGGAGGCCAGAGAACGATGAAGGTTCTTGTCACGGGGGGCGCCGGCTTTATCGGTTCGGCGGTCGTGCGAAAGCTGGTGTTGCAAGGCCTTGCAGAAGTCGTCACCGTGGATGCCCTGACATATGCCGGTAACCTGGCGTCCCTGGCTCCGGTCATGGAAGATCGCCGCCACCGGTTCGTGCAGGCAGATATCCGGGACGGAGAGGCAATGGCCAGTCTGCTGGAGGCAGAGGCTCCCGACGCCGTCATGCATCTGGCGGCTGAAAGTCACGTCGACCGGTCGATTGATGGCCCGGCTGCCTTTATCGATACAAATATCGTGGGCACTTACACCTTGCTGGAGGCGGTGAGGGGGTATTGGTCCGGCTTGCGGGTGTCTCGAAAGGAAGCCTTTCGCTTTCATCATGTGTCCACCGATGAAGTCTATGGCAGTCTCGGTCCGACAGGGGCCTTCAAGGAAACGACCGCATACGCGCCGAATTCTCCCTATTCCGCATCAAAGGCTGCGTCGGATCACTTGGTCAGGGCTTGGCACCATACGTATGGATTGCCGGTGGTCACCACCAATTGTTCCAACAATTACGGGCCTTACCAGTTTCCGGAAAAACTGATCCCGTTGATGATCCTGAACGGCCTGGAGGAAAAGCCTCTGCCGGTCTATGGCGCGGGAGCAAATATCCGTGACTGGCTACATGTCGAAGATCATGCGGATGCGTTGTGGCTGGTCTTGACGCGCGGCACTCCGGGCCAAGTTTACAACATCGGCGGTGACGCAGAGCGTCGAAACATCGATGTAGTCCATTTGATCTGCGATCTGCTGGATGAAGCGGTGCCCACAGGAAAAATCCGCCGAAAATTGATCGCGTTCGTGACAGACCGTCCTGGCCACGATGCGCGCTATGCGATGGACATTTCGCGGATCGCTGCCGAACTCGACTGGCGACCCGGTTATTCATTCGAAAGCGGATTGCGCCAGACGTTGGACTGGTACCTTGCCAATCGCAGCTGGTGGGAGGCGATCCGTAGCGGTCAATATAGAGGCGACAGGCTGGGACTTGGTGCAATTGGTGTTTCAAGTGCATCTGCCGGTGTTCCATGACCCGTATTCTGCTTTCGGGAGCGAATGGCCAACTCGGTTACGAAGTCATTCGGCAAGCCCGGGCACTTGATCTTGATGTCGTGGCTCTCGACAGGTCGACACTCGACATAACAGATCGCAAAGCCGTGGCGGAATTCGTCCGGAATTTGGCACCCGACCTGATCATCAATGCGGCTGCATACACTGCCGTTGACCGTGCCGAGACCGACCGGCAGGCCGCCTTTGCGGTCAACCGCGACGGAGCGCGCAATCTTGCGGAAGCTGCCGAACGGCGTGGTGCCGTCTTGATACATTTCTCCACGGACTACGTATTCGACGGGGCAAAGCCGCAGCCTTATGTGGAAGAAGATACAGTCGGCCCGTTAGGCGTATATGGCGAAAGCAAGGAGGCCGGGGAGGCTGCCGTCCGCACAGTCTCAGAACGTCACCTGATCCTGCGCACGTCCTGGGTGTACGGCGTGCATGGTGCGAACTTTGTTCGGACGATGCTGCGGCTCGCACGGGAGAAGGATGTAATTCGGGTGGTCACTGACCAGACAGGATGCCCGACATATGCCGCCGACCTGGCTGAAATCGCATTGCAGCTATCCGTACGGGTCCTGAAGGGCGATTTTCCGAAGGGTGGATACGGAACATTTCATTGTGCCGGACAGGGGCAAGTGAGCTGGCATGGGTTTGCATCCAGGATATTCGAACTGGCCGGGGAACGATTTTGCAAACAGCCGGAGCTGATTGGCATTCCGGCGTCGGAGTTTCCAACGCTTGCAAATCGGCCGGCGAACTCGGCGCTTGATTGCTCTAAACTGTCACGTGTCCATGGCCTTGCCGCCAGGGACTGGTCATTGGCACTGTCCGACATGCTTGACCGCCTGTATCTAAACGCCTGATATCTTGCGGACAAGCAATTGGAATTGGAGTTGGACAATGAAAGGCATCGTGCTGGCGGGCGGAAGCGGAACGCGTCTCTTCCCGGTAACAAGGTGTATTTCCAAGCAATTGCTGCCTGTCTACGACAAGCCGATGATCTACTATCCGTTGAGTGTTCTGATGCTTGCCGGGATAAGAGATCTCCTGATCATAACCACACCACGCGATGCCATGGCTTTTCAGAGCCTTCTGGAAGATGGCGCGCGCTGGGGCATCAATATCAGCTATGCGGTGCAACCTGAACCGGCCGGCATCGCGCAGGCGTTCCTGATCGGAGAGGAGTTCCTTGCTGGACAGGAATGTGCGCTGATCCTGGGAGACAACCTTTATTACGGACATGGTCTGACGGAAATTCTTGCGAGAGCTTCAGCGCGCAAGTCCGGAGCGACCCTGTTCGGATACGAGGTGGCGGAGCCGGAACGATATGGTGTCATCTCGTTCGACCCGTCAGGCGCGCCGGTTTCGATCGAAGAGAAGCCAAAGTCCCCCCGGTCGTCCTGGGCGGTAACAGGGCTTTACTTCTATGACAAGGACGTCGCCGCCATTGCTTCCGATATCCGTCCGAGTGCGCGCGGTGAACTTGAAATCACGGATGTGAACGCCCGGTATCTGGAGCGTGGAGACCTGCATGTTGAACAACTGGGGCGGGGATTTGCCTGGTTCGACATGGGGACACATGACAGTCTCATAGAATCCGCGACATTCGTGCAGGCCATCGAGAAAAGACAGGGCCACCGCATCGCCGTTCCGGAAGAAATTGCGTTCAGGAACGGTTGGATTACTGTGAATGATCTGGAACGTCTGAGCGAAGAATATTCCAGCAGCGGATATGGGAAATACTTGGAAAAAATAGTCTCAGGGCACTCTAACTCATAAATTAATATTTCCGTGCGGAGGAAAATTGAAAATCTTGTCTAACAGTAATCTATTTGATTTTCAGGCTAATAAATTCTGTCGAAGGCTATACGAAGCTTTTATCTCGCCACGAATATTTGTAGCTGCTTGCTGGTGGTACGTCGTTGGTAAAAGGCAGCGTTCCCGAAACCGATTCCGACTGGTTTTCAGCGCTACAAGTATTCAAGGCAAGAATCTTCGTGTCGGACCACATATCTGCTTTGCACAAGCAAATCCGTCTATATCAGAACGAGAAGGGATGCAGCAGGAAGTTGCCGGTTGGCATAATCCTCCAGTAATCTCAATTGCGATGCCGGTCTATAATACAGATCTGGCTCAGCTGCGAGATGCCATCCAATCCGTGAAGAAGCAGATATATCCGCATTGGGAGTTGTGCATTGCTGACGACTGCTCAACGGATCCAGCTGTTCAAGAGGCTCTCAAGGAATTTGAAGAAAGTGATGGGCGCATCAAGGTCGTTTACCGGAGCGAAAACGGACATATCTGCAGAGCTTCAAACTCTGCCATAGACATTGCGACCGGTCCTTACATTGCGTTCATGGACCACGATGACCTGCTACCAGTTCATGCCCTTTATTATGTTGCCAGAGAAATTCTGCAATATCCTGAGGTAGATTTCATCTACTCGGATGAAGATAAAATTCGGAAGGAGGGCTGGCTTACCGATCCACACTTCAAACCGGACTGGAATCTGGAACTTTTTCTAACCCAGAACTACATCAATCACCTCAGCGTATACAGGGCTTCAATCGTCAGGGATGTCGGAGGGTTTCGACCAGGTTTCGAGGGAAGTCAGGATCATGATCTAGCACTCCGGGTGGTTGCTCGGATTGACGAGAAAAATATTCGTCATATTCCGAAAATTCTCTACCATTGGCGATGCTTCTCCGGTTCGGGATCTTTTTCCGATCGCTGGATGCAGCAAGCCATAGAAGCGCGTCAGCGCGCCGTGCGTGAATACTTTAAGGACAATTACCCGGACGCGCTGGTGTCGGTAACGAATGGCCCTTCAGGGTGCAACAGGATCGTTAGGGAGCTCCCAAGCCCGGTTCCGCACGTAACCATCATTATTCCAACCCGTGACTGCACAGAATTTGTAAAGGCCTGTGTCTTCAGTCTGTTTGATAAAACAGACTATCCACGTTTTGACGTTGTCATCGTGGACAATGACAGTGTGGAAGTGGAGTTAAAAGAATATCTGGCTGAAATAACAGAAAAACACCCTGTAACTGTATTGCCATATTCTGGTGAATTTAATTATTCAGCCATGAATAATTTTGCCGTTGAGCATGCTTCAGGTTCAGTGGTTGTGCTCTTGAACAATGACACTCAAGTTATTTCTTCTGAATGGCTTCGGGAGATGGTGTCCTATGCGGTGCTGCCTCATATCGGGGCTGTTGGGGCGAAACTCCTTTATGCCAACGGTTTGGTTCAACATGCTGGTGTGATCGTGGGTGTGGGAGGTATAGCAAATCACGCTTTTCAATTTTATCAAGGCGGCGATATCGGCTACCAGAACAGGTTGCAACTTCCACAATATTTTCTCGCAGTTACTGCCGCTTGCATGGTTGTTGAAAAGGATAAATACCTAAAATGTGGAGGTCTGGACGATATAGATCTAAAGGTTGCGTACAATGATGTTGATTTTTGCCTAAGGCTATCAAGAGATCTTGGGTTGAAGAATGTATACACTCCATATGCCCAATTATTTCATCATGAGTCTGTTTCGCGCGGTCAAGATATTTCGCCGGAGAAGATGGCAAGATTCGAGCATGAGTCTATGACCATGAGAAAGCGCTGGGGTGATATCATGCAACGCGACCCTTGTTATAACGAAAACTTCTCGCATCATAATGCGTATTTTCAGTATAAATATGAATAACTACATAGTTTTTCTGGAGGATGTTTGTGAGAAGTGAGGAGAGTAATCTAAAGAATGACGGGTTTACTGTTTTAAATGGTTCTCAGTCATATTCGGATGAGTACGTAACGCTAATCTGCGTTGGTGTGGCCCGCAGTGGCACTTCACTTATTGGAGCTGTTTTGCGACAGTTCGGCGTTTTTCTTGGTGAGAAAGCAGATCCGGCTGTTTTTGAAGACACTGTTTTGTCAAATGCTTTGGAAGCGGGCGACTTGGATCGTTTCGATCAAATTATTGAGAACTACAATAAAGAGCACAAGGTATGGGGGTTCAAGCGGCCCGAAGCGTTTGGTCTGCTTGCGCAGAACTTGAACAAGTTCAGGAACCCTCGCCTGATTGTAATGTTGAGAGATCCTGCATCCATTGCAAAACGCAACGAAATCTCCATGCATACCGACTTTCTGGAGCAACTGAAAAGAGCGGCTGAACGAACGTTGGATCTTGTACATTTCGTCGAGTCAATCGAAGTACCTATACTTGTCATTAGCTACGAAAAAGCTCTATCGGACCCTGATTGTCTTGTAGAGAAACTTGCCAAGTTTTGTGGAATTAAACTCGATGAAAGTTTAAGGACTGGGGCGCTTGCTGTAATTGAAAACGGACCAGAGCTCTATTTGCAGAGTTCTCGGGTCCGGTACGAAGGTCAATTTTTCGGGGTTGTTGACGGGGTGGCTCACGGATGGGCCAGAAGGCTTCCTGGTGATTTTGCATGTTCAGTTGAGATTCGCTCTGGTGGCGAGATACTCGGGACAGGGACATCCAGCATTTTCAAGGCAGATCTTCCCGAAGAAATTAGGGCGAGAGCGTTCTCCATACCGTTGGAAAATTTTGGCGACGGTACAGCGATCGAGGCTCGGATATTAGGGACTACTGTAAAACTATAGTGGAAGAGATCATGATCTAAACACTTTGTTTCATGTCGATACCAAAGCGGTATCCTCACTTAAGGAAGTTCTCGTTGAAGTATCCAAACACGCCGACCAGAAGGCTTTCTGTTCCCTTCCGGCAATTTCATTTCGCTCATGAACGGGGGTGAGCGATCCGACGAGGTCTCGAAAGTTCCGTTCAATTGATAGCGACAGCAGGTTGTCCACCCAGGTTCGAACGTTGTTTTTCCAGACCAGGCCCACGCGGTTGATACGAACGAAGTCAGCATAGGCCCAACTGTCGCTGTACACACCAACGCCTCCACAAACGGCATGTTCTGCCAGCTTGTTCGCGGATCGGGCATCGTTGAAGCTGGAGGGTATTACCGGGTAGAGAAGAACATCAAACCTGTGTTTGAAAAGGCGCTTGCGATAGAAATACCAGTCGAGGTGCCTCAAAACCCGTAGCTTGGGGTGCGTTGAAAGCTGCGGCGGTACGTCGTGATCTCCAACGATTGTCAGTTCGACATTTGCGCCTGTCGCCAACAGGTTTTCAAATATCTCAAGGACGAATTTTCGATCGGCGGCGTGGCTGGCAGTTCCCAGGTAGCCGATCCTGAGCGGTGCATCTGCCGGCAGGTCATGAAAACACCAGTCCGTCGAAAGTGCTTCTGACCAAAACGGATCGAGCATTTTGACCTGAAATCCTTGTTGCTCGTAGACCTCGAACAAGGCAGGCGAAGGGACAACAATCGTGTCGGCTGCAGTTGCCAGCTTGTTGTGCTGTCCATTGCGAAGGCTCAGCAAACGTTGCCGGTAAATTTCAGGCAGTGACACATCGTGGTCGGCTGCCCATAAATTGTCATCGATCACGTAATAGAGCCGTTTTGTCTTTTCATTCAAAAGACGATCAACGACGCCCGGATGATCACGACGGCAGACGACAACGGCATCACGGGTGGAAAACGAATTGACACCTTCGCGCTGCAAGCTCCGCTCGCGGTTGGAATTCAGGAAATAAATGTCTGTCGTTGGAATGGTTTTGAACGAAGAACACAGATTACGCGCGAGGACGCTGTAGCAATAGTAAAAATCATCAGACGACTTTCTCGAAAATTTTGTCGCTATTCTCATCAAAAAAATACTCGGAATATTCGAATACGAACTGGTAGCAATGATTTCTCGGAATACAGCATAATCAGGTGCCGGTTCCGTGCCGTGGCCGCAAGCTGCCATACGTTGTCACGGTAGGTAAGTTTACGCATAGCGTGCATCCGACGGCAAGCAACTGCGGGAAGTGAAAATGACAGACTGTGATACTTCTGGGTGAAACGTTGGAATGCTGAACGGCAAACGCAATGCGGCGCTGGATGGAGTTCCAGCCGCATAGTCGTTCAAAATCTGCAAAATATTTGGGGAAGTTTGTGTTGGTCGGGCAGGCCGGATTTGAACCGACGACCCCTTCACCCCCAGTGAAGTGCGCTACCAGGCTGCGCTACTGCCCGAACGGACCCTACCTAGCTTGTTCGCATGCCAAGCGCAAGCAGGTTGTTGCGCTTCTTTGGAGGCTTTTCCAGACATCTGTTACTTGCGGTATGGGAAGGCGGGAACCGGTCGTGCAGGGCGGCCATGGCCGAGCTTTTCAGCGGCAATCAGGCCCCAGGCCAGACCGTACAGCATATACATGTGCCGCCAGTGGTCGGTGTCGATGATCACCGACAGGATAAGATGCGCGGTAAACACCGCGAAGACGGATTGGGTGAAGGCGGTCCACGGGCGGGCTTTGAACAGGAGCGGCACCAGCGCACAGAACGTCCATAGTGCCATCAGAATGTAGATCGAGCCGCCAAGCCAGCCGTAGGTCGTATAGCCTTTCAGATAGACGTTGTGTTCGTCTTCCGGGAAATACTTGTTGAACTCCAGCGGGCCGAGCCCGAGCGGGTGTTCCATCACCAGCTGAAAGCCGAGCGAGTAGCGGGCAAAACGGCCAAGGCGGGCACCGTCGTAGGATTGTACGAGCTTTGCACGTTCGGCGAACATGTCGGCGACCGTATCGACCGAAAGTGCCGCACCGATCAGTGCGAAGACGGCAAGAATGCCGATTACGCCGAGAAGCACCAGGCGCGCCCGGCGGGCACTGGCCTTTTCTGTGACGAGCGCCAGGAAATAGACGAGCAGCACCGATGCCGACAGGACACCCCAGGCACCGCGTGAAAAACTCAGGAAGACACCGAGTAGCAGGACGGCAAGCGGTACCAAAAGGTGCAGGTTACGCAGCACCGATTGCCGGAGCAGCTTCTGGATCAGAAGCACCGTCGGCAGCACCAGGAACGGACCGAACACGTTGGGGTCCTGGAAAGTGCCGCGGGCTCGATCGTATAGCGTGAAATAGGACGCGCCGGGGAAAAGCTGAAAGTAACCGGCAACGCCTATGGCAGCCACAAGCACGGCGCTCGCGATATAGCCGCTCTGGATGACCCTGAACCTGCCGGGATCTTCCGCGATAATCGCAGCATAGAAGATTGCAGTGATTGCCAGAAAGCCGGAAACGGCGATGTACATGATGGCATCGCCCATCTCCTTGGCCATGGGAATGGAAGCGACGCCGCCTGCAATGTAAAGCATCAGGCAGATGATCAGCGGACCGAATTCACGACGAAGTTTCAGGCCACAGGCAAGCCAGACCACCGAAAGCAGTGCCATGTAGAGTTCGTAAGGTGCAGGCTCCTCGATAACGAACCCGGACAGAAAGGCTGCAAGCCACAGTGCGCCGTTGCCCAGGCTCCTGGCCTGAAGACCGATAGGCGCGCGTGCATGAGGCCTGCCGCCAAAATGGTCGGTCGCAAGGCTCAATAGGCGTTCTCCGTATTGAGCAACCGGAAGGGCGTCTGGATCAGGATTTTCAGGTCGAACAGGATCGACCAGTTCTCGATGTAGTAGACATCGCACTCCACGCGCTTCTGGATCTTTTCCGGTGTATCGACTTCACCGCGCCAGCCGTTGATCTGCGCATAGCCGGTCACGCCCGGCTTGACCTTGTGCCGCGCGAAGTAACCGTCAACGACGTCGTCCCAGGTCTTGTTGTTGGTATGGGCGTTGACAGCATGTGGGCGAGGTCCGACGAGCGACAGGCTGCCTCCGAGAACGTTGAAAAGCTGAGGTAATTCGTCGATCGAAGTCTTGCGGATGAAGCGTCCGACCCTGGTCACGCGGGGATCGCCCTTGGTCACCACCTTCTTGGCGTCCGGATCGGCCATTTCCGTGTACATGGACCGGAATTTCAGAACTTCGATGATTTCGTTGTTGAAGCCGTAGCGTTTCTGCCTGAACAGGATCGGCCCCTTGCTGTCCAGCTTCACGGCGATGGCAGCGGCGATCATGACAGGCAGCAGCGTGATGATGGCGAGCGAAGCGAAGACAAGGTCGAAGATCCGCTTGGCCACCATGTCCCAATCGGCTATCGGCTTTTCGACCACGTCGACAAATGGGACCGTACCGATGAAGCTCGATCCGCGGTTACGAAATCGAACCTTGTCGGTGTGGGCAGAAAGCCGGATGTCGACCGGCAGAACCCAGAGTTTTTTCAAAAGCTCCAGCACCCTTTGCTCTGCGCGCAAGGGAATGCACACAATGAGCATGTCGATGCGTGCCAGACGGGCGAATTCCACCAGCGCACTGATGTTGCCGAGCTTCGGATAGCCGGCCACCACTGGCGGCGAACGTTCGTTGTTCCGGTCATCGAAAATACCGCAAATGCGTATGTCGTTGTCCGGTTGGGCTTCCAGGTCGTGGATCAGTTCCTGGGCGGCCGTGCCGCCGCCGACGATGATCGCGCGCCGTTCCAGGCGACCGGACTTCATCCAGTGACGCACCAGCCGATAGACAATGAAGCGTGACAGGCAAAGGCCGGTCAGGCTTACCGCGAACCAAGCGCCGACCCAGGCATCTGACAGTTCCGTGCCGATGCCTGTTGTAGTGCGCAGAAGCGCGAACATGGCGAACACGAGCGTCCAGCCGGCGGCAACGCGTCCGATCTGCGACAGACCCTGGCGCATGACCGGAACCTGATAGACGTCTGCGGCCTGGAAAAAGGCGAGCGCAAACAGGATGGCGGCGCCAGTGACAAACAGGTTGCCAAGTCCGAAACCAGCCGCTTCGGGGCTGGTAAAGACTGCGAACAGGGCGGTGCCAGCGATCAGAAGTACATCCGTCAGACGCACCATACCGGTGAGAACGGTAACGGAAACGCCCTTGCCACCTAAGCCTTGAGCAATTTCAAAGGCATCGGCCGAAAGGCTGGTGTTGGCGGCGGACAGAACCTCGACGTTGCTTTGGCCCGTCGCGCCATGAACGGTATGTCTGAAATGCTTTTCCAATCTGTGCCCCAAAGCGGATGTCCCGCCCGCAACAGGCTTCGGTTCGACCGCATCAGAGGGTTTAAAAACTGGGGTATTCATTATCGGTTGCTCGATCTGGCAAGAACAGTCTGCGCACGCGGTACGGCTGAAACACTATCAGCTTGGGCCGGTGTCGAGCTATCGGTCGGGGCGATGCCCTGGATTTCCTGGTAGAGGGTGGTGATTCTGTCGTTCATGAGGTCGACCGAGAAAGTCTCAGCAAGGCAGCTGCGCAGGTTTTTTGCCTGCTGTGCCATCTTGGCGGGATCCGCAAGTGCTTCTTCCATGGCTGTGGTCAGTTTGCCGATATGGCCTGGTTCCACCAGCCGATTGGCATAGCGGCCAAATATTTCCGGAATGCCGCCGACGCGTGTTGCAATCAGCGGACGTTCTGCCGCCACGGTCTCCAGGATGATATAGGGCATGGCTTCGGCGCGTGAGGGTACAACGACGTTCCTGGCAAGCTTGAAGGCTTCCCGAGCGGGAAGGGCACCATGGAACGTGATTGCGCCGTCGAGCCCCAGCTTCCTCACCATGTTACGATACCGCTCTTCGTCCGGGCCTTCACCAACGATGTGAGCCTTGGGCGCGGTGCCGTTCTTCAGGCGAATGTTGTAAAGCGCTTCAATGAAAAGGTCCGGTCCCTTCAGGTCTCGCAGCATTCCGATATAAAGGAAATCGGCGGCTGCTTCATCCACCGGAACGGGGGTGAATTCGTCCGGTGTCAGCCCGTTGTAGACAATGCGCGAAAGTGCTTTCGTGTGACCGACCTTGCTTTCGTAGGCTGCGGCTTCATAGTCGGATACAAAGATCAGCCCGTCGGTCAGGCGGCCAAGAAGCCGTTCCAGCGTGTGGTAGACCCGGCCTTCGAAGCGATTGGGATCATAGTGCAGGCTGCCGCCATGAGGGCAATAGACGCGGGCAGCTTTCTGGCCGCGCAGGCGCAGAACGCTGCCGATCAGGCGCGCATAGGCGCCACCTTTTGCCCCGTGTCCATGCAGGATGTCGGGTTTCAGGTCCCGGATGTGCTTGTAAAGGGAAACAGTTGCCGTCAGATCCTGTACGGTAAGCTGACGTTGCATGGGAAAGCGTGCAATACCAAGAGCTAGCCTCGGCTTCAGCTCTTCAAGAAGCCGATTGTCGAAAGCACTGCCCGTGTTGCTGTCACATACGAGGCCGACATCGTGTCCCGCTTCCGACTGGCAGATGGCCAGATCCCGGATATGGCGGAAAATGCCGCCAATGGGCGAGCGCACGCAATGCACGATCCGCATGGGGGTCGTTGTCATGATGCAGTATCCCTGTTGCTACCCCCAGGTTTCTTGTCGAACCTGTGGGGCACTGAAACTGCACCCTAACAAAGGGAGGTGAGTCCACAGTTAACTTGGCGGGACCCTAAAAATAACGCTCACGGACGTAAATTGTATCACCGGGACGCACCGGGTCCGAAATGGGCACACGGCCGTTTAGAATTTCACCGTTGAGCTGTCGGGTGATATCCACATCTGACTGCAGCGCCCGCGAACTGAAACCGCCTGCTGTTGCGATGGCGTTTTGAACGGTCATGCCGGCAACGTAATTATATTGGCCTGCATTTTGCACTTCACCCATGACGAAGATCGGACGATAGGTATCGACCTCCACCGAGACGTCCGGATCGCGGATATAGCCTTGACGCAGCTTGGCCGAAATTTCGGATGCCAGGCCTTGCTGGGTCTTGCCGCGCGCAGCGACGCTGCCGACCAGCGGGAAGGAAATATATCCTGCTTGATCAACGACATAAGTATTGGACAGGTCATCCTGGCCGAACACGATAATGCGCAGCTTATCGCTTGAGTCCAGGCGATAAGGCTGGGTCAGTGTTTCGTGAAACGCTGTCGGCGGCTGTCTGTACCCGCTGCATGCAGCAAGGCCCAGGCACAAGCCCAGGACAACAAGCGCTCTCGTTCGCATCAACGACTCTCCTACAATTCGGAGACAGGATCGCGCTTTATGGTTAATTGAGGGTGAAGAGGAAAAAAGACCTGTCCGGCACCCTGTCAAATTTGCGCATGCATTAATTAACAGGGCGTCCCCGGAGACTGTAACCAGCTTAACCGAACGCTTACCATAATTCGACATAGTTTGCCGGTATCTTGGAGTTTCAAAAGATGAATGCTGAGCGGCAGACACATTCCGAAGACGATATGGCGCTGGATCTGGGTGGTCTGTTGCGGACGATCGGTCGATCCCTGGGGTGGCTTGTGCCACTCACGCTCTTCGTCACCGTTGTCGTCTTTCTGGGGCTCCAGTTCGTAGCGCCCAAATACAAGGGCGAAGCGCGCCTCATCATCGAGAGCACGGACAATCTGCCCGGTGCATCGCGAGGGCAGGAAGAAGAGCGAGCGCTGCTCGACAGCGAAGGTGTTGTCAGCCAGGTTCAACTGCTCAAGTCCGCTGATCTGGCGCGTCGTGTCGCGAACAAGCTCAACCTTGCTGCGATCCCGGAATTCGATGCCAACGACGATGGCAGCCTCGTCAATCTCCTGCTGTCTCTGGTCGGGTTCGGAAACGAAACCGAAGGCAATAGCGAGGAAGAGCGGGTCCTCAAGCATTATTACGAGAATCTGGAAATCTACCGGTTGGAGGGATCCCGCGTGATCGCGGTGGACTACACCGCCGAAAGTCCGGTTCTGGCGGCCAAGGTCGCCAATACGATTGTTGATGAGTATCTGTCGGTTCAATCCAGCGCAAAACGGCAGACGACCGAGCAGGCCTCCGCTGCGCTGGAGCCTCAGATTGTCGAATTGCGCCGGGAAGTTCAGGCAGCCCGACAGGCGGTGTCGGATTTTAGCGCCCGGGCCGACCTTTTGATCGGTGCCGACAATATCCCGCTCAATCAGCAGCAACTTGCCGAAACGAGTACCGCTTACTCCGACGCCCAGTCCTCCAAGGCCGAGGCGCAGGCCAAAGCCGACCTCATTCGCGAGTTGCTGAATTCGGGCGGTTCTCTCGAGACTGCCAGCGATGTGCTGAATTCCGCACTCATTCAGCGTCTGCGGGAGCGTCAGGTCGAAATTCAGTCCAACATTGCCGAACTCTCAATCACACTGTTGCCCAACCACCCGCAACTGAAGGCGCTTCAATCTCAGCTTGGTGATTACGACCGGCAAATCCGATCGGAAGCACGCAAGATCCTGCAGGGTCTGGAAAACGATGCGAAGGTGCAAGACCAGCGCGCAAAAGCGCTAGGGGCACGCCTTGAGGAGCTGAAGACGGCTGCGGCAAAATCCAACGCCGATCAGGCAAGGCTCGCGGAGCTGGAGCGAGAAGCCAATGCCAAGGCGGCTCAACTTGATCAGCTTCTGCTAAGTTTCCAGGAAGCTGATTCCCGCTTGCGTGCACAGGTTCTGCCTGCCGATGCCAGGATCATCTCCCGTGCCAGCGTGCCGGTAGAACCGGATTCGCCCAAAATCATTGCCAGCACCATCATTGCTGCGCTTGTCACCTTTATTCTCGGATGTGCCTTTGTGCTCATGCGCGAATTTCTGAACGGCAATGCGCTCTATCGGATGCAGGATGGTTCGTCCGAAGGGCAGCGCGTTGCACCGCGCATGGATGAGCGGCCGCAATCAGGTCCTCAGGATACCGTGCGGGCTGAAAACCCAGGCTGGGGCGGCGGCTACGGTCAGACCGTTGCCAGCTACAGGATCGATCCCGGCGAGTGGAGCAAAGCCGACACGCTTCGCGACGCTGAGCCAAGCGTCCCTGAAACAGCCGTTAGCATTGATGAACCTACCGAAGAAACGGTTCCTGAGCAGACCCCGGAACCCCAACCCCAACCTCAGGCCTCGGAAAAGACACAGCGGCCAAAGGGACGCATCGGGATCCTGTCCGGCAAGCTTCGTGGTCGCAAAATGAAGACCGGCTACGATCACGATGTCAGCCCGGACTGGGTGGGGGACATGCGAGGTTCGAAGGAAACCGAAGCAGAGGTTCCAGGCTCGGAAGTCGCTCCTGTTCCTGTGGTTTCAACCAGCAAGACAAGCAGACAAGCAAAGCGGGAAGAGCAGCTCAAGACGACGCACGCGGACGATGTCGAAGCGGCGGGACGCGTTGTAGTGCTCAGCGTCGATGATGAGGCCCTGTCTCACGAACTCGCTTTCGACCTGATCCGGAAGGCGGCTGGACGTGGCAAGTCTTCTCTCATCATGGAAGTCTTTCCCGATCAGACCAACCTGAAGGGGGCCGAAGGGTTCTCCGACATCGTCGCCGGAACGGCGCCTTTCGCCAAAGTGGTCTATCGCGATGCCGGATCAAAGGCGCATATCATTGAGGCCGGGCGGGTTGAGATCACGGACGAAATGGTGAACTCGGAACGTTTCAAGCTCGCTCTTGAGGCAATCAAGTCGACCTATGAAACTGTGGTTGTCGATCTTGGCGCCATCGATGGGTCGCTAGCGAGTGCCCGTATGTTGAGTTTCGCGGACAGGGTATTGATTGCAGCATCGGCGCCAGACCACGGCCATGAACTGCAAAGTGCGGCCAATCTTCTGGCACATAACACAGGCGCGAAGGTCGAAGTCGTGATTTCTGGTGGAACCGGACCGGGGCCGCGCAGAAACGGTGACGGGCACGCCGCCTGAGGAAGATGTTGGCAACAGTTGGTCACCACTGTCTAACTGTTGCCGGAAAAACCAGCTTTCATCTTGCGCAAACGCCGGATCAGCGGCCACAGCATCGATGAATTGCGGATGTGGGTTTTGGCTTTCAGCCTTGCGGCTTCCAGGCGCATGCGGAGAGCCCCTTTCCAGGTCATCGCCAAAAGGCTGTCCTTCAAAGGCACTGGTTCCGCCCACGTGGTCTTGTAGCGTTCCTCGCCAAGGCCGAGGTCCAGAGTGTCGATGGTCGGATCACCGCACGCCCGTTCGATGATTTCCTTGATCAGGACCAGCCCTGGACTGTTGGGCAGCATGTCGTCATGAGCAACGCTGTTGCTGTAGGCATAAAGCGTCTTGCCATGCTGGGCGCACAGATAGGTGGCCCTGATCCGGTCTCCCGCTTCCAGGTACCAGAGATCCAGGGGATGAGCGCCGTGATCTTGGGCGCAGCCCGTTGCATCCAGTCCAACCACGCTGGACAGGAACGTCTTCGCTGTGGGCGCCGAAAAAACATTCGGAATGCCCGCTTCCCTTGCCCTGACCGAACGTTGTTCAAGAAAGGCATCGAAGCCACGTTGCCTGTCGACAGGGGAGGTGGCTTTGGCAATCGTGTAATTGCCGGCTGCCTGAAGATGTCGTTCCTTGCGAAGCAGGTTCTTGCGTGAGGACTTGCTATGCGTGTCGTTGAACAACTGTCCGAAATCGGAGGGCAGAGCGCGGGCGAAAACAGGGCTCGGGCTTGATGTCGCTCCTTTGAATACCAGCGGATGGTCTCGCCCTAGCCAGGTCTCCGGAACGTTTTCAAGCTTGAGGAGATCAGCACCGACCTGTTTGCAGACGGCAGACAGGTGGCTTTTCATCTCGTCTGCCGTGGCACCTCGGTAAAAATCGGCGTGCCAGAGGCCCGTATTCTGGTTGCCGTTCTGGTGCCCGAGAAACGTCAACGCAGAGATTCCAGCAGACCGTTCAAGTTGCAGTGGCAGCAGAAAAACCGCCTGACCGCGACACCGTCCGACAACGATCACCGGCGTGCAATTCAGGCTCTGGCCGACTGTCTCGAACCAGCTGCAAAGCCAGCCAGGAGACTGGTATGGATTACTGTGCAGCACATCCTTTAGTTGTTGCCAGTCAGCCTGTGCTTCGCTAAGCCTCGTGAATATGGACAATTCAAGGTCTGTTGAGGACACGGTGCTCACCTCGCGCCAGGGCGCGTGAAAGACAGGCTGAAACGGTTATTGAAAATCGGATAAACCATTTTGAACGAACATGAAGGAAAGACAGGACGTCGCGCTGGCAGATCAAGCTAAGTCTCGATAGATTTAGCAATAATTGTTAAAGAAACCGTGCCTAACTGGCACATTCTAGCAAGGTGGGCATTTCGGCCACATGGGCATGCGGCACAAGACGGTAACACGCGCATTCAGTGTACTTAAGGGAACGGGGCTCGGCCGTATGCTGGCACCGTTTACCCAGGGCTGTGGTGCCGTGTTTATGATGCACCATGTCCGGTCGGCCCGCTCCGATGCTTTCCAGCCGAACCGTCACCTGGAAATCACGCCCGAATTTCTGAAGCTCGCGGTCGAGCGGATTAGGGCAAACGGCTATGAAATCATATCGATGGATGAAGCCGTCGACCTGCTCAAGTCCGGTTACGGGCACCGCCGTTATGCAGTGCTGACCTTCGATGACGGGTACCGGGACAATCTGTCTGTCGCCTATCCGATATTGAAGGAACTGGAAGCTCCTTTCACCGTGTTCGTTACAACCGGGCTGATCGACCGGACCAGCGAACTGTGGTGGCTGGCCCTGGAGAAGATCATCGCTGACAACGATGAAGTGGTCTTCACAGCGGCAGGCAATTCAGCCGGCATCCCGTGCAGAACACTTGCAGAAAAAAACGCGTGTTTCGAAAAGATCGTCGATCATCTGACACTGGAGGTCGGCGAAGGAGATCAGCGCAAGATCATCCGGGCGCTTGCTGAAAGATACGGCGTCGACCTGAAAGCCCTGGCGGACGCGCAGATGATGACGTGGGACGAGACCCGCCAACTGGCTGGCGATCCGCTGGTTACCATTGGTGCCCACACCCACGATCATTTTGCCATGGCGCGGTTGAACGCAGATGCCGCCTGTGAAGACGTAACCAGGGGCCTTGAGCGACTGGAAAAAGAGCTCGGCCGCAGGCCGAAGCACTTTGCCTATCCGTATGGAAAATCACACGCGGTTACACCGCGCGATGCGGATATCTTGCGGGAGATCGGCTTTGCCTCGTCTGTGACGACGCTTCCCGGTGTGCTTCAATCCGTCAACGCGCGCGACCCGATGATGCTGCCACGCGTCTCCCTGAACGGCCGGTTTCAAGACCCGGCTGTTGTCGACCAGTACCTGACCGGGGCGCCCTTTGCGCTTTACCGGGTTGCCCGGTGGGCTGCCAACGGGTTTGGTGTCAGGTCCGGCTTTTCCCGCCTCTTTCCATCCACCAGATAATCGCGCCTGCCGGGATGACCCAGGCCAGACCTGCGATGCCGAAGTAGATGAAGCGGACCAGGTTCGAGGACTGCTGCAATGTCAGGTCGCCGATCACCATCGCGGTGAGGGCGTAGACCACCACAAAAACAACCAGCAGCACCATGCCGATAAACTTGCGAAACGAGGGAACCATTGTCGGGCGTGTCCGTTGACCGTGTGTGAATCCGCGCGATGAGGGACCTTTTGCCGCAAAACGTCCCGGACCGCTTGCCGTCTTGCTCCTGCACCTATATCTCCGCAAGCCAAAGGTCAAACTCACGATAAGAATTTCCGGAAGCGGCTCATGATTGCGATTGCAGAAGGTGTGAAGAACGAACAGATGCTTCCGGCCAAATTGCAGAGATTGCGACAGAACAGGGCCCTGATCCGATGGTGGCTCTACTTCGTTTGTGCGCTGATCCTGGCCATGGTCGTCGTCGGCGGAGCGACGCGCCTGACCGAATCCGGGCTGTCTATCACCGAGTGGAAACCCATCCACGGCGTCATTCCCCCGCTCAGCGAAGCCGAGTGGGAAGAGGAGCTGGAAAAATATCGCCAGATTCCGGAATATCAGCTCATCAACAAAGGCATGAGCCTTGACGAGTTCAAGTTCATCTTCTGGTGGGAATGGGCGCACCGGCTGCTGGGGCGCTTCATTGGTGTTGCGTTTTTTGTTCCAATGGTGGCGTTCTGGGCAACCGGCAGGATAGAGCCCTGGCTGAAGCCGAGATTGCTTGTCGGCCTGGCACTTGGCGGTTTGCAGGGCTTTGTCGGCTGGTGGATGGTGGCTTCCGGTCTGGTGGACAGAGTGGATGTCAGTCAGTACCGGCTGGCCACACACCTGACGCTCGCACTCTTCATTTTTGCCTATCTTTTCTGGATTGCCCGGCGGCTGAGCCCCTTGCCCGAACCCGAAATTCAGGAGCAGGAGCGGCTTGCAGGGCTGGGCAAACTGGTTCTTTTCCTTGTCTTTGTTCAGATGTTCCTGGGAGGTCTCGTCGCCGGGCTGAACGCCGGATTGACCTTCAACACATGGCCACTCATGGATGGCCAGTTCATTCCGCGCGGCATGCTTGCCATCCAGCCTATCTGGCTGAATTTCTTTGAAAACGTGATGACGGTTCAATTCCAGCATCGCATGACGGCCTACGTGCTGGTGTTCACCGGTGTGGCGCTGGCCTGGAGTACCTTCCGCGTGAGCCGCCGCAAGGAGCTGCGCCGGGCAGGCGCCCATGTCGGGGGCTTCCTGTTGCTGCAGGCGATCTTCGGCATTCTGACGTTGCTGTGGCACGTGCCGCTGTCCATCGCTCTGGTGCATCAGGGCTTCGCGGTTATCGTCCTGGCGGCTGCGGTTGACTATGTGGCCATGCTGAAAGGGCCTTTCGCCATTCGCAGCTAGGTTCCGGAAGTCGCAACTGTTGGGGAAACGGGCTGCCGCGTGGAAGCACTTCGCTCCGAACGCTGCGGCTCTCCGATCCAGGATTTCCGCTGCGCTTACGGCCTCGGGGCTTGAATGGGAGTACAGGCAAAAAAGCCCGCCAATCGGCGGGCTTTTCGTTTGTTCAGCTGGTGCCTCTTAGCCGGAAAGGGCCTGATCGAGATCGGCGATGATGTCATCGACATCTTCCAGGCCGACCGAAATACGCACCACATCCGGGCCCGCACCGGCCGCGGTCTTCTGTTCATCCGAAAGCTGCCGGTGTGTGGTGGACGCGGGATGGATGATCAGACTGCGCGTGTCACCGATGTTGGCCAGGTGTGAGAACAGTTCCACTTTGCTCACCAGGGCGACACCTGTGTCATAACCGCCCTCAACGCCGAAGGTGAACACGGCACCGGCGCCTTTTGGCATGTACTTCTGTTGCAGGGCGTGGTGCTTGTCTTCCGGCAAGGCTGCGTAGGACACCCATTTGACCTTGTCGTGGGCCGCGAGGTGAAGCGCGACCTTCTTGGCATTGTCCGAATGACGCTGCATGCGCAGCGGCAGGGTTTCGATGCCGGTCAGGATCATGAAAGCGTTGAAGGGCGAGATGGCCGGTCCGAGGTCGCGCAGACCAAGCACACGGCAGGCAATCGCAAAGGCGAAGTTGCCGAAGGTCTCGTGCAGGACGATACCCTGGTATTCCGGCCGGGGCTGGGACAGCAGCGGATAGTTGCCGCTGGCAGACCAGTCAAAGCTGCCGCCGTCGACGATGATGCCGCCCATGGAATTGCCGTGACCGCCCATGAATTTGGTCAGCGAGTGCAGAACGATATCAGCACCGTGTTCGATCGGCCGGCACAGGTATGGCGTTGCCATGGTGTTATCGACCACCAGCGGCACACCCTTCGCCTTTGCAATTGCCGCAATCGCCTCGATGTCGACAACGATTCCGCCGGGATTGGCCAGGCTCTCGATGAAGATCGCGCGTGTGCGGTCGTCAATCGCCGCTTCGAAGGACGACATGTCCGCAGGGTCGGCCCACTTCACGCCCCAACCGAAGCTCTTGAAGGAGTGGTTCAGCTGGTTGATGGAGCCGCCATAGAGCTTGTTTGCGGCCACGATGTTGTCGCCGGGCTGCATCAAGGTATGGAAGCACAGAAGCTGAGCCGAATGACCGGAAGCTGTCGCAAGTGCGGCGGTACCGCCTTCAAGTGCCGCAACGCGCTCCTCCAGAACAGCCGTCGTCGGATTGGTGATGCGTGTGTAAATGTTGCCGAAGGCCTGCAGCCCGAACAGGGAAGCGGCGTGATCGACATCGTCGAAAACGAACGAGGTCGTCTGGTAAATCGGTGTCGCCCGCGCGCCTGTCGAAGGATCCGGCGCTGCGCCAGCGTGAATCGCGAGAGTGGAAAAACCTGGAATATTTTCGCTCATTAAAAGACCTCCCTGTTGGATTGGCGGCCAGTTTGACCGAAGGAGCAGGGCAGGTCAAAGAACGATTTTGCGGTTTTGTGATCTAAAGGAAATTATGTATGTCAAAGCGTTAGGCAGGATTGGTGGCCTTTGCCTCCTGCCAGGGTGGGGCATGTCTGCCTATTGGTCGGAAGGGTCCTTCCGGTTCTCCAGCTTCACACCGAAATAGACACCAAAAAGCAGTGCCGCCGCCAGCAGTGGCAGGCTCCATGCCAGAAAGGTCGTATCTCCGAAGACTGCAAACACAGCGGCCTTCCTCCCGGTTCGAAAACTTGGATGCGAGGCAAAAGGTTAACGATCTCTTATGGAGAAAGTGGAAAGAAATTCATCGGCATTCGGAGCAAATTGAGCGAAAGCTCTCATAAATTGAACTTAAAATTGTCAGCTTTTGTCGGTTGCATCATCTTTCGTGCGCCTGGTTGCGCGCGGGCCGTTTGCAGATGGTTTCTGCAGATGAATCAGTACCGCGATACAGACGACGAACGCGACAGTCGCGAGCGCGAATATCATTAGTATTGCCCCCATGTATCTGTCGTTAAAGGCGCAAATTCGCCTGAACGCAGATCAAAACCCCATCCCTGAAGTCCCGAAGTATAGCAGAAACACGCAGGGGTAGAAGTGGGGGTGTATACATTGATTTCGGTTCAGCCGCCCTTCTGTTCCCGCTCGCCGGACTGTGCCTGCTCTCGCGCCCAGGTTTCGTCACGGTGGGCGAAGGGGGATCCGTGTTCGGCCTTGTGCACGAATGCGAACAGCAGCAAGGCAACCAGAGCTGCCATAGCCATGAGAACCCATTCAAATGCGGTAAACAGGGTCGGGTCCTGGGTCATGCTGCCTCACGCTACTGATGGCATCCGGTTGGCTTCCGGATGGCGGTATCTCGACTAACGAGCTATCCGGCGAGCATTGTGCGAAGCTGATGCAATGGGGAAAATTAGCTGTCTTTTTCCCCAGAAAGCCCGCGATGCTGAAACCCTGCTTTCAGAGCAGGGCGCTTGGAGGAAAGCGTACGCGAATTGACACCTGCCCATCCGATTTCACCTGACAGTCGACCATACTCTATCTTGGGGCAGCGGTTCATCACCATCTTGATACCGGCAGCTTCGGCTCTTGCTGCCGCTTCGTCGTGGCGCACGGTCAATTGCATCCAGATGACCTTGGGCACCTTGCCGCTGGCAATAACGTCGTCGACGATAACGCCTGCCGCTTCGGAATTGCGAAAGATGTCGATCATGTCGGGAACTGCAGGCAGTTCGTCGAGCGAGGAATAGACCTTCTGTCCCAGGATCTCCTTGCCCGCCTGACCGGGATTGATGGGCCAGACCTCGTATCCCTTGGACAAAAGGTATTTCAGCACGAAATAGGACGGCCGGACATTGTTGGCACTCGCGCCGATCATGGCGACGGTTTTCACCTCGTCGAGAATACCCTTGATGTAGGCGTCCGGATAAGTGTCGTGATTCATGGAATGGAGATCCTCAGATTTGTCGCGCTATCCAATGCGAAATGACACCTGCCTGCAAGGGGCCTTCTGCCGCAGACCGGTCCGCCTCGAAGAATTGTGAAACTGCGCAGGGACGGTCAGGCGCGATAAGCGGCTCACCGGTAAACGGGAGAAGCTAAACAGGCATACGGAAGGCAGCGTTTTATGAGTGGGTTGAAAAAGCGGTTCCAAAAGGTGCTGGAAACGATCGACCGGTCGCTGGACGGTCCGCTTGATGTTCCTGCACTTGCGGGGGTGGCCGCCTATTCGAAGTTTCACTTTCAGCGCCAGTTCTCGGCCTTCTTTGGCCTCGGAGTTGCAGAATACCGGCGGCTCCTGAAGCAGAAACGCGCAGGGCAGCAGCTCGCTTTCAGGGGGGAGCTGCCGGTCACTGAGATTGCCTACGATGCGGGCTACGAAAATCTCGAGAGCTTCTCACGTGCGTTCAAACGAGATTTTGGGCAAAGCCCTTCGGCTTTCCGATCAACGCCCGACTGGTCTGTCTGGCACAGAACCTATGACCCATTGCTGAATTTGAAAGGACAGTTCATGTCGGATCAGCACCTTGATGTCTCGGCCGTCCGGATCATCGATTTTCCTGAAACACCCGTCGCCCTGCTTGAGCATCGCGGGTCACCGCAAGAGGTGCCCGCATCCGTCAGACGCTTCATTGCCTGGCGCAAGGCAAATGCAAGCCCTCCCTCCAGAAGCGCGACGTTCAATATACTCTTTGACGATCCCAGAACGGCGCTGCCTGAAGAATACCGGTTCGGCATTTGCTGCGCTGTAGCAGGACAGTTCAAAGAGAATGCGGAGGGCGTGGTAGCCGCAACGTTGCCCGCAGGACGCTGCGCCGTAATCAGGCATTCCGGTCCACTCGACTTGGCTGAGGAAACAATCCGCGCCCTTTATCGCGACTGGCTGCCACGAAGTGGCGAGGAGCTGCGGGACTTTCCGCTGTTCGTTCAACGCCTCAGCTTCTTTCCGGATGTTCCGGAGCATGAAGCGCAAACCGATATCTTCCTGCCGCTGAAATGACATGGAACCGCAGTGGTAATACGGTGAGTTGACAGGAGACACTCAGGCCAGTTTTGCCGCCTGTTCTTTCCTGAGTTCCTTGCGGATCATCAGTTTCAAACCGGACCAGATGCCGTCAACGGCACAAACCTTTACGTCCACAAGCCCCATCGGCAGGCAAAGCTCGCGGATGGTGTCTTCGGTGATGTCGGTCGGTAGCTTGCTGGCCTTCTTGGGCCAGGAAACCCAGATCATGCCGTCCGGGGCCAGCAGGCCCCGCAAGGTTTCCAGTAGTCCAGTCAGCTCAACCCGTTCGGTGACAAACACATGAGCGCATTCAATACCCGGTTCCGGCGCGGCACGAACGACCGCGCCAGGGGCCTGTGTCTGCAGCAAGGCGGAAATGTCTTCCGGCATCCGATGACGCCAGCAGATCATTCCCGGTTTCAGCCCCAGTTTTGCGGACAGCGGACGTCCGGAATAACCGGCTTCAGGCATGTCTTATCCTTGTTGCCCCCAAACGGCAGGGCGGATCAGCTGTCCGTCCATTCTGGTTTGCGTTTTTGCAGAAAGGCGTTGATGCCTTCTTCCGCATCCCGGGCCATCATGTTCTCGACCATGGTTTGTGCCGCGAAATCATAGGCTTCCGACAACGGCATTTCCAGCTGACGGTAAAAGGCTTCCTTGCCGATCTTTACGGTCTTGGCAGACTTGGAGGCGATCGATTCCGCGTATTTCTGGACGACCTGCTCCAGGTAGTCACGCGGGACGATGCGGTTGATCAGGCCGAAATCCTTCGCGGTGGATGCGTCGATGCTTTCACCGGTCAGAAGCATCTCCATGGCCTGTTTAGGTGCAACATTGCGCGAGAGCGCAACCATTGGTGTGGAGCAGAAGAGGCCGATATTGACGCCTGGCGTGCAGAAGGTGGCTGTGTCGGTAGCGATGGCAAGGTCGCAGGAGGCAACCAGTTGGCAACCGGCTGCGGTCGCAACACCTGTTACCACGGCGATCACCGGCTTGGGCAGCCGCACAATCTGCTGCATCAGGTCCGAACACTGGCGCATGATCCGCTCGTAGGTGGCCTTGCCACCATCCGCTTCACCGCGCGCAGCGGTTAGTTCCTTCAAGTCGTGGCCAGCGCAGAAGACCTTGCCTTCCGCACCGAGCAGAACAACACGCACTGCAGGATCCTCGGCCGCCTTCTGCAGTTCACCGGCTAGAGCGGTCATCATCTCGCTCGAAAGAGCGTTCATCCGCTCCGGCCGCTGCATCACGATCCGGTAAACGCCTTCATGAAGAAGCGTTGCGAGCATCGGTTTCTGGATCTCGTCATTTGCTGCGGTTTCAGACATGGAACGCTCCCTGAAGATTTGCTTTGCCGATGTTATAGCCGACGCGGGCAGGGCGGCGAAAGTGTCCGATCGGCTGGTGCCTGCCGCCGATCACAGATGGTTTATCTGACGAAGCGTCAAGTCGCTGGCGGTTCTTTCGGTTTCGGTTATCCTTTCGGCATGTGGAGGCTTTCCGAAGTCCGCTCACTTGCAGGTGCAGTCGCCTTGCTGCTGGCACCTCTCGGTCCCGCGCTTGCGCAGGAACAGGTCGATGTCGCTCTGGTCCTTGCTGTCGATGTCTCCCGTTCCATGTCGCCTGAAGAACTCCAGATCCAGCGCCGCGGATATGCTGCCGCCATCGCCAGCCCGGAGGTGGTGCGGGCGATCGGGTACGGGGCTCACGGCCGGATCGCTCTCATGATGTTCGAATGGGCCAACGAAAGCCATGCGCGCGAAATTGTCGGGTGGTCGGTGATCGAGGGCGTGGAAGATGCTCAGGAGTTCGCCGACAAGGTTCTGGCGGACAGCACCTACGGCCAGCGGCGAACCTCGATTTCCGGCGCAATCTGGCATGCTTCGGCCCTCCTCGCCGATGCACCTTTCAAGGCAGACCGCCGCGTGATCGACATTTCAGGGGATGGTCCCAATAACCAGGGAGCACCTGTGGTTCAGGCACGCGATGCCGCCGTGGAAGCCGGTCTGGTGATCAATGGATTGCCGCTGATGACTACTGGTGGCATGGGCTTCCAGTTCAACATTCCGGACCTGGACGTCTATTATCAGCGCTGCGTCATCGGCGGGCCCGCCAGTTTCGTCATACCGGTGAACGACTGGGAACAGTTTCCCGAAGCCGTTCGTCGCAAGCTGATCCTCGAGATCGGCGGCGTCAAGCCGCCGGAGCCACAAGTCATCCCGGCCCAATTCACCTTCGAAGAGCCATATGACTGCCTTGTGGGAGAAAAGATCTGGCGGCGTATGCGCGAGCAGTATTTCTGGGATCAGTAGCGGCAGAGCAAATCTGCCGCCCGTTTATGCTTGTTAGCCGAAGGAGCAACACCGTCAGCCTCGGCGGCGTCTGCGCCTGCGCTCTCCACCGGCTGCATCCGACCCTGCGTCAGCCTCCTTGCGTACCGGCAATTCGACGGCAGCTCGAAGGTTGGGGAACTGATCGACCTTGTTGGGCAAGGCCATTGCATTGACGAAATGCTCCTGGAACTTGGGTTCCAGAGCGGTCTCGATCTTTTCGATATCGCGCACCGTCTGCTCGATTTCGCGCCTGTAGCCGCGGTTGAGCAAAGCCATCCGGGCGCCTGTCCCGGCAGCGTTGCCGACGCCGGAGACACCTTCCAGGGGACAATCCGGTATAAGGCCAAGGATCATCGCGTACTTTGGGTCGATGTAGCTGCCGAAGGCCCCGGCAAGGCGAATGCGGTCCAGATCATAGGTGCCGAGCTTGTCCTGCAGAAGTTTGACACCGGCGTAAAGCGCACCCTTGGCGAGCTGGATCGCGCGAATATCCGTCTGCAGGATCGATATATCGACCCCGTCGTCAGCAATCAGATAGGAGAAGGTCCGGCCGGTGGATTTGACGCGCGATGTCCGTTCCGCCATCGAGCCGTCGATAACACCGTCTTCCGTGATGAGGCCTGCCAGATACATCTCGGCAACGGCCTCGATAATGCCGGAGCCGCAAATGCCGGTAACGCCGACACTGTCGACCTTTTCGGCAAAGCCTTCTTCATCCGACCATTCGTCGACACCAATCACCTTGAAGCGAGGCTCAAGCGTTTCCTTGTCGATGCGGATGCGCTCTATTGCACCTGGTGCGGCGCGCTGGCCGGACGAGATTTCGGCGCCTTCGAACGCAGGGCCGGTTGGAGAGGACGCTGCCAACAGCCGGTTCCGGTTACCAAGCACGATTTCCGCATTGGTACCGACATCGACAAGCAGCGTTATCTCGTCGAGCTTGTAAGGGCTTTCTGCAAGCGTTGCAGCAGCTGCGTCGGCACCCACATGGCCGGCGATGCAGGGCAGCATGTAGACACGTGCTCCCGGGTTCAGTTCCAGATCCAGATCGCGCGCGTTCAAAACCATGGCGTCGGAGGCTGCGAGCGCGAAGGGAGCGCCGCCCAGTTCCACCGGATCGATACCGAGGAACAGATGATGCATGACCGGGTTGCCGACAAAGGTCGCATCAAGCACATCCGTGCGTTCTGCGCCCACATCGCCGACCAGTTTGCCGATCAGCGCGTTGATGGCATCGCGCACGGCCTTTGTCAGATCCGGCAGCTTGGACGGGTTCATCTGGACATAGGACACCCGCGACATCAGATCCTCGCCAAAGCGGATCTGTGGGTTGGAGGTGCCGGCGGACGAGACTGTGCGCCCGTTCTGCAGGTTGCAAAGGTGGGCTGCGATGGTGGTGGAGCCAATGTCGACGGCAAGGCCATAGACGGCAGGTTTTTCTCCGGGCCAGAGCGCCACGAGTGTCGGCAGCACGCCTCTGTCTTCGTGGATTGCCGCGGTTACCTGCCAATTGCCCTTGCGCAGGATCGTCTGGACCCGTGGCAGCAGCACCGGGTCGATCGTGAGGTCGGCGATGCCGGTCTTGGCAATCAGCGCCTCACGCAGGCGGTCGATATCGCCGCGCGGCGTTTCCATGTCCGGTTCGGCGATCGAGACGGATACCAGCGAGATCGGGCTGTCGGCTTCGATGTTACGGGCTTCCGCGCGCTTGCGCACGACCTGACGGTTGGTCTGGGCATCGGTCGGGACATCGATAACCAGATCGCCCAGGATTTTTGCCTGACAGGAAAGGCGCCGGTCGGCGGGCAGTTTGCGCAAGGTCGCGTAGCGGGTTTCCGCTTCGGTGGCACCTTCCAGGTTTTCAGCTGCGCTGGTCAGGTTTTCCTTGGCGAAAGTGCCTTCCGAGATGGAAATCTGGCAGCGCCCGCAAATGCCGCGCCCGCCACATACCGATTCCACATAGACACCGAGCGAGCGGGCAGCGTCGAGCAGGGGCGTGCCGACGGGAAAGGTTCCACGGCGCCCACTGGGTTGGAAAACGACTTTGGCTTGTTTGACGGTCTCGGTCATGTCTGCGATCTGCCACTACCGGTTTTGAAACACTACGGGGACGAAGCCCACCCTTGACCCTTCACTCAAAAGGAGGAGGGAGTTTTATCTGAACCTGCGAAAGCCGGAGCCATCGTGAAAATGACGCGGATCCCGCGATTTGAAACGTGCCCCTCGAGACGCAAAACCCCTCCCTATTAAAGGGAGGGGATTGGGGTGGAGATTCCATCCTGTAACTGGTGAAAGCCACCCTGTTTGCGGAAGGGGAGAGAACCGCAAACGTGTTATGACATCTGGGCTCAGCCGGCGGACCGACGCGCAGCGCGTCCACCGCGGCGGCGACCGCCAGCAGACGCACCACCTTCACCAGGTGCTGCAACCGCGCCTGCAGCAGCAGGCTGGTGATCACGGTAGGTCATGATCCATTCCGAGCAGTTCGGATCTGTGCCGTTGAGCACGTTCGCCGCACGTACGGCTTCCATTTCCTGCGGGCGGCACGGGTTCATGATCGCGGAGGTCATGCCGGCACCGATGACCATCGGAATGAACCCGGCATTGATGCCGTGGCGATGCGGCAGGCCGAAGGAGATGTTGGAAAGGCCGCAGGTCGTGTTGACCTTCAGCTCTTCACGCAGACGGCGCAGCAACCGGAACACCTGCTGACCTGCGGTGCCCATGGCGCCGATCGGCATCACCAGCGGATCCACGACAATATCGTGTGCGGGAATGCCATAGTCGGCAGCATGCTGAACGATCTTCCTGGCGACTTCGAAACGAACGTCCGGATCTTCGGAGATACCGGTCTCGTCGTTCGAGATCGCCACCACCGGCACGTTGTATTTCTTGATCAGCGGAAGGATCGCTTCCAGCTTCTCTTCTTCACCAGTCACGGAGTTGACCAGCGGACGGCCCTTGGCAACCGCAAGGCCGGCCTCGATGGCGGCGGTCACGGATGAATCGATAGACAAGGGAACGTCGACAAGCTCTTGAACTATCTCAAGAGTTTTGACGAGGAGGGGCGGTTCGGTCTCGTTCGGGTTGACCGCTGTCACGCCTGCGTTGACGTCAAGCATGGTCGCGCCTGCAGCCACCTGGGCCAGCGCATCGGCCTTGACGGTTTCGAAGTTGCCTTCGGCCATTTCCGCCGCCAGCTTCTTGCGGCCGGTCGGGTTGATCCGCTCGCCGATCACGCAGAACGGCTGATCGAAACCGATAACGATTTCCTTGGTGGCGGACGCGACAACAGTGCGGGTCATTTATGCGCTCTCATTGGCAGTCAGGATTGAAGACGAGGTTTGAAAAGACCAGCTCCCGCGGCTGTGCAGCCACTCGGCGGTTTTCTGGATACCGCCGAAGGGATAGGCGTGAATCTGGGCCAATTGGGTGTTCGGCTGGCTGGTGACGCGGGTCTCCAGCGGATCGACCATCGTGTCAGGATCGTAGCCCGACAGCATGGAGACGACGGCACCGCCGCGCTTCTTCAGGAAGTTGAAGGAATTTTCAACACCGGCAAAAGCGGCATATTTCAGCAGGGTCGTCATCTTTGCCGGACCGGCAACGCCGACATGGACCGGGAACTCGTTGCCCCATTCGCGCAGCTCGTCCAGCCACAGGCTGACGCGGTGCGGATCGAAACCGAACTGGGTGACAATGCGGAATTCCGCATCGCTTTCGCGGGCAAGTTCGTGCTTGCGCTGCAGGAAGCTCTTGATGACGTCCGGCTTGATGTCCGGTGCGCCTTCCGGGTGACCTGCAACGGCGATCTTCTTGATGCCGAGCTTGTCGAAGAGGCCCGTCTCCAGAAGGGCGACGGATGAGGTGAGGGGGCCGGCTTTTTCTGCTTCACCGGCAATGGCCAGAACCTCGGTCGCACCTGCTTCCTGGGTCAGACGCGTGATGCGGCGCTCGAAGTCCTCGCGGCTGGCGTACCGGCGGGCCGCCATATGCGGAACGGCGGTCAGCTTGTTGTCGCGCAGAATACGGGCGGCATCGACGATCATGTCTTCCGAGCAGTTGCCCAGATCCGTGACATAGACCTGCGTACCCGCCGGAATAAATTCCAGAAGCTCGGTCTTTTCGACCACCTGCTTGGGAGACATTTCGGTAGAGGCGGGAAGCCGCCCATTGGCCAACAGGCGCTGATCAGTCATGTTCCGAGCCTCCATTTGCGAGCAGGGTTTTCAGTCTCTCTTTCGGATAGGCCGAGACCAGGTCGGTCAGGGCTGCGTCCGCTTCCGTTTCCAGGTCGTCCGTGACGGAGACCGGGTCTGTCCGGCGCCACTCCGCCATATAGGCGTCGCTGTCCTTCGCTCCGATCCGCATCGCGCAGGCATCAATGGCTTCCATGAACATGGCCGGCAGTTCCCGTCGGGCGGATTTGCGCCCCTGTTTCACCAGGATCTGTGCCGGGATGTCCCGCCAATAAACGATGATTTTCTGCGCCATTCTCGGACTTTCCTCCTGAGAAACATGTTTGCCGGAAGCTGGCTGATCCAGGACGCCTGATAGCGGCATCATCACGTGAAAAACCGACTTGTCCGGATGCTATTTTGCGACGCTCAGTCCGTCTGGCCCTTGTCCAGAAACGGCTGAAGCAATCCATACCCGGTTCGGCGCATTTCAAACGGCAGACCCAGCCGGTCCGCCGCGCGCCGCGCCGCATCCTCAAGGGCAGGGTCATCGGTCTGCGCAAGGTAAAGAACACGGGTGTAATGAGCGAAATACATGTCCCGCAAATGCGGGTGCCAGTCGAGGCCGAGTGGTTCGATGACCATGGTCTGGAAGTGACGGGCCAGGAAGTCGGTCAGGTAGAAGGTGCCGAGCTGGTCGTCTTCCATCTGGTCGAATTCGTCTATCCCCGTGAAGAAGGCATAGCAGTGTGCGCCATCGATGCGTCTCGCGCCGGTTTCTTCCAGCACCTTGTCGAGCAGGCCACCGGTTCCGCAATCGCCGTAGGCAATCAGAATGTCGGAATAGGTGTCCGCATTCTTGAGGATGGCCCGGCGGACTTCATCAGGGATCTTTTCCGGCGAGTTGTGAAGCTTCGCCGGAAGGCAGGTGATGTCGAGATGATCGAGGCGGTTCTTTTCGCGGATGGCGACGATTTCGCGTGCCAGAGCCCCGCAGGCAATAACAAGAACGCGGCCGGCCTTGTCGTCCGCGCTCCCATCCGTTTCAACCGGAAAGAGAGGCTCGCCCACCAACATTTCGGCAGCCTCCTTGAACATTGCCGTCAGCCCTTGTTGGCCAGCATGTTGTGGCGGCGAGCGATCAGATCTTTCGCCATTTCCACAGCAACGGCCGCGTCGCGGCAATAACCGTCAGCACCGACGGCTTCGCCGAATTCCTCGTTCAGCGGTGCACCGCCAACGAGCACGATATAATCGTCCCGGATGCCCTTGGCCTTCATTTCGTCGATCACGACCTTCATGTAGGGCATGGTGGTGGTCAGTAGAGCTGACATGCCGAGAATGTCCGGCTGATGCTCTTCAATGGCCGCAAGGTAGTTTTCGACAGGGTTGTTGATGCCGATGTCGATCACTTCAAAGCCGGCGCCTTCCATCATCATCGAGACAAGGTTCTTGCCGATGTCGTGGATGTCGCCCTTCACGGTGCCAATGACCATCTTGCCAACCTTCGGCGCACCGGTTTCCGCCAGCAGCGGACGCAGGATGCCCATGCCGGCTTTCATGGCGTTGGCGGAAAGCAGCACTTCGGGAACGAACAGGATGCCATCGCGGAAGTCGACGCCGACGATCCGCATGCCTTCGACAAGGGCCTTGGTCAGGATGTCGTAAGGTACCCAGCCACGTTCCAGAAGGATGTTAACGGCATCCGTGATTTCTTCCTGAAGACCGTCGTAGAGGTCGTCATGCATCTGCTCGACAAGTTCGTCGTCAGAAAGGGAGGCGAGATCAATATCGTCTTCGTCAGACATGGGCAGCTCCAACCAGGCACAACGGCCATCAACTTAGTGCAAAACCTTATGCCTCAAGCCGGATTCGCCGATATCTCCAAAGCGACACGGCTAGTCGTTTACGCGACAGGGAAATCAAGCCAGGCCGTTCAATGTCAATTTTGTACGGTGACGGGAAATGTTTGTAGCTGTCTAAACTTACGAGAAGGCAGTGGCGCTGCCTGCCGAAAGAAGCTTCACGCCCTGCCAGGCGGTTTCCGCACGGGCGTCGATGTCGTTTTCCGACCATTCAGCCACGGCGCGTGTCACCAGCCGGATTTGAAGATCGCCGATCAGCAGGGACAGATAGATTTCTACCGCGGTTTCCGTTTCAAGGCCTGTCAGCAGTCCGTCGCCCTGAACCTTCGCGACAAGGTCGGTTACGAGCGGCCTGATCGCGTCGCGACCGCTTTGCGCGAGGGCAGTTCCAAGCGCGCCGGTCGTGTCGGCGGCAGCTGCACGGTTGAGAGCGATTGCGGCCGGGTTCGAAAGAACGCCCAGGAGACGTCGGCCGAAGTTCCGCAGTGCCTGGGTGGGAGACGGGTTGTTTTCGATACACTCTCGAAGTGACTGGCGAATGTTTTCTGCATTGCGATCCACCAGGGCGCTGAACAACCCGGTCTTGTCTCCATACCAACGGTAGAGCGTTTCGTTGGAGGCCTTTGCTTTTTTGGCGACTGCCAGCATCGACAGATTGTCATAGCCCTGATCCAGCAGCAATTCGATCGCCGCCGCTTCTATGGCTGCTTTCCGTCGTTCCCTGGCTTCCGCCCGCATGTCGTTCTCTCCGTCGCTTGCTCAAAACCGTAATCGATGTTACGGAAATTACAATCCGTACACTTAATTACGGTTTGGAGTTTGTGATGTATCGACTTGCGCTTGGAACCGGTCTTTTGGCGATTGTTTTTGCCGGGGCCATCTTCGGTTTCTTCTATGCCTGGGTCTGCTCAACCATGTGGGGCCTGGATGCCACTGATCCTCGCATTGCGATAGCAGCCATGCAGGCCATGAACGCGTCTGTCCGGAACGCCGTTTTTGCGCCCGCTTTCTTCGGCACGCCTTTCGTTGTTGCTCTTGCCGGGGTCTTCAGCCTGTTGTCTGGCCGGCGCGCAACCGGGGTCGCCTTTGTAGGTGGAGCAATCGTCTATGCGCTGGGCGGCATCATGCTGACGTTCCTGGTCAACGTGCCGATGAACCTCGAGCTTGCTGAGGCAGCGATCCCGAAAAACCTGAATGAAGCGGCAATGCTCTGGCGGTCCTATTCCGAGCCTTGGCAGGTGTGGAACCAGACACGGACCGTCTTCTCGGGCATTTCCCTGTTGTTGGCTGCGATCGGGCTCGTACTGCTCGGCCGAAACCCACACCGCGCTGACTAGCCAAAATCTCAACTTTCTTCATGCGTGGCTCGACCATCGCATCCACGCTGTTTGACTTACGCAAGTGCGGCCTTCGTTCGAGGCGATGTTTCGGTATGGATTGCAGGGTCGAGCCCTGCAATGACGGAGGAAGTGACGGATTGGTACTTTCTTTGATGGATTATGCAATTTGTTGGCAGGCAAACCGCTCCATCTTTTCCTTGTCTTCGTCATGCCATGGCTCGACCGTGGCATCCATGCCGTTTCAGTTCCTCTTGTGTAGCGTTTGAAGCGATGTCATTCCGCCGCAGGCTGAGAGACCGTTGGCCACACGCCACACAAAAAAGGCAGGTCCTGAGACCCGCCTTTTCTGGTATTCGGCATCAATTCCGAATGCTCAGAACAGACCTTCGATCTGACCTTTTTCGTCCAGTTTGATGTGGTTAGCTGACGGCACGCGCGGCAGGCCGGGCATGGTCATGATTTCCCCGCAGATCACCACGATGAAGCCAGCCCCTGCCGACAGGCGGACTTCACGAACCGGCAGGCTGTGGCCGGTCGGGGCGCCTCGGCGCTGCGGGTCTGTCGTGAAGGAATACTGGGTCTTGGCCATACAGACCGGCAGATGACCGAACCCGTCGGCTTCCCAACGCTTGAGCTGGTCGCGCACAGACTTGTCTGCCAGAACTTCGTCTGCCCGGTAGATCCGTTTTGCGATGGTTTCGATCTTCTCGAACAGGGACAGGCTGTCGTCGTAGAGCGGTGCGAACTGCGCCGCGCCGCTTTCGGCAAGGGCTGCCACACGGGTGGCAAGTTCTTCGGTGCCTGCGGAGCCGTTGGCCCAATGGGTCGCCAGGATCGCTTCAACGCCGAATTCGGCGCAGTAATCCCGCACGGCCTGAACTTCCGCTTCCGTGTCTGCTGTGAAGTGGTTGATGGCCACAACTGCCGGAACACCGAACTGCTTGACGTTCTCGATGTGGCGGCCAAGGTTGGCGCAGCCTTTTTTCACGGCCTCGACGTTCTCGTTGCCGAGGTCTTCCTTGGCAACGCCGCCATTCATCTTCAAGGCCTTGATGGTTGCGACGATGACAACCGCATCCGGGCTGAGGCCTGCCTTGCGGCATTTGATGTCGAAGAACTTCTCGGCACCGAGATCTGCGCCAAAGCCAGCTTCCGTCACCACATAGTCGGCCAGCTTCAGGGCTGTCTGGGTAGCAACTACGGAGTTGCAGCCGTGTGCGATGTTGGCGAAAGGGCCACCGTGAATGAATGCGGGATTGTTTTCCAGCGTCTGCACCAGGTTCGGCTGCATTGCTTCTTTCAGCAGCACGGTCATGGCGCCGTCTGCTTCCAGTTCGCGCGCGGTGATCGCCGTGCGGTCGCGCCGGTAGGCAACAATGATGTCGCCGAGCCGCTTCTGCAGATCTTCGAGATCGGTGGCCAGGCAGAGGATGGCCATGATTTCGGAGGCGACGGTGATGTCGAACCCTGCTTCACGCGGAAAGCCGTTGGCAATGCCACCAAGCGAACAGACGATGGAACGCAGTGCGCGATCGTTCATGTCCATAACCCGGCGCCAGACCACGCGGCGAATGTCGATGCCCAGTTCATTGCCCCAGTAGATGTGGTTCTCGATCAGGGCGGCGAGCAGGTTGTGGGCAGAGGTGATGGCGTGGAAGTCGCCGGTGAAATGCAGGTTGATGTCTTCCATCGGGACGACCTGCGCATAGCCGCCGCCGGCTGCGCCACCCTTCATGCCGAAACAGGGGCCGAGCGAAGGTTCGCGCAGGCAGATCATCGCGTTCTTGCCGATCCTGTTGAGACCGTCGCCAAGACCGACCGTTGTGGTCGTCTTGCCTTCGCCGGCCGGGGTCGGGTTGATCGCCGTCACCAGAATCAGCTTGCCGTTCTTGCGGCCATTGAGGTTGGCAATGTAGTCGGCGGAAATCTTGGCCTTGGTGCGCCCATAGGGCAGGAGAGAGTCTTCGGGAATATTCAGCCGTGTGCCGATCTCCTGAATGGGTTTCATATTGGCTGCACGGGCAATTTCAATATCGCTGGCCATGTGTTCTCTCTCTCCGAAGCGTTTCCGATTTCTTGTTTTCTGGATGCGGTTTTGCACCGCCCCGACTTGTGCCGGAACGCTATGGGAGAGGGCGGTGCAGCAAATGTTCCGAAAGCGACAGGATGCGCCCCGGAAGCGACGGCAATTCAATCGGCGCGGTTGCGCAGCACAGTTGCGAGAAAAACCAGCATGGTCAGAACCGCCAGAACAGAGCCGGCCTTGGCCATGATTTCCCCTTCGGCGTTGATCGCAAATACGATCCCGGGCACCAGTACGATGACGGTGAGAACCGACAATCCGTAGTGGATGAGCGCAAGGCGCGAGGCAGCTGCCTTTGGTGCCAGGGCGTAGTAGGCACCAAAGACGGCCATCATCACGAAGCCGATCAGGTTGAGATGCCCGTGCGCTGGCGCAAGTGTGTGATCAGTGGTCGCGGACATGTGGATGCCCCAGGCCATGCCGATCAGGGCAAAGAGTGCGGCCGTGGCAAAATATAGACGTGGTATCGCTTTCATGTATTCCCCCCGGAAGACGATGGCCATTCCTGTTTTCAGGTCCTGGCCGAGAGAAAGCTTACATGATTTGTGACAGTTGGATGACGGGAAAAGTAAATTGCAATATCTGGCGAAACGGATTTTAGTTCCGTAATGACAGATTCAGACATTCTCTCCCGTTTGCCGGCCCGCCTCAAGAAAGCGCGGCGTGCCCAGGGGCTCTCGCTCGAGGCCGTTGAAAAGCTTTCCGGCGTTTCCCGCTCCATGGTCAGCCAGATCGAGCGCGGGGAGTCCAACCCGACTGTCGCGACCCTGCTCAATCTGACTAGGGCCCTGAATGTCGACTTTGCAGGTCTTTTGGGTGAGGAGGCGGCCGAGGATCGGGTCGAGATCGTGCACGAACATCAGACCCCGGCGCTCGACAGGGCGGGAGACGGCTGCAAGATCCGCATCCTGTCACCGCCGCAAGACACAGGCCGGTTCGAAATCTATGAGCTGATATTCGCGGCAGATGGCAAACTCGACAGCAAACCGCACGAACGTGGAACGCGGGAGCAACTGATAGCGGAAGACGGCCAGCTTGAAGTCACGTCCGGTGTGGCCAAAGGTGTCATCGGAAAAGGGGACACGGCTCGCTACGCCGCCGACGTGCCCCATTGCATTGCAGCCGTTGGCGGCCCGGCTCGGGCGATCCTGATGGTGATTAAGTTCTGAAGGTCGCGAGACGCTTCCTTGACCTTCACACAGCCGGCAGCGGCACATCAGGCCAGGTTTCCGTGACCTCCGCCTGCACCGGCCGGTCGAGATACGTCGTCAGCACCACATAACTTCTGGTCGCCCTTACGCCCGGCAGGGCATAGACCTGTGCAAGGAAGCGTTCCATCGCGTCGGCATTGGCCGTCCGCACCTTCAGGATGACACAACAGTCGCCCGTGACCGAATGGAGCTCTTCCACTTCCGGAAAGTCCCGCAGCTTCATCATCCGCTCGCTCTTGCCCCATCCGCTGGCATCCACATGCACGAAAGCCAGAAACGGTTTGCCGACAGACATGGGATCAATGGCGGCGTTGGTGGAGGCGATGGTTCCGGACGCGATCATCCGCTTTACCCGGTCATGCACCGCCGGTGCAGACAGCCCGACCTTGGTCCCGATCTCGGCATAGGTCTGCCGGGCATTGCGCACCAGCTCGCCTAATATTCTTCGGTCGAATGCGTCCACGGGGCGGCCGGGGGTGCTGTTTTTCTGAATGGTCTCTTTATTTGGTTTCATTCGGCCAGATCCTTGTTGCGGTGAATCGTGTTCGTCTGAACAGTCATTTCCGAAACAGATTTCGGAAGAAGGATCTTCGACTTGATGGAGCGGACAATCAACCCGGACAAGGGCATTTACCCGGCAACACCGGATTATGTGCATGCCCTGGAAGTGACCGGTGCAGAGCGGTTGCTCTTCGTCAGCGGCACCATGGGGCTTGATGTAATCGGCCGGGCTCCAAAGAGCCTGGAAGAGCAGCTCGATCTGGTTTGGGCGAACCTGCGCCGGATCCTGGCTGAAGCGGACATGACGACCGACAATATCGTCCGCGTCACCAGTTATCTTTCAGATCCCGGCCATGCCGAAAAGAACCAGGCCGCACGACTGGAGGCACTGGGCGCCCGACGCGTCCCGACCACCGCCATTGTGGTTCGAACGCTGACACCCGAGTGGATGATCGAAATCGAAATTGTCGCGGCCGCTTAGGCGAAGCAGCAGTTCTCGGCAAATCTGGCGAGCGCAGGAGAAAGCAATGCAGTTCGAGACCTATCTGATCTTTCTTGTCACGACAGCTGTCGTGGTTTTCTCTCCCGGTGCGGCGGCCGTGGCCGTTGCGTCGCAAGGGGCGGCCAATGGTGGGCGTCGGGCACTTGGTGGCGTTTTTGGTATTGCGTCTGCCAATGCCGTTTATTTTGCGCTTTCGGCAACCGGCATTGCCTCACTGATCATTGCTTCCAACCTGGTGTTCTCGGTAATCAAATGGGCTGGTGTAGGATATCTCGTCTGGCTGGGTCTGACCGCACTCTTCACGCCGGCTGGTGCAATCCGCGTCAAGCGGTCCGGGCGGCAGTCCAGCCTGAAGGCGTTATTCGCCCAGGGCTTTGTGATCGAGTTCGCCAATCCGAAGGCACTGCTCTATTTCGCAGCTATTTTGCCCCAGTTTCTCGACATCAATGCACCCATTGTTCCGCAGATCCTCATCATGGGCATGACGACTTTCCTGATCGACCTGACATCCTACACGGCATATGCCTTTCTGGGGGATCGCCTGACCCGTGGTGAGATGAAGAACTGGGTTGTAGGTCTCGTCAACAAATGCGCCGGGGTTGCCTTGCTCTATGCAGGTTTTCGAATGGCGGGTGTCACTGTAATGCGTTAGTATCTGCGGATATTTCCTGGCCGGAAAGGCTGATGCGATCGCCTGGATCTTGCAGAAGGGCAGTTGCAGGAATCCGTGATACCGGAAATTGAATCTTTTATTTCGGACAAATATCCGGCATAGTGGAGGAAATATCCATTTTGCCGGAGGAAGCCCTGTGTCCGATGCCTTTCTGTCGCATATTTCCGAGACGCTAAAAGAAATCGAGGCCGAAGGGCTCTACAAACGCGAGCGATTGATCACCTCGCCGCAGGGCGGTGTGATCACGGTTGGCGGGCGCGAGGTTATCAACCTTTGCGCAAACAATTACCTGGGTCTGGCCGATCATCCGGCTCTCGAGGAGGCGGCCCGCAAGGCTCTTGAGCCGAAGGGCTACGGCATGGCGTCCGTGCGCTTCATTTGCGGAACGCAGGACATTCACCGCCAGCTTGAACAGCGTCTGGCCGAGTTCCTAGGCAAGGACGATTCCATTCTGTTCGCTGCCTGTTTTGACGCAAATGGCGGCTTGTTCGAGCCTTTGCTCGGTCCTGAGGACGCGATCATATCGGACGCGCTCAATCACGCATCGATCATAGACGGTATTCGCCTGTGCAAGGCCCGGCGCTATCGCTACGCCAATTCCGATATGGCGGATCTGGAAGCAAAGCTGAAGGAAGCCCGGGCCGCCGGTGCCCGCCACATCATGATCGCGACCGACGGTGTCTTCTCAATGGACGGCTATCTGGCCAACCTGCCTGGCGTGACCGAACTGGCCAGGCAATATGATGCCGTGGTGATGGTCGACGATTGTCATGCGACCGGCTTCATGGGGCCGAAGGGCAAGGGCACCCCGGCGCATTTCGGGGTTGATGTCGATATTTTGACGGGAACGCTCGGCAAGGCGCTGGGCGGCGGCATTGGTGGTTACATTGCCGGGCCTCAGCCGGTTATTGACCTGTTGCGCCAGCGGGCAAGGCCCTATCTCTTCTCCAACTCTCTGCCACCGGCAGTGGTCATGAGCGGTCTTGAAGCCATCCGCCTGGTGGAAGAGGGTGACGATCTGCGCAAGAATCTTTTCGACAATGCCGGCTATTGGCGTGCAGGCCTTGAAGCGCTCGGCTTCACGCTTCTGCCGGGTGAGCATCCCATCATTCCGGTGATGCTGGGCGAGGCAAAGTTGGCCCAGGAAATGGCGGCAAAGTTGTTTGAGGAAGGCGTCTATGTCTCCGGTTTCTTCTTTCCTGTGGTGCCGCGCGGTCAGGCCCGCATTCGCACGCAGATGAACGCGGCCTTGACCCGGTCCGACCTGGACCGCGCACTGGAAGCCTTCGAAAAGGCCGGCAAGGCGACGGGGGTTCTGTCATGACCAGCAACCAAATGAAGGCGCTGTCCAAGTCCGAACCGAAGGAGGGCCTCTGGATGACCCGCGCGCCGGTGCCGGAAATCGGTCCGGACGACGTTCTGATCAAGATCCATAAAACCGGCATTTGCGGCACGGATATTCACATCTGGAACTGGGACGACTGGGCGTCGAAGACTGTGCCGGTGCCGATGATCACCGGTCACGAATTCGCCGGCGAAATTGTCGAACTCGGCAAGAACGTCACCGACCTTGAAATCGGCCAGCGATGCTCAGGTGAGGGGCACCTGATCGGACGGCACTCACGCCAGTCTCGCGCGGGCAAGTTTCATCTGGATCCGGAAACCCGCGGCATAGGCGTCAACGAGCAGGGTGCCTTTGCAGAATATCTGCGCTTGCCGGCTTTCAATGTTGTGCCTTTGCCGGACGAGATCGACGATGAGATCGGCGCCATTCTCGACCCGCTCGGCAATGCGGTTCATACCGCACTCAGTTTCGATCTGGTTGGAGAGGATGTTCTGATCACCGGAGCCGGTCCTATCGGCATCATGGCCGCTGCTGTTGCCCGTCATGTTGGGGCGCGCAATGTCGTTATCACCGATATCAATCAGGCGCGTCTCGACCTTGCAACGAAGGTGGCCGACGTGGTGCCGGTCAATGTCGCCCGGGAAGATCTGAAAGGCATCGAGAAGAAACTCGGCATGAAGGAAGGCTTCGACGTTGGCCTGGAAATGTCCGGCAGTCAGGTAGCGCTCGATCAGATGGTCGAGAACCTCGTGATGGGCGGTCGGATCGCACTGCTTGGTATCCCGCCTGGAAAGTCGCCCGTCGACTGGTCACGCATCGTGTTCAAGGCCATCACGATCAAGGGCGTTTACGGCCGGGAAATTTTCGAGACCTGGTACAAGATGATTGCCATGCTGCAGAACGGTCTGGACGTGCGTAATGTCATCACGCACCGGTTTGGTGTCGATGATTTCGAAAAAGGTTTTGCTGCCATGAAGTCCGGCGAAGCCGGCAAGGTAGTCCTCAGCTGGACCTGAACCGGTTGAATGGTGAAGGGAACTTCAGCAGCTACATCAACAATCAAGTGACGCAAGATCGCTCTCGATCAGATCGAAGGCGATCTTTTCGCGCGCGTTTCTTTCCTGGCGGCGTTGCACCGTTTCAGGCAAAGCCGGATTTCTGCGGCAAACCCAGCTTTTTCAGTACCATCACCACCGGGCAAAGTCCGGTAAAGGAAGCCTGGACGAGATGGGCGCCGAGAATTCCGGTGAGCCAAAGCCAGTTGAGATTGACGTAGACAGCCAGCAATACCGACGCAAGTATCAGCAGGCCGACCACGAGAAGAATGGCGCGTTCGACGGTCATCGTATTCCCCCAAGTTTCATTCATTCGAAACAGAGAAATTATGCGCCCATTTTACCGCGTTGAACAGGTCCTTGGTTCCGGCAGGACACATCGCCAGGCAGGTACCTCACCGGCGTAATCGCGGCAATTTCCGGATCGACAAGAGAATAATACTCATTTTGAGCATTATTCTCTTGCTAATGCTCAAAATGAGTATTAGATGAGGTGCAGCCGAGGAGTTCGGCTGCATTCCTAAAATTCGAGGGAGGCTCGAATGTACAAATTTCACTACGGTGTTTTTGTCGGCCGCTTTCAGCCATTGCATGCCGGCCATGAGGCCGTCATCAGATCTGCGCTGGAACAAGTCGATACGCTGATCGTACTGATCGGGTCTTCCGGTCAGGCGCGCACCCCGCGAAATCCCTTCACTTGCGCCGAACGCGAAGAAATGTTCGCAAAGGTGTTCAAGCACGAGCTGACCACCGGCCGTCTGATCCTGAAGCCTGTTTCGGATCATCCCTATTCGGATGCTGCCTGGTGCGCCGAGGTTCAGCGGACCGTCAATGAAACCGTGCTTGCCGATTACAACAAGGGCGGTGTCGTTCTGCATGGTTTGCAGGATATCGAGATCGCGCTTGCTGGCTATGGCAAGGACCGCACGAGCTACTATCTCAAGCTGTTTCCCGAATGGGGCAATGTGCAGTTGGCCAGCCAATACGGCACCTTCTCGTCGACAGACGTGCGCAGGCAGTTGTTCCAGCGCATCCCGGTCATATCGCGGTCGGTTCTGTCGGCCGGCGTGGTGGAGTGGCTGGAAGCCTTCGCTCTGACGGAGACCTTTCGTGCACTTCTGGAAGAGACCGAGTACCTGGATGCCTATCCCGGGCAATGGGGAAGGGGACCGTTCGTGACGGTGGATGCCGTCGTCATCCAGTCCGGAAACATTCTTCTGGTCGAGCGCGGCCAGGCTCCCGGCAAGGGATTGCTGGCTCTGCCCGGCGGTTTCCTTGATCCCAGTGAAAGCATAAAGGATGCCGCGATCCGCGAGTTGAAGGAAGAAACCGCCATCAGCGACCACAAGGGAGAAATTCCCCCGGCGATGTTGGCGTCTTTCATAGACGGAACCAAGACAAGGGTCTTCGACCATCCTGACCGGTCGTTGCGTGGCCGCATCATCACCCACGCGTTTCTGTTTCGCCTGCCCGAACGGCGCGAACTGTTTTCAGTCACGGGTGGCGACGATGCCAGGTCAGCCAATTGGCATCGCCTTGGCGATCTGAAGTCCGAGCAGTTCTTCGAAGATCACTGGTCCATCATCCAGCTGATGGCGGACCTGTAACAGCGCCCGCGGGGGAGGCCCGCAGGCAAACGCACCTGTCACGTGAGGAGTTCACAATGACAAATCCACTTCTGGCGACCGACAGCTACAAGCAGTCGCATTTCAAGCAATACCCTCCGGAAGCCCGCAGGATTTCTGCTTACCTGGAAGCAAGGCCAAATCCGTTTTCGGACAGCGTCCTGTTCTTCGGGCTGCAAACCTACCTGAAGGACGTGCTTCTCAAGCCGATCACGGCATCGGACATTGCGGCAGCTGATCGGATCTGTGCTGCCCATGGCGTTCCCTTCAACCGGGAAGGTTGGGAACAGATCCTGACAGATCACGGTGGCCTGTTTCCGCTGGAGATCAAGGCGCTGCCGGAAGGAACACTGGCACCGAGTGGTGTGCCGCTGGTTCAGGTGGAAAACACCGACGAGCGCATGCCCTGGCTGACGACCTGGGTGGAAACCGCCTTGTTGCGGTCGGTCTGGTACCCGTCGACGGTTGCCACGTTGTCTTTCAAGTGCAAGGAGATCCTGTATCGCGGTCTTCTGGACACGTCCGACGATCCGGACAGCCAGATCCCGTTCAAGCTGCACGATTTTGGCGCGCGCGGTGTATCTTCTGCCGAAAGCGCCGCTCTTGGCGGCATGGCCCATCTGGTCAACTTTGCCGGCACCGACACCATGGAAGCTCTGGAAGCGGCCATGACCTGGTACGGCGCGGATGTTGCGGGCTTTTCGATCCCGGCAGCTGAACACTCGACTATGACGAGTTGGGGCCGTGAGCGGGAAGTCGACGCGTACCGGAACATGCTGGTGCAGTTTGGCCGTCCCAATGCTCTGGTGGCGGTCGTTTCAGACAGCTACGATCTCGGCAATGCTGTCGAGAACCTGTGGTGCGGCCGGTTGAAGGACGAGGTGCTGAAATCGGGGGCAACGGTCGTCATCCGCCCGGATTCCGGCGACCCTGTCGAAATGCCGTTGAAGGTTATGGAAACCCTTTGGCAGCACTACGGCGGCTCGGAAAACAGCAAGGGTGCGCGCGTATTGCACCCGTCGGTTCGCGTCATTCAGGGTGACGGCATGAAGCTCGACACCATCAGGCAACTGGTGGAAGAGCTGGTGCGTCGCAATTGGTCAGTCGACAACATCGCCGTCGGAATAGGCGGGGGACTGTTGCAGCAAGTCAACCGGGACACGATGCGCTTTGCCATGAAGGCTAATGCGATGAAAACCGCTGATGGCACCTGGCGCGATGTCTCCAAGAACCCGGCGACCGATCCAGGCAAGGCCTCCAAGGCCGGTCGGCAGGCGACGGTCCTGGAAAACGGAGTGCTGAGCGCGGTTCGTCTCGAAGCGATTGGCGGCAGAACCGATCAGTTGCAGACGGTCTATCGCAATGGCGTGCTGGTGAAGGACTGGACTTTCGAAGAGGTACGCGATCTGGCCCGAAAGCACCTGTTGGAAAGGGTGGCGAGCTGACCACATGACTGACCCATGGTGTTGGACGGATGACCGGCCAGCGCTGGAAACAGTGGTACGGACGGCTAAAGGGCCGTCCGTTGCCAATCCGGTTCGTAGGTGATGTCGGAAACGCCGGCAAAGCGGGCGGTGCGTTCCAGCTCCGCCTGTAGTTTGGCCTCTCGGCCCTTTGAGGCTCTGATGCCTTGTTCCGGCCAGTAGGCCCGCACATGAAGCCTGTTCTCGCTCCTGAGTGCCTTCATGTCGATGCGGCCGATCAAACGGTCGCCTTCCAGGACAGGGAAGACGTAGTAACCGTATTGGCGTTTCGGCTCAGGCACGAAGATCTCGATCCGGTAGTAGAATCCGAACAGGCGCTCGGCCCTTTTGCGGTCGCGAAGTGCAGGATCGAACGGCGACAGGATCCGCACCCGCGAAGGCGGTTCGGGAAGCTCGGAAACGGTATCCAGCGGTTCCGGATAGGCGAAAACCTTCCGCCAGGATCCATCGACACACTCAACTTCAATTTCGGTAATCGTGCCCGCAGCCTTTGCTGCCGTGCACCAGTCCTTGGCTTCCTGTGGCGTGATCAGGTCCCAGAAGGCAGCAATCTCGCCGGAGGTCGCAAAGCCCAGCCTGTCGAGCGCGGAGCGAGCTGCCCATTCTGTCGTTTCTTCAAAGTCATGAGCAGCATTGAGGTGTTGCGCTGGAATGACCCGTTCCGTCAGGTCGTAGACTTTCTGAAATCCGTTCCGGCCGGTAACCGACAGTTCGCCGGTGCGCCACAGAAACTCGAGTGCTGCCTTCGAGGGGTGCCATTCCCACCAGCCGCCATTGCTGCGTTGCTCGTCTTCACCGACAGATGCCGACGTGACCGGACCATGGTCGCTGATCCTGTTCAGAATCTCGTCGAATTTCCGTTCGAACTCGTTCTGGTGCCAGTTGCGCCACCTGTTGATGAGGTTTTCCTTGTCTCGGCTGAAGCGTAGGCGCCAATGCGGGAAAAACTCTGTCGGTATGATCGACGCATCGTGCGTCCAATGCTCGAACAGATGCCGATCACGCTCGGCAAGAAGCTTGAGGTTCTTTTCCTTGTAGGCTGGTCGCCGGGCAGCCAGGATCATGTGGTGTGCGCGGGCGACAGTGTTGATGCTGTCGAGCTGCACGAAGCCGATCTGGTCTATGACAGCAGCAAGATCTTCGCCTTTTCCGGTTCCCTTGGGGGCGGATGCAAGGCCGTGTCTTTCGAGGAAGAGGTGCCGAGCAATACGATTCGGCAGCCGGGGCAGGGGGGAGGCACTCATGCGGCAAGGCTAGCATCTTCCAGGTTTCAAAGAAAATGACCGCAGGGATCTAATTGTGAATTTTTGCAAGAGCGACAGATGCCGTTGTCAAAATGAAACCGCTAATACAACGCGTGCACACGTAAAACGTGTTTTTTTGATTGACCGATTAGTCAAAAGAAGTTTCACTGATTTGTCTGACTTCATTCATGGCTTTGTTTGAGCGGTATAAAATGAGTGTTTTCAATCATTTGAGAAAGAGAATACTGGTTTCGGGTCTTGCTTGCCTGGCTTTGACGCTGTCCTCTGCTGCCCGTGCCGACACGAATGACTGTTCCTCGGTCAAGTTGAATGGTTCCAGTGTCTGGTACCCGATTTCCATGCGCCAGGAAGCCGATGTCGGCCTCAACGGTGTGTTTCCTGACCTTGCAATTGAAATCTTTTCAGCATTGGATTTGCCTTTGGTCATCGGGCCGGATCTACCGTGGAAACGGCTTTTGACATTGCTTGAGCATGGTCAAATCGACGTCCTGGCAGGGGCCTATCTGACTGACGAAAGGCTCGCCAAGTTCGGCGTCAGTCTGCCGGTCATGCGCGAAGATGTCGGTGTCTTTGTCCGCACCAGCCTGGATAGCCGCCCTGCATCGCTTGAAGACCTTGCGGGACTGAGAGGCGTTGCACCGTTCGGGGCATCGTTTGGCGAAGAATTCGAGACCTATGCGGCTGCCAAACTGTCCATCGATCGGCAACCCTTCGACGACTTCAAGACCAACATGTACCTGCTGGCAGAGGATAAGGCCGACTATCTGGTCATTGCCCGCCGGGACGGCGAGATGATGATCCAGGAAGCCGGGGTCGAAGGAAAGGTCGAAGTCCTGCCGTGGTCTGCGGCTGTCAACACGGTTCATTTCCTGTTCTCCCGCGCGACACCGTGTATAAGAATGCTGCAGACCTTTGACGAGGAACTGCAGCGTCGCCGTGAATCCGGTGAGCTGAACAAGCTGATCGAAGGCTACACTCTGCCCACGGGCGACGGATAGAAGAAGCAAGAGACCCCATGCAGCAACAGGTGAAGGCGTGACGGATTTAGGCGTAGCCGGTCCGGGACTGATACTGATTGCCGTGCTTGTGTTTCTGAGCGCAGGGTTCATCAAGGGGCTTGTGGGCTTCGGATTGCCGACAATCGGGCTTGGCCTGATGACTGTTTTTGTCGGTGTCGAAAAGGCGATGGTCCTTATCCTCTGGCCAGCATTCCTGACCAACCTCTGGCAAAGCCTGTCCGGTGGTCACCTGCGCGTTCTCTTGCCCCGTCTCTGGCCGTTTCTGGTGTCAGCCGTGGTGATGCTCGCCGCCGGAACCTTCATCCTCACCCAGTTGCCGGAAGGTGCCGCCGATCTGCTTCTGGGGATACTGATGGTTTCCTACGCGGTGCCGATGCTTGCGGGGCTGGTGCTGCATATTCCGGAAAACCGGGTCGTCCAGGTTGGAGTGATTGTCGGGCTGGTCAACGGTGTCCTGTCGGGACTGACGGGGTCCTACACGGTGCCCGGTGTCATGTATCTGCAGGCGCTGGGGCTCACACGAGACGAACTTATCCAGGCAATGGGTCTCCTGTTCCTGCTGTCGACGACGGCGCTCGGCATTTCGCTTGGCGGTTTCGGACTGATGGGCGGCCAGGAAGCCGTGGCCTCTGCTGCGCTGGTTGTACCGGCCCTGTCCGGCGTCTGGTTTGGACAGCGCACGCGCAAGAAAGTGTCGGAGGCCGGTTTCCGCCGGCTCGTGCTGGCAGCCATCCTCGCCCTTGGCCTTTACCTCATTCCACTCGGTCTCTGGCGTTTGCTCTAGCTTTTCCGGCAGAAGTCGAGGCGCTTCGGGCCGCAGTCAAGGACTTGCCTTTTCCTTGTCATCCCGCCCAAGCGAAGCGCGAGCCGGGACCGAGGGATCGTTGTATTCGCCGTCTTCTTCGGCTTGTTTCGCCAGACATTGGTTCACCGATCCCGGATCTCTGCTGCGCAACACCCGGGATGACCAATGGTGGGGGTGAAAAAAAACGCCGCGAAGACCGCGGCGTTCGAGAACTGGTTTTTCAGGTCGCGTCTTACTTGGCGATCAGCCGCATGGGGGTGGCGGTGCCGACCCCGGATGTCGTCTTGGTGTTGGCCCACTGGTAGGACTGACGTTCCTCCGTCGGTGTGCACAAGAAGCGCTCGCGGTAGCATTTGGTAAAATGCGAGGTAGAGGCAAAGCCGCAGGCCAAAGCGACATCCAGCACCGGGCGGCTGGTCCGGCGCAACAGGTCGCGCGCGGTTTCAAGGCGCAGGCGCAAGTAGTACTGGCCGGGCGTGCAGTTGAAATGACGTCGGAACAGGCGTTCCAGCTGGCGCGGCGACAGGTTGACCGTCATCGCAAGTTGCTGGCAGCTCAGCGGGTCTTCGATATGCAAATCCATGATCCGGATCGCGTCGAGGATCTTGGCATTCGAAATGCCGGTCCGTGCCTCGATGTCATGGCGCTGTGCAGATTCGCCGGAGCGCATGTTCTGGTAGAGCGCGACTTCGGCAACTTCATGGGCAAGATAGGCACCATGCTGGATCGCAATCAGGCGCAGCATCATGTCGAGCGACGCCATGCCGCCGGCACAGGTGATGCAGTTGCGGTCGATGGCAAAGATATCGGACGTTACTTCGACATCCGGAAATTCTTCTCGCAGGGATCGCAGGTTTTCCCAATGGATGGTGCAGCGGCGACCGTCGAGAAGATGATACCGGGCAAGCAGATAGGCACCGGTGCAGATGGCGCCAAAGGTGCGGCCCATTGCGTTCAGACGGCGCAGCTTGTTGCCGAGTTCCGTGTCCAGCGGCAGGCGCTCGACGTCGATGCCGGTGCACAAAAGTGTAATGTCGGCATCGTGCAGGTCGCGAATAGATTTTTTGACCGCGACTTCGCAGCCGTTGCTCGCCGTGACGGGATTCCCGTCAAGCGAATAAGTTGTCCATTGGTAGTACTCTCTTCCCAAAAGGCGGTTTGCTATTCTGACAGGTTCGATAACGCTGGCGAAAGCGTTCATGGAAAATCGCTCCATGAGCACGAATGCTATCTTCTGGCCTGATTCATCGTGCGCGCGTCCGGACATTTACTGTGCCTCTATGGAAGGTATTATTGCCATTTGTCTTTGGCTTTCAGCAAGTTTTGCAGTTTGTATTTATCTGTCAAATAAAAAACGCTTACAGACCTGATATTCTCGTAAATGTCACAAACGAATTGGCAACGTTGCCCAGCCCGTCATCCAGGTGCGGAACATTTCATCGGCAAATGCTGTCTTTTTCACCGCGATGCCGACGCTGCGCCGCTCCAGGCCTTCATGGTCGAGCGGAACGCCCGTCAAAGTATCCTTCATCTTCAAATGACCGGCTGGAAGGATGGCAGCGCCAAAGCCTAATCCGGCCAATTCCAGAACCTGCTGATCGTTGACCGCTTCAGCTGAAACGTTCAACGGCAAGCCCGACAGGGCGAATTCAGCCAGCAGGGCATCATAATTCGGGCAATACCTGCGGGAGATCAGGGAAACGGACTGAAGGTCGTTCATGGAAATCCTGTTGCGCCCGGCCAGCGGATGAGACCTTGCAACGGCAAGTACATAAGGCTCGCTGTAGAGTTCCCGGTACTTGTGGCTCCTGGGGGAACAGGCCTTGTCGACCAGAGAAAGTTCCGCGTCCGCCGCTGCCTGCTCGAAACGCATCTCCAGTGTCGGATAAGTGGTGCGCAGGGCATGGAACGCCCCCTGAAACGCGGGAAGCAGAATATCGGGCGCCGTATAGAGGCTCAGGCGAAGCGGGGGCTCTTTCAGGAAGCGGTTCTCGGCGTCTCCGACAGCCCGCAGAATAGACTGGGCATGGTGATACAAATCGCGGCCAGCCGGTGTCGGGCGTAACCCGGTGCGGGAACGGACAAACAGCGACGTTCCAATCGCGTCTTCAAGTTTCTGCAAGGCCTGGGACAAGGATGGTTGGGAAATACCATGTCCCGTCGCTGCCGCGCTGATCGTTCCCAATTCGAATGCGCTGACGAAATAGCGAAGCGGGGTCACTTCAAGCATAGGAGTTACCTATATCAATGATAGAAAGCATAGGAGTATACTGCGAAATAGGTTGAGGGCACAACTCGGGCGGTCAATTGCCACGCCGTACCGAAGGAACTCCCGAATGAAATCCGCAATACCCCTGTCTCCGTCAGAAACCTTTCCGCTGCCTCGAACCGAACCGATCGCCATTCATCGTGTGCTTGATCTGTTTGAAAAAGGGTCGCCGGAACTCTTCGGCGAACTGTCGGAACAGCTGGACTTCCGGATCGACCACTACCGCGATGAAACCGACGTTGCCTGGCAGGTGGCCTCCGGGCTGGAGGAAATGGCTGGTGTCCTGCAGCGCCTTGCACAGGACGTTTTTCCGAAGGGAACACATATTCTCGCTCTCGCCTCCCAGGCATTGGGGCAGGGATGGTTCCTGACCCGCTTCGAGCAAAGGTTCTTCTATCCGGTCAGGAGCTGCGAATGCGAAAGCATCACCTATATCCTCAGCCACGAAGACAACGGAAAGCTCGATTTCTTTCGGGAAACCGTGACGACAATTGAAGAAAGAAGCTGACGTGTAATGCAGGTGACGTGGCCGTCCGGCATCGCCGGATGGCCTGTCAGGAAAGGCCAGCGAATGCCTGCAGGCCGGAATCTTGAACATTTTTAGAATGATTTTTTTGAACTAAGTGCGTTTAGTGGATCGCAGTTGCTTCAAGTCAAGGCTGGACTAGTGCTACATGAGGCACAATCTAATACGAGCGCTGACATACGGACCAAGATTGACATGAACGTACTTGCCAAACCCGCCGACCTCGAAGCTGCCGCCCCGGCTGGCGCTTTCGTCGAGGAAGTGAAATCCGTCCAGCATTACACGGACCGCCTGTTTCGCTTTCGCATGACACGCCCGGCGAGCTTCCGCTTTCGGTCCGGGGAATTCGTGATGATCGGTCTGATGATCGATGGCAAGCCGCTGTACCGCGCTTATTCCATCGCCAGCCCGGCATGGGACGAAGAGCTCGAGTTCTTCTCCATCAAGGTTCCGGACGGCCCGCTGACGTCTCATCTTCAGAAGATCCAGCCGGGTGATGCCGTGCTGATGAAGAAGAAGCCGACCGGCACACTGGTGAACGATGCGCTCATCCCCGGCAAGCGCGTCTACATGTTCTCCACCGGAACCGGCATCGCACCGTTTGCGAGCCTGATCCGTGACCCGGACACCTACGAAAAATTCGACCAGGTGATCCTGACCCATACCTGCCGTGAAGTTTCCGAGCTGAAATACGGCGAGGACCTTGTGCAGGAAACCATCAACGATCCGCTGATCGGTGAGTTCGCAAAGGACAAGCTGGTCCATTACACCTCCGTGACTCGCGAAGACTTTCCGCGTCAGGGCCGTATCACCGATCTGATCAAGTCCGGCAAACTGTTTGAAGACCTCGGCGTGCCGCCGCTTGATCCCGCCGTTGACCGCGGCATGATCTGCGGTTCCATGGACATGTTGAAGGACACCAAGGCGCTTCTGGAAGAAGCAGGCCTCACCGAAGGTGCAAACAACAAGCCGGCAGAGTTCGTTGTCGAGCGTGCGTTTGTCGGCTGAGTCGGCAACGGCTTAATCTGTTATTAATGCTTAGATCTTTGGCCGGGGGCGCGTGTTTAACACGTGCCCCCGCGGCTTTATTAATGATCTATTTTGGGTTTTCCAAAGAAAGCAGGGTCGATACACCCTAATATGGGGTTCGCGGGTGGACAGACATTGCCTGCAGTGGCAAGAATCTGTCTTAAAAATGGCAAGTCAGCAGGGCCACTTGAACGCTGCAGGCCAAACATCAAGGTACTGAGCCATGATCTCCGACAGTCGAACCTATGTGATTGCCGAAATCGGTATCAACCATAATGGCGATATCGACCAGGCCCTCGAAATGATCCGCAAGTCGAAGGAGGCCGGGTGCGACGCAGTCAAGTTTCAAAAGCGTACGATCGACGTCGTCTATTCCGCTGAAGAGCTGGCGCGTCCCCGTGAAAACGTCTTCGGCGCAACGAACGGCGATCTGAAGCGGGGCCTGGAATTCGGCAAGGCCGACTACGACCGCATCGACAAGCTGTCGAAAGAACTGGGCATCGACTGGTTTGCCTCGCCATGGGACGAAGGCTCCGTCGATTTCCTGCTGGACTACGACACACCCTATATCAAGGTCGCTTCCGCGATGGTGACCGATCGGGATTTCCTGGAGTATTGCGCTCGCAGTGGCCGACCCTTGCTGGTTTCCACCGGCATGAGCGACATGGCTATGGTGAAGAGCTTCGTTGACGTGATCGAGCGCTCCGGCGGCGAGATCGCCTGCCTGTACCACTGCACCTCCACCTATCCGACGCGCGATGACGAGATCAATCTGCTCGGCATTTCGACCCTGAAGGACGCTTTCCCTCATTTGAAGATCGGTTTTTCCGGTCACGAAGAAGGTATCCTGCCAAGCGTCTGTGCCGCCGCTCTTGGGGCGTGTTCCATTGAACGGCATGTCACGCTGGATCGCTCGGACTGGGGCTCCGACCAGAAGGCGTCGCTTGAAATGCCGGAAGTCGCTGAGCTGGTTTCGCAGGTGCGCCGGGTGGAAGTGGTCCGAGGTGACGGGGTTCTGCGCTTCTATGAAGACGAGAAGCCGATCGCGGAAAAGCTTCGCCGGAAAGTCACGCTGCAGGCGGCGTGAGACGATTGAGGTATTGGTGGGCTGACCGGAACCGGTCGGCCCTTTTTTTGTCCAAGAGCCATTTATGTCCATCATTGACCGCTGCCTGAATCTTTACCGGGGGGAGAGCTATTATGTGGCTTATCCAGCCCGGCCGCTCCCGCAGGACTATTGGGAAGCAAAGACGGATCCGGACGGCAAGGTCAGGGACATTGAAGCCGAGCGTGATCAGCGCAAGGAAGATGTTCGCTATATCGCGGACTACGTCAACGCACGGTCGCCGGGACGAGTGCTTGATATCGGCTTCGGCCTTGGCGAATTGCTTGAGCAGCTCACGGGTAAGAACGAGTGTTTCGGCCTGGATCCTTCCGAGAAGGCGGTAGAGGTCGCTCGCCAATGGTGTTCGGCCGAGCTTCGGCACGGTGTTCTGGAGAAGGGTACGTTTCCTTCAAGCACGTTCGATGTGGTGACCGCCAACCATGTCATCGAGCATGTCGACGAGCCGATTCCCTTTGTTGAAACCATCTTCGAGATCCTGAAACCGGGTGGTGACTTCATTTGTGGCACGCCGAATTTCGCTTCAGCGGCCGCCCGGGTCTACGGTGATCGTTTCCGGTTGCTGCATGACCCAACTCATGTGAGCCTGTTCTCTGACGATTCTCTTGTCAGGCTGCTGCGTGACACGGGATTCCGCATCGAAATGGTCGAATATCCCTATTTCGGAACGCGTTTTGCCACGCGCGAAACGTTCGACAGCATGGTACGGGCCGACGCGGATGTGTCGCCGGCGTTCTGGGGATCTTTCGTAACCGTGTTCGCGCGCAAACCAGAATGACTCCAGCTTCCCCGAGGTGGTTGAGCAGAAAATGAAAATAGTAGCGGCCATTCCTGCCAGAGGCGGTTCCGTTGGTCTTCCGGGCAAAAACATCCGGCCCTTGAACGGCATTCCGCTTGTCGGCAGGACCGTGCGTGCCGCTCGCGGGTCGCGTTTCGTGTCCGAAGTATTCGTTTCGAGCGATTCAGCGGAAATTCTGACAGTCGGTGAGAAATACGGGGCAAAATCCGTTTTGCGCCCGACCGAACTTTCCGGACCGACCGCGAGCTCGGAATCCGCATTGATCCATCTTCTGCAGAACGAGCCAAGCCTTGTCAGCGAACCGCCGGACATTCTGGTTTTCCTGCAGTGCACGGCCCCTTTCACGCAGGCACATCATGTCGATCATGTTGTGGAAGCGTTGCTGGCCAAGAACGCGACCAGCGCGATCTCGGTGGTCGATGACCATGGCTTCTACTGGGAAGTCGGCCCCAGCGGTGAAGGCGTCGGTCTCAACCATGATCCGAGCAAACAACGCGTCCGCCGGCAGGATATCTCTGCAAGATACAGGGAAAACGGTGCCGTCTACGCCATGCGTGTTCCCGAATTCCTGGAAGCGGGCAACCGTTACTGCGGAAAGACGATCCTGGTTCCGGTGGATTCGACCTGGATCGAGATCGATACTTCGCAGGACTGGGACATGGCCGAGGCTTTCATCCGGTCAGAACCCTTCACCGGCTTCCTGACCGAGACTGAGACCCAGCCCTTGCGGGCGGTGGTGACCGCCTTTGCCGGTGTGCATACGGACAATACGGTTTTCGTCAATCGAGACGGCACGGAGTCAATCGTCTGCAACCGGTATGATGAAATCGGTCTCGACCGTCTGCTTGGCCGCGGCATGATGCTGCTGATGCTGGATCGGGAAGAGGACAGTCTCGCTGTCCAGCGCGCCCGCAAGCTTGCCATGGATTACAAGCATCATCTGTTCGACAAGATGGAAACCCTTTCGGACTGGCGCACCAAAAAGGGGCTGGAGTGGTCCGAGATTGCCTATATCGGCGCAGACATTGCGGATCTCGACTGCATGAAGGCTTGTGGTCTGAGTATCGCGCCGCGCAATGCGCCTGCTGAAGTGAAGGCAACGGCAACGGTGGTTCTGGAAAGTGCCGGCGGTGCCGGTGTGCTGAATGAAGTCTCCGAGCTGCTGATTGCACGGGGCATGATTGCCAATTGACAGGACCGTCATCACTCCAGGTGGTGACATGGAAGAATTTGGGTTCGGGGATCGCGATACGTGCAATCTGCAAACGTCTTCGCTCCCCGGGCACCTTGCGACTGAGAAGGTGAAATATGGCCGTAGACCCACTGCAAAAGAACGTTTCGGTGTTCGATACGCTGCAGCAACTCGGCCTTGCGTCCCTTGAAACCCAGAGTGTTTTTGCACCCCGGACCCGCGACAAGGAGGGGTTGACCGTCTATCGCGACACGGTTTCAGGTGTTGTCTACATCAATGATTACTATGTCGGCGACGAGACCTACGAAGGCGCTGAACACCGCAAGGACGACTTCTACAAGCGCATCGACTGGGACTACGAATACCAGCAGGATCAGTACCGGCGTCTGGATGCCTACAAGCAGTTTTATACGGGCAAGACGGTAACCGAGTTTGGATGCTGGAAGGGGCTTTTCCTGAGAGAGGCAGCCAGTCGTGGTGCCGATGTCACGGGGATCGAGCTGCACAGGGGTTACATCGAAGCGCTGGTTGCCGATGGCTATCGCTGCGTGGACAATCCAAACCAGATCGCTCCGGCAACGCAGGATGCGGTCTTTGCCTTTCATGTGCTGGAGCATCTTCCCGACCCGCTTTCAACCTTGCGAGACTTGCGAGCACTGCTGACGGACAGCGGAACACTCGTTGTCGAGGTTCCGCATGCTTCCGATTTCCTGCTGTCCAACCTTCAGAACGAAGCTTTCAAGAATTTTACCCTCTGGAGCCAGCACCTTATTCTCCACACCCGCGAAAGCCTGAGGCGGCTGCTTGTCGCTGCCGGCTTTGCGGATGTTGTGATTGAAGGGGTGCAGCGGTATCCGCTTTCCAACCATCTCGGATGGCTTGCCAACGGCAAGCCCGGTGGCCACAAGTCAAGCCTGTCCGCGTTGGAAACACCGGAACTCAGGTCGGCTTACGAGGCTGCGCTCCGCAAGATCGACGCGACCGATACGCTTGTTGCGATTGCCAGAAAGGCTCGCTAAGGCGGAGCGGCCAGTTCAACAAACGTTCGCACTGCTTTGCCGCAGGTTCACTGGCAGCGCCTGCAAAGCTTTCTACAGGCCCAGCCGTTCGTTCCGTTTGCCAGGATAACCGGCTGCCAGTTCTTCACGCATGACCTGAATGACCTGCGGTACCATCTCCACCGTCGGATGCGTCTCGTCGATGTAGATGTACTTCATGCTTGGATACCAGGGAGGATTGGCCTGGCCGAGCAACAGGGCGGGTTCTACCGGGCCGAAGCGCACGCAGGGAACGCCAAGAATGCCCGCCATGTCTGCAACACTGGTATTTGCCGAAACCACGACATCGCAAATGGCGGTCAGGTCGGCGGCCGCCATCAGGTCGTTGAAGAGATCGACGTCCGGGAAATAGGTGAACTTTCCTTCCGAGCGTGCCACCAGGAAGTCGAGCTCTTTTTGCAGCGCCATGTACTGAAGATTGACGTAGATCGCGTCTTCAGCATCAAGGATCGGCGCAAAATCAGGCGCGGACAGGTAATAGCGCGCGCGGTATTTTTCCAGGTTCCGTGAGCGCCAGGAGACGCCGATAATCGGTTTCTTGTCGGCGTCCGGCAGCCTGCCGAGATATTCGCGGGCCTTTTCCTGGTTGAATTTGTAAACCGGGTAGGGGGCCTTCTTGAAGCTCTCGAAATCCCGCCGGAAATAGCGCGCAAGATCGACCATGTTGGCCGTTATGTCGTAATCCGCATCCTCCGGAGCCTGGTCGTCCTTTGGCGTGCCGGGTCTGACAAGGATCTCCGGAAACGAATTCTGGAAGAAGGGAACCGACTTCGCCGACACTTCGAGAATGAGCTTTTTCGCTCGCGCCTGGATGTCGAGAAACATCGTGCCGCACTTGAGCGCGTCACCAAGCCCCTGGTCGCCCCACAGCAATACCGTCTTGTCCGAGATATCCTCGCCTTCCCATTCCGGCTTTGGAAACTCACGTCGTTGGGAGGTTGCTTTCTTGTCTTCAAAGCGGGCCGCGTGAATGTCCCAACCCGTTTCAAGATTGCCCATCGACAGATAGGCGAGCGACAGGTTCCAGTCGAGGCCGGAAATCACGCCGCCAGGTGCTTCCTCCTTTGCCTTCTGGAGAATGTCGATACTGTCCTGTCCGCGGCCGAGCATCAGGTAGTGAACACCGAGCGTAACCTTGCAGTGATAGTTGCCCGGTGTGCCTCTGACGGCCTCTTCGGCGTATTTCAAGCCCTCGTGTGCCCTGGAAATCGAGAACAGGACACGGGCCTTTTCGTGGAGCAGGAGCGGGTTGTTCTTGAAGCGCTCCAAGGCCTTGTCGATCGCCTCGAGCGAGGCGTCGAACTGTTTCAGTTCAAGGCGGCAACGGGCCTGTTCGATACAGTTTTCCACGTTGTCCGGTGCAAGCATTTCCGCGCGTTTGAAGAAGGTGAGCGCTTCTTCAAATCGGTTGTTCTTGCGCAGAAGCAGGCCATAGTTCGTGTAGACTTCACCATGGTTCGGATTGGAGACAAGCAGGCTCTTGAAGATTGCTTCCGCTTCTTCAAACTGTTGCAGCCCGGTCAGCGCAATGGCCTTGATGTTGAGTGCCTCGCGCTCTTTCGGGTTGAGCGACAGGGCTTTTTCCGAAACGGCGAGCATGCTTTCCGAATCCGTTCCGATGTCCATCATCGCTCGGGCGAGGTTGGCATAGAACGACGCCTGGTTCGGGTTCTGGGCAATCGCCTTCTGGATGAATTCAACGGCCTTTTTGGGAGATCCCAATTGCCTGTAGGTCACGCCTAGCAGATTGAGCGCATCCGGATTGGTCGGCGCCTTTTTCAATACCAGCTTGTAGCACCGCTGCGCTTTTTCAATCTCTCCGGACTGGTGATAGGACAGCCCCTTGACGAGCTTTTCGCGTAAAGGATTTGGAGCGGTTTGCGTGGCCATCTTCTATCTGCTCTTCGGGAATCATTTGAAGAACAATAGCAGGAAGGGGTCTCAAAGGCAGGCCGACAAGCCAAACTGTCCGGATTACCTTGGGGATTGAACCTGAATTTCTTGCTCGAAAGAGCTTATTGCCGTCGGAACTGCTGTGACTGGAATTGCTGGCGTTGGTATTGTTGTGGCTGGCCCCGCTGCGGCCGGTAGTCTTCGCGCTGGTATTGCTGGCGCCGATAGTAAGACCTGTTTTGCGGCTGGCCCAGCCGGCGTTGTCTTTCAAGTTGCAAAAGGCGAACTCTTTCTTCGCGCAATTGCTGAACGCGCTGCGCTTCTTCCAGTTCACGCCTTTCCTGTGCCAGTCGTTGTCGCTCGAGCTCCAGAATCAACATCTGCTGCTGCAGAAGCGATTGATTGAGCCGCTGTTGCTCGTCGGTGAGCAGGGGGGCAGACGGCAGTTGGATGTTCTGCGAGGACTGCGCGCGAGCGACTGTTGCGGGTGCAAGGACCGCAAACAACAGGATAAGTGCCGCAGCTTTATTGGTCGCGGAGCGAAACATGTCATCCATGCCCAGTGCCGGAGCCAGGGCTTTGCTGGCGGGCAACACGAAACCGGATCACTTCCGGTTCACCCGATCATCAGGATCCGCTCAACGGAACGGATCTGACCAATATACACGCTCACCTTTTGCAGGGCTGGTTTTCAGGAAAATTTGCCCAGATTTCTGGCAAGAGTTGCAATTGTGGTGAATCGGATCACGGCAAAGTAGTGAAAATTGCGGCAACCGGGTCTGAAGGTAGTCAAAGGAAAATGGTGGGCGATACTGGGATTGAACCAGTGACCCCTCCCGTGTGAAGGGAGTGCTCTCCCGCTGAGCTAATCGCCCATGCCTTGGCGGCTGGTGGCGCGTATCTAGGGCAAATCAACGGCTTGCGCAACACCCTTTTTCTGGAGCCTACGTCTGTTGCTGGGGCTCATCGGTTCTAGCCAATTGCTTTTTTGTACTGATGCCACGGAAAAAGGTGACCCGCTGTCCCGGGCGAAAATATTTGTCGTCTGACCGGCAACGTCTGGAAAATCGGGGGTGCCGTAATGTGGGGCGGTTTCCTGTCGGCGCGGTCTTCCGTTTGGTGAGGTATTCATCGAGCGGTCGGATCCGGAAGGTTGTCGTATCGCGTGACAGATTATGTCAGGAGCCGTTATCAGTCTTCGCGAAAAGGCCGTATTTAAAGCGGACGATCGTTTTCGCTGACTGTTTTTTGGAGTGTTTTTAAATGATTGCACGCGTTTCTTCTCTCGCGCTCGTGGGGCTTTTCCTGCCTGCCGGGGCGTTTGGCGCCGACAATGGGCCTATTACCAGCATCACGCTGTCTTCGGGTGGTCTCGCCGAAGTGGTTCGCAAGGCGGATATTGACAGCAGCGGCCTTATCAACATGACGGTCCCGCTCGAACAGGTGAACGATGTGCTGAAGAGCATTGTCGTGTTCGATGAGGCAGGCGTTGTCGAGGGCATTACTCTTCCCGGCCCGAACCCGCTGGCGGAAACTTTCAAGAACCTGCCATTCACGGTGGAGGACCTGCAGTCGCCTGCACGCCTTCTGGCAAAACTGCAAGGAACGCGCGTGCGTCTGGAAAAGGCCGGGTCCACGGTCGAGGGGCTCGTTCTCGGCGTGTCGGTGCAGGATGAAGGCGACAGGGGGCAGTCCTTTGTCATTTCGGTTCTCAGTGATGGTCGCATCACCGGTGTCGGCCTGTCCGCAGATACCGAAGTCACGTTTCTCGATGAAGACATTCAGCAGAAAGTTGCCAAGGCCTTGTCGGCCGTTGGCAACGGCAAGTCGGACGGCGCGCGAACCGTTGCCTTGAAGGTGGCAGGCGAGGGCGAACGTGAGGTCGCGGTTTCCTACGTCGTGCCGGCTCCCATCTGGAAGACGGCTTACCGCGTGGTGACGATGGCCGATGACAAGGCCCGGCTGCAGGCCTGGGCCGTACTTGAAAACGCCAGCGGCGAAGACTGGGACGATGTCAGGATAACGCTGTCTTCCGGCGCTCCGGTAACGCTGAAACAGCGGCTACACGATCTTTACTGGAAGCAACGGCAGGAAGTGCCGGTGGATGTGTCCAGTGGCTACGTGCCTCCTGTCGACATGGGGGCGGAACCGCAGTTTGATGTTGCCGAGAGCGAGGCCCGCATGCCGGGCGCGGCGCGTTCCAGCTTCATTGGCTCGGCGGTTGCGCCGGAAATGGTTCTCAACATGGCCGCTGCCAATGTCGGCGAGGTGAGCGAAGGCGCGGTCACCGCGTCCTTCACAATTCCATGGCCTGTCGACCTTGAAAGAGGGGAAACCCTGTCGGCGCCGATCGTCGACAAGGTCGTGTCCGCCGAAACGGTTTCCGTATTCCAGCCGGAAAGCGGCCTGCAGCATCCCATTGCTGCAATTCTGATCAAGAACGAGACCGAAACCAGCCTGCCGCAGGGCATCCTGACGGTTTATGACGAAAAGGAAGGATATGTCGGCGACGCGCAGATCAGCGGCATGCCTTCGGGCGAAAGCCGCATGGCAAGCTTTGCGACCGACAAGAAGGTCAGGATTGCACAGTCAACATCTGCAGACAGCCAGATCGTCTCGATCAAGGTCAATGACGGGGTTCTGAACGCGATGGTGCGCGAGCGATCCTCGACGCAATACGCGATCAAGGGAGCCCCGGACGGTGACCGCACGATCGTCATCGAGCATGCCAAACGTCCCGGGTGGCAGTTTTCCTCCGAGCAGGAATTGGACAGCACCGCAACGCACCACCGTTTGAAGGTGGAAGTGTCTGCAGGAACAACGGAAACGGTTTCCGCCCTGCAGGAACGGACCTTGTCGGAGACCTATTCGCTGATCTCCACCGATGCGAACCAGCTGCTTTTTCTCTCCAGGCGCTCACCGGACAAGGAAACCGCTGCAAAGCTGAAGGAACTGTCGGAGCTGCAGAACGAGATCGCCCAGATCGAGCGCCAGATCCAGCGCTTGCGGCTGGAAAAGGATGAGGAGAGCCGGGACCAGGAACGCCACCGGGCCAACCTGGCGGCTCTGGAGCCGGGGGCCGATCTCTACAAGCGTGCCGCCCGCAAGCTGGAGGAAAGCGAAACCCGGATCGAGCATGTCGATACGGAAATTGCGGCACTATCCGTGCGCCGGGAAGAAATCCGTGAAACCCTGGGCGATGCCATCAGGACGTTCTGATTTCTGACAGAACCTGCCTCAGGACTTGAGCGAAGCGATTGCACCAGCCAGCTCGTCGAAATGCGAAATGACCCGGTCCGGGGAAAGGTCCCGGACCGGCACGACCGTGTAGCCGAAATCGACCGCGATGACCGGAATGCCGGCGTTACGGGCGGCATCGATGTCGGTGCCGCTGTCGCCAATCATGATGGAACCGCCGATTTCTCCACCCGCCCGGTGGATGGCACCATGCACGGGTTCGGCATGCGGCTTGGCCACGGAAAACGTATCGCCGCCGACGACGGCATCGAAATGCCTGGCGAGATCGAGTGTAGCCAACAGCGGATGCGTCAGCCGCTCGGCCTTGTTGGTGCAGACCGCCAGTTTCCATCCGTCTTTTCGGAAGTTTTCCAGCGCAGCAACAACGCCGTCGAACGGTTTGGTGTGAACCGCGATATTGGCGGCATAATGCTCCAGGAAATGCACGTAGAGCGGCGCCACGGTTTCATCGGTCCAGGAAATGCCGTTGAATTCCAGGCCGCGCTGGATCAGCACCTTTGCACCCAGGCCGACCATGTTGGCGACGTTGTCCTGGGGAATGGCCGAATGCCCTGCGGAGGTCATGACGACGTTCAAGGTGGCGACGAGATCTTCCATGGACGACACCAGCGTGCCATCCAGATCGAAAACCAGAACGGACATGAGACCCTCTGAAATGCAGGAGCGGGACGGCAAGAACACATTCATGCCGAAAGGCATGATTGCGGGCGGGTAAACCGGCCCCGGAATGTGGGAACGGCCTGCATTCACCCGAACGCAGGCCAACTTCAATGCCTAGCCGCATAGCCGCTCCGCCGCAAGAGGGGATCGGCTCCGCCGATTTGTTCTAGAGTTTGTACGCGGTCCGGAAGCCGCCCCAATGACGGCCCTGAATGATGATCGGCGCGTCGATCTCCTTCATCCAGACGATATTGCCACCGCCCATGTCCCGGGCATAGGACTGGATCAGGAAGGGGCGCGTGTTGCGCGCCGCGCTGAGGCCAGCCCGGTCATCGAAGATGCGCTTGTTGCGGCAGTTGGCCGTGTTCCAGGCAACATCATCCGGTTTTTGCGGTTTCGAGTAGATCAGATTGTGTACCGGCAGATAGCCGTTGCGATCGACCGAGGCGCAGAAGGCCATACCCTTGCATTTGCCGAGGATTTCTTCCTGGATCGTTGGCAGGATCTTTTCCAGGTGAGCCAACGCGCGCGTCGACACTTGCGGCGGGTTGGTGCCGGCTATGTGCTGGTAATTGGTATCGAACAGGTCGTCCATGGTCAGCTGACGCTGCGCGATGAGATCTTCCATTGCGTTGGAAATGCGCGAGGCCCCTGTCTGGACGCGTTCTACCTCGACAGCGTGGCTTTCATGAATGGATGCGATCTTGCGCTCAAGGGCCGCCTGGAACCCTGCATCCTTGTTGACGAAGCAACCGTGGCAACCATGTTCGGAGACGGCGACGATGCGCACATCCACCTGGCCGATCCCGGTGAGATCAAGACGGGCATTCATGCCCTGTTTCAGGTTGGAGCCACCTTCGGGCCGGAACAGCGTGCCGCCTTCCGAAATATCGTGGGTCTCGATCTGTGCGGATGTTCCGCCTGCTGTCACCGATCCGGAAATCTTGATCGGCAATCGGTCGTGCTGACGACGATCGCCGATTTCGGTCTGCCGGATCATCATGGTGAAGCGGGACTGCAGCGCTTTGGATGCCGTGCTCATTTCCGCACCGGTTTCGCGCGCCAGCATGCCACCTTCTTCTGCTGCCGCAGCAGACTCCGTAATTGTCTGCGCGGTGCGCAGCACTTCCTGAACGAAGTCCGCCGTCTGCTGCGCCTGGTCACCGATCCGGTTCGTGGTCTCAACCTGGGTCTGAACCGCATCCTCGACCGCGGCAAAGCTGGGACGTATCCTGCCGATAACATCGATGATCTGGTTGACCGAGCCGAGGCTGAGTTCCGCTGACTGGTTGAGGCGGTCGATGTTGGCGACGATCTGTTCAGTTGCCGACTGGGTTTCCACCGACAGCGCCTTCACCTCGCTCGCGACAACGGAAAAGCCGCGACCGGCTTCGCCTGCGCGGGCGGCCTCGATAGTGGCGTTCAGCGCCAGCAGGTTGGTTTGCTTGGCAATGTCCGAAATCAGGCTGACGACATTGGCAATGTCATCGATCGCGTTCTTGAGCTCCAGAACACCCTGGTTGACCTGGGCCGCGACGTCGCGCGCCTCTTGTGCCAACTGGTTGGACACACCGACCTGCTGTCCGATTTCGCTGCTGGAGGTGGTAAGATCCTGAATGGACGTGGCCAGTCCTGAAGCGTTCTCATTGGCAACGGCCGATTGGTCCGCAAGCGACTGACTGTCGCTGCGGATGGTCTCAAGTTTGTCCATCTGACTGACGAGCCGGTCCTGCACCTTCTCCGCCGCGGCGTTGATGGTCTTGGCCGCGACTTGCAGATCGTCTTCCAGGCTGTCCAGTACGAAGCTCATCTGGCTGGCTGCCAGCTGCGCTTCCGGTTGGTTTCCGGAAGTATTGTCAGTTTCCTCAGGGGCAGGTATCTTGTTGTTTAAATTATTGTATTCGTCTTTCTGCCTTGGTCTAAGTCGAAGAATGTTCATTTGATTCTGTGCTTTCCAAACCCTAGACAATTGAAAGCATTATCTATTGTTGGTCTGAAATGATGGTTAATAAACTGCGGATATGGGCGCTGTGGCGGTGTTTCCCCGTTGAAGAGGGGGAATGTCACTGGACCGGCGGACGCCGGCCATGTTAAGCACCCGGCGGCCGGATGGAGATGATTGCTTGGTCTTCTCCGCCGACAGGTTGGCCCTAGGAACGGTAAATGAGCGACCAGTACAAGAAACTGGCGGCGGAGCGCGCTGCCGACGATGTCACATCCGGAATGCGTCTTGGAATTGGGACCGGTTCGACCGCGGAATTCTTCGTCCATGCACTTGCCCGTCGGGTACAGGATGGCCTGGACGTTATCGGTGTGCCGACTTCGGAGCGCACGCGGGAACTGGCGTCGAGCCTCGGCATTCGCCTGACCACGCTTGATGAATTGCCGGAACTTGATCTGACCGTCGATGGCGCCGATGAACTGGACCCCCATCTGTCGCTCATCAAGGGTGGTGGAGGAGCCTTGCTGCGCGAGAAGATCGTGGCATCAGCGTCGGCCAACATGATCGTCATTGCGGACGGCAGCAAGGAAGTTGCGACGCTTGGCCGCTTTCCCCTGCCGATCGAAGTCGTTCCCTTCGGTCTGGAAGCAACGCGGCGCGCAATCCTGAAAGTGTTTGAGGATCTTGGACTGCCGTTGAACATGGCTTTGCGCGGCGGATCGGCTCAGCCTTTCGTCACGGATGGAGGTCACTTCATCCTGGATGCGCAGCTTGAAAGCATACCCGAGGTCCAGACCCTGGGCGACCGACTGGTTGCCATCCCGGGGGTTGTCGAACACGGCCTCTTCATTGAACTTGCAACAAAAGCTTACGTGGCCGGCACAGATGGGGTAAAGACCGTCTTGCCCATCTAAGTGGTGTGGATTTGGCTTTCCAGACTAAAGATGAAAGCCGCCTAGGAGTAGAAAAATGAAGCTTATCAAATCTTTCCCGCGGGCAGCTGTATTGGGCGCAGCCATGATGGCCGCTGGTTTTGTCGCCTCGGGCGCAGCCGCACAGGATGCCGTTTCTGAAAGCCACCTTGCCGCAGCCAAGCAGGTTGCCGTTGTGACCAAGGTCCTGGAACCGTTTGACGATATTCTTCCGATCCTTGCTGAACAGACCCGGACGGCTTTCATTCAGTCCGACCCGACCCGTGCGGAAGAAATCGCCGAAGTCGTTCAGAATGTCGCGCTGACGCTGGCGCCGAAGCGGACCGAGCTCAATAATCTGGTTTACAAGGCCTGGGCAGACGCCTTCACCGAAGAAGAGCTGAACCAGCTTGCTGAATTCTACAGCACGGAACTCGGCCAGAAGCTGACCGAAAAGATCCCGACCATCACGCAGTATTCCGTTGGTGCTGCCCGTGAATGGCAGGACAAGGTTTCCACCGAAATGGTGACCATGGTTCAGGAAGAACTGGCCAAGCTGAACGCAGCTCAGTAAGGGCAGAGCTCCCGCGTCGGCCATGCCGATGGCAGGGAACACGCCTTTCACACGAATAAGTGAGGCCGGGGTCATGTCCGGCTTTCGGGCCGCGCAAGCGGCCCAATTCTTTTGGAAATGGCCCGTTTTGGCTGTCCCTGATGACCTGGCCCGACCGGGCATCCGGACTTGTACCGCAGCTTCGGTTGCCTATCTGCGGGGCTGGCAAGGCTCTGCCGGACGGCAGCCGGCGGACTTTTGATCACGATGAGGCACTGATGACCGACTACGATTACGATCTCTTTGTTATTGGCGGCGGCTCCGGCGGCGTACGCGCTGCCAGAATTGCCGCGACACACGGCGCCCGGGTCGGTATCGCCGAGGAGTACCGTTACGGCGGTACCTGCGTCATTCGCGGCTGTGTGCCCAAGAAGCTGTTTGTCTACGCCTCGAAGTTTTCCGAAGAATTCGAAGATGCGGAAGGCTTTGGCTGGACGGTCGGTGAACGCGCCTTCTCGTGGGACAAGCTTGTTGCGGCAAAGGATCAGGAGATCACGCGCCTCGAAGGGATCTACCGGCGCAATCTCGAGCGGACCGACGTGGAAGTCCACGACAGCCGCGCGGTGATCGAAGATGCCCACACCGTCCGCCTGCTGTCCACCGGACAGACCTTGAGCGCGAAATATATTCTCGTGGCCGTCGGCGCGTCTCCGAACGTGGACGAAGGTCTGCCGGGTGGCGAGCATGTCATCACCTCGAACGAAGCCTTTCACCTTGCCGAACTGCCGAGCAAGATCGTGGTTGCCGGTGGTGGTTACATCGCGGTCGAGTTTGCCGGTATCTTCAACGGGCTGGGGGTCGATACGACGCTGATCTATCGCGGAGAGGAAATTCTGCGCGGCTTCGACGGTGAGCTTCGGACCGCGGTTCGCCAGGAAATGGAGAAGAAGGGCATCAAGGTGGTGCTCAACGACACGTTCTCCAGGATCGAGAAGGCGGCAGACGGCACTCTGACAGGTCACACCAAGGGTGGGCTGGCGCTGGAAGCAGGTCAGATCATGTTCGCCATCGGCCGCAACCCGCATACCCGTGACCTCGGTCTTGAGAAGGCCGGTGTCGAGATGGATGCGGCGGGTGCGATCAAGGTTGGTGCGGACTCCCGCACCAATGTGGCATCCATCTATGCCGTTGGCGACGTCACCAACCGGGCCAACCTGACGCCGGTTGCGATCCGGGAAGGCCATGCCTTTGCCGACACGGTCTTCGGCAACAAGCCCTGGACGGTCGACCACAGCCTGATTGCCACTGCCGTGTTCTCGCAGCCGGAAATGGGCACGGTCGGTCTCACACAGGAAGAAGCACTGCAGCGGACGCCCAATCTGGATATCTACAAGTCCAGCTTCCGTCCGATGAAGCACACCCTGTCGGGCCGCGATGAAAAGATGCTCATGAAAATGATCGTCGATGCAGACACGCAGAAAGTGCTCGGTGTCCACATCATGGGACCGGACGCCGGCGAACTGGCTCAGATCCTCGGCATTACCTTGCAGATGGGCGCGACCAAGGCCGACTTCGACAGGACGATCGCCGTTCATCCGACAGCTGCGGAAGAACTCGTCACGATGCGTGAACCGACCGAGCGTCTGCGCGGGTAGTTCGGCGGCAATTCAGAAAGTCAGGAGCCGCTGCGGGGTAACTTGTCCCGCAGCGGTTTCATTCTGCAGGCCCTGACGCTGCCCGCCGCAGCGGCTCGTCTTCAGGGTCAGTCAACACGCCGTCCGGTCCAACTTCCAGATCGAGTGAATCGGAATAGAAGGAATACCGGCCCCGGCCGAGTTTCTTCGACTGGTATAGCGCGGCGTCCGAACGGGTGACGAGTTGTTCGGAAGTTGTTCCGTCCTCCGGGGCGATCGCGATGCCGACACTAAGGCCGATCTGCGCAATATCGCCACTTGAGATCGGTACGGGCAATTCGCCGGCAGCAACAAGGGCCCGGCAAAGTGTGTTCAAGGTTTCCCGCACAACACTGCCACGATAGATCACCATGAATTCGTCGCCGCCGATACGGCAAACCAGACCGGGTTTGCCGACGGCTTTGCTCAGGCGCTCCGCCATGGTCTTGATGACGATATCGCCCGCGGCATGTCCGAAGGTGTCGTTCACCGCCTTGAACTTGTCCAGATCGCAGTGAATGACCGCAAAGGGCTTGTCCGGCAGGGTTTTGACCGAGGATTCCAGGACACGGTTGAACTGCAGGCGGTTAGCGAGCCCCGTTAACGTATCGTGCAGAGCCAGGTACCTGTTCTGGTGTTCGCTCGCCTGAAGGGATGTGGTCAGCTGGCCGATCCGCCAGGCAATGCCGAAGGCGAGGGCGCCAAGGGCAACACTCAGAACCACGATGACAGGGACGATGGTTGGCCAGATGGATTCGCCGACGGTCTGGCTGTCCCAGCGAAAGGTTCCGAGCGGGTCGTCATTCTGATCCTTGACAAGATGGCGCGGCCCTTTGCCGGGCACGCCTGCATCTTCCTCAAAACCGAAGTTGGCGAAATTCAGCTGCGCGTTGAGCTGGCCGAGCAGATAGGCGTCAACGTAATGGGCTGACAGCAGCACGGTGGGAGGGCCGTCGGGCAAAGTCTCTTCATAATCGTCCGGAATGATCGGCATCGCGCCGAATATGGCCGGTTTGCCGTCGATATGGACAAAACCCATGACGGCATATTCCCCGGGATCTGCTCCTTGCAGGGACTTGTGACCGAAACCGCCAGGCACCCGCACGCGGTTTTGCAGGTACAGCGCCTTCAGTTTTTCATGAACAATTTCAAGCTCCGGCGTTTCGGAGACGGGACGCCGGATGATGTGAGTATAGTCGGCGAAGGATTCAGCCAGAACGTCTCCGTTTCCGGAGATCAGCATTACCTTGCTGTGGCGATAGGTTGACCACAGGGTGTCGAAGCTGCTTCGAACGTAGTCGGGATCGAAATTGCGCACCAGCTTGAGCACCGACTGGTCCGACGACGCGATGCCGATCTGCTCGCGAACGATGGTGCGAAGGTGATCTGCCAGCGCGCTTTGGAACAGACGTTGCTCGTTGGCGATGGCCTGCTGCCGGGAAGCTTGAGAGGCAACGAAACCGACGAACAGCAACGAAACGGACGTAACAGCAATCAGCAATCCGGCAAGCAGGAATGCCAGCCTGGAAATATGCTGCCGGGGAATTTTCGCGGCCTGGTCGCTATATCTACGCCGAAACTCGGTCAAGTTGCGATCCCGATTGGGTCTTTGCCTGTTATTCTGAATTATTGCCACTAAAGAGTAAAGTGATTGTATCAACGAATACCTTAACAGGAAGTGGGAGTACTAAAAAACTTGAGAGTTTTAGTAAGGTATATTCCCGGTGGGCTCAGCGTTTTATAGTATTAATGACAATGTAATTTGATGATTCCGGCAGTGCGCGTTAGCGTTACGCCGGAAATGCTTGCAGGTCCATCTGCTTGCGGGCCTTGGCAGCCTCGAGACTGTGCGGGCCCGCAAATTCATAAGCATTGCGGCCTTTATCCTTCGCCCGGTAAAGCGCCATGTCGGCCATGCGGATCAGATCTTTCTCGCTCGTGCCGGACTCTGGCGCGCTGGCAATGCCGATGCTGACACCGATGTCGACCTGTTGACCTCCGCCAATGTCTATCGGCTCGGCAATCGACCGGCGGATTTCCTCGGCCAGTGCTGCAAGCCTGTCCCTGTCTGTATGCTTGGTGAAGAGGACAATGAATTCGTCTCCTCCAATCCGGCTGACGACACCATCCTTGCCGACCAGAAGCCGCATACGGTCGGCAACAGTGCAGATGACCCGGTCACCGGCTTCATGCCCATATGTGTCGTTCACCGGTTTGAAGCGGTCGAGATCACAAGCAAATATCGCAAATCCACGATCCGGCAGGCCATCCAGCGAGAAAGCGAGGCAGTCGGAAAAATGATGCCGGTTCGGCAGCCCTGTCAGAGCGTCGTGTCGCGCGAAGTGGCGGTTCTTCCGTTCGCTTTCTTCAAGCGATGCCGAGAGACGGCTGATCTTCGTTGCAAGCGCGAAGGCGACGATTGCGATGATGGACGCCAACAGGACGATCAGCGGCAGGGCCATGATCCAGATTTCGCGACCCGGTTTGGAATGGTCCCATTTGAAATAGCCGAACGTGGACCCGTCTGCCGCCTGTACAAGGTAATTCGTTGGGTGTTTGCGTTCAGGTTCACCGGGGAAAAACCGGAAATCCCTGTAGCCGAGTTGTTCGTTCAGTCCGGTCAGCCAGTCCTGATCTATGTAGACGGCATTGACCAGGATTGCCGGATAGTCGCCCTCCAGCCGCACATGACCTTCATCGGGTAGAACCGGGATGGCGCTAAGGAATACTCGGGATCCGTCGATCTGGGCAAAGGCGGATTGAGACGTTTCCAGCAAGGCTGACTGAGGCATGTACCATTCGGCAAAAACGGAGTTGGAACCGTCCTGCCGCTTCCTGAAAGCCGCAGCCGTTTGTTCGGCAAGGTTCCGAACAAGATTTTCGGCCGGCAATTGCCGGTTTTCAATCAGGACATCGTCCCTGATTGCCTGCGCGATCAAGGTCCCGTCCGGCATCACGACGAAAGTCCGGTCGAGGTTGAAATCTTCCCAAAGGTCGCCGATCAGCTCGTCTTCGATGAACTCGCGGTCCAGAGGGGCCTGAAGGGCGTTGAAGGTATCGTCCCACTGAGCCAGCGTCACCTGGTCTCGCGCGACCTGGCGGTGGATGTCCTTCAAGGTGTTGGTCAGGCGCATCTGCTCGGCTTCAAGGGCGCGCCTGTCGGCTTCGCCCCAGGCCATGTGGGCAATGAAGGTGAGGGAAGTGGTCGACAGGAAAATCACGAGCGCGGCAAGGCTGTAGATCCACACCGTGATCCGCCGGCCGGCTTCTGGAGCCTCCAGCCCTGGATGTGTTGCTTCAGACGTCTTTTTCTTTAAACGGAACAAGAAACCGCCATCCCCTCTTACCCGGATGCGACAGCTGTTTAGCCGAAGAACTTTAACACCGGGTGGGGGAGACGCTTTTCTGGGGTGCTCACCTAGCGAAAACTACCGAGACACTTAACAAAGCGTTCAATTTCCTCTTCGCAATTGAACGCATGGACCGACGCCCGCACCACGGCATCAAGACCCCGGAGCGGCAAGTCGATCCGGGCTGAGCTGGCCTGGCTGACCGAAACGTTGATACCGGCTTGCCCGAGCCGTAGCTTGGTCTGTGCCGGGCTTTCACCGGCCAGCGAGAACGTGACGATGCCGCCCTTGCGCTGGCCCTTGTCGTGAAGGGTTACCTCGGGAAGTGCAGATAGCTCAGACCGGAGCTGAGCGCCAAGCCCGCAGATCCTGTTGCCGATCCGCTCCATGCCGAAGCCGATGGCATAGCTGACGGCAACACCCAGGCCGATCTGCCCCGCGACATAGCGTTCCCAGGTTTCGAAACGGCGTGCGTGGGGAACAAGTTCATAACGATCCTCGTCGATCCACTCCGTTGCCTGAAGATCGACAAACGGCGGTTCTACCTGGTCAAGCACGGCGTCGCTGACGTAGAGAAATCCGGTGCCGCGCGGACCGCGCAGATATTTGCGCCCGGTGCCGGACAGGATATGGCAACCGATTTCGTTGACATTCAGCGGGATCTGCCCTGCGGACTGACACGCGTCGAGAAGATAAAGGACACCCGTTTGCCGCGCGATCTCTCCAACCTCTTCGGCAGGATTGATCAGTCCGGAAAAGGTCGGGACGTGCGTAAGGGTGATGAGCCGCGTTTTCGGACCAATCGCGGCTTTCAGGGCCTTCAGGTCGATTTGCCCGAATTCGTCGTCCTCGACAATATCGATCTCGATCCCCTTGCGGCGTTTCATCTGCAGCAGGGCAACGTAGTTGGAGACATATTCGGCGCGGCCGGTGACAACCCGGTCTCCTTCGCGGAAGTCGATGCCGTAAAAAGCCATGTCCCAGGCCCGGGTGGCATTTTCGATATAGGCTATTTCCTGCGGTTTGCTGCCGATCAAAGCTGCCAGAGACGTATAAAAGGTGTCCATTGCGGTCTTGGCGGCCGCTGCGGCTTCATATCCGCCGAGGGTCGCTTCAAGATCGAGATGCTGCTTAACTGCTTCAAGAACAGGAGTGGGGGCCAGCCCCGTTCCCGCATTGTTAAAGTGAATGAGCTGACGTACACCCGGAGTATCGTCCCTCATGAGGTCGATATCCTGCTGGGTAAGAGACGGAACGATCATGAAACCCTCGGAAACAATCTAAGAAAAACATACAAGCGCTAGACAAGCACCAGATGACGATCACATATTTTGGTTATGGTTCCCTAGTCAATATTGACACTATTCCCGCTGGCGTTGAAGTGACGCCCGGAACCCTTCACGGTTGGGTGCGGGAATGGAAGGTGTGCGGCGAGAGCCCGGACGGCCAGGGACGCTGCGCCCTGACTGTACGGGAAAAGGAAGGATCACGCATCTTGGGGGTGATGGCGCGTGAACCCAAGACCCGCCTTGCCGAGCTGGAACTGCGCGAGAAACGATACCTGAAGGTCGAAGCTGTCGGCGGCGCATTTCGTTGCGACGCGTCAATGCGGCCGGGGCCCGACGAACTGTTTCTATTCAGAGCTGCGCCAGAACATTGCCGCTGGGGCACGGACAAACATCCGATCCTGCAAAGTTACCTGGATTGTGTTCTGGCCGGGTTCCACCGTTTCTGGGGCGAAGCAGGGATCGACCATTTTCTGGAAACGACTGACGGCTGGCATGTGCCTGTACTGCCGGACCGGGCAAATCCGCTCTATCCGCGCAAGATTGTGCTCGATCCGGAAGTGGCGAAGCTGATCGACGGCAAGCTGAAAGACCTCGGGGTCAACTTTCTTTCCCCGGCCACTTAGGCATTATCGAACCGTCAGCCGAGCAGCGTTTGCAGGCCGTATCCGACTGCAAAGGCAATGCCCGCGGCCAGGGTGCCGATTGCGCTTGTTTCCAGCCCGCAGGAAAACCAATGCCGCTGCGACCAGCGCGCCCTCAGGGAGCCGATGGTAAAAAAGGTGAGTATCGTGAGGATTGTCGCGGTTTCTGCACTGGCTGGCACCGGAATGACGAACGGCAGCAGTGGGATCGAGCCGAACAGAACGAAGGCAGCGAAGGTGTAAAGCGCTGCCTTCATTGGCGATCGCGCCGTGTTCGACAGACCGTATTCCGCCTGCATCATGGTTTCGATCCAGATGGATTTGTTGGAGGAAACCAGCTCGACAAGGGTTTCCAGGTCTGGTCCGTCATAACCCTTGGCGCGGAAAATCTGCCGGATTTCCTCCCGTTCGCCATCTGGCGCCACGGCAATGTGCTTTTCCTCGACCGCCTTGAGGCGGGCGTAATCCTCGATTTCGGATTTGGAGCCGGTGTAGTTGGCTGCCGCCATGGAAAACCCGTCGGCAAACAGGTTGGCAGCTCCCAGGATGAGGATAATCGTTGGAGAAAGATCCGCACCGACGGACCCTGCAACAATGGCAAAGGTGGTGACGGCGCCGTCTATGCCGCCGTAGACCCAGTCTCTCAAGTAGCTTGCGTCCGGTCCTGAAGCGAGCCGGTTTGCGATGTCATCGGGCCTGTGGCTATGCTCCAGACGAGGTGTCGGCATGAGGTCATCCTGTGTGGTTTCACGCACGATGCATCCCTGGATCACCACCCGCAATGATCCGCCTCAAAGGCAAGGATTTCTTGTCCAGGCAGAAGTGGCGAAAATGATCCTTGAAACAGGGTATATTTTGGGGGATTGCCCTGTGGCCTTGGCGGCCCATGAAGTGTATAAGGCCGCACGTTTGCCTTCAATTGGCAGGCCCAAACGAACGAAAATGTCGCGGACCGCGTGATCTAGGGTGTGAAACGAACCTGCGGGTCCAGTGAGGAGTAGGAAGTATGGCGGAGAAGTGGAGCCCGGACAGCTGGAGATCGAAGCCGATCTTGCAGGTTCCGGAATACCCGGATCAAGAGGCTTTGGCGGATGTTGAACAGCGCCTGTCGACTTATCCGCCGCTGGTTTTTGCAGGTGAGGCACGTGCGCTGAAGAGCCAGCTGGCAAATGTCGCGCAGGGCAACGGTTTTCTGCTCCAGGGCGGTGACTGCGCCGAAAGCTTTGCCGAGCATCACCCCGACCACATCCGTGATTTCTTCCGCGTCTTCCTGCAAATGGCTGTCGTGCTGACTTATGCCGCCAGCCAGCCGGTTGTGAAAGTCGGCCGGATCGCCGGTCAGTTCGCCAAGCCGCGTTCTTCCAATTTCGAGAAGAAGGGTGACGTCGAGCTGCCGAGCTACCGCGGCGACATCATCAACGACATCAATTTCACCCCGGAAAGCCGTATCCCGGATCCGGGCCGCATGGCCATGGCTTACCGTCAGTCGGCAGCCACGCTGAACCTTTTGCGCGCTTTCGCGCAGGGTGGTTTCGCAAACCTCGACCAGGTTCATCGCTGGATGCTCGGCTTCATTTCCGATAGCCCGCAGGGCCATCGCTACAAGGAACTGGCGGACCGCATTTCGGAGTCGCTGAACTTCATGAAGGCTTGCGGCATCAACGCCGATAGCGTTCCGCAGCTTCGGTCGACCGATTTCTTCACCAGCCATGAAGCTCTGCTGCTTGGCTACGAAGAAGCCCTGACGCGCGTCGATTCCACCTCGGGTGACTGGTATGCGACTTCCGGCCACATGATCTGGATCGGCGATCGGACTCGTCAGCCGGACCATGCCCATGTGGAATTCTTCCGCGGTATCAAGAACCCGATCGGCCTCAAGTGTGGCCCGTCCATGTCACCGGATGGCCTGCTGGAGCTGATCGACATCCTGAACCCGGAAAACGAACCGGGCCGCTTGACGCTGATCGCCCGCTTCGGCGCCGACAAGGTGTTCGACCACCTGCCGCAGCTCGTTCGCGCTGTCGAGCGGGAAGGCAAGACGGTTGTCTGGTCCTGCGATCCGATGCATGGCAACACCATTTCCGCTGGCGGTTACAAGACCCGTCCGTTCGACCGGATCCTGAAAGAGGTGGAAGCCTTCTTTGCGGTTCATCGGGCGGAAGGCACGCATGCCGGTGGTGTTCACATCGAAATGACCGGCCGGAATGTGACCGAGTGCACGGGCGGGGCGCGCGCCCTGACCGAAGACCAGCTCGGCGACCGGTACCACACCCATTGCGATCCGCGCCTCAATGCGGACCAGGCGCTGGAACTTGCATTCCTGATCGCGGAAAACCTGAAGAAGGAACGCGACGGCCGGCAGGTCGAGCCGCTTGCGGCAAGCGCATAAAGAGGACTGCCTCTTCCGTTACGTTATCTGAAAGGGCGGCATTTGCCGCCCTTTTGCGTTTTTTCCGGAATTTTCCGGATGAACGTGCCCTGAGGTAAGCCTCGCTTAACGCTCGACGCGCATACCTTCTTCTCAGGGAAACGGGTGTAGTGGGGAGTTTGAGTTGTGCGCGATAAGTGGGATCTGACGAAGGTTTCCTGCCTGATTGCGGAAGACAATCCCCATATGCGCTCGATCCTCCGCTCCGTGCTGGCGGGTTTCGGCATCCGTTCGGCCTATGAAGCAAGTGATGGTGCGGAAGCCCTGGAAATGGTCGTCGACCGCAAGCCGGACATTGTGCTTTGCGACTGGGTGATGAGCCCCTTTGGCGGCAATGAATTTCTCCGCATTCTGCGTGCCGACAGGGACCTTGTGATCAGCACCACGCCGGTTCTGATCGTGACTGCCCATGCCAAGCGCGCGACAATCCTTGAAGGCATCGAGATCGGTATTCACGGGTTCGTCGCCAAACCGATCGCTCCTGCAATATTATACCGTCACATCGGCGAAATCCTTGAACGGCAGGAGATGCATGGGCGCTCGAAAGGTCTTCTCGGCCCCGGGCATCAGCAGCCGCTGCGCAAACTGAATGTCACGGACATCTCGTCTACGGCAGCATCGGAACCTTCAGCCGATCAAGCCGGGCTCGCCTTGCTCTGACGCTGCCGCCAGGCATTCCCCGTGACGACCAGGCTTTTGACGGGTGGCCGGCAAATCTACTTCTGGACGTATGCAAATTCAGATTGGACGTTCGCCGATCTAGCGGCTACACCAGAAAGCAATGTCACTTCCTGGTAATTTTCCGATGATTTCAGACCGTTTCAGACTGGCTGTCGCGCAGCTAAACCCGACTGTTGGCGATGTGGCCGGTAACGCAGAGCTCGTTCGCAAGGCCCGTCAGGAAGCCGCCTCTCAAGGGGCCGACCTTGTCTTGACCTCCGAACTGATGCTCGCCGGGTATTTGCCGGAAGACCTGGTTCTGAAGCCGGCTTTCGTCAGGCGCTGCATGGAAGCGGCCGAAACCCTTGCCGGTGAAACCGCAGATGGCGGTCCGGGCATCGTGCTGGGGTCTCCATGGCGTAGCGAGGAAGGCAAAGTTTATAACGCCGCCCTGCTGCTGGACCAGGGTGAGATCAAGGCCGTTCGCTACAAGTACGACCTGCCAAACTATAGCGTCTTTGACGAAAAGCGGGTTTTTGCTGCCGGCCCGTTGCCCGGACCTGTCGACTTCCGCGGGGTGCGCATCGGCTTGCCGATCTGCGAGGACATCTGGAACGACGAGGTTTGCGAGTGTCTGGAGGAAACCGGCGCGGAGCTGCTGCTGGTTCCCAATGGCTCGCCCTACTGGGAACACCGGGCGGAGCACCGTCTGCAGGTGGTTGTTTCGCGTGTGGTCCAGACCGGATTGCCGCTGATCTACTGCAACCAGCTTGGCGGGCAGGACGAGCTTGTTTTCGACGGCGGATCTTTCGCGCTTCTTGCCGATCGCTCGCTGGCATTTCAGATGCCCCAGTTTGAAGCAGCTCTCGGTATCAGTGACTGGAAGCGCGAGGGCGAGACCTGGGTTTGCGAGAACGGCACTTTTGCAAGGCTTCCGGAACTCGATGAGGCGAATTGGCGTGCCTGCGTCATGGGCCTTGGAGACTACGTCACCAAGAATGGCTTTCCGGGGGTCGTACTGGGTCTTTCCGGTGGTATCGACTCGGCCATCTGCGCGGCAATGGCGGTTGATGCGCTCGGTGCCGACAAGGTCCATGCGATCATGTTGCCCTATCGCTATACCTCGGAGGAAAGCATCACCGATGCGGCCGCCTGCGCCAACGCGCTGGGTATCCGCTATGACACCGTGCCCATTTCCGAACCGGTTGAAGGCTTCAGATCGGCGCTGAGCGATCTGTTTGCCGGCACGAACGAAGACACGACCGAAGAAAACCTTCAATCGCGTGCGCGTGGTGTCATCCTGATGGCAGTTTCCAACAAGTTCGGGCGCATGGTCATGACCACCGGCAACAAGTCGGAAATGTCGGTCGGCTACGCCACGCTTTATGGCGACATGAACGGTGGCTACAATCCGATCAAGGATCTCTACAAGACGCAGGTCTATCATCTGGCCGCATGGCGCAATGCCAACCTGCCGGAAGGGCTGCTTGGTCCGGGTGGAGAGGTTATCCCGTCCAATATCATCACCAAGGTGCCGACTGCCGAACTGCGTGAAAACCAGACAGACCAGGATTCCCTGCCGCCTTACGATGTTCTCGACGACATCCTGGAATGTCTGGTGGAAGACGAGATGTCGGTGGGCGACATTGAAAAACGCGGTCACGACCGGGCTCTGATCCACCGGATCGAACATCTTCTTTATATTGCCGAATACAAACGCCGGCAGGCGCCTCCGGGGGTGAAGATCACCGAGCGCAACTTCGGCAAGGACCGGCGATATCCCATCACCAACAGGTTCCGCGATCGCTCTTGAGGGGCAGTGCCTTGAACGGCGCCTGCCTGGCGGATGTTTCGCAGAATCTGATCGTTTGAATTTGAACGGGCGTGGCAGAAAGCTATCGCCTCATCCTTCGAGACAGCGCTACGCGCCTCCGCAGGGTGGGTTGTTTTGTGGATCGTCAGTCGTTTGTTGAAAGTGGGCTTTTGCCTCGATGACCTATTTCTCGTTCCTGCGTGAAAACGCCCGCTGGCTTGCCGCCAGTTACCTGCTCGCGGTCTTTTCCGGCTTCGGGCAGACGTTTTTCATCTCGCTGTCGGCGGGGGACCTCAGGGCGGAGTTTGGTCTCAGTCACGGTGACATTGGCCTGCTTTACATGGTGGCGACCCTCGGCAGCGCACTGACCCTGCCTTATGTCGGTCGCAGCCTTGATCACTTCCCGGTACAGAAGATCGCAGCGGTGGTGATGACAGGTCTCGCCCTGTTCTGCCTGGCGATGGCCAACACGTTTTCCGTATGGATGGTCGGACTTGCCTTTTATGGCCTCCGGCTGTGCGGGCAGGGCATGATGACCCACACGTCAGTGACCGCTGCCGGACGATGGTTCACCGCACAGCGGGGCCGGGCGGTGTCGATCGCCGTTCTCGGCTTTCCGACGGCAGAAGCCCTGTTTCCGCTGTGCTTCGTCGTCTTGGCCAATGCCTTCGGGTGGCGCGGTGCCTGGACGGTATCGGCCATCGTGCTGGCTGTTGTTGCCCTGCCGGTCTTGTTGACGCTCCTGGCAAAGGACCGCATCCCTTCCGCGCTCGAAACTGCCTCGGCCAAACCGGAGGGCCGCCAGTGGACGCGGGGGGAAGCGCTGCGCGATGTCCGCTTCTGGCTGGTCAACTGTGGTGTCAACGCACCGGCCTTTATCGGAACGGCAATCTTCTTCCACCAGGTCTATCTGGTGGAACTGAGAGGGTGGACGCTGGAGCTGTTTGCAAGCGCCTTTCTGCTGATGGCATCCGGCGTGGTCTGTGCTTCCCTGGTGATAGGTCCGTTGATCGACCGGTTTTCCGCGCGTCAGTTGCTGCCTTTCACCCTTGTTCCCCTGACACTGGCCTGTTTCGTACTCGCCAATTTCCACGCGCCAGCAGCCGCTTTCGTTTTCATGCTTCTTGTCGGCATCTCGAACGGTTTCAACAGCACGCTGGTAGGGGCACTTTGGCCGGAGGTTTACGGCACGCGGCACATGGGGGCCATTCGGTCTGTGGCGTTTTCGGTGATGGTGTTTGCTTCCGCGGCAGGTCCGGGTCTCGTCGGCTGGCTGATCGACAAAGGCGTCTCGTTCGACCTGCAGGTCATGGCAATGGGGGGCTACTGCCTCGTTTTCTGCGGTGTGCTCGGGTTCGTGTCGCGCACCTACCGGTCTTCCGAACATTCTTCGTAAGGTCCGGTAGTTTGGGGTTGCCGTGCGGTTCAACCCCGGCTAACTCATCGCCATGACCGTCACTGTTCGCTTCGCGCCGTCGCCGACCGGCCACATCCACATCGGCAACATCCGTCCTGCGCTCTACAACTGGCTTTTTGCCAAGAAGATGGGCGGCAGGTTCATTCTGCGTTTCGACGACACGGACCTCGTCCGCTCGAAGCAGGAATATGCCGATTCCATCGAGACCGACCTTCACTGGCTCGGGATCGAGCCGGACCTGAAGGAGCGGCAGTCGGACCGGATCGCCAACTACGATGCAGCGGCGCAGAAGCTGAAAGATGCGGGCCTGCTTTACCCGTGTTACGAAACGCCGGATGAACTGGAACGCCGCCGGTCGCGCCAGCGTGCGCTTGGCAGACCTCCGGTCTACGACCGAGCAGGCCTGAAGCAGACCGCGGAAGAGCGAGCGGCATTCGAAGCCGAAGGCCGCAAGCCGCATTGGCGCTTTGTCCTGCCGAACCACGATGGCAACCCCTTTGAAACCAGACGTACGGATGTCGCCTGGTCGGATCTGTGCCGCGGCGACCAGACGATCGATCTGGCCTCCATGTCCGATCCGGTTCTGATCCGTGCGGACGGTTCGTATCTCTACACCTTCACCTCAATTGTCGATGACATCGACATGGATGTGACCCACATCATCCGCGGCGAAGATCACGTCTCCAACACAGGCGTCCAGATTGCCATCTTCGAGGCGATGGGGGCAAAGCCGCCGGTATTCGGTCATCACAACCTCCTGACGACGATCGATGGCGAAGGCCTTTCGAAGCGCAAGGGGGCATTGTCCATAGGTTCGCTGCGCGAGGTCGGGCTTGAGCCAATGGCGGTCGCTTCCCTGGCCGTTTTGACCGGGACCAGTCAGGCGGTCGAGCCGGTTGCGTCCATGGATGCCCTGATCGAGAAATTCGACCTGACCAGCGTTTCGCGGTCCTCCGCAAAGTTCGATCCGGAAGAGCTGAAGTCTCTCAATGCGCGCCTCGTACATGATCTGCCCTTCGAGGCGGTGGAGAGCCGTCTTGCAGCGATGGGCATCAGTGGGGGGGCTGATTTTTGGGATACCGTGCGTGGCAACTGTGAAACAGTTGACGACGCGCGTGCCTATTGGCAGGTCGTCACGGGGCCCGTGGAAAGCCGCATCGAGGACGAAGACCAGGAATTCGTTTCAGGCGCAAAGGCCTTGCTGCCCGAAGGCGACATCACGCTGGAGACCTGGGGAGAGTGGACGTCTGCTCTGAAGGCTGAAACCGGCCGTAAGGGGCGTGGCCTGTTCATGCCGTTGCGCAGAGTGTTGACCGGAATGGATCACGGTCCGGACATGAAGGCCTTGCTGCCGCTTATTGGGCGACAAAATATTCTGGACCGACTACCCTGACAGGTGCCTTTCGGTCCGGCGCTGCGCTAAAACCGTCGTCTTCTGCCTTGAACACAGGTGAAAAAGCCGCCAGTTCCTCGTCGTCCGTTTCCTTGGGAGAATGGATCGACAAGACCGGGAAACCGTCCTTGAATCCGGAACTTGAAGCAACCTTGTCCTCGTCGCGCTCAAGTCGTGTCGCGGCGAGATCAAGCCGTGCCGACACGTCGAAGCCCTTTTCCATGTTCATGAGCGTGTCGGGATCTTCAAAGCGCGGAAGCTGTGTTCTGGTCAGCGGGGTTCTGGCCAGCGGAGAGGGAAGGTCTTCTTCGTGCTCGTATGTTCCACCGCGGCTCGGTTGAAGTGTCCGCCTGGGAAGGCCGGCGCTGATGTCGGTGAAGAATACCCTGTTCCCCGAGCCGGTGCTGAGATCCGTCCAGGCCGATTGCGCCTTCGATTGCCGGGTTGCACGGCAACTGCAGCCTTCAACGAATTCGCTCTTGTAGCGATAGGCGAAGGGCTGTTCGGAGTAGAGGTTGCCGGCCAGAGACATCATCTGGGCCTGGTCGCCACCCGGGTTGCGATAGACGTATAGTTCGGTTTCCGCAGCCGGACAGATTTCCGAACATCTTGCTTCGTCATTGGCAAACTGGCTCTTGCCCGTCGAAAAACTCACGGGGAAGAAATAGCCGTCGCAAGTTCTGACACAAACGGTCCGGAACGCGCCACCGGAAGGCAGGGAATATCGCTTGGTTTCGCTGCGGGCTTGCCGGCGCACCGAAGCGATTTCTCGGTCGCCCGTCGTTACGGAGGCAAGTTCGACGCGCGGCTGCGGGTTGAAGATGCGTGCCAGAAGAGACTGCGGCTTGTCCTCACCTCTGGCGTTTTGTTGGCGAGCTTCGCGGGTCGGGGCATCACATTTCTGTTTTGCCAGCGAGGCCCGGATCTGCCTTACACGTTTTGCATTCTTCGACGATCCGCCACCGGATTTCGCAAGCTGACGTTCAATCGCGGAAAGGTTGGCCTTCATGCGCTTGATCTTGTCATTTAGACCACTGCATTTGGGGGATGCGTTTGAAGCGCAGCCGAAGTAGTTTGCATCCCGTTCTGCAGCATTGATGGCCTTTTGCTGTTGGGATTTGGCGGTGGTCCATTTCTGGGCTGCGGGAGACTGTGCCGTCGAACGCGTTTCCAGCCGCTGCAGTTCGGCCTTCAGGCTGGAGCAGGTGGCCGCGCTCGCGGTATGTGCGCACAGCACAAGTCCGGCACCAAACGCGACAACGCGTGCCATTACCTTGGACCCGGCAGACCAGCTACGTCTCATCACCCATCCCCTACAGCGTTTTTGCCACGCCGTATCGGTCTTCAACCGACCTCGGCACTATCGCTGCTGGACCTATCAATAGCAATGAAAGCTCTCACGTTAGGTTAATGGCGGAGCGGCAGGACCACGCAGGAATTCAGTCGCTTTCTCCGGATCGGGTGGCCTCGTGCAGACGGTCGAAAATCTCGTCCAGGACCGACTTCTGTTCCTCTGTCAGCGCGTCTTCCAGGCTCTTGCTGTAGGCGAGAGCTTGAGGGACAATTTCTTCGTACATGGCATTGCCCTGGTCAGAGAGGCACAGGGTCTGTTCCCGCTGATCGTCCCGGTTCTTGTCGCGCACAATAAGGTCGCGCTTTTCCAGGGCGGCGACAGCCCGGCTGACCTTGGTCTTGTGCATGGAGGTTGCCTGGCTGATATCTCGTGCGGTCATGGCCTTGTATTCGCCAAGAGTGGCAAGCACTCGCCATTCGGGAATCCCGATACCGTAGGTGTCGGCATAAATCCTGGAAAAGGACCTGCTGACGGTCTCGGCCAGATGGTTGAGCCTGTAAGGCAGGAATGCGCTCAGCTTCAGGACAGGTTTGGAAGGTACCTTGCCTGGGGAAACAGTGGATTTGGACCCTTGCTGATCGGACATGGATAAGTCGACGCCTTGGAGATTCGTTAAGCCTGATTGAGCAGGCAGATGAACAATGCCGTTATCCGGCCATTTTCTGTGACTAGCAAGTATATCCGGTTGAATAACACCGGAAAGACACCCCGGGCAGCTACGAAAAAGTAGCAGGATTGAAAGCAAGTATGGCGAAGAGCTTTGTCAGGTGCAGTCAAAATACGGCGAAAGAGCTGACCTATCTGTTGATAAAGAGAGAATAGTTAAGGAATTGGCGCGTGAAAAATTGCGAATCAGACACCGAAACTGAGACGCTTCAGTCAACAGGAAAAAGCGCGGCAAAGTTCGCGCAGGCCGAAACAGGCAGTCAGACATCTGGCAGGAAAGCGAGACCGTTATGGTAGAGATGACAAACAGGTCCGAAGCCGTTCCGGGTGAAAACGAACGGTTCGAAGAGCTTGGACGCGGCTGTTATGCCTATAGCGCGGATGGCTGTTCCAACACCGGCGTGGTTATCGGCGAAAAAGGTGTTCTGATTGTCGATGCCCAGGCAACGCCGGCCCTTGCGGAAAAGGTTCTGCAGAAGGTTCGCGAGCTCACGGACAAGCCGATCAAACAGGTCGTTCTGACGCACTTCCATTCAGACAACACACTTGGTGCCCCGGCATTCGAACCGGGCGAGGTCATTGCTTCCGATCTGACCAGGCGGATGATGGAAACGCGCGGTGTCGAGGAAATCCGTGTGGCCCGGGAGCGGGATGCGGCACTGTTCGCCGGACTACCCGGCAACGCCGGTGTAAGCATGCCGTCCATGACCATTGCATCTTCGATGACCATCGACCTGGGCGGGCTGGACGTCCGGCTGATGCATCTGGGCCGCGCCCATACAATGGGCGATCTGGTCGTGTGGGTTCCGCAAAGTGGCGTGATCTTCGCGGGAGATCTGGTTCAGAAAGCCGCTGTTCCTTATTGCGGAGATGCCCATCTGGCCGACTGGCCGCGCGCGCTCGACCGCATCACGGCGTTCCGTCCGACTGCGCTGATGCCGGGACGCGGGAAATCCGCCATCGGTGCGCAAGCCGTGGCAACGGCTGTTGAAACCACCCGTGATTTTGTCGTGACCTTGCGGGACGCGGCAGCTGCATGTGTCGAGCAGAGCCTTGGTCTGAAAGATACTTTCCAGGCTGTTCGTGACGCGCTTGCTGCCCGTTTCGGCTCGAAGGCCGACTTTGAATTTCATCTGCCCATAAGCGTTGCCCGGGCCTATGACGAAGCTCTTGGCCTCGACCAGCCCCAGATATGGACACGGGAACGGATTGCCGATCTTTACGATGCGCTGGACGGAACAGCCGGCCTGAGTGAGGGGGCACCGGAGCAGGCTGCGGCGGAAATGGCTGTCGCCGATGCACCCGCAGCGGAAGTCTCGGAAGAGGCTTCGGCAAATGGCGGAGAAGCACAAGCATCCGATCTCGTCTCGGACAGCGATTTTGCTGCCTCGCTTGCACTCGGCTCTGAAGAGGAGCAGCAGGAAGGCGGCGAAGACATGGATCTATCGGCCGAAGACATCGTCGAGGACGAAAAACCGTCAGATACGCCGGCTCCCGAAGACAAGGCGGCCGCAGACAAGGTTCTTGAAGACGCCCGCTAACATCGCGTCGAAAACCCGGTAACATGAAGTTATGAGGCGCGCGCCTGATGGGCGCGCGCTTTGTTTTTCGTCTGACGCTTGATCGCGCTTTCGTGATCCCCACATGTTGGGCGGTTGAAAATCTGGAGGATTTCTAATGCGTTTTCTGGTCGCCGCCGCTCTTGGCGCATCTTTGCTGCTTCAAGGCGTAGGCGCTGCTCTTGCGGCGGATGAGCCTGATCTGATCTTCAAGAAATCAACCGTCTGGAAGTTCCTGACGCCCGACCACAAGTTGGCGACCTACGCCATAGACGATCCGATTGTCGACGGTGTCTCCTGCCACTTCACGGTTCCGGAGAAAGGCGGCGTTTCCGGTTGGCTCGGCGTTGCAGAAGAAGTCTCTGACGTATCGTTGGCGTGCCGTCAGGTTGGCCCGGTCACAATCAAGGAGAACTTCGAACAGGGCGAGGAAATGTTCCGCCAGCGCCGCTCGTTCATGTTCAAGAAAATGCGGATCGTCCGTGGCTGCGATGCCAAGCGAAACGTTCTTGTCTATCTGGTCTATTCCGACAAGCTGATTGAAGGCAGCCCTAAAAACTCGACCTCAACCGTGCCGTTGATGCCCTGGGGAGATCAGCAGCCCCCGAAATGCGGTGATTTCGTCCAGGACTAAGGCCGGGGAGTACTCGAAGGACGCGGATCAGTCCGCGTCCAGAGCTTCCAGCTGCTTTGGGCCGGGCAGTTCGGCATCCGCGCAGAAGTTCTTGTAAAGCACGGACATGATGTCCCTGACCGGTTCGCTGGCGAGCCGGTAATAGATGGTCGTGCCTTCGCGACGGGTCGAGACGAGACCCTGCGCGCGCAGAAGAGCGAGCTGCTGCGAGACGGTCGGCATGCGCATGCCGGTTTTTTCCGCAAGTTCGCCAACACTGCGTTCGTTGTCGAGGACAAGACACATCAACAGCAATCGCGGCGCGGATGCCATCATCTTCAAGAATTCCGCCGCGGATTCTGCTTTATCTTCAAGTGCTTTGTAGTCCATGGGACAACCTTGCCAAACATCGGAGTAAACTGCAAGCAAAGAGGCTGGAATGTCCTGTGTGCGACCAATCTCAGACAAGATTCCCACTCTTTTCAAGTGGAAACAACTTTGAAGGTACACGCGCTTTCAGGTGAACGTTCACCGGTTCCCGCAATGCCTGCGAGCGCGCTTTTATATCCGACTGGCCACCGTGACAATGATATTCCCGTTGCCGCAGCCGGTTCCGGTGGTCAGGCACATGCCCTTTTGCTGGGCTTCCTGGCCAAACGCCTTGGTGCCGTCGGTGATTGCGATGATGGCTGCAAACGGGCCACCCAGGATGAGGGCCAGGAAGAAGATGACGAAGAGGCGGTTCAGCATGGGTAACTCCAGATGGCAATCCGTTTCGATTGACTGGAGATTAGTGGGGCCGGCTTGAACCCATGCTGAGTGCCGCATTCAGCTACCGTTCAGATATCTAAACAGAGGTAAAGTTCAATTAGAACAGTGTGTTATGCCTCTAGAGGTTCTCTGTCATCGCTCTGCGTAGCGCTTCCAGCAGCACCTTGTCGCGGTCGTAGATGTCTTTTCTGAAATGTGTTGATCCGTCCTTGTTCATCCACGCGGTCAGGTAGGTGAGGTGCACGTCGATTTCGACCTTGGTTTTGACGACCGTACGCTCGCCGCTGTCGCGAATGGCTTCCCATTTACCCGGAGTGGCGTCGGAATCGACCAGAAGAACGTCCGCCAGGGCAAAAGGATCCGATACGCGAATGCAGCCGTGGCTGAAGGCGCGCTCCGCTCTGGTGAACAGGGATTTCGACGGGGTGTCGTGAATGTAGATGTTGAACTGGTTGGGGAACATGAACTTGATGCGACCAAGCGCATTGTCCTCACCCGGGTCCTGGCGCAGCCGGAACGGGAAATTGCCACCGGAATAGCTGTTCCAGGCAACCTGTGTCGGCGCGACCTCGTTGCCTTCCTGGAAGATCCGGATGCTCTTGTTGCTGAGCGCCGTGGGGTTCTGCTTGAGTTTCGGCAGATACTCCTTCGTCGCGATGGAATAGGGCACGTTCCAGTACGGGTTGATTTCCACATATTCCAGCCGGTCGGAAAACACTGGCGTTGCGTGGTAGGGCTTGCCTACAACGACCCGCGCCGTGTGAATGGTCTTTCCGTCACGCACCACCTTCAGGTTCTGGTCTGCCAGATTGACGAAGACGTAGAACTGTCCCGGATCATCCGGCATCCAGCGCCGCCGCTCCATGTTGAGCTCCATCTGGATGAGCTTTTCCTGGATCGGAATGCTGAGCTGGGCAATTGTCGCCTTGCCGATGACACCGTCGGTTTCAAGGCCGTGGTACTCCTGGAACAGCTTGACGGCTTCCACCAGGGCGCCGTCATAGACATCACCGGTGTGATCTCCGGCAACGACAATGTCTTCTTCCATGAGCCTGGTTCGCAAAACCTCCAGGCGCGGATCGCTCATGCCTGGTTTCAGAACCTCACCATCCGGAACCTGGGTAAAGCCGCCGGCAGCAGCCTTCTCCCGGTATTGGGCAAGGCGCCGCTTCAGGCGGGCATAATTGTCGGTCTGGGGTGCGAGGCTTTCCAGAAAGGCCCCGAAGTCCACAGCCTGTTCGGCATTTTCAAAAAGCATTTTCGGATCAGGCCGATCCGGAAACACGTTCAGCGCCTTGTTGACCTTGTTGGGTTGAACGCGGCCGGAGGAGAGGTGGGTCGCATAGCGCAGGAACTGTACGGACAGGTCCAGATCAAACTGGGCCCATTCCTGCTCGCTCTGGGAAGTTTCCGAACGCTTTATGAAGCCGAGGGGATCGTAATTGTTGGGGTTGAGCGCATGGTCGTTCGCCGCCGCCATGGCGGCAATGGTCAGATGAGCGTCTTCCGTGAGGCCATTCTCGTTGAACCAGACCGGTGCGAAAGCGCGTTCTCCATAATAGAGTGCAAGACCTTCGGGCAGGTTCGTAGAAACTTGCGCTTGAATGGCCCTGGCGATCGGCGTCTGCGGTTCCTTGAAAACAGGGGGCGGAACGACCTGGGTCTCGCTTGTCGCCGGTGCCGCGGTTTGTGCCTGGACATATGGTGCCGAAAGTGGTCCGGACAAAAACGCCGCCAGCGCGAAAAGAAGACCAAGATGTCTGCTACGGCACGTGCAAAATATTCCCATCGGAAATACCCCCTCTGATTCCCAACGGGGAAAGTCTAGTGCATCTTGCGCATAATTGAACCGCGTTAAGCTTCCTTGCCAATGCAAAGCCGATCCCGTTTGTTGCCGCAACAGGAAAAGCGCGCGATCCGTTATCGCTCGTGGGAGTGACGCGTTGCGGCCACAAGGCACGGAAATTGGCGTTTCAGCGGCAACTGCAGCCTTGACCGGGTTCTGTTTTCCGGTCCATAAAGCGCTCCATGATGACGGCCACACGGAACATCATTTCGATCACCATTATTTGCAGCTAGCGACACCGCTGGCTGTGGCCGTTCCCTCTTGGCAAAATTTCCTTTGAGACGGACCGCCCGGCCAGCCGGCCAGGAGACCGTTTGACATGAGCGCCGCTGAGACAGAGAAATCCGGCACTTTCAAGGGCTTGAAGCTCACCAACACATTGACGCGCCAGAAGGAGGACTTCCGGGCGATCGATGACGGGAATGTGCGTCTCTACGTCTGCGGACCGACCGTCTATGACTTTGCCCACATCGGTAACGCGCGACCGGTCATCGTCTTCGATGTGCTCTTCCGGCTTCTGCGCCATCTTTATGGTGCTGACCACGTCACCTATGCGCGCAACATCACTGACGTTGACGACAAGATCAACGCACGCGCACTTCGTGACTTTCCCGATCTGTCGCTCAATGAAGCCATTGCCCAGGTGACGCAGAAGACTGCGGACCAGTTCCATAAGGACATCAGGTCTCTGGGTGTGCTGGAGCCGAGCATCGAGCCTCGGGCGACACAGCATATCAGCGGCATGGTCGAGATGATCGCGGCGCTGATCGAAAAAGGACACGCCTATCAGGCGGGCGGTGAAGTTCTATTCGACACCCAGTCCATGCCCGACTACGGCGGCCTTTCAAAGAGGAAGCTGGACGAGCAGCTGGCCGGGGCTCGCATTGCGGTTGATGCTCACAAGAAGAACCCCGGAGATTTCGTGCTCTGGAAACTGTCTTCTGAAGAAGAGCCCGGCTGGGACAGCCCGTGGGGCAGGGGGCGTCCGGGCTGGCACATCGAGTGCTCTGTCATGAGTGCGCACCATCTGGGTGAAGTGTTCGACATTCACGGCGGCGGGCTGGACCTTATCTTCCCGCACCACGAAAACGAAATCGCCCAGTCCCGCTGCGCTCATGGCACCAAGGTCATGGCCAACTACTGGATGCACAACGGCTTCCTGCAGGTGGAAGGCCGGAAGATGTCCAAGTCCGAGGGCAACTTCTTCACCATTCAGGAGCTTCTGGAAACGGACAGTTTCGGCGGCCGCATGTGGCCGGGCGAAGTGCTGCGCCTTGCCATGTTGATGACCAACTATCGAGAGCCGATCGATTTCTCCAAACGCAAGCTTGAAGAAGCGGAAAACCTTCTCGCCCGTTGGCCGGATCCGGTCGAAACGGATGCAGCCCCTGCCGCCGAGGTGCTTGACGCCCTTTTGGACGACCTGAACACCGCAGGGGCCATTCAGGCGCTCCACGCGCTCGCCGTCGAGGCTTCCAAGGACCCTGCCAAGCTGGATGTTTACTCGGCATCTGCCACGCTCCTCGGCGTTCATCCTGTCAAGGCGGATTTGTCTGGCGTTGATGAGGCCGGCATTCTGGCGGCCATCGAAAAACGCCTGGAGGCGCTCAATGCCAAAAACTGGGCGGAAGCTGACGCGATCCGCGATGAACTGACGTCTCAGGGAATTCTTCTAAAGGATTCAAAAGACTCAGGAACCGGTGCCCGCGTTACTACCTGGGAAGTCAAGCGGTGAGACGGTACCAGGCGGAAAGACGGGATACCCCCCTCTGTCCCCTATGGGGACATCTCCCCCGCAAGGGGGGAGAGGGGCGTATGCCGCGCTGCCATGCATTTTTGAACCGGCTATGGCGCAAGACCGGAGTTCTGCTCAGGGAGGAGACCTCTCCAAAGCTGTATGAGTTTTCTCAAATCAGCCCGCATGCTCCGGTCTCCCCCCTTGAGGGGGAGATGTCCGCGCAAGCGGACAGAGGGGGGTATAAAGCTTGTGTAACAAACACTGGTTTCAGGCTATCGCTAAGAGGTCGCTACATGCCGCACCAGACTGTTTCCAAGCAACTCAGATCCAACGCCAAACGCCTGCGTTCGCAAATGACGGACGCTGAAAAGAAGCTCTGGCAAGTGATCCGGGCGCATCGGTTGGAGGGGATTTCCTTTCGCAGGCAGATGCCTATCGAAGGGGTCATTGTCGATTTCGCGGCACCTGCTCATCGCTTGATCGTGGAACTGGATGGATCCCAGCACGCAGAACTGCAGGGCCAGGCGCGTGATATCGCGCGCGACCGCAAGCTTCAGGCTCTCGGCTGGACGACCTTGCGCTTCTGGAATGCGGAGGTGACGCACGACCTTGACGGTGTCTGCCGCAAGATCCTGAACGCTTGTGGCAGGGAGAGTTTCTGATGGGCGATAAAGTTCAAAAGCTGAGCGGCGGTTGCCAGTGCGGCGCCGTGCGTTACCAGGTGACGGGAGAGGTCGGTCATCCGCATCTGTGTCATTGCCGCATGTGCCAGAAGGCATCGGGGAATTTCTTTCTGCCGTTGATCGGTGCTGCGAAGTCCGATTTTGAATGGACCCGCGGCGAACCCTCCTGGTTCCACTCTTCCAAGCCTGTCCGCCGGGGTTTCTGTGGAACCTGCGGCACGCCTCTGGCCTTTGATACGATTGGCGACGACCACATTTCCTTTACCCATGGCAGCCTGGACGATGTCGCCGCGGTCACGCCGGTTGAACAGTCCGGTGTCGAGGGGCGAGTGTCATTCTATGGGCATCTTTTCGAACTGAACGAAACGCAGTCAAATCGGGACGACCTGCCAGGTGGGATCAATGATGTCACGGCAACCAACAATCAGCATCCCGATCATGACACGGATCATTGGGAAGTGAGGGGCGGATGACGGAAATCCATACCGGAGGCTGTCAGTGCGGTGCCTTGCGGTTCAAGGTGGAAGGGCCACTGGGCGAGGCTTCCATCTGTCATTGCCGCATGTGCCAGAAGGCCTTTGGTGGCTTTTACGCGCCACTGGTCAGTGTTCCCGAAACATCCAGGCTTGTCTGGACACGTGGATCGTTGAAGCACTTCCAGAGTTCCAATCACGCAACCCGGGGCTTTTGCGCCGATTGCGGTACACCGCTGACCTATGAAGCGCCGGATGGCATTGCACTGGCCATCGGGGCCTTTGACGATCCATCGCAGATCCCGCCCAGCATCCAGTTCGGCGTCGAGGCCAAGCTGCCTTATGCCGACAGCATGGCTCAAATTCCCGAAAGGGTGACCGAAGACGATATGGAGGCAGCGCCTTTTCTGACGTCGCTCGTTTCGTTCCAGCACCCCGATCACGACACGGAAACCTGGCCACCGGTTCGCACCGGGGCAAATGACAACGAATAAAAGACAGCCCCGACGCTGCTCAGGATACGGATATGACCAAGGAACGGCTTTTTCTTTTCGACACGACATTGCGTGACGGCGCCCAGACCAGCGGGGTCGACTTCTCTGTCAACGAGAAGGTTGTGGTTGCCGAACTTCTGGAGCGGCTTGGCGTCGATTACATCGAAGGTGGCTATCCGGGTGCCAACCCGACCGACAGTGAATTCTTCAGTGAGAAGCGGACGCGCAAGGCAACGTTTACCGCATTCGGTATGACCAAGCGCGCTGGCCGGTCGGCTGCGAACGATCCGGGGCTTCAGGACGTGCTGTCCGCAAGTTCCGATGCCTGCTGCTTCGTGGCCAAGGCATGGGACTACCATGTCCGGGTCGCGCTTGGTTGCAGCAACGAGGAAAACCTCGATTCGATCTACGAGACCGTTACCGCAGCCGTCGCTGCCGGCAAGGAAGCGATGATCGACTGCGAGCATTTCTTCGATGGTTTCAAGGCCAATCCGGAATACGCGCTCAATTGTGCCCGCACCGCATACCATGCAGGCGCGCGGTGGATCGTACTGTGTGACACCAACGGCGGCACGCTGCCCGACGAGATCTTCGACATTGTCACCAAGGTGCAGGAGGTTGTTCCCGGAACGCATCTCGGCATCCACACCCACGACGACACCGGTCACGCGGTCGCCAACTCACTGGCGGCAGTAGATGCCGGCGTAAGGCAAATCCAGGGAACCTTGAACGGTCTGGGTGAGCGCTGCGGCAACGCCAACCTCATCACCCTGATCCCGACACTCAAGCTTAAACCGGCATTCTCCGATCGCTTCGAAATCGGTGTCAGCGACGCTCAGTTGAAGGAGATCACCTCAATCTCCCATGCGTTCGATGAAATCCTCAACCGGTCGCCGGACAGGCAGGCCCCCTATGTGGGTGAAACCGCCTTCGCCACAAAGGCCGGTATTCATGCCTCCGCGATCCTGAAGGATCCGCAGACCTATGAACACGTCGCACCGGAAAGTGTCGGCAACCAGCGGCGGGTGCTGGTGTCCGACCAGGCCGGCAAGAGCAACCTTCTGGGAGAGTTGGCCCGGGTGGGCATCGAAGTCGACAAGGCAGATCCGCGTCTTGACCTACTGTTGGCGAAGGTCAAGGAACGGGAAGCCGAAGGCTATGCCTACGAGGCTGCCGACGCGTCGTTCGAGCTGCTCGCGCGCCGGGAATTGGGCGAGGTGCCGCGTTACTTCGCTGTTGAGTCCTTCCGCGTGATGGTGGAACGCCGGTTTAACGCAATTGGTGATCTGGTCACGGTTTCGGAAGCCGTGGTGAAGGTCGATATCGACGGCGAAACCCGAATGTCGGTTGCTGAAGGCAACGGCCCGGTCAACGCGCTCGACATGGCACTGCGAAAGGATCTGGGCAAATACCAGTCTGCCATCGACGGCCTGGAACTGATTGACTATAAGGTGCGCATCCTCAATGGTGGCACGGGCGCTGTCACGCGCGTTCTGATCGAAAGCCAGGACACAGTCACGCACCGGCGCTGGTTCACGATCGGGGTATCCTCCAACATCGTCGACGCCTCTTTCCAGGCCCTGGTCGACTCCATTACATTCGCGCTGATGAAAGCCAACGTGGCCTGATCCTGGTCACGCGCCTTTCGGGCGCCAGAAAGGCAATGCCATGTCGCAGACGGTGACCAGCACCGAAGCGAATGCCGAATTCCGTCAGGGCCTTCTGTTTGGCCTGGCGGCATACGGCATGTGGGGCTTCCTCCCGGCCTATTACAAACTGACCGATACCGTGCCAGCAGATCTTGTGGTGTCTCACCGGATCCTCTGGTCGGTGCTGTTTGTCGGTCTGTTTCTCTATTCGCGCGGCCGCTGGCAGGAAGTGCGCGAGGTTTTTCGCCAGCCGAAGGTGCTCATGGGGCTGACGGCGTCTGCCACTTTCATTGCCGTCAACTGGCTGACCTTCGTCTGGGCAATTTCCACCAATCACGTGCTCGATATTTCGCTCGGCTATTTCATCAATCCGCTGGTCAGCATTCTGGTTGGCCTGTTCGTGTTGAGGGAAAAACTGACGACCTGGCAGGGGATTTCTGTCGGCGTTGCCGCCATTGCGGTTGTTCTGCAGGCGATCCTGGCAGGCGGTTTGCCGTGGGTGTCTCTGGTGCTGGCGTTTTCCTTCGCAGGCTACGGCTACGTGCGCAAGGTGACGCCCGTGAAGGCAACACCGGGCCTGTTCGTGGAAACGCTTGTGCTGTTTCCGCTCGCCGCCGGCTACATGCTGTTGAGCCTCAGCTGGGGTGTCGACGCAATGGTCTTGAACGATCCGCCGGTTCTGCTCGCCCTCGTGGGGACAGGCATTGTCACGGCCTTGCCGCTGATCTGTTTTTCCTCAGCCGCCCGGCGGCTGCCGCTCTTCATGCTGGGGCTTATGCAGTACATGGCGCCGTCCATGCACTTCCTGATGGCGATTTATATCTGGGGCGAACCGCTGGACCCGACCAAGCTGATGACGTTCGGCATGATCTGGGCTGCGCTGGTGGTGTTTACCTACGACAGCTGGCGGCGCTACCGGAGCTGAAACTGGGTTAGTCGCAGCCAGAGCACTGTGGAAGATGCGGTCAGTCCGAAGAAACCAGCTGGCCGCGGCCACTGCGTTTGGCGGCATAAAGCCTGTGGTCGGCGGTCTTCAGGGCATCGCCGAACCTGCCGCTTTCGAGCGGGGCGACGCCGACGCTTGTCTTCATCAGATGTTCCTCGCCGTCGTGACGCACCGGCGAGGCCAGAACATTGTCCAGAAGGTTTTGCAGTCCGTCGACAACCTCGGCTTCTTCCTTGTCCCGGAAAACGATGCAGAATTCGTCGCCGCCGAGCCGCGAGACGATATCGTCTTCCTTTGCGAGCTTCATCATGTGGCGGGCAAAACTGATCAGAACCGCATCGCCGAAATCGTGGCCGAGTGAATCGTTGATTGCCTTGAAGGAGTCCAGGTCGAGGAGCGCGAGCCAGTGCGCACGTCCTTCGGACACCGGCCAGGTCGCGATTGCCTTGGTGGCCTGTTCCAGAAGGTAACGGCGGTTGTAGAGACCCGTGAGGGAGTCCCGCATCGCCATGTTGTTGAGTTCCTCGATCCGGTAGATGTAATCGAGGTTCTGCGACACGCGCAGCAGCAGCTCTTCCGGAGGGCAGTTCTTGTCGACGAAATCCGCTGCACCGTATTTCAGGAACCGCACCCGGTTGTCCGGATTGGCATAGGACGACATGCCGATGACGCCGACTTTCTCCGGGTCATGTACTCTGCGGACGGCTTTCAGAAAGGCAAAACCGTCCTTGTCCGGCATGAAATAGTCCGCCAGGACAAGTTTGATGTCCTTGTGATCCTCCAGGGTCTGGAGGGCTTCGTCCGTAGAGCTGGCTTGGTAGATCTTGTAAAGGTGCTTGCCGACAATCTTGGAGATCACGTCCCGCTCCACCGCGGAATCGTCCAGAATGAGTATGCCGATCTTGGGGTTCTGCGCCAGTTTCCGGATCAGGTCCGCAACATAGTTCAGGCTGCCGGGAGAATCCTTCAGGACGTAGTCAATAACGCCTTTTTCCAGAAACTTGCTTCGGGTTTTCGGGTCGAAGCGGCTGGTGAAGACGATCGTGGGAATATTCCACTTCTCGCAAAGATCGACGATTTCGCCGTCGGGGGCGTCCGGAAGGGTCAGGTCGACAAGAGCAAGGTCAGGTTCACCGATCGGCAGATTGAGGCAGTTCTCTGCCTCTTCGTAGCTACGTGCCACCATGATCTGGTGACGGCCGACCTCATGCAGTTTCTTGACGATTGCCTTCTCGAAAAACGCCGCATCTTCAACAAGAAGGGTAGTTTGCATTTAGTGGCCTGTTCTTCCTGCGTTTCGTGCGACGGTACTATTCAACTCCTCAGACTGCAAATCGATTTGGTTCCAATATTCACAGTCATGGGAACGTATTCCCAACCTCTATACACAGTAGAGTTTTAGAGATCTGTTACCGAGGCACATGCTTCTTGTGCGGGCAGGGGCTCACCGTTGATCGCGCGGCGCAGCATTGGCAGGATATCGTCCACGGATCGGGCGACAAGATAAGGAACTTCAGTGTCCGGACGGATGTATCCCTGTGCCCGCATATGATCCAGAAGTTCCAGCAAAGGCGACCAGAAGCCGTTGAGGTTGGCCAGCGCCACCGGCTTGCGGTGTTGTCCGAGTTGGGCCCAGGTCATCATTTCGACGGCTTCTTCCAGGGTGCCGATACCGCCGGGCAACGCGATGAAGGCGTCAGCCTTCTCGAACATCAGGTGTTTGCGCTCGTGCATGTCCTGCGTGACGATCAGGTCTTCGAGGGTGTCCAGCATTACCTCGCGTTTTTCCAGGAAACGGGGAATGATTCCCGTCACCTTGCCGCCGGCTTCGAGGGCGGCATTGGCCACGGTTCCCATCAGACCGACAGAGCCGCCGCCATAGACAAGTCGAAGGCCAGCCTCGGCAATTTGCTGGCCCAGACGGGTGGCGGATGCCTCGTGTGCAGGGTCCGAACCGAAGCTGGACCCGCAGTAAACACAGACGCTTGTAAGCTGATTTTGAGAAACCGTATTCATGACGCAAAGATGTGGCATTCAGATTGCCACAAGGTCAAGCATTCTGTTTGAAAGGCCTTGGTTCTGAACCGGGTTTTCTTGCCGCGCCCGGAAAAGACGGCTATGCATGAAACACGATCTGAAGAAGAGCCGACGGCAAAGGAAACATGGCCATCAAGGTCAGGAGTTCGGCTGAGACAGGCAGCACCCGATAGGGCGCAAACAGGGGAACGGATTTGGAAAGCGCCGCATCGCCTGGCTGCTTTCCCGGCAGGACACACAATGAATAACAAGACACTCATCTGGACTTTGATCGTAGCCGTGCCTGTTGGCCTGGCCGCTCTCGTGACGGGCTACATCTATCGCGATACGGGGCGTCTGCCTTTCCAGAGCGGTCTCGAAGTTGCCGCCACGCCATCGGTCTCCGGCGACAGTGCCACGACCGAACAGGCTGCACGCTCTGATACAGGCACAAAGACGCAATCTGCAGAAACAGATAAGGCTGATGCGTCAGATGAGGCGCCTGCCGCGGAAACGGCAAGCGCAGGCCCAAGTTTTGACGTTGTCGGCGTTGAGCCGACCGGTGAAACGGTCGTTGCGGGCCGGTCTGTCGCAGGCGCTATCGTTGCCTTGACTGCTAACGGCAAGGTTGTCGGCAAGAGCATTGCCAATGAGGTCGGTGAATGGACCATCATTCTGGATGAGCCGTTGAAGCCGGGCGACTATGACGTTGGCCTGGAAGTTCATGACGATACCGGCAAAGCGATTGCCACGTCCGAAGAACGGCTTGCCGTTTCTCTGCCGGAGGGCGGCAAGGAACAGCCCCTTGTGGTTCTGAATACGCCTGACGGTCCGTCGGACGTCTTGCAAAAGCCTGAGGCCGAGCAACAGGTGGCTTCCATCACTTCGACTGGCGAAGGTTCGCAAACAGCTGCGACAACCAATCCTGCAGAAGGCTCCGCCGCCGAAACCTCCGGCTCGACGTCCGCAACTGAAACTGCTGCTGCGGAACCTGCCGCAGGGACCTCTGCAAGCCAGCAGACGGCCTCCCGGGAGACGAGCGAACAGCTCGCCGGCACCTCTGAGCAGACAGCTGTTGCGTCTGCCGACACCACTTCATCTGGAACAGGCACCGCGGTGCCGGAAACGGCAAGCAGTGGTGATGCCGTTTCTACCGCTAAGGCATCGGGACAGGCGGCTTCAGCAGAAACCGAAGTCGCTTCGACGTCATCAGGGGCAGCGCCGGCAGCTGTAGCGACACAGGACAGTGGCGCAGACATTGCGCAGGCTGGCCAGAATGAACCGGCTGATGTTCCCGCAGCAGCACCGGATGCACCGACGGTGACCGTGGAAGCCGTAGAGTCCGAAAAGGACAAGGTCTTTGTCGCCGGTACCGGCGAACCTGGGTCATCGGTTCGTGTCTACGTGGGCGACGAGTTTCAGGGCGAGGCTAAGGTCGGTTCGGGCGGGAAGTGGCTGATTGAAGGCGGCAAGAATATTTCTGAAGGAAATGTCGAGGTTCGCGCCGATTTGATCGGTGAGGATGGCAGCTCGGTCGACGCCCGTGCAGCCGTTACCTTTGAAAAGGAACAGGACAAGCAGATTGTGCTGACCAAGGTCGTCGCAAGCGGTGAGGGTGCAGGAGCTGATGGCCAGGGCGCGGAAGTGAAAAAGTCTCTTCCCGTCGTGATCATCCGCAAGGGGGATAACCTGTGGCGGATCTCCCGGCGTCTTTATGGAAAGGGCGTTCGCTATACGACGATCTACAAGGCCAACCAGCAACAGATCCGCAATCCTGACCTGATTTACCCGGGGCAAGTGTTCCTGACACCAGAAGGCGATCTGAGCTGGCCGAAACCAGACGAAAACAACGGCTGAGGTGACACTGGCCTCTGTCGGCACATCGGGCGTTGTCGGCACGTCTGAAAACGGCCATGGGCATTTATAAAATTCTCGGCTGTTGTCGCTGCTTATCTCTGTCAGTTACGCCTTGGTCGAATGTCAAAAATGAAGGCAGGGGATCGGAATGATCCTCTGCCTTTTTGCATCAGCCCCTTGTTTTTTTGATGATTCATCGCATATCAACGATGAAACAAACAATCGTGAATGAGGAAACCGCCCCATGAGCGGGACGGATCTGCCGGCTGGTGGAAATTGCATGACCTCGAAGGAAGGTCTGGCAAGTTGCGAGGAACTCGCGGCTATCTTCCGTGCACTTGGACATCCGGCCCGGCTGGCAATCATCAAGCAGCTCGCAAGCCGTCAGGGCGCCTGCTGCGGTGAGATCGTCAGTCACCTGCCGTTGGCTCAGTCGACCGTGTCTCAGCATTTGCAGGTTTTGAAGGACGCCGGGCTCTTGTGCTGCGACACGCGGGGCAGGAATTGCCACTACGCGCTCAATTGGCAAGTGCTCAGTCTGGCAGAGTGCCGGACCAAGGACTTCTGGGAGCGCCTGAATGCGGCGCAGCCGGACCAGTCAGGACAGTCGGCCGGTGCGCAAGTGGTTTCCTCTTCAGACTAACCCAAGTGGCCGCCTTCCGCGGCCTGGAGATTTTGTGTGACCGATCAGACAGCGACCCCGCCGCAAAAGCCTTCGGCTGCGGCTGCCGGCAGCCATTCCGCTCAAGCGCACATCCGCAAGCCTGTCAACGCAGACGAAGGCAGCACCTTCACGACGCTGGCCAATCTGTGGCCCTACATCTGGCCGTCCAACCGGCCGGATCTCAAGCAGCGCGTCCTTCTGGCTATCTTCACCTTGGTCATCGCCAAGATCGTGACGGTCCTGTCGCCGTATTTCTTTGCCTGGGCGACGGATGCACTGACGGGTGAAGGCTCCAACCTGCCTGCTTTCCTGGTCGCTCCAGTCATGCTGGTGCTCGCCTACAATGCAGCCCGCGTATTGGCCGTGGCTTTCAACCAGTTGCGCGACGCGCTGTTCGCCCGGGTCGGCCAGCATGCCGTGCGCCAGCTCGCAATCCTGACATTCCGCCACCTGCACCAGCTTTCCCTGCGTTTCCACCTTGCCCGGCGGACGGGGGGGCTCAGCCGGGTGATTGAGCGCGGGGTGAAGGGCATAGAGGCGATTGTCCGCTTCACCATCTTGAACGGCATTCCGACGGTTCTGGAATTTGCCATCATGGCAGCCGTGATCTGGTACCAGTTCGGTTTCCTTTATGTTGTCATCGTCGCGGTGATGATCGTTGCCTACGTCTGGTTCACCATCAAGACCTCGAACTGGCGGATCGGCATTCGCCGCGAAATGAACGACAGCGACACGGATGCCAACTCCAAGGCCATCGACAGTCTGCTCAACTTCGAAACGGTCAAGTACTTCGGCAACGAAAACATGGAAGCTGCGCGCTTCGATGTCTCCATGGCGAAATACGAGAGTGCTGCGACGAAAACCTGGACGTCCCTTTCCTGGCTCAACTTCGGTCAGGCGGTAATCCTGGGCATTGGCATGGCGGCCTGCATGGGGCTGTCTGCACAAGCCGTTCTGGCGGGCGAACAGAACATCGGTGACTTTGTCCTGATCAACGCGCTGCTGATGCAGATTTCCATTCCGCTCAACTTCATCGGCTTCCTCTACCGCGAAATCCGTCAGGGTCTTGCGGATATCGAGTCCATGTTCGACCTGCTGATGGTTCCCGCCGAAATCGAGGACAAGCCCGACGCCAGCCCGTTGAAGGCTGTTGAAGGAAAGATTGCGTTCAAGGACGTCCGCTTTCACTACGATCCCGACCGGCCGATCCTCAAGGGGATCGACTTTGAGGTTCCAGCAGGCAAGACCGTCGCCATCGTCGGTCCTTCCGGGGCGGGCAAATCGACGATCTCCCGTCTCCTGTTCCGGTTTTACGACGTCACCGACGGTTCAGTCGAGATCGATGGCCAGGATGTCCGAAACGTGACGCAGGAAAGCGTGCGTCATGCCATCGGCATGGTTCCGCAGGATACGGTGCTCTTCAACGATACCATTGCCTACAACATCCGCTATGGCCGCCCGGACGCCAGCGACGAGGAAGTGCGGGAGGCTGCGCGCATGGCGCAGATCCACGACTTTATCGAAAGGCTACCTCAGGGCTATGACGCGGAAGTCGGCGAGCGCGGATTGAAACTGTCGGGCGGTGAAAAGCAGCGTGTTGCGATTGCCCGCACCATCCTGAAATCTCCGCCGATCCTCATTCTCGATGAGGCGACGTCGGCGCTTGATACGCATACCGAACGCGAGATCCAGTCGGCGCTGGATGAAGTTTCGCAGGATCGGACGACGCTGGTGATTGCCCACCGCCTGTCGACCGTCGTCAATGCGGACCAGATCATCGTTCTGGAAGGCGGCGAGATTGCCGAGCGTGGCACCCACCAGGAGCTTCTGGCCGGAGACGGTCTTTACGCCTCCATGTGGGCTCGCCAGCGCGAAGCGGACGAGGCCGAGGAACGGCTGCGTGCCGCGCGGGAAAATGACGATCTTGGTATCGTCACACGTGGTCAGAGGGCTGATTACGTACCGGCGAAATAGGTCTGGCAACAGCTATTCCTGGTCATCCGGCCTGGCCAAGCCCTGGCCGGGAGAGGGGATGGTCCTTTTCCCGGCATGACGCTGACCCTTATATGAGAGATCTGGGCTCACTGATCCCGGATCTCCACCACCGGTCTTCCTGCATGACAAGAAGTCAGAAACTTGCCGGAGGTCAGGCCGCACGAATTGTGTGCGGTGCCTGGTCATTGTCGCAGGCCACATGGCCTGTTGTCGGCAGATTGTTGTTTTGGGCAGCTGCACCCCTTTTGAACAACAGTCTTGAGAGTGCCTTGGCAAGGCGGCGCAGTTCCTGGTGGCGGGCAGCGCGGGCGCGGGCTTCGTAGTCGTCTCCTGTATGTGTCATGGTGCTCTCCATCGCTTGGGATGAGCATTTGTCTCATATTGCGTTCCTTCGAAGAATGAGGCTAGTGTAGAATTAATTCTTCGAAAGAATGGAATAATGAGGCTGGAAGACCTGCAGTTTTTTGTCCGCATTGCGGAATTGGGCAGCATGGCTGCAGCCGGCCGGGAAATCGGCTTGTCGCCTTCAGCTGCCAGCACGCGGTTGACCGGACTTGAGAAGTCCTTCGGATCCCAGCTTTTTGCCCGCACCACCAGACGCACGATGTTGACGGAAGCCGGCCGTGTTTTGCTGCAACACGCGCGCACCGCAGTTGGTGAGATCGAACAGGCTCGCTCGATCCTGGAAGCCTCCACAGAAGCGCCGCGCGGCTCGCTTCGGTTTTCCTGCAACACATTCTTCGGGAGAAAGCACATTCTGCCGTATCTGGTGGAGTTCCGCGAACTCTACCCGGATATCAGGCTGGAAATGGACTTTTCCGACAGGATCGTGGATGTGATCGAGGAAGGCTATGACATGGCGGTGAGGGGGGCGCCACTGACCGATTCCTCTCTTCTGGCCCGCAAGCTGGGTGGCAATCCAAGGGCCCTGTGTGCATCACCGGCGTACCTTGCTCGCAAGGGCGTACCACACACACCGGAAGACCTTGCCAACCACGACTGCATCGCCATGGCCTCCATGCCGTTCTGGTATTTCAACGGGCCGGAAGGAGAGGTCGCCTTCGAAATCCAGAAGCCGGTCATCAAGGGCGATAGCGGCGACCTGACTTACGACGCCGCACTTCACGGCCTTGGCCTCAGCCTGAAGTCACTGGCACATGTCTGGGAAGACCTTCGCGACGGGCGTCTGGTCGCCGTCATGGAAGACTATACGATTGCCCGCACCGGGGCGATCTGGGCCGTTTATCCGCCAAGCCAGTTCGTTCCGCCCAAGGTGACAGCCTTTGTCGATTTCCTGATTTCAAAGTACGGTCGACCGCCCTACTGGGAGAGCGACTATCGGACGGCTTCCACAGGCTCAAGCGGGTCGTAAACCGTGTGATTTTCATGAAAAGCAGGTTCTCTTTGCCTTGAAAAGCCACTAGAAGCGGGGCAGAAGCTAAAGCGCAACGGGTGCGTTCAGTCCCGGGCCGGGAATACGCCTGCCGCCGGGCAGCAATGGAAAGCGAAGAAAAGAAGATGTCGATAGTCGATTCCGTCTCCAAGGCCATGGTGCCGATCCATCGTGAAGGCTGGCCCTTCATCGCGATTGCTCTGGTGGCGACCCTCGTTATCGGCTGGTTCATCGATCCGCTGTTCTGGATCGGCCTCTTCCTCACAGGGTGGGTCTGTTATTTCTTCCGCGATCCCAAGCGTGTGACGCCTGTCGGCGAAGGGCTGGTGATTTCCCCGGCAGATGGTGTCGTCAGCCTTGTTGGCCTGGCACGTCCGCCTGCCGAGCTGGAACTCGGCTCTGAACCGCTGATGCGGGTCTCCATTTTCATGAACGTGTTCAACTGCCATGTGAACCGGGCACCTGTCGGCGGGCGCATAGAGCGCGTCGCCTACCGTGCCGGCAAGTTTCTGAACGCGGAACTGGACAAGGCCAGTGAAGACAACGAGCGCAACGGACTGGTCATCGATACCGGCAATGGCCGGATCGGTGTCGTGCAGATCGCCGGTCTTGTTGCCCGCCGTATTGTCTGCTTTGTTCGTGAAGGTGAAAATCTTTCTGCTGGCGAGCGCTTTGGTCTGATCCGTTTCGGGTCGCGTCTCGATGTCTATTTTCCGGTTGGAACCCAGCCAAAGGTTGCCCTCGGCCAGACCATGATTGCCGGCGAGACCGTGCTGGCCGATCTGTCGGCACCGCAAAGCCCGGCTCAGTCCCTGACCCGTGTAAGCTGAGGCCGACGTGAACGAGACACCCGACCAAGGACCGGCCGACACCCGCAGGACACCGCGCTTCCGGCGCGTACCCTTGCGCCTGATCATTCCGAACATGGTGACGTTGCTGGCGCTGTGCTCCGGTTTGACGGCTGTGCGCATGGCCTTCGAGGGCCGTTGGGAATTCGCGGTCGGTGCTGTTCTCGTGGCAGCCGTGCTGGACGGGCTCGATGGCCGTGTCGCCCGCATGATGAAGGGAACGTCGCGTTTTGGCGCGGAACTGGATTCCCTCTCGGATTTCGTCAATTTCGGCGTCACGCCGGCCTTGATGCTCTATCTCTGGATCCTCAAGGATGCAGGCAACATGGGGTGGATCGCAGGCCTTATCTTCGCGATCTCCGCCGCACTCCGTCTGGCGCGTTTCAATGTGGCCCTGGACGATCCGAACAAGCCTGCCTGGGCGTCGCGTTTCTTCACAGGCGTGCCTGCGCCGGCCGGAGCGCTGACCGTGCTCCTGCCGCTTTATCTCGATTTTCTCGGCCTGTTTCCGCACTGGTTCGCAGATTCAGCTTTTGTTGCAGCCTATACGATCGGAATTGCCTTCCTGCTGATCAGCCGTTTGCCGACTTATTCCGGCAAGACGCTGGGCACGAGGGTGCGCCGTGATTTTGTATTGCCGTTGTTCCTGGTTGCGGTTCTGGTGGTGGCGCTGACCGTTTCCTATCCTTTCCGGATGTTGGCGGGAGGGGCGGTCCTTTACCTGCTGACCATTCCGTTTGCCTGGCGTGCGCACAGGAAGCTGGTGCTCGCAGACGCCTCGCTGGGCCTCGATGACGACGGTGACGAATGCGATACAGATCTCGACAACATCGCGGACAGGGACAAGGACCACGGCGGCTGACGCGAGCCTGATCGCAAATCGGGTTTCAGCAGGCGATTTTCTGGTTCAATTAGGCCTCCTCGACAAATGAGGAGCCTTCTCATGCTTGATGGAAAGACAATTCTGATTACCGGTGCCAGCAGTGGCATCGGAGCGGCTGCCGCACGTCTTTTGGCCGACACCGGTGCGAACCTGATGCTGGCTGCCCGACGGGAAGACCGACTGAAAGAGCTGCGGGCATCATTGCCTCATGCCTCCAATCGGATCGCACTGTTCGTTGGCGATGTCTGCGATACCACATTTTCCGAAGCTTCGGTGAAAGCGACGCTCGACGCCTTTGGCGGCCTCGACGGTGCCTTCAATAATGCAGGAACGCTTGGAGAGATGGGGCCGGTGCCGGACATGAGCATGGAAACCTGGAACCATGTTGTCGCCACCAATCTCAACAGCGCCTTTCTGGCCGCCAAATACCAGATCCCGGCCATGCGAGAGCGGGGAGGCGGGTCGATTGTGTTCACCTCGTCGTTCGTTGGCCATACCATCGGTTTACCGGGCATGGCCGCCTATGCGGCTGCAAAGGCGGGGCTTGTCGGCCTGACACAGGTTCTGGCAGTGGAACACGGACCGGAAAACATCCGGGTGAATGCGCTTCTTCCTGGTGGCACGAAGACCGAGATGGGGGGCGATGACCCGGCATTCCGCGAGTATATCGCCGGCCTCCACGCGTTGAAGCGGATGGCCGAACCCGAAGAGATCGCCAAGGCGGCTGCGTTTCTGCTGTCCGACGCCAGTTCTTTCGTTACCGGTTCCGCCATGCTCTGTGATGGCGGGAACTCCATCTCCAAGGGATGAGCCAGTACAGGAACGGTTCTGGCGAAGACCCGAACCGTTCCTTTTGGGCTGAAAGGCTGATATGGCCCGGTGATAGGGGGCCTGCGGGGGCTGAGAATTTATTTCGGGCGAATTCTTATGAATTTCTGTTCCATGACGGCCTTGCCCCACTGGTCGCCGACATATTCCTCCGCAAGAGTGAACCCGTTTCTCTCGTAGAGCACGCGCGCGGCTTCAAGCCCCTTGAGCGTCCAAAGGTGGATTTCATCGAACCCAAGCGCATCCGAGTGTTCCAGGGCTTTCTGGAGCAGCACTTTTCCCAGTCCTTTGCCTCGCAGGCGTTCGGACAGAATGAACCAGCGCAAATGTGCGATGTTGTTGCCAAGGTCTTCGCCATCGATGGTGATCGATCCGATAACGGCTCCGTTTTCTAGCACGCTCCAGCTGTTGTTCATCGGTTTGCCGATGCGCGGCATGAATTCGGCCATGGCGTTTGCGACCACACTTTCAAAGGTTGGCCCCATACCGACGATGTGGCCGTGTGTGCGGGCATGCATTCCGACAATGTCGCCGATCATCCCGGTTTGATAACCTTCAGCGACCGTGAATTGTGGCTGGTAATCTGCCGGTGCTTCCTGCGGCATGGCGAGCGCTTCCGCATAGGCGGACATGGCATCGCAAATCTCCTGTGCCTTGTCCCCGTTGATCCGGTTGAGCGCCCTTCGGGCAAGGGCGTCGCCAAAGTTGTCGATCTTCGCAAAGGTGGCCTTGCCGGTTTCTGTCAAAGTCAGTCCGAATGATCGGCCATCGCTGTCAGACCGGGTTTGCATGATTTCCCCGCGGGTCTCGAGTGACTTCAGCAAACGGCTGATGGTCGATTTCTCGAGCTTCAGTCTCGTCGAGATTTCCTTGGCCGTAATGCCGGGGTTCAAGCCGATTTCCATCATTGCATGGACACCTGAACCGGACAGATCCGTACCGGCGATGGTCTTGTCCAGAAAGCCGAATTCCCGGACCAGATGGCGGGAGGCTGCACGGATATCGTTGACGAGGGAGGGGGAATGCTGGGACATGCAAAAACCTATATAGTTGTATATTACAACTATATTGATTGGTGAGCCGGAATTCAAGAGGCAGCGGCTGGAATTCGGGTGAAGACACGCTGCTTGTTGGAAACAAAAAGGCCGCCGGAATCCGGCGGCCTTTTTGCTTGGAGGTCCTTGGGATCACTCTGCCGCGTGCGGCAGTTCCTCCTGCGGGGGGATTTTCGGCTGCGACGGCTTCGGCATGGAAACCACCTTTGCCGCCGGGCGCTGTTCGGGCTGATCGCCAAGAGCCACAGGTTCGGGAGTTTCCTCCTCGGTGGCAGTACCGGGCTTGCGCCGAACGGAGGACACCACCTTCCAGAAGGTGCTTGCCCACACACTCGGCAGCGCGATCATGACCGGGATCATCAGCAGCGTCAGCAAGGTGGAGAAAGCAAGGCCGGATATGACCGCCGTTGCCAGCTGCACCCACCAGACCGCCGTGATGCCGCCATAGGTGATCACCTGATTGAAGAAATCGAAGTTGATCATGGTGGCCATGGGCACCAGGCCGGCGATGGTCGTGATGGTGGTCAGCAGGATCGGCCGGATACGCTGGGCGGATGTTTTCAGGATCGCGTCCAGCGGGGGAAGGCCGTCATGAAGGAACCTGTTGTAGGTATCGATCAGAACGATGGCGTTGTTGACCACAATCCCGGCAAGCGCCACCACCCCGGTTCCGGTCATGATGATCGAGAACGGCTGATTGGTGACGAGCATTCCGAGCAGCACCCCGAACACTGACAGAACCACCGTCGAGAGTGTCAGGATCGTCTGGTAGAACGAGTTGAACTGGGTCAGCAGGATCAGGAACATCAGGAACAGCGATGCCACCATCGCCTTCATCAGGAACTCGCCTGACTCCTGCTGGTCCTCATCCGCGCCGCGGAATTTCAGGAACACGTTGGCAGGCCATTCCTGCGTATCCAGCCACTTCTGGAGAGCTGCAACCTGTTCTGTCGGCGTGGAACCGCTTTCCGGATTGACCGCCGCCTTCACGAACATGGAATAGAGCCCGTCACGACGCACGATTTCCGACACCTTCTGGGCCGGCTCGCGGCTGACGAAGTTCGCCAGCGGCACCAGTCCAAGCGAGGTCTGCAGCCGCAGCTGGTCGAACCGGTCGATGGTCCGCTCGTTCTCCGGCAGGCGCACGCGAATGTCCACCTCGTCCTCGCTGTCGCCAGGACGATAGGTACCGATCAGAACACCGTTGGTGACCAGCTGGACCATGTTGCCGACGGAAGCGATGCTTGCCTGGTAGCGGCCGGCCTGTTCCCGATCGATGGAGATCTGCCATTCGATGCCGGGCAGGGGACGGTCGTCCTCCTGGTTCATCAGCGTCTCCATGCCGTTGATGTGCTCGCGAATGCGGGCGACAGCAGCAACCATGTCGTTGTAGTCGGTGGACTTGATCTCCAGCTGAAGGTCCTTGCCTGTTGGCGGGCCGCCTTCGATCTTGCGGGTCTCCACCTTGATGCCGGGGATGTCACTGGTCGCGGCACGGATGTCGGCGAAGATCTCCTTCGCCACCCGGCGGCAGCAGAAGTCTGCTAGCTCGATATTGATCTCGCCCATCACGTCGGCAGGCTTGTCCTGGACGTCGCCCACGGAAGGGCCGCCGGACGAACCGCCGGGTGTGAACGCGTTGGTGATGACATTGTCGACGCCCGGAATGGACAGGATCCTGTCTTCAACCTTCACAACGAGATCGCGCGCTTCCGAGGCAGACATGTTACCGCGCCCGGAGATCAGAACCACCGCCTGTTCCGGTTCTTCATCGATGAAGAACTGAACACCGGTCGGGTTCGCCATGAACGCGCCGACGATCGCAAAGCAACTTCCGATGAGCAGCACGATGGCGGCGATGTTGCCGATCGGGTTGCCCGCAAACATCTTCAGGATGCGAACATAGAAGCCGGTGAACCCACTCACTTTCTTGACATCGAAAGCTTCGGAGCCGGAAAGGGCCGCAGCCTCCGCACGTTCCAGTTCGGCCCTCTTGGCAGCTCGTGCCTGAGACCAGCGCACAAATGGACGCAGCAGCTTGTAGGAAACAAAGCCGACAAGGACGAAGGCCACCAGGCCGCACAGGATGGCGACGCCAGTTGCAGCCATCGCTGGCACCACACCTTCCAGGGCCATGGGAACGAAGGGACCGAACGCGACAATGACGGCGGCCAACACGGCAAACGTCAGTGCCAGAAGCGCAGCGGCATGCCGGTTCAGGAAGTGAGAGACCTGCGCCAGGATTCCGCCTGTGACCGGCAGGAACACCATGGCCGTGAACAGCGACGCGGTCAGAACGATGATCACCATGATCGGCAGGTAGCTCATGAACTCGCCGGCAACACCCGGCCACAGCAGCATGGGCAGGAACGCTACCAGCGTGGTGGCCGTCGAGGAGACGATCGGCCAGAACATCAGCTTCGCGGCGCGGATATATGCCTCGCGGTCCTCCATGCCTTCATGGATTTTGCGGTCGGCATATTCGGTCATCACGATGGCACCGTCGACGAGCAGACCAACGGTCAGAACGAGGCCGAACATGACCATGTTGTTGACCGTGTAGCCGACGCCGCCAAGGATCAGGAAGCCGACCATGAAGGAGGTCGGGATCGCCAGACCCACGAGCAGCGCGGAGCGCATGCCAAGCGCCGCCAGAACCAGGATCATCACCAGGAAGATCGCGGTCAGGATCGACGATTGCAGCGAGCCGAGCACTTCGAAGATGTTGTTGGACTGGTCGAGCATCATGTCGACGCGAACGGTTTCCGGCCAGTCCTTGGAGGCATTTTCGACAACTTCGCGGACTGCCGCGTTGTTCTCGATGATGTTGGTGCCGATGCGCTTGACGACCTGCAGTGCAATCGCCCGGTTGCCATTGACGCGCGTATAGGCATTGGGATCCTTGAAGGTGCGCCGGATTTCGGCGACATCCGCAAGGGTCACGACACCTTCACCGCTTTGTTTCAGCGGTAGCGTGTAGACATCCTCTGCTGTCTCGACAAGGCCAGGCACCTTCACGTTGAAGCGGCCCTTGCCACCGTCGATAAAGCCCGCAGGAACAAGCTGGTTGTTGAGCTGCAGCGAGTTCAGGAGCTCCTGCTGGGTGATCGAGTAGGATTCCAGTTTCTGGGTGTCGATCAGGACTTCCAGCAGCTCTTCGCGATGCCCGGTCAGATCCGCCGACCGGACGGTGTCGATGGCCTCGATCTCGTCCTTGAGACGCCGGGCGTGCTTGTAGAGCGTGCGCTCCGGCACGTTGCCCGACAATGCGATGATCATTGTCGGTGCAAGCGCAAAGTTCATTTCCGTGATCGTCGGCTCTTCGGCCTCGTCCGGCAGCTTGCTCTTGGCCTGGTCGACCTTGTCGCGCACGTCCGCCAGCGCCTCGTCCTTGTTGAACGAGATGTCGAACTCCAGCACGATGCCGGCATGACTTTCCGACGCGATCGCGGTGATTTCCTTCAACCCGTCAAGGCCGCGCAATTCCGTTTCCATCGGCCGCACGAGCAGGCGCTCGGAATCTTCCGGAGAAATGCCCTGCTGGGTGATCGATATGTAGAAGATCGGCAGATCGATGTCCGGACTGGCTTCCTTCGGGATCGAGATATAGGTGGCGACACCGGCAACGATCAGCGCCAGCATCATCACGAATACCGTCTTGGGGCGCCGAAGGACGCCTTCAAGCATGTCTATCATTGACTCACCTCTGGCGTCTCAAAGACCGGTTGCACGAGTTCTCCATCCGAGACGTATTCCTGCCCCACGGTGATGGCGACGACTTCGTCCGGAAGCCCGCCGATCCACATTCCGTCCTGTTCTCCACCCAGCACCTTCACCGGGTAGAAGACAGTCTTGTTGTTTTCGTCCACTGCGCGAATGCCGACCTGGCCGGCGTCGTTCAAAGTCAGGATCGCCGGTGAAATCTTGTGCGCCTTTTCCGCAGCCAGCTCCAGTTTGGTGACTGCCGTCACGCCGTCCCTGGCCTTGCCGTCGGGATTGGGGAGCTCGATCTCGATACGGAAGGTTTTCGTGTCCGGATTCGCCGTCGGCGAGATGTACCGCACCTTGCCGTTCAGCGATTCACCCGTCACGAGCGTGACCGTTGCCGGCATGTCCAGCGAGATCTGGGAGATATTCAGTTCCGACACTTCGCCGATGGCAATCATCGGATCCGCATCAACCACCGTCGCGCAGATGCCGCCTTGTTCAAGCTGTGCGCCGATTTCAGCCATGGGGCTCTGAATAACACCGGAAATCGGCGAACGGATTACCGTGTGTCCCAGTTCCTGTTCGGCTTCGGTCAGACGTGCCTTGGCGGCATCCAGCTGGGCCTGCAGGGCCGCCACGCGTGTCTGCGCGGTGAAACCCTTGCTATTCAGCTGTGTTGCGGCTGCATGATCAAGTTCCGCCTGTGCCAGGGCTGCCTTGGCTTCCAGGATGCGTGACTGCCGCGACCCCTTGTCGAGAACGCAAAGCACATCGCCGGCGGCGACATGCGCGCCTTCCTGAGCCGGACGCTCCACCACGTCATCGGTTGTCTTGGATCTGACAGCCACCGTGGCTTCAGCTTCGGTGCGCCCGCGCACTTCCAGAACGGCTCGGCGGTCTTGCGCCACCAGACGTTCCACCTGAACGCGGAAGGTCTCGGTGGAAGCCTGGCTGACCCTCAGCGCCGGGGGCGGGGTGGCATGTTCGCTGTCGCCGACACCGCCAATCACCATCGTGCCGCTATACATCCAGAAACCGATGCCGGCCGCGATGCCGGTCGCCAGGAGGTAGGAAAACTTCACTCGCATTGTCTAAAGCTCCGAAACGTCTCGCGCTTACTCCGCGGCTGCCGCAACCGGCTGCGCCGCTTCTTCGGCAATCCTGATCAGTGCCTCACCGTGTTCTTCCAGATAGGCGAGGGTGAAATTCATGCAGGCAATTCCGTATTCACGGGTCCAGTTGGACCCGGGGTGCGAACATTCCTGGTCTTTTTCGTTGTCTGTCAGCAGGCGCAATTCAGCGTGCACCTGCGCCTTGCGCCGTTCGACCGCGCGGCGGATCACCTCGGGAGGCAGTTGCGCGGCGTTGAGGGCGATCAGCAGAAAGGGAGATTTGAAAGTGTCCGGCGCCTGTGGATCGCACAGGGACTGGATGAAGTCTTCCCGGCCGGCGTCGGTGATGGAATAGACCTTGCGGGCGGGTTTGCCTGCCTGCGGTTCCTCGCGCACGGTTACAAGCCCTTCCGATTCCAGACGCGCCAGCGCCGGATAGATCGAGCCGAAGCTCGCATCATCGAAATAGCTGAACCGGCCTTCGGTCGACTCCTTCCGGATTTCGTATCCGGTGGCATCCCCGAAAGAAAGGATTGCGAGGCAGAGACTGCGTACACTCATTGACAACTCCGTGCCTGGGAGCGTCCTCCCGGCATGACGGCCTTCATACGAGCCCGGTTGCGATCCGGATGACGCTATAGGCATCGTAAGAAGTGTCATATGTTGGTTCGATATATCGAACAAATATATGCTCACGCATTTGTAATCAAGAGTGCGCTGCACAAATCTTGCGTCGAGGATGAACAAACTATGAGCTGATCTTCAAAATGATCTTAATCGGTCTATTTGACAGGTTGTTGGCAGGTATCGATCGGCGCTAGGCTGATCATGCATCGCAACAGCAATCGCAGAGCGAGGAGTGTGCGCCATGGCATGGTCGATGAAGGGGCCGGTTCGCTTGAAGCTTCCGAGAGATCCCTTGTTTCGTCTGCTTGCAGTCAACGGCCTGGCGGGAACGGCAATTGCCGGCCTTGTGCTCGGCGGCATTTTCCTCGGCAATATCGGTAATCTGAGAGTGCTTGTCATGTCGGCAGAGGACCCCGTGCTGCCGGTCATCATGCTGGCATTCGGCCTGTTCATCACGCTCGGGTCCGTGGTCATGGGGTCAGCCATCATGCTGTTGGGGGAAACCGGCCGAAGCGGAAAAGGCGGAGGTGGGGCCGCAAGGCGCAGACTGCCGATATCTTTCACCGGGCAAATGAAACCGGTGCCGGTTCCAGCCAGAGCAGATCGCGGACACGATCTGCGCCGGTGAACCTTCTCGGTCAGTTCGGCACCTTGCGTAAACGGTCAATGAGCGAGTTGCTGGTAAACTGACTTGGCCTTGGCGGAAGTCGAGGGCTGTGGCCCCAAATCAGCAAACAAGGTCATGGCCGCAGCTGCTAAAAGTAGCAGCAATCCCAGGGATGAGAGCCTCATCTCACCGGTCCTTTCGATCATGACGTCCTCCGTTTTGATGCAGCGCTTATACAGTCGCAGGATCTAAAGTCCCGGTAATACGGCATGTAAAATTTTACGTACCTGCAAATACCTACAGGCAAATCTGACAATGCCCCGTTTCCAGTGCCGAGAAAGGGCCGCCTGGTGATGTAGCTGAAGGACTTTCAGCACGTCCCGCACACGTCCGTTCCAGGATGGGGAAGCGAAGAAGGGTACGTCTCCGAACAGCGCAGACCGCTGTTAACCATGGCGTTCGAAAAAAACGGGCGAACTGCAAGGACAGGTTGCAGATCTTCCGCGCGCCCTGTACGACCAATGGTAGATTAACGTTTTGTTAATTATTTATTGGGGTTGCAATGCGATTTCTTTTGAGAAACTTGCACGTTTTTGTTTTTGTTAGCCTTTCAGCGTCAATCGCCTTTTGGGTTGCTAGCCATTCCGACCATGCGGTAGAGGTTGCGCAGCCACTGGTCGAAGACGCGGTCGAGCTTCATGTGATGGCGGAAAATGCCCTGCGCGAGATCGGTCAACTGGACCTGGAAAAAGCGGCAGATGAGGCGATTTCCTACTATGTCGCGACGCTGCGCATGCCCAGCCTGCTCTTCGAAAGGCTGTCGGATGAACTGGGCGAAGTCAGCGACACGATGGAAAAGAGGGTGCAGTCAGCGCCTTTTCCTCAGACAGCAACACCTGCCGCAAAAGATCGGCCGGTGCCGGTGGGGACTGGCCCGAGCCGGTATTGGCGCACTGGTGAAGACCGGCACGCCAAACTGTCGATCTGATCAGAAACGCCTTACGCTGATGCCAGAGCCAGCGCTATACCCTGGCCGACACCGATGCACATGGTGGCAAGCGCCAGGTTTCCATCCCGTTTTTTCAGTTCCAGGGCTGCTGTTCCCGTGATTCTGGCGCCAGACATCCCCAACGGATGGCCGAGTGCAATCGCACCGCCATTCGGATTGAGGATTTCGCTGTCTTCGGGCAGGCCAAGGTCTCGCATGACCGCAATGCCCTGGGCAGCGAAAGCTTCGTTGAGTTCGATCACGTCGAACTCCGGCAGCGCGATTCCGAGGCGCGCGCAGAGCTTGCGCGTCGCCGGCGCGGGGCCAATGCCCATGATCCGCGGCGGAACGCCGGCGGTGGCTCCACCGACGACGCGGGCGATCGGCGTGAGATTGTGCTTGGCCACCGCAGCTTCCGACGCGATCAGCAAAGCCGCAGCACCGTCGTTGACACCGGACGCGTTGCCGGCGGTCACTGAACCATTTTCACGGAACGGCGTCTTGAGTGCCGAAAGGGCCTCCAGGGTTGTGTTCCTGGGGTGTTCGTCCTTGTCCACCAGAATAGGGTCGCCCTTGCGTTGCGGGATCATGACGGGAACGATTTCTTCAGCGAACCGACCGGATTGCTGAGCGGCGGAGGCTCGCTGCTGGCTGCGCAGCGCGAAGGCATCCTGGTCCTGTCGCGAGATCTGGAATTGTTCGGCAACGTTTTCCGCCGTTTCCGGCATGGAATCGATACCATATTGGCGTTTGAGAAGCGGATTGACGAAGCGCCAGCCGATTGTCGTGTCGAAGATTTCAGCCGAGCGGGAAAAGGCGGTGTCTGCCTTTGGCATGACAAAAGGTGCGCGGGACATGCTTTCAACGCCGCCAGCGATGGCCAGATCGATTTCGCCAGCCTTGATCGCCCTGGCCGCAGTCATAACGGCGTCCATTCCCGAACCACAAAGCCGGTTGAGCGTCAGACCGGGAACTGTCTCCGGCAGGCCCGCCAGCAGTGCCGACATGCGCGCGACGTTTCGGTTGTCTTCACCGGCCTGGTTGGCACAGCCATAAAAGACGTCATCTACCTCGGCCCAGTCCGTGTCCGGATTGCGCTCCATGAGGGCGCTGATGGGGATTGCACCTAGATCGTCAGCGCGGACAGAGGACAGCATGCCGCCATAGCGTCCGATGGGGGTGCGGACATAATCGCAAATGAAGACATGATGCATGAGCGTTTTCCTCTCCGTCGCGTGGCGTTGGCCTCTGGGGCATGGTCGCGAATTGACGTGAAGTCTTGCCGGAAATCATCTGGCAGGGCAAGAACGCATCACAGAGAAATCGATCTCGTCAGAGTTTTTGTGATGTTTCTGGATGGCGCCGGATATCGTCTTCCTGCAAGTAGGTTCCGGACTGCACCTCAATCATCCGCACCGGAATCTTGCCCGGGTTATGCAAAGTGTGCTGCGCTCCAAGCGGCACATATGCGGACTGGTTTTCGCTGAGCAGGCGCGTTTCGCCGTTGATCGTGATCTCGAGCGTACCGGACACCACCACCCAGTGCTCCGTCCGGTGAAGGTGGCTTTGCAGGCTGAGCCTCTTGCCCGGCTTGATCATCATCGACTGAACGGAAAAACGCTCGCCGGCGTTGATGCGTTCGGTATAGCCCCAGGGACGGTAGGACCTCGGGTGCCGATCCACCTCATGCCTGCCTTCTGCCTTCAGTTGCTCCACAACGGTCTTGACGTCCTGCGCCTTGTCCTTGTGGGCAACAAGAACGCTGTCGGTCGTGGCGATCACCATGACATCCTCAAGGCCGATAACGGATACGAGCCCGCGTTCAGCATAGGCCAGGCAGTTGTTGCTATCGAGAAAGCGGGCATCGCCCAATCCGGAATTGCCCTGGGCATCCTTGTCCAGGACCGTCCAGATCGCCGACCAGGAACCCAGGTCGTCCCATTCCGGTGCAACGGGCGCGCAGACGACGTTGTCCGCCTTTTCCATGATGGCGTAGTCGATGGAAATGTTGTCCAGTGCTTCGAAGGCTTCCTGGTTCAGTCGCGTAAAATCCAGATCCCCATGCCGTGTCTTCATGACGGCGACGATGGTCTCGTAAAGCTCCGGCTGGTGCTTCTTGAAAGCATCAATCATCGTGTTGGCGGCATAAAGAAAGATGCCGGCATTCCAGACATAGCTGCCGTCTTTCAGGAAGGCATCGGCACGGTCCTGGTCAGGCTTCTCGACAAAGGCTTCCACAGGCCGCACAGGCTCGCTGCCACTTGCAACCTTGATGTATCCGTATCCGGTATTGGCTTCGCTGGGTTCGATGCCGAAGGTCACGATCTTGCCTGCGCGAGCGGCTGTCTCCGCCTGATGGACGGCAGTCAGGAAAAGATCTTCCTTCCGGATCAGGTGGTCGGAGGGCAACAGCAGGATCAGGGAGTTCGGGTCGGTTTCAGCGGCAATCAACGCTGCCATCAGGGCAGGGGGCGCTGTATTTCGGCCGACAGGCTCAAGCAGGATCGATTGGGCTTCCAGCCCCAGTTCGTTGAGCTGCTCGCCGATCAGAAACCGGTGGGCATTGCTGCCGATCACGATCGGAGCGGCAAAGTCCGGCCGATTGACGCGCTTGCAGGTCTTCTGGAACAGACTTTCCCCGCCAAACAGTGGCAAAAACTGTTTTGGCCGGTCGGTGCGTGACAGCGGCCACAGCCGCGAACCGACACCACCGGACAAAATACAAGGGAAAATCATGCTTTGCTTCCTGTTCTGCTGGCACATTCGGGCGCTTGCGGGCGCACCGGTGTTGCTTTGAGTGTTAATCAGCACCGGGACAAGTTGCAAGCAAGTGGCTTGAACGCTACATACGTAATAACGTAACGCCAGGGCGTTGGTTCCCAAAGAGCGCAGCAGGCTTTCAGGACTATGACAAATTCGGATACCAGGCTTGTTCAGCTTGACCGCGCAGGCATCCGCAAGGGCGGTGAATGGCTGGTGCGCGGCGTAGATCTATCGGTTTCTCCGGGTGAAATCGTGACGCTTATCGGGCCCAACGGTTCCGGCAAGTCGACAACGGCCAAGATGGCGCTTGGGATCCTGAGCCCGAGCGAAGGCCGTGCCGAACGCAAGCCCGGCCTGAAGATTGGCTATGTGCCGCAGAAGCTCGCCATCGACTGGACGTTGCCGCTGACTGTCGCCAGGTTCATGCGGCTGACGAATCCCCTGTCCGATGCCGAATGCCGCGCTGCGCTGGCGCGCACCGGCGCTGAAAGGCTGATGACTTCTCAGATGCGCACGCTCTCCGGCGGTGAAATGCAGCGTGTCATGCTGGCACGCGCGATTGCCCGCAATCCCGGGCTGCTGGTGTTGGACGAACCGGTGCAAGGCGTGGATTATGCCGGTGAGATCGCGATCTACGACCTCATTTCCGAAATCCGCAACACGCTTGGCTGCGGCATCCTGATGATCTCTCACGATCTTCATGTCGTGATGGCCGCAGCGGATCAGGTGATTTGCCTCAATGGTCACGTTTGCTGCCGCGGAACCCCCTCTGACGTTAGCCGTGACGACCGGTATCATGCGCTGTTTGGCAACCGGCGCAATGCGGCGATTGCCGTTTATGAACATCACCATGACCATGTGCATCTGCCGGATGGAAAGGTGCGTCACGCGGACGGTTCGCTGTGTTCCTCCTGTGCCGGCGAGCATCATCACGCACCTGCCGACACGGCTGCGGAGAAAGAAGGCGGCATTCGAAATGCTGGATGATTTCTTCACCCGTGCACTCATTGCCGGCATAGGTGTGGCACTTGTTGCAGGACCGCTTGGCTGTTTCATCGTCTGGCGTCGCATGGCCTATTTCGGCGATACGCTGTCCCATGCAGCCTTGCTGGGCGTTGCCCTGTCACTGCTCCTCAACCTCAACACCACGTTGGCCGTCGGGGTCGTTTCCATCCTTCTGGCGATCGTGCTGATGGCACTGAGGCGCAGCGACACGCTGTCTTCCGATGCGTTGCTTGGCTTGCTGTCCCATTCCGCGCTCGCCCTGGGATTGGTCTGTCTGGCCTTCATGACATGGGTTCGGGTCGATCTGCTGGGGCTGCTCTTCGGCGATATCCTGGCCGTCACACCCATGGACATTGCCATGATCTACGCTGGCGGTGCGATCGTGCTCGGTGTCCTCGTGGTCATATGGCGTCGCCTGTTCGCAGCAACGGTCAGTCCGGACCTTGCCGCGGGCGAGGGCCTGAAGCCTGAGCGGACCGAGCTGATCTTCATGCTGCTGACGGCAATCGTCATTGCCATTTCTCTGAAGATCATCGGCGCGCTGCTGATCACAGCGCTGCTGATCATTCCCGCCGCCGCCGCCCGGCGCCTGTCGGCGTCGCCGGAACAGATGGCGGTGATTGCAGCCCTGACCGGAGCCGCCGCCGTCGTCGGCGGGCTCTATAGTTCGCTGGCCTATGATACCCCGTCCGGCCCCTCCATCGTCGTTGCGGCGATGGCGCTGTTTGTCGTCAGTCTTGTCCCGGGCGTGCAAATCGTGAGAAGGGTGAGATCGAGCACGAAAGGAGATCGTCCGTGAGCGTTGAGACACATCCCGAACTGACGAAGAACCAGGCCCTGGTGTTCGGCTCGTTGTCGGACGCGGGCGGACCTTTGACGGCCTATGCGATTCTCGATCTGTTGCGCGACAGCGGTTTCCGTGCGCCGTTGCAGGTCTACCGGGCTCTCGACAAGCTGGTGGAATACGGAATGGTCCACCGGCTGGAAAGCCTCAATGCCTTTGTGGCCTGTTCCCACAAGGGCTGCTCCGGTCATGGCACGGCTGCCTTCGCCATCTGTGAAAAATGTGGTGTCGTCAGCGAGTTCACGCCGGACAAGGCCATTTCTCTCCTGAGGGAATGGACGCAGAGCGAAGGCTTCCAGTTGTCCCGGACGACCATCGAACTGCGCGGCACCTGCCGGCAGTGCACCATGCCGATGTAACCCTGGCGGTGTTTCCCGGCATCCATTTGATTTCCGAGACACTGTCTTTGTTCTAGGATGTCTGTATCGAATCCCCGGAGAGGTTCATGGCAGACAAACTGGGCATCGGCATCATCGGATGCGGCACTATCTCAAAGACCTATTTTGATCTGGCGCCAAAGTTCAATGGCCTTGAAATCAAGGCCTGTGCGGATCTGAACCGTCATGCTGCGGAAGAGCGCGCATCCGAATACGGCGTGCGTGCACTCACCGTGCACGACCTGCTTCTGGCGGATGATGTCGATCTGATCGTCAATCTGACTGTTCCCGATGCCCATTATCTCGTTTCCCATGAAATCCTGGCACACGGGAAGCATGTCTATTCGGAAAAACCTCTGGCTCTGTCGATCCGGGACGGGCAGGCGCTTGCCGATTTTGCACGCAAAAAACATCTGAGGGTCGGGTGTGCACCGGATACGTTTCTGGGCGGGGCACATCAGATTGCGCGCAAGGCAGTTGACGAAGGACTGATCGGAGAAATCGTTGGCGGCACGTGCCATGTCATGAGTCACGGCATGGAACATTGGCATCCCAACCCGGACTTCTTCTTCAAGCCGGGAGGGGGGCCGGTTCTCGACCTCGGACCTTATTATATCGCCGCTCTGCTCAATCTGATCGGCCCGGTAAAGCGTGTGTGCGCCATGTCAGCCATGCCGTTCAAGACCCGAACGATCGGGAGCGGCACTCGAAATGGTGAAAAGATCGATGTCACCACCCCAACCACGATCCATGCGATTCTCGATTTCCTGTCCGGTGCAAAAGTAACGCTGACGGCGAGCTGGGACGTCTGGGCACACAGGCACCAGCCTATGGAGCTTTACGGAACCCGGGGAACACTTTTTCTGGCCGACCCGAACTATTTCGGCGGAGACGTAAGCTTGGTCACCGAAGATGGAACGACAAAAGCACTGGACGATGCGATGCACCCGTTCGGTTTGGCGAATGTCGACGACAACGGCCTGCCGCGTGCGAACTACCGCGCTGCCGGCCTGGCAGACATGGCCCAGTCGATCCTGAGTGGAGACGACACCGAGTTCCGCTGTTCGCTCGAACGGGCCTTGCATGCGGTCGAAGTCATGGTGTCGATTTTGAAATCCGCCGAAACGGGAACGTTCGTCGAAATCGAACACCAGGCCAGCCGTCCACAGGCGCTTGCTGCCGCTGAGGCAGTCAAATTGCTCGTCTGAAGCTGGTTGCAGGTGCACCGCCAGCCACCTATCTTCGCCGCAAGGGATGTCCGGGTCTGAGGGTACCCGGCCGCTTGCGGGCAAAAGAGGGAGAGCGGGAATGGCCTTGTTGATCGCCGGCCTTGCGCTGTTTTTGGGAATTCACACGTTGCCGATGTTTCCGGCAACGCGCAATGGGCTGGTCTCAAGGCTCGGCGAAACACCGTACAAGGGGCTGTATACGCTCTTGTCGTTCGTCGGTCTGGGGCTGATCGTTTACGGTTATGGCGTGGCCCGTTTTGAAGGCCCGCCGGTGCTGTACGATCCGCCGTTCTGGCTGCGCCACGTCACCATGCTGTTCATGGTTCCTGTTTTCATTTTCCTTGTCGCTGCCTATGTGCCGTCGCGGATCAAGACAGTCCTGAAACATCCGATGCTGGTGGCCGTAAAACTGTGGGCATTGGCTCACCTTCTGGCAAATGGCGATCTGGCTTCGGTGCTTTTGTTTGGCGGTTTTCTCGCCTGGGCAGTGGCAGACCGGATTTCGGTCAAGCGCCGCGGGCCCGGCGCAGGGCAGATAGGTGCACTGGCAACGGCCAAGCCCGGAAAATACTCCGATTTTGTCGTGATTCTGTTGGGCTTGGTTCTCTACGGACTGTTCGCGTGGAAGCTGCACGCCTTGTTGATCGGCGTTCCGGTGGCCTGATAGCGGTCGCGGAGCTTGAAATTACGTTAGAAATCCGGCATTCCGTGCCGGATTGCCCCACTTGCGCCATGAAGGACCGATTTAAGCCCCTTCAGGGAATTGCCCGAGCCGGATCAAGTGGATAATGTGCGCCACTCATGAAGGGGCCGTGCCCGGGCAGACGTGCCGGGCCGAAGAAGTGAATGCAGGAAATAGACACGCATGTCTGACATTTTTCGTGAAGTCGATGAAGATATCCGCCAGGAAAAATACCGTCGGCTTTGGGACCGCTTCGGTCCGTGGGTGCTTGGCGTTGCGGTCTTGATCATTGTCGGAACCGGCGGCTATCGCGGCTGGCTCTACTGGCAGGAACAGCAGTCTCAGAGTGCGGGTGACACGTTCTTTGAAGCCGTGAGGCTTTCCGAAGCCCAGAACTACGAAGAAGCAGCAGCTCTTTACGGTGAACTGGACAACGCCCTTGGCGGATACCCGGCCTTGGCGAAACTGCGTCAGGCAACCGATCTTTCCAATTCCGGCAAGACTGAAGAAGCCCTGGCCGAATTCGATGCCCTGTCGCGCGATACCAGCATCATGGATGCTCTGCGTGATGTAGCAGCGCTGCGTGCTGCTTATCTTGCCGTCGACACCCAAGGCTACGGCGATATTGCCGACCGGGTCGAGAAGCTGACCGGTGACACTGGTCCGTTCCGTGCAGCTGCACGCGAACTTCTTGCCCTAAGTGCATGGAAAGCCGGCGATATTGATACAGCCCGTCAGTGGATTTCCGCTCTTGAAGACGACGCGGAAACACCGGCAGACGTGAGCCGGCGCGTGTCGATCCTGAGTGACGTGATCCGGTCCAGCAACGGCGAAGCCAAGGCGGACAGTGAAGGAAACAACCAGTGAGTTTTGTAACCGTTTCTTTCCGCAGACGCGGTGTGTTTGGTGTCATTGCGCTTTCGCTCGTCCTCACCGGTTGCGGGTCGGTCAGCGAATTTACCGAGAACATAAACCCGTTTGCTCGCGAGAAAATCCTCAAGGGTGAGCGCCAGCCCGTGTTCGACGGCGCCGATCCGGCAGCCGAAGCGCTTGGCCAGGCAGCAAAGGTCGGTTCTGCGACTGGCGGGCAGTCCTGGTCAACAGCCGGTGGTGGCCTGACCAACGATCCGGGTAACGTCGCCATATCCGTCTCCGGCAATCGTGCCTGGCGCGCTCAGGTCGGCTCGTCCGGAGGCGGACTGACAACATCGGCACTTCGGGTGTCTTCCCGTCCGGTCAGCGATGGCAGTCGTATTTACGTCTACAAGCCGAATGGCGAAGTTGTAGCGTTGTCGACGGGCGGTGGACGCCAGTGGACTCAGAACCTGCGTCCGGAAGGCGAAAGGGATGTGGGTCCTGGTGGTGGTGTCGCCGTTGAAGGCGGCGTTGTCTACGCAGCCACCAGCTATCGTCAGGTGGCGGCTCTTGAAGCCGGCTCCGGCCGGGAAATCTGGAAAGTCGACATCGACACGCCGGCTCGTGGTGCGCCTGTTGCCGGTGCCGGTCATGTCATCGTTGTATCCCAGTCCAACGAAGTCTATGCCCTGAAGCAGTCTGACGGCAGCGTTGCCTGGACCTATGCAGGTATCGAGGAAACCGCTGGTCTGTTGTCTGCGGCCAATCCGGCCATTTCCGGCAACCGTGTCATCGTGCCGTTCTCCTCAGGTGAAATCATGGCCATCGACATCAAGTCGGGCGAACCGGCCTGGATCGATGGCGTGTCGCGCGGCTTCAGGACACTTGCCCTGTCCGGTCTCGCGGACGTTTCGGCGAGCCCGGTTGTCTCCGGCAGCACGGTTTATGCCACTGGTGTTGCCGGCCGCACGGTTGCGGTGGATGCCCGCACCGGCCAGCGTCGCTGGGAACAGGATCTCGGCAGTGTGCATACGCCGGTTGTCTCCGGCAGCGCGTTGTTCATGGTTGATCTCGACGACCGTATGGTCGCCCTCAATCTGAAAAACGGGGAAACCCTCTGGGCAACGGCCTTGCCGCGTCCGGAAAAGAAGAAGAAGCGCCGCAACTGGGCTGGCCCGATCCTGGCGAATGGGGCACTGGTTGCCTTTTCCAGCGACGGTCAGATCGCAATCGTGGATGCCGCTTCCGGCAAAACCATGTTGACGCAGCGGACCAATACGGATGTCTATGTGACACCGATCGTCGCCGGAGGCCGGATTATCGTGCTGACAGGCAATGACGGCGTCGCTGCCTTCAACTAGCATTTGAGGCAGGGCCCGAAGAGGCCCGCCTATCAGGAGAAACTGCTGTGGGCGCTACTGTCGCCATTATCGGACGGCCGAATGTCGGCAAGTCCACCCTGTTCAATCGCCTTGTGGGCAAGCGCCTGGCGCTGGTAGACGACACACCTGGTGTGACACGAGACCGGCGGCCGGGCGATGCCCGTTTGGGCGACTTGCGCTTTACGATCATCGACACCGCCGGTCTCGAAGATGCGGACAAGGAATCCCTTGAGGGCCGCATGCGCCGGCAGACCGAGGAGGCGATCGAAACCGCCGACGCGGTTCTGTTCGTGATTGACGCTCGTGCTGGTGTAACGCCGCTTGATGCCCATTTTGCCGAAGTCGCACGCAAGACCACCCGTCCGGTGATCCTGCTGGCCAACAAGGCGGAAGGCCGGGCCGGAGAGAGCGGACTATACGAATCCTATTCGCTTGGTCTTGGTGATCCGATTGCAATCTCCGCTGAACACGGCGAGGGGCTTGCTGATCTCTATGACGCATTGAAACCTCATGTCGACCGGGTCACGGAAGAAGAAGAGGCAAAGCGCGAAGAGGCGATCACCAACGTGGATGTCGACGAGGACGGTGAATTCGTCGAGGACGAAGAGCCGGTCGGTACCATTGAAAGACCGCTGCGTGTTGCCATCGTCGGCCGCCCGAATGCGGGCAAGTCGACGCTGATCAACCGCATGCTGGGCGAAGACCGCATGCTGACCGGCCCGGAAGCAGGCATCACGCGCGATTCCATCTCGGTAGATTGGGTCTGGCGCGACAGGCATATCAAGCTGTTCGATACCGCCGGTATCCGGAAAAAGGCGCGCGTTCAGGAAAAGCTCGAAAAGCTTTCCGTGGCTGACGCTCTGCGTGCGATCAAGTTCGCCGAAGTGGTTGTTGTCACGCTGGACGCCACCATGTCCTTCGAGAAGCAGGACCTGCAGATCATCGATCTGGTCGCGCGCGAAGGCCGCGCGCTGGTGATCGCGATCAACAAGTGGGACCTGATCGAAGACCGGGAAGAAGCCTGGAAGAAAATCAAGGACGCCAACGAGCGGTATTTCAACCAGATCCGCGGTGTTCAGATCGCGACTTTGTCCGGCCAGCAAGGGCAGGGCGTCGATCGCCTGATCGAAAGCGTCTTTACCGCCTACGAGGCCTGGAACTCGCGTGTCTCGACCGCCAAGCTGAACCGTTGGCTGGACAAGGTCACCGCGAACCATCCGCCCCCTGCAGTTGCCGGACGCCGGGTGCGCCTGCGTTACATGACCCAGCCCAAGACGCGGCCGCCACATTTCGTGGTTTTTTGTTCGCGTCCCGAACAATTGCCGGAAAGCTACACGCGCTATCTGGTCAACTCGCTGCGCCAGACCTTCAACATACACGGAACTCCCATTCGCCTGTCCTATCGCAAAGGCGAAAACCCTTACGCCCCGAAGAGAAAACGGGGCTGAGTGGGGAGGGCAGCCTGTCATTTTGCCAGGCTGCCAGCCAGTATTCTTCTTTCCTGGCGGGAAAGCAGCTTCCCGCCGCGCTATCGACACTTAAGGGAGTTTGAACCATGTCCATCGACCGGCTGGAATTCGCCGTTGCCCTTGCCGAAAAGGCTGGCGAGCTCGGTCTCGACTATTTTCACAAGCTGGACACGCTGACGATTACGCAGAAGGGTCATCAGGACCTCGTCTCGGAAGCGGACCGCAATGTGGAAACGCTGATCCGCGCGGAACTCGCAAAGAGCTATCCGGACGACGGCATCCTGGGCGAAGAGCATGGCATGGAAGAAGGGTCTTCGGGCTACACCTGGGTTACCGACCCGATCGACGGTACGGCAAATTTCGTTGCCGGCATTCCGCAGTGGTGCGTCATCATCTCCTGCGTACATCAGGGCCAGGTGATTGTCGGTGTGATCCATGATCCGGTGTCCAAGGAAACCTTCAAGGCTGCCGCCGGTCACGGTGCGTTCCTCAATGGCAAGCCGATCCGTGCCTCCGACAGCGAAAGCCTCTCTCACGGCTCAGTCGGTGTTGGTTTCAACGGCCGCACTGCCGTCACGGATGCGGTCAACGTCGTCGGTGCCCTGGTCTCCAAGGGCGGTGTGTTCTTCCGCAACGCTTCAGGCGGTCTGATGCTTGCCTACGCGGCTTCCGGGCGCCTTATCGGCTATGTAGAATCCCACATGAACGCCTGGGACTGCCTTGCAGGCATGCTGATCACCAAGGAAGCGGGTGGTGAGGTTCTGGAACAGGACATCAACCAGTCCCTTTACAACGGCGCACGCGTCGTTGTTGGCGCTCCCGGCGTCTTTGCCGACTTGAAGGAAATTGCCGAAAGTTCCTTTGCGCCTTTCGAAGCTGCTTAATCAGCCTCACACATGCTGGTCGACGAGAACCGGGTTTCCATCCGGGTCGACCAGCATGAAGCTGGCCCGACCACTGCCGGCCTCGTCAGCTTCGGATACGAAAGCGTATCCCTTGGCCTTCAGCGTCTTTTGGATGTCCCGTACATCCTGAAAATCTTCCAGTGTCCTGGCATCCTGGTCCCAGCCGGGATTGAAGGTGAGTATGTTCTTGTCGAACATGCCCTGAAACAGCCCGATGATGGTATCGCCGTTCTTCAGGACCACCCAGTTGTCCGCATCCGAGATGCCAATATCCACGAAGCCAAGGCCTTCGTAGAATGCCTTCGATTTTTCGAGATCCTTGACGGCCAGACTGACCGAGAACGCACCGAGTTTCATCTTCCTGGCTCCTCTGCAGCGACCGCCGCTGGATATCCTGCATGCTTTCAAAGTTCCAGAAAGGAAGCAAGTTCCAGGCGGGTCTCCTCGGTAAAATGAAAGCCTTTCCAGCCAAGCGCCTTCGCTACGCGAACGTTTGTGGCGCTGTCGTCGATCAGCAAGATCTCGGACGGGGCAACCTTGAGAGTATCGCTGACATGGACGAAGAACGCGGTGTCCGGCTTGGCTGACTTGATGCGGCCGGAAGAGAAAATCTGGCTGACGAGCGAGCCGAAGCCGGACTGGTGCTCAATGTAGCTGGAGCGGCGATCTTCATTGTTCGTCGCAATCACCTGAACGACGTCGTGACTTGTCAGATGTTCAAGCAGGCTGCAGGTGAAGGGATCCCGCAGATCATCCTTGGCAAACCAGTAGTCGAGAAGGTCTCCCGCATCCAGGTGGTAGCCGCTCCGGTCAAGCCAGTCCTGCAGGTGAGTTTTTATGTCCCGTTTCCCGGAGATGACTTGCAGGAAGGAGGCATCGAAGACGCCGCGTTCGAATGCATCGAGCGCGATGCCGAGGTCGCTCTCCAGCGTGTCAGCCCAGATGAACCTGCCGTCGACGACATTGCGGTTTAGAACGCCGTCGAAATCCCAGGCGATGACACTGATATCTGACCGCATGGCATGCTTCCCTTCCGATCATCGACCGGAAGGCGTAAAGCGAAAAAACGGGCTGCGCAACCCTTGATTGGATCAGCCCAGCAGGATCCGCCTTAGGGCTGAATCCATTCTCCGCTGACGCGGTCGTACAGGTGGCCGGTTTCCAGAACGTCCGGCATCAGCAAGGGCAGAAGATCTGCCGCAACATCATCCGGCGTCGGAAGGTTGGTGGCAAGCTCGCCCGGCATTGCCTTGGCGCGCAGCCCTGTGCGGGTAGGGCCCGGGTCAGCCAGGTTGATCTTCATCTTGGTCTGCAGGCTTTCGTTCGCCCATGTCCGTGCCATGGCTTCAACGGAAGCCTTGCTGATGGACTGTAGGCCCCAGAAGGGTGTGCAGGTGCTTGCATGAACGGAAGACAGGAACAGTGCACGGCCCGCGTCCGACTGGCGCAGAAGCGGGTCCAGAGAGCGGATCAGCCGCCAGTTGGCAACGACATTCACCGCCGTCACTTTCTCGAAGTCCTTCGGGCTGATGTGGCCGATCGGCGACAGAACACCCAGCATGCCGGCATTGGCAACGAAGATGTCGAGCTTCTTCCAGCGTTCGTAGATCGCGGCGCCAAGCCGGTCGAGCGCGTCGAAGTCGGTCAGGTCAAGCGGGACGAGCGTTGTTTCCCCGCCTGCGGAGCGGATCTCGTCATCGAGGTCTTCCAGGCCGCCGACAGTCCGCGCAAGCGCAATGACATGCGCACCACGTTCGCCGAGCTGCTTTGCGATCTGATAGCCAATTCCGCGGGAGGCGCCGGTGACGAGGGCGACCCGGCCTTCAAAGTCTTTGATCATGCGTGATCTCTTAGATCAATTTGCCTTCCGGCGGTACCGCCGAAAGGCATAAATTGAAGCGGTCCAAAGAGTTTTGAGCGCTTTAGCCGACCTCGACCAGGCGAGGGGCGCTGACGAAGTCCTGATCCTCGGAAAGATCGGTCAGCGGCGTCGGATAATCGCCGGTGAAACAATGATCCGTGAACTGAGGGTTGGCATCGTCGCGGCCATCATAGCCCATGGCCTTGTAGATGCCATCGACGGACAGGAAGGCCAGGCTGTCGGCACCGATATAGGCGCGCATTTCCTCAAGACCGTATTTTGCAGCCAGCAGTTTTTCACGCACCGGCGTGTCGATGCCGTAGTAGTCGGAATACTTGATCGGCGGGCTGGCGAGCCGGAAGTGAACTTCCTTCGCACCCGCTTCGCGGATCATCTGCACGATCTTGACCGATGTTGTTCCGCGCACAAGGCTGTCGTCCACAAGCACGACGCGCTTGCCTTCGATCTGAGCCCGGTTGGCGGAGTGTTTCATCTTCACGCCAAGTGCACGGATCTGCTGGGTCGGTTCGATGAACGTGCGGCCGACATAGTGGTTGCGGATGATGCCGAGTTCGAACGGCACGCCGCTTTCCTGGCTGAAGCCGATGGCCGCCGGCACACCGCTGTCCGGCACCGGAACGATCACGTCGGCTTCGACGTTGGATTCCCGGGCCAGCTGGCGCCCCATTTCCCGGCGAACGTCGTAGACGCTGCGACCGCCGACAACGCTGTCGGGGCGGGAGAAGTAGATATATTCGAAGATACACGGACGAGCCGGGCGTTTGCCGAACGGGAAGAAGGATTCAATCCCTGTTGACGTGCAGACGATAACTTCGCCGTTTTCCACTTCGCGGATGAACTTTGCCCCGATGATGTCGAGTGCGCAGGTCTCCGAGGCCAGGATCGGAGCACCGTTCAGGTCACCCAGGACCAGCGGGCGAATGCCCAGCGGGTCACGCGCGCCGATCAGTTTCTTCGAAGTCAGCGCTACCAGAGAATAGGCACCTTCCATCTGGGTGATCGCGTCGATGAAACGTTCGACGATCTTGCCCTTGCGCGAGCGGGCAACGAGCTGCAGGACCACCTCTGAATCGGAGGTCGACTGGCAGATTGCTCCGTCTCGGATCAACTGGCGGCGCAGGGTGAGGGCGTTGGTGAAGTTGCCGTTGTGGCAAACGGCAATGCCGCCACCGTCCAGCTCGGCAAAGAGCGGCTGCACGTTCCGCAGGATGGTTTCACCGGTCGTCGAGTACCGAACGTGGCCGACAGCGGCCTTTCCGCTCAGCCGCTCGATGGTGTCGGCGTCGGAGAAGTGATCGCCCACCAGCCCGAGATGGCGTTCCGCACGGAACTGCTCGTTGTCAACGGTGACGATCCCCGCTGCTTCCTGCCCGCGGTGCTGGAGCGCATGAAGCCCGAGCGCGGTCAGCGCGCTGGCATCCTCATGACCCAGAATGCCGAAAACACCGCATTCTTCGCGCAAGGTATCTGCATTGATGTCGAACGGTTCGTGCACGTCGGTTCCGCCAGCCATGGCGAACACTCCTTCGTTCTGGCCGGTGGGAGGACCGGCCGGGTCTTGCGGTCAAATGTCTGTCATCGTCACTCAGGTGGACGAAACATTGGCCGCTTTGCAAATGGTACATCGTCCCGCACATATTTGGGCGCGGGATGCCTCATTCAACGCTGCACCTCAATCGGTGCCCGTTACTGCCCCAGTCTCGGTTAGTGTCCCTGGTTTATGCCCAAGGCCTGTTAGTTACTATCCGTCGTCAGCTGTTCAAGTCCCTGACGTTCTGAATCGCTGTAGGCCGGTTCATCAGTCGGGGTTGCTCCCCCTCCGGCCTGGTTGTTCTGCCGGATCTTGTCCAGGATCGCCTTTTCCGGGTCTTCTGGCAGCACAGCCACCAGCCGTTCACCGATGGACAGCAGGATCGGCCGCGATTTGGCGGTCTTGACCCAGTTCGGCTGCTGTTCCGGCTGGACGAACCAGTTGAAGAACATCATCGCGACGACGACCAGCAGCAGACCGCGCACAGCTCCGAACACGAACCCGAGGGTCCGGTCGAGGGCGCCGATCCGGCTGTCGAGCACGAAATCGGAAATCCGCATGGTGATATAGCTGACAACAAGCAGCGTGACCAGAAAGACTGCCGCGGCAGATACGCCCATGGCAACCAGGTCATGGTTGATATACTGCTTGGTGTAAGGAAGAACCCGTTCGTACAGCAGGAATGCCGCAGCTGCCGCAGCCACCCAGGAAACGATGGAAAGAACTTCCCTGACAAATCCGCGGATCATCGCAAGGACCGCCGAGATGAACATGATGACCAAGAGCAATCCGTCCAGCAGCGTTATCGGCATGTTCCTGAAAAATCCTCTGTCTGGCGCTCTTTCAAGAGCTTAAACTTTTTGCCCAAACCCGTTACCATCTTGCGTCAGGTCTGCCCCGTAGCACTAGCCTCCGCCGAAAGTTTGGCAACAAAGTCCCCAAGTTCCGGCACGCCTGTCGTCCTGAAGGAAGACACGGTGCCGTCCTTGAGATTGCCCTCCGGACAGTAAGCCTGATCGAAGCCGAGTTTCTCGGCTTCTTTCAGTCTGGAAGGGGCTTGGGCGACCGGCCTGATGGCCCCCGACAGGCTGACTTCGCCGAAATAGACGCAATTGGCCGGAAGGGCAAGTCCGCTGAGTGAGGAGATTAACGCTGCTGCCACGGCAAGATCGGCTCCAGGCTCGTTGATCTTGAGACCACCGGCGACGTTCAGATAGACATCATGTTGCGAAAAGCGGACGCCGCACCGCGCTTCAAGCACGGCCAGGATCATGGAAAGCCGCGCGCTGTCCCAGCCGATGACGGCCCTGCGCGGTGTTCCGAGAGAAGACTGCGCCACCAATGCCTGGATCTCGATCAGGAGAGGTCTTGAGCCTTCCAGACCGGCGAAAACGGCTGCACCGGGCGCTGACGTGTTTCTGTCTCCCAGGAAAAGGGCGGATGGATTGGGGACTTCCTGCAGCCCCTTTCCCGTCATTTCGAAAACGCCGATTTCATCCGTCGCGCCGAAGCGGTTCTTGACCGAGCGCAGGATACGATACTGGTGAGCGCCGTCACCCTCGAAATAGAGCACGGCGTCGACCATGTGCTCGACCACGCGCGGACCGGCAATCTGTCCGTCCTTGGTCACATGTCCGACAAGAACAAGGGTGGTGCCGTTCTTCTTGGCATAACGCACCATCGCCTGGGCGGACGCACGCACCTGCGTCACGGTGCCGGGAGGAGATTCCACCTGGTCTGTCCAGAGCGTCTGAATGGAGTCGAGGATGAGAAGGGCCGGCGCCGTGTCGGATTCCAGCGTCGCCAGAATGTCTTCAACGCTCGTTTCCGCAGCCAGTGCCACGGGTGCCTGGGCGAGCCCGAGCCTTTCGGCCCGAAGCCGAACCTGTCCAATGGCTTCTTCGCCTGAAATATAGACGGTCTTGTGCCCAAGGTTAGCCAGTTGCGCAGCCGCCTGGATCAGCAATGTGGACTTGCCGATACCGGGGTCGCCGCCGACAAGCAAGGCAGACCCACGTACGAAGCCGCCGCCGGTCACCCGGTCAAGTTCAGGCACCTTCGTCTGGATGCGCGGAGCTTCCTTGGCATCGCCGGAAAGGCCGACAAGGGGAATGACACGGCCCTTGCTGCGGGAAGCCCTGCCGGGCCCACCACCGACGCCGCCGCCGGTCTGCTCCTCCACGATGGTGTTCCATTCACCGCAGCTTTCACAACGGCCAACCCACTTGGCGGTAACCGCGCCGCAGGACTGGCAGACGAAGGATGTGGAGCGCCGTGCCATGCAAATTGCCTTTCGCTCTCGGTTCCGGTCAGGTCAGGGGCGCATAGACGCGCTCAAACCGACGTCCGAGGCTTGTCAGATATTCGTAGTCGATGGTTTCCGCATAAGCGGCAAGATCGGAAGCTGCAACACCTGGCCCCAGCATTTCCACAAACGCGCCGCGCTGAAGCAGGTGTTCAGGCACATCCGTCACGTCGAGCGTGATCATGTCCATTGAAATCCGGCCGAGGATCGGCGCCTTGTATCCGCCGATCAGCCCGAAGCCACCCGGGCGGTCGTCCGTGGAGCCGGCACGGCGGATCATGCCATCGGCATAACCGGCGGCCACCACGGCATTGCGCAAGGAACGCTTTGCGGTTTGTTTCGCGCCATAGCCGATCGTATCGCCCTGTGGAACGTCGCGCACGATCATGATGCGTGCTTCCACCTTGGCGACCGGTTTCATCGGGTTGGGCTCGGTTTCGATGGCCTGCCCGCCGTAAAGCGCGATCCCGGGACGAACAAGGTCGAAGTGGTAGTCCGGACCAAGCAGCACCCCGGCGGAATTTGCCAATGACCGCGGAATGTGAGGAAAAGGGGCGGTTGTCTCTGTAAACAGCTTGAGCTGCCGCCGGTTCATGTCGTGGTCGGGTGTCGAGCCACAGGCAAGATGGCTCATCAGCAGTGATGGCTGGAACGGCCCCAGAACGGCGTTGTCACCCAGAGTGCGGGTGAGTTCAGCCGGAGACAGGCCCAAACGGTGGATGCCGGTATCGACATGGACAGCGGCGGCATTGTTCTTGCCCGACGCCTTGCAGACTTCCGCCCATTCCAGGAGTTCTTCCAGACTGCCGAGGACGGGACGGATGTCATGGGTCAGGAAGTGGTCGGCCGTTCCCGGAAACAGCCCGTCGAGCACGTAGATGACGGCGTCCGGAAGACTTGCACGCAATGTCAGCGCCTCGGTCGGCACCGCCACGAAAAACGTCCTGCATCCCGCCTGGTAGAGGGCTGCAGCGGTTTTGTCCTGTCCGGTTCCATAGGCATCGGCCTTCAGAACGGCAGCGCAATCGGTGCTGTCGCTTACCTTGCCTTTCAGCAAGGACCAGTTCGAGACGATCGCATCGAGGTCGATCGTCAGTCGTCCGCCGTAAAGATTGGATGGGAAAGCTTGTTCAATCGTCGCAGGCACGGTCCGAATATCTCTCCAGTCAGAATCAATGTCTGAAATTCGAGAGTGAGCTTAGCGCATCGAGGCGTATTTGCACCAACGGCCAAACTGCCAAAACCGTGACCAAGTGAAGCGCACTGCAGCGCTCCCCACGGGAAGTGCGCTGAAGAGCGGAAGCTCAATCCATATAGAGGAATTCGACGCCGGCTTCGCCGGAGCGCAGCCACCGAATTTCACCGTAAAACCGCAATTTCCGGCTTTCGATTTCGATGGTGATGCGCTGATGCCGTTCAAGACCCTTGGTGTTGGTCGCAACGCGGCAACCACCGACGCTGATGTCTTCGACCACGCAGGGGCGATGGGTCGCGTCCTGCTTCAAAAGGCCGGACCACTTGCATCTTTTGCGCGGAAAGATGCGAGCTTCTTCGAGGAGTTTTTGTGCCGACGAATACAAGATGCGGTCACCTGGAAAAGATTTTAGGCGAAATTCTTTCTACTTAAAGTAAGTGAGGAGTTTTAACAGTGGCTTAATCGAGAGCGACGGTGTGTCCATTGCCAAATGCCGCAAGTGAGCCGCAGACGAGAGTTTGAATGCGGCATCAGGCGGCTATCGGGGCACCTTGTCTCAAGGACCGTCCGAAATCGCGAAGACGCCTGTTATTCGTAGCGTTCGGGCAGGTGATCTTCTTCGGCAAGATCGGAGAAGCGGGTGTACTGGCCTTCAAAGTGCAGGTTCGCCGTACCGGTCGGGCCGTGACGCTGCTTGGCGATGATGACTTCTGCCTTGCCTTTGAGCCGCTCCATGTCCCGTTGCCAGTTCTCGTGTTCGACAGTTCCGAATTCCGGCTCGGTTTTGGACAGGTAATATTCTTCGCGGAACACGAACAGGATCACGTCGGCGTCCTGCTCGATGGAGCCTGATTCACGCAGATCTGACATCATCGGTCGTTTGTCGTCACGCGATTCCACCTGACGGGAGAGCTGTGACAGCGCGATGATCGGGACGTGAAGTTCCTTCGCAAGCGCCTTTAGGCCCGTGGTGATTTCGGTGATTTCCTGAACGCGGTTGCCGGAGTTCTTGTTCGAGCCCGACAAGAGCTGGATATAGTCGACCACGAGCAGGTCGAGACCGCGCTGACGCTTCAGACGTCGTGCCTTGGCAACCAGCGAGGCGATGGAAATACCACCGGTCTGGTCCACATGAAGCGGGACGGCCTGCATGGTCTGGGCACAGGCGGCCAGCTTCTCGAATTCCGCTTCGGTGATATCGCCGCGGCGGATTTTCGAGGACGAGATTTCCGCCTGTTCGGAAATGATACGGGTGGCCAGCTGTTCGGCCGACATTTCCAGAGAGAAGAAGCCGACAACGCCGCCGTTGACGGTCTTGATCGAGCCGTCGGGTTGTTCTTCGGACTTGTAGGACTGGGCGATGTTGTAGGCGATGTTGGTTGCCAGGGAGGTCTTGCCCATCGCGGGACGACCGGCAAGCACGATCAAGTCCGAATGCTGCAGACCGCCCATCAAACGGTCCAGTTCGCGCAGGCCTGTGGAAATACCGGAAAGGGCACCTTCGCGGTTATAGGCGGCGTGCGCCATCTCGATGGTTTCGGTCAGGGCGTCGCCGAACGCGACGAAGCCGCCTTCGCTGCGGCCGGTTTCTGCAAGTTCGAACAGGCGGCGCTCGGCATCATCGATCTGCTGGGAGGGGGGCACGTCGATCGGGGCATCGAAGGCGATATTGACCATGTCCTCGCCGATGCGGATCAGATTGCGACGGATTGCCAGGTCGTAGATGGTCCGGCCGTAGTCTTCAGCGTTGATGATCGAGGCGGCATCACCGGCCAGGCGCAGAAGAAACTGGGTCGCGGACAGATCCGCAATCTTCGCGTTGGCGGGATAGAAGGTCTTGAGCGTGATCGGCGACGCGGTTTTGCCGGCGCGGATCAGATGGCTGATCTTCTCGTAGATGTCCTGGTGAGCAGGCACGAAAAAATGATGTGGTTCCAGAAAGTCTGAGACCCGGTAGAACGTCTCGTTGTTAACGAGAATCGCCCCCAGAAGCTGACGTTCCGCCTCGGCATTGTGTGGTGCCAAGCGCTGGATGTCTTCTTCCGTTTCGACCTTCTGTAGCGTGCCCTTCATAACGACCCCCGTTGACCCAAGTTCATTGGGAATACTCTGTGACGGGGGAGGGCTCAAGGTTCAAAAATGGCTCATTTCGATTCCCACCGGCTTGGACAAATCAGCGGGGAAAGAATCGAATCCAGCTTGACTCTGAACTCGATTGAAGACTCAAGGGCCTACCTCTTAGTTATTGAAATTTATGATATTTTCGAGAAGATTAATAGCTGGTTAATGAATTTTCGAGCAGTTTCAAGGCCTTAAACCGGAAACTGAAAAGCCAGGATTAGGCGTGGCTTGCCATCATTCCAAAAAGTTGCCGGCAAACAAAAAACGGCGCTGAAGCCAGCGCCGTTTTCTAAAGTCCACAAGGGAAGCGAAGTGCTTAGGCTTCTTCTTCCGCTGCTTCTTCGGAAGCTTCTGCACCTTCTTCGGTGTCTTCTGCTTCTTCGTCTTCTTCGAATTCGAAGACGTCCATTTCCGGCGTGGAGAGATCTTCGCCGGCTGCCTGACGGACAGCTTCGTCTTCAGAGCGGGCGACGTTGACGCTGATGGCGACTTCGACTTCCGGGTGCAGCTGGATCAGAACGCTGTGCAGACCGATCGTCTTGATCGGGTTGCGCAGTTCAACCTGACTGCGGGAAACGGAGAAGCCGGCATTGGTCAGGCCGTCAGCAATATCGCGCGTGGAAACGGAACCGTAGAGCTGGCCGGTTTCACCAGCGGAACGGATCATCACCAGGGATTCGCCGTCGAGCTTGGAGGCAACGCCTTCAGCTTCGTTTTTGCGCTCAAGGTTACGAGCTTCGAGCTGAACGCGCTCACGCTCAAAACGCTCGAGGTTCGACTTGTTGGCGCGCAGTGCCTTGCCCTGCGGCAGCAGGAAGTTACGGGCATAGCCGTCGCGTACGCGAACGGTGTCGCCCATCTGGCCGAGCTTGGCGATACGCTCAAGAAGGATAACTTGCATGTCATTTCTCCTACTGTCCCACCCGTTGAGGATGGTTAGAGGCCGTTTGCCCGCGGCCCCAATTCGGGTCTTTCGGGAAGCCCCGAAAGAAACGTCTCAAGATTTTCGAGAAACGCTTAGCTGATCACGAACGGCAGCAGGCCGAGCAGGCGGGCGCGCTTGATCGCACGGGCCAGTTCACGCTGCTTCTTCGCGGAAACCGCGGTGATGCGGCTCGGAACAATCTTGCCGCGCTCGGAAATGTAGCGCTGCAGCAGACGGATGTCCTTGTAATCGATCTTCGGCGCGTTGGTGCCGGAGAACGGGCAGGTCTTCCGGCGACGGAAGAACGGACGGCGGCTCGGGAGCTGTGCAATATCAACCATCAATCTTACTCCCCTTCTGCGCGGCGCGGAGCGCGCTCACCGCGGTCGCCACCGCGTCCACCGCGGTCACCGCCGCGATCGCCACCACCAAAGCGGCCACCACGATCGCCACCACGGCGGTCGTCACGGTCGCGCTTCTGCATCATTGCAGACGGCTCTTCGTCGAGTTCATCGACCTTGAAGGTCATGAAACGCAGAACGTCTTCGCTCAGACCCATCTGACGTTCCATCTCGGCAACCGCGGCGTGCGGAGCGTTGATGTTCATGAGGGTGTAGTGAGCCTTGCGGTTCTTCTTGATGCGGTATGCGAGGGAACGCAGACCCCAGTTTTCCACCTTGCCGATAGTACCGCCAGCGCCTTCGATGAGGCCCTTGTACTGTTCGACGAGTTGTTCGACCTGCTGGGCCGAAACGTCCTGGCGAGCCAGGAATACGTGCTCGTAAAGAGGCATGGAAATAGCCTTTCTTCGTGTTGACAACGCGGGATCGGCGCAGAGCCTCCTCGTAGCCCCGGAAAGGCACGAGAATTCTAACGAGAGCGGGAACACGGGAAGTCGGATCCGATCAAGGATCCTGGCGTCATGCCCTTCCGTTCAGCCCCCGGCCAAACCCCGGATGAAGCGCGCTCTATACTCTGTTTTGCGGAAATTGCAAGCAGCATACGCTCGAAAGGATCGAAAATCTGGAGAAGATACGAACGCTCCCGATTTGGAAGATTGCCTGACTGTCTATATATATCGAGTTCCCGAAGCAGGTAAGGGGAGGACCGGTTTCGCGCGCAAAACAATGCCCATCGGGTTGCCGGGCATTTCAGGGATAATCAGGACAAAGGAAAACCGGCAAAACCGCCCGAAAAGCGGAAATGATTGCCCTGTGGGCCTTGACAGTTTGGTCAAGACCGTATCATAGCCTCGCGCCAAGTTCGATTTCAGCCCGCACGGGCTGTCTTCTCCGCTTTCTAATAAGCCGTCGACCTTTCGCTATAAGAACAACTAAGGTCCGCTCACGAGTCACGGAGGCGTTTCCAGATGACCATTGCATTCACATTTCCCGGCCAGGGCAGTCAGGGCGTTGGAATGGGCAAAGCCCTTGCCGATGCGTTCCCGGAGGCAAAAGCCGTTTTCGACGAAGTCGACGAGGCGCTTGGCCAGAAGCTGTCCGATGTCATGTGGACTGGTCCGGAAGAAACGCTGACGCTGACAGCAAATGCTCAGCCTGCACTTATGGCGGTCAGCCTTGCGACCATGCGCGTTCTGGAAGCCCGCGGCCTCGACCTTGCCGGCAGTGTTTCCTTTGTCGCAGGACATTCTCTTGGTGAATATTCCGCGCTGGCTGCTGCCGGCAGCCTGGATATTGCGACCGCTGCAAAGCTCCTGCGCGTGCGCGGAGATGCCATGCAGGATGCGGTTCCGGCCGGTCAGGGTGCAATGGCTGCGTTGCTCGGGCTGGAGTTTGATGTTGCCGCAGAAGTGGCCGAGGCTGCCGCACAGGGCGAAGTCTGCCAGGCCGCGAACGACAACGCGCCGGGGCAGGTGGTTGTTTCCGGGCATCTTGCCGCCGTCGAGCGGGCCGTCGAGATTGCCAAGGCCAGGGGCGCGCGCCGTGCGGTGATGCTGCCGGTCAGCGCACCGTTCCATTGTTCCCTGATGGGCCCGGCTGCCGACAAGATGGCCGAAGCTCTGGCGAATGCCGAAATCCGCTCTCCTGTCGTGCCGCTGGTCGCAAACGTGCTGGCGCGCCCGATCACTGACGCAAATGAAATTCGCGATCGTCTTGTTCAGCAGGTGACCGGTACCGTGCGTTGGCGCGAAAGCATCACCTGGCTTGCCGACAACGGTGTCGACACCTTTGTCGAGGTTGGGACAGGCAAGGTGCTGACCGGCATGGTCAAGCGGATCGCCAAGGAAGCCACCGGCATGGCGGTCAATTCTCCGGAAGACATCGACGCCCTTATGGAAAAGATCTCCGGATAAGGCTTATATCGGCCGAGGCGACGATTTGGTCCGCCGCGGACCCAAACAGGAACAAAGGAAGGATCCCGAATGTTCAGCTTGGAAGGGAAAAACGCGCTTGTCACCGGTGCCACCGGTGGGATCGGCGAAGCAATCGCCCGGTCGCTCCATGCACAGGGCGCAACCGTCTCCTTGTCCGGCACGCGGGCTGAAAAGCTGGAAGCGCTTGCTGCTGATCTCGGCGAACGCGCCTATGTGACACCGGCCAATCTGTCCGACCGCGCGGCTGTTGATGCCTTGTTGCCGGCGGCTGAAGAGAAAATGGGCTCTGTCGACATCCTGGTGAACAATGCCGGGATCACGCGCGACAACATCTTCATGCGCATGAAGGATGAAGAGTGGGATCAGGTTCTGGAAGTGAACCTGTCGTCCGGCTTCCGTCTGTGCCGCGCAGCAATCAAGGGCATGATGAAGCGTCGGTCCGGCCGCATCGTCGGCATCACGTCCGTGGTTGGCGTCACAGGAAACCCCGGTCAGGTCAACTATGCGGCGGCCAAGGCCGGCATGATCGGCATGTACAAGTCGCTTGCCCGGGAAGTCGCCAGCCGCAACATCACGGTCAATACGATTGCGCCCGGTTTCATCGAAACGGCAATGACCGATGCGCTGAACGACAAGCAAAAAGAATCGATTTTGACGAGCGTGCCTGCAGGGCGTTTGGGCACTTCCGCAGAGATTGCCGCAGCCGCCGTCTACCTGGCCAGCGATGAAGCCGCTTACGTGACCGGGCAGACCCTGCACGTTAATGGCGGCATGGCTATGATTTAAAAGGAATTTTTGCCGAGCAGGCAAAAAGAATCCGGGCCGCTCACAAGCGGTCTGGATCGGCTGGTAAAGGTCAACAAAGTGTGTTACCAACCCGCCGATTGTTTCGAATTGCACAGTTGGCCAAATAAACTGGCCTGGTGTGCGGCGACATCTTAAAGACCGCGAGTTCGCGCCACCGCTTGTTTGCAAACCGGATGGGGGCAGTTTCGCGAGTGACGAATAGATGAAAACTAAGGAAGTGAAAGATGAGCGATATCGCGGATCGGGTAAAGAAAATCGTCGTTGAGCACCTCGGCGTAGATGCTGACAAAGTTGTTGAAGGTGCAAGCTTCATCGACGACCTGGGCGCAGACAGCCTTGACACGGTCGAGCTGGTCATGGCGTTCGAAGAAGAATTCGGCGTGGAAATCCCGGACACCGCAGCAGAAACCATCCTGACCGTTGGCGATGCTGTCAAATTCCTGGAAGCCAACAAGTAAGGGTAACCCCCTTCTTGTGAATGTTTGAAGATCGGGCCGGCGGGGCGAAACCCCGCCTGGCCCTTCCAACGTAAGTGCGGGTGTATGAGGCGAGTTGTCGTAACTGGGTTGGGCATGGTGACGCCGCTTGGCTGTGGTGTCGATGTCACTTGGAAAAAGATCCTTGAAGGACAGAGCGGGGCCAACAAGGTCACGAATTTCAAAGTTGACGATCTGGCCTGCCAGATCGCATGTCAGATCCCGCGTGACTCGTCCGTTGAAGGCGCGTTCAATCCGGATGACTGGATGGACGTCAAAGAACAGCGCAAGGTTGATGATTTCATCGTCTACGCGATGGCGGCTGCCGATCAGGCAATGGCCGATTCCGGCTACAAGGCCGAGACTTACGAACAACAGGTACGCTCTGGCGTTTTGATCGGCTCCGGCATCGGTGGTCTTCAGGGCATCGAGCAGGGCGCCAATCTGCTGGCCGAAAAAGGCCCGCGCCGCATTTCTCCGTTTTTCATTCCCGGCCGTCTGATCAACCTTGCCGGCGGGTATGTTTCGATCCGTCACAGCCTGAAGGGCCCGAACCACGCTGTCGTGACCGCGTGTTCGACCGGCGCGCACGCCATTGGCGATGCATCGCGGCTGATTGCCTTCGGTGATGCGGATGTCATGGTTGCCGGTGGAACGGAATCCCCGGTCTGCCGTCTTGCACTCGCGGGCTTTGCTGCCTGCCGTGCGCTTTCCACGGCTTTCAACGACACTCCCGAAAAAGGTTCCCGCCCTTACGACGTCGCCCGCGACGGCTTTGTGATGGGCGAAGGTGCCGGTGTCGTCGTGCTCGAAGAATACGAGCATGCAGTTCGCCGCGGCGCAAAGATCTACGGTGAGATCATCGGTTACGGCTTGTCCGGCGATGCTTATCACATCACCGCTCCGTCCTCCGATGGCGATGGTGCCTACCGTTGCATGGAAGCTGCGCTGAAGCGCGCCCAGGTCACGCCGGCCGACATCGACTATGTGAATGCTCATGGAACCTCGACGCCGCTTGGCGACGAGATCGAACTTGGCGCTGTCACCCGGCTTGCGGGAGAACATGCCGCCGATCTGACAATGTCGTCGACCAAGTCCTCCATCGGTCACCTTCTCGGTGCTGCTGGTGCGGTCGAGGCCATTTTCTCGGTTCTGGCCATGCGTGACGGCATGGCTCCGCCGACGATCAACCTCGATAATCCGTCTGTCGAGACGGTTATCGACTTGGTGCCGCACAAGCCGAAGAAGCTGGATATCAATGTCGCCCTTTCGAACTCGTTCGGTTTCGGCGGCACAAATGCCTCGCTTGTCTTCCGCAAAGTTGCCGCATAACCCATTCAAGTTCTTCAGGCCGGTCCGATTCTCTCGGGCCGGCCTGAAACTTTGATTGTGACAACTGGTCCGTTTGAGCCTAAGTCAGGGATTTGGGGGCTCAATCTTGGAGGTGCGACCCAATATGCGCATTAAGCCCAAAAGCCCGCGTGAAGCCTTGCAGCCGGAACCGGCGCCTGCGCCTCCGCAACGCTCCAGGCACGTACGCAACCCCTTCGTCATTCTGATCAACATGGTCATCACATTGACCGTGTTCGGACTTGCTGCGTTCGGGGGCGCGCTTTATTTCGGCAAACAGAAATTCGAGGAAAAGGGCCCACTGCAGAAGGACGCCACCGTGGTGATTTCTTCAGGCGCCGGGCTTTCCGGTATTACCGACAGGCTTTCAGGGCAGGGCGTCATCAGCGACAATCTGCTCGACGAGTGGATCTTCAACCTGGGCATCCGCTTCTACAAGAACGCCACCAAACTGAAAGCCGGTGAATACGCTTTTGCGCCCGGCGTCTCGATGCAGGAGATCATGACCGATCTGGTGGAAGGCAATGCCGTCACCCATTCGGTAACGATCCCGGAAGGCTGGACCACCGCCCAGATCATCGAGCGCGTGCGCGAGCACCCAGTGCTTGTAGGTGAGATTACCGAGGTTCCGGAAGAAGGTGCACTGCTTCCCGAAACCTATACCTTTGCACGCGGTGCCTCGCGCCAGGAAGTTCTCAACCAGATGAAAGCGGCGCAATCCAAGCTGCTGAGCGAAATCTGGGGACGCCGGACGGAAGGCCTGCCGGTCGAAACGCCGGAAGACCTGGTTATTCTCGCGTCGATCGTGGAAAAGGAAACAGCCCTGGCAGACGAGCGACCGCGCGTCGCCGGTGTTTTCGTGAACCGTCTCAACAAGAACATGCGCTTGCAGTCCGACCCGACGATCCTTTACGGTCTTTATGGCGGTGAAGCGTGGCTCAAGGACCGCTCGGCAATCAAGCAATCCGAGCTGAAGGCGGACAACAAATACAACACCTACCAGATCGACGGTTTGCCGCCAGGACCAATCGGTAATCCGGGCCGCGCGGCCATGGAAGCGGTCGCCAATCCTTCCCGCACGCAGGATCTCTATTTCGTGGCCGACGGAACCGGTGGCCACATCTTTGCCGAGACCTACGAGCAGCACCAGGCAAACGTCCGCAAGTGGCGTCAGGTGGAAAGAGACCGTCGTCAGGCGGAGCAGAACCAGGAAACGCAGCCAGCCACATCCAATTGACCGGAGCCCGCCTTTGCGGCGGGCCGGTGGCGGCACATTCGCAAAGGGGGGCACATGGCACTTGCCAGCATGACGGGCTTTGCACGGGCCCTTGGAGAATCCGGACCGGTTCGCTGGACCTGGGAATTGAGATCTGTCAACGGCAAGTCCCTTGATCTTCGTATCCGTATCCCGACGGGTTTGGAGACGCTTGAACCGAAGATCCGCGAGCGTTGCGGCAAGCTTCTTCGGCGCGGAAATGTTTCCGTCGGGCTCTCCATGCAGAGAGACCAGTCCGAACAGCAGCTCCAGGTCAATGAATCGGCTCTTGAAGCTGTCCTTGCGACAATCGATCTCCTCAAGAACCGGGTACCTGATCTTGCTCCGCCGTCGCTTGACGCCATTCTGGCGCAAAAAGGCGTCTTTGAGCTCAAGGAGCCCGAAGAAGACGAAGCGGTTCAGGCAGCGCTTCACAACACTCTTCTGACGACCCTGGATGCTGCGCTGATTGACCTTGTCGACATGCGCCACAGCGAGGGGCAGGCAATTGGCAAGGTGGTCCGAGATCAGATCGACAGGATCGCCGAACTGACCCAGGCCGCCGAGGATCTGCCTGCGCGCAAACCGGACGCCATAAAGGCACGGCTGAAGCGACAGCTCGCAGAGCTGATGGATGCCTCGGACGGTCAACTGGATCCGCAGCGCGTGCATCAGGAAGCTGTCTTCCTGGCAACCAAGGCTGACATCCGTGAGGAGCTGGATCGCCTGCATGCCCATGTGGCAGCCGTGCGTGAATTGATGGACACCGGTGGAGCAATCGGAAGGCGCCTGGATTTCCTGGCTCAGGAATTTAACCGGGAAGCCAACACTTTGTGTTCAAAGTCCAACGACGTGGACCTGACAGCCATTGGGCTGGACCTGAAGTCCGTTATCGACCAAATGCGTGAGCAGATACAGAATCTGGAGTGAGCCACATGACCGACGCACCTGCAGGTACCTCAACGGGAACCACTGTCAGTGCGGAGCAGGCCGAGCAGCAGCGCCGTGGCCTGATGCTGGTGCTGTCGTCACCGTCCGGAGCCGGAAAGTCGACGATCGCGCGCCTCCTGCTGCAGAACGAAGACAATCTTGCCCTGTCGATCTCCGTGACCACGCGGCCACGCAGGTCCAGCGAAGTTGACGGCGTGCACTACCACTTCATTGATGCCGGCAGGTTCGAGCAGATGCGCGAGCACGATGAGCTGCTGGAGTGGGCCGAGGTGCATGGCAACTACTACGCCACACCGCGTGGACCGGTCGAAAATGCTATTGAAAATGGCAAGGACATCCTGTTCGACATCGATATTCAGGGAACCTTCCAGCTCTATGAAAAGATGCGTGACGATGTCGTTTCCATCTTCATTCTGCCGCCGTCCATTGCGGAGATGAAATCACGTCTGAAGCGGCGTGCTGAAGATGAGGACACTGTTATCCTCAAGCGGATGAAGACTGCGGTTGGTGAAATGCGCCACTGGTCGAAATACGATTATGTTGTGGTGAATGACGATCTGGAACGCGCTTACGAAAACGTTCGCGCAATCTTGAAAGCAGAAAGACTGAAGCAGTTCCGCTCGCCAAAAATCGGTCCACTCATTCAGGGCATGGTCGATGATCTGGAAAACGAGCTGGCCGAAAAATCCTGACGTCTCAAGCGCTGTTTGGACTGGCCATTCAGCGTCAATAGAAGCTAGGAAGACGAAGAACCTGCACCTGCGACATGAGCTGTATCCCTTTGCTCTGCTCGAGAGGCTGTTTCTGAAAACCTTTGCCGAAAGAGCTTGGCGACGCGATCCTTGACCTCCGACAGCATCGGGTGGAAACGCAATCTTTCGTGAAAGCTCATCCATGACTCTCCCTGATCGAGTGGGGAAGCGGTCAGGCGTGTCAGACCCTCCGTTTCCGCGATCCAGTCTGGTAGAACGCCCATGGCGTGCCCGGCGTTCAGAATATTGCAGAGCGATACGGAATTGTTGACGGCGTAGCGGCATGTTTTGCCCAGCAGAATGGCGTTGAGCAACTGCGAGGACTTGAGCCGCGCCCGGCTGCCGCAATATCCCGCCCAGATCTGTTCCTGCCAGGTCGAAGGGTCAACTGCGTCCGGTCGCTTTCGGCAGTAGTCCTTTGAGGCGTAGACGTGAAACTGGATCTCACCCAGTTTCTGGACAATCAGGTGCGGATGTTTAGGCTGTCTGTTCCCGATGGCGATGTCGGCGGAGTTCCGGCTGAGATCCCAGAAGGCATCGTCCGCGAAAAATTCTATTCGGACACCGTCAAGACCATCGGTTATCTGGTCGACGTGCCGTGTCAGATAATGCTGCCCCCATTCACCGAGCGTGATCCTGCAGACCTGCTCTTTTGAACCGACCTTTTCCAGATCAACCGCGCGCCTGAAGTCCGCCGCTCCGCGTGCCATGGATCTGGCAATCTTGATCAAACGTCGGCCGCCACCCGTCAGTTCGTAGCCGGTTTGGCGTCGATCGAACAATTGTACGTCCAACTGTTCTTCTAACCGCGCAATATGGCGGCCGACGGTTGGTTGGGACAGGCAAAGAACCTGGGCGGCCTTGCTGAGGCTCTGATTCTCGGCAACAGCAAGAAAGACGCGTACGGCATACCAGTCAAAATCGGTTTCATTCATTTTTGAATGATATCATGCAGCATCATTCAATTACATTCAGAAAAGGTTCTGACATCTTCTGCCCGTCATCAGCGGGAGATGAAACAATGGTCAGCTTTTTAAGGGTCCTGTTTTCAAGAAAACGAAACGTTTGGTACACCGGTCCGGACAAGGCTGACCGAAGAAATCAAATGCCGGATTGGATGATGCGCGATCTCGGGTTGGATAACCCGGACAACCTGAAAACTATTCAGGCGGGCAAGTGCCGTAAACCGGAACTTTCCAGCATCCTGCCAGTCGTCAAACTGCCTGAGCGGCCCTGAACGTGTTGGCAAGTTCAACGAACCCTGCGATGTCGATTTCTTCGGCACGGGCCGTCGGCTTCAACCCGGCCTTTGTGACCAAGTCTTCTGCATCCGGTGTCAGTGACTTGAGGCTGGCACGCAGCATCTTGCGTCTCTGGCCAAAGGCCGCAGCGGTAATCTTTTCAAGGGCTTTCAGGTCGCAGGGCAGGGGCGAAGGATTTGGCGTCAGATGAACCACAGCCGACGTCACTTTCGGGGGCGGCGTGAACGCCTTTGGGCTGATGTCGAACAGGATCCCGCCCTTGCAGCGCCAGCCTGCCAGAACTGCAAGCCTGCCATAGGCCTTGGACGCGGGGGGCGCGCTGATCCGCTCACCGACTTCCTTCTGGAACATCAGCGTCAGCGACGACCAGAATGGCGGCCACTGCGGTGTCGTGATCCAATTGATAAGCAGCTGGGTGCCAACGTTGTAAGGCAGGTTGGCGGCAATGCGGACCTTGTCTCCTCCAGTCAGGGCCACCGGATCGATTTCAAGGGCATCGCCTTCGATGACTTCCAGGCGCCCTGGATAGTGTGCCGAGATTTCGGCAAGAGCCGGCAGGCAACGGCTGTCCTTTTCAATCGCGATCACCCGCTTTGCTCCGGCGGCCAGCAGGGCACGGGTCAGCCCACCGGGACCAGGGCCGACTTCCAGAACGGTGCAATCTTCAAGACTGCCGGCAGATCGGGCGATGCGAGAGGTGAGATTGAGATCGAGAAGGAAGTTCTGTCCCAGCGACTTTTTCGCATTGAGACCATGAGCGGCGATGACGTCGCGCAACGGGGGCAGGTCGTCTATCTGAGCCATTGATCGCTGTCGCCCTAGAACCGCTCGGGGTTGGCAAGCACATCCGCCATGCGCAAGGACGCAGCGAAACTGTCGACCCGGGCGGTGCCGGTTCCAGCCAGGTTGTATGCCGTGCCATGGTCGGGAGAGGTGCGCACGAAAGGCAGACCCAGCGTGACATTGACGCTCTCATCGAAACCGATGGTCTTCGCCGGTATCAACACCTGGTCGTGATACATGCCAAGTACGCAGTCATAATGCTGCCGTGCGGGCGGGTGGAACAGGGTGTCGGCTGGATGCGGACCTGTCGCCTCGATACCCATCGCTCGCAGGCGAGAAATGGCTGGCTCGATAATGTCGCGGTCTTCTGTTCCCATCGAGCCGTTTTCACCCGCATGAGGGTTCAGCCCGCAAATCGCCAATCGTGGCGACGTGTAGCCAAACCTGGTCTTGAGGTCGCGTGCGGTAATTTCCGCAGTCTCAACGATAAGTTCAGTCGTGAGAGATGTCGGAACATCGCGAATTGGAATGTGAATGGTGACCGGTACCACCATCAACTCCGGTCCGGCAATCATCATCACGGGTTTTGCCGGTTCTCCGGGCCAGTGCATCTCTGCAAGGGAGCCCAGATATTCCGTATGGCCGGGGAAGGCGAAGCCGGTTCGGTAAAGCGCAGCCTTGTTGATCGGACTGGTCACGAGGGCGCAGGCATGGCCGGACTTTATATCGTCGACACACCCATCAATAGCAGCAACAACGGAAGCTGCCGTTTCAGGTGCTTCCACACCCGGCTGGTCAGGTAGGGCCGGCCCGGTCTGTACAACGGGCAAAGCTTTGGTGAAAGTCGCTACGGCTTCGTCCTGCGCCACCAGCCTGAGCCGCGCGTTCAGGCCCATTTTCTGTGCACGTTCGTGTAGCAGGGCTTCATCACCGCGAACGTAGAATGGCGGCAATCCGAGAGCTTTGCGATTAGCCCATGCAATCAGAGCCAGGTCCGGGCCGATCCCGGCAGGTTCTCCCATACTGACGGCGATCGGCTTCTGGTTGGAGCGCATGTAGGATCAGCGATAAATGATGGTGGAACGACGGCGGATTTCCAGGAGATACCGACGGGACTGGCTTTCGCCTTCCTTCTGTCGCAGCTCGTTTTCAAGTTCCGTGCGAACGGCTATGTCCGAGGCGATTTCGCGTTTTCCGCAAACCGCGATCATTTCGTAACCGACGGGCGTGGTGGACGGTTTCGTCAACTTGCCCGGTGTCATTTTTTCGATTTCGGCGCGCATGTTTTCCGGAAGCTCGGTTTCGAGCCGGCGTCCGATAGGCTGCACAACCACTTCGCTGTATTTGCCGAGAATGGCGCCGGATTCATCGCAGCCGTTGAAAGCAGCCCGGATCTGGTTGCTCTCATTCTTGCGCTTGGACTTGAAGCCACCGGAGGAATTCTTCGGTACTACGACAATGACCCTTTTGAGGTCATACTCGACGGACTTTTGACGGTCTTCCTCGTCGGTCTTCTTCAGGGCCGCGATTACGTCGGACTCATCCACTTCGATCCGGCCGCTGAAACGGGACCGCAACACCTGGTTCCAGGCAAGCTGCGCCTTGAGGCGTTCCTTCAAGGTATCCGGCTGAACACCGCCACTGCGAAGCGCCTTGGAAAGCTGGGCCGGAGACATCTTCACATTGCGGGCAATGTTGTTGAAAGCGTTGTCGACTTCCGACTGGCTGACGTCAACGCCGACACGTTCGGCTTCGGCAAGTTTGACCTGGTCGTCGACCAGTTCCTCTTCCGCCTGCTTTTTGGCGATGGATGCGGACTTGCGCTGGGTCATTGTAATCAGCCGGGCGCGTTGGCTGATGTCGTAGTCAGTAATCGGCACATCGTTGACAATGATCTTGATCGCTGCATGCGAAGGCGTTGCCAGCGGCGCTGCCAGGATCAAAGCTAGTCCAAAGAATACCGGAACGATACGAAGTCGCATTGAATAACCATCCGTGCTGGCTTGAGGCCAAACCGAAGTTCGTTGTTTTATGACATGATGTTTCGCATATCATGCCCGAAATTTCAAAGGTTCCACGCATCATGCCTTTTTTCATGGCGGCATGATGACCTACGGTCAGTCAGATGGCCTAGTTGAGAGCGCCGCTTGAAACCTGTGTCGTGCCGATGGTCCTCAACCCGATGCGGAAATAAAGCGTCCGGTTGACGTCATCGCCATCGTTGCGGCTGCGGTCTTCAGCATAGGTGACGGACAGCGAAAAACCTTCGTCGTCATAACCGATCCCGAGACCGTCCTGCACGATGTTGCTGTTTTGCAGATCGTATCGCATGGAGCCGAAAATGCGCCAGTTTTCCTCAAGGCGAAGGCTTGCGGAGCCTAGCAGTTCCTCGCGCGGATCATCGATCCCGACGTCCGGCTGAGCGTTCAGGAACGCATAGGCAAGGGAAGACACGACCGGGCCGTAGATACCGCCGGCCTGTGCCTGTATCCGGTTCACGGTGAAATCTTCCTTGTCGAGCCGGGCCTGGGCGCCGACCTTCACACCGTATTGCGTGTCCAGATAGAGGCTGCCGACGTAATCGGACAAGGAAGTTTCCAGACCGGAATCCTGCGTCGCACCGAGTATGTCCGGAATGGCATAGGAGTTGTCGCCGGCAAGCTGATAGGACCTGCCGAACAGGCCGCTGACATAGTAGCCACTGTCCAGTTGCAGCTTGTAGTTCAGGCCGACGTTAAGACGTGTGCCGCCTTCGGCGCGGTCAAAGCCCGAGAACTTGTCGTAGTCGAACAGGGTCGTCGTATCAAAGACGATGCTTTGCGCGTCGTCGTTCGGCAGTTCGCCGATCCGCTGCTCGTTCGGACGGGCCACAACCTGGGCGACAGGCTCCAGGATCTGGTTGCCGCCGTTGAAGGTTGCAATGAACGGATACCGGTATTCAAGGCCGATTGCGGGCATTGCACGGCCGACGAAACTTTCGCCGGTGAGAGCGGTCACGTCAGAATCGGGTGAGGCCAGAAAGAACAGGTCACCGCGCATATAGGCAAACGGCGTGAACGACTGTCCAAGCGGATCGATGAATGTGCGGCGCCAGTTCCCCTTGACGGACACGCGCGAGAAGGTGCCGTCGATACCACGGAATTTCGCGGTTGTGCCGCCATCAATGGAGAAAGCATCCGTTTCATCGCGTGTCAGCGAGGTGAAGTTGGCAGTCAGTGCCAACTCACCGGCGAGGATCGGATCCGCGAACACATAGTCATAGTCGATCACGGGCAGAACGAGCGGCTGCTTGTCCTGCAGGGAGCTGCCGACCGGAGAGAAGCCATTGGCGTTGAACTGGCTGTCCGTATAGTCCTCCTGGGAGATCTGATACGCATAGGCTTTGACAGACAGCGCGTTACGGTCGGTCTTGCCTTCCAGATAGATCGTGGAGGTCTCGCCGTTGTCGCCAAAACTGGTGAACGAGTAGTCCTTGAAGAACTGACGGTCACTCTTGTAGGTCAGGTTCCAGCCGAGGGTCCAGTCGCGCGCAATGCTGAAGGAGGCGGTCGAATTGACCGCACCGCGCCAACGATCGTCAGCACGGTCCGTCGTGAAGTTGCTCGGCTGCGCCTGAAACAGGCCAGCCGCAGAAATACTCACTTCGCCAGCGGCAAACCGATGACGATATTCGACATCGCCGAACACGCCCTGCTTGGTGAGCGGCGTCAGAATGGTCGTCACATCGTAATAGGGGCTGAGCGCCCAGTAATAGGGAACGCTTACGCCATACCCGAGTTTGTCGGACACAATGCCGCTGGGCATCAGGAAACCGGACTTTCGGGTGACGGACGGATCCGGCATCGACAGATAGGGCAGGTAGGCAATCGGCTGACCGTAGACCTCGAAGGCTGCGTTCTCGAACCGGATGATCTTTTCCTGCTGATTGTGGATGATCTTCTCGGCCCGCACGCGCCAGAGCGGCGGCTTGTCCGGCGGGTTGGTCGGTTTGGTGTAGACCGTATAGACGCCGTTATCGATGGTCGTGATGTTGTTGCCTTCGCGCCGGGCTTGCTCGGCCAGGAAGCGTGTGCGCCGCGTCGTGTCGATCTGAAGGGCGCGTGCAAAGCCTTCTGAAAAGTCCTCGGACAGGACCATTTCTTCCGTGCGCACGACATTGCCGTTGGATTCGATGAAGATCACATTGCCCGATGCCTTGAGCTGCTGGCTCTTGCGGTCGAAGACAACCTGATGCGCCTGCACGGTGCTGCCGTCGTAATAGACCTGCACATCTCCGGTCGCGACGATGAGATCGCGGTCGAAATCGTAAGTGATCTCACTTGATTCAAGCAGGAGTTCGGCATCGGGATCGACTTGACCGGCCAGACCTGCTGTCAGGTCCTGCGCCGCGGCTGGTGATCCGTACCCATGGCAAAGGGTTGCTGCAATGGCGCACAAGCTCGCCGCAGCCAACAGTCTGCCTTTTTTGGCCCAAGTCTCTGTTGTCAGAAAAACCGGAAAAGTCATCGCTTTACCCGTCTTCCTGATTCAAGAGAATTGTCAAACCCATGAGTACTCCAAATATTCCCGGCGCCCAGGCCGCCACCAAGGGAGGGACAATACCCGCACCCCCGAAGTCCTTGGCAAGTTCGGTTAGAACGTAAAGCACGAACCCGGAAAGGATTCCACCCAGAATCATACTTCCCAAACCGCCAAACCTCGAAACTTTAAGGGAAACCGCCGCTGCGATCAAAATCATAGCGACCAAAAGAAGCGGGCGGGCGAGCAGAGTCTGATACTGCAAATTGTAGCGATAGGCAGGTAACCCAGCGTTTCTGGCCAGTTCGATGAAACGAGGCAAATTCCAGAACGAAATCGATTCGGGGGATCCGATGCTTTCACGAACTTCAGTCGCAGTCAGGAATGTGCTGATCTGATATTGCCCGTAAGGCTGTGGATCCTGTTCGGTCGTGTAGACGATGGCATTGTCCAGGTACCAGATCTGGTCTCCGAGCCGTGCTTCGTCAGCTTCGATCCGCTCGCGGAAGGTACCGTCCTTGTCGAACGTGAAAATGGTGACGCCTTGCAGCAGCGTGCCGCCTTCCAGCAATTGCTTGGCAAGCAACACTGATTCTCCGTCCAGGCCGTCCTGCCGAACCCAGACGTCGTTCGAGGACTGCAGAAGGAAACTTTGTTCCGAGCCGAACAAACCGGCAGCTGCCTCGTCCGATTTCTGCTGAAACCAGACAGCCGCAGGATTGTAGACAGTGATGGACAGGATACCGAGAACGATCCCGACAAGGATGGCGGGAAGAGAAAACTGCCAGACCGAGATGCCGGAAGCCCGTGCCACGACCAGTTCCAGGCCTCGGCTCAGCGTCACGAAGGCAGCAATTGCACCGAACAGGACGGTGAAGGGAATGACCTGTTCCAGCAGCAAAGGCACCCGCAAGGCCGAGATCATGGCAACGCGCAGGACGGAAAATCCTTCGCGGTCACCACCGCGTCTAACCAGTTCCAGGACGTCGAACAGATAGATCAGGACGGCGGCAAACAGGAAGAGACCGAGGATAGCCTTCAGGAAACGCCCTGAAAAATACAGCGACAGGGTCCGTCCAAGGATCATGCGACGCCTCCCGGCTTGCGACCGTTCAAGCGATCACTCAGTGCATCAATCCTGTCCTGAACAGAATGTTGCAGATCGACCAGCCAGCGTGGCTGCGACCCGCCTTGTTCGCGGAAGATGGAGACGAGGGCGAACACCGCGCCCGCAACGGGAACAATGTAAAGCAGGCTGAGAAGCGCGGTGGAACCACCGGAAATGGCGGTTACGCCGAAGCCCGTGGTCCTCAACAGGACACAGGAACAGATTGCCCCGAGCACGGCGAACCCGCGCCCCTGGCGTGTCGTTCTGGCCTTGCCGAGAAACGCGAACACGATCAGGCCGAAGGAAAGACAGTAAAGCGGCTGGCTAAAGCGTTCGTGGAGCTCCTGCGCCAACTTGTCCGGATTCTTCAGCGCATATTCGTCGTTCCTGCCTGGTGACATCAGGTTAAGGGTGGTCCGCTCACTGGCTTTGAACACTGGCTCGCCGGCTTCGGGAATAAGGTTCGACAAATCGAATGCATAGGACTGGAAGCGAACAATCGAAATATCGCCTTGCTGTTTTGGACGTCTCTGAATTGTTCCGTTCTGCATGACAAGAAGCGTGCGATCGGCAGCTTCGACGATAAGCCCGGTGTCTGCCTGATAGGTAAAGGCCGTCTCCGGGTCACGGGTGTCGTGCATCAAAAGACCATCAAGAGTGCCCTTGCCTGAACGGTTTCGGATATGGAACGTCAATCCGTCCTCGACGGTGATGAAGCGGCCCGGCTTGACGATGTTGGCAACAAGGTCTGCGCGCACTCGGGTAATCTCTGTGCGTAGCTGAGCCAGTCCTGTCGGAGCCACATAAAGTGACATGCTCGCGGTCAGCAACATGACCACGAAGGCAAAGAGCATGACCGGTTTCAAGACAAGGAACCTGGAGCCGCCACTGGCATCGATCACGATCAGCTCACTGTCGCCCGACAAGGAGTTTAGAACCAGTATCAGCGCGATCATCAGGGCGAACGGAGCCACGATGACGATCAGGAAGGGCAGGGCAAGCATGGTTATGCCAATGAACTGGACGATGGTCTGACCCTTTGAGGTCACCAGGTCCAATTGGCGCAAGGCCTGGGTTGCCCAAACCACACCCGTCATCGCTGCAATCGTGAGGGTGAAAGCGTAAACAGTCCGGCGGATGATGTAACGTTCAAGCGTTTTCATAACGGTGCCGGTACATGTCCCTGCAAAAATGACGATAATCGGCCTGAGACCGAATAACACGGAATGTGGTGAATGGCTCATGAATAAGAATGGTAAATATGCATTAATTTTTGTCGCCCTTGCCGAAAAGCTGTTGAAACCCCATGATTTGACAGGAAAATCACAATCTACGGGATAGGGCGCCTTTTCTTTCCACTGCCCAACCGCTCCAACCAGAAAAACCAACGGGACCGAAGCATGACCAAGCTTGCAAAACTGAACTTCTCCAAGGCCGAAACGCCGAAGGGTGGGGTGGCCGTAATCCTGGCCGGTAGCGACCTTAGCCTTGGGCCGGTTGCTGCAGAAGTTGTCTCGGGTCTCGAGGGAGGCTTGCAACGTTCGGCCGGTATCGCAGGTTTCACCGGGAAGAAGAAGGCAAGTCTTGACCTGGTCGCTCCTGCCGGATCGGGTCTCGACCGGCTGATCGTATTCGGCGTTGGCGATGCCGGCGAGCTGACTGGCGACGATTGGCGGGCTTTTGGCGGCGCGGTGTTTGCAGAATTGCAGAAGACCAAGGCAGACGCAGCAACGGTGCTTCTGGATGTCCCGGGCGATGCAGATCCGTCCGGTGTATTGGCAGCAGAGTTCGCAATGGGCGTGAAGCTGCGGGCCTATGCCTTCGACACCTACAAGACTGCCAAGAAAGACGATGACAAACCCAAGAACATGAAGGTGACCTTGGCCGTTGCCGATCCCAAGGCGTCAAAAAAGGCCTGGTCTTCTGCTGAAGCTATTGCCGACGGTGTGATTCTGGCCCGCGACCTTGTGAACGAACCGGCAAATGTGCTGGGTCCGGTGGAGTTTGCCGAAAAGGCCAAGGAACTGACGGCCCTTGGTGTCGAAGTCGAGGTTCTCGGCGAAAAGGAAATGAAGAAGCTTAAGATGGCTGCTTTGCTTGGCGTGTCCCAAGGCTCGACCCGCCCACCGCAGCTGGCCGTGATGCGCTGGAACGGAGGCAAGAAGGGCGAAGCCCCGGTTGCGTTCGTTGGTAAGGGCGTGGTGTTCGACACTGGCGGCATCTCCATCAAGCCGGCCGCGGGCATGGAAGATATGAAAGGTGACATGGGTGGAGCTGCCGCAGTCATCGGCGCCATGCATGCGATCGCGGGGCGCAAGGCCAAGGCAAACGTGATCGGTGTCATCGGCCTTGTCGAAAACATGCCGGACGGCAACGCGCAACGACCAGGTGACATCGTCACCGCCATGTCCGGAACCACGATCGAGATCCTGAATACCGATGCGGAAGGCCGTTTGGTTCTTGCCGACGCACTTTGGTACACGCAGGAAAAGTACAAACCGGCGATCATGATCGATCTGGCAACGCTCACGGGTGCCGTGCTTGTGGCTCTCGGCAACCTGAATGCCGGTCTCTTTTCCAACAACGACGCTCTGGCAGACAAGCTGTTGTCATCTGCCAAGTCGAGTGGTGAGCCGCTTTGGCGCCTGCCGCTGTCGAAGGAATACGACAAGATCATCGACACGCCCAACGCAGACGTCAAGAACACCGGTGGCCGCTGGGCCGGGTCCATCACCGCTGCCCAGTTCCTGCAGCGTTTCACGAATGACGTGCCCTGGGCGCATCTGGACATCGCCGGAACCGCATTCGGTGCTCCGAAGGACGATATCTGCCAGAGCTGGGCTTCGGGCTATGGCGTGCGTCTGCTCAACCAGCTTGTCGCGGATCACTACGAAGGCTGAGGTCCATCTTGGCGCTCTTCGCATTTTCTACTGGTGGAGGGCACCAGGACTGGAATGCCGCTGGGCAAAGAAAAACCCGCCGGAAAGGCGGGTTTTTCGTAACTGACTGTCGACCCTGGATCAGCAGGTCTTGTAGGTCTGGCAGGCCGTTGCCGGTTCAACCAGAAGACCCATGCCAAGTGTCGCGCCTGCAACGACAGCAACCAATGCGAAAAACACAACGACACGCGCAAGCATTCACCAAATCCCCTTTTGCGCCGGCTCGGGAAAACCGCTCACCAGCCAAATTTTTTGATCCATGGCCAAATCAAATGATCATTGGATCGTCCCCGGGGACGAACCCTAGCCAATCGACATTTTCGAAGGGTTAATGATACGAGTCTTATGGCCTGTCCATGTCATGTTTGCCGTCGGGGGAATTTGAACAGGCAAGTGTTGCAGGCCTGCACCACATTCCGGCATGGCGGTGGAAAACGGAAAGCGAAGGTACAAGGATGTGTCTAGACAGGGTCCGGCATGAGCGTTGAAGTTGTATTCTATCACCTTTTGCACAAGCCGCTGGAGATGGCTTTGCCGCAGCTTTTGCAAAAGTGCCTGGAGCGGGATTGGAAAGTTGTCGTGCAAACGGGAACCGAGGAGCGATGCAGCGCCCTTGATGCCCATTTGTGGACTTTTACCGACGACGGTTTTCTGCCACATGGCACTAAGGCAGACGGTTACGCCGAACATCAGCCGATATATCTCACGTCCGAACAGGATAATCCGAACGAAGCCGACGTGCGCTTCCTGGTGGACAGGGCAGCGCCGCCACCGCTGAGCGCCTACAAGCGGGCGATCTACATGTTTGATGGCAACGATACCGAGGCTGTTCAGGAAGCGCGCAATCGCTGGAAGGAAGCCAAGGCGGAAGGGTTTGAAATCGCTTACTGGCAGCAGACCGAAGCCGGCGGTTGGGAACGTAAGGCCTAGGCCGGCACAGACCCTGAGATGGGCGAGCAATCTTTTAAAAAGTGAGACGCGCACCGGTGTGAGATGCCGATATTGGAGGAAAGCCTTATGAAGAAGCTGAAGATGTCATCGGCCGACATGGTCGCCAAAGCCAAGGCGCGGATTGAGGAAGTCGACACCGACGCTGCCATCGCCGTGGTAGGAGACCCGGATGTGGTGTTCGTGGACCTGCGAGACGTGCGTGAACGTCAGAAGCTCGGGTTCATTCCGGGCAGCATTCATTGTCCACGCGGCATGATCGAGTTCTGGGTGGATCCGGAGAGCCCCTATCACAAGGAGGTCTTCTCGCAGGAAAAACGCTTCATCTTCCATTGCGCCGCAGGGTGGCGCTCTGCACTCACTGTCGCGACGCTTCAGGATATGGGCTTTGAAGCTGCCCATCTGACCGATGGGTTCGCAGACTGGGTCGAGAAGGGCGGTCCTGTCGAGCAAAAGGACTGAAACAGACCGCCCCGCCGTATTGGTGCTAGTTGGACGTCGAGATCAGGCGCAGTTCATCCGGATCGGCGTCCGAACCGTCCGTACCATCGTCGTTGACGGCGGTTTCTTCGGGATCAATCGGGTCCGTGCCGTCGTCCGGGGTCTCGGTTGCTTCGCGGATTTCATCGATCTTGCCGTCGTAATCGCCAACCCCGAGAACCTGCTTGGCCCAGTCGAGCATTTCCTCGTCGACGTAGTCGTCGCCATATTCCCGGACGCGGTTCTCGTTTGCCATCGCCAGAAGTGCTTTTTCCAGCGCTTCGTCAGAAACATCAGCGGCCAGCCCATCCAGGCCGGTCTTTTCCGTTTCGTAGTTGGTTTCAGCCGTTTTGAAATCCGAATAGGCGTCGCTCTGAAGAGCAGTTTCAAGCGCTAGTCTTTCAGTTTCGAGAGCGGTCAACTCGTCATCTGACAATTCAGCCGTATCAAGGCTTTCAAGTTCGGCAAGCCGGTCTTCGAGCTGTTGCGAGGTCAGGCGTTCGTAGGCGAAGCCGTCATAGCTGTCCACGTCCTGAAGCAACCCGTCGAACAGCGTACGTGCGGTCTGGAGGTCCTGTTCGAGGCCTTGCAGATCTGCGGAAAGCCGCTCGTAGGCAAGGCTGTCATTTATGTAGGCCTGAATGGCTGCCAGATGCGGGTCGTTGGAATTGATATAGGCGTGGTAATTGCGATTGAGGGAATTCAACCGGCCAAGCTTTGCATTGAAGTTCTTCGGTTTGCCTGCAGGGCTTGCCTGCGGGGTCACGGCAATGCTTGCCAGTGTCGCGCGTTCAGCCTTTGGAAGCCGGTGGCTCGCGGTGCCGCTGTTGCCTCTGGAGGCGGTCTGACGTTTGCCGGAGTTCTTTGAATTTTCGGTTCCGAATACGGAATTCAGAAAGCCACCAAGGCCTTTTCCATTTCCGTTGCCGTTATTCGACTTGGCCTGCTTGGAACCATTGCCGCGGTTGAAGATCCCAAGGCCCTTGTTGCCGTTGCCGTTGGAAGCGGAGTTCCCGCCGCGGTTGGAGTTACCGATATTGCCCTTGTTGCCGGAATTTCCCTTGTTTCCGCCACCATTGCCGCCGGAATTTCCGTTCCCACCGCCGCCACCACCATTGCCGTTTCCGTTGCCATTCTTGGCGAACGCCTTGTCCACTTGGAAGGAAAGTGAAGGCACATCCGGCGACAGGGAAGGGGCAACGACGAGCGCTGTTGCGCCGAGGAATAGGGTGACGGTTCTGGAGAGAGGCATTACGTATCCTGGTCTGAAGCGTGCGAAAAATCGAGCTTTGCGAAAACGCCCGCGGTAACTCCGCAAACGTGCCCGCAGTGTCTGAATGTTCACTTACGACAACCCGTCAGACTTTAATCGGTTTCACTTCCGACAGGAATTTTTCGGTCGAAAAACCGCAATTCAACTCAGGCGAGCGAGCAGTTGCGGCACCTTGCCGATGTGGTCCAATCGGTAAAACCGGTCATGGCCACGTGGCTCGTCCGCCTCTTCCAGTGCCCAGGTCAGGTCATAGGGCACGTGAGCGCCGTATGCTCCTGCGTCCAGCGCCGGCAGGATGTCCGATTTCAGCGAATTGCCGATCATGAGCGCTTCACCCGGGCCGCTGCCGTGACGCGAAAACAGTGAGCGGTATGTCTCGTCGGTCTTTTCCGAGACAATCTCGATTGCGTCGAAATAGACATCGAGGCCGGAGGCTGTCACCTTGCGCTCCTGATCGAACAGGTCCCCCTTGGTGATCAGGACCAGCTTGAAAGACGTCTTCACCTTTTTCAGCGTTTCTTCGACGTAAGGGAGAGGCTCGACGGGATGGGACATCATCTCGCGCCCGGCTTCCAATATTTCGGCGATGACATCGGCAGGCACCTGCCTGTCGGTGACCTCGATCGCTGTCTCGATCATGGAAAGGGTAAAGCCCTTAACGCCGTAGCCGTAATGCAGGACATTTCGTTTTTCCGCGGCCAGCAGCCGCTCGGCCAGGTGATCCTTGTCGGTGTAGTCGCCGAGCAATGAGGCGAACCGTTCTTCCGTCAGCCTGAACACCCGTTCGTTGTGCCAGAGCGTATCGTCTGCATCGAAGCCGAGTGTCGTGATCTTGGCCATCAGGAAGCCTCCTCGAATTCGGCGGAAAGCTCCAGCCATTCCTCTTCGGTATTGATCAGCTTCTTTTCGCAGAAGGCCCGTTCCTTGGCGAATTTCGCTGCCCGTTCGGGTTCCCTCGTGAAGAATTCCGGATCGGCAAGGGATTCGTCCAGCTTGATGATCTTTTCCTGCAGGCGCTTCATTTCCTTTTCAGCGGCATCGATTTTCTGTTTCAACGGTTTCAGAAGTTCGCGTTTAACGGCAGCATCGCGGCGTTTTTCTTGTGCATTTGCCTTGTCGGCTTCTGCGGCGGCCTTGTCACGGGCTTTCTGAACCGCCTCGGGACCTTGCAGGATCAGTCGGCGATAGTCTTCCATATCGCCGTCATAGGGTTCCACCTTGCCGTCTGCCACCAGCCATAGCCGGTCGGCGCAAGCCTCGACGAGATGCCTGTCGTGGCTGATCAGAACGACGGCTCCCTGAAAGTCGTTCAGCGCCATCACGAGCGCTTCCCGGCTGTCGATGTCGAGGTGGTTGGTCGGTTCATCGAGGATCAGCAGATGCGGACCGTCAAATGTCGCCAGCCCCAGGAGGAGGCGGGCTTTTTCACCACCAGACAGGTCTTTCGCGGGCGTGTCCATTCGGTCGGTCGGAAGCCCCATGCGTGCAACGCGAGCCCGAACCTTTGCCTCCGGCGCATCGAGCATGAGGGCACGCACATGCGCAACGGCGCTTTCAGCAGGCTTGAGCTCGTCAAGCTGGTGCTGCGCGAAGAAGGCGATTTTCAGCTTCGACGCCTTGGTGATCTCACCATCCATGGCGCCCAGGCGTCCGGAAATCAGCTTGGCGAATGTCGACTTGCCGTTGCCGTTGGCGCCCAGCAGCGCAATCCGGTCGTCTGTGTCGATATTCAGCGTCAGCCGCGACAGGATCCTGGTATCGCCATAGCCGGTCGCCACGCCTTCGAGTTTCAGGATGGGCGGTGCCAGCTGGCTGTCCGGATCGGGGAAATGGATCGGCTTGCTGCTCTCATCCGTTAGGGCGGCAATCGGCTGCATCTTTTCAAGCATTTTCAGGCGTGACTGCGCCTGCCGGGCTTTGCTGGCCTTGTAGCGGAACCGGTCGACAAACGCTTGCATGTGCTTGCGCTGGGCGTCCTGCTTTTCCTTTGCCTTTTCGGCGAGGATCATCGCTTCGCGACGTTGCCTGTCGAAACTGTCATAGCCACCGGAGTAGTAGGTCATCTTGCCCCGGTCGAGATGGACGATGCTGTCGACAGCCTTGTTCAGAAGGTCTCTGTCGTGGGAGATCAGAAGCACCTGATGCGGGTAGCGGGCAACATAGTTTTCCAGCCACATCGTGCCTTCAAGATCGAGATAGTTCGTCGGCTCGTCGAGCAGAAGAAGGTCGGGTTCGGAAAAAAGAACCGCAGCCAGGGCAACGCGCATGCGCCATCCGCCTGAAAACGACGAACACGGCCTTTGCTGCGCGGCGGCATCAAAGCCAAGGCCGGACAGGATCGAGCCTGCCCTGGCTTCAGCCGTGTGGGCGCCGATGTCGGCGAGCCGGGTGTGGATTTCGGCAATCCGGGCCGGGTCTGTCTGTGTTTCGGCTTCTGCCAGCAGCTGGCTGCGTTCCTTGTCCGCGGCCAGCACCACTTCCATCAGGGTTTCTTCCGTCCCCGGTGCTTCCTGTGCGACCTGACCGATGCGCGCGCGCTTCGGGATCTGCACTGAGCCTGTCTCGGTGGAAAGATCCCCGGTGATGATCTTGAACAGCGTTGATTTGCCTGCACCGTTTCGACCGACAAGACCTGTCTTGGCCTTGCCGGGAAGCGTAACGCTGGCTCTGTCGATCAGGAGGCGGTCTCCGATCCGATATGTAAGGTCCGTAATCTGCAACATGAGGCGGATGTTTGGCGGAGCGCCCATGCGGATGCAAGTGGAAAGCTGTTCTTGGGGCGATCCGGTGGCGGGCTGTGGCATCGCTGCACCGTTGGCCCGCCGGTTTGAAGATCAAGGTTCCAGAAAATCGAGGATCTCGGTGACTATCCGCCTGTGTTGCTGCTCGCGCTCCCGGGAACCTTTGACACAAACAATTTCATCGCCGGGCTCTTCTTCCTTAAGGATTTCGAAGGCCTCCGGTTTGCACACGCCCATGAAGTCGAAATGCCCGGCATCTTCCAGCTCAAGATGGTGCACCATGTTTGCAGGCAAGGCGGCCGCAAGAGCGCGGGATTCGACTTCCTGGTTCAGCATATCCGCACGTTCCGAACCCAGGACCAGGACCGGAATGTCTATTGCGCGTAGACTTTGCTCTGAAAACAGGGGCGTGCCACCGAGGTCCATGCTGATGACCTTCCGGACACGGCTATCCTTGCGCGAAACGGACATCTGTTTCCTGTCGGCGGCAGTCTCGGCAACGGACCATCCTGCGAAAACTCCGCACACCACTGGCTGGTTCTCGCCGGTGCAGATTGCCGTATGCCGTTCAGTGTCAAACTTGGCACCTGCCAACAGCATCACGGTGTACCCGCCAAGAGAATGCCCCGCCGCGTAGATGCGGTCCGGGTCGATCCGCATTGAAGTTGCCTCGTCTTCCAGCAGGAAAGTGATCACCCTCGATAGATCCACCGGTCGATCCCAGAGTTCACGTGCCTGGTCCGGATCACGCAGGAACGTACTGGTTCCCGGATGATTGATCATGGCGACCAGGTAACCGCGCCGCGACAACTCCGAGCCCAGTCAGGCCTGATTGAACGTGTTGCCATACATTCCGTGTGAAAGGACAAGCAGCGGGAAACGTCCGTCCGCTGGTTTGCCGTCTGGATCGGCAGCAGCCATCTGCCAGACCTTGCTCTTGTCTACCTGGCTGAAGACCTCAGGTGTCCGTGTCGGATACCAGAGATCTCCGGCCAGAGGGCGATCCTGCCGATCGTCCTCGATCGTCAGACTGGTTACACCAGGACCATAGGGGAGGGCTGAGGTGTCCTGTGCCTGTGACAGGACCGGTTCGATGAAGCCTGCAACAAGGATTGCAGCACTCAGGAATGTGCGCGTGTAAGAGTACCGTCCGGCGAGGTGAGGAGACATGGGAAATCCATCTGAAAGTTGCGATGCCCTTCAAATGTCCGGTGGCGGATCTGTTGACAATCGCTGCAGGCTGCCGGTCCTGTCCTCAATCGTGATAAAGGACAGGACGTTCAACCTGCCTGTCTGCGCATACCGGTCATGATCAGCATTCCCGTCTCCTTTCTGCTCGCAGCTGTCTTCCTGTCACTCGGCATCGCTGCGCTGAACTGGCGCTCGTTGCCGCCTGTCGCGAGAGGGCTGTTCGTTTGGCTCTTCGGTCTGCTGACGATGGAAGCTGCCCTCGTGGGCGCGCGCTTCGCCTTCGGGGTTGTCGAACTCCTGACCGTGCAAAGGGTGTTACCGGTGTGGATAGCGCCGTCCGTTTATTTGGCTTTCGTCTCGCTGACCGTTTCGGGTGAAAGAACCCGGCAACTCGTGGCGTTGAATTTTGGTGCGGCTGCAATCGTGACAGTTGCAATGCATTTGCCTGTGCCGGTTGCCGGTTACGTTGATGGGCTAATCGGCGCGAGCTACGCGGGCTATGCGCTTGCGCTTGCAAGGCTCTGGAGCCTGGGGCCGGATGTGTTTTGCAAGGCGCCGACGAACAAGAGTGGTCTGCTTCGCAATCTGCTCGGCTTTTCCACATTGATCATGCTGGCAACACTGCTGATCGACGCCTTTGTCGCTTACCTGTTCGCGCAGCAAAGCGAGGTTGCCGCCGCGCTTGCGATTTCGCTGGCAAGCCTGTTCTTTCTGGTCCTCGCAGTCGGAGCTGCCTTTGGTGTTCTGGGTGCCCGCTTCGGGCAGTCACGGGCAAAGGTTGAAGAGAGCGTTGGAAGTGACGCGCAGCGGGCAGAGATTGTCGATTCTGCCCGAAAGGTTCTGGTGGACCAGGAGTTCTTCCGGGATCCATCGCTCACACTTACGCGGTTGGCCCGGCGGGTCGGGGTTCCTGATCGGGATCTATCCAGAGCCGTAAACGCAGTTGAAGGCGTCAATGTCAGCCAGTTCGTCAATTTGGTCCGCCTCGCGGAAGCGGAACGACTGCTGGTCACGACGGATGAACCTGTCGGCCGGATACAGGAGCGGGCCGGGTTTTTGACCCGTTCGAACTTCTACAGGGAATTCCAGAAGGCATATGGCGAAGCGCCAGGCGCTTATCGCAAGAACGCTCAGTCTTCGCTCTGAGCTTTTTCATTTTCTTCCGGAACACTCAGATAGATCTCGGCCAGGCCGGCGAGAAGTTCATGGCAGAGGATCACTTCCCGCGTCTGCGGGTCCCAGAAGGCGTTTTCCTCGCCGCAGGCGGTTGAGCGGAAGGTGACTGTCTTCGGCAGCTCGTAGAAAGTGTCGAATTCCTTGGCGACCATCTCCACCAGTCCGCTTTCCTTCAGGAAAACGGCCATGGCTTCCAGGTCTCTTGTTGCCGGATCGTGGACGACCTTGATCTTGCCCCCGGGCGTATCGCTGTCTCTCAGATAAGGATCGGTCACGATTTCCCACGAAGCCGAGGCCTGTTCATAGTCGAAGGCGCAACTTTCGATCCGCTCCTCCGGCAACTCCAGGTCTCTGGCAAGATCCAGAAAGGCGTCTTCGTCGGCCCCTACCATCAGGCACAGCATCTTGTAGCCGCGTTGCTGGTCCAGATCGTGCTCATCGTAGAAAACCAGGTCGTCGTAGTCTTCCTCGGCAATCAGGAACCAACCGATCATCGCCTGTGTGAGATAACGATCCATGTCGTCGGTGTCCGCACCGAGCATGGAAACGGTGGCCAGATTGTCGACGGCATCTTCTTCCTGGGCCAGGACGGGAAGTTCCAGTTCCGAGACAAGCATATGTCCGCTCTCGTGGTAGAGCGTGAACAGCGTATTGCCCGCAACGAAAACGAAGAGCTCTTCCAGCTGTTCGGGCGAAAGGGCGGCAAGTTGCCCTGCCAAAGTGGGGAAAGTTTGCGGGCTTTCGGTCTCATGTGTATTGGCCGCCACCGAAGGCGCGGCAAGGCTGAGCCAGAGCGATGCGACAGCCGCATAAAGCAGCGTCGGCAGGATGGCGAAGAGTTCGACCATGGTGTCATTCCCGAAGAGGAGCGCCGCAAATCGTCCGCTCGACCTTTGCATTTGCGCGCAGACTAGGCAGCCGTTCTTATATTGGCCAGCACCATATTGAGCCACAAACCGGTTACCGACATCAAAATGTCATGACCCGGCCCCCTTGCGGGCGTGACGGCACCCCGTTATTAAGGCCGCGAAATTTTTAAAAATCCGGAACCGGCACTCCGCCGGCCCGCTGCTGAAACGAGAAAGATGAAACCATGGCGATTGAACGCACGTTTTCCATGATCAAGCCGGACGCCACCAAGCGCAACCTGACCGGTGCCATCACCGCCAAGCTTGAAGAGGCCGGCCTGCGCGTCGTTGCTTCCAAGCGCGTTTGGATGTCCCTGCGCGAAGCTGAAGCTTTCTATGCGGTTCACAAGGAACGTCCGTTCTTCGGCGAACTGACTGAATTCATGTCCTCTGGCCCGACCGTCGTTCAGGTTCTGGAAGGCGAAAATGCCATTGCCAAGAACCGTGAAGTCATGGGTGCAACCAACCCGGCTGACGCTGCAGAAGGCACGATCCGCAAGTCCTATGCCCTGTCCATCGGCGAAAACTCCGTACACGGTTCCGATGCAGCTGAAACCGCTGCTGAAGAAATCGCGTTCTGGTTCTCCGGTGTTGAACTCGTCGGCTAACCTGCGGACAATGAGTTGACTGAAAAGCCGGTCCCGTCGGGGCCGGCTTTTTCTGTTTGTGCCACCTCTCAGCCGTTACATCGCGTTACACTTTGATGCGATTGTCTGACAGCGTTCTGCTTCCAAAGGCCTCATACTCAATTTGTGGGCGAAGAGATCGGGAGAGAGTGATGCGCATATCCATAGCGCTGGCCGGAGTGCTGATTGCAGTACCGGCTGCCGCGCATGACAGCATGGCGCCACTGGAAGGTGAACAAGCCATCGAGCAGACGCATGTTATGGAGGAAGTCTGGAACCTCTTGCTGCCAAAGGCCGAAGCGTCGGCAGACATTTCAGTCGACAGCAACTATCGTCATATTCATGCCGACGGCTATCCGGTGAAACCGCCCGGACAATTTCCCAACCGCGGGAACCCGCATTCCATTTCGAAAAAGAACTACAATCTGAAGGTCCCTTTGGTGCCGCACAAGAACTCCAGTGCAACCAGGGCGCAGGGGGCGGTTTTTGGCATTGCGGTGAACGGTGTGGTCATGGACCCTGGCACGGCGGAGTTCTGGCAAAATGACCGGCGCTCGGGATGGAACTACGAGGCGCTGGGCGGTGCTTGCAAGCTGGGTCTTGACCGGTACAACGCCCATGTCCAACCGGATGGCACCTACCATTATCATGGCATTCCGACCGGCGTCATGGCCTCCAAGGATGGTAAGTCGGTGCCCGCCTTGTTGGGATTTGCCGCGGACGGCTTTCCCATCTACGGCCCATACGGCTATTCCGACCCCAAGCGGAACTCGGGTCTCAAGAAGCTGAACAGCAGCTACAGGGTGAAGAAAGGCAATCGGCCGGGTGGGCCGGGCGGCCGCTACAACGGCAAGTTCACACAGGATTGGGCCTATGTTGCTGGCGCCGGCGATCTTGACCAGTGCAACGGGCGTTTTGCGGTTACGCCGGAATATCCGAACGGCACGTATCACTATGTGCTGACGGATGCATTTCCTTTCATTCCACGCTGTTGGATGGGCACCCCCGACAGCAGCTTCATGCGCTTGAAACGAGCTGGCATGAGAGGCGAGATCCAGAACGAGAGCGATCTTCCCACGGTCGATTTTGCGGCGCTGTCGGACAACAGCGAGGCTGCCGTCGTGCTTGTTCAGGCGCAGGGCGGACACCCGCCACGTTTTCTGCATGGAAGTCGCCCACCGCCCCCGGGCCTTGGATCTGGCCATGGACCAGGCTTTGGCTCGCGCAACGGAGGTCCTCCGCCCGGCGCAAGGCCGGAAGCCCGGCGTGGGGGGAGATCTCCCTGCAGCGGCAGCTGAACGGAAAAAGTGCGTGACATCCACGCACTTTTTTTGGAAATGAAACATTCAAAAATTCGAAACTTGGAAAGAAAGGAAGTCACATGAAATCGATCACGCTCGGAGCCGCCGTCATTCTGGCAACCGTGGGCTCATGTTTTGCCGCAGAAGGGCCTGGAGCGCATTTCATCGAAAACTGGGATCTGAATGGTGACGGTGCAGTGACCGCTGAAGAAGCGCGGGAACGGCGCGGCAATGTCTTTGCCAGTTTCGACGCCAACGACGATGGTTTTCTGGATGCAGAGGAATATGTTCTCTTCGATGAGGCAAGAGCCCAGGATCAGGCAGAGAATGAGCCCAAGGGAATGGGGAAAGGTGCAAGAAACCCGGCAAACGGCATGCGCCTTGAAGTCAATGATATCGACGGCGACGGCAAGGTTTCTGAAGTCGAGTTTCTCGACAACGCAGCCTCCTGGATCAAAATGATCGACCGCAACGGCGACGGGGTCGTCACAGTTGCGGATTTCGGCCCACGCGGGTGAAACGAACCACCCGGATAATGGGTAAAAGCGGCCATCCGACTTGACAGGTGGCCGCGCTGGGGGAACCTTGCCGGGCTCATGTTCGAGGAATTCAGTAAGGCATCATGACCCAGCAGCCGCCCAAGAGCACTTTTTCCGCCTGTCCGCACGATTGTCCGTCGACCTGCGCGCTGGAGGTGCATTTTTATCCGCATGGCGACGTACGCCGGCTGAATGGTGCCAAGGACAATGCCTATACCGCAGGCGTGATCTGCGCCAAGGTCGCGCGTTATCCCGAACGGCTTTACCACCCGGACCGGCTGTTGAAGCCGCTGCGGCGCACCGGCAAGAAAGGTGAAGGCCGTTTTGAGGAAATCTCCTGGGATGCAGCGCTGGATCTGATCGCTGAAAAGTTCCTGGCTGCCGAAGCCGAATTTGGAGCCGAAAGCGTCTGGCCCTATCACTATGCCGGTACGATGGGGATGGTGCAGCGGGACAGTATCCACCGGCTGCGTCATACCAAGGGCTACTCGCGTCAGTTCGACAGTTTCTGCACCAACATGGCCTGGACAGGCTATGTTGCCGGCACCGGCAAGTTGGCAGGGCCTGATCCGCGTGAAATGGCGGTTTCCGACCAGATCGTCATTTGGGGCACAAATCCGGTTGCGACCCAGGTCAACGTGATGACCCATGCCATTGCCGCCCGCAAGAAACGCGGCGCGCGCATCATCGTTGTTGACGTCTATGAGACCGAGACGATGAAGCAGGCGGACATCGGCATCATCCTGAAACCCGGCACGGATGCCGCGCTTGCCTGCGCTGTCATGCATGTGCTCTTCCGCGACGGCCATGCCGACCGGGATTACCTGGAAACCTACACGGATTGTCCGGCCGAACTGGAAGCGCATCTAAAAACGAAGACACCGGAGTGGGCTGCTTCGATCACGGGGCTGGACGTCTCAAGGATCGAAGAGCTGGCGCAGCTGATCGGTTCGGTCAAGAAGACTTATTTCCGGCTCGGCTACGGCTTCACCCGGTCCCGCAATGGTGCAGTCGGCATGCATGCTGCCAGTTCCATTGCCGCTGTCACCGGCTGCTGGAAGGAAGAGGGCGGCGGCGCCTTCCACAACAACGGTGCGATCTATCAGCTCAACAAGGAAATGATCGAAGCCGGCTCGCTGAAGGACCCGGCCGTACGTGCCCTCGACCAGAGCCTGGTCGGCCGGATTCTGACCGGCGACGAAGCGGCATTGCTTGGTGGTCCGCCGGTGAAGGCGATGCTGATTCAGAATACCAACCCGGTTTCCGTGGCACCTGAGCAGGACCTGATAAAGCAGGGGTTTGCCCGCGAGGACCTCTTCACCGTTGTCCATGAGCATTTCCTGACAGAGACCGCGCAGATGGCAGACATCGTGCTGCCGGCAACCCAGTTTCTGGAACATGACGACCTTTATAAAGGCGGCGGACACCAGTATCTGATGCTGGGTCCCAAAGCTGTTGAGCCGCCGGAAGGTCCTAGGGAAAATATATTTGTTATCAACGAGATCGCCAGGCGCGTTGACTCAAAATCTCACCCCGGATTCGATATGAGCGCGCGCGACCATATCGACTGGCTGTTGCGCAATTCCAACTATGGAACGCTCGCAGAGCTGGAAGCTGGAAAGTGGGTCGATCTGCAGCCTGATTTCGAAACGGCGCATTATCTCAACGGTTTCGGTCACGCAGACGGCAAGTTCCACTTCAAGGCTGACTGGGGTCGTTCCTCTGCTCCCAACAAGCCGGAAGACGGCACAATTTTCGGCCCCTGGCAGACGATGCCGGAGTTGCCGGATCAATGGGACAGCATCGAACTTGCAGACGAGCAGCATCCGTTCCGCTTGGTGACATCGCCAGCTCGCTCTTTCCTGAATTCCACGTTCAACGAGACCGACAGCTCGAAGAAGAAGGAAGGCCGACCTGAGGTCTGGTTGCGTCCGGAAGAGGCAGAGCGTTTCGGCATCGAAGACGGTGCCAAGGTGAAGATGGGCAACCGGCGCGGTGTCGTGACACTTCATGCGCGATATGTTGCTACCGTCGCCCCTGGAACCCTGATCTCGGAAGGGATCTGGCCGAACGATGCCTTCGAGGATGGCCGCGGCATCAACACGCTCACCGGGGCCGACCCAGTGGCGCCGTATGGCGGCGCGGCGTTTCACGACACGGCCGTGTGGGTGAGGGCCGTCTGACGCTGACTGCCGGTTTGTAAGGTAATTGCGGCCCATCCTTCGAGATGCGAGCGAACTCGCTCCTCAGGATGAGGTGGACGTGCATTCAGACGCAAGCAGAGCAACACACTCATCCTCATTCTGAGGAGGTGCGAAGAACCGTCTCGAAGGATGGGCCACTTGCTCCATAGCCTCTCAATTTCAGAAAAGAAAAGGCGGTGCATCGCCCGTCCGATGTCACCGCCTGCCTCGGGAAAGTCTGGTCTTCGGTCCGGCTTGGGGCTTCCGAACGTCAGACCTGGCTTTCCGAGGATTGGGAAACGGGTGTGGCCAGCTTGCCTTCTTCCGCCTTGTAGAAATACTGGCTTGAGACCAGCCAGCCCTTGAGCGGTCGCAGCATAGGAATGCAGGTCACCAGGATCAGCGGCAGGGTCGTCACCAGATGCACCCAGTAAGGGGCTGTAAACGCGATTTCGAGCCAGATCGCAAAGGCGACTGCGGGAATGCAGCCGAAGCAGATCACGAAAAACGCGGGCCCGTCCGCAGGGTCGGCAAAGCTGTAATCAAGTCCGCAGTGGTCGCATTTCGGCTTTAGCTTCAGGAAGCCGTCGAAGATGGAGCCTTCGCCGCAACGCGGGCAGCGGCCCTTGATGCCGGTGCGGATCGGCGGAATTTGCGGCCAGCTTTGTGGAGTGGTCATGGAACACCTTTTCCTGCGAGAGGTCTTCCGGTTCGAGCCGGAGACGTTAATCCAGTCAATATTTGAATGAATGGATATGTTTGCAGTCAAAGATAAAGCAAATTGCTTGCATGGCAAGCCAATCGCCTGCGGCAGATTGGCAGAGGGATGTGTGCAGTCTTTTTTTGTTCAGAAGTAGGTGGAGGTCTTGTCCGGCGTTGACGCCAATGCCTCGGAAATGACCCTGAACGCGCTATCGATCTGAGCGCGATCATGTGGACCGCCCAGGCAGAGCCTCACGAATTCATCCGCCTTTCCGGCAATCGTGAAGGCGTCGCTTTCCACAACGCCGACAGCCTGGTTTCTCATCTGGCTGACAAAGGCCGGACGAGACCAGCCTTCCGGCAAGGCAAGCCAGATATGAAATCCGTCAGGGTCGGCTTCAAACTTCTGGCTTTTCAGATAGCGGGCGGCCAGCTCCTGCCGGGCCGCGCTTTCGCTTCGGATGTGCCGAAGCAGGGCTCTGGCAGTGCCATCTTCGATCCAGCGCGTGGCCAGGGCTGTCGTGAGCGGGGAAATCATGACGCTGGACGTGCGCTGTGAACGAGCGAACTGCCATGCAGCGCTCCGGTCCGGGGCAAGGACGTGGGCCAGTCGGAGACCGGCTCCAACGCTTTTCGAAAGAGAGCCGATGTACCAGGTGATATCCGGAGCAAGAGCGGCTATCGGCGGGACCTCCTTGCGGCTGAGCTGGCCGTAGGCATCATCCTCCAGGATCGGCACGCCGTGGCGCTGCGCGACGGCGACAAGGTCGCGGCGCCGCTGCTCGGAGAGGGTGCGAGTGGTCGGGTTGTGCAGGGTGGGATTGAGATAGAGTGCCTTCAGGCGACCGTCGAGACAGGCTTTGCGAAAGGCCTCCGGATCAATGCCTTCTTCGTCGCTCGGCAAGCCGGAAAGCTCCAGTCTGAGTTGTCCGCAGATGGAGCGGATCCCGGGATAGGTGACGGCTTCGCATGCTATCCGGTCACCCGGCTCGCACAGCGTTGCAAGAATGCCGGCAAGGGCTGCCTGAGCGCCGGGAGCAAACAGAATATCTTCCGGGTCGGGTTTGAGGCCAACCCCGGCAAGCCAGCGTGCTGCAGCCTGGCGGTCCGGGTCTTTTTCAGAAATTGTCTGGTATCGAAGCAGCGGAATGAGGTCGGCCGAAAGTGCGGCGAGCCCCTCTTTCATACGGGCAATCAGGCCGGGGTCACTGACTTCCGGCGGCAGGTTCATGGAAAAGTCCGGAGGTGACAGCCGCTTGGCATCACGTGTTGCAATGCCGCCGCCCAGCACGCTGTCGGGGCCGGTAACGAATGTGCCGCTGCCAACCATGGAGGAGATAGCGCCACGCCTGCGGGCTTCGGTGTAACCGCGTGCAACGGTGGTGAAGTCAAGCCCGAGCCGGGCTGCCAACTGGCGCTGCGCAGGAAGCCGGTCTCCAGGCGAAAGGCGTCCGGTGCGAATATCTTCTTCAATGGCGTCCGCGATCGCGGCATAGCGCGGAGCACTGCTGGCGGAAAGGTCCGGACACCATTCGGTCATGAAGAATTGCTTTCAAATTGACTGGATATTGACTGTATACAGAGGTCGTGCCGGATTGTCATCAATCATTCGCTTCGGGGTGGGGCACCCAATGGAACCTGCGAACAATGGACGGCTGGCGAACAGCGCGCGTGCTGAACGGTCTTTGTTTTCAGAAAGATGTGGTCGTGGCGAACGCATGGCAGCGAGCTGGCAGCAGGGCCCTCTCGAAGTCAGCTGGATTTATCCTCGGTCCAGAACCTCGACGGCCAGCACTGTCGGCAAATGGCGGGCAATTTCCTGCCAGGTTTCACCTTCATCCAGGCTGGCGAAAACCGAGCCTGAGTTTGTGCCGAAGTAGAGCCCGGCGGGGTCTCGTGTGTCGCCGCCCATCGCCTGACGCAGAACCGTGAAGAAGCAGGCTTCCTGCGGAAGGCCCTCGCGCTTGTCCCGCCAGGTTCGGCCACCGTCATCGGACTTCCAGACGGCTGCTGCCGCACCGGGTGGAAACCGGCCTTCGGTGTCTCCGTTCAGCGGGAGGGTCCAGATGGTGTCAGGATCTCGCGGATGAACGCGGATCGGGAAGCCGAAGGTGGAGGGCAGGCCGTCGGTGATGTTGTCCCAGTTGAGCCCGCCGTCTGCGGACCGCCAGACGCCGTGGTGGTTCTGCTGATAAAGCAGGTCATTGTCGCCAGGAGCACGCATCATGTTGTGAACGCAATGACCGGTCTCGCCGTCGCGCGGGGAGGCGGGGTGATCATGTCCCTCACAGGCGGCCGCGTTGGACAGCCGGTTGCGTCGCTCCCAGGTCATGCCGCCATCTTCGCTGGCGAAAACGCCTGCGGCAGAAATGCCTATCCAGAGCTTTTTCGGATTGTCCGGGTCCGAAACGATCGTGTGCAGCACAAGGCCGGCCGCACCCGGGTTCCAGCTGTCTGCGGACGGATGATTGGCGAGCCCTTCCAGATGCGCGAAGCTCTTGCCGCCATCCCGGCTGGCGAGAAATCTTGCGGGCTTGGTGCCGGCGTAGAGCGTGCCGTGGGCGTACCCGAGCGACCAGATTTGCGAAAAGTCGTCCGCAAAAGGCAGGTCCTGAGGTGTCCAATTCAGAAACCTGGCCGTCTCGGGGTCATTGGCTGCCCAGTCGTCGAGCGTCCCTTTGGTTAGTCGGGTGACCTCCCATGTCTCGCCGCCGTCGACAGAACGCCAGACGCCCGCGCCGGACCATTCGCCGCCGCCGCCGGCCCAGATCGTGCCGCTTTCCGGATCGCCGATCACATGATTGATCGGCCAGCCATCGCAGAAAGGTCCCTTTACCTTCCAGCCTCCACGGTCGCTTCCGCCGTTCAGCAGGAACGCTCCCTTGGTGGTCCCGACAAGCACCGTTACACCCGAAGTCATGGTTTGCCTCCTCCAGAAACCGGTCGAGCTTAACACGAGTTTTGTTGGTTGCAGATGGGCTTCAATGCTCCTTTACGGCGTGATGCGGCCTAAAGGAAAAGAGCCGTCAAACTGGTTCTGTTGGTATCGATGAACTGGATCTTCTCGCGGTACCAGTGAAGCGGTAGACAGTGGGAACCTGCTGGTAGCAAACTGCCGGCACATGCTAGCCATGGCCTTTCCGGAGATGATCATGCCTGAAGACCTTAGCCATTGGACCGCGCGTCCCCGGCCGGAGCACAAGCCGATTGAGGGCCGTTACGTTGTTCTGGAGCCGCTTGACCCGGTGCGTCACACGTCCGGGCTATTCGAAGCTTCCGATGTGCCGGACGGCGATCAGAAATTCCGCTGGCTGCCTGAGTATCCGCCGGAAACGGAAGCCGCTTTCCGTGGGTGGGTGGAAAAGGCTGCAGCCAGCAAGGATCCGCTGTTTTTTGCAATCGTGGACAAAGAAACCGGCAAAGTAGCCGGGCGGCAGACGCTTATGCGGATCGACGAGGCCAACGGTGTCATCGAAATTGGCAATATCTATTGGGGACCGCTGATCTCTCGCAAACGCGGGGCGACCGAAGCCCTCTATCTGTTCATGAAATATGTGTTCGATGATCTCGGTTATCGGCGCTTCGAATGGAAGTGCAACAACGACAACATTCCGTCCAGACAGGCCGCCGTGCGTTTCGGTTTCAGCGAGGAGGGCGTCTTCCGGCAGCATCTTGTCGTCAAGGGTCTCAATCGCGATACGGCGTGGTTCTCCATGATCGACAAGGAATGGCCGGCGCTGAAAAAGGGATATGAAGCCTGGTTGGCCGCGGAGAATTTCGAGTCATCCGGAGAGCAGAAGCGCAAACTTGGCGCGTGTCTTGCGGATGCTGCAAAGAGCGGTCAATCATGAGCGATCGGCGCCAGCCGGATTCGCCAGACGAGACCTTTCGATGAACTCCAGACATATCGGCATCTTGCAGCCCGGGCATGCCCCCGACGAACTGGCACAGGAATTGGGCGACTACGATGCATGCTTCCGGCAGTTGCTGGCTGGTCGCGGGTTTTCCTTCACGACCTATGATGTCGAGGCAGGCCAGTTCCCCGATGGGCCGGAAGCAGCGGGTTCCTGGTTGATAACCGGGTCCCGCCACGGAGCTTACGAAGACCACGACTGGATTCCGCCGCTTGAGGAACTTATCCGCGCTATCCACCAGAGCGAGCGCCCTCTGATCGGTGTTTGCTTCGGTCACCAGATCATTGCTCAGGCCCTTGGTGGTAAAGTGGAGAGGTCGCCCAGGGGATTTACCGCCGGACCGGAAACCTATCGCGGTTTCGGTCACGAAAAACTGGTGCTCAATGCCTGGCATCAGGACCAGGTCACAATGGCGCCCAAGGGACTTGAAGTTGTTGCAAGCAGTTCAGGTTGCCCGATTGCCGGGCTTCATCTGCCTGGCCGGATCCTGACATGCCAGCCGCATCCGGAAATAGATCCGGACTATCTTGCGGGTATTGTGAAGCTGCGCGGATATGTTTTGAACGACACGCAGCGCGCTGATCTGCCGAAACGGATCGGGACCATGCCTCTTGATGCGAACAAGGCGGCAGATCTCTTTGCAATGTTCCTGTCGGGCGAAGAACTCGAGATGCTGTTGCCCGGAAACGCCGAAGCCTGATCTGCAGAGCCAACCTTGCCCGGTCAATCGCAATGCTCGAATTCGCGTAGGTAGAATTTTATTTCGATTTAGGTACTGAACTCATAAACGTAGCGGCGGCTTACTGATCGTCTCGACCGATCAAATCCATCGCTGCGTCAAAGGATGGCGCTATTGGTCTGATGCTCTGTTGTAGGTCTATGTTGGTCATGTCGAAGGCGACGACAGGATACGGTGCATTTTCCCGCAAATCGAATGCCACGGCTTCGCCGCCGCCGTTTCCGCCGATCACGAACAAACCCTCGAAAACCTCTCTGAAAGTCCCTTCCCGTTGAATCTGAGCAGCTTCCTCGGCGGGGTAGAGCTGTAACCACAGCGGCTGAACCGCGAGCGGTCCTTCGCCGCCATTGCTGAATGCCAGTAGCAAATAGTAGCTCTCAGGAAGATCGACCGGGACCAGCGACTTGAGCGCGGCTATCGCGTTCGCCGAGGCCCCTTCGACCTTGTGCCATTCTCGATTTTGCAGCACGCTGCCTCCACGTTCGCTTTTCCGCATTATGACGGCTTCCATTGCCGATCAAAAGTTGTTTCAGCGTCGGCAAGAGCCAATATGACCTGACCGACTTCGAATGGCGCGTGATCGAACCACAGCTACCCATCAAACCGCGTGGAGTGCCCCGCGTCGATGACCGCCGCGTGCTGAATGGCATCTTCTGGGTGCTGCGTACCGGTGCGCCGTGGCGCGATCTGCCGGAACGCTACGGCCCGCGCACCACCTGTTACAATCGCTTCGTGCGCTGGCGAAAAACTGGCGTTTGGGGTCGGATGATGGATGCCTTCACCGCCGCGCATGATAGCGACATCCAGATGATCGACATCACTTCCGTTCATGCCCACCAACAGGACGCGACGGCAAAAAGGGGGATCGAGATCATTGTCTAGGTCGTTCCCGAGGCGGCCTCAGGACCAAAAATCCATGCGGTCGTCGACGGGCAAGGCTTCCCGATCCGGCTGAGCCTGACCGCTGGGCAAAGCCATGACGGCCAAGCTGCCGACAAACTGCTTGGCCATGTCGGTGCCGGAACAATCGTGCTGGCCGACAAGGCGTATGACGCAGTTCGTATCCGGGCGTCTCTCCGCGAGAAAGGGGCGTTCGCCAATATCCCACCCAAGGCCAACCGGAGGTCAAAACCGTACTTCAGCACCTGGCTATACCGTCAGCGGAACCTGATCGAGCGATTCTTCTCCAAACTCAAGCACTTCCGCCGGGTCGCCACCCGCTACGACAAGCTCGCCGAAAACTACCTGACCATGGTCCAACTCGCCTCAATTCGGCTGTGGCTTCGGGTTTATGAGTCTACGGCCTAAACGCTAATTTGAACTTCTCGCGCTTGCAGGTGTTTAAGGGCGTGGCGGATCTGCGATCTGCACATCATTTCAATCAAAGGCGTTCCTGGAAGAGCACCAGACATCCGTCGCCTGGCGGATCGTTGACTGCGACAAGGACCCGTCGGTGCCCTATGACCGCACTTTCATAGCTTATGCCTATGTCATCATGAAGTCTGGCTTCGTCGGTACGGCACTTACCGTTGCGCCTTACACCACGTTTGCTCAACCAGAAGGCCCCTCAAGCTTCTGTACGTTTTAGGAACTGACCTTGAGCGACTGGGAGCAGGCTGTCGGGCTGACATGTCCCGGTCTCTTCGGGGTACAGAAAATCCTACGCTTTGCTCTCTCACGAAAAAGGCAATCGACTGTCTCCTGTCGATTGCCTTTGTTTTTTCCGAGACGACCGCTGGAAGGTCAGTGGCTCTTCGCGACTGACTTGCCTCTGACGAGCCGCCAGACCGGCAGGATCACCTTGCTGGTGACCGGGATCAGCAGCATGCCGAGTGCGAGGCCGAACAGACCGTCCAGGCTTGCCGTTACCACCCATGTCAGGAAGCCTTGAGCGACCTGTACCGAATGAGCCACGTTGTGGGCAATGTCGTGGATGATGCCGTAGATCTGCCCGAAGCCCAGAACGTCCATACCATGCAGCACGATGGAGCCACCGACCCAAAGCATGGCGGCGGTACCAACTGTCATCAGCAGTTTCATGAAGCCGGGCATGGCTTTCACAATGCCGTGGCCGATGGCGCGGGTCAGCGACAGGCGGCCTCTGCGCGTCAGCATCAGGCCAAAGTCGTCCGCCTTTACCAGCAAGGCAACGGAGCCATAAACGAGAACGGTGATGCCGATTGCGACCACTGCAAGCGTGGCGGCTTCCATCCAGATGGTGCTTTCAGGAATCTCGGCGAGGGCGATCGTCATGATTTCCGCCGACAGGATGAAGTCGGTCTTGATGGCGCCGGAAACCTTCTGTTCTTCCAGATGCAACGGGTCGGCAACGAAGCCTTCCGGCTCGTCGGCGTCATGATGATGTGGCTTGAAGATGTGATAGATCTTTTCCGCCCCCTCAAAACACAGGTAGGCGCCACCCAGCATCAGCAACGGTGTAATGATACCTGGTAGAAACTCATTGAGTAGAAGGCCGGCAGGGAGCAGGAAGATCAGCTTGTTCTTGATTGATCCCTTCGCGATCCGCCAGACGATCGGAATTTCGCGTGCAGGGGAAAATCCGGCGACATATTTCGGAGTGACGGCTGCGTCGTCGATCACGGCTCCGGCCGCTTTCGCGCCCGCTTTGGCCGCCTGGCCGATCACGTCATCCGCGGAGGCCGCGGCAATCTTGGCGATTGCGGCAACGTCATCGAGTAGGGCAAGCAATCCGCTCATGGCAGCTCCAGGTCTGTGTCCGTCCGGGGCAAGGATATAGCGTGTTGCCGGGTGAGGGGCCAGTAAAGAGACCCCATATTCCTGAATCAGATTGCGCCGGAACGAATTGGCCTGACGTTGGTTACGCCATCGCCGCCAGTGTCGTGCTTTCCTGCGGAAATGTCGTGAAGGCCTCCGCAGACTTGCGGCGTTGCTTCGGCATCGGGTTTGGAACTGCAGACAACAGGCGCCGCGTGTACGGGTGCTGCGGGTTTTTCAGAATCTGTTCGGTTGAACCGGTCTCGACAATCTCGCCCTTGTACATCACCGCAATGCGGTGACTGACCCGCTCCACCACGCCGATATCGTGTGAGATGAACAGGAACGACAGACCTTCCGTGCGTTGCAGTTCCAGCATCAGATCAGTGATCTGCCGGGCAATGGAAACATCCAGCGCGGAGACCGCTTCGTCCGCAATGATGAGTTTCGGTTCCACCGACAAGGCACGCGCAATGCACAGACGCTGACGTTGTCCGCCGGAGAATTGGTGCACGAAGCGATTGATGGCATCGCGCTCCAGTCCAACCCTTTCAACCAGGTCCGCTGCGAGTTCCTTCTGGTCCTTGCGCGAGACAAGGCCGTGGATCCGTGCCGGCTCCGTGATCAGCTCATGTACCGGAAGCCGCGGATTGAGGCTCGCATAGGGATCCTGAAACACCATCTGCATGTCCTTCCGCGTTTCGCGGAGCGCCTGCCGGGAGGAGCTGTTCAGAACATTGCCGTCAAGCCGGACAGATCCGCTTTCAGGTTCTATCAGGTGCAGAATGGATCGCGCCAGGGTCGACTTGCCGCAACCGGATTCGCCAACCAGACCAAGCGTCTCGCCACGCGCAACCTTCAGCGAAACGCGGTTCACGGCCAGAACGCCGCCGGATTTCCTTGAAAACAGGCCGGATTTGCCTGGAAATCGTGTCGACAGTTGCTCAACATCCAGCACTGTCTCGGTCCCTGCCTGCTGCGTGCTGGTTCCGGAACCCGGTTTCGGCGTTGCCGCCATCAGCGCCTTTGTGTAGGCAGCTTTCGGTCGTTCGAAGAGATCGTGAACGCTGGCTTCTTCCATCTTTTCACCGTTGCGAAGGACGACGACCCGGTCGGCAATCTCGGCAACGACGCCCATGTCGTGGGTGATGAACAGAACGCCCATGCCGATTTCGTCCTGAAGGTTCCTGATGAGCGTCAGGATCTCCGCCTGGGTGGTGACGTCCAGAGCCGTAGTCGGTTCATCGCAGATCAGCAGTTTGGGCCTGCAGGCGAGCGCCGTTGCAATCATCACCCGTTGACGCAGGCCGCCGGAAAGTTCGTGCGGATATTGCTGCAGCCGCCGCGCCGGATCCGGAATGCGCACCTGATCGAGGGCTTCTTCCGCGGCTTGCATGGCCTTGCGCCTGTCGAACTTCCGATGGCGGATGAAGACCTCACCAACCTGGTCGCCGATTTTCAGAACCGGGTTGAGTGAGGTCATCGGCTCCTGAAAGACCATGGAAATGGCATTGCCGCGCAGCGCGGTCAGTTGCGCATCCGTCAGGCTTCGCAAGTCATGGGAGCGATCACCATCGTTCAGGCGGATGCTGCCCCCGCCAATCGTTCCACCTTCTCGTTCGATCAGCCGCAGGATGGAGAGTGCCGTGGCCGATTTGCCGGAACCGGACTCTCCGACCAGCGCAAGTGTTTCCCGCGCATGAATGGCAAAGGAAATCCCCTTGACCGCTTCATGGGCACCGAAAGAAATCCTGAGATCCTGAACGTCCAGTACCGGCTGGGTCATTTGAGGTCTCCGCGGCGTCTTGCTGCAAATTCCGGGTGCTGGTTGAAGTCCGGTAGCGGCGGTGTCCAGCGGTCGGCATGAGGCTTGAACGAATGGGCAATCGAGTCGAGGCCCTGCACCTGCCAGGAGACGGTTTCGCCAAGCTCAAGCAAACCGAAGGCACCTGCAGGTTCGCCCCTGGTGGTGAAGCTTTCGGTGAGCGACTGCTGTGTCAGATGGGTAATGCCGTCCACCGTGGTGATTGTGTTCCAGTGAACGTGGCCGGACAGGCAAACCACCGGCTGCCGGGACTGCGCCAGTGCAGCGCGGGCACGTTCTGCCATCGGGTAGGTCGAAGCTGACGGATTGCGTTCGAAGTAGTAGTTGCCGATCTGGCCATGTCCGGAAACGGGAACGTGGCTGAGCACCAGAAGAGGCTTGTCGGTGTTCTGTGCAACGCGTGACAGCCACAAGAGATCGGCCTCATGCAGAATGAATCCTGAATGCTCCGGCGTCCGATGGATCTTGCTGTCTGCGCGCCACAGCGCAATTCTCCAGTCACCTGCATCAAAGGTCGCGTTGGCGAGGGACTGACCGAGGATTTCCTCGTTGTCCGAAACATCCAGGTGATCGCGGTCGTGATTGCCGTTGATGTGGTGGACCGGAGCATTGACGGCCTTGAAGGCCTCTGCGACTTCGCGTTCCAGCTGAAGGTCCGTGTCGCGGTCCATATCGGAAATCCGATCGCCCAGATCGACGACGAAATCGGGGGCAGCATCGTTGGCGAAACGGGCAAACTCGGCCATCAGCTCGAGGGCAGTGTCACCGCGCTTGGTCGCGGAAGGTTTGCCGTGGTGGATGTCGGCGACAACAGCAATGCGTACGGACACGTTGAATTTCCTGAATTGATCATAGGTTAGGGAAAGCGCCGCCGGTGTACCGGCGGCGCCTTTTTTTGCTTAGTTGAACGAAATGGAGCCGGCGCGGAAGTCGAGCACGTAGGGAATGTGACCCGGCTTGGGAGCCCAGTTGACGTTGGTTTTCATCGCCCAGCTTTCATAGGGGCGATACAGCGGCAGCACAGGCGGATCCTGCTTGATGCGCTCCATCAGCTCCGCATAGGCCGCGCGACGCAACTCGACATCACCGTTAAAGCGGAACTGCTCCCAGCTCTTGGCGTAGTCTTCGTCGGTGTTGAAACGGCCTTCGGATTCAGACGGACCATTCGGAGCCCACATGACGCCGAAGCTGCCGAACGGGTCGGCGAAATACATCGGGTTGGACCAGTTGCGGGTCATCATGTCCGGTGAGTTGCCGCTCCATTTGTCCTGGACGTTGACCTTGCCCTTGATACCGACTTCCGCCCACATCTCCATGATGGCCTGGGCCGCCAGAAGGCCGTTGGTGTAGTAGCCCGGCGCGGTGTCGTAGGTGATTTCGAACCCGTCGTAGCCTGCTTCCTTGAGCAGTTCCCTGGCTTTCTCCGGATTGTATTCGAAGGTGGTCAGCTCCGGCTGGTACAGTTCGCCGAATTCCGCAAGCGTGTGCGTGGACGGAACCACGGCCTTGCCACCCCACAGGGCTTCGTTCAGCGTGTCACGGTCGATGGCGAGCGACAGGGCCTGACGGATGCGGGCATCCTTCAGTTTCGGATGGTTCACATTCATGATCATGACGTGGAAGAGGGCAGTGGCGCTGCCGGCGGCCTTCATGTTCGGATCGTTCTCGATCAGCTGAAGCTGGTCAGGTGCGATGTTGGTGACGATGTCGGCTTCACCGGTTTTCAGGGCCGTGATGCGTGAAGCAGTCTCCGGCATATGCCGGACAGTGACCTTGTCGAGCGGTGCCTTTTCGCCCCAGAAGTCGTCAAAACGTTCCCAGACAACGGTTTCGCCCGGTACGAATTCGGCAACCTTGTATGGTCCGGTGCCGACCGGCTTCAGGGAAAAGGCTTCAAAGTCGTCATGCTCAAGCTTGTCCGGGTCGCCTGCAAGGCTCTTGGTGTAAGCTTCCGGAATGATCATGACCTGCTGCAGGTTCAGCAGTGTTTCCCAAAGAGGCTCCGGGCGCTTTGCATGGATGCGCACGGTGAGATCGTCGACCTTCTCGGCCTTCGCGAAGTTTTCAAGACGGTCCCGGGCACGCACCTGATAGGGCGGGAAGTCGGCCTGATACATCCGGTTCAGCGAGAACACGACGTCGTCGGCGGTCATGTCGGCACCATTGTGGAACTTCACGCCTTCGCGCAGTTTCAGTTCCATGATCGTCGGTTCGACAAGTTTCCACTCTGTCGCAAGGCCCGGCTGCCATTCAGTGTCGGTGGTGTCGTGGTTCTTGGCGATCAGGGTATCGAAGGCGTTGTAGTAGAACTGTGAGCCGACATTCGAGTGATCGCGACCCGGATCTAGGTAGCTGGACACGTTGGCTGCACCAACGGTGAGTTCTGTTGCGAAGGCGCTTGTCGCCATAAGCGAAGCAAGAGCGGTGGTTGCCAGTAGTTTGGTCATATCGAGCCTCCAAGGCTGCTAGGGTGAAGCGTTGGCCGTTCCGGCTTCTGTGGTTGGGTTCGGTCAGCGGGACCTGAGACGGACATCCGCCTTGTCGCGCAGCCAGTCGCCAAGGATCTGGACTGCGAATGTGAGGAGCAGGATCACCATCGCGGGGGCGAGAACGATCCAGGGGGCCGTCGGCAGATAGTCGCGGCCGATGCCGACCATCGATCCGAGCGTTGCGGTTGGCGGTTGAACGCCGAGACCGAGGAAAGACAGGGTCGATTCCAGGATGACGATGTTGGAAAAGTTCAGTGTGAACTGGACGACGATCGGCGAGACGACATTGGGCAGGATGTGCCTCACCGCAATCCGGAGCGGCGTGGCACCTGCTGCACGTGCCGCTTCGACAAAGGGCATCTGGATCAGCTTCTTCACTTCACCGCGCACGATCCGCGTGTATTGCTCCCAGCCGTAGACACCGAGCACGAGGATCATCACGTCCAGAGATGAGCCCATGACTGCCAGAATGAGAAGGGCGATCAGGGTGAAGGGTATGGCGATCTGCGCGTCGACCAGGCCCATGATGACCTCTTCGAAAACACCGCCGATGATGCCGGCCATCAGACCCAATGTACCGCCGATCAGAAGACCGATAACGGCTCCCGCAAGGGCGAGTGCGAAGGTGAGCCGCAGGCCGTAGATGCAGCGGGAGAAGATGTCCCGGCCGAGTTCGTCGGTGCCGAAATAGAAGCCTTCCTTGTAGCGTTCGAACCCGATTGGCGGACGCAGCCGGGAAATGAGACTTTGGGCATTCGGGTCGAAGGGGGCTACCCAGGGGGCGGCGAGTGCCGTTACGATCAGGATCAGGCCGATGAGAAGCGCGATCCGGACAATCCAGTTCGCATCCGACCAGATCGGCAGACGGTATGTTCTTGTGCCGGTATTAGGCGGCGAAGACAGGTTGTGCGTTGCGTCGGTCATGCGCTTATCCCTTGGCAAGGCGGATGCGGGGATCCGCGAAGGCGTAGGCGATGTCGACCACAGCGTTGATCACGATGACCGCGACAGCGACGGACAGGACACCGAACTGGAGGACGGGGTAGTCACGCAGGATGGCGGACCGGACGAGGAGGTCGCCGATACCGGGCCATGCGAAGATCGATTCCACGACAACGCTACCCGCCGCCGCGAGGCTGGCGATCTGTAGTCCGACCACGGAAAGCAGCGTGATCGAAGCGTTGCGCAGTCCGTGCTTCAGGATGACGACCCACTCCGGCAGGCCCTTGGCACGGGCTGTGCGCATGTAGTCCTGGCTGAGCACGTCCAGCATGGCGTTGCGGGTGAAGCGGGTGATCGCAGCAACCAGCGTGCCGGAAATGGCAAGCGTCGGCATGATGAAATGCAGCGCCGTTCCATCGCCAATGACGGGAAGCCAGTTGAGCGTGTAGGCAAAGATCAGCACCAGCAGGATGCCGATGATGAAGGACGGCACGGCATATCCGAGAAAGGCAATCACCATCACCACGCTGCCGATGATGCTGGTGCGGTAGATGGCGGCCAGAATGCCAAGCGGAATGGATACAATAAGCGTGAAGCAGACGGCGCTCAGCAGCAGTTTCAAGGATGGCCATGCACGCTCAAGCACGATTTCCGAAACCGGCCGCCTTTCCAGGAAAGACAGTCCGAACTCGCCCGAAAATACCGAGCTGAGATAGCGCCAGTACTGAGTGCCGATGGAGGAATCCAGACCGTAGTAAGCGATCAGGAGGGCCCGGTCTTCCTTGGTGATGCCTTCGCCGAGAACGAAGTCGACCGGATTTCCGGAAAGCCTGGTGGCGAAGAAGACGAGCGTCACGATGAGGAACAGGGTGATCGCCATCCGCAAAAGGGTTCGCAGAACGTAGGTCAGCATGCGCTCGCCTCCACTGACGATGGGTGAGCGGACGGCATCGGCTCTTTCACAGGAGCACCGTTCACGATCGGCGAGGGCGTTGCGACGAGGTGAATGAAATCGAGACCGGCAAGGGTTGCCGCCGCACCGTCGGTCGCGGCGTTGTCGCCCACAAAGACAGCCTCGCTCGCCGGAACGCCCGCAGCTTCAAGTGCCGCGTTGATGAGGAACGGCTGAGGTTTGCCGATAACCCTTGGCGCGATCTCCGGACAGCACGCCTTGAAGGCTGCAAGCAGGGAGCCGGTTTCCGGCACCGGGCGACCGTCCGCATTCGGGTGGGAAAGATCCGGATTGGTCACGACCAGCTCTGCGCCTTGCTCGAGCAGTCGCAAGGCCTCTTCCAGTCCGGTCAGGGTGAACTTTGTATCCCGGGCAAGCAGGACGACGTCGGTCCGATCGTTCGCACGCTCAAGGCCGAGCTTCGCTGCAAGAGCGTGAAGCGGCTGTTCGGCAATTACATGGATGCGCGCGCCCGGACGTTCCGCTGCGATCGTTCGTACAGCCAGCTCACCTGCAAGAAAGATGCTTTCCTGCGGCAACGGCAGGCCGATTGCGTTCAGTTTTGCCGATAGCGTGACGCATGTGTCGGCCGAGTTGTTCGAAACGATCGATACCCTTTTGCCGGCAGCCCGGACAAAATCTTCCGCGCCCGGCAATGCTCGTCCGGCGGCTATCAGGCAACCGTCCAGATCGCACAGGATTGCGGCATAACCGTCAATCTCCGCGGCGCCAAGCCATTGAATTGTTGTTGTTTTGCGAGCCCGCATTGCGAAGTCCATATCTGTCCGGTTGCCTTTCGGTGCCGCCGATCGACATTGAGGATCCGCCGGCACGGCAGGCGGATTGTTCTGGTCAGGAAGGGCCGTGTTCCGTTGGCGTGGCCCGCTGAAGTCGCAATCAAATTGTCGTCACTCTGTGACGCTGCCGTAACAGAGCGAACCTATGGTTTGAGGTGATCAAACCTTTGGCTTTGCTAATCGGAGAAAACCTGGAATGACCCTTTCCCTGTCGCGCATTCGGGCCGTCAACGCGGTCGCGTCCGGAGGCTCATATGCTGCAGCGGCACGGGCGCTGAAGATTTCGCAGCCGGCCGTCGCGCGTCATGTCAAAGACCTTGAAGCGGAATTCGGCGTACGCCTGTTCGACCGGAAAAACGGTGTCTTGTCGCCAACACCGCTGTGCAACGAGCTATGCGACGTCGCCGAACGAATGGCAGAAGCCGAACGCGCAGCAACACGGCTTTTGACCCGCCACAACACCTTGCTGAACGGTCGGTTGAAAATCGGATTGGGAAATTCGATGCCGGGCATGGCGTTGATCGCGCAGTTTCTCAAGCGGCATCCGGGCATCGAAATCGCGGTGGAAACAGGTTCGCATGAGCGGATCACGCGGGCAGTGCTGACCCGCGAAGTCGACATCGGTGTGCTGCCGGATGTGCCTGCGGATGGCCGCTTCCGGCGCGCCTTGCTTGCAAGGCAGAATGTCGTTGCCATCGTCCATCCCGACAGCCCGCTTTCCCGGGAGGCGGCCGTGACCTGCGAACGGCTGATGGCCGAACCCCTGATTTTCCGGACAAGGGGATCCTCCACCCAACGGGTGGTTGACAGGGCCTTTCGTTCCGCCGGGTTCGAGCCTTCGCCTCTTTTGACGCTGGACACCCGTGACGCGGTTTATGAAGCAGTGGTCAATGGCCTCGGGGTCGGTTTCATGTGGCGGTTCGGAACCGGGCGAACCGATGTCGTTCACCGGGTTCCGGTCTCGGACATGCAACGCCAATACGAGGAAGTGGTTTTCTCGCTCGGCGACGAGCGCAGCATGCTGTTCGACGTTTTCTTTTCGGCCGTGGAAAGCTTCCGCACGGAGGCGGACGTCATTCTGGACCACTAGCAGGCGAGGGGGCGCCTAGGCGGTGATCGCCTCTGCAAGACGTACAGCGGACGCTACACCGTCGATGACGGGTACCTTGAATTGTGCCGTCAGGTCGGCGGCCAGATCCGCCATGCCCGCGCAACCGAGTGCGATTGCGCCGATGCCGTCCAGTCTGAGAGCGGCCTGGATTTCCGCTTCGATCTTGTGGCGGGCATCGCTCTCGGGGGTTTCCAGTTCCAGAACCGGCACGTCCGATGCACGCACCCTGACACATCGGGCGGCAAGGCCGGTGCGCTGCAGGTTCTCTTCCAGCACCGGTACGGAGACGGACAAGGTGGTAACCACCGAAAACCGTTCGGCTGCCACAGAGGCAACATGGTAGGCCGCCTCGCCGATGCCGACTACCGGGACGCGGGATTTCGCCTTCAGTTCCCAAAGGCCGGTATCGTCAAAGCACGCGATGATGACCGCGCTTATGCTTGGGTCGGTCTTGAGCGAGCGTTCGAAGAGATCGAACAGGCCGGGCAGGGCAGCCTCGCCATCCGCTGGTCCCTGAATGGCTGCCGGTCCCTCCAGTGGATTGATGGCCGTAATCCGGCTGAAGGGACCGGCTGCGGCGCGAGCAGCCGCCGCGATCTTCTGCGTCATTGAAGCCGTGGAATTCGGATTGATGACGAGGATGTGTATGTCGCGCATGTAAGGCCCTAGACCATGCCCTTTCCGGCATCCGAGCCGTGCCGTGACCTGCGTTTGTTCAGGATGACGACAATGGCCAGGAACAGGCCGATGATGCCGAAGGAGAAGGCGGTTGTCAGAGTGCCGAGAGCAAAGATCACCGGTGTCGTGACGTTTGTTGTCATGCCGTAGATTTCCAGCGGCAGCGTGTTGTAGCTGCCGGCCGTCAGAAGCGTGCGGGCAAACTCGTCATAGGACAGGGTGAAACCGAACAGGGCGACCCCGATCAGCATCGGTGCGATTATCGGCAGCACGACATGACGGACAGTCTGCCAGGCGCTTGCACCCTGGTCGCGCGCGGCTTCCTCGTAGGATTTGTCGAAACGGTTGAAAACCGCGAACATGATCAGCAGGCCGAAGGGCAAGGTCCAGGTCAGCTGCGCGCCGAAGCCCGAGGTCGACCAATGTACGGCAAGGCCGGACTGGGAGAAGATCAGGCCGACGCCGAGCGAAACCAGGATCGACGGGATCACCAGCGAGGTGATGATCAGATAGAAGATCGCACCGGACCCGGGAAACCGTTTGCGGAAGGCAAGGCCGCCCATGACGGAGACAACGACAGTTGTCACCATGACCATGAGGCCAAGCACGAGCGAGCGCGAGAAACTGCCCCAGATATCCCCGACGGCCTGTTGTTCGAACAGGTCGTGGAACCAGTGCAGCGAGACGCCGCGCATCGGGAAGGTCAGCCCGCCCTGCGGTCCCTGAAAACTCAGGATCGCGATGGTGACTGTCGGGCCATAGAGGAAAACCAGGAAAAGGCCAAAGAACGCGGCAAGGGCATAGAAGGAGCGGGAACGTTTTTCCATGATCAGAGCTCCTTCCGGATGTCGACGAAGCGCAGCAGGATCGAGATCACCAGAAGCACCGTGATCAGCAGGATGACCGCTGTTGCCGCGGCAGAGGGATATTGCAAAAGCGCGATGTCGTTGGAGATCAACCTGCCGACATTGGCCTTCTGGCTGCCGGACATGAAGCGCACGGTATTGAAGTCGCCCATCACCAGCGTGACGACAAAAATGGACCCGATCATGATGCCGGGTTTGGTCAGCGGAATGATGACGTTGGTTAGTGTCTGCAGACCGGTGGCGCCATTGTCATAAGCTGCCTCGATCAGTGAGCGGTCGATACGCATCATGGTGTTGAAGATCGGGACCACCATGAACAGCGTGTAGAGGTGGACAAAGGCCAGGATCACCGAAAAGTCGGAAAAGAGCAGCCAATCCAGCGGCTCGTCTATGACGCCCATCGAGATCAATGTGGAATTGGCGATGCCGTTGCGGCCCAGGAACGGGATCCAGGAAATCATGCGGATGATGTTGGATGTCCAGAACGGGATCGTGCACAACAGAAACAGAACGATCTGCCAGGTCAGCGTGCGCACGTGAAAGGCGAGGAAATAGGCAACGGTAAAACCGATCACCAGTGTGATCGCCCAGGTGATCAGCGCGTATTTCACCGTATTGAAGAACACCTGGTAGGTCACTGGAGACGTCAGCAGGAATTCGTAGTTGTCGAACTGGAAGGCCGGATAGATCGAGAATTCCGTCGCCCCCCAGAAACTCACGACGACGATCATGGCAATCGGCAGAACCAGGAAGAAGAACAGCACCAGCGCCAGAGGCAGCGACAGTAGCCAGCCGGTCATGGCATCGGGCAGGCGGTTGAGGCTGAAGGGAGCCTTTGCACGAGCTTTCGCAGCCGGGGCCACGCTGGAAATGGACTGTGTCTGATCCGTCATGAAGGTCGGGTCCGGTAAGTAGAGAAGGCGGGTGTCATGCTCGCCCCGGGTATCTTGAAGTGCCCGGGAAAAGTTTCCCGGGCACCAGTGTGTCGGCTCAGCCTCAGGCGGCGATGAACTCGTTCCACTTGCGAACCATGTACTGGTTCTCGTCCATGACAGCGTTCCAGCAGGCAACGGCACCCATGCGCTCGTAGAACGAGCCGCCATCGCGGGTTTCGCCGGCTTTCGCCAGAACGTCACCGAACGGGTTGGTGATGTCGCCGGTGGCTTCCTTGCCTTCGAACCAGTAGCCCCACTCGTTCTCGTCCATGTGGTTCTTGGAGGTTTCCGGCACGGCCGAGTAATAGCCCTGGCGCATCAGGAAGCCGCCGACCCAGCCGTCGAGATACCAGTTGATGTATTCGTAGGCTGCTTCCAGTTCGAGGCCGGTCAGGCTCTTGGAAAGACCGATGCCACCGCCCCATGACCGGTAGCCTTCCTTCAGCGGCTGATAGACGCAATCGATGCCGCGGGACTTCACGGCGGTGATCGCCGGAGACCACATGGACTGGATCACGACTTCGCCGGACGCCATCAGGTTGACGCTTTCGTCAAAGGTCTTCCAGAAGGCGCGGAACTGGCCGTTTTTCTTGGCTTCGGTGAAGATCGCCATGGTCTTGTCGATCTCTTCGCGGGTCATGTTGCCCTTGTCGCCATACTGGATTTCGCCCATGGCTTCGCAAACCATGGCCGCATCCATGATGCCGATGGAAGAAATGTCGAGGATCGATGCCTTGCCCTTGAATTCCGGGTTCAGCAGTTCGGTCCAGCTTTCGATCGGGCGGCCGATCAGGTCCGGACGGATGCCGAGTGTGTCGGCGTTGTAGATGGTCGGGATGAGTGTCATCCAGCCGGTTTCTTCGGTGGCGAACGCCTTGCCGTCCGGACCGTCGACGAAGCCGACCGTATGCGGCGCGGTGCCCTGTGCGATCACGGATTCCGGCGTCAGCTTGCCGCTTTTGAAGATGCCGACGATCTTGTCGTAGTTCTTGATCTTGGAGGTGTCCATAGCCTGCAGATTGCCGGTCGGCCAGACCTTCTTGCAGATCCAGTATTCGATGTCCGCAATGTCGAAGCTGTCCGGCTGGGTCGCCGCACGCTGGGTGACGGCGTCACTGTCCAGAGCGGTCATTTCCAGGGTGAAGCCGAGATCTTCCTTCACCTTCTGCGCTACTTCGTTGAGGTTGGAAACGCCGGTGCCGAACTGGCGCAGGGTCACGTCCTTGATATTCTGAGCCCAGATGGTCGGGAAGCCGGTGATGGCTCCCGAACCCAGGGCCGCACCGGCAGCAGCAGCGCCGCCTTTCAGGATGCTGCGGCGGCTGACGCCTTTCTTGGTCATCTGTTCAGTTTTTCCCACTGTATCTGTCATGTTCTTACTCCTGTTCCCCTCTGGAGTTTGTTCGGCCTCGGGAGAAGGCCTTCGATCGGCAGCCTTCAGGCAGCCAGTTGGTGTGCGTCTTCCGGCTTCCATGTCAGGAAGACGGTTGCGCCGATTTCGATCGGATCCTGGAAAAAGGCTTCGTCGGTGAGAGCGGCCGTCAGATCGCCGGCGCCCCCCGCATCAAGCGCGAGATTGACGGTGGAGCCGAGGTATTCAACGTCCTTGACGAAGGCCGTCAGAACGGCGCCGTCCTCTCCGGCCGCTTTTTTCACCCTCAACCTGTCTGCCCTCAGCGCGACCGCAGCGCCTTTCTGCTGCAGCACGTTGTGGCCGCCGATGAAACGGGCGACGAACTCGGTTGTTGGCGTGTTGAACACGTCGCGCGGGCTGCCTGCCTGCTCGATCTTGCCGCCGTTCATGACGATGATGTCGTCCGCCAGCGCGAGGGCTTCATCCTGGCTGTGCGTGACGTGGATGAAGGAAATGCCGAGTTCGCGCTGCAGCTTCTTCAACTCGAGCCGCATCTTGATACGCAGGAACGGATCGAGTGCCGACAGCGGTTCGTCAAGCAGAAGCACGGAAGGTTCGGTGATCAGGGCACGGGCCAGGGCAACACGTTGCTGCTGGCCGCCGGAGAGCTGCGAAGGCAACCGTTCCGCATAGGCTGCCATATCCACCAGTTCCAGCAACTGACGGGCCTTCTTGAGCCGGACCGGTTTTTCGACGCCCTTCATCTTCTGGGAAAAGGCGACGTTGTCGACCACGGACAGATGCGGAAAGAGCGCATAGTTCTGGAACATCATCGCCGTGCCGCGCCGGGCAGGTGGAAGATCGGTGATGTTGGTGCCGCCCAAAACGATGTCGCCGGTGGAGACGCTTTCATGGCCGGCGATCATTCGCAGGGTTGAAGACTTGCCGCATCCCGATGGCCCCAGCAGGCAAGAATAGGTGCCGGCGGCGAATTTGTGATTGATCGCGTCGACCGCAATGGTCTCGCCATAGATCTTGGTGGTGGCTGCCAGTTCAAGGTCCAGGGACTTCGCCATGGCCGGACGTCTCCTTCAGAAAACCGTTTTCGGCTCCTGAGACAGCAAGTGCCGTGCCAACGCGCAAAACTGGCGGAATTCCGGAGATCCTGATGAGAAGGCAGAGCGATGAGCAAATTCTCATCGGTAAAAGTGCACAATATTTTGGCAAATTAAATACGATATGAGCAAAAATTGTATACGATCCTAGATTGCCGCTTCGGGTGGCGGGGAGTAGGATCAAGGCACCGCTCAACCCCCATTGGGCACTTCAAGAAAAATGACCAAACCTGTGACCACAGCCGATCTTGATCAACGCAGCAAGCTGCATGAAGTCTTTGCCCTACCTCAGGGCCGGGCACTTGAAATCTGCCTGAAGCTTCAGACTGCCATTCTGCAACACAAACTGACACCGGGGCTGAAACTGTCTGAGGATGAGGTAGGCGAAATTTATGGCGTCAGCCGTACCGTCGTGCGCGCTGCGTTGCAGGCACTCGCCCATTCCGGGCTGGTCGCCATGGAAAAGAACCGTGGTGCCTTCGTCGCAAAGCCGTCGATCCGCGAAGCCCACGAGGTGTTTCAAGCCCGTGCCCTGATCGAGCCTGCCGTGGCCAGGCTGGCAGCCGATGTCATCACCGACAGGCAGCTCGCGCAGTTGCACGCACATCTGGATGCGGAACATGCAGCTCTTCATGCCGGTGACATGGGCAAGGCACTGTTCCTGTCCGGAAGCTTTCATACGGAGATTGCCGATATCGCCGACCATCGGGTGTTCGCCGGCATGATCCGATCGCTGATCTCGCGCTCTTCGCTGATCATCGCTCTTTACTGGAAACGCTCAGACACTGCCTGTGAAAGCCACTCTCATCATGCCCTGATGAATGCCTTTGAAAAGCGCGACGGCGCTGCAGCCGAAAAGATCCAGAAGAGCCACATCGTCGATCTGCATTCCGGTCTGGATTTGCGAGAGAAGTCAGCTCTCGGCCGCTCTCTTGGAGAAGCGCTCGGCAACGGCTGAAGAGCGGAATTCGGAAAGAGCGAGAGAAGGTTAGCGTCCGGCAGAAGCTCCGGCGCCACCGGCATTTGCGTTTGCTCCACCGTTTCCGGCGGATGCGCCTGCGCTGGCCCCGCCGCTGTTTGATGAGCCTGCGGAACCGGAGTTACCAGAACCTGAGCCGGCGTTACCACCAGAGTTTCCACTGGAATTTGTGCCAGAGTTTCCACCAGAGTTTCCGCCCGAATTCCCGCCCGAGTTCCCGCTTGAATTCTCATTGGCGTTACCACTCGGCCCGCGATCACCCGAGTTGCCGGAGGAGGCATTTGCGTTGCCGTTACCGCTAGCGGCATTGTCACGCCCGCTGGTGGTGGTGTTCCGAGCTTTTGAGCCCGCAGGTGAGAGGCTTGCCGGGGTATCGCCGAAGCTGGGCTTGCCAGGCGTACCTTGCTGGATGGCGGCGCGGCTCTTGCCGACGGATTTGAGACCGTTGAACTTCCCCGGTGCGCTTTGGACGCTTTGGCCTGCACGCAGGTCGCTTTGCTGCCCGGATGCAAGATCCTGAACACCAACGACGCCGCGCTGAACCGAAACCTGGCTTTCGTTGCCGGTTACGGTTACCGAAAAGCGGGTTCCCTTGACGACGGCTGCAAGATAAGGCGTTTCAACCCTGAAAAACGGTCTGCCGCGGGCCTCGACATCGACATCGATCGTTCCCTTGCGTTGAAGCAGCGTGGTCTGGCTGTCGTTACTGCGAAATTGCGAAAGCGCAAATTCCGTGTTCGGACCGACCGTGATGCTGTCCTTGCCTCGTTGAATCACGGCGCGTGCGCCCTTTCGCGTCGCAATGGTATGGCCCTTGTGAAGTACCATCCCCTTGCGGGCCCGGTGCGCTTGAATGCCTGGTGCTACGAGATAAACCGTTCCGGAAATCCGTGTGATCACCCATTCGGCTGCATTAGCTTTTGTCAGTCCTGCAGACAGGGGAATAAGCAGCAGAGCCAGCAGAACAGCTGCAGCACGGGTTTTCAGCGTCCTGCGCAAAGCCGGAAGGCTGTTAAAAGGAAGGCAATAAACAGCGTGGCCGGCGTACATCGGCAATACTCGATAGTTGTGTTGTCATGCACTCTTATCGATACCGACTTAACGTAGGGTGAAGAATAAATGTTCAATTTATTCTTGCAATTGTAAGTTTAAATAGTTTGACCTAGGTGTTTTGAGTTGATTTTATTGTTTCTATTGTACTGAAAGTAATAATTCTTTCACCATGTCAAGAATAGTTGGTTTGGTATTCAAATCGGCAACCCAGGTCCGGTGGTTCATTTCCTGGCACAGATTGCGTAGCGGTGCTGCGTTGCCCTTTCCAGACCCTTGAAGAAAGGCAGGTGACGCCGCTGTGCCCGGTGCACGGCTTTCAGGTCCGTATCGACAACGATTTGAGTGAAGCCGGCCTGTTGCAATAGCTCCACGACTGCTTCTGCCCTTGCTCCCCTCGAGAAATGAACGCGGGACAGGATGCTGCGATGTGTTTCCATCATGTCTGCCGGCTTTGCGTCCGGTTGCGCAAGTAATCCAAAGCGAGCACGAGTATTTGAAAACGTTGCGAGCAACTTTGCGAACCAGCCAGGATTGACAAAGTCTCCGTCGACGACGAGCAGCTGCCCTCCCGGTTTAAGCACCCGGTGCCATTCCGCAAAGGCGGCCGCAGGGTCGACCAGGGTCCAGACAAGGTGCCGGCAGGTTATGGCATCGTAGCTTTCGGACGCTTCCATCGTGCGTTCGGCATCGCCAAGCAGAAAGCGGATCGTGCGCCCGCGTTTCATTGCCTTTTCTCGGGCCTTGGCAAGCATGGGTTCCGCCCAGTCCATGCCGGTGACTTCAAAGCCGAGGTCGTCGAGCAGGTGCGAGATAACGCCGGTTCCGGAAGCAAGGTCAAGAACGCGCCTGGAGCCGCCCGGGCCCAGATGTTTTTCGAACAGCCTTATCCAGGCGGTGTGCTCTTCGTCGGAAAAAATCTCGTGGCCTGGCTGGGTGTCGAAGGTCTCGGCCCGCTTGCCCCAGTATTCCTTGATTTCTTCACGCAGATCGAAATTCGAGAGTGTGTCTGCGTCGCTCATCAGGCGTATTGCTCCGGTTGCTTGGAACCATTCCAAAAGATAATTCTTGACTCATATACTCAGGAAAAATACGAAAAACAAGAATTTAAAACTCAACTTATAACCTCAATAAAAAATCGAGGCGGATGTGAGCAAAATCAAAAGCTTGGCAGCATCTTTGCTGGTAACGGCTACTTTTCTTCCGGCAATGGCACTTGCCGGCGACGTGGTAACGGTCACGGATATTACCGGCCGTGAGGTCGAGGTCGAAGTGCCGGTGGAAAAGGTCATCCTGGGCGAGGGGCGCCAGATCTATTTCACCGCCGCGCTGGATGGTGAAGACCCCTTCAAACGTGTCGTCGGCTGGCGAGACGATTTCGAGAAGGCGGACAACGACGGGTATCATCAGTATCTCGAGAAGTACCCGGAAATGGCCGATCTGCCGACTTTCGGCGGCATGAAGAACGGCACTTTCGATGTCGAGCAGGCCGTTGCACTCCAGCCTGACGTGATCATCCTGAACCTCGACGCCAAGGTTGCCACCGAAGAAGGCGGCTACATCGAGAAACTCGGCAAGGTTGGCATTCCGGTTGTCTATGTCGACTTTCGCGAAAAGCCGATGGAAAACACCGAGCCGTCCATGCGCCTGATCGGCAAGCTCTACGGCAAGGAAGACAAGGCCGAGGAATTCATCGAATTCCGGGCAGCCGAGATCGCCAAGGTGACCGACAAGCTGGCGGCACAGTCAGATCTCGCGAAACCCGTTGTGTTCGTGGAGCGTGCAGGCGGCTATTCCGATGACTGCTGCATGTCGTTCGGCAACGAGAATTTCGGCAAGATGGTTGAAATGGCCGGTGGCATTAACATGGCTGCCGAAATCATTCCCGGCACCTTCGGCACCGTCAATCCGGAGCAGATCATCGCGTCCGATCCGGACCAGATCATCGTGACCGGTGCAAACTGGGAGCTGTATGTACCCGGCGGGAATTGGGTTGGTGTCGGTGCCGGTGCGGATCCGGAAGTATCTGCCGACAAGCTGGCGGGCCTGATGGAACGTCCGGGCTTTACTGGCGTCAAGGCGGTCCGGGACAACAATGTCCATGCCATCTGGCACCAGTTCTACAACAGCCCGTACCAGTTCGTCGCTGTTCAGCAGATCGCCAAATGGCTGCATCCGGAGCTCTTTGCTGACCTTGACCCGGAAGCGACTTTCCAGGAATTGCACGACCGCTTCCTGCCGATCGACTACCGGCCAGGCTACTTCGTTTCGCTGAACTCGAGTAAATAATATGGCGGTTTCGGAAATCGTTCCGACTGAGGAGGGGCGCGGTCTTTACCGCGCCCTTGCGTTCAGGCGCATTCTGGTTATTTGCGGGCTGATCGTCGCTCTGGCGTTCAGCTTTTCTTTGGATCTGGCCATCGGACCGGCCCGCTATCCGCTGTCGGAAGTGCTTTCCGCCCTGGTTAATCCGTCCGGCGCCGAACTGCAGACACGCGTCGTCCTTTGGGACATTCGCATGCCGATCGCGCTGATGGCGATCACCGTTGGGGGCTGCCTGTCCCTCGCGGGGGCGCAGATGCAGACGATCCTTGCCAATCCGCTGGCCAGCCCCTTCACGCTAGGCATCTCCGCTGCTGCCAGCTTTGGCGCGGCCCTGGGTCTTGTCGCCGGCGTCGCGATCTTTCCGGCCGCAGTGCAATACATGGTCCCGATCAATGCTTTCCTGATGGCCATGGCGGCTTCGCTGTTCATCTATCTGCTGTCCACTGTACGGGGCGTGACTGTTCAGACCATCGTTCTTCTGGGGATCGCATTGGTCTTCACGTTCAACGCGCTGCTGTCCTTGCTGGAATATCTTGCTTCCGAACAGGCGCTGGCTGCGGTCGTCTTCTGGACCATGGGGTCGCTGACCAAGGCGACATGGGGCAAGGTTCTGGCGACCTTCATCATTCTTGTTGTCTGCGTTCCGTTCTTCGCGCGGCATTCCTGGGCTCTGACAGCCCTTCGGCTCGGCGACGTCAAGGCGGCGAGTTTCGGCGTCAACATCAGGTCGCTGCGGCTGAAAACGTTGCTCGGCGTCAGCCTGCTGGCGGCGATCCCCGTGTCCTTTGTCGGGACGATCGGGTTCGTCGGTCTTGTCGGACCGCACATTGCCCGGATGCTGGTCGGAGAAGACCAGCGTTTCTTCCTGCCTGCGGCCATCTTGTGCGGTTCCCTGATGCTGTCGGCAACTTCGGTCGTTTCCAAGATCATTCTTCCAGGGGCGATCCTGCCCATCGGCGTCATCACCGCGCTTGTCGGGGTTCCATTCTTCTTCGCGCTCATTTTCGCAGACCGGAGGCAGTCATGGTAACGTTGCAGCTGAAAGGGGTTGGCGCACGCTATGGCTCCACTCTTGCGGTCGAAGGGGTCACGACACCGGTCTTCTCCGGCGGTGAACTGACAGCGGTGATCGGTCCCAACGCGGCCGGCAAATCGACCTTGTTCAAGCGCATCTCCGGTCTGCTGAAAGGCCCCGGCGATGTCGTGCTGGCCGGCAACCGGGCAGCGCCCCGGGATGCCATCCGCTACATGCCCCAGGATACCCACGCCAATGCCGTCCTGACGGTTTATGAATCCGTTCTGCTTGCTGCCAAACAGGGTGAGGGCTGGCGTGTAAAGGACTCGGAACTCGTCGAAATCGACCAGATCCTGAAGGCGCTTCAGATCGATAGCCTGGCGTTCCGGAACCTTGGCGAACTCTCCGGCGGTCAGCGTCAGCTGGTTTCGATTGCGCAGGCACTGGTGCGCCGTCCGGAAGTTTTGATGATGGACGAACCGACCTCCGCGCTGGATCTCTACCGGCAGGTCGAGGTTCTGAACTTCATGCGCGACCTGGCACGCCGCCAGGGCACCCTGGTTCTGATTGCCTTGCACGATCTCAATCATGCCCTGCGGTTCTGCCGGAACACCATGGTGATTGCCGAAGGGCGTCTCGTCGCAGCCGGCCCGTCCGAAGATGTCATCACGTCATCGATGCTGCGTGACATCTACCGTGTGGAGGCACGCGTGGAGGCCTGTTCGCGCGGCGAAAATCACGTCATCATCGACCGGTCCGCTGCCTGACGGCGTGTGATCGGCCGAAGGCCGACGCCGATCAATCCTGGTCGACGTCTATGCGGGCTTCTTCGACAGTCGAGGCCAGATCCCGGTTCGCATCCAGAAGTACATTCTGGTGCAACCGGATCCGCCACAGGTGATAGGAAACCCTGTGCAGCCAACGCAGGGCATCCAGTTTCAGCCAGACTGTTTCCGCCGGGACCGCATCGGCAGCGGCCATTGCAATCAGCCGGTCACGATTGAGGCGGCGTTGTCGGCGCATCAGCAGCCGCAACCGGTCCAGCGTCTTCTCCTGTGTCTTGGTGTCCTTCTGTCTGGTGGAAATGTCAGTGACGCCGAGAAGCAGGCCCGCCAGGCGTTTGAGCCGGTGATCCAAAGACAGCTCGTCGATCCTCTGCCGCTGGTCGCAGCGGTAGAGAAGGCGGCTCAAATGGTCGAGAATATGAAACAGGCCTTTCAGTTCCTCCTGAAAGGCCATGTCGTTCGACGGAACGATGATCTTGTCCAGATATGTCCTTGTTTCTGCGATGGCCTTGGCCAGGTCCTCCCGATCCAGTTCTTCATATGCAGATGACTTTGCGCCCAACCGATTGCGCAGGCGTTCGATGATCAAGGTTTCCAGATGTGCGACGGTCTGCCCTGCCAGGGACGCGGCTGCGTGCGGGTCCCGCAACACGAGCGGATCCAGACGGCTGGTCAGATCGGAGCCTTTTTCGGGAACGAGATGTTCGATCAACCGGGCGAATGGCCGTGCAAGTGGAAGAACCAAAACGACGCCGAGCGCATTGAAGAAACTGTGAAAAGCGACAAGCGCAATCTGACTGTCGCCGTTTCCGGCCAACGCCCCGGCCACAAGCTGAAACGGCCCTAAAAGGAAAAACGCCATGACACCGGTCATGACGTTGTAGATCACATGCGCATAGCCCGTACGTCGGGCCATGGTACCACCGCCGATGGTCGCCAAAGCTGCCGTAAATGTGGTTCCGACGTCCATGCCGATTACCAGCGCCGCTGCTTGCGGAAAGTTGATCGCACCGGCACCAAGTGCAGCCAGCGCCGTTGCAACGCCTGCGCTGGAGGACTGTGTCACGATGGTGATCAGCATGCCGATCAACACCAGCTGCAGCCGGCCAAAGAGTGTGTCCGGTGGAAAGTCGGTCGGGGTTACCACACCGCTGAAGGCGTCCAGACCGTCTTTCATGTGTTCGATGCCGATAAAGATCAGGCAAAAGCCCGCGAGCGCCTGGCCTGCGAGTGCGATCCGGCCACGAAATGCCAGCCGCGCAATCGCGCCAAAAAAGACGAAGGGCAGGGCAATCTGGCCAAGATCCAGCTTGAAGCCGAGAACCGCAACCAGCCACCCTGTCAGGGTCGTGCCGACGTTGGCACCGAAAATGACGCCGAGCGCCTGGGGGAAGGTGAGGAGGCCGGAAGCGACAAAGCCGACAGCGGCAACTGTGGTTGCACTGGATGACTGGATGACTGCGGTGGTGAGAGCACCCGTCACGGCGCCCGACAAGGGCGTTGAGGTAAACCTGGACAACACGTCGCGCATGCGCTGTGCCGCCAGGGCTTTCAGCCCGTCGGTCAGTAGCAGCATACCGATCAGAAACAACCCGACGCCACCAAGCGCGGACATGAAACTCAAAAACATGCAGGCACGTTATCCGACAGGTTAAGCCCCCACAATCAGTCAAGATACTATCGGCTTCGCATTTGCGATCCTTGAGCGTCAGCTTGAGGCGAAGGGTGCTTCATGGAGCATCTGCAACTTGAGGCAGAAAGTCCTTTGCTCGCCGGCGCGACTGTGGGAGCTTGAACCTGTCAGGCTTATCAAGCTTCTGCCGGATGACGCGCTACGAGGAAGAGAGCAATGAAGAAGTATGAGGCCCCGGGTGTTTATGTCACCGAGCTGAACTCCTTCCCAAACACGGTCGTGCAGGTCCCGACGAGCGTTGCGGTCTTTGTCGGCTACACGGAAACAGCAATTGTGGATGGCAAGGATGTGACCGGCATTCCGGTGCGGATCTCCTCGATGTCGGAATTCGAGGCCCGTTTCGGCGTGGGGCCCATGTTTCGTTTCGACTTCAGCCTGCAGGATGGCAAGCCGGCTCTGGACCTGGAGGAAGCAAGCCGCTTCAATTTGCATGCGGCCATGGGACTTTTCTTCGAAAATGGAGGACATGGTTGCTGGATCTTGTCGGTTGGATGTTACGGCGCGGGAGAGCCCGTTCTCACCAAGTCCGTGGAGGATTTCGGTGAACCTGTCTGGCGAGAGCTCGCCAAGCTGCAGGAACCGTCGGTCATCGTGATACCCGACGCGGTGTTGTTGTCAGAAGAAGATTACAAGACCGTCAGCAATAGATGCCTCGCCCATTGTACAGACTTGCAAAACCGTTTCGCCATTGTCGACGTGTTCGATGGGAACAGGGAGCGAACTTTGGACGAGAATGACGTGATCTCGGGAAAAAGCGGCCTGCGAACCTTGCTCGCAGCGGAAGATATGAGCTTTGCTGCTGCCTATTATCCCTGGTTGAATACGTCTCACTTTGGTGCGGGGTCGATGACCTTTGAAAATGTTTCGGCTGGTACGCGCAAGGCCTTCTTCGAACATGTTGGCCAGGAGACTGCCATTCAGGCCAATGAGTCCCGGAAAGCCGCTTTCGATAAGGCGGTGAAATCACTGGAGGGCGACGACATCTCCGAAGAGGAGAAATGCACTACTCACAAGATCATGCGGGGTCTTTCAAAGCGCTACAACGAGCTTCTCTCGCAAGCTGTAAAAGCAGTAAGTGTCATGCCTCCGTCAGGCGCGTTGGCAGGTGCATATGCAGCGACAGACGCCAGGGAAGGTGTCTGGAAAGCGCCTGCAAATCTCAGCCTTAATTCAGTCGTGTCGCCTTGCGTATCCATTTCCGATGCCGAGCAGGAAGACCTGAACACTCCGTTGGACGGAAAAGCCGTGAACGCGATCCGGTCGTTTCCCGAGCGAGGTAATGTGGTTTGGGGAGCACGCACGCTGGACGGTAACAGCTCGGAATGGCGTTATGTGAATATCCGCCGAACCGCGATCATGCTGGAACAATCGATCAAGGCGGCGCTGGATCCTTTTGTCTTTGCGCCAAACACCGCTCCGACCTGGCTTATGGTGAAATCGGTGATCGAAAATTTCCTGAACGGGCTATGGAAACAGGGGGCTCTCGCGGGCGCTTCGTCAGAAGATGCCTACGGTGTCGAAGTCGGCCTTGGGACGACGATGACGGGCGCCGATGTTCAGGCCGGTTGCATGAAGGTCGTGGTGAAGGTTTCGCTCTTGCGGCCGGCGGAATTCATTGTTCTGTCGTTCCAGCAGAAGGTTCGGAAAGGCTAGCCAGAGGAAACCGATCCGTTAGGCGCGTCAGGATCGGTCTGAAAAATCTGCGATCGTTTTGCTGCAAGGGGGGAAAGCCGTCCGGCCTACGGCCAGATGAGCGTTTCCGTCTCGTTGCTGTTGCCGCTGCCTGTTACCCGTGCTCCCGACACCTTGGCCTTGCCGCTGGCAACCATGGAAAGAGCCTTGGGGTAGATCTGGTGTTCAACGTCCAGCACACGGGCAGCCAACGTGTCAGGGGTGTCATTGTCCAGAACCGGTACGGCTCCTTGCATGATGATCGGACCATCGTCCATTTCAGCAGACACATAATGCACGGTGGCACCATGCAACTTGACACCTTCCTGCAAGGCCCGCTCATGTGTGGCAAGGCCTTTGAAAGAGGGCAGGAGAGCCGGATGGATGTTGATCATCCTGCCCGCCCAGGCATTGACCAGATAGGGCGTCAGAATACGCATGAAACCGGCAAGGGCGACCAAGTCGATCTTGTGGTCCTTCAAAACGGCATCTACCGATTTTTCGAACGCTTCCCGATCACCTGCATGGTCCTTGTGGTCGACAACTGCCGTTGCAATACCCAGCTCAGCGGCCCGTTCCAGTCCCTTGGCGTCAGGCCGGTTGGACAGGACAAGCGTGATTTCGGCGGGATAGTCGGGAGACATTGCCGCGGAAATCAGCGCGCCCATGTTGGAGCCGCGTCCTGAGATCAGGATGGCAGTCTTCTTGCGGCTCATGCGCCAAGGTCCAGGCTACCGTCAAACAGCACCGGTGCAGCGCCTTCAGCTTCGATGACGCCGATCTTGCTGACCGTTTCACCGGCATTGCGCAGGACGTCGGCAACCGCATCGGCCTGGTCCGCAGACACGACAATCACCATCCCGGTGCCGCAGTTGAACGTGCGCAGCATTTCCTTCTCGGCAACGCCGCCCGATTTCGCGAGCCAGCCGAACACCGGCGGAACGCTGATCTGGCCAAGGTCGATGCGAGCGGAGCAATTCTTCGGCAGAACGCGCGGCAGGTTTTCCGGAAGGCCACCACCGGTGATGTGGGCAAGGGCCTTGATGCCGGAGGTTTCCTTCAGTGCGGCCAGCAGCGGTTTGACGTAGATCCTGGTCGGTTCCATCAAGGCTTCGCCCAGTGTCTTGCCGGCTGCAAACGGTGCTGCATCCGACCAGTTCATGCCGGACAGTTCGATGATCTTGCGCACCATGGAATAGCCGTTGGAATGAACGCCGGAGGAGGCCAGAGCAAGCAGTACGTCGCCAGCGGCAACGTCCGGGCGCGGCAGGATCCCGCCGCGCTCAACGGCACCGACGGAGAAGCCTGCCAGATCGTAGTCGCCTTCCACATACATGCCCGGCATTTCGGCCGTTTCACCGCCGATCAGCGCGGCGCCTGCCATCTTGCAGCCGTCCGCAATGCCGGCAACCACATCCGTTGCAGTGGTCACATCCAGCGCGCCGGTCGCGAAATAGTCGAGGAAGAACAGCGGTTCAGCGCCCTGGACCACCAGATCGTTGACACACATCGCAACAAGGTCGATGCCGACAGTGCGGTGCTGGCCGGTTTCAATCGCAATCTTCAACTTGGTACCGACGCCGTCATTGGCGGCAACAAGGATCGGATCCTGAAACCCGGCGCCCTTGAGGTCGAAAAGACCACCGAAACCGCCGATATCGCTGTCGGCCCCGGGGCGGGAAGTTGCCTTGACCAGCGGCTTGATGCGGTTCACCAGTTCGTTTCCGGCGTCGATATCGACACCAGCATCGGCATAGGTCAGGCCGTTGGGACCAGAGGATTCGCTCATGGGGCACTCCGAGACTGCGTGCGGTTGGCTGTGCCAGTGCGGATTACAGTCTGCCGCCAAGGAACACAAGAGGCGAGCGGTTCTGCGCAGGGCTTAAGAACAGATGGCAGGCCAACTTCCGCATTTTTCTTCAAAACCCAGCCGATTTGAATGGCTCAAAGTGCATTGCCGGCGAAAAAAGAGGTCATGGAGCATCTGGATCAACCTTCAGCGCAAGCGTGCTGCAGACAGCCTGTTGCCGGAAATTGGTCTTGCTGGCCTATTTGAAACCGGGGTCATAGGCTTTGCCTCACGAGGCAGAAGTGGCTCCTTGATGGACCAATGCCGCGAAAAGCCGACTTCTTCTGGACTTGACCGGAGGCGGGGTTTAATTCCATGTCCGGAAGAAAGCCATTCCTACGCACCGGCACAACCGAGGAGCGCCATACATGACCCTTCGCCGTCAGGTCCAGTTCTGGCTGATTTCCCTCGTTGTTCTTTGCCTGTTTCTGTATGTCTTCTCCAGCGTGCTTCTCCCTTTCGTTGCCGGCATGGCGGTGGCCTATCTGCTGGATCCGGTTTGCGACCGGTTGGAAAAGCTGGGCATGGGGCGGATGTGGGCAACGCTGACAATCCTGTTCGCCTTCGTCCTCATCCTCGTGATGTTCTTCATCCTGCTTCTGCCTCTGTTGGGCAATCAGCTTGCCCTTTTCCTGGAAAAGTTCCCGGAGCTGATCCGCAAGCTGCAGGCATTGCTGTCGGATAACTTTCCGGCCGACCTGGCGTCCGTTGCGGGCATCAATGCGGAAGACCTCCAGTCCTCCATGTCCAATCTCATCGGGCAGGGGGCTTCTTTCGTCGGCAAGCTGGCCCAGTCGCTCTGGAGCGGCGGTCAGGCGTTGCTGTCGATCCTGTCGCTCTTCGTCATCACACCGGTCGTTGCATTCTATCTTTTGCTCGACTGGGACCGCATGGTCGCGCGTATCGACAGCTGGCTGCCGCGTGATCATCTGGCAGAAATCCGCGGCCTTGCAAAGGAAATGGATCAGGCAGTTGCCGGTTTCGTGCGCGGCCAGGTGTCGGTCTGTCTTATCCTGGGATCGTTTTATGCTGTTTCTCTGGCGCTGATCGGGCTGAACTTCGGTCTCCTGATCGGAATGGTGGCTGGTCTCGTCAGTTTCATTCCCTTCGTCGGGGCCGGGTTGGGGCTAGTCCTGTCCATCGGTGTGGCGCTTGTCCAATTCTGGCCGGAATGGCCCTGGATTATCGCAGTCGCCGCGATCTTTGGCGTCGGTCAGTTTCTGGAGGGCAATATCCTGCAGCCCAAACTTGTTGGCGAAAGCACGGGTCTGCATCCTGTTACGCTTATGTTTGCCTTGTTTGCCTTTGGATATCTCTTTGGATTTGTGGGGATGCTGATTGCGGTTCCCGCTGCCGCGATGATCGGCGTGCTTGCACGCTTTGCCCTGAAGCAGTATCTCGCAAGCCCGGTCTATCGGGGAACCAGTCATCCCGTATCGGGGCAAGAAGAACAGGTATCAGAGTAGAAAATGGTGGAAACACCGCGCCAGTTGCCTTTGGAATTGCCGCATGAAGCGGCCCTGAGCCGTGACGACTATCTGGTTGGAGGCTCCAACCGGGCTGCGTTCGAATTGCTGGAACGCTGGCCGGATTGGCCTTCCCCGGTCGTTGTCCTTGCAGGCCCCGTCGGCGCGGGAAAAACCCATCTGGTCCAGGCATTTCAGGATGAGACCGGCGCTGCTGTTCTGGCTGCTTCCAAACTCGATCCGCAGTCCGTGGAAACACTCGTTGCCGCACCCGCTGCCGTGATCGAGGATGCGCATCTGGGCATCGACAACACGGCCCTGTTCCACCTTCTCAACGCTGCACGTCAGGCGGGCAAGACGGTGCTCATCACCAGCCGCACCTGGCCTGCCAGCTGGAAAATTTCCCTTCCCGATCTGCAGTCCCGCCTGCGCGCGGCTACTCCTGTCGAAATTCTGGAACCGGACGATGATCTCCTTCGCCGTGTTCTGGTGAAGTTGTTTGCCGACCGGCAGATTGCGGTCGATCAAGGTGTCGTCGACTATCTTGTGGTGCGAATGGAACGTTCGCTCGAGGTCGCCATGCGCGCCGTCGAGGCGATCGATCAGGAGGCTCTTGCCGGGCGGGTCAAGATCACGAAACCACTTGCCGGGCGGGTCTTGGAAAATGTGCATAAAGGCCAATAATCGCCAATGCTGCCACAGGACTGTCATTTGCCCGCTCAGAAGTTCATGTTAGTCACGGCGGCGTTGAGGCAGAATGGGCGTGCCCGGTTTTGCCGGATTGAAGCGGAAGCTGCGCGGAACAAGGGATGATGCCATGAACGAAGCCCCTGATCTTTCGGACATTCTGCCTGCCTCCACCGTTGCTTCCGATACAAAGGGAACTGTGCCGGAACTGGCACCGGAAGGTGAGCTGGCTACATCTCCGGCCAGGTTCATGAACCGGGAGCTGTCCTGGCTCCAGTTCAATCTCCGGGTTCTGGAAGAAGCCATGAACCCGAACCATCCGCTGCTTGAGCGCGTTCGGTTCCTGTCGATCTCCGCCAACAATCTCGACGAATTTTTCATGGTGCGTGTGGCCGGACTGCGTGGCCAGCAACGGGCCGACGTTACCAATCTGTCCGACGACGGCCTGACGCCGACCGAGCAGCTTCAGAAGATCAGCGATGCCGTGCGTGACCTTCAGGCGTCCCAGCAGAAGATCTGGGTGGAACTGCGCCGGGAGATTGCCGACAAGGGGATCGAGATCCCGCAGGGCGACACGCTCGACCAGGCGGACAAGGCCTGGCTGCAAGACTATTTCCTTGCTTATGTCTTCCCGGTTCTGACGCCGCTTGCCATCGATCCGGCGCATCCGTTCCCGTTCATTCCGAACCTTGGCTTTTCCATCGTCTTTGAACTGGCGCCAACTTCCGGTGGGCGCGGCATGATTGCTCTGCTCAGAATTCCGAGCCAGGTTGACCGCTTCGTTCAGTTGCCAAACGGCGAAGATGGCGCTGCCCGGTTCATCGCAATCGAGAAAGTCGTCAGCCTCTTCATCGGGCGCTTGTTTCCAGGCTACGAGATCCGGGGCAAGGGGGCGTTCCGCGTCATTCGTGACAGCGATCTTGAAATCGAAGAAGAAGCAGAAGACCTCGTTCGTCTGTTCGAGAGCGCTTTGCGCCGCCGCCGCCGGGGCTCGGTGATCCGCCTGGAAATCCAGGAAACCACACCGCCGGCTCTGCGTGAGTTCGTGGGCGAAGCGCTGCATGTCGGGCAAAGCGAGATCTTCCTTGCTAACGGGTTGCTTGCGCTCAACAACCTGTCCCAGATCGTTGACCTCGAGCGGCCTGACCTGAAGTTCCAGCCCTATACCGCCCGCTTTCCGGAGCGCATTCGTGAACACGGCGGCGACTGTCTGGCGGCAATCCACCAGAAGGACATCATCGTCCACCACCCGTATGAATCCTTCGACGTGGTGGTTCAGTATCTGCGGCAGGCCGCGCGTGATCCGGATGTGGTGGCGATCAAGCAGACGCTCTATCGCACCTCCAACGACAGCCCCATCGTGAAGGCTTTGGCTGAGGCGGCCGAAGCCGGCAAATCCGTTACCGCACTGGTGGAGCTCAAGGCCAGGTTCGACGAGGAAGCGAATATCAAGTGGGCGCGCGATCTGGAGCGGGCAGGGGTACAGGTCGTCTTCGGCTTCATTGAGCTGAAAACGCACTCCAAGCTCTCCATGGTCATCAAGCGCGAGCACGGTCAGCTCAAGACCTATTGCCACATCGGCACAGGGAACTATCACCCCATCACGGCGCGGATATACGAGGATCTTTCCTTCTTCACTGATGATCCCGGCATTGCCGAGGATGCGGCCCGGGTGTTCAACTTCATCACCGGTTACGCTCAACCGGCGGAACTGAACAACCTCATGGTGTCTCCGGTCAACCTGCGTCAGCGCATGCTGGAAATGACCGAGAACGAGATCGAGCACGCCCGCGCAGGCCGCCCCGCGCAGATCTGGTGGAAGATGAATTCCCTTGTAGATCCGGCGATCATCGATGCCCTTTATCGCGCAAGCCAGGCAGGCGTTCAGATCGATCTGATCATTCGCGGCATTTGCTGCCTGCGTCCGGGCATTCCGGGTCTGTCCGACAACATTCGGGTGAAATCCATTGTCGGGCGTTTCCTGGAGCATTCTCGCATCTACTGCTTTGGCAACGGCCAGGGTCTGCCGTCTCCCGAGGCACACGTCTATATCGGCTCGGCCGATCTGATGCCGCGTAACATCGACCGGCGGGTCGAGGTCCTGGCACCGCTCAAGACACCGACCGTGCACGAACAGGTTCTGGACCAGATCATGGTGGCCAACCTGAAGGACAACCAGCAAAGCTGGCGCATACTGTCGGACGGCAGCCATGAGCGCATCGTTCCGAACGCCAATGAGGAACCCTTCAATGCGCATCAGTATTTCATGACGAACCCCTCGCTTTCCGGCAGAGGCAAATCATTGAAGAGCGATCGGCCGAGGCCGTTCCTGGAACGGCAAAAACGAGGTTAGCATGACTGCTGAGTTTCATCCGGCACGTGGCCGGCTCAACGGGTCCGGACCTGTCGCAGTCGTGGACATCGGCTCCAACTCCGTGCGCCTCGTGATTTACGAGCGCAAGGCCCGCACACCGACCATGCTGTTCAACGAAAAGCTGCTGGCAGGGCTTGGCAAGGGCATTGCGGCGACCGGCCGTCTGGCAGACGATTCCGTCAGCCTGGCTCTCGGTGAACTGACCCGGTTCAAGACCCTTATCAAGCATACCGGATGCCAGGACATCTACATCGTTGCGACGGCTGCGGCGCGCGATGCGGAAAACGGGCCTGATTTCGTGCGCGAGGTCGAACGGTTTCTGGAGGCTCCGGTTCGCATCCTCAATGGCAATGAAGAGGCGTATTATTCCGCTCTTGGTGTGATTGCCGGGTTCTGGCAGCCGCGCGGCATTGTCGGCGACATGGGTGGCGGCAGTCTGGAGCTGGTGGAAATTGCCGACAACAAGCCCGGCACGGGAGCGACGTTCCCCCTTGGCGGGCTGCGGCTTTCGGAAGAGGCCGAAGGCAAGATCGCCAAGGCACAGAAGATCACCGAAGCGGCTCTCAAGGACTTTCAGTGGCCTGACCTGGCTCCCGGTGAACGGACATTCTATGCCGTTGGCGGCACGTGGCGGTCGCTGGGTCGTCTGCATCTGATGCAGAACAATTACCCGCTGCACGTGATGCACAATTATGAAATCAGTGCGGAAGAGGCGATTGCCTTCTGCAAGCGTATCGCCATTCCCAACCTTGAAGGGGTTGAACTGGCGGAGATCGTTTCCAAACAGCGCCGTCCTCTGGTGCCGATCGGTGCAGTCGTGCTGGAACAGGTGCTGACGTCGATGAAGGCGGAGCGCCTGGTCTTTTCCGCAACCGGTGTTCGTGAAGGCCTGCTCCATGAAAAGCTGCCTTTGGAAATGCAGGCACATGACCCGGTGATTGAAGCTGCGCGCGAACTGTGCACGCTGCGTGCGCGCTCACCTGCGCATGCGGAAGAGCTGATTGTCTGGACGGACAAGCTGTTCAAGGAACTTGGCATCGAGGAAACCGCCAACGAGACACGGCTTCGCCATGCGGCGTGTCTTCTCTCCGACATAGGCTGGCGCGCCCATCCCGATTATCGCGGCGAGCAGAGCCTCAATATCATTTCGAACGCATCTTTCGTCGGGCTGGATCATGCCAGTCGCGCTTATCTTGCAGCGGCCGTTTTCTATCGCCACCAGGGTCTGCGCGAGGGCGATCTTTCGCCGGTCATCCGGGAGCTGTTTACGGACCGTCTGCGCATCCGCGCCAAGGTACTTGGCGCGACCATGCGGGTGGCGTCTCTTTTGAGTGCTTCCATTGCAGGCATGTTGCCGAAGGTCGGCATCACCAAATCGGAAACAGGGTTGTCGCTGGATCTCGGCAAGGATCTTGCCGACCTCGACGGTGAACGCCTGCGCAAGCGTGCGAACCAGCTCAGCAAGGTCATCGATGTCGATGTTGCTGTAAACGCCGGCTGATTTCTGGGGTGCTGCGGAACTGAGGCTGGGTAGGCAGGCGGCAGAGTTTACTCTGCCGCTTCCGATTCAACGTTCGCCTGCCGCGGCTGATCAATCGCGACGATCTGACGATCCTGGAAGGCGAGGGCGACTTCACCGCGCTTCAGCTTGAGCGCGGTTTCGCCGAAAAGCTCGCGCCGCCAGCCCTTCATGGCTGCCACATCGGCAGCATCATCCGCGGCGATCTTTTCAAGATCATCCACCGTGGCTATGACCTTGGCAGCAACGCCATGTGCCTCGCTGACAAGTTTCAGAAGAACCTTCAAGAGATCGACAGCGGCCGCTGACCCGTCCGGTGCCTGTCGACCTTTCGGCAGTTTCGGCATTTCGTTCTTGGGAAGCGAAACGGCCCGTCTGACGGCTTTCAGGATCTCGTCTGCCGACTTTGAACGCTCGAAGCCGCGCGGAATGGTCCTGAGGCGCGCGAGCGATTCTGCGTCCTGGGGCTGCTGAGCTGCGAGCTCGTAGATGGCATCGTCCTTGATAACGCGGCTGCGCGGAACGTCGCGTGATTGCGCTTCCCGTTCGCGCCAGGCTGCAACTTCCATCATCACGGCCAGTTCAACCGGTTTGCGCACCCGAAGCTTCAGCCGTTTCCAGGCCTGTTCGGGATCCGTACGGTAGGTGTTGATAGATGTCAGCACCTGCATTTCGTCCTGAACCCAGTGGCTGCGGTCCTGTTCGGCGAGATTCGCTTTCAGGAACTGATAGGCGTCGCGCAGATGCGTGACGTCCGCAAGCGCATAATCCAGTTGCTTTGCTGTCAGTGGCCTGCGAGCCCAGTCGGTGAAGCGGGACGACTTGTCTATCCGGGCTCCGGTCACCTTGTAGACAAGCTGGTCGTAGGAAATGGAATCACCAAAGCCGCAAACCATGGCCGCGACTTGAGTGTCGAACAGCGGGGCCGGGATAAGTTCTCCCAGATGATAGATGATTTCGATGTCCTGGCGGGCAGCGTGAAAAACTTTTGTCACATTGCCGTCGCGCATAAGCTCGAAAAAGGGCTCAAGGTCCAGCCCTTCGGACAGGGCATCGACGATGAAGGCCATGTCAGGCCCTGCCATCTGGATGACGCAGAGCTTGGGCCAAAAGGTTGTCTCACGGAGAAACTCCGTGTCGACAGTCACGTAATCATGAGCGGCAAGACGCTGGCACGCAGCGGCGAGATCTTTTGTTTTTGTAATCACATGCATGGTGACGGACAGCTATACCCGAGTTCTGCCGCTTTGTCGCCACGAAATGGTAATTTTCGCGCTCGAAGTTCTTGAAAAGGCGCATTTTGTGCGCCTATGTTGAAGCTTAAGCGAGCGTCCGCAAAAGAACACACAGGGGAGTGGAAATGCGCAAGATACTGGTGGTGAATTCAAAGGGCGGTTGCGGCAAGACGACCCTCGCCACGAATCTTGCCGTTGCGCTCGCCGCTCGTGGCGAAGATGTTGCCCTTGCCGATGCGGACCGGCAGAAGTCGAGCCTTTCCTGGGTCAAGCGCCGCCCAAAGGGCCTGGCGCAGATCGAAGGTCTCAACTGGAGCAAGGAGGACGCTATCGGTGACAAGGACAAGCATCTGGACGCCATTGTCATCGACGGACCCGGCGGGCTTCGATCGGAGCTGGCCAAGAACCTGATCGCGGAGTCGTCCGATATCATCGTTCCGGTGCTTGCGTCCGCCTTCGACTGGGACGCCACCTTGAAGTTTCTCGACGGCATTTCCGATATCAAGCGCGTGCGCAAGGGCAAGGCCGATATTCACGTGGTTGCAAACCGGATCGATCGCCGGTCAAACCAGGTTGCCGATCTCGAGCAGTTGCTCGCCAAGAAGGGCTATCCGCTGCTTGCCCGGATTTCCGATCGGGTGATATATGCCCGCCATGCCGCAGCCGGGTCTGGCGTATTCGACTATTCCGATGCCAGTTCCCACGAGATCCGCGGCCAGTGGCATCCACTGTTGCAAGCAGTCGACGCCTGAGAGAAATTCCCGAACCGTTTCGCGTTCAAAAGGGGAGAGGCAAGCCTACCGCAAGCCTTTCCCTTGACTTTCGTCCCGCAACATGGATTGTGCAGCCGGACTCGGCCTGCCTCCAGCGGGCCGTAACGATTTTCTATGCCAAGAAAAATGTCGAGGAATTAGAATGCACCCCTACCGTAGTCACACATGCGGTGACCTCCGTCTGTCCGACGAAGGCCAGACTATCCGTCTTTCCGGCTGGGTCCACAGGGTCCGCGATCATGGCGGGGTGCTGTTCATCGATCTGCGTGATCACTACGGTGTCACCCAATGCGTGGTCGACCCCGACTCTGCGGCCTTCAAACTGGCCGAAACCGTGCGTTCCGAATGGTGTATCCGCATCGACGGCAACGTGAAGAAGCGCACCGACGAAACCATCAACGCCGAACTTCCGACCGGTGACATTGAAGTCTTCATCCGCGAGATGGAAATCCTGGGTGCGGCAAAGGAATTGCCTCTGCCGGTCTTCGGTGATCTGGACTATCCGGAAGAAGTTCGTCTGAAGTACCGTTTCCTGGATCTGCGCCGCGAGAAGCTGCACCAGAACATGATCCTGCGCTCCAACGTGGTGCGCGATCTGCGTGACCGCATGTGGAACATCGGCTTCAACGAATTCCAGACGCCGATCATCACGGCATCTTCCCCTGAGGGCGCGCGTGACTTCCTGGTTCCGTCCCGTTTGCACCCCGGCAAGTTCTACGCCCTGCCGCAGGCACCGCAGCAGTTCAAGCAGCTGCTGATGGTCTCTGGCTTCGACAAGTACTTCCAGATCGCGCCGTGTTTCCGCGATGAAGACCCGCGTGCCGATCGTTCACCGACCGACTTCTACCAGCTCGACATGGAAATGTCCTTCGTCACCCAGCAGGACGTGTTCGATACAATCGAGCCGGTGATTGCAGGCTGCTTCGAGCGTTTCGGCAACGGCCGTCCGGTCAACCGCGACTGGCCGCAGATTTCCTACAAGGATTCAGCGCTCTGGTACGGCACCGATAAGCCGGACCTCAGAAACCCGATCAAGATGGAAATCGTCTCCGAGCATTTTGCAGGATCCGGTTTTGCAATCTTTGCCAAGCTGCTGGAGCAGCCGGGCACCGAAATCCGCGCCATCCCGGCACCGAAGGGCGGAAGCCGCAAGTTCTGCGACCGCATGAACAAGTTCGCCCAGGAGCAGGGCCTGCCGGGCATGGGCTACATCTTCTGGCGCAAGGCTGAAGACGGTTCCATGGAAGCTGCCGGTCCGCTGGCCAAGAACATTGGTCCGGAGCGCACCGAAGCGATCCGCACCCAGCTGGGTCTCGACGTCGGTGATGCGGCCTTCTTCCTCGGCGGCAAGCCGAAGCAGTTTGAGCCGGTCGCAGGCAAGGCCCGTGTCATCATCGGCGAAGAGCTCGGCCATACCGACAAGGACCGGTTCGAATTTGCCTGGATCGTGGATTTCCCGATCTACGAGCGCGACGAGGAAACCGGCGAGATCGATTTCGAACACAACCCGTTTTCCATGCCTCAGGGCGGAATGGAAGCTTTGGAAGGCGATCCTCTGGAAGTTCGCGGTTATCAGTACGATCTGGCCTGCAACGGTCACGAGCTGGTGTCCGGCGCGATCCGGAACCACAAGCCGGAGATCATGTACAAGGCTTTCGAGATCGCCGGCTATCCGGCTGAGGAAGTCGACAAGCGCTTCGGCGGCATGGTCAATGCATTCCAGTATGGCGCTCCTCCGCACGGCGGCTGCGCGGCCGGCATCGACCGCATGGTCATGCTGATGGCTGATGAAGCCAACATCCGTGAAGTCATGCTCTTCCCGATGAACCAGAGGGCGGAAGACCTGATGATGGGCGCACCGAGCGAACCGACATCGGCTCAGCTTCGCGATCTGCATTTGCGTCTGAACTTGCCGGACGCCTGATAACAACCTACTTGCAGGTAACCGTTAAATAGGGATAACCCTCTGCAACAGAGGCTTGAGGCCGGCCTAGCCGGCCTCAGTCATGCTAAGCTTAGCGAGTTTTTGGAAAGGCGGCTTACAGTGCTCAACCCTGCAAAATGGGAGATCTGGAACGATCCGGATGGCACGGTCCAAGTCATCAAGCGCCTGTTGAGCGAAAATCTCCGGGCCTACATACCGCGCTACATGGTGGCCTTCGTTTTCATGGGCCTGGTAGCGGCGACGACCGCCGCAAGTGCCTGGATCATGAAGGATGTCATCAACGAGGTGTTCATCAACCGCGACAAGGCGATGATCTATGTCATCGCCGGAGCGGTCATCTGCATCTTCACCCTCAAGGGCGCTTCGACCTACGGTCAGATGGTCGTTCTCTCAAGGGTAGGCAATGCGATTGTTGCCGACCTTCAGAACCGCTTGTTCAAGCGGCTGACCATGCAGGACCAGGCCTATTACGACCGGATGTCCCTGCCGGAACTGGGCATTCGCGTGAACACGGGTGCCGGCAGTGCCCGTTCGGTCATCGACATGATCGTGCTCAGCCTTGGCCGGGATATTCTGACCCTGATCGGTCTCGTCGGCGTGATGATTGTCCAGGATCCCCTGATGAGCCTGCTCGCACTGGTGATCATGCCGCCGATCGTTGTCGGTGTCAGTTTTCTGGTCAAGCGGGTGAAAACCTACGCCAAGCGGCAGGTTGTTTCGAACGCGAAGATCGGCTCGACCCTGCAGGAAACCGTGCTGGGTATTCGCATCGTCAAGGCTTTCCGAATGGAGCAGACGATGCAGCAGCGGATGGCGACATCCGTCTCTGAAGTCGAGCGCCAGTCCAACAAGATTGCGGCGCTAACCGCGCGGACATCTCCGCTGATGGAATCCCTCGGCGGGTTCGCGATTGCACTGGTTATCTTCTACGGTGGATATTCGGTGGTGGAACTGGGCAAGGATCCCGGCGCGTTCTTCGCATTCATCACTGCCCTGTTGCTTGCGTATGATCCGGCGCGCCGTCTGGCCCGCCTGAATGTCAATCTCAGCAAGGCGCTGGTCGGGGTTCGTCTGATGTACGAATTGATCGACGAGCAGCCGGATCTGGAGCAGGTCGAAAATGCACCGGACCTCAAGGTTGATAGCGGGCAGATCGAACTGAATGACGTCAAGTTCTCCTATGGCGAAGGTGCTGCCCTGAACGGGCTGACCTTGACGGCTGAGGGCGGCAAGACAACGGCACTAGTTGGTGCATCCGGCGCCGGGAAATCAACGGTCTTTGCCTTGATCGAGCGTTTCTACGATCCGCAGCAAGGTACGATCTGCGTTGACGGCCAGCCGATCAAATCGGTGACGATGAGTTCCCTGCGCCGTAACATTGCCTACGTCAGTCAGGACTCCTACCTCTTCAACATCAGCATCCGCGACAACATCGCAATCGGCAGGCCCGATGCCACGCTGGAAGAGATCGAGGCGGCGGCAAAGGCGGCAAACGCCCATGACTTCATCCTCGAATTGCCTGAAGGCTACAACACGTTGGCAGGCGACGGTGGCGGCCGGTTGTCCGGCGGTCAGCGTCAGCGGATTGCCATCGCGCGCGCCATGCTGCTTGATGCGCCGATCCTGTTGCTGGACGAGGCGACATCCGCTCTCGACGCGGAATCCGAGGCCAATATCCAATCCGCGCTCGAAACTCTGATGGAAGGCCGCACGACGCTTGTGATCGCCCACCGGCTCAGCACGGTTCGCCACGCGCACAAGATACTCGTTCTGGACAGGGGCCGCGTCCTTGAAAGCGGCACGCATGACGAATTGTTCGAGCACGACGGCATATATCGGCGCCTGTGCGAACTGCAGTTCCAGAGCCGGAACGAGGCAGCCGAGTAAACCTGCATTCTTGAACGCACAAACAAGAAAAGCCCGGACAAGGTCCGGGCTTTTTGCTGTTTGAAGGCAGAGTTACTGGTTGGCGGTGATGCCGACCGAAAGGATCTGCGGGATCATCTGGGGCGCGAACATCGCCGTTCCCATGATCTGGGACAGGGGAACCGGCGCGCCAGGTGCCGCCGTCAGTTCCAGCGAACCTGGGGTGTTCAGGAACTGGGTCACAGCCTGAGCGACCTTGCCTTCCAGTTCCTTGTTTTGCAGCATGCCAAGCATCATCGGCAGCGTGCCGGTGAGGCCAGCTACATAGGTCGGCGTGTCAACACCGGCCTTTTTCGATTCCTGATCCAGAACGCGTCCTGTCAAAGAGGCGTCGTCCAGCCGGATCTTGGCATTTTCGATGGTCACATTCTGCAGAAGTGCCATCGCTTCTTCCGGCTTCTCCGACTTTTCGTTGAGCTGGGTGACCACTTCGCGGGTAACCCCGCCCATGGAGAAGGAAAGCGACAGGCTGGCGGCTTCCTTGGCATCGATCTTGAGCTCCGGCACCACAAGCGTGGCTGCTTCCGGATCCCATTTGCCTGAACCGGCAACATCAACAGTCAGGGTTTCATAACCGAGATCCGTAAGGGACTTGGTTTCCTTCGATTCCAGTTCCTTCACATCAATCGTGGCGCCGGTCACGGCGAAACTGCCCGCCGTCGGAAGATCGCCGTCCATGGCATCGATCGAAGAGGAGATTTTTGTGATGTCGGCAATCTGGTTGTCTTCATCGCGGATCTGGATGCTGTTGGCTTCAAACGTCTTGTAGCCGGGCCCTACCGGCGGCGTATCGGACGCAGCTTCTTCCGGCGTGGGCAGGAGAAGTTCCGTAACCTTGAGGTCTGCCAGCGACATGCCACCGTCCTCGGCCGTGAGCTGAAGGTTGCTCATGTCGAGACTTGCCAGTTTGAGCCGGCCGTCAGCCTGGATTTCGCCACCAGTGAGCACGGTGGAAGCGATGGTGACGCTGGCACCTTCCTCGTCTTCCTTGCTGATGACGATGTCGCTGAGCGTGACGGCGCCACCTGCTTCGTCAACCGAACCATAGCTCTCGACGGTGCCTTTTTCAGCGTCCAGCAGCGACAGGAACGCATCGGCAATCTCGTTCCCGGACGGATCGAAGGCAAGAGCCGGAGAGGCTTGTAGAGCGAGCAGACTGACAGCGGCTGTCAGACCGGCTGCGATCCGGGGCGAACGGGAAAACATCATTGAAAATCTCCACGAAATAGAGGTGATCCCACTCTGGGGTAAGTTCCACAGTGTGGCAAGGCGAAAGCCGGTTGAAGCAATAGCCGGGCTTATTCGAACAAAATATGTCCTGCGTCACACTTTCCCCGGTTGAAACGCGAAGGCCTTGTCGCCAGTGCTTTGTCGGGGCTGATTGTGTCAGGCAGCTGCCTTTTCCAGGAAGGTGCTGTTGGCGCGTTCGATATCTTCCAGTGTCGGCAGGCTGGCTTCGTTGCCCAGGTGCTGGATCGCATGGGTCGAGGCACCACGTGCAAAGCGGAAGTGCTGGTCCCAGCTTCTTTCCGGCCATTGCAGGTAGGACGCAACATAGGCGCCGTGGAACACATCGCCGGCCCCATTGGAATCGACCACTTTCGACAAGGGGACATTCAGGGCCGGCATAACCTTGTCCGGACCGCCGGCTTCGTACCAGACCATGCCTTCGTCGCCGAGCGTGACAGCGCCGACAGGACAGTTCTTGGTACGCAAATACGCCAGGGTCTCGCCGGTCGACATGCCAAGCTGCTGGCAGAACCGTTCGGAAACGACCGCAATGTCGATCTGGTTCAAAAGCTCGTCCGTGTTCTCGCGAACCGCACCTCCGTCGAGAGACGTCAGAATGCCGAGGTTCTTGCAAGTGGTCGCATAGTGGAGGGCTGCATCCGGCATGTGGCCATCCAGATGCAATGCCTTCATGCCGGTAAGCGTGAGGGGAGGGAAAGGATGCAGGAATTCGTTGTCGCGGCAGCGCACGATGGCACGCTTGCCTCCCTTCGGCATGATGAAGGAGAGCGAACTCTCGCGCACCTTGCGCCCGTGAATGGAAATGCCGTAGGCCGCGGCCATATCCAGGAACATCCGCGCCAGCCAGTCATCCGCCTGCGAACATAACAGTTCCGGCTTGCCACCCAGTTTGGCGCAGCAGAACGCCGCTGTAACGGCATTGCCGCCGAAACTGATCGCGTAATCCCGGGCAATTGTCTTTTCGTCGCCCGTCGGCAGCTGGTCGGTCAAAAACGTAACGTCGATATAGGCTTGTCCAATAAACAATGCCTGCATGTAACCCTCCCGAAGTCCGGCTTTTTCTCGTCTGTCCTGCAGCTAACACGGCAATGAGGCAGGTCGCTTTGATCTGAATGAAACTGCTGAATCTTCAGTCCTTGTTTACCCAGATCAGCCATGGTCAGAAAGAGTTTATTCACGAACAGGCCTGCGACTTGTCTTTCCGCTATGTTGGTTTTGTAAAAACGGTGCTGATCGCCCTTGCGCTGGCGACTGCTCCGCTTTTTGCGATCAACGTTATCCTCAACCAATATGCGGAACGCCGCGCCGTCGTCGAAATGGAAGCCATGGGAAATGTGGCTATCCATCGCGCCGAAGAGGCAATTTCCACGACCGTCTCCCTGCTGCAGCGCCTGGACCGTGACGACGTGCAAACCTGTAGCGCCGAAGACCGGGGTATCTACGAAAAACAGATCGTCGAGCACGGCATGATCGACGCCATCGGGCTGGCGGACGCGGCCGGTCAACGCATGTGCATCATTCCGGATCGAGATCTGGCCGGGAAGGTTGTTCTTCCTCCGATGCGCGAAGACGGCCCGCTGGTCGGTATCGGCATGCTGGACCGCAACTACCTGGGAGCCCGCGCGGCGGTGATCAGCTGGGATCTCAAGGACCAGACCCGTCTGTTCGCGGAAGTGACGCCCGCCGTGATTGCCATCGATCCCGGCCCGGAATATCTGCGCTCCTATCGCAGAGCCGAACTGCGCCTCGGCAACAATCTGCTTTGGTACAGTATCGGCGGTTATAACTCCGAGGCGACCGATCCTTCGCAAATCCTGTCTGTCGAGGTCTCCTCGCAGCTTTATCCGCTGGTCGCGACGATCACCGCACCGATTTCGGCCGCCGGCAATGTCGTGCAGGATCTGAAGGTTGTTGCGGCCGCCGCCTGTGCCGGCATTGCACTTCTGTTCGTTGCCATCGGCGTCTGGTTGTCTTGGCGTCCGGAGCGGGAGGCCGACGACGAATTCATCGCCGCGATCCGCAATGGCGAATTCATTCCCTATTATCAGCCTGTCATGGACATCGAGAGTGGCCGGTTGCGCGGCTGCGAAATCCTGATGCGCTGGCGCCGTCCAAACGGCATGATTGTTTCACCGGGCCAGTTCATGGCTTATGCCGAAAACAACGGCCATATCTTCGACATGACCCGCCACATGATGCGCGTATCATCGGAGGAAATCGGCGATCTTTATGGCGACAATCCGGACCTGAAGCTGTCGATCAACCTTTTCGCGGGGCACTTCCTGGATCGCGAAATCATTTCCGACATCCGTTCGATCTTCGAAAAGTCCCGGATTTCCTTCCAGCAGATCGTCGTGGAAGTGACCGAACGCCATCCGCTGGAAGATATGGAACTCGCCCGCAAGATCATCGCGGAACTGCAGGCCCTGGGTGTACGTGTGGCGCTGGACGACGTTGGCACCGGCCACGGCGGCATGGCTTACCTGCAGAAACTGGGCGTCGATATCATCAAGATCGACAAGATGTTCATCGATACCATCGGGTCGGACGACAACTCGACGACCATTGTCGATTCCATGGTTGAACTGGCTGACAATCTGGGCATGGGCATCATTGCCGAAGGTGTCGAGATGGAGGAGCAGATCGACCGGTTGCTTGAACTTGGCGTTACCGCTGCCCAAGGGTACTTCTTCGCAGCCCCCATGCCGGCCGATGAATTCATCGCCTTCGCAGAACGTACCGATGAAGAAGCCAATGAGCGTTCGCGGCTTGCAGCGGAAGCTGCCGCCGCAGAGCAGGCGGCAAACGAAGCTGCAATGCGCAAGAACGCTGCAGCCTGATCCTGCCTTCCGGCTGGCTCTTGTTTTTTACCTGGATCGATCTCGAAAAAAATCAGGTTCTGTCGGTTGGGACAGGCTCTTGCCCGTGCCAGTTTTTGGAGTGTCCGGCTGCCTGGACGCACTTTGAGTGTGAGCAGGATGAAAAAGCTGGCGAACTTATGCGAGTGTGCCCTCTTGTCTGTACCGGCTGGACGGTATAAATAGCGCGAAACTGTACTGACTGGACGGTATAGAAATGGCCGCGCGTTCGACACGCAACTCGCATGAATCAAAATCGGAAATACTGAAGGCTGCACTCGAAGTCGTGAGACGCTCGGGAGCGCAAAGCCTCACCATGGATGCCGTGGCCGAGGAAAGCGGCTTTTCGAAGGGTGGGGTGCTCTACAACTTTCCCACCAAGGACGCGCTGATTACAGGCATGGTGGAATTCCTTGCGGGCCAGTTCGAAGCCGAAGTGTCCGCTGCGCGGGAGCGGAACCTTTCTTCCGAATGCCCGACCTTGAGCGCCATGATCGAAGTCACCGAAGGCTGGCTGAGTGAGCAGCGGGATCTTGCGCAGGCCATGCTGGCCACGAAAGCAGACCGTCCCGACCTGAGTGAACCCTTCATGGGCGTGAAATCCCGTATGAAGGCGGCCATCGAAGCCGAACTTTCCGACCGCGGCAAAGCCTGGGCAATCTGGGCGTGCCTGGAAGGTCTGCATTTCTCCGAGGCGCATTGCGTCACGATTTTCACAGATGAAGAACGCGCGCTGGTTTTTCAGGACCTGCGCAAGCGTCTGACCCAACTCCAAGACTAGAACGGAAGACCAAATGCTGGCACTTCACAAAGCCCCAATCCGCCGTTGGGTCGCCCTCCTGTTTGCTGCGGGAATGCTCGCAGCCTGCCAGGAAGACGCAGTTGATCCGGTTTCCGAAGCGGAAGCAAAGCTTCACGCCGCGCCGAGGCCTGCGAAAATCTTTACGGTGACTGACCAGATAGGCCTGCTGGAGCGGCGGTTTGCGGGCCGGGTTGCGGCGGTAAAGACCGTTGACCTGTCCTTTCAGGTGCCGGGCAAGCTTGTTGCGCTTCCGGTTCTGGAAAGCCAGCGCGTGAAAGAGGGCGATCTGATCGCCACGCTGGACACGACCGACTACGACCGCGCCGTTCGCGAGGCGACGATCAATGCCGAGCAGGCAAAGAGGGAACTCGACCGGCTGGAAACCCTGCGCGAACGCTCCGTGATCTCTCAGTCCGCCTATGACGAGCAGAAGAACAAGCACGACCTTGCGCTTGAGACGTTGAAGGAAGCCAAGCAGAACCTCGAATACACCACGTTGAAAGCACCTTTCGACGGGATCGTCTCTGTACGGCTGGTCGACAATTTCACCACGGTCAGTGTCGGCACACCGGTTGTGCGGCTTCACGATGTGTCGGAAGTACAGGTGGACATCAACGTTGCCGAGGCGCTGTTCGGACGGGTATCCGAGTCTGAAGTGGCCTCGATCGAGGCAAGGTTCCCGGCCTATGGCGACAAGCTGTTTCCGCTGACCTACCGCGAGCATTCCAGCCAGGTCGATGATGTGGCGCAAACCTATCGTATCACCCTTGCCATGCCTCGCGACGGCGCAGAGCAGCTGTCACCCGGCATGACGGCTTCAGTCACCGTGAAGTTTCTGCCGGAAGGTCTGGAACTGGGAGAACAGTTCCTGGTGCCCTCAAGTGCAATTGCTGTCGACGGTGATGGCAGCGCCTACGTCTGGAAATTCGATGCCGACACGGGCGCCGTGTCCAAGAACCCGGTCGAAATCGGCACGGTCATGGGCGACTTCATTCCGGTCCGCTCCGGCCTGGAAAAAGGCGACGACATCGTTTCCGCCGGCGGCGCCTATCTCAGCGACGGCCAGGTCGTGCGGCGTTTGAACTGATCCGGTTCCAGACAGGCAAGAGGATCAGAAACCTTGGATATTGCACGCTACTCCATTCAAAAGCCGGTCAACACCTGGATGATCGTGATCATGTCGCTTCTGGGCGGGCTCTGGGGCCTGTCCACTGTGGGGCGGCTGGAAGATCCTGCGTTCACCATCAAGCAGGCTCAGGTAATCACCAGCTATCCAGGCGCAACTGCGGCTGAAGTCGAAAACGAAATTACCGAAAACCTCGAAACGGCCATCCAGCAGATGCCGCAACTGGATCTGATCACATCCGTGTCGGAGCCCGGCTTGTCGCGCATCAGCGTCGAAATCAAGCCAACCTACGACGGCGAGGAATTGCCTCAGGTCTGGGACGAATTGCGGCGCAAGGTCAATGACGAGGTCCGGAACCTGCCGACAGGGGCGGGAACGCCGCTGGTCTATGACGATTTCGGCGATGTTTATGGCCTTTTCTACGCCTTCACTGCCGACGGTTATACCAACCGGGACATTCGCGACACGGTCAAGCGTATCCGGCGCGAACTCCTGACAGTTCCCGGGGTCGGCAAGGTGGAAGTTGCCGGCGAACCGCAGGATGTCATCTACCTGAATGTCAATCAGGACAAGATGGCCGGGCTCGGCATCACCTTCACCGACGTGATCGGTGTGCTGGATGCGGAAAACCGTATTCAGACCAACGGGTCGGGTGTTTCAGGTGACAAACGCATTCGCCTCATGACGGCTTCCGCCTTTGACGACTTCCGCGGCATTCAGGATCTCGTCATCGGCAGGGCAGGGTCGACGGCAATGATCCGCCTGTCCGACATCGCGACGCTGGAGTTGGGCGAGCCGGAAAAGCCGGACAGGTTGATACGCCACGATGGCCATGCGGCAGTGACGATCGGCGTGTCCCAGGTCGATGGCACCAATATTGTCGAAGTCGGCGAACGGGTGATCGAGAAGCTTGCCGCCGTCGAAGCGCAATTGCCGGTCGGTATGCAGATCCATCCCATCTACGAGCAGAATATCGTGGTCGATGAATCCGTAAACGGCTTCATCATGAACCTTGCGGCCTCCGTCGTGATCGTGATCGGTGTTCTGGCGCTGTTCATGGGGTGGCGCGCGGCAATCGTGGTCGGCACTGTGCTTCTGTTGACCGTGATGGCCACCGTTCTGTTCATGCGCATCTTCGCCATCGAGATGGAGCGCATCTCGCTCGGTGCGCTTATCATTGCCATGGGCATGCTGGTGGACAACGCCATCGTGGTGGCGGAAGGCATGATGATCAACATGCAGCGCGGCCAGAAGGCGATCGAGGCAGCCAGCCGCGTCGTCGCTCAGACCATGTGGCCCTTGCTGGGGGCAACCGTCATCGGCATCATGGCATTTTCCGGCATCGGCCTGTCGCCGGATGCTACCGGTGAGTTTCTGTTCTCGTTGTTTGCCGTGATCGGAATATCGCTGCTGTTGTCGTGGGTCTTCGCGATCACGGTGACCCCGCTGTTCGGCAAGTACTTCTTCAGAACCGCCACCGGCAATCTGGACGATCATGACCCTTACAAGGGCATTCTCTACAAGGCCTATCGCGGGATACTGATCGGTTCCCTGCATGTGCGGCTGCTGACCGTTGCCGCCCTTGTCGGGATCACGGTTGTCTGTGTCATGGCCTTCGGCAACGTGAAGCAGGCCTTCTTTCCGGACAGCAACACACCGATCTTCTACGTCCATTACTGGTCACCCCAGGGAACCGATATCCGGTCGACCGAGGCGGACCTGAAGGAGATGGAGAAAATCGTCCTCACCGATGAGCGGGTCGCAACCGTCACAAGCTTTGCGGGCGGCGGTGCTACGCGTTTCATGCTGACCTACGCACCGGAAGACGCCAACCCGGCCTATGGCCACATGATCATCCGGACGCATGATCGTGAAGAGATCGACATGCTGGCGCTTGAGTTGAGGGAGCAGTTCGCCGAACGTTTCCCGTCTGCTCAGATCATCACCAAGCGCCTGGTGTTCGGTCCCGGTGGAGGTGCCAAGATCGAGGCACGGTTCTCCGGTCCGGATGCGGATGAGCTCAAGCGGCTCGGCAACGAGGCGCAGGCGATCTTCGCGATGCCTGACAACAAGCTTGCAGACGTCAACACGAACTGGCGCCAGCGCGAACTTGTCGTGCGGCCGATCTTCGATGAAGACCGCGCCCGTATTTCCGGTGTGACCCGCGAGGAGCTGTCGGTCGCCCTGCAGTTTTCGACCGAAGGCATTCGTGTCGGCTCCTACCGCGATGTCGACGAGAGCATTCCGATTGTCGCCCGCAAGGCCGAACAGAACGGCATCTCCGTCAACGAGAGCGTGTCGGACTCCCTGGTCCTGAGCAGCAATGAACGCCGCTATGTGCCGATCGAGCAGGTTGTGCGGGAATTCGTGATGGAGCCTCAGGATACGCTCATCCATCGCCGTGATCGCGTGCGCACACTTACGGTGAAGGCTGAGACGACTGCGGGCGAAACCGCGACTGCTGCTCTTGCAAGGGTCCGTCCGCAAATCGAGGCCATCGAGCTGCCTCCGGGCTATGCGCTGGAGTGGGGCGGTGAATATGAAAGCACCAACGATGCGCAGGAATCTCTGGGTGCGCAGCTGCCGCTCGGTTTCCTGGTCATGCTGATCATCTCGATCCTGCTGTTCGGCTCCGTGCGGCAGCCGCTGATCATCTGGCTGATGGTGCCCATGTCGATCAATGGTGTTGCCATTGCCTTGCTGGCCACGGACACAGCCTTCGGCTTCATGTCGCTGCTTGGCTTCCTGTCGCTTTCCGGCATGCTGATCAAGAATGCCATCGTGCTTCTGGAAGAGATCGATCTTCTGATTGGCGAGGGCAGGGACAAATACCAGGCAATCGTCGATGCAAGCGTCTCGCGTATGCGGCCAGTGATGCTGGCGGCGATTACCACCATCCTCGGCATGGCACCGCTCCTGTCGGATGCCTTCTTCCGGGGCATGGCAGTGACGATCATGGGCGGTCTGGCGTTTGCCACCGTGCTGACCCTGATTGCCGCACCTGTGCTCTATGCCCTGTTCTTCCGGGTTCGCCCGCCGAAGAAAAACAAGGCGAAGGCGGAGCCGTCAGTTCCGGCGGATGCTGTTCCGGCCAAGTAACCCCGGACGCGGTCACTCACAAACTTGAAAGGCGGCCTTCGAGCCGCCTTTTGTCTTTCTCTCAAATGACATCCCAACGCCAACCAACACCGGCCCCCCCCATGGCTTGATCATGGGACCAACTCGTTACGCCAGGGAGTGCAAGAAACACGGAAATGCTGTTCCGGTTTTCGCTATGGCTCTCCAGAGCCATCTAGTCTCGTGATATCAATATCTTGTCGACGTATCCGGACTCATTTTCTCAGTCTGCCTTTCAGCCGCGACTGAGTTTCATGTGCCGGTTGACATCCTTGTAGAGCAGATAGCGGAACTTGCCTGGCCCACCGGCATAACAGGCTTGCGGGCAGAAGGCGCGCAGCCACATGTAGTCACCGGCTTCAACCTCGACCCAGTCCTGATTGAGCCTGTAGACGGCTTTGCCCTCCAGCACGTAAAGACCGTGCTCCATTACGTGGGTTTCGGCAAACGGGATAACAGCACCCGGTTCGAAGGTAACGATGGTCACATGCATGTCATGACGCAGGTCTTCCGGCGCGACGAAACGGGTGGTTGCCCACTTACCGTCCGTCCCCGGCATTTCGGTCGGCTTGATCTGTTTTTCGTTCGTTACGAATGCATCCGGGGCAGCCAGTCCCTCGACTGCTTCATAGGCTTTCCGGATCCAGTGAAACCGGACTGGAGCATCGGCCGAATTTTCGACCGTCCAGGCACAACCGGCCGGTAGATAGGCGTATCCGCCGTCTTCCAGTACGTGCCCAGTCCCCTCGATTGTCAGCGTCAGTTTTCCTTGCACCACAAAGAGAACCGCTTCTGCATCGGCGTCCTGCTCCGGGTTCCTGCTGCCGCCGCCCGGCTGCACTTCCATGATGTATTGGGAGAAGGTCTCTGCAAATCCGGAGAGAGGGCGTGACAGCACCCAAAGCCGGGTCTTTTCCCAGAACGGCAGATAACTGGTGACGATGTCACGCATCGTGCCCTTCGGGATGACGGCATAAGCCTCTGTGAAGACGGCCCGGTCGGTCAGCAGCTGGGTTTGTGGCGGGTGACCGCCGCTTGGAGAGTAGTAGGGCGATGAGGTCATGCGGGTTTCCCTGAACCGTTGCCGAAACACTGTTTCGATCTGAATTAGAAAGCGCGGCTTACGGCAAGGCAACGAAAAAGAAAACCCGCCCGCGAGGCCTGCGGGCGGGATGTCCAGCTGGATGGTCAGCGTGGTCCGGATGGCGGAAATCCGGTTGGGGCCAAGAACCCGTCCTCTTTTCGGGACGTGGTTCTAACGTGCCGAGACCATCTCGCGCTGGACTGTGCTCCTTGCGGTCTTGACGTTGTCGAGCACCTTGGGGCAGGCGGCGCCCGACGTCTGTTTCTCGCGCAAGAACGAGGCCATGCGAGCATCGATATCCTTCAGGCGGGACTGTCTGGAAGGCGTGCGCTGCAGGGCTGCAAAGGGTGAAAAGAATGGCAGGAACGGATTCATTCAAAACCTCCCGATTTGCGTTGTGTTGCCGGTCAGTAGACCAGCTGAGAGGAGCTCAGGTTGGTCTCGATCCGGGTAATCTCATCCCGCAACCGAAGCTTGAATTTCTTCAACGACCGTATGTGCTGCGTATCCGGATAAGGGTGCATTTCCTCTCTGCGGATCAGGGAATCCAGGGTGTTGTGCTGGCTGCGCAGCGACTTCAGTCTGTTGTACATCGCCTGCTCCTCTTTCGTGGGCTGTGTCTGTGACACCCTTGATATGGATACGAGGAGAGAATAGATGAAATACATTGTTTCGATTGATTTGATAGAAATTATCTATCATTCAGGGAGGCGACATGCGGTTTCGGCCATCTTCACGGCAGCTGGACTATTTCGTTGCACTTGCAGAAACCTTGCACTTCGGCAGGGCTGCCTCTCGCTGCCATGTCTCGCAGCCAACGCTTTCGGCGCAATTCAAGCTGCTTGAAGAGCAACTTGGCTGCACCTTGCTGGAGCGCGGCAGTGGGGGGATCAGCCTGACGGCCTCCGGTGAGCGCTTGCTGCCGCTTGCACGGCGTACCCTCGAAAATCTCGACGAAATCGTGACTGTCGCCCAGGCAGGGCAATCCAATCTCGGTGGTCTGATCCGCCTTGGGGTCTCGCCCACATTCGGGCCGTATTTCATGCCCTACCTGTTGCCAATCCTGAAACGTGAATTTCCGCTTCTTGAGCTCTACATCCGCGAAGACAGGCCCAATCTCCTGGAAGAGGGACTGATGTCCGGTGCGCTCGACTGCATTCTGACACCGGATTTTGCGTCATCGGATCAGTGGACGGCACAGGTGCTGTGCCGGGAAAGCGTTTCACTTGCCGTGCCGAAGTCGCACCCCTTGGCTGGTGTCGATGTGATCCCGGTGGATATGTTGCGCGGCGAGAAGCTGCTTGCACTCGGTCAGGGGTTTCGCCTTCACAACGATGTTCAGGCATTGGCCCATGCCGCGGGTGCGGACTTCCGGCAGGACTACGAAGGCACAAGCCTTGATGCCTTGCGCCAGATGGCTTCGATCGGCATGGGACTAGCACTCTTTCCCGCCGCTTACATTGCGTCCGAGTTCGGAAAGGAGCCGGATCTTCTGTTGAAGAAGATCGAGGGCTTGCCGATGCGTCGGACGATGCATCTCGTCTGGCGATGCGGGTCTTCCCGAACCACCCATTTCGAAAACCTGCTGTCCCTTGCGCTCCAGGCGGTGAACAGCATGAAAGTTGAGGGTGTCGAGCCGGCCTGAAAGAGGCTCACAAAGGTAATTGGAAGCGCAAAGCCGTAAAGCAGAATTGATGGTCTCCCGTGCCACGTAATCCTCCCCATATTGCCGGTCCGCTAAAAACGTGCCAGCCTCGGAGGTACCGGCGGAGGAGGAGAGCCCATGCCTGAAATTTCAAGCGACCGCGATTGCCAGACCGTCATTACCACTTTCGAAATGACACCGGGCACATGCTACGACCTTCTGGACGAACTGAAGGACGCCTACGAGAATTTCATTAGCCATCAGCAGGGCTTCATTGGGGCCGGGCTGCATGTCAACGATGCTCAAACCCGTATCGCCAACTATTCGCAGTGGCGCCGACGGGAGGATTTCCTGGCCATGTTGCGTTCACCGGAAATGCGTGAGCGCAACCGGCGTATCAGTTCATTGTGCAAGAGTTTCGAACCGGTGATGTACGACGTCGTGGACGCCTACGACTGACCTCACCTTCATGACAGAATTCGTGATTGCGCCGGTCATGAAGGACCGGCGTTGCACATTGCTCCGGGCTCCTGGAACAGGGACCGGAGGTTCCTTGCTGACTTCCCGCATTTTTCGGAAACTTCCATGTCCTATCAGATTGTCGATTGCCGCTCGTTTGGTGCTGACCAGCTGTGCGAGGCCTTGAACATTGCTTTCTCGGATTATGTCACGCCACTGCATCTGAGCGAGAAGGATTTCCGTGAGTTTCAACGCCAGCGCGGGTTTTCGGCAGAGCATTCCTTCGTGGCAATGGCAGGGGAAGAGATTGCAGCCTTCTGGTTTTCGAGCTTGCCGAACTCCAGATATGGCGACAGGGCCTATACGTTGTCCGTCGGGACCAGTCCTGCGCATCGTCGCAAAGGCCTGTCGAGAAAGATCCTTGCTGCGGTCCTCGAAAAGCAGCTTGAGGTCGGTGCGAAAGGCCTGCAGCTTGAGGTCATCACGACAAACGAAAAGGCGGTTGCTGCTTATGAAGCCTTTGGCTTTCGCCGCGAAAGGACACTTGGTGTCTTTCGGCTCGTGAACAGCAAGTCGCTCAAGGCGCAGGTCGGAGAGTGGGTGCTGGAGCGGATCGGCTTGAACGATCTTCCTGATGATACCGGCCCCTATTTCGATACCTTGCCGACGCCCCAGAACAGTATCGCCGGGCTTCGTGGCATGAGCCCGGATATCCATCTTCTGGCTGTTCGCCAGGACGATGAAATTCTGGGGTGGGGGGCGAGTTTTGCCGATGGCGCGGTCGCGCAGATCGCCGTTCACAAGAACCACCGTCGCCAAGGCATTGGCCGAGCCTTGTTGCAGGGGCTGATGGAGGCCCTGGGCGGATCCGAACTACGGTTTGTCAACGTCGACACCGCTGCGCAAAGCGCCAACGCATTCCTGCGCCTGTCAGGTGCGGAAGAGCTGCTGCAACAATACGAAATGCGGCTTGATTGCTAAGCGGACACCAAGGTTCAGGTCTCTTGGCCGATCTTGCGGAATGGTGCGTGTTCGGCCAGCGCCTCGTTCTCGCGTTCGACGGCAAGGCGTTCGTGTTCCAGAAAATCGGCGACAGCCTGATGTAGCCCTTCATGGGCGATCCAGTGGGCGGAATAGGTTGTGGTCGGCAGATAGCCGCGCGCCAGCTTGTGGGCACCTTGAGCGCCGGCTTCAACGCGCTTCAACTTGTTGGCGATGGCAAAGTCGATCGCCTGGTAGTAACAGAGCTCGAAATGCAGGAACGGATGGTGCTCGGTGCAGCCCCAATGACGCCCGAACAAGGTGTGCGAGCCGATGAAGTTGAGGGCACCGGCAATGTATTGGCCATGCCGTTTGGCAAGAACCAGCAAGGTGCGGTCAGCCAGCCTCTCATTGATCAGTGAATAGAATTTCCGGTTCAGATAGGGGCGGCCCCACTTCCGTGAACCCGTGTCCATGTAGAATTTGTAGAAGGCGTCCCAATGGGCCTCGGTCAGATCGGACCCGGTGACCCATTCCACCTCAATGCCCTCTGCGCTCAGGGCTTCGCGCCGCTCTTTCTTGACGGCCTTGCGTTTGCGCGACGCCAGATCTGCCAGAAAGCCATCGAAATTGTCGTAACTGTGGTTTTCCCAGTGAAACTGCTGATCGGTCCGTTGCAGATATCCTAGTTCACCCAGACTGTCCCATTCCGGTTTGGTGAGGAAAGTGGCATGCACGGATGAAGCCCCGGAGCGCTGACACACCTGTACCAGACCGGCGGCAAGCGCTTGAAGGCCCGCTTCACGGTTGACACCGGTACCTGTCAGGAACCGGCGTCCGGTTGCCGGCGTGAAGGGCACGCTGATCTGAAGTTTGGGATAATAGTCACCGCCTGCACGGTAGAAGGCGTCGGCCCAACCGTGGTCGAACACATATTCGCCTTGCGAATGGCTCTTGAGATAAGCCGGCACGGCACCGAGGACCTCGCCGCCGCTATCTTCCAGCACCATGTGTCTGGGCAGCCAGCCTGTCGCTTCCGTTGCACATCCGGAAGCCTCCAGAGCCTCCAGAAAAGCGTGGGACAGAAACGGGTTGAAATCGATGTCCTCACCGGAAAATTCGGAAATGCCGCCAAGTGCCCCGGAAAGCTCGGCCAGCGCCTCGCATTTCGGGTCTTTCTTCAAGAGCCCCCGTCCGGAAAGCTGCCAGCCTGGATTGGCCACCTGATCCCAGTTGGAGGCAGTGACATCCTTCAAGGAAGACAGGATTCGCAAGGTCGCTGTCTGTCCGCCGCCATCTGTAGCCGGGGAGTTGCCGTCCGTGGACCGGGAGGAGGTCATGCGTCAGAAAAAACCAAAGTTTGAAACCATACTCTTGATGTAGCGCTGGCATTTTGCAGTGCAAGAGGTTGATGTCGTGTAATGGTTATTTCTACAGGGAACGGGCTGCGCTCCTGTCCGGATCAAAGCCCTCGAAAACAATCTGGTCTGCGTAGCGATCGGCCTTTTCCCGTTGTTCGGTGGTCCTCACCGTCCAGGACATCAGCGGCACCTTGAACACAGACCGCAGCAGACTGGGTCCGGCCTTTGGCAGGTCCTTGACACCGTAGGAAATGAAATGCGGGCGCGTGCGTGGTGCATGCAGGATATGGCGCAGGATGAACCGGTCGACACGGCTGTAGCGGGCATAGTCAGGACCGGGCTCGGCCCCGTCGGCGACGATACCGCGCAGTACCGAGGCGTTGCGTGCCTTTGCTATGGACAACATGTCCGGATCGAATGACTTGATGCATGCAGGGCCCTTGTAGCCCGCCACCTGGTCTGTCACGTGCCGGACAAAGTCCATTTGCGCATCACGGCGCATCAACGACTTGATCTCGACAACCAGCGGGACGCGGCCGTCGACAAGATCGAACAGGTCGTTCAGGAGCCAGAGCTTGTCTGTTCCGGTCTTCATGTGAATGCTGGTGAGCTCGGATGCGGCCAGATCGATAACCCTGCCGGTTCCCTCCGCAAGGCGCTCCAGCGTGTAGTCATGAAACACCAGAGCTTCGCCGTCTGCCGTTTCCTGCACATCCACCTCGATCGCGAAATTCTTGTCGATCGCATGCTGAATTGCGGTAGGCGTATTCTCGATGATGCCGTTGTCGGCATCGTGATAGCCCCGATGGGCGATCGGGCGGGCGAAGATGGCTTCGAGTTCCGGTGTCATGGCGGGGGCTCGTCAGGAAGGAAAATGCCTCACCGGCCGGTGTGGCTTCGGGAAGAGTGTGGGGGAGGCCAGGCTCCCCGCAAGCAGTCAGTCTTCGATTTCGAAAATCGCTTCGATCTCGACAGCAGCACCGAAGGGCAGGGACGCGGCGCTGACGGCGGAGCGCGCATGGCGGCCCTTTTCGCCCATCGCTTCTACCAGGAAGTCGGATGCGCCGTTGATGACCTGCGGCTGGTCGACGAATTCGGCCGTGGAGTTCACGAAGCCGACGATCTTCACCAGTCGGGCAACCTTGTCGAGATTTCCGGTGGCAGCCTTAGCCTGGGCAAGCAGGTTGATGGCGCACAGCTTGGCAGCGGCCTTGCCTTCGTCGATGCCCAGACCGTTACCCAGCTTGCCGGAGATCTGAAGCTTGCCGCTTGCCATCGGCAACTGGCCGGAAACGAACAGCTGATTGCCGGTCTGCAGGAAAGGCACGTAGTTGGCCGCGGGTGCCGCCGCTTCCGGAAGGGTGATGCCAAGTTCGTTCAGCCGGGCTTCGATCGCGCTGCTCATGGGGGTCTCCAAGTTTGAGAGCTTTCGGCGTGTCTTGGCGTAATTCGTCACAGGTGACAAGGTCAAAATGGGGTGTGTACGGTAAAAGGAAACTGTGGAGGAGCTTGGTTTCGATTGCCACGGTCACCACTTGAGAAGGACGATTTGTGAAATAACAGGCCAGCGGGGCTTGGGGCATGGCTGCACATTCGCGGTGGCGGAATGTGCAGTTTGCCGCATAATGTGTGGAACCGGTCCAGGTGGCGTTTCCACCAGGACGAGAATGAGGTTTTTTTGATGCAATGCGTTCCGAAGTCAGTGTCCTCGACCGTTGGTGCGATCGTTTTGGCCGCCGCAGCTTTTGCGGTGTCTGGCGCGACCGACGCCGATGCGAGCGGCACTGTCGGATTTAAACTCGTGCCCCATCGCGCCGTTTACGACATGAACCTGGGAGACAGCGAGGAGCAAGCCGGGATCGCGGGCCTCAACGGACGCATGGTCTACGATTTCTCCGGAAGCGCCTGCGAGGGCTACAGCGTAAACTTCCGCTTTGTCACCGAGTTCCAGGATACCGACGGTGGTTCACAGATCACTGATCTGCAGACGACTTCCTTCGAAGAGCCGCGCGCCGAGAGCTACCAGTTCCTCTCCAAGACCTTTGTCGATCAGAAACTGGTCGAAGCGACCCGTGGAACCGCACGGAGCGGAAAGAAAGCACGCACTGTCGAACTGAAGGAACCTTCGGAAAAGTCGCTGGAGATTGGCCGGGAAGTGCTGTTTCCGACGGAGCATCTTCTGACGATCATGAAGTCAGCCGAGGCGGGTGTCCATTTTGTTGCTGCCGACATCTATGACGGCGCCGAAACCGGAGAAAAGGTTTATGCCACGACGACGGTGATCGGTGCCAAAGCCGTCAACGACGCAAAAACCGATGCTGACCACGTGGATGCACCGCTGTCCGGCAAGGGCTACTGGCCCGTTACCGTCGCCTACTTCGACCCGAGTGCCGAAGACGCAAGTGGAGAGCTTCTGCCGGTCTATCAGCTGTCATTCTGGCTGTATGAAAACGGCATCAGCGGACACCTGAAGCTCGACTACGGCGATTTCACCATCCAAGGCAAGATGGCATCGCTGGAGCTTTACGATGAGACCGACTGCCCGCAGCAGTAACCGGGCAAAACCGCTTCTAAAAATGATCGGGTGACAGGCGGACTACTTGTCACCCTGCTTCTTCGCTTCCTTCGCCGCGCGCGCTGCGTGCGTGAGGCCGAGTTCGACAGCTGACGTTCCGAACTTGTCCCGAAGCCGATCCACGGCAAGTTCCGCATTCTTCCGTCGTTCGGCCGACTGGTCGAGCAGGTCTCTCGGATCGGCCCGGTCCGCATGTTCCAGATCGCTGACGCCGATACCGATAAGCCGGAAACGGCGGCCATCGGCTTCGATCTGAAGAAGGTTTTCACCCGCCGCGTAGATCTTGTCGGCCAATTGGGTCGGATCGGAAAAATGCCTCGCGCGGGTGATCGTCTTGAAGTCGGCGGTCTTCAGTTTCAAGGTCACACCGCGTCCTGAGAGTTCCGCCTTCTTGAGCCTCGCAGACACTTTCTCGGCCAGGTTTCTGAGAATGGGGCGCAGGGTATCGAAACTCGAGATATCTGTGAAGAAGGTGGTTTCCGCAGAAACGCTTTTTGCACCCCGTTCAGGAGTGACTTCACGGCTGTCGTCTCCATGCGAAAGACGGGCCAGACGCAGGCCGATGGTGCCGTATCGGCGGGCAAGATCCGTCGCTTCCATTTCCTGCAGCTGTCCGATTGTCCGAATGCCGTCCCTCTCCAGTTTCTGCTGGAACACCTTGCCGACACCCCAGATGCGGCCCACAGGCATGGCCGCCAGAACGTCTTCGGCTTCCGCTGCGCCGATGACGGAGAACCCACGCGGCTTTTCGAGATCGGACGCAAGTTTTGCCAGAAACTTGTTGGGGGCAAGGCCGACAGACGCCGATATGCCGATATCGGCTTCCATGTCGCGTATGAAGCCGGCGAGTGTTTCCGCCGGAGACTTCTTGTGAAGGCGTTCGGTGCCCGTCAGATCAAGAAAGGCTTCATCGATGGACAAAGGCTCCACCAGGGGCGTGAGCGCACGCATGCGTTCACGGATCGCCTTGCCGACACTCGCGTATTTGGCCATGTCAGGCTTGATCACGATCGCTTGCGGGCAAGCCTCAAGCGCCTTGAACATGGGCATTGCGGACCGCACACCGTAAATGCGGGCGATGTAGCAGCATGTGGAAACCACCCCGCGCTGACCTCCGCCAACGATTACCGGCTGGTCCTGCAGCTCCGGATTGTCGCGTTTTTCGATCGAAGCATAAAAGGCGTCGCAATCAATGTGGGCAATGGCCAGCGTGTCGAGTTCCGGATGCTTGACCAGCCTCGGGCTGCCGCAGCGGGTGCACCTGGCTGCCGACGGGGCGAGGCGGGCACCGCAGTCTCGGCAAAGGGCACGTAAGGGCGGAACGGGTTGGGACACGGCGTTGGCAATCGGCTGCGGTGCGGATGGGCAATCAGCCGCTCTGCTGGTTTCGGTTCGAGCCCTGCAGAATAGCTCCGATAAAGGCGGCCGTCTCCTGCCAATCGCTGCTCAACAGATCGATGTAACCTGCCTTTTCAGTGGTCTGCAGAAATCTGGCGTCTGCGATGAACTGTATCTGGACAGCAGACGGCAGGGTCGCGTTCACGGAGGTGTGGTTGGTCGGACTGTCGTCAATGAAGACAACCGGCTCCGGACGTCCACGAGACAGAGCTGCAACCGCACCACCTTTGGGACCGGAATTCGTCAGCAACGGAAAGGTGATACCGAGCCCGGTGAGCAGCTTTTCCCGCACCGGCTTGTTGTGACCTCCGGGCAGATTGGTCAGCAGGATAACGTCCCATTGCTGTGCAAGTGCATTGAGCGCATCGCCTGCACCGGGGACCATGTCCTGACGATGGCTGACCTCGTCGAAGAACTCCAGAAGCAGTCTGCGAACGTCGTCGGACGACAGGGGCTCACCGTTGTCCCGCCGGCCAATATTGCCGGTCAGCCTGTACTCGTACTTCAGGAAAGCCAGGTCACGAGCGTGTAGATAGTCTTCCAGATGAGCGATCAGATGCAAAATCACTTCATCCACATCGCAGATGATCAAAGGGCGGTTCGAAAAAGGCAGTGCCTGGATCTGCGCAAGAACTTCGGGCAGCACTTGCGTCGGTTCAGGCATGGTCTTCCTCTCCGCCGGCAATTGCGTAGCGTGCAGCGGCCATCATCGTTGGCCGTATCCCGGCATTTTCACAAAAGGCAAGCAGCAGCGCTTCATCCATCATGTAGAACTCGAGCACACCGGCAAGAAACCCAGGTTCTCCCGCCGCTTCTCGAATCATTTCCGGTCCAATTCCAGAAAAAGCAAGAAACCTGCCGATCTGTTCCGGGTCACGGCTGAGCTGGAGAAGAGCTTCAGTAGCAATTCCTTGTGCTTCTTCAACGGACAATGACTTGCTCTGTATATTTTTCATTGTGTTTTTTTGCCTTTCTGAAACGATTCCGGGTTAGAAGAAATTTAATGCGGACCGGGGAAGGGTTCTACCGCGGACTAAAAAGTGCTGCGAAGATAAAATGGGACCGGCAAGAGGCCGGGTAAAGGGCCGGACATATGGCAAAATCCGTGTTGATCGTCGAAGACAACGAGCTGAACATGAAGCTGTTTCATGATCTGCTCGAAGCGCACGGCTATAATACATTGCAGACCCGGACCGGCATCGAAGCCTTGCAGTTGGCCCGTGAGCATCATCCCGATCTGATCCTGATGGATATTCAGCTGCCGGAAGTGTCGGGGCTGGAAGTCACGAAATGGATCAAGGAAGACGAGGATATCGCTTCCATCCCGGTTATCGCCGTGACCGCTTTCGCCATGAAGGGTGATGAGGAGCGTATCCGGCAGGGCGGGTGCGAAGCTTACATATCCAAGCCGATCTCCGTAGCGAAATTCCTGGAAACAGTTCGGGCATATCTCGGCGAAGCGTAACGGGCCACCGCCGGCGGTAGAACTGCGGCGGGTAAAGATTTCTGCAAGGTTTCACGGTTGTTTGGCATGGCTGCGTGCAACCAATTCCTGCGAATCGTAAAACCTCGCGTTCACGCGCTCTTCATATTAAGGTTACGGATTTACTAAAACGGCATTGTTTCTGTGCATATTTTGCGGAAAATATTGCAATCAGGCAACATTCAGGTAGTGTGACCGCAGATTAGTGTTTTTCCTGATCGCCTCAATGACGTGGTAAAGAATGCCGTAGCGTCAAAACGGGCAATACAGTTTCCCCTCGGAGTGCTCAGGTCCGCCGCATCTCCTGGGTCCGTGGGGCAGGTCGGCAGGGAACCGGCCGATGAGTGGCCTCCTCGAATGCCGTGTTCCCGCCGACCACTAATCTTTCAACCGAAAATCAAGAAGCAGCACCAGCAGCAATGCTGAAGCTGCGTCGTCGTGCCTCTGCGTCCGCACAGTAATCATTTGTGGAAACAGGTTTCACGACGCTGGCCTGCGCCGACAAAATTTCAAAATCACATTCGGCCACGCATGAAAAAACCCGCCGTTTCCGGCGGGTTCTTTAAAAATCATCAGGAACCAGATCTTACTTGATCTTGGTTTCCTTGAACTCGACGTGCTTCTTGGCAACCGGGTCGTATTTCTTTTTGACCATCTTCTCGGTCATCGTACGGGAGTTCTTCTTGGTGACATAGAAGAAGCCGGTGTCAGCCGTGGAGAGGAGCTTGATCTTGATTGTTGTCGCCTTGGCCATGGCCTTGGATCCTGTTCTCTGTTGTCGGGCAAAGAGTTCTTGCGGCCAGATGGCTGGCGATGAATCTGCCCCAATGTCTGAAATCAGCGCGCAAACTACTCATCGCAGCGCGAAAGTCAAGCACTTGCTATGGTTCAGCCGCCTTTTCGAACCATGTCAGCCATTCTGCCGCAGTGCTGTCAAAGCCTTCGTTATCGTATCAACCGATTGGCCCACGCTCAGGCTGGAACTATCCAGCTGGAGACATGGTTCCGTCCACGGTTCGAATTCATGACTTCGTACCTCAGGCCACCGGGGCAGGGTCAGTCCGTCAATCTCGGTTTCCCTGCTTTCAACGCGCTTGCGGTGTTCGCGCTCATCCGAGCAGACAATCTCGACATTCAGCAGTGTCGCGCCGGTTGATTGAGCGGTCTCCCTCCACAATTGCCTGGATTCGGCAACCGGGTTGACCGTATCGGCAACGACGTTGTGACCAAGTTCCAGGTTTCCGGCAGCGATAGCAGCAAGGGCGAGGTAACCCGCGTCTTCAGCCGGATGAATGTGCAAGACACTGCGTTTGAGGGCAGCTTCAACCGCATCCACACGCAAAAGAAATGCGGGCAGCCGCTCGCTCAGATCCTTTGCTATCGTCGACTTGCCGACGCCGGGTAAACCGGAAAAGGCAATCAGGAAAGGCATAAGCCTGGACACACCTTTGTGTGTTGCAACGGCCGGCAATCCGCCAGGTACAGGTAGCTTCAGAGCTCCTGCTTAACGAAACCGCCCTTGCGAAAGAAATAGTAGGGGACAGGCGTCGTCGGTGAAAGCTCAGGGTCTTTCGCCAGCCTGTCTTCCAGGTCGGTCAGGATCTTGTTGGTGATCATCGGCAGATCCTTCTGCCTCGCCTCTTCGAAAGTCAGCCAGGCACAATCTTCCAGTTCGCCGGACGGGCCGGTTCCATCGGGCAACCTGTCGGCAATGGCGTCCGCCCAGACGGCCAGAAAACGGGTGTCGAAGCGTCGCGGGCGTTGCGGTGGGGTGATGGCCCTCGCAATCATCCGAAGGCCGCTCAGGTCGGGTTGTATGCCGCGCTCGGCAAATGCCTCGAAGCCGGTACCAAGGTGCAGGTGGTTGTTGTGCGCCTGACGGCCGATAAACAGCCCGGCCTCTTCATAGGTTTCCCGAATGGCGGCCAGGGCCAGTGCACGAACGCGCGCGGCAGACTTGGCGTTCTTCAGGTCCTGCGTAAGCTTTGCCTCGACGTCCGGATGATAGGGAAGCACGTCGGTCACACGGGAATCGGAGACATCCACTCTGCCACCAGGGAACACGAATTTTCCCGGCATGAAGGCATGGCGGATGTGACGACGGCCCATCAGCAGCTTCACGGAACCCCGATCGTCGCGGTCCAGAATGAGCAGCGTCGCGGCATCCTTGGGACGGATATACGGATAGTTTCCGGCTTTTTCGTCTTTTGCCAGCTGCTTTTCGAACGAACCGCTCATGTAATCCTTTCGGAAGGCACCGGAATGGGAGGCGTGTCGTCTTCCGCATCCGGGTCAAAACCATGCATGTAGAGCGCCCACTGCAGACCGATCAGCGCGCCTTTGATCGGCCGCAGAAGCGACAGCGACAAGATCAGCGTCAGCGGTACCCAGAGAGACATATGGATCCACAGCGCGGGATGCCACAACACTTCCACGGCCAGAAGACCGGGAACGATAATGTGGCCGACAATGGTGATTGTGAAATAGGGCGGGGCGTCGTCCGCGCGATGGTGATGGAACTCCTCACCGCAGACAGAGCAGGCATAGTGTGGCTGAAGGAAGCCGTCGAACACCTTGCCTTTTCCGCAGTTCATGCACCGGTTGCCGGCACCGCGCAGCATGGCCTGAAGAACATTGCGCCGCGGTTTTTCGGATGCTGTTTCCGGCGTTTCCAGTTTGTCGTGCAGTTCATACCGGACCGTCACGAAGATCTCCTTCGACCCTGTTTCTTCGGTGAGGCCTTGCTGCGTCCGCCCTTCGGCAGCCCGCGCCGCACCTTTGGCGCGGCTTTCCGGATGCGTTTGCCGGCAATGCTGCCGTGGCTCAGCAGCTCGAATGTCAGTGCACCGGCAAAGGGGGCTGCTTCCACCAGCCGGACCTCCACTTGATCGCCAAGTTGGTAGGTCTCGCCGGTTTTGTCACCTATCAGGGCGTGCGACCCTTCGTCATAGCGATAATAATCGAGGCCGATTGTGGAGGCCGGTACGAAGCCGTCGGCACCTGTATCGGACAGGCGAACAAACATGCCGGACTTGACCACCCCTGCAATTCTGCCCTGAAAACTCGCGCCGATCTGGTCGCTCATCCAAAGGGCAATCAGACGGTCGATTGTGTCGCGTTCGGCAAGCATTGCCCGCCGTTCAGCGGCCGAGATTTCAGCGCCGATGGCCTCAAGCTTCGTCTCGATACCTTCCGGCAAGCCATCCTTGCCAAGCCCGAGCGCGGATATCAGCCCACGGTGCACGATCAGATCGGCATACCGGCGGATCGGTGACGTGAAATGCGCGTACCGCCGCAGGTTCAAGCCGAAATGGCCGATGTTCTGCGGTGCATATTCTGCCTGGGCCTGGCTGCGCAAGACCACCTCGTTGACGAGGTTGGCCTGAGGCGTGTCCTTCACCTTCGCAAGTATGCCGTTGAAGGCGGAGGGGCGGAGACCACCGGAGGACGGCAGCTTGATGTTGATCGTCGACAGAAAGTCTTTCAGGCTTTCCAGTTTTTCCGGGGTCGAGGCATCGTGGATCCGGTAGAGCAGGGGCGTTTTCTTCTGCTCCAGCGTTTCGGCGGCTGCCACGTTCGCCTGGATCATGAATTCTTCGATCAGCTTGTGGGCGTCCAGACGCTCCGGAACATAGACATGATCGACAGTTCCATCCGGTTTCAGCTTGATCTTGCGTTCCGGCAGATCGAGTTCCAGCGGTTCGCGCGCCTCGCGTCCCTTCTTCAGCACGGCGTAAGCGGCCCATAGCGGCTTCAGGACGCCGTCGAGCAGGGTTTCAGTCTTCTCGTCTGTCGTGCCGTCAATCGCCTTCTGGGCCTGCAGATAGGAGAGTTTCGCCGCCGAACGCATCAGCACTCGGTGAAAGGTGTGCCCGGTCTTGCGTCCGGTCTTGTCGAACACCATTCGCACGCCAAGCGCCGGCTTGTCTTCCTTTTCCCAGAGCGAGCAGAGCTGGTTGGAAATTCGCTCCGGCAGCATCGGGATCACCCGGTCGGGAAAATAGACCGAGTTGCCGCGCAGGTTCGCTTCCCGGTCCATCGGAGAACCGGGGGTGACGTAGTATGCGACATCCGCAATGGCCACATAGCAAATATAGCCGCCTTCGTTGGAAGGGTCCTCGTCCGCTTCGGCGTAGACGGCGTCGTCGTGGTCTTTTGCGTCGGGCGGGTCGATGGTGATCAGCGGCACCTGCCGCCAGTCCTCGCGCTTGCCGAGTTTCTCTACCGGCTCTGCGCTCTCGGCCTGCGCTTCTACAGCTGCCGGAAAGACATGCGGAATGCCATGCGATTGCAGGGCGATCTCCGAAACCGCCTTTTCCGAATTCATCGAGCCGAAGCGCTCAACCACCGACGCGACGGGATGACCGTAGCGGCCGGAGCGCGTCACCTGAACGCTGACAAGATCTCCGTCCTCTGAGTTCTTGAGGTCACGCGGATCGATGTCGAGTTCCCGCTGCTTGCGGTCAATCGGTTCGAGATAGGGCGGGCGGGTGCCGTCACGCTTCCGCAGAATCCCGAGGATTGCACCCTGACGCTTTTCCAAAACGCGGATGACGCGGGCAACATGTTCTGTTTCGGGGCCGCTCTCAGCTTCGGTCAGGCGCACGAGTGCGCGGTCACCCAGGCCGGGTTGCGTCGCCTTGGTCTTGCCGGTCAGCACCAGAATTTTCGGCGGAGTACCAGCCTCGTCGTCCCAGTCGACAGGGGTCGCGATCAGCTCACCGTCCCGGTCGCGTGCAATGAGATTGGCCACGAAAACCGGCGGCAGATCGCCAGGACGGATCATGCGCTTGTTGCGCTTTTCCATCAGGCCGTCGTCGGTCAGGTCCTTCAACATCTTTTTCAGATGGATGCGGGCCCCGCCGATAATACCGAAATGACGGGCAATCTCGCGCTTGCCCGCACGCCCCGGGTTATCTGCAACAAACGCGAGAATATCCTCGCGTGATGGCATTTCACCCGGAACCTTGGCGTGTTTTCGATTGGTGTGCTTGCGCGTGTTAATCCGTTTTGCGCTCAACTCGCATCATCCCAGGGCACCTCTTCGGACGACGCATCGACCTTTGCCTTTGCGGATGACTTTGCCGTCGTCTTCTTGGTGGCCGTCTTTTTGGTTGCTGTTTTCTTCGCAGCAGGTTTCTTGGCAGCCGCCTTCTTCTTGGTGCCGCCCTTGGAGGCCTTTGCCGCGATCAGCTCCAGCGCCTGTTCCATCGTCACGGCCTTGGGGTCGGTGTCCTTCGGTAGCGTGGCGTTGATCTTGCCGTGCTTGACGTAAGGCCCATAGCGCCCGTCATAGACATTGATCGGGCCGCCTTCGGACGGATGCTCGCCAAGCTCCTTCAGCGGCGTTGCCGCTGCACCGCCGCGACCACCACCCTTGGCGCGTTTCTGCGCCAGCGCATCAACTGCACGGTTGATGCCGACGGAGAAGACTTCGTCTGGCGTGGACAGGTTGGCATAGGTGCCTTCATGCAGCACGAACGGCCCGTAGCGACCGATGCCGGCCGAGATCATCTTGCCGTCTTCCGGGTGTGGCCCCACCTCGCGTGGCAGCGACAGAAGCTGTAGCGCCTTTTCCAGATCCATGTCCGGTGCGGACCAGCCACGGGGCAGGGAGGCTCGCTTCGGCTTGGCTTCCTCGCCCAGCTGAACATAGGGGCCGAAGCGGCCGTTGCGCAGGGAAACGTCAAGGCCGGTTTCCGGATCGGTGCCGAGAACCTTCGGGCCGTCATCACCTTCGCCGTCTTCACCGCTCGGCTTGCCGAGCTGCCGTGTAAAGCCGCACTCGGGATAGTTGGAGCAGCCGATGAAAGCGCCCCAGCGGCTGACCTTGAGCGATAGCTGACCTGTGTCGCAGGACGGGCACTTGCGCGGATCGGTGCCATCCTCCTTCGGCGGGAAGATATGCGGCCCGAGCAGCTCGTTCAGCGCGTCGATGACATGGGCAACGCGCAGGTCCTTGATTTCATCGACCGCGCCGGAGAACCCGGTCCAGAAATCACGTAGCACGTCGAGCCAGGAAAGCTCGCCTGCGGAAATCTTGTCGAGCTGTTCTTCCAGGCTCGCGGTGAAGTCGAATTCGACATAGCGCTGGAAGAAGCTTTCCAGGAACGCGGTAACAATGCGGCCCTTGTCCATCGGAACAAGCTGCTTCTTGTCGAGTTCGACATAGTCACGGTCGCGCAGGGTCTGGAGCGTCGAGGCATAGGTGGACGGCCGGCCGATGCCAAGCTCTTCCATCTTCTTGACCAGGCTCGCTTCGGTGTAGCGCGGCGGCGGTGTCGTGAAATGCTGCGAGGCTTCGATGGCTTGTGCGGTCCCGTCGACAGAGGCAGCCGTCAGCGCGGCACCTTCATCGACCGCTGGTAGACGCTTGGAGTTCTCGTCTTCCTCGTCGTCCCGGCCTTCCTGGTAAAGCGCAAGAAAACCGTCAAAGCGGACGACGGAGCCAGTGGCACGCAGATTGGCGCGTTTACCGGAACCGTCGGCGAGAATCTCTATGGTGGTCCGTTCCAGAACGGCCGACTCCATCTGAGAGGCCATGGTCCGTTTCCACACAAGCTCATAAAGTTTGGCCTGGTCCGGATCCAGGAATCGGGCGACATCCTTCGGGCGACGCGAAAGGTCCGTTGGCCGGATCGCTTCGTGTGCTTCCTGGGCGTTCTTTGCCTTGGAGGTATAGACGCGCGGGCTTTCCGGAACGTAATTGTCACCGAAATCCTTGGCGATTACGGAGCGGGCGGCAGCGATCGCTTCGCCGGCAATCTGAACGCCGTCGGTACGCATATAGGTGATGAGACCGGAAGTCTCGCCACCGATTGAAATGCCCTCATAAAGCTTCTGCGCCACCTGCATGGTGCGCGATGCGGAAAACCCGAGTTTGCGTGAGGCTTCCTGCTGCAGGGTGGAGGTCGTGAACGGCGCCGCCGGATTGCGCTTCGCAGGCTTGGAAGCCACGCTGTCGACCTTGAAGCTGGCACTTTCCAGCATCGTCTTGATCGCGGTGGCTTCCGCTTCGTTGTTGATGTCGAGACGGCCGATTTTCTTGCCGTCAAAACCGGTCACGCCAGCCTGGAACATGTCCCCGGTCGGTGTCTTCATGTTGGCGAAGATCGACCAGTATTCTTGCGGCTTGAAGGTTTCGATTTCCATTTCCCGGTCGCAGATCAGCCGCAATGCGACAGACTGCACGCGCCCGGCGGAACGGGCACCGGGCAGCTTGCGCCACAGGACCGGAGACAGGGTGAAACCGACCAGGTAATCCAGTGCTCGGCGGGCGAGATAGGCATCGACCAGCGGCGTATCCAGCTGGCGCGGATTGTCCATCGCTTCCAGGATCGCCTTCTTGGTGATCGCGTTGAAGACCACGCGCTCGACCTGCTTGTCCTTCAGCACCTTCTTCTTTTGCAGCACTTCCAGAACGTGCCACGAAATTGCTTCCCCTTCGCGGTCGGGGTCAGTCGCGAGAATGAGGCGGTCGGCATCCTTGACCGCATTGGCGATTTCGCTCAGCCGTTTCTGCGCCTTCGCATCCACTTGCCAGCTCATGGCGAAATTGTCGTCCGGCAGCACCGAGCCGTCCTTGGCCGGCAGATCTCGCACATGGCCGTAGGAAGCCAGCACCGTATAGTCGGAACCGAGATATTTGTTGATCGTCTTGGCTTTCGCCGGCGATTCGACAATGACGACGTTCATTCTTACCCAAAATATTTTTGCCGGATACGGAGCCCCCGCCCGGTGGAGAAGGTGATCTGAGTGCTAATTCAGTGGCGCAGACGATCAAGGATCAAGCGCCGCCTGTCAAATGGACCTTTGATCCTTCCGGGTCAAGCGGTTCGGTCCAGATACGGGTTATCCACTGAGATTCAAGGAAAAACGGCCCCTTACATCAAAGCGGAGATTTTGTTGCCGCGGTGTCTTTCGAGGCGCCCGGCAAGTTCGAGTTCCAGCAGCACGACATGAACCGACCTCGCATCACCATCCGCAAAGCGTATCAATTCATCCATGTCCACCGGGGTTGGACCAAGCGCCGCAAGGACGCGGTCACGCAGCTTTCCATCCGGTTCGGAGCGGGAAAGAGGGGCGGTTTCGTTCTCTTCGCGGAACTGCCTGCCAAAGGGAAGGGTTGGCGCCAGTCGGCCACCAAGGCCTTCCAGCACATCGTCGGCGGTCGAGACAAGTGCCGCACCCTGCCGGATCAAACCGTTGGCACCTTCCGAACGCGGATCCAGGGGGGAACCCGGCACGGCGAAGATGTCCCTGTTCTGCTCAAGAGCATAACGAGCAGTATGAAGAGAGCCGGAGGCCTTGGCGGCTTCGATAACGATGACCCCCAGAGACAGGCCTGAAATCAGCCGGTTGCGCCGGGGAAAATCCCGGCTGCGGGGTTTCCAGCCAAGAGGCATCTCGCTGATGACGGCGCCTCCTGTGTCGAGAACGGCAGCAAGCAACCTGTCGTGTTCCGGCGGGTAGAGCACATTGATGCCTCCCGCGAACACGGCGATGGTGCCTGTTTGAAGTGAGGCTTCATGGGCGGCAGCATCGATCCCGCGGGCGAGGCCGGACACGATTGAAAAGCCTTCCGCTCCAAGCCCCTGTGCAAATCGTGTCGCAAGTTTTCTGCCAGAAAGCGAAGCGTTGCGGGCACCGACGATCGCAATCATCCGTTCCCGGGTCAACGCGGAGGTGCCGCCCTTTACGGACAGGAGCGGCGGCGGACCGTCGATATGTCGAAGATGTTGCGGATAGTCGGGTTCATGCAGGCCAATCAACCGGGCCCCGATCCGCCCATGGGCGTCCAGCTCGGCTTCAGCGTCTTCAAGCGGACAAATTCGGCTAGCCTTGCCGCCGCGCCTTGCAAGATCGGGAAGCAGCTCCAGCGCTCGTTGAGCGGAGCCAGCATGTTTCAGAAGTTCCGCGAATGTAACGGGACCGACGTTTTCCGATCGTATTAGGCGGAGCCACGCCAGACGTTCCGCCTCGGAGAGGTTGCCGGGAGTTATATTTTCAGAAGCGCGGTTCACGCGCTTTCATCGCCGGGCGGAGACGAAGCATTGGCCGCCGGTTTGGATTTCGAGCCGATCTTGCTTTCTTCCCCGCGCAGAAGCCGCCCAATGTTTTCGTGATGCTTGGCCCATAGCAGCACTGACAGCAAGACGAACATCTGAGCTATCTGGACCTGATGGAAAACGAGATAGAGCACGATCGGGGTCAGCAGGGTTGCCGTCAGTGCGGACAGAGACGAATAACGGAACAGGAAGGCCATGCCGATCCAGATGCCTGCCGCGAGCAGGAACATCGGCCAATAGAGGCCAAGCAGAATGCCGAGGTAGGTTGCAACACCCTTGCCGCCCTTGAACTTCAGCCACACCGGGAAGAGATGCCCGAGAAACGCCCCAAGGCCGGCGATAAGAGCCATTTCCTGGCCGTAGAAGTGATTGACGATCAGAACGGCGACGGTGCCCTTCAATCCATCCCCCAGCAGTGTGGCAGCTGCCAGAGATTTGCGGCCGGTACGCAGAACATTGGTGGTGCCGATGTTGCCCGAGCCGATTTGGCGGATGTCTCCAAGTCCGGCCATGCGCGTGAACAGCAGGCCGAAGGGAATCGAACCGAGCAGATAGCCGAAGGCGAGGGCGGCGAGATAGTAGGGCCAGGCAAAGGCCCAGCTGATCGGTTCTGGCACGCGATACTCCAATGACGTGCATAATAAATAGCCATCGCAATGTAACTGCATGGCAGCCCGGATCAAGTCCGGCAACTGAGAAAAGAGTGTCTTTGCAGGGAAATAGCGCGGGGTCTATTCCGACAGCTTGTATTTTTCCGCTTCCACCAGCAGCGACCCGAACGGAAGGGAAATACTGGCCCGGAGCGGGACGAGATACGGCTTGTCACCAACCGGTGCGAGCCAGACCTCCATGGACTTGTTTGCAGCGAGTTGCTGGATCGACTTGCGCTTCGGCCGGTGGCCGGAAATGGGTTCGTACCGTACACCGCAGACTATGACGTCGCCCTTGAACCGGCCATCAGACGTTCTGGTGGCCTTGCGGGATTTGTACTGCAGGTGAACGTCGTAACGTTCCTTGCCGTCGAAGATGCGCAATGTCCTGTTGCAGCTCTCCTTGGCAAGGCCTTGCGGGGCAGGAAGCACGGCGGCGGTCAGGGGATCGAGAACACTCTTAAGATGCTCTGCGGTTACCTTGACCCGTTCCTTCATTCGATCCTGCGGCGGCCGAACTTCGATAGCGTCGATGCTGCCCTTACGCATCCGCATGGTGATGGTTCCGGTCTCGTCTTCACTCTTGAGGTCAAAGGCGTAGCGGGCTGGCTCCAGGTCGAGTTTTTGTGCGGTTCCAGCGACTTCAACTGTGCCTTTGCCGTCAGACACCAGCCGCCCGAAGGCGGCGGTCTGGCCATTGGCATTGACGGAATAGGAATTGCTGTCGACATCCAGTGACAGGACGCCGGAGCCGATAGGCAGCCCAAGGGCGTAAAGCTTGTACTTTATGTAGAGATCAGCCGCCGAAGCGCTGCCGGTAAACAGCGCGGTTATCAGAAAGGCAAGGGCGATCGGGCGCATCAGCATGTTCCGTTGGAAGTTCCGTTCGCGCCAGATTCAGGGAGAATTGTGGCGCGAACAGGATCAACGTTGGAACGGAAACAAGGGCTTGTTCAGGTGTGGCTGAAAACCGTTTTCCCACCGACAACCGTGCGCAGCACTCGCCCCGAGAACCGCGCATCCTCGAAGGGAGAATTCTTCGAACGTGACTTGATGGTACTTTTTTCCAGGACCCAGGGACGCTCGGGATCGAACACTGTCACATCCGCCGGAGCTCCCTTGGAGAGACGTCCGGTTTCCAGTCCCAGCCGGTCCGCCGGGCGACAGGTCATGGCGCCAAGCAGGGTGACAAGGTCGACCTGCTCGGAATGATAAAGCCGCAAGGCGGCCGCCAGAAGGGTTTCAAGGCCGATGGCGCCGTCTTCTGCTTCCGCCCACGGATGACGTTTGGTTTCCACGTCCTGCGGGTCATGATTGGAGCAGATGATGTCGATTGTGCCATCGGCAACAGCCGCGATCATCGCTTGCCGGTCGTCTTCATCGCGCAGTGGTGGCGACATCTTGAAGAACGTCCGATAGGCGCCGATGTCGTTTTCATTGTGGGTCAGGTGATTGATCGACACACCGGCGGTGATGTCCAGCCCTTTGGCCTTGCCTGCTCGAACCACGTCCGCGCTGTCGGAGGTGGAAATGAGGTTTGCGTGATACTTGCCCTTGGACATGGCAACCAGGCGCAGGTCCCGCTCCAGCATGATGATTTCCGCTTCACGCGGCACACCGGAAAGACCTTTCCAACTGGCGTTAAGCCCTGCGTTCATGACCCCGCCGGCGAGGTCCGGGTCTTCCGTGTGGTGGATGACCAGCGCGTCGAAATCACGGGCATAGGTCATCATGCGGCGCATGACCTGGGCATTCTTGACCGACTTGTGGCCGTTGGTGAAGGCAACGGCTCCTGCTTCCTTCAGCAAGCCGATTTCCGCCATCTCCTCACCCTTGAGGCCCTTGGTCAAGGCGGCCAATGGCAACACGTTGACGATGGCCGTGTCACGCGCCCGGCGCAGGATGAAATCGACCAGTGCGGGATCATCAATCACCGGATCCGTATCGGGCATGGTACAAATTGTCGTCACGCCGCCGCTTGCGGCAGCCTGGGAGGCACTGGCGAGCGTTTCCCGGTGTTCCGCACCCGGTTCTCCGACGGAGACGCAGAAGTCGATCAGGCCCGGACAGGCGATCGCGCCCTTGCAGTCGATAATTTCCGCTCCGTAGGGAGAGCCCTGGTTGGCAGCTTCCGGCCCGGCGGCGAGAATGGTGCCGTCCGCGATGATGACGGAACCTGGAGCATCCAGGCCGCGTGCCGGGTCAATCACTCTGGCGTTTGAGAGAACCAGAGGTTTGGGTGTGTCGTAAGCCACGTGTCTTTTCCCCTGGATCAGTTGTTCGGCAGATTGGCGGCAAGGGCTTCAAGCACGGCCATGCGCACGGCAACGCCCATTTCCACCTGTTCGCGAATAAGGCTTTGGGCGCCATCGGCAATCGAGGCATCGATCTCAACACCGCGGTTCATCGGCCCGGGATGCATGACAAGGGCGTCTTCCTTGGCATAGGCGAGCTTTTCCGCGTCCAGTCCGTAGTAGCGGTAATATTCCCGTACAGATGGAATGAAGGCACCGTTCATGCGCTCGCGCTGCAGGCGCAGCATCATGACGATGTCGGCACCCGCGAGACCTTCCTTCATGCTGGTGAAGACCTCGACGCCCATCTTGGCGATGCCGGACGGCAGGAGGGTGGTGGGGGCAACAACACGGACGCGCGCTCCGAGCGCGTTCAAAAGAATGATATTGGACCGGGCAACGCGAGAATGGGCGATGTCACCGCAGATGGCCACGGTAAGCCGCGCGATCTTTCCCTTGTGTCGCCGGATGGTAAGAGCGTCGAGCAGGGCCTGTGTCGGGTGTTCATGCGGGCCGTCGCCGGCATTGACCACGGAGCAGCCGACCTTGCGCGCCAGAAGATGCACCGCTCCGGCCGCGTGGTGGCGAACCACCAGAAGGTCGGGGTGCATGGCGTTCAGCGTTGCCGCCGTATCGATCAGCGTCTCGCCCTTCTTCACCGACGACTGGGACACCGCCATGTTCATCACATCCGCCCCGAGCCGTTTTCCGGCCAGTTCAAATGAACTTTGGGTGCGGGTTGAGTTCTCGAAAAAGAGGTTGATCTGGGTTCGTCCCTGCAAGACCAGCCGTCGTTTGCTGATCTGGCGGGAAACCTCTACGGCTTCTTCCGCCCGGTCCAGGAGGCCCAGAATTTCGTGGGGGTGAAGGCCCTCTATGCCCAGCAAATGACGATGGGGATAAGGGCTGTCTCGATGGGTGTTGCTCGCGGTCATCGAGACCATTCCTATAAGGAGGAACACCCGGTTCGACAAGTCAGGAAATCACATCATGCCCGCTGTCCACATACCTGCTAAATATTTGATCGGCTGGACAAAATATGGCTGCGTGTGCGGCAATAGACGGGAGAGGTTTCAAAGGCGGCACTCGCAGGCGCTGCCAAAGGGTTGAAACTATTGTGTTCCACTCAAGATCACGACCGAGTCTCGGCGAGAATACTGTCGTAACAGTCGCAAAGAGCCTGCAGGTTTCTATCCGCTTCCAGCTTGCTGTTGCACTGGTGGGGAACAACTGACAAGTTATTGGAATTTATAGACAACTGCCAGTTTCTGCCAGGCGTTGCGCACGGCTCGGTGACCGTGCGGGTGTAAAGCAAACTGACGCGGCTACGATTTTGCGCAACTCGGCGAGCGTTTACTGCCAATGAGCCCCGATCAAGTGACCAGCAGCAGGGCGAGCGGGATCGTCAGGGTCGCTGCCAGTGTCTGAAGCGTGATGATCTCGGCCATCAGCTTCGCGTCGCCGCCCATCTGGCGGGCAAGCAGGTAGGAGTTGCTGGCGCAGGGCACTGAACTGGCAATGATGACGACGATCAATGCGGGCCCCGTTACGCCGAAAAGACTGGCAAAGCCAAAGGCAAGTAACGGCATGAATATCGGCCGCAGAAAGGTGCCGAGGGCGAGTGCCGGTCCCGGTCTGCGGAGTGAGCCAAGGTCCAGCCCGGCTCCGACGCAGATGATGCCGATGGGGAGCGCGGCCCTGGAGAAAATCTCCAGGGTATCGTCGACCACGAAAGGCAGGGAGATGCCACCCGCGTTCATGATGCCGCCTGCGCCGATCGAGAGGATGAAGGGATTGGTGAACAGGTCTTTCAGGATCTTGGCGCCACTTGGTGACGTTCCGCTTGCGTAGTGCGACAGCACCAGGATGCTGGCAACATTGAGCAAGGGGATCATGAACACCATTGCGACCGCAAGCATGGCCAGCCCTGTTTCGCCGACCACATTGTCGGCAATCGCGAGCGCGATCATGGCGTTCCAGCGCAAGGTTCCCTGAAAGATGGAGGTAAAACGCGGCGCGGCGATGCACCAGGCACGCTCGATGGTCGTGCGTGCCAGAAGCAGAATCAGCGCCATGGACAAGATGGAGGCGAGCAGGGCGCCGCCCATGTTGAGCGTCGGAAAACTGGCGAAATCCGCTTGCGAGATCGTGCGGAACAACACCGCCGGAAACAGGACATAATAGGCAAGCCGTTCGACACCACGCCATTGCTCGCCGGTAATCAGTCCGGTGCGGGCGATCAGGTAGCCGGAGGCAATCACGAGGATGACCGGCATCAGGGCGGCAAGTGTGGTCAGCATGTGTTCGGCTTTCGCGTTCGACAGGCCTTGAAACAAGGGCCTGTACCCGGCAGCGGTGGGATCAGCCGTTATCTAAGCCCATAAAGCCGAGTCGGTCCAGAAAGCCCTGCAGGATGTAGGCAGCGGCCATCTTGTCGACCACGTCGGCCCGTTTCGCACGGCTCGTATCGGCTTCCAGCAGAGTGCGCGTCACGGCCGCCGTCGACAGCCGCTCGTCCCAATAGGTGATCGGCAGGTCCGTTTTCTGCGAGAGGTTTCTCACGAAAGCGCGGGTCGCCTGGACGCGGGGGCCTTCGGAGCCATCCATATTGAGCGGCAGACCGAGCACCATGCCGCCGACGCCCTGCTTGGCGCAGATAGCCAGGAGTTGTTCCGCATCGAGGGTGAACTTCTTGCGCCGGATCGTTTCCATGGGAGAGGCGATGCCACGTCCGAGATCTGAAAGCGCCAGACCAATAGTCTTGGTGCCAAGATCCAGGCCGATCAGCCGGGTGCGGTCGGGCACGGCGGCCATGAAGTCTTCCAGGGAAAGTGCGGGGTCATTTGCCATTCGGCGGCTTTACCAGCGAGCCATGGAAAACGCCAGTTCGATTTTCACTCAGAACCCGATGGCAACACGAAGTTGCCCTTCCCAAACGTCCAGCCCGTTCTGGCCCAGGCTGAGATAACCTCCCTTTGCATCAAGCGTAACGTTCTCCGCAATCAGGGCAGTCGCCCCACCACGCAGCGTAAAGCTCCAGGCTGATGCGGTGACAAAGTTCAATTCATCATCGAGGATCTTGCCGTCGTTCGGTCGCAAATATTCGTAAATCGCGCCTGCTTCGACATAGGGCTGGATCAGAAGCCCGTCCTGCAAGGTGAATTGACGGCTGAACTCGGTCGTCAGTTCAATTATACCCAGAGAGGCGGCATTGCCCGAGATGGGAACGCTTATGGCCCGGTTGAGTATCGTCCCGTTCAGATCGTAACCATCGGAAAACACGCGGTTGAAGGTTACGGTCGCCTTGGGGCGTACCTGGATCTCGCTCAGCGAATACTGGCCGTGAACACTGAAAGTCGCGCCGAGTTCATGGGTATTGTATTCGCCGCTCAAAACCGAGATATCCGACTGGCTGTTTGAAAAGCCATAGCTCAGCGAGCCATCAACCGCCCAGTGCTGAGAAATTCGTGCGGCAACATAGGGGCCGATTTCAAAGCCCTGGGTGTCGATTGTCAGGTTGGAATTGAAGCCGTCGGTGTCGATGGTTTCAAAGGTTACGGAAATACCGCCGACGATATCTTCGGTAAGCTTGCGGTCGGCACCAAAGGCCGCGGTTCCGCTGAGTGTCTGAAAGTCCCTGCCGAAACGCCTGTCGTCGCTGTAGACGCCGGTTACCTTGCTCCAGGCATTCCAGAGTGTCGGTTCGATCAGATCCCGGCCAGGTGTTATTGGAACTTCATCCTGCGCCTGCAGACGTCCGGCGGCCAGCAGTTGTTCCCGGGTGCAGAATGTCTGTGCATTGTCAGTCTTTGTCTCTTAGGCTGATCGTGGATCGACGCAATAACTGATGACCTGACCATCAGCGCGCCTGACCGGCACGAAGCCAGCCGGAAGGCTCGGTTGATTTGGATTGCGGCTTCCGGGCGGCAGGGTTCCGATTGGTGGCGTGACCGTGCCTGGCGCTCCAGGAGAGCCGGGGAGGCCACCGGATGGAGGAAGCGTGCCAATGGGAGGTGTTACCCCTCCAGGTGCCCCTGGCAAAACGCCTGAAGGCCGCACAATGCCGATTGGCGGTGTGGCTGTTCCGGGACGTCCGGGTGAAAGTCCGGCCGGTGGCAGTGTCCCTATTGGCGGAGTAACGCCGCTAGAGGGTGGCGAAATCGGACCTGGCAGTCCGGGCATCACTCCGCTGGGTGGAAGGACCGCGATCGGTGGGACAGGCCGTCCGAAATCCGGAAACAGCCTGCCGATTGGAGGCTTTACCAGGCTTGGCGGCTTGATGTTGTCGGGCAGCTGGAAATCGCGTTTCTGGTTCTGCGTATCGATAAGACAATCGGAACCGCCGTCGACACTGTAAAGCTTGTGCGTGCCACCGTTTCCGTTCGAAACGACCGGAGAAGTTGATAAATGCAGGCCGGTGCTGGAGCGGGACCAGGTGTCGACAGTCTGGTTACCCTGAGCCGCGTCCAGCCGGTAACCTCCTGCGACCGTTCCCGAAATCCAGATCGAACGGCTATCGGATTTGTTGGTTCCCAGAAAAAGCAGGCCGCCATCATTTTTGCAATTGGCGGCAAGGGCGGATGTCGAAAGGCTGCTGAAGAGCAGAGCTGCCGGGCAGATGACGTCCAGCCAGGCACGTTTCGAACGCAATCGCATCGGCACTGCTCCAGAGTCTCTCGAATCCCCAACGTCATCTTGCGTTGAAGTAGAGGGGGAAGCTAGCTCTGGTTGTTGAAATAATTGAGGCGTTGCAATAATTGCACAAATGCACTGTCAAAAATATCGATAACAAGACCGTGCCCTGCAAGGCAGATTGAACGCATTCAGCTTGTTGCGGACCGGCTGCCGCTGATAGGGTCCCGAAAACCTGTCGTCGAATTAGGAGACCGTGATGAAACTGACCTGGTATGGCCATTCCGCCTTCAAGATCGAGATTGAAGGAGCATCCATCCTGTTCGATCCGTTCTTTAGCGGAAATCCGTCTTTTCCCGAGAACCTGTCAGTCGATCAGGCGTCAGATGGCGTAACGCATGTCATCCTGACCCATGGTCACAACGATCATATCGGTGACGCCGTCGACATCCTGAAAAAAACCGGCGCGCAGCTGACGTCCAATTTTGAAATCTGCATGTGGGCCAACCGGCAGGGGATCGAGAATATCAGTCCCATGAATTCCGGCGGCAAGGTGAACGTTGGCCCGTTCAGCGTCGCGCTGACGCGCGCCGATCACTCGTCGTCCTTCCAGGCTGGCGGTGAGGCCATCTATCTGGGCAATCCACATGGTGTCATCATCGAAGCCCCTGGAGAAAAGACGCTCTATCATCTGGGAGATACCGACATCTTCTCCGACATGGCTCTGATCGACGAGATCTACCAGCCGAAAATCGGGCTTGTTCCCATCGGAGACCGCTTCACGATGGGCGGCAAGACGGCAGCGCTCGCCTGCACCCGTTTCTTCAACTTCGATACGATCATTCCCTGCCATTACGGCTCGTTCCCGATCATCGACCAAACGGCGGATACGTTCCTTCAGGCAATGGGCGGCGATCGCGACAAGGTGGCAAAGCCAAAACCCGGTGAACCGATTGACGTCTGACGGGGGCTGCCGAGGGAAGCAATCTTTGCTTGTCTCACTTGGATGTAGAGGTTTAGTCTTTTTCCGAGAAATTTAAGAAGTAGGGGTGGTTTTCTTGTTTTGTGACGCTGGGACCTTTTGTTCCAGCGTCCGGCGGAGGATAATATGCCGACTGTAAAAGACGTTACCTTCGATCTGCTTCGCAAGCTCGGCTTGACAACTATCGTCGGCAATCCCGGGTCCACCGAAGAAACCTTTCTGAAGAATTTTCCGGACGACTTCCGCTACGTGCTTTCATTGCAGGAAGCCAGCGTCGTCGGTATCGCTGACGGCCTGGCGCAGGGACTGCGCAAACCTGTCATTGTGAATGTCCATACAGGAGCAGGCCTCGGTAACGCGATGGGCTGCATCCTGACCGCCTACCAGAACAAGACACCACTCATTCTGACCGCCGGACAGCAGACCCGAGACATGCTGCTGCTCGAGCCGCTTCTTACCAACATCAATGCGACGCTTTTGCCCCAGCCATGGGTGAAGTGGAGTTATGAACCGGCAAGGGCCCAGGACGTGCCGGCCGCTTTCATGCGCGCCTACGCAGCAGCCGTCCAGCAGCCGAGCGGCCCGGTGTTTCTGTCTCTCCCGCTGGACGACTGGGACAAGGAAATGGAAGGACCTGCAGAAGTCCGCTCCGTGTCTCTGCGCTCGGCCGCCGACCCTGCCAGAATCAAAGATTTCGCTGAGCGTATCAACGCAGCAAAAACTCCGGTTCTGGTCTACGGCTCGGACATTGCCCGGTCAGAAGCCTGGGACGAAGGGATCGCGTTTGCAGAAGCGCTGTCTGCCCCGGTTCTGACGGCGCCTTTCGCGGAGCGCACGCCATTTCCCGAAAGTCATCGGCTCCACGCCGGCACATTGCCTTCGGCCATCGGCCCCATCTGCAAGCGGTTCGAGGGGCACGATCTGGTCATCACCGTCGGCGCACCGGTTTTTCGCTACTATCCATATGTCGCGGGAGACTACCTTCCGGCGGGAACAAAGCTGCTGCAAATCACCGACGATCCGGACATGGCGGCCAAGGCCCCGGTTGGCGACAGCCTGGTCTCGGACAGCAGGCTTTTTCTTCAGGCAATCCTGCCTCAGCTGGATCGACGTAAGGAAAAGCCCAATCCCTACAAAAAGGATCCGGCGCCGGTACCCGACTACTCGGCCCTGCCACTGACGCCGGATGCAGTCTACAGCTTGATCCGGGATGCTGCGCCGTCAGATTTCGTGCTGGTTGAGGAATCTCCATCCAACGTCATCGAACTGGAGCGGCAAATTCCGATCGACAAGCCGGACACGTTCTACACTTTTGCTTCCGGAGGTCTCGGCTGGGATATGCCGGCTGCTGTCGGTCTCGCGATTGCTGAAGAAACGAGCGGACGCAACAGGCCCGTAATTGCCGTGATCGGCGACGGCTCGTTCCAGTATTCGGTGCAGAGCATCTACACCGGCGTGCAGGAGGAGGCGCATGTGGTCTTCGTTGCCATGCGCAACAGTCAATATGCGATCCTGAAGGAATTCGCGATCCTGGAGGAAACGCCGAACGTTCCGGGTCTTGATCTTCCCGGGCTTGATATCGAGGCACTTGGGCGTGGATACGGCGCAAAGACTGCGAAGGTGAAAACCGCTGACGAATTCAGGGCGTCTCTTTCCGCGGCGCTTGCGCACAGGGGGACGACAGTGATCGAGGTGGAGATATCGCCCAAGCTTAGATCTTTGCTTGGATAAACGTTCAAAGCTGCACTCATCGTGCAATGCAATTTTTACCGGCGAGCGAGGGGATTTCACTTCTCGTAAAGTTCAAGAGTTCCAAGCCGTACGCAAGGTCAGGCGATGCGCTGAAGCATTAGGAGAGGCGATTTGGTTGGCTGGCGGCTGACCTGCCACCAGCCAACACGTTGCTGAAACCATCAGGCTGCATCCAGGCGGGCGAGGAAGTCGTCCAGAGATTTCCTGAGATTGGTCGATTGATCCTGAACGGAGGAAGAAGACCCTCGGAGCTGGTCCGAGGATTGAACAAGCGCCTGAATGGCTTCCTGCATCTGCATCATGTTGCGGGAGACGACGCTGGTATCTGAAGACGTTTCCTGCGCGTTTGCGGCAATCTCGGTTGTTGCCGAGCCCTGCTGTGAAACAGCGGCGGAAATCGTTGTCGTATGGGTGTCGACTTCTGTCATGGTCGTTGAAATTTGTTCGATTGCGAGCACAGCCTCTCTGGTTTCCGATTGAATGGCTGCAATCTGCCCGCCGATTTCCTCGGTCGCCTTTGAGGTTTGGGTCGCCAGCTCTTTCACTTCCGCCGCGACCACCGCAAATCCCTTGCCTGCTTCACCGGCCCGCGCCGCTTCGATGGTTGCGTTCAGTGCAAGCAGGTTCGTCTGCTCGGCGATAGCCTGGATAAGAACGACAACTTCGCCAATCTTGTCGGCTGCGTCGGCCAGGTTTGAAATCTTCTCGTTGGTCAAGCTGGCCTGGCCGGTGGCCGAGGCAACCACGGACGCGGTCGCTTCCACCTGTCTGCTGATGTCCGCAATGGAGGCGGTAAGCTCTTCTGCGGCGGCGGCAACCGTATCGACCTTGCCGGATGCATTGTCCGCGGCGTGAGTGGTCGATTGCACGATTGAGCCGGAGTCCTCGGCGGCCTTGGTGGACATATCAACGGCAACCTGCAGACCCTCTGTGGCATTGTCGAGAGCCGCGAGGACCGCTTCGGTGCTGGCACGGAAATCTTCTGCAAGCCTGTGCATCAGCTTCTTGCGGTCTGCTGCCTGGACCTCGCGCTGCCGGTCGACTTCTTCTGCCAACTGGCGTTGTTCAACCAGAGAGCCCTGGAAGACGTCCAGCGTGTCGCGGAGCTGGCCCAGCTCATCTGCTGCCCGCCAGGTCGGTCGCTCGATTTCAAGCTGGCCGGATGCCAGCAGGTTGGCATTTTCGGAAAGCTGCCGTGCGCGGTGGCCGATGGTGCGGCTGAAATAGAACCAGGCTGTTGCCGCAAATAGCGCAAGCACCAGCGTGCCGCCGACCTGAAGTGCATTGGACGTTTCTGCGGCCGAGCGCAGGGATGACAACCCATTATCCATTTCCTGGTGAATGAGCGTTTCGGCGTCATCCGCCAGGGCGATGAAACGTTCGAAGGTTTCGTCAAAGGCAACATCGGCTCCCGAGCCGGCTTTCTCGGTTGAAAGCATGGCCTGGTGTCGAACGTTCGCAAGGTCGATCAGTTCGCCTATCTGGGCGAGAACGTCCTTGCTCTTCTGAAGGTCCGGATGGGCCTCAAGCGCTTTCCGGGCGTTTTCGAAACTGCCCAGAGCTTCTGCGAATTCCTCACCGGCATCACCCCCAGGATTTCCGCGACCAGCAAATGTCCATGCGCAAGACTGAACCTTGCTTCACCTGCCAGGGCTTGCGCCTTCGCATCATTTGTCAGCGGTGCGGAGATTGCAGCGATCTTCTGTTCCAGATCGTCGTAGATCGCATCGAACTTCTCGTCAGCCGAACTGCCGACACCCTGATCGCCTGCGAGGGAAGCGTATCGGCCTTGAGCGGAGGCAACAAACTCGTCGACTGCGGCCAGAACTTCCTTGATCTTTTCGCGGACTTCCGGGGAGCGGGAAGGGTAGAAGGTTCCTTCTTCGTTGCTCGCGCCGTTTAATATGGCGTTCGCGTAAAACCGTGTTTCGTCGAGGAGATTCCAGACTTCGTCGATGCTCTCGCCATCGTCACCGGACATGATTTCCTCAAAGAGCAAATGCGCATGCGTCGCGGTGAGCTTGATCTCCATCGCGGCATCCCCAAGCGGCGCCAATTCTGCTCCCAGGTGTTCCCCTTCGCTCGCGACACTTTTCATGAGACTGTAGGAGAAGAACCCCATGGACAGGGAAACCAGAACCAGGGCACCAAATACCAGCGCCAGCTTGCGGGAAATTCCGAATCTCATGAGAGCCTCAACATGTCTGAAGTGAGTTCTCTGATGGTATGGGGCTTGGATTAAATAAGTATTTCGCCAGATGGTAGGAGAAAAGAACATTGATAGTTTTAAGTATATGTTGCAGAGAGCAGTAAAAATATTTGGTGTGTTTATCGTTGGGGTATGACGATGCTTCTATGCACCCGAATGGCTGAATGCGCTTTGGTGTGTGATAAGTTGTTCAAGTCATTGTGAGAATATTGTTGTGCCTTCAATCGTCAGGCACAATGCAAGCACATTTTGATGGTAGCCAAGCCGTCGTTTTGGCCCAGCCACCCAAGCAAGTGAATAACCGGGGACTTATCATGAAGCTGTCCAGCTTTGCTTTCATTGCGGTACTGAGCGGCGCCCTTTGTGCGACGCCAGTCTTGTCGGCAGACAAGTCGATCACGCCTGACGGCAAGCCCGCGCCGTCCAAGCCGCATGCCAAGCCGGGGTCCAAAGCCGCGCAGGACGAAGAAGCTGCCGCCAAAACGCCTTATGCAACGGTACGGGACGTGTTTTCCGGAGACACGACGGTTGCCGGCGAAAAGGTCGCCTTTCCGCAATCGAACCCTTCGATAAAAGCCATCGAGATTACCATGGAGCCGGGCGAGGAGACACAGTGGCACCAGCATCACGCGCCGCTCTTTGCCTACATTCTGGAAGGCGAGATTACCGTCACTTATGAGGAGCTTGGCAAGAAGGTCTACCGTACCGGTGACGGTCTTCTGGAAGCGATGGATATCACCCACAGAGGGCAGAACACCGGTGAAGGGCCGGCCAAGATCCTGGCTGTTTTCCTGCTCGGTGATGACGGTGTGGCAACGGTTGCCGAAGACAAGCCAGGCGCAAACAAGAACAAGGTCGAATAAGCGCGGGATACCGCGCACAGCCTCTTCGTCCGCTACACCCATTGATTGATAAAGCTTGGCCCGATTATCAAAACCTTTGGGAATGCGAACTTTATGTAAAATATTGAAAATTCCTTGCTAGATTGGAAAACTTACCTAAGGTAACTGTAGGCTGCCTGTCAGATGGAGTGAAAATGCATCTGCAATCTGAGCGCGCAGTCCAAGCAACCATTCAGGTGGGAGTTTTCATGAGCCATTTTCGCATGTTGCCGCGTCTGAGCGCGGTGGTTCTCGGACTTGCGGCAGCTTTTGCCGTAACACCCCAGACAAGTCTGGCGCAGGAAGCGCAGAAGCCGAATATTCTCGCTATTTGGGGGGACGATATCGGCACCTGGAACATCAGCCACAACAACCGTGGCATGATGGGCTACCGCACGCCCAACATTGACCGGATTGCGCAAGAGGGCGTTGCCTTTACCGACTATTATGCCCAGCAAAGCTGTACGGCCGGACGCGCTGCCTTCATCGGTGGCAATGTACCTGTGCGCACAGGAATGACCAAGGTTGGCCTGCCGGGAGCAGAGCAAGGCTGGCAGGAAACCGACGTCACCATGGCGACCGTTCTGAAGGCACAAGGTTACAAGACCGGCCAATTCGGCAAGAACCACCAGGGTGACCTGGACGAACATCTGCCGACAAACCACGGTTTCGATGAGTTCTTCGGCAATCTCTATCATCTGAATGCCGAAGAAGAGCCGGAAAACCGGGACTATCCGGGGGACATGGTTCTGGCGAACGGCAAGACCTTCCGTGAACAGTTCGGTCCGCGCGGTGTGCTTCATACCTGGGCCAATGCAGATGGAACGCAAAAGATCGAGGACACTGGTCCACTTACAAAGAAGCGCATGGAAACCGTGGATGAGGAGTCACTCGCCGAAGCCAAGCGTTTTATCCGCGAAGCGGTGGAAGAGGGCGTTCCCTTCTTTGTCTGGTGGAACGGAACCCGCATGCATTTCCGCACACATGTGAAGGAGGAGCACACAGGGATTGCCGGTCCGAGCGGGGATATCTATCACGACGGCATGGTCGAGCATGACATGCATGTCGGCGAGCTGCTGGACCTGTTGGATGAGCTCGGCATCGCCGATAACACGGTGGTGATGTATTCGACCGACAACGGCCCGCACTTCAACACCTGGCCGGATGCCGGCACGACGCCGTTCCGCAGCGAAAAGAATTCCAACTGGGAAGGTGCTTACCGTGTGCCGACCTTTGTTCGCTGGCCCGGCGTCTTCCAGGAAAACGTGACGCTGAACGGTATCGTTGCCCACGAAGACTGGCTGCCGACCTTCGCCGCGATTGCAGGGGCTTCGGATATCAAGGAACAGCTTCTTGAAGGTGTTGAACTCGGTGGACGGACTTACCGAAACTACATCGACGGTTACGACCTCAACGCCTATCTGAAAGGCGAGACCGATTCATCGCCGCGTCACGAGTTCTGGTACGTGAATGACGATGGTCAGGTGGTTGCGGCCCGGTACGACGACTGGAAGGTTGTGTTCCTGGAAAACCGCGGTCAGGCCTTCGGCGTCTGGCAGGAGCCCTTCACGGAACTGCGAGTGCCCGCCGTCTTCAACCTGCGCCGGGATCCTTTCGAAAAGGCCCAGCACAATGCGAATATCTACTTCGACTGGTTGCTGGACCGTGCGTTCGTGATCGTTCCGATCCAGGCACTGGCCTCAAGGTTCCTGCAGACCATGCAGGACTATCCGCCAAGCCAGACACCTGGATCCTTCAACCTGTCAGCGATCGAGGAAAAGTTGAAAGCCGGCATGAGCGGCAGCAACTGAGTTAAACGCGTCACAACAATAAAAAGCCCGGGGCTTTGCGACGCTCCGGGCTTTTTTTGCGCATTTGCCAATGTGTCGTCCAGAACCGCTGCAATTAGCGGTCGACTGATTTTGGATCTCAGAGACGGCGCAGCAGTTCTGGTGTCGGCCAGGCATCGGCAGGCATGCCAAGCTTCTGCTGCACCTGCTGCACGGCATTTCGGGTGCCGGAGCCGAGGATGCCGTCGATCTTGCCTACGTCATAACCCATGCTGGATAGTTTCGACTGGAGCTGCTTCATCTGGGCGTCGTCCAGGCCAAGGTCCGGATTGCCTTCCGTGTAGACCGGTGCGCCGGCGAGCCTTGTCGCGAAATAGGCGGCAGTGGTCGTGTAGACGAACGACTGGTTCCATTCCAGATAGATGCTGTAATTCGGATAGGCGAGGAATGCCGGCCCCTTGCGGCCCTGAGGCAGGAGCAGCGAAGCGGGCAGGTTGCCGGAAATCTGACCCCAACGCGGCTGCACGCCAAGAGCAGCCCACTGGGCACCGGTCTTGGTCTTGTCGAGCCCGCTTTCAGCCCAGTTGAGGTTCTGCGGTACCTTGACCTCCTGCAGCCAGGGTTCGCCGCGGCGCCAGCCCAGATGCTGGATGAAGGCACCGGCAGTCAGAATGGCATCGGCGGCACTTTCCTTCAGCTTCACGTGCCCGTCACCATCGCCGTCGCGGCCGAACTTGATGATGTCTTCCGGCAGCATCTGAACCATACCGATCTCACCTGCCCAGGCGCCGGTCGTGCTGCGCGGGTCAAGATCACCGTGCTGGACCATCTCGATGGCAGCGATCAGTTGCGGCCGGAACAGTTCCGGGCGGCGGCAATCATGAGCAAGCGTGGCCAGCGCATTGACGGTGTTGAAATCGCCCTGAACCGCGCCGAAATCCGTTTCAAGCGCCCAGAAAGCGGTAATGACAGGTGCCGGAACGCCATATTCGGATTCGGTACGCTGGAATATGCTCGCGTATTTCTTCATGTTCGCGGCGCCGTTTTTCATCCGGTAGCCGGAAATGACCCGCTTGGAAAAATCCAGGAAGGTCATCTTGAAGACACCCTGCGCCCGATCACGCGACAGCACCTTGCGGTCGACCTGCGCACCCGCCAGGGTCTGGTCTGCCGCATTCGCGGAAAGGCCCTTGGCAATCGCTTCCTGTTTCACGCCTGCAAGGAACTGCCGGAAGTCGCCGCCACACTGCTGCGCCTGAGCAGGCGCGGTGGCGAGCCAGAAACCGGCGAGGGCGGTGGCAGCGATTTTCGGGGAGAAGCGGAGTGTCATGAAAAATCCTGTCGTTGTGCGCAAAGGCAGGCCGGAGCCTTTAAAAATCGGCCATAGTTGACTGTGCTTCGCCTGTAACGTCAACCCGTCGGCAGGGCGAGCTGAAGGCTCTTCCACCAAGTCTTTGGCAGCAAGCTGCGGTGCTAACGGCAATTGCCGAAATCAGAGCCGACCATAATGCCACCGTTCGGGGATCTTTTCAGCGGCGCGTTGACGCTGGCTGAAGAACGACAGTCGGAGGAAGACGTTCCGACGCTGGGGGACTGGTAATAGGGGGCGTTCACCCCGGACGTCTGCTGCTGGCACATCTGGTAGGCCATGTCGTAAAGGGCCTGCCAACCACCAGGCATTGAGCCCATGTTGTCCAGTACGCCTAGCGCTGCACCTGCACGGGCGCCACGATAAGCGCCCGATGCCCCGCGCCATTCGCCGCCAACAACCGCTCCGGCCATGCCGCCGGAAACAGCATCTCCTACGACATCACCGCTGCCCATGCGGGCGTTGGCATAGTCGGTCGCATAGACTGTGCAATCGGTTCCATCCGCCTGAGCTTGTGTGATTGCGGCCGGGAAAGTGAAGAGAAGGGAAGCGCTGAGGCTGAGGGCTGCACGGTTTGCCATGGTCCGTCTCCTGTCTGCAGTGCCTGACTTGCACCGCGAAAGCGCAACAATCCAAATGCCGAGACCGGCCGGAAGAATGTTGCGACATATCGAGAGCAATCGAAACAGGCGCTGCTGATTGCGCCCGTCGATGCAACTGTCCCCGCGGTCCGCAGGGCAAACTTAAATCGACGGGATATTACGCTTCGACACTTAACAAGGCTCTACCTGGCAATCGCAGGTTTTACTCATGGCTGCTGCTGGGGTTCCAGGAAACTTTCACCTACGTAGCCGGTCTTGCCGTCATACTGAACGCCGCACCACCAGTTGCCACACGTGTTGAAGCGAACCTCGGCTCCAGCCGGGATGACGGCCAGAACCGTCGCATCCTTGTTCTGCGCTTCACGCAGGTTCACCGATGACTTGATTTTTGCCGAAAGAGGAAAGTCCGACGCAGCGGCGCTGGTATCCGGAGTAGAGGCGGATGCAGTGTCGGTGTCAGGTGCCGTGACGGCCGGAATGTCAGCTCCCAGCGGCGATGCATCCGATACCGGATTTTCGTCGGTCTCCTGCACTGCTGCAGCAGCGCTGGCAACGAGCGTATTGGTGGTGCCGCGTGCCGATTGGCTATTGGTTCTGACGGGGGCGGGCTGAGCTGGAGCAAGTCGCGACTGGATCTTGTCGTCGGCAACCTTGTTGGTGTCATGACCCAGCGGGTTGGAATGGTCTTCAGGTGCAGTGGACGCTATCGACCTTGAGGCGAATACCTCGCGGATACGGTCCTTGGCCGACTTTACCTGCTCTGCGCTTGCGGTCGGTGTTGCGGTCAGATCCGTCCTGCCCTGGTATTCGGGATCTGCGCCGGCAATCAGGCTCTCGATCGTCGGTTCGGTATTGATCTGCTGGGTCTGGACCGTGCGGCTGTCTGCCTCTTTGCCGGCCAGCAGGTCGCTCAGGCTCAAATAGACTGCTCCTGCGCCGACGCCGACAATCACAAGTGTACTGATCAACAGTGTTCTGAAACTCGGACCATGCCGGAAATTGGCTGCCGCTTTGGAAACGGCTGCGGGTGCGGGGACTTGTTCAGGCTGAAGGCCGATATTCCGCGAGCCTCGTACCGGAGTGCGCAACACGCCTGGCATATCAAAGCCGGCTTCGTCCGTTGCACCTGTCAGCGTTGGGCGGCGGGAGGCTGTCGGCTTCAGTTCGTCGGCGGTTGCATGCATTTGCAGGATCTTGGCGGCAAGTGTGCTGGCGTCAGAACCTGTGTCTGCCGCCTCTGTGTGAACTTCGGTTTCGCTAGGAGGGACTTTATCGTCCTCGGACGGATCGTTGGGAACGACGAGCTTCAGCTCGTTCTTTTGAGGTGCATTGTCCGGATCGTGGCCTTCGGGGAAGTCGCAAGTGTTGGCTGGCGCGGTGACGGAATACATGTGGCCCTCCTGGTTTTGCGGTTCGGGCACGCTCGGAGCGATTGCCATATCTGGGTACCGGAGCATTAATCTTCGTTAATGCGTCGGCACGCAGGCCGGATTGCGGCGGCAGTAGGGAATTTTGCATGAAATGTGACGGGTCTGTGGTCTTGCGCGGCCAAATGGATGTGCGTTTGCAAAAGCCTAACCTGTCTCTGACAAACTGAGTGCAAACGGCCTGCCAATAGAATGAACGGCAGGCGTTTCGCCCGGGCAGGGCGAAAGACGAAGCCAGAAAAGACAGGCAAAAAAGATCATGACGCGCTGGATCTCTCACCTCATCTCTCGAACGGTCGGATTGGCGGCGGGCTTTGCTGCTGGAATGGCGCTCACGTGCCACTCGGCGGCCGCGCAGGATGTGCAGGAATTGAAGATCGGCTTGTTGGCGACACTGTCCGGCCCGGCGGCCGTCTACGGTGAACACATGCGCGACGGTTTCATGCTGGCCGTCGAGCAATCCAATGGCGCGCTTGGTGGCTTGCCCACCAATGTAATCGTGGTTGATGACAAGCTGGACCCGGACAATGCGCTGGAGCAGGCAACGAAACTGATCGAGGAAAATGGCGTCGATCTCATCGTCGGCGTCAATTTCTCCAAGGTGATGCTTGCCGTGCACGATCCTATCGTGCGGTCGAAGACCTTGTTTATCGGAACGCATTCCGGGCCTGCGCCGATCGCCGGGCGCAATTGCAGCCGTTACTTCTTCTCCACCGCGTCACAGGACGATCAGGTCCACGAGACGATGGGGCGTTACGCCAGCCTCAAAGGGTACCAGGACGTCGTCACGATCGCTCCGGACTATGAAGCTGCCCGGGATGCCGTTGCCGCGTTCCGCCGCCATTTCAAGGGACAGATCGCCCGCGAACTGTTCCCGAAACTGGGTCAGACCGATTTCTCGGATGAATTCAAGCAGATCGAGGAAATCGAACCGGATGCGATTTTCACCTTCATGCCAGGTGGCATGGGTGTGGAACTGGTGAAACAGTTCCACACTTCCGGGCTGAAGGGTATTGTACCGTTCCTCTCGTCCGACACGGTCAATGCCATCACGCTACCCTATACGGCGGAGATGGCTGAGGGACTTTACAGCGCATCTCATTGGGCGCCCAACCTTGATAATCCGGCCAACAAGAGGTTCGTGCGGGAGTTCAGCAAGGCCTACAAGTACGAGCCCTCGGTCTACGCTGCCCAAGGCTATGATGCTGCCAAGCTGATCCATTTTGCCCTGGAACTGACCGGGGGCATCAAGGACCAGGAAGCGTTGATCTCGGCTATCAGTGCGGCTCCCTTTGAAAGTGTTCGAGGCGACTTCCGCTTCAATTCCAACCAGTTCCCCATTCAGGATTTCTATATTGTGGAAGGGGTCCGGCGCACCAGCAAGCTCTATGAGATGGAAGCCGTTGCCCGGGTCTTCGACGATGTCGGCGATGCCTATGCCGGTTCGTGCCGTATGTAGTTTTATCCTGCACAGACCGGGCATCGGGATGATTTGAAACGATCGGTCCAGAAATCAGACTTGCTCCTCTTGCATTCTGGACTGCGTAGTCCATATCAGAAGCATGAGAAACGCAGAGGTCCATATTTCCGGCTCGGAAAAACGCGCGGCAGGTCCGGGCAGGCCGCGCAGCTTCGATGAAGCCGCGGCGCTTGAGGCGGCCATGCATGTTTTCTGGCAGAAGGGCTTCGAAGCGACTTCTCTGGACGATCTCACCAAGGCAATGGGGCTTAGCCGTTCCAGTTTCTACGCGACTTTCGGCTGCAAGCAGACGCTGTTTCTGCGAGCGCTGGAGCATTATTCCAAAAACGGAATCCGTGGCCTGAAGGAAGTTGCCGAAACCGCTGAAGATGACGCGGTGGACGCGATGATGCAGGCTTTGTCCGATCCGAAAGGCGGACCAAGGGGCTGCCTTCTGGTCAATTGCATCACCGAACTTGCGCCCCATGACGACAAGGTTGCCGAGATTGGCCGTCGTCACCTGGAAAACATCGAAGACCTCTTTGCCAGGGCGATCGACCCGGACAACCCGGATGCTGTCCGGGATAGGGCGAGCGCCTATTCATCGCTTGCCATTGGAACCCTGGCGCTGCGCAAGGCTGGAGTTCCGGCAGAGCGGATTGCCAGAACCCTGAAGCAGGCACGGACCGTCCTGATGCCATAATCGCCCGGGTGGTGTGGAAGCGTTCATCAAGAACCACGGAGTTGTGCGCATAATATTGGACTGATTAGTCCAGAAATAGTGAAGCAGACAAACTTCAAAAGGAAAGAAGAAAATGTCAGAAGCAAAACTGTTTTCGCCCGCAAAGGCAGGGGCAATCGAACTGAAGAACCGTATCGTGATGGCACCGTTGACCCGCAACCGGGCCCGGCACGAAGACGATGCACCGCATGATCTGACAGTGAAATATTACGATCAGCGTGCCGGAGCAGGATTGATCATCACCGAGGCCTCGCAGATCTCGCCGCAGGGCAAGGGATATGCATGGACGCCGGGCATCTATTCAGATGCGCAGGTCGCTGGCTGGAAGAAGGTCACCGATGCGGTTCATGCAAAGGGTGGCAAGATTGTCATCCAGCTCTGGCATGTCGGCCGTATTTCGCATCCGGTTCTCCAGCCGGGTGGCGCAGATCCGGTGGCGCCTTCTGCAATTGCTGCCAAATCCAAGACGTTTGACGGAACGCAATTCGTCGATACGCCGACACCGCGTGCGCTCGAGGCCAGCGAGATCCCGGGCATTGTCAACGACTATAGAAAAGCCGCCGAAAACGCGAAGAAAGCTGGCTTCGACGGTGTCGAGGTGCACGCTGCCAACGGTTATCTGATCGACCAGTTCCTGCGCGACGGCTCCAACAAGCGTGACGATGCCTACGGCGGATCCATCGAGAACCGGACCCGCTTCCTGAAGGAAGTCATGGATGCCGTTGTTGGTGTGCTGGGTGGTGACCGGGTCGGCATCAGGCTGAGCCCGTTCTCCAGCGCCAACGACATTGCCGATAGCAATCCGCAAGCGACCTTCTCGCACGCGATCAAATTGCTCAACGGCTATGGTCTTGCCTACCTGCATCTGGTTGAAGGCCAGACCGGTGGTCCGCGCGATATCCCGAATGGTGGTGATTTGTCAGCTCTCTACGCACTCTTCGACGGCGCCCATATGGGCAACAACGGTTACGACCGTGCTTCTGCAATCGAGGCAGTGGAAACGGGCGCAGTCGATCTGGTCGCGTTCGGCCGTCCGTTTATTTCCAATCCGGATCTGGTCGAGCGGCTGGAAAAGAATGCTCCGCTGAACGTGCTGGATACCGATACGCTCTATGGCGGCAACGAAAAAGGCTACACGGATTATCCCACCTTGGCGGAAGCGTCTGTCGCGGCGGAGTAATCCAGAAGGTTTCGGGCCGCCCGACATCCCCCCCTCCGGGGCGGTCTGAAGGATAGCCGGTGCAGGGTTTCGACCCGCACCGGCTTTCTTTTTATGCATGTGAAAGGGTATTTGCCCTGCTGGCAAGCAGGTGAGCGGCACACCAGCAGCCAAGTCCCAACTCCACTGCGGCAGCGGCGACGAGTGGTGCAGGTGGCATGCCGTCGAGGGCCAGGCTGACAAGCCGGCCTGTGCCATAGCCAAGCAGCAAGGCGGCGGACACCAGCAATCCGATTGTCTCCCACGAACGATAGAAAAGACCCATCGAAGCGGCGAAACACGCCAGCAAGATGAGGACGCCGGGTGAGCGAACCTCGCTCATCATCGCCGCGGAAGGATTGAGGGTTATTCCGTTTGAAGAAAAAAGAAGCTGCGGCGCAAAGACGATCAGGGAGCCGATCACCAGAAAGGTCAGGGCGGACAGGGTGAGGGCGGCTTTTTTGCTCAGGGTGTTCATTGGCTGTCTCCGGTTCGTTTGAACTGGAATCTAGGATCTGATACGAGCGCCAGATGATCTATGATATAAAGAATAAGAAAACTTGCAGATCGTCCAGATTTCTGGGTTGGTAACCAGCGTTCAAGTGGGAGTTCCTGATGTCCTTGCCGAGCCCGGTCTTGCAAGCGGACCAATCCTCCCCCCCGCTGGATTTTGCCCCTCTTGGCGATGTGTTGCATCTTCTACGGCTCACGGGAACCTTCTACTGCAATCCCGAACTGTCAGCTCCCTGGGCGATTGATGTTCCGGACATGGGTGGACAGATGGTTCTTCTGGTGGTGACCGAGGGGAGTTGTTTGCTGCAGACGGAGCACTGCGAGACGATTTCCTTGACCGCCGGGCAGCTTGTGCTGTTGCCGCATGGCAAACCGGTTGTCATGAAAAGTGATGCCGAAGCTGTCGCGACGCCTCTGTTCGATATTCCTGCCATCCGCCACAGCCCGTCCTACGAAACCATGATTTTTGGTGGGGGCGGGACCGTGACCCGGATGACCTGTGGTGTGTTGAAGCTTGACCACGCGGCCGCCGAACGATTGCAGGAGCTATTGCCTCCGGTCATACGACTGGACACCTTCGCTCAGCACGCCGGCCCATGGATCTACAGCACGCTGAAATACCTGGCAGAAGAGGCGCGCAATCCGCAGCCTGGCGGAGAAACGGTGCTGACACGCCTGACGGATATTCTCGTCGTACAGGCGATCCGGGCGTGGCTGCAGAGCAACGAGGCGCTTGAAACAGGTTGGCTTGCAGCCTTGCGCGATCCGAAGATCGGGCGGGCCCTGCAGGCCTTTCACCGGGCTCCGCAGGAAGGCTGGACCATTGCCAGATTGGCGGAAAGGGCTGGTATGTCACGTTCCGCGTTTGCCGCGCGCTTCAAGCAACTGACCGGAGAAGGTGCCATGCAGTATGCCCTGCATTGGCGCATGCAATTGGCACGAATGGATCTGAGGGAAGGAAAGCGTACACTGGCGGAGATTGCCATCGGGCTCGGCTACGAGTCCGAAGCAGCATTTGCAAGGGCCTTCAAACGAATTGTCGGAACGTCGCCGGGGGCGTATCGAAGGCTGTAAACCGGAGTGATTTCAGCATCGGCCACGGCTGTGACTGGTAACCGTACCGGAGCGTACTCTTTTTTCCCATTCCGGCCTTTCGTTCGGCAAAAAAACCTGTCAAACCCATATCAGAGCTAAATCGGGCGCGGAAACCTGATCCGCTCCGGCAGCACGTCGCGCCGGAGGGACAAAGGCCTGCACACGTAGGGAGAAACGAAAATGCCCCCGTATCGTTCCAGAACATCCACTCACGGCCGCAACATGGCTGGTGCGCGCGGCCTTTGGCGCGCGACCGGCATGAAGGACGACGACTTCGGCAAGCCGATCATCGCCATCGCCAACTCCTTCACACAGTTTGTGCCGGGCCACGTCCATCTGAAGGACCTCGGCCAGCTGGTTGCCCGAGAAGTGGAAAAGGCTGGCGGTGTCGCCAAGGAATTCAACACCATCGCGGTCGATGACGGTATCGCCATGGGACACGATGGCATGCTCTATTCGCTGCCCTCGCGCGAAGTGATTTCCGATGCGGTCGAATACATGGTCAACGGCCATTGCGCGGATGCGCTGGTCTGTATTTCCAACTGCGACAAGATTACGCCGGGCATGCTGAATGCTGCCATGCGGCTCAACATTCCGGTTGTCTTCGTTTCCGGCGGGCCGATGGAAGCCGGCAAGGTGGTGCTGGAAAATGGCGTTGCCAAGTCTGTCGACCTGATCGACGCGATGATTGCCGCTGCCGACGACCGGATGTCCGATGCAGACGTTCTGACAATGGAACAGAATGCCTGCCCGACATGCGGCTCCTGCTCGGGCATGTTCACGGCGAACTCCATGAACTGCCTGACGGAAGCCCTTGGCCTGGCCTTGCCGGGCAACGGTTCGACGCTGGCAACCCACGCAGATCGCGAACGGCTTTTCGTGGAAGCAGGGCATCTGATCGTCGATCTTGCTAAACGCTACTACGAGCAGGACGACGAAAGCGTGCTGCCGCGGAACATTGCGAACTTCAAGGCGTTCGAGAACGCCATGAGCCTCGATATCTCCATGGGTGGATCCACCAACACGATCCTGCACCTTCTGGCAGCGTCCCATGAAGGCGAAATCGGCTTCACGATCGATGACATCGACCGTCTGTCGAAACAGGTTCCGGTGCTCTGCAAGGTCGCGCCCGCGGTCGAAAACATCCACATGGAAGACGTCCACCGGGCGGGCGGCATCATGGGTATTCTCGGTGAACTGGACCGGGCAGGGCTGCTGCACACGGACCTTCCGACCGTCCATTCCGCAACGATGAAGGAAGCTCTTTCGCGTTGGGATATTCGCCAGACGAATTCCGAGAGCGTGCACAATTTCTTCCGGGCAGCGCCGGGCGGGGTGCCGACACAGGTTGCCTTCAGCCAGGAGCGTCGCTGGGACGATCTCGACATCGACCGCAAGGCCGGGGTCATCCGAGAAGCTGAACATGCCTACAGCAAGGACGGCGGCCTCGCCGTGCTTTACGGCAACATTGCCGAGGATGGCTGTGTGGTGAAGACTGCCGGTGTTGACGAAAGCATCCTGAAGTTTTCCGGTCCGGCTCGGATCTTCGAGAGCCAGGACAGTGCCGTCTCCGCGATCCTGACCAACAAGGTCAAGGAAGGCGACGTGGTGCTGATCCGCTACGAAGGTCCGCGCGGTGGTCCGGGCATGCAGGAAATGCTCTATCCGACCAGCTACCTGAAATCCAAGGGACTCGGCAAAGCCTGCGCGTTAATCACTGATGGCCGTTTCTCGGGTGGTTCTTCGGGCCTGTCCATTGGCCACATTTCGCCGGAAGCTGCCGAAGGCGGCGCTATCGGACTGGTTGAGGAAGGCGATCCTATCGTGATCGATATTCCGAACCGTGTTCTGAAGGTCGATCTGCCGGATTCAGTCTTTGCCGAACGCCGCGCTGCAATGGAAGCAAAGGGCGATCAGGCCTGGAAGCCGGTCGAGATCCGCAAGCGCAAGGTTTCAACGGCACTTCGTGCCTACGCCAAACTGACCACCAGCGCTTCCAAGGGCGCCTTCCGGGTGGTCGACTGACGACGAGCTGAACTGAAATTCGGCATCCCGAAACTGCAACGCCCTGCGCCCGATAGGCCGCGGGGCGTTTGTCATTTCAAGGTTATGACAAGGCAAGACAATCGCTTCAGCCTGAAGGCTTGTTGGTGGTTCGGGAAATCAATTCGCCCAATACCCTTGTCATTAGCATGCTTCCGCCGCACATATCCGGCTTATCTTCCGGTTCAGATCCAAGGCAGTAGATGGATTCTCTTACCCAGTTTGTTCTCGGCGCAGCCGTCTCCACAGCACTCCTTGGCAAAAAACTTGGCCCCAGAAAGGCTGCTCTTATCGGCGGGGTCCTCGGGACGTTGCCGGACCTGGATGTCCTGATTCCGTATGACGATCCCATCGACAGTTTCGTCTACCATCGCGGCTGGACCCATTCGGTCTTTGTACATGCATTGGCGGCGCCATTGTTGGGCGAGGGGCTCATACGGCTGTTCAAAGGCTTGAGGGACTGCCGCTGGCTGACCTGGCTCACTGTCTTCCTGTGTCTTGCCACCCATGCAGGCATTGATGCGATGACGGTCTACGGCACGCGGCTGTTCTGGCCTTTTTATCCGGATCCCGTCGGCGTCGGGTCGGTGTTTATTATTGATCCGCTCTATACCCTGCCTCTTCTGGCCGTCGTGATCTGGGCTCTGTTCAGGAAGAACTGGACACGGCGCTTTCAGGCCTGGATGACGGCTGCACTGGTGGTTTCGACCGGATATCTTGGCCTGAGCGTCGTCCTTCAGCGTCATGTCGAGCAGAAAGCGCAGGACCTGTTCAGGCAGGAAGGCATTCTTCCAGACAAGGTTTTTGCAATTGCCGCTCCCTTCAACATTCTCGTCTGGAAGGTCATCGGCCTTCAGGAAGACCGCTACGACAATCTGTATTATTCGCTTCTGGACGAGGGCGGGAAACCGGAGATCTATACCCATCCACGACACCCGGAACTCGTTGCCTGTGTTGAAGATACGCAAGCCTTCCGGAAACTGGACTGGTTCAGCCGCGGCTACTACAGGGCCGAACTGGACGACGGAAAGCTCGTCATCTCCGATCTGCGCATGGGCATGACCCCGAACTATGTTTTCCGCTTTGCGATTGCCGACGCCCAGGACGATGGCTTCCGGGAAATCCCTCCACGAAGCGCAACGGGAGAGGTGAGGGTGGATCCTCAAGACTGGACGTGGCTGACTGCCCGGCTCAAGGGTGTGGTAGCGGTGCGCCAGGCGGAGGCAGCTGTTGCTGGAACTGGAGAGGCCATTGCCGGGCGGGCATGTGCGCTCCCTGATGGGACTAACGGTTAGAACACTGCAGGGCCGTTGAAACAGATGCTTCTGCAATCCGCTTGTGTGAGTTGATGTGAAACCGCCTGTTGGCAAGTGGCGACAGAAATTCTTCAGGTTTTACAGATTGTTAGCTGCTTTAATTTTGAGCATGTTTTCTGCGGGGATATACCCGGTACGGCGTTGGTGCTGGCGTGGTTGGGGCGAATTTGATCAATTATTTCAGTTAGTTAAATTTAGGATTTTGTTCATTTGAATTTAGGTGAGATTGCTGAAGAAATGGGCATCCATTTTGCAGTAAAAGACCTGACAAAATTAGCAAGACAGAATTAACCTCTCGGCGAAATCATGCCTGTGTTTTCGAACGATGGGGCAAATACATCATGAGCCGGGCGGCATACACTAGATCCGTTCTCTGCGGTGCCGGTATTCTGGTGGCGGGGCCTGCAGTGGCCGCGCAGACAATGGAGCTGGCGACTTTCCAGAAGAGCCTGGATATGGTCTGGGTGCTGTTTGCAGCCGGGCTGGTTTTGTTGATGCAAGTTGGTTTCATGTTGCTGGAAGCTGGCCTCGTCCGTTCCAAGAACTCGATCAACGTTGCCCAGAAGAACCTTCTCGATCTCGCCGTCTCCGTTCTGATCTTTGCGGTCTTTGGCTTTTCGCTGGCATTCGGCGCGGGCGGAAGCTGGTTTGCGGGATTTGACACGCGGCTGTTCGGTCTTTCGGGGCTTGATCCCTGGGGTCTGACCATCTTCGCCTTCCAGGTCATGTTCTGCGGTACGGCGGCAACGATCATTTCCGGTGCGGTGGCTGAACGCATGCGCCTTTCGGCGTACATCTGGTGTTCCGTGCTGACCGCCGGGCTGATCTACCCTGTGTTTGCGCATTGGGCCTGGGGACAGGCGCTGTTTTCAGATGCCACGGCAATGCTTGCCAACATCGGCTTTGTCGATTTCGCGGGGTCAACGGTGGTCCATGGCACGGGCGCATGGATCGCGCTGGCTGCCTGTGTGATCCTGGGGCCGAGATCCGGCCGCTTCGGGGTGGACGGGCGGGCCTATCGCATTCAGGGCCACAGTTCCGTTCTTGCAACGTCTGGTGCGTTGATCCTTTTTGTCGGTTGGCTCGGCTTCAACGGTGGCTCCACACTTGCCGCCTCCTGGCATGTGCCGATGATCCTTGCCAACACCGTTCTCGCCGCCGCGGCTGGTACCGGGGCGGGGTATCTTCTTGGCCGTCAGAAAGACAAGGTCATTCTGCCGGAAAACTCGATCTCGGGGCTATTGGGTGGTCTGGTTGCTGTGACTGCCGGTTGCCATCTTCTGACCCCGGTCGGTGCACTGGTGATCGGCGCTGCCGGTGGTGCCGTTGCCATTTTCGGTGCGGTCCTTCTGGAACGTGTCCTGAAGATTGACGATCCCGTCGGTGCAATCAGCGTACACGGATTTTCAGGCGTTGCCGGTACGCTGGGCCTGGCGCTTCTGGCACCCGCAGACCAGTTGCCGCTGGGAGCTCATCTACCGCAGTTTCTGGTTCAGTTCACCGGAGCGCTTGCCTGCTTTGTCTGGAGTTTCGGGTCCGGTTGGCTCGTGCTGTCCGTCCTGAACAAGATGCAGCCGATCCGGCTCGACCTTGCAAGCGAGGATCTTGGCCTCAACGAGGCGGAGCACGGCACGCGGCTCGGTATCGGACATGTGGAAGATGCTCTTGATCGCCTGATTGCCGGCAAGGCGGACCTCTCGATGAGGCTGGAAGTTGCCAAGGGCGATGATTCAGAGCGTCTGACGCGTCTGTTCAATGCGCTCATGGATACCGTTCAGAACGAGGAACAGGCTCACAATCGTGCCGCAGATGCCAAGCGGACGCGCGAAGAGGCGGAACGCCTGTCGGCCCTTGCCAACGCCACATTCGATGCAATCGTCATTTCGGTCGACGGACGGATCCTGGACGGTAACAAGACCTTCGAGGATCTCATCGGCTATCCGATCGACGAACTCGAGATGCGCGGCTTGTACGAGTTTGTCGACAATGAACTCGCCGGCACGCTCGAGGAGCATCTGGTCAAGGCGGAAAAGGAACCGAGGGAAGTCACTCTGATCAACCGCTCCGGTGAGCGTGTGCCCGTCGAGATCCGCACCCGTGTCATTTCCTATCGCGGCATTCCGACCCGCGTCTCCGCTCTGGTTGACCTTAGGGAGCGCAAGAAGGCTGAGGCGCAGATCCTGCACCTTGCCCAGCACGATCCGTTGACGGACCTGCCCAATCGCGCCGTCTTCAATGCCGAGCTCAAGCAGACCATCGGCAAGTGCAAGCAGCATGGTATGTCGGCAGCCCTTCTGATCATCGATCTGGACCGCTTCAAGGATATCAATGATCTGCACGGTCACCCGGTCGGTGACATCGTCATCCGGGTCACCGCAGAGCGTTTGCGCCACTCGTGCCGCCACGGCGATACCGTTTCACGCCTCGGCGGCGATGAGTTTGCGATCATCCAGAACGGCATCCAATTCGCCAATCAGGCAGAGGATATGGCCATGCGTCTGGTCAAGTCCCTGTCAGAGCCGATCGACTGTGGCCATGGGCTAATACTGAAACCGGGAGCAAGCATCGGTGTGGCGCTGATGACCGGATACGACGCCGAAGACCAGGTCATCTCTAATGCCGACATCGCGCTTTACAACGCCAAGAACGGCGGACGGCATACCTATTGTGTCTTCCAGCCGGGCATGGGGGATGAAGTCCGCCAGCGCAGGGCCTTGGAAAAGGACATGAATACGGCACTCTCGGCGGGCGAATTCGAGTTGTTTTTCCAGCCGCGCATGTGCCTGGCATCCGCGCGTATCGTCAGCTATGAAGCTCTCATCCGCTGGAACCATCCGGAGCGTGGGCTTGTCAGTCCTGCCGAGTTCATTCCCGTTGCGGAGGCTTCCGGCCAGATCGTTCCGATCGGCAAGTATGTGTTGGCTGAAGCCTTGAGGATTGCCTCTTCGACAATCACCACTGCCAGCATCAGCATCAATGTCAGCCCGGTTCAGTTCCGCGATCGGGATTTTGTCGATGACGTTCGCAGAGCCATCGAAACGTCAGGTGTTCCGGCAGGGCGGATCGAACTGGAAATCACCGAAAACACACTGATTGAAGACGACGCCAGAGCGTTGGCAGTGCTGACGCGCCTGAAGGAAATCGGGGTGAAAATAGCGCTGGACGATTTCGGCGTCGGTTATTCGTCCCTCAGCTACCTGAGCCGCTTTCCCTTCGATTGCATCAAGATCGACCGATCCTTCGTTTCCGAAGCACAGCGCAATTACGGTTCATTGGCGATCATTGAAACGGTGGTCAGGCTCGGCAAGGCTCTCAAGATGCGCGTCGTCGCCGAAGGCGTGGAAGACACGGAAAAGCTCTGCCTGTTGGCACAGCGCGGATGTCACGAAGCTCAGGGTTATCTGATCGGAATGCCCGCACCGACGTCCAAACTTGTTCAGAGTATCCCGGAAGAAGTGAGTGAGGCACTCGATCGGCTGAAGTTCGGCGGGCTGCAGGTGTTTGAAGCGGCCAACCAGAAGAACCTGGCCAGCTAGACGCCTGCTTCAGTTCACGTTGGATTCCGACAGTGGCAGAAGCACGGTCCTGTTCAGCAAGGCATCGGGATCGTGTATTTCCGGCACCTGGGTGCAGTCGGGCTGCGGTTCGGTTGTCTCGCCGCGCTTTTCCTTGAGTTCCGCGCAGATGGGAATGGCCGCCTGCCGGGTGCCGTTGACAGCCGTCGTCACGATGTCTTGCAGCGTGCCTTCGCCAGCGTGCAACGCGACAGCCAGATGCTTTCCGAACAGCGAAATCGTGCGGTCTGCGGAATAATTGGCTGACTGGCCTGGACCAGAGGAAATGACCAACGCTTCCGGCCTGTTCTTGTTATCGACCGCATGATGTTCAAGAAGGCCAAGGTCGAACGCCTGAGGATTGTTGGTGTCGAGTATCAAAATGACTTCACCAGCAGGAATGGCGTGGATCAGTGCCGCAAACGCGGAAGCAGACATCCAGGTTCCGTCGCTGATCGCCTGAAGCGTTGTCTCGGGTTTGGCACTGGCCCAGAGCTCCAGCGCATAGTTGGTTTGGTCAGCGGTGCCGGTTTGCTCGACAACACCAAGTGGCAAGTTGGCATAGATCACCAGCCGGTCTTCAGGTCCGAGCTTGTTGGCAAGTTCGGTTGCCTTGAGTTTGAGAGCGGCAGCACTGGCACCCTCGTTGACAAGCAAGTGTTGCCGGTCTGGCCCGGCGTCGAGCCTTGGGGCCAGTGAGGACATCACCTTGTCCACACTGTAACGGCAGATTTCGACCGATTGCGGGTTCCAGGGAGGGCAGGTTCCAAGACCGAGGATGTGGTTCTTCAACGACGCGCCGTCTTCGGCAGCGGAAGGTTGACCATAAAAGGGAAACATCAGAATGGCTGCCGCCACGAGGCAGCGGCATGCGTCACCCCACGACCGAACCCGGCGTGTCCTTGCCTCTGGTACGCTTACGGCCATCATGTCTCCCTGAAACCTGTTTTGACAGGATTTGGTATTTATACTTTTCAACAGTGAAGGCTGAATAAACCAGACTGCGTATATCTATAGAACTCTGTTGTAATCTGTTAATCAACTTTCTTTTAGCAAAGCAGTCTTCAAATCATGCTGAAACATGCGAAACGAAGATGCAGAACTTATCCTTCGATACTAAAGTTACGTAACGTAAAATTAGATCTCAGGCATTCAGTTGTTTGAGACGCTCGATCACTTGTTGGGTGTCGTCTGTAAGGGTTCCGGTATCGGCCTTTCCCACCGCACTGACCATGCGGATCAAATCTGGCAGAGTGTCGCGACCGCCAAGATTTACCGTACGTTTGATGAGGCGCCGGATCATGTCGTCCGGATTGCTGCTCTGATTGGCGAGCCATTTGGCAAACTGGAACAGTTCCTCCACTTCACCGGCAGGCATTGCAAACACCGACTGAAGCTGTTCCAGGATCATATCCTGTTCGGCTCTGGAAATGCCGCCATCGGTTTCGGCGACGAGGACCAGGAGAGCTGCAGCCGAAACACGAGGGTCATCGACACCTTCCGCCGGGTGTTGGTTTGCTCGTGTCCTGAAACCGAAACGCCGCGCGGCTGCCTTGATGTCTTGAGCAGCATCAAGCACCAACTTGGTGTTGTCGGCGACCCTGCGAACTCGATAGATCCAAAAAGCGCCAGCGGCTAAAATGCCAAGAGCTGCAAGCAGAATATGCAAGGAAAATCTCCTTCAAAAAAAACTGCGTCAGCTTTACCTCAGGTTGCGGGAAAAATCGTGACAAAAATCACGAGGGTGCCGGGAGTTGAAAGAAAAAAAAGCCGCGCCGGTTTGGCGCGACTGTTTTTCGACGACTCAATTAGGAATCGTTGCCGTCGGTCTTGTCCATGAGCGGCTGGTTGGTTGCCTGATTGCCGTCCAGGTCCATTTTAGTTGAAGCGTGGTTTTCAACACGGCCTTCAACCTGCTGTTCGGCGGTCAACGGTTCGTCGCCGTCAAGATCGCCCACCATTGCCTTGGGGGCATCAACCGGTGCGTCAGCCGCAGCTGCTGCGTTTGCTTCAGGACATGCAACGATTGGCTTGTCACCGCTTCCGTCGCTGCCGCAAGGGTCTTCCGCCTGTGCGAAGCTGACCATTGCCGTGGAGGCGATAAATGCGCTCATGAGCGGAACGATTGTCTTCTTGAGGGTAAGCATTGGTTTTCTCCTTTGCTTCGTGAGACACCTGCAACTGGCTGAAACCAGACTTGAGGTCCGTGCCGTTGAGGCGGTCGGGGAGAAAATGCAATGACACCCGGTATCGTTCCTGATTTTTCAGTCACGAAATTTTCAGATAAGGAACATCAAGTTTCAGGAACGAAATGGGCCGGCACTTTTCGCGCGCGTGGGTAAACGGTATTGAGAAACAAGACGTTGAATGGAAAAAGTGAAACGGCGCCATCAACGGCGCCGTTCGGGATTTCAACGTTTGGAGAGGGCTTACATTGCCCTGGCGCTCGCAAATCAGGAAGCTGCTGCCACCTGTTGGTCTTTTGACGCAACAAGGCGTGTAACCACGTTTTCTATAATCTTGTGGCCGGCATCCTGATCCAGAGACATGATCGACTCCGGATGGAATTGCACCGCCGCGATCGCTTCTTTCTCGTGTTCTATCGCCATCACGATCCCGTCGTCGGTTTCCGCAGTCACGCGGATATCTGCCGGCACCGTTTCCCGTTTGGCGTAAAGCGAGTGGTAGCGGCCGACGACCACCGGGGCGTTGAGGCCTTCAAACAGCAACGAGTTTCCGGAAACGGAAATCGGCGATGGCTTGCCGTGCATCGGTACGTCAAGCTGGCCCAGTTCCGCCCCGAAGTATTCGGAGAGCGCCTGCAGCCCGAGACAGACACCGAAGATGGGCAAGGCGCGCGCGCGCGCTCGGCCGATGGTGGCGGCACAGTCGAAGTCCTTGGGATTGCCTGGGCCGGGAGACAGGACCACAAGATCCGGATTGACGTCGTGAAAAACGTGGTCTGCCACCGGGGTTCGGTAGGTAACGACATCTGCGCCGGTCTGGCGGAAATAGTTGGCAAGCGTGTGCACGAAACTGTCTTCGTGATCGACCAGCAGGATCTTCATACCTTTGCCGGGTTTCCGGTCCTCGCGCTTCTCCTGCGCGTTGACGGCAAGACCGGCCTCGCGAACGGCCGCCCGCATGGCTTCCGCCTTCAGTTCGGTTTCGGCTTCCTCGTCTTCCGGAACACTGTCGTACAGCAGGGTCGCGCCGGCACGGATCTGGGCTGTGCCATCCTTGACGCGCACGGTGCGCAACGTCAGGCCGGTGTTCATGTCCCCATTGAAGAGCACGGCACCAATCGCGCCGCCATACCAGGCGCGTGGCGACTTTTCATGGTCTTCGATAAACTGCATGGCCCAGCGTTTGGGTGCGCCTGTTACGGTCACCGCCCAGGTGTGGGAGAGGAAAGCATCGAGCGCATCCATGTCTTCTCGCAGGATGCCTTCTATGTGGTCCACCGTATGGATCAGGCGGGAGTACATTTCGATCTGCCGCCGCCCGATCACCCGAACGGAGCCGGGAACGCAGACGCGGCTCTTGTCGTTGCGGTCGACATCGGAACACATGGTCAGTTCCGCTTCGTCCTTGGCGGAGTTCAGCAGCTTGCGGATCTGGGCTTCGTCTTCAATGGCGTTCTTGCCGCGCCGGATCGTTCCGGAAATCGGGCAGGTTTCCACCCGGCGTCCACCAGTGACCCGCACGTACATTTCCGGCGAAGCGCCGACGAGATATTCCTGATTGCCGAGATTGAAGAAGAAAGAATAGGGGGAAGGATTGATCTGGGCGAGGCGCCGCGAAACGGCAGACGGTGGATTGGCGCAGGGCTCGTAGAAGGTCTGGCCGGGTACGGTCTCGAACAGATCGCCCCTTCGGAAGTAGTCCTTGGCCTTCTCGACGAGCTTTGCATATTCGCCAGGTTCATGATCGCCGCGGCCCGGGTCACGGTTCGCCGGTGTATACTGCTGCTTGGCTCCCGTCCGCTCCATGCCCTTGGTGGTACGACCACCAACAACAAAGTCATATTCCAGCACGTAGGCGCGTTTGCCGTGGTGATCGACGATCAGGATCTCATCCGGCAGAAAGAGGACGACGTCGCGCTGGTCGTCCGGTCGGTCGAGCTTCTGTTCGATGGGCTCGAACTGAAAGGCAACGTCATAGCCGAAGGCGCCGTAGAGCCCGAGCTGGTCATCGCCACAGGCGAACATGTCCTTCAGGGCACGGATGATCGAAAAGGTAGACGGCTGGCGTGAGCGTTCTTCCTCGTTGAATAACCGGTCGGGCCGCTTGACCGTTAGCTGGATCTTGCCGGTGTCGGCATTGAACGTGTCCACATCGTCATGTTTTTTCAGCACTTCGGCAATTGCCGGCAGCAGCAGGCCGCCGCGGTCGTTCAGCGCACGGATCTCGACGTTTCTGTCCGTTGCTTCCATCACCAGGGGCGGGTTCACCAGCGCCATGTCCCAGCGAGTATATCGTCCGGGATATTCATAGGAGGAGGAAAGGACCGCCCCCATCTCGGCATCCAGCCGGTCGATCCATTCCGACGTTCCGGTTTCGTAGTTGGAAGGGCGCGATGTGCGCAGGATGGTGATCCCGCAATCGGTTTCATAGGTCTGGTCTGCCAGCACCGGCATGTCTCTGGTCCCGTTCTGGTGGCTGCCTTTGTGACGGCCTTATAAAGAACCAAGGCCGCCAGCGGTGTCCCGCGGCGGCCTTTGGTTTGATACTCGATCCCTTCAGAGCATGACTGATCGCTGGCCGCCTATTTCGCGCGACGCCACCACCAAGCTGCTTTCAGGTTCATGTTCATGGCAAGAGGGATAGATTATACGCTTCTGGATGGCAACGAAAAAAGACTACCTGACGTTTTACCGGTTTTTCCAGTGCGGCGCGGGGCGCCCATCCTTCAGACCGTGTTTCAGCCATTCGTCCCAGGCTGCATCGATATCATCATAAGTCCCATTCTCCTGTATGGCGTGCAGTCCCTCATCGAGAAGGGCTGCTACCGCGCTTGAGCGCTCGGGCGTCAATTTGGAAAACGACACGAAGAGACCGAACCTTGCGAGTTCGTGGACAGCCTTGGGGGCTGGGGAAATGAGATCCTGACTGTTGCTGATGTGAAAGTCGGCAACCTTTTCGTAGGCGACGGCGTAGTCGGTTCGCCTCTTCGCTACCAGCGCAAGTGTCTGCAGATCGGAATCCACCTCTACCTTCGAGATCGTCTCATCGGCATCAAAGGCGTCGGTGTAGGTGTACCCTCTGACCACGGAGAAGGTCTTGTCTTTCAGGAAATCGGGATGAAATTTCGCCGTGTTGTCCGGATGGCTGTAAATCAGGATCTTTCCGAAAAAGAGCGGTGTCTGGTGAAAAATGAAATTACGCCTGTTTTCATCCGAGCCGGTGGTGTCGAAGCAGCCAAGCTGTCTGCCCTGTGCGACCTCACGTATGCACCTATTGTACGGCATGACGTGGAGCGTGACGTCGCAGTGTTTTGCGCTCAAGGCGGCGGTTACTAGATCCACTGCAAATCCGCGTAGCTCTCCCTCATGAAGGCCTGAATAGGGAAAAAAGGCATCTTCCGCTGCAAGAACGATCTCTTCATGCATCGGGCATTGGCCGGATTGTTCCGCCTTCGCGCTATCGATCGGCGAAAGCAGCATCGCACTGAATAGAACCAACGCATGCGGCAGCCTGACTGTAATACTTTCAAGCAATGCCATTGCCCGGCACGCCGTCTGGGAAGGCGATGATCCCATTTCGGTGGTCGACCCTTTCAGTGTTGGGAAACCCGTTCACGCCTGGCTGTCGTGAAGGTGCTTCATATTAACGTTTCGCTCTCGAACTTCAGCTTCCTGAAAGGTCGCATGAAATGTGAGGGGAATGGCTCGGCAGAGACCGAGAATCTCATCGATGGCGAGTATATAGACGACGGACCGTGTTTGTCTTGCAACCTGGATACAAGTTCTGGTCACGACCGGCTTCTCCACCAAAGCTCACGGAAAACCTTCATTTTCCGCTTGCCTTCTTGACCCTTCCGCCAAGATGCTGTTTTTGCAGTGCAGCGATTTTCAACAAGGTGCCTCCGCACGAACGGAGGCCGAGCGGCTGACAGAAAACTGGCAGTGAGGGGCACATGGAACACTACGATCTGGTTGTGATCGGCAGCGGACCGGCCGGGCGCCGGGCGGCGATTCAGGCGGCAAAATTCGGCTATAATGTTCTGGTGGTGGAACGCGGACGGCGGGTCGGCGGCGTTTCGGTGCACACCGGGACCATTCCTTCCAAGACTTTGCGTGAGACCGTGCTCAACCTGACCGGATGGCGCGAACGAGGCTTCTACGGTCGCTCCTACCGGGTGAAGGAAGACCTGACGGCTGCGGACCTTCGCGCGCGGTTGCACATCACCCTCAATCACGAGGTCGAGGTTCTGGAGCACCAGTTTGCCCGAAACAAGGTCGATACGATCCGGGGCGAGGCAAGGTTCATCGAGCCGCACAAGATCGAAGTGGAAGGCGATGCCGGGGAAGTTCATTTCATCACTTCGGACAAGTTCATCATCGCCGTCGGCACCAAGCCCTTCCGCCCCGACTATGTTCCCTTTGATGGAGAATATGTTCTCGATAGCGACGAGATCCTCGAGCTTGGCGAATTGCCCCGGTCGGTCGCTGTCATCGGCGCAGGTGTTATCGGTGTCGAATATGCCTCGATATTTTCCGCGCTCGATGTACACGTGACGCTGATCGAGCCGCGCGAAACGATGCTCGACTTCCTGGACAAGGAGCTCGTTGCCGATTTCACGCATCAGCTCCGAGACCGCGGAATTGCGCTGCGCTTCGGGGCAAAGGTCCAGAAGATCGAAAAACATGGTCCCGCAGAATGTGAAATCACGCTGGAAGGCGGCCGTAGTGTCCGGTCCAACGTCATCCTGTTTGCGGCAGGGCGCATGGGCGCGACCCCGAACCTGAACTTGCAAAGCTGCGGCCTGGAAGTGGACCACCGTGGTCGTCTGAAGGTCGATCCGATGACTTTTCAGACCGACGTGCCGCATATCTATGCGGCTGGAGATGTCATCGGTTTTCCGAGCCTTGCCTCGACATCCATGGAGCAGGGGCGCATCGCAGCCTGCCAGGCATTGGGAGAAAAGGCCTACGATCCGCCAGAGTATTTTCCCTATGGCATCTATGCGGTTCCGGAAATTTCGACCGTCGGCATGACCGAGGAGGAGATCAAGGAACGCGGCATTCCCTACGAGTGCGGCGTTGCCCGTTTCCGCGAAACGTCACGCGGCCATATCATGGGTCTCGATACCGGCATGCTGAAGATGATCTTCTCGCTCAAGACCCGCCGGCTTCTGGGATGTCATATTGTGGGCGAGGGCGCGACCGAACTGGTTCACATCGGCCAGGCCGTTCTCAATCTGCGTGGTACGCTGGAGTATTTCGTCGAAAATACCTTCAATTACCCGACACTGGCCGAGGCCTACAAGATCGCCGCGCTCGATGCCTGGAACCGTATGCCGCCACTGGATCACTGAACCAGCGGTGGCGGCCTTGTCTGACGAGCTCTTGCAGATCAACTGGAATAAGGCGGATGATCCGAACTCAGCAGAGCCAGCAATTCTCCGGCAAGGCTGCCTGAGTGACTTCGCCGCCATCTTCGATCCAGTGTGCAATTCCCTTTTCGACGTTGACCACGTTGGTGAAGCCGGCCTGTCCGGCGAGATATTCTGACAGAGCCTGGCTTCGTTGCCCTGTCTGGCAGATTAACACCACTTCGTCCGAGGGGCCGGAAATCAACTTCTGAAGTTCGCTGCCGAAGGCAGGGTTCACCTGGCCACTGTTATTGAAGAACGTAACCAGATGGCTGCCCGGAATGACGCCGGTTTGCTTCCACTCGTCAGGACGCCGGATATCAATGACCGTGGTGCCCGAGGCGAGCTTTGCCTTCAGGGTGCCGTTGTCGATATCAGAGAATTTCTTCGCCTTGACCTCAAGCAGTTCGATTTCGAATTTCAATGTTGCATCCGGCGGAATGATCCCGCCTGCGCCTTGCGACCCATAAGCCATGTCTGGCGGAATGATCAGCTCGCGCTTGCCGCCAACCTGCATGCCCTCGACGCCTTTTTCCCAACCGGGAATAACGCGCCGCTCTCCCAGCGTGAACGAAAATGGCGTGCCTCGGTCGACGCTGGAGTCGAACTTCGTTCCGTCCATCAGCCAGCCGGTGTAGTGCACCACCACGGTTTCACCGACGTTTGCTTCTTCGCCGGTTCCTTTTTCAATATCCCGGATCTGCAACTCTTCCTGCGCCTGTGCCGGCAGGACGAAAAGCATGATGGCGAGAATGTGCGTAACCCATTTGAGCATGATGTGTTGTCCCGGTGTGTTGTTACGGACAAGAATTGGTCATCTGGGACAGGAAAACAATCCGGGTTTCCATCACAGTGACGGTAAGTCACAAGGCCGGGGTGGCTTGTGGTTTCCAGACCAGAGGCGCCTGGCTAGCGTATGCGCCAGTCAGGTCTTGCCAAGAGGATCGTTGACGGAGCGAATGAGCTTTTCCAGAAGGTCTGACAATTGCTGTTGTTCTTTTTCGCTTAACCCGCTTACCGCCTGCTGCTGTTTTGCAATGTAGTCGGGCATTTGTCCTTTGATCAGGTCCAGTCCCTTTGGGGTCAGGCAAACGGTGAGTGCCCGCCTGTCATCCGGATGCGGGCAGCGTTCAACCAGACCTGCTTTCTCCAGTTTATCGACCCGGGCCGTCATGCCGCCCGAGCTCATCATCGTGGTCCGGTACAATTCCGTCGGTGTCAGCTTGTAGGGTGGTCCTGACCGCACGAGGGTCGCCAGAACATCGAATTCACCCGTCTTCAGTCCGATATCCGCATAGGCAGGGGCAAGATAGTCGCGACCCATCACCTGAGACGCTTCGTTCAATCGACCAAGCAGAACCATTGGCGACAACTGCTCCGCGATCTCGGGTATTTCCCTTTGCCATTGCCTGCGCGCGCGCTCTGCACGGTCGATTAGCAGGTCTTCCGGATCTCCGAACAGGTGATCCGATGGCTTCTTGGTGTCGCTTGACCGGGTGGTCATGGTCGGAAACTCCAGATCATTTCCAGTCAGATGACGCACTTTTTTACAAGGGAACAAGAGGTTGCGTAACTAGCTGACATATCGACTGTTTTTGTTGTTCCGATACTCGCTGTTTCGGGTGGTTCTGTCAACTGATGTCAAGAATCTTGAAATTAAGTATCTTGAAATCAAGATAAAATGCGTTATCTGTTCTGGCAACGGTGCAGCATCAAGCCAGCGCCAAATTGTGAGGAAGGACAGTCCCATGGTGGACACGACCAGATTAGGAACATCCGCAAGCGCGGCTTCCCTGCAGCAACAAGCTTCTCTTTCCGGCGAAAGGCGTGAAAGTCCTTTGGATCAGCCGTTGCTGCTGTTGTTGATTGTCGGTGGTTTTCTCGCCGTATCCACGGTGATTGCCAAGGCCGCCCCCATGACCGGGTGGCATCCTTTGGCCCTGTTGCAGTGGTCCATCCTTGGCGGTGCTGCGGGTTTGTTCGTTATTAGCAGGATTGCAGCCGGAGGAAGTATGGCCGCCAAAGGGGACACAGGCGTCAGCCGGGGCCAGTTTGCCTTCTACCTGCTGGTTAGCGGTCTCCTGTTCATTGCCCCGAACATGATCGCAGTGGTTGCTGCGCCAAAGGTCGGGGCGGGGTTTGTCTCCCTGAGCTACGCTTTTCCGCTGGTTCTGACGTATGGATTTGCTGTCCTGTTGCGCCTGGAGAAGTTTCAGGTTCTGCGTGGGGTTGGCGTTCTGTTCGGTCTGGCTGGTGGCATCTTGCTGGCGGCGTCTGGACGTCAGCTTTCCGTGGATGCCTCCTGGTGGGCGATGTTTGCTCTGTCGATCCCTGTATTCCTGGCTTCCGGTAACATTTTTCGCACGGTGAAGTGGCCAGCAGGCGCGCGGCCGGTCAATCTTGCTCTCGGCATGATGCTGGTCGGGTTTGTGGCACTCGGACTGTTTACTGCCATGGCCGGTATCCCCGTTGTGCCTGGCACCTGGTCACTGGAGGCCACTGGCCTGCTGGCAGCCCAAATAACGATATTCGCTTTTCAGTACGGGCTGTATTTCCGCCTGCAGCACACAGCCGGGCCAGTCTATCTCAGCCAGATAGGCTCCGTTGCCGCGGTGATTGGTCTTGGCCTCGGATATCTCGCCTTTGGTGAAGTGCCAAACATGGCGAAACTGGCGGCCGTCGCAGCTGTCGGGGCAGGGATTGTACTCGTCAGCAAAGGACGCGGCGCTGGAGCGAAAAAGTCAGGCTAGTCTTGCCATACCCCTAAGAACCGATCCCGCCGCTCGCGGGATCGGTTTGTCGTCTTTGGGTTCCAGGTGATTTCTCACCCCCAGAGCCAGGCAGCTCCCCGCACACCAGAGCTGTCGCCATGCATAGCCTTGCGGATCGGTGTCTCGAAGGTATCGGAGAAAATGTAAGGCGTCATCGCGGGCGGAAGGTCGGCATAAAGCTCGTCGATATTCGACATGCCGCCACCCAGGACGAATACGTCCGGATCGAGCAGATTAGCCGACATTGCAAGCGCACGGGCAAGACGGCTGACATAAGCCTCGTAGACGGCAGTTGCCACCACGTCGCCGGAGCGTTTCAGCGCCATGATCTCATGGCCTTTCAGCAGCGTTCCGGTCCTGTCCTTGTAGTCGAGTTGAAAACCCGTTCCCGAACACCAGCGATCGATGGCGCCCTTGTGGCCGATCCAGCTGTCGGGACCCGGATACTCCTCCGGCTTTAGCCAGGGCACGGTGATCGCTCCCCATTCGCCACCGATGCCGTTGGCACCAAGATGGGCTTTCGCGTCGATGGCAATGCCCGAGCCGCTGCCTGTGCCGATGATGATAGCGTGAACGATATGCGCTCCAGCACCTGCGCCATCGGTCGCTTCGGAAACAGCCAGACAGTTTGCGTCATTCTGGATACGCACCGGGCGGCCAAGAACCCTCTGCAGGTCCTGGTCCAGGGGCTTGCCGTTCATCCAGGTGGAATTGGCGTTCTTGACCAGACCTGTCTTGGGGGAAAGCGAACCGGGAATACCAAGACCGAGCGTTCCCGTCTGTCCAGTTGCCTGTTCGGCCGCCTCGACCAGAAAACGGACTGCTTCCAGACAACCTTCATAGTCGTCCCTGGGTGTGTCGACCCGTTGCCGGAACAGTTCCTCGCCCTCGTTGGAAAGAGCGATGATTTCGATCTTGGTTCCACCCCAGTCAATTCCCAGCCGCATTTTCAGTCCATCCGTCTTGGCAGTTCGAAGGCAGCTGTCTGGCCGTCTTCAAGTTCGCTTGTTTGTTTTCCGTAGGTTTTGAATTTTTTCAAGATTACGGTCATTTCCTCCGCATCCAGTATCACAGGTTCACCCAGGATCAGGGCTGATAGATACTGGTCTGCCAGATCTTCCACGCCTTCCGCGGTCGAAAGCGCCTTCTGCAAGGTTGCTCCACCGGCGATCTGCCCATGATTTGCAAGCAGGCAGGCGTTTCTGTCGCCAAGTGCTGAAATCATTGCCTGGGACAATCCGCGGGTGCCGAAGGTGGCGTAATGGGCGCATTCGATACGGTCGCCACCGGCAAGCGCCACCATATAGTGAAATGCAGGAATACCGCGCCGGTGACAGGACAGGGCGGTCGCGCGAGGACTATGGCAATGCACCACCGCGCCGCAATCCGGCTTCGCCAGATAGAAGTCAAGATGCATCCGCCATTCGGAAGACGGTAGTGTCTCGCCGCGGTAGCAGCCCTCCCAGTCCAGCGCGACAATCTTGTCTTCAGTCAGATTTTCGTAAGGCGTTCCCGATGGCGTCACCAAAAAACCGGATTCGGTGCGTGCACTGACATTTCCTGACGTGCCCTTGGTCAGTCCGAGACGAGGCAAGGCGCGGGCTGTCTCGATGATCGCGCGGCGCAGGTCAGGTGTGTCACCTGGAAAGGTGGGCATTCGGGGCCTCTTTGGTTCTGGTTCGGGTGCGAGCGTTACGTTTGGCTGCGCGACCGTGGAAGCGGCGCTTACATGACAGGTATCCGGTTGCCTTTTCAAGGTATTGGTTTGATAAATCCCGTGCCCTTGACCACTCGGTTGAGGATCGCGGTGTTAAGGGACTGAATGGCGGGTTTCGCAGACAAGCTCAGGCATTTGCTTGGATCGGCTGCAATGTCGGCAGACCGGACGGGCAGGGGAGCGCAATCCAGGTCGAGGCCAGGGCACCGTTCCAAGGGCCCGCGCTGGGCCGAGCCGGACATGGAAACTCTGTCTGAAGGAGGCGAGCCCAGGAGGCCCGGCCTGCCAACCCGCGCGTCCAGATCTCGTAAACGTGCTCAGGTGACGCCGTACTACATCTGGGGAACCCTGGCGTTGCTGGCTGCCGGTTTCGCCGTTGGCGGCCTGTTCCTGCACCTTGCCGGGCAAGGGAGTGAGGAAAGCGTTGCAACCGCCCCCTTGATGCCTGATCCGCTTTCTTCCCTGCAGTCTCCGGCCAAGCAGGTGCTGCTGGCTCCGGAACCGGAACTTTCCGCGGAACTGAAACGCAGCTTCCTGGGCCAGCCGGATCAGCTATGCGACGAATTACGGTCTCTGGGGCTCGGAAATCCTGGCTGGAGCCGGGCACCTTTCAGTGAAGGACGCTGGCAATGTGCATCCGACCTGGTGCCCTTGACCACACCCAGCGTCGACTACGGCTCGACAACTCTTTTCTTTCTGCTGCGCGGCCCATCGGAAAAAAGCATCGATTATCTGCGGCTGAAGCTGGTGGTGGAGGATCCGCGCCAGATGCAGATCGGCCTAGATGCGGTCTGGCTGGTGATCGACGCCCTCTCGCTTCGGTATGGCTGGACGGTTCCGGAAGTGTTTCGCGAGGCGGTTTCCGGGTTCAGGCAACTGGAGACGACACACCGGGGCGTGCGGCTGTCAGTTTCGCCGGAAGATCCAAATCTGACGGGGGACCCGCTGGCAAGCCAACGGCTCAACATCATTCTGGACTTTGGCGAGCCGGACCTTATCCGGCCCGCCGACAGGTTTGAAAAAGCACCGCCACTGGAAAGCGGCTGGAGTGTCAGGGCCCCGGACGGTCAGGCAAGGGAATGAACTCTTCCGCATCGCCGGGTACCGTATCGAAACGGCCAAGACGCCAGTCTTCCTTGGCCTGCTCGATGCGCTCTTTCGATGAAGACACGAAGTTCCACCAGATATAACGCCGGCCGTCCATCGGTTCGCCGCCAAGCACTACGAAACGGGCTGGCAGGGGAGACGTGTTTTCGATCACCAGATGATCACCCGGTTTGAACACCAGCAGCTGAGCCGGATCGAAATTCTGGCCGGCAACGGTGATCTGGCCCGAGACCGTATAAAGGCCGCGCTCTTCCCACCCGGCATCCAGCGGGATCTTCGCTCCCGGTTCCAGCGTGATATCGGCATAGAACATGTCGGACGCTGTCTTCACCGGTGCCTTGTGGCCATAAAGCTCGCCCGCGATAAGTTTGACTGAAGCGCCCTTGTCGGCAAATTCCGGCTGTTCTTCTGTGCCGTGGTGCTGGAAGGTCGGGTCGGTCTCTTCTAGGTGTTTGGGCAGGGCCACCCAGCTCTGCAGGCCGAACAGGGGACGTTTTTCCTGCAGGCGTACCGGCCTCTCACGTTCGGAATGCACGATGCCCTTGCCGGCGCTCATCCAGTTCAGAGCACCGGGGGCAATCGCAATCTCCGTTCCAAGGCTGTCACGGTGATACATCTCTCCTTCGAAGAGATAGGTAACCGTCGCCAACCCGATGTGAGGATGCGGGCGCACGTCAATACCGCCGCCGACCAAAAGCTCTGCCGGGCCCATCTGGTCGAAGAAGATGAACGGGCCAACCATCCGCCGCCTGGCGGACGGCAAGGCACGTCTTACCGAAAATCCGCCGAGGTCGGATGTCCGCGGTACGATGATCGTTTCAATCGGGTCACAGCTTGCAGCATTTCCCGGTACGGGATCAGGGCAATTCAACCAGCTCATCTGCCTCTCCATCAAAGAACATTCTGTGTTGCAAACTAGATAGGGCCTGCGGCGCCGAAGTGTCCATTGAACAGTCTGTTTCGGGTTTTCATCCCCTGCACAATCTGTATAACGACCGGCCCTTCCTTGCTTTTGTTTGGTGCGACATGAAACGCGTGATGATCGTTGGCGGCCCGGGCTCGGGCAAAAGCACGCTTGCCGTTGCCCTTGGGCGGAAAACCGGACTGCCGGTCTATCATATGGACAAGATCCACTACCGCTCCGGTTGGAACGAGCGGACGCGGGAAGAGAAAGACCGGCTGACGCATGAGGTCCATCTAAAGGATGTGTGGATCTTCGAGGGCGGTCATTCAAGCACCTATGCGGAACGTATCGAACGTGCCGACACTTTCATCTGGCTCGATGTCCCGGTAACGCGCCGCATATTTCGAGTGCTGAAACGGTCGGTGAAATACAATGGGCAAAGCCGTCCGGATCTGGCCGAGGGCTGCCCGGAGCAGTTCAACTGGCAAACTGTTGAATTCCTGAGGATCATCTGGCGCACGAGACACTCCGCCAGAGCCAAGCTGGAGCACATCTACCGCGAACCTCCGGACCATCTGAAAGTCTATCGGTTCAGCACCCTTGCCGAAACCGACGACTTTCTGGCGAGCACCTGGCAGCAAGGATGAAGGCTCATCCTGTCTCTTGACAGGTGCGCCTGACGGGCGGCACAACAGGGGCTCACCCGGGGTGCCTCCAGAAGAGGCTGAGATACTGCTGGCGCACTTGCGCAGTGCAGGGACCCGACGAACCTGATCCAGGTCATGCTGGCGAAGGGAAGGTGTTCTCGGCCAACTGCGTTCGCCACGGCAATGCTCCAATCCGGCCACCCTTCCAAGCCGAATGTCCGAAATGCGGGACCTTTTCCGGTTCTTGCGGAGATCCGTTGAATGCAAGCGGGCTATCAGACATTCCGTGATGTCGAAAGACTGACGTCCACCCTGGCAGGAGAGGCGGAATGAAGGTCGGTATCAAAGGGGCGGGTGTCGCCGGTCTGGCACTGGCACATGAGCTTGTCTCGCGCGGTGTGCGGGTGGAGCTGCTGGAAAAACACAAGGATCTCACCGCCAGTGCCTCCTGGCTCGCAGGTGGCATGTTGGCGCCATGGTGTGAGCGGGAAAGTGCCGAGGAAGATGTTCTGCGGCTCGGGCAAGCCGCCATTGGCTGGTGGAGCAAGGTCCTGCCGGGACAGGTCTCGCACAATGGCACGCTGGTTGTTGCCGCGCCGCGCGATACCGGCGAGTTAAGTCGCTTTGCTTCTCGAACCAGCGGCTTTGCCTGGCTCGATGCTGACGCGCTGGGCGCACTCGAGCCGGACCTCGCAGGCCGATTTGCAAAGGGGCTCCATTTTGCGGGGGAAGCCCATCTCGATCCGCGGCAGGCCCTCAGGGCATTGCGGGCAAAGGTGTCTGAAAGCGGTGCCAAGGTGAGGTTAGAGGCGCAGCACTTCACCGCGGCGACCGATCTTGTCGCCGATTGTACCGGCATGGCCTCGCCGGATCCGCACTTGCGTCCCGTACGCGGTGAAATGCTGATCCTCCACGCGCCGGATGTCTCCCTCTCGCGGCCGGTGCGTTTTCTGCACCCGCGCATCCCGGTCTATGTCGTGCCTCGTGACAACGGTGTCTTCATGGTCGGGGCAACCATGATCGAAAGCGGTGACCAGGGAGCGGTCAGTGTTCGGTCCACCATGGAACTTCTAAATGCCGCCTACAGCCTGCATCCGGGATTTGCCGAGGCAAAGATCATCGAAACCGGGGTGGGCCTTCGCCCGGCATATCCGAACAATCTTCCTCGTCTCACGTTTACCGGCAACACGTTGTCAATGAACGGATTCTACCGGCACGGCTTCCTGCTTGCTCCGCATTTTGCCATGGAGGCGGCAGGCAGGATCGTGCAACACCTTCAGGAGAAGTCCCTTGAAGCTAACCATTAACGGCGAACCTCAGGAAGTTGTCAGCGCGACGCTGGCTGCGCTTCTGGACGAACTTGCCTATGACCATGAGTTTCTTGCAACGGCACGCAACGGCGATCTGGTTTGTGCTGAAGAACGAAGCGCTTGCGTCCTTCAAGCTGGCGACCGTATCGAGATCCTGTCGCCGATGCAGGGAGGATGACGCTGATGTTTGAAGTTTATGGCGAAAGCGTTGCGTCGCGTTTCCTGCTTGGAACTGCCCAGTACCCATCACCCCAAATTCTGTCGGACGCGGTGAAGGTATCTGGGGCTGAAATTCTGACGGTGTCCCTTCGGCGCGAAACGGCAGGTAGTGGCGGAGGCGGCCGGTTCTGGGACCTGATCCGTGAACTGAACGTCAAGGTTCTGCCCAACACTGCCGGATGTCATTCGGTGAAGGAAGCCGTCACCACCGCAAAAATGGCACGCGACCTTTTTGGAACCGACTGGATCAAGCTGGAAGTGATCGGTCATCACGACAGCCTGCAGCCGGATGTCTTTGGCCTCGTGGAAGCCGCACGTATCCTGAGCGATGACGGCTTCAAGGTGTTTCCCTATACGACGGACGATATTGTCGTCGGCGATCGGTTGCTTGAGGCGGGGTGCCAAGTGTTGATGCCCTGGTGTGCGCCAATCGGTTCGGCGAAGGGGCCCGTCAATCCGGATGCCCTTCGTGCCTATCGCAGTCACTTCAAGGGCATCCCACTTGTTGTGGATGCCGGTCTTGGCAGACCGTCCCATGCGGCTGCTGTTCTGGAACTCGGTTTCGATGCGGTACTGCTGAATACGGCTGTCGCAAAGGCCGGAGACCCTGTCGCAATGGCCAAGGCCTTTGCAGTTGCAATTGAGGCCGGTCGCCTGGCCTATGAAGCCCAACCCCTGGAACCCCGCGACATGGCGGTTCCTTCTACCCCGGTTCTCGGAATGGCGGTGTTTGAATGAAGCTCGATCCCTTTTACCTCATCGTCGACAGTTCCGAATGGATCGAGCGGCTGGTTCCGTTTGGCGTCAAGCTGGTTCAACTGCGCATCAAGGACGCGAGTGACGAAGTCCTGCGAAAGGAAATCGCAGCATCCAAGAGCGTGTGCGAGAAGCACGGCTGCCAACTTGTCGTGAACGATTATTGGCAGCTCGCGATTGAACTGGACTGCGACTTTGTCCACCTTGGTCAGGAAGACCTTGCTGACGCCGATGTGGCGGCCATTCGCAAGGCGGGGCTGAAACTTGGCGTTTCGACCCATGACGGTGAGGAACTGGAAACAGCGCTTTCTGTCGAGCCCGATTATGTCGCGCTGGGGCCTGTCTATCCGACGATCCTGAAAGAAATGAAATGGGCGCCTCAAGGCGTTGAAAAGGTCGGTCGGTGGAAGCGGCAGATCGGCGAATTGCCGCTTGTTGCCATTGGCGGCCTCAATCCGGAGCGTCTGCCGGGTGTGTTCGAGAACGGCGCAGATATCGCAGCCGTTGTCACCGACATCACCCGCAATGCCGATCCGGAAGCACGCACCAGGGAATGGATAATGGCGACAGATCCCTGGCGGTAGGTCGAGCGCGTTTCACCTTCGGCCTGGCTAACCGAATATCGCCTTGTCGCGCGCGACTTGATCGCGCAGAAAGTCCTGTGCTGCGGCGACATGGCGGAGAGGGCGTGAACTTTCATGTGTCACCATCCAGTAAGCCCGGTGAAGCTTTATCTCCGGGAGAACTGCGACCAGATCGGCATTATCGCGCGCGATGAAATCGTGAAGGATGCCGATACCGGCGTCGGACCTGACTGCTTCGGTCTGGCCGAGTGCGGAGGCGATTTCAAATCGTGCGGTCCAGTCTTTGAGGATCTCGGTGCCATAGTTCAGCGATGGCGAGTAGAGCAGGTCTTCCACGTAACCAATAAGATCGTGGTCGATCAGATTGCTTGCGGAGGAAGGCGTTCCCCGGCTTTCCAGATAGGTTTTTGACGCATAAAGGCCGAGTGAATAGTCGACGAGCTTGCCGGCAACCAGCCTGCCTGTTTCCGGCCTGTCTATTGTCACGGCGATATCAGCTTCACGGCGGGAGAGCGAGAAGGAGCGGGGTACGGGAACGAGCTGCACCGTCAGTCCTGGATGTTTTTCCGTGAGCTTGCCAAGCCGGGGCGCAAGATACGCGACACCGAAACCATCGGGCGCACCGATGCGAACGGTTCCGGAAATTTCTGGCGTGTTGTTTGTCAGGTCGGCTTCCGCTGCCACCGCCTCGGCTTCGATCCGTTCTGCCCGGTCAAAGAACCGGCTGCCGGCTTCCGTCAGAAGGCAGCCGGATGTTGATCTGTCGAAGAGGCGTGTGCCGATGCTGTCTTCAAGGCTCGTCAGCCTGCGTGCCACCGTGGCGTGGTTGAGGCCGAGACGGCGCGCTGCCGCCAGGATTTGTCCTGTTCGAGCGATCGCGAGAAAGATGCGGATGTCGTCCCAGTTCATGTTGATTTGCTTTCCGCGATAATCAGCCCGCTCTGATTTGTTTTTTCAACCGATGTTCGGATACCAGGCGCCATGGCCGCCGAGTTCATGGTGGTGAGTTCACGTCTTGCTGCACACCGGCTTTTGGTAGAGTTTCAGCCGGGATGACAACCGAGGGGGATTGGACCTATCGTCTGTCTCAAACGCTCTGTGGCATTTTATTGCATAGCTTCAAAAAACGCACAACGGGTCCGGAAATCTGGTTCTTGTTTGTAGCAAAAATAAAAGTCAAAAAAGACATCATCTTTGATGCTCGCCCAAAATCCTTTTGGCTGGTGTCAGGACATATTGGGAGAAACGCGACATGCGGAAGATCGGTCATTTTATCGGCGGCAAGCACGTGGAGGGAACCTCCGGCCGCTTTGCAGACGTCTACAACCCGGCAACCGGTGAAGTCGAGGCGCAGGTCGCCCTGGCCAGCCAGGCCGAGATGGACGCGGCAATTGCCAATGCCGCTGCCGCACAGCCTGCCTGGGCTGCCACCAATCCGCAGCGTCGCGCTCGTGTGATGATGAAGTTCGTTGATCTTCTCAACCGCGACATGGACAAGCTGGCTGAAGCTCTTTCCCGCGAGCATGGCAAAACGATCCCGGACGCCAAGGGCGACGTTATCCGCGGTCTGGAAGTTGCCGAGTTCTGCATTGGTGCGCCGCATCTGCTGAAGGGCGAATTCACCGAAGGCGCCGGTCCGGGCATCGACATGTATTCCATGCGCCAGCCGCTTGGCGTCGTTGCCGGCATCACGCCGTTCAACTTCCCGGCCATGATCCCGATGTGGAAATTCTGCCCGGCGATCGCTTGTGGCAACTCCTTCATCCTGAAGCCGTCCGAGCGCGATCCGTCCGTGCCGATCATGCTTGCTGAACTGATGATCGAAGCCGGTCTGCCGGAAGGTGTTTTGAACGTTGTCAACGGCGACAAGAGCGCGGTCGATGCAATCCTGGACGATGAAACCATCCAGGCTGTCGGCTTCGTCGGTTCCACGCCGATTGCCCAGTATGTTTATGCCCGTGCAACAGCATCCGGCAAACGCGCCCAGTGTTTCGGTGGCGCAAAGAACCACATGATCATCATGCCGGATGCCGACCTCGATCAGGCGGCCGATGCTCTGATCGGTGCCGGTTACGGCGCGGCCGGCGAGCGTTGCATGGCTGTTTCTGTTGCCGTTCCGGTTGGCGAAAGCACCGCAAACGCACTGATCGAGAAGCTTGCGCCGAAGGTGGAAGCACTGAAGATCGGGCCGTACACGGCCGGCAACGACGTCGACTTCGGTCCGCTGGTGACCAAGGAAGCGCTTGCCCGCGTCAAGGGGCTCGTCGATCAGGGCATCAAGGAAGGTGCGAAGCTGGTTGTCGATGGCCGCGATTTCTCCATGCAGGGCTATGAGAACGGCTTCTTCATGGGTGGCTGCCTGTTCGACAACGTCACCAAGGACATGGACATCTACAAGACCGAAATCTTCGGTCCGGTCCTGTCCGTGGTTCGCGCAGAGAACTACGAAGAAGCTCTCGATCTGCCGCTCAGCCACGAATACGGCAACGGCACTGCGATCTTCACCCGTGACGGCGACACCGCCCGCGACTTCGCGTCCCGCATCAACATCGGCATGGTCGGCATCAACGTGCCGATTCCGGTGCCGCTCGCCTACCACACCTTCGGCGGCTGGAAGAAGTCCGGTTTCGGCGATCTCAACCAGCATGGTCCGGACGGGTTCAAGTTCTACACCCGCACCAAGACCGTGACCTCCCGCTGGCCGTCAGGTCTGAAGGACGGGGCCGAGTTCGTGATCCCGACGATGAAGTAATTCCTCCCGGACCAAGTCCGGTCTGGCGCTCCCGGTTTCGCCTGGAGCGCCTCTTTTTTGCCTTGTAAAATGATAAAAGATGAAATTTATTATTTATTATAAAGTGCGTTTGGAGACCTCTCATGCCTCAGATAATTCCGCCTGTCCTTTTCGGCCTGTTCCTGTTGTCGATGGTCCCCGTCACGATCTTGTGTCCCGGTTCGCCGATGCTTCCTGCACCGTTCCAGTGGACCGGTTTGGCAGTCGTCGCTCTGGGGTTGTTTTTCCTGAAAAAGGGACATGGCACGTTTCTTTCGCAAGAAACGGAAATCCATACGTTCCGGCAACCAACCCGCTTGGTTACCTCCGGCATCTACGCGCTTTCGCGCAATCCGATGTATCTTGGTTTTTTGTTGATGCTGCTCGGGGTCGCTGTCTGCACCAACGAAGCATTGAACGTCCTTTTCGCAATCGGCTTTTTAATGGCCGCGCAGTTCTGGTACATCCCGATTGAGGAGCGGAACGCCGAGAGGACGTTTGGCCAGCCTTACCTGGACTACAGAAAAAATGTGAGGCGTTGGCTTTAGAAATGGCAAGACCGAAGGTTGAAAACGCCGAAATCCGGGACAGCCTGCTGCAGGCTGCGGAACACCGCTTGCGGCGGCAAGGTTCGCCGCGCTTTTCCGTGACTGATCTGGCGGCCGATTGTCGGATGTCGCAATCGAATGTCTACCGGTTTTTTCCCAATAAGGCGGCTCTCATGGCCGGCTTGGCGGAACGCTGGTTCGAAGACGTGGAAGTTGCGCTTCAGGTGGAAATTTCAGCTGCGGAAAGCTGGCAATCGAAACTGGCAGCTTTTATCAGGGTGCAGCTCGTAATCAAGTCAGAAAGGTTCGACGACGATCCGGACCTGTTCCGGGCCTATCTGACACTGGCTGGTGAGCATCCCGATCCTGTCACCATCCATGTGAGCAGACTGCGGAAAATGCTGGAAGGGATCCTCGGCGCTTTATTTGAAGGACGCGAACTGAAAAGGGCGTGTGAATTGGTTGAAGACGCAACGCAACTGTTCAGAGACCCGTTTCTGATTGCCCGCCTTAGGCCAAGGTGCACGGAAGAACGCGCCGAAGCGGTTCTTGCCGCGGTGCTTTCCGAATTGGAGCATCGACTCGTGCGATAGCGACCACCGCGAACCACGGCCAAAGGCAACTGTCAGGTAGACACAGCAGCTGCCTTTTTCGGGTGTTTGTTGGAAACAAGGCCTGCACAAAGTCGTCTTCTTGAGTTTCAGGAGATAATTTCATGAACGAAGATCTCGCAGACCTCCTGAAAACCTATACTCAGGATTGTGCATCCGGTGAAAGAAAATAGGCATCTGCTGGCGCAGTACTGCGCCGATACCGGCCGCCCTTGCATGGCATTCCCATTGCCACCGTGGCAATCTGCCTCTTGAAATTGGGCGGACGGGGCGACACTAAACGGCTGATGACAATAAAAAGGGAAAAGATCGGGACGGTGGCTGAGGGTGAGGGGCAGGACAGCGGAGCAGCAGCTGCTTTTGGCTGGCCGGACAAAGGAGAAAGCCGCAGCCTGAAACGGGCTGGTCGGCTGCTTGCCGTATCCGATCTGCTGTGGATCGCACAGGCCGGACTGATTTCCTGGGCGCTCGGATCGCTCCCCATGTTGTTTTCTGCTGCAGATGGCGGCCAGGTTATCGAAGGCGATCTGACAGGCTTGGCCTTCCAGGCTGCTGCCGGCATCGCGCTGGTTGCCGTTTTGAGAGTGTTTTTGCAAAACCGAGCTGAAACGGTTGCCCGACAAACCGCCCGTGCAATCCAGAGCAGGGCACGTGCAGAGTTGCTTTCCGTTGCCGCCAGAACGTCGCCGTCTGCAGAATTTCCATCTTCCGGTGCCTTTGCCGCCCATGTTACCGAACAGGTCGACCTGCTTGGACCTTACTACAGGAATTTCGAACCTCAGAAGGTTCGGCTTCGTCTTGTACCCCTCGGCATCGTTGCCGCCACTGCCGTGTTCAGTTGGGTCGGCGCGCTGATCCTGGTTGTCTGCGGGCCGCTCATTCCTGTTTTCATGGCGCTGATTGGTATGCGTGCCAAGGCTGCGAGCGAGACGCAACAGGAAGAACTTGTGCGGCTGAGCGGCAGTCTGCTGGACAGGATCAGGGGCCTGGAAACACTGACCTTGTTTGGCGCAATCGAGCGTACCCGGCGGCAAATCGCTGACGCGGGCGAACGGTTCAGAACCGGCACCATGCGCGTCCTGAAGATCGCATTCCTCTCCTCAACCGTTCTGGAACTCTTTTCTGCTCTCGGAATAGCCTTCTGCGCGGTCTATGTGGGGTTCTCGCTATTGGGTGAAATCCAGGCTGGAACCTGGGGCGGGCCCCTGACTTTTGCGCAGGGCCTGTTCATTCTGCTGCTCGCACCGGAGTTCTTTGCCCCCTTGCGTGCCTACGCGGCAGCCTATCATGACAGGGCAGGCGGACTTGCCGCGCGGAAGAAGCTGGCGACACTTTTCCCGTCGCGGGACACCCCCGGAAACCCTAAGCGCGCTGAACGATCAGACGAGCCGGTCGGTACCATTTCACTTTCAGGCCCGCCCACCATTCAGTTCAGGTCTGTCGGCATTTCCCATGATGAGCGCTGTGTCTTCAAGGAGTTCGATCTGAGGATTGAGCCGGATGAAACGCTTTTGGTCGAAGGGCCGAGCGGCAGCGGCAAGACCACACTGATTGACGGGATACTGGGCTTCCAGGAGCCTGATTCCGGCAAAATTCAGGTGAACGACCTTACTGCAACCGCGATTGCACCGTTGCTTCGTCGAAAGGTTATATGGCTCGGCCAGTCGCCAAGGCTGTTTCACGGCAGTCTCAAGGCCAACCTCCTGAGAGCTGTTGATACATCTGCAGCGGTTACGGAAGACGATCTCTGGCAAGCCCTTCGCCTTGCCGGGGCCGAAGCGCTCGTCCAGCGTTTGCCTCGTGGTCTGGAAACACCTTTGGGAGAAGACGGTTTCGGCCTCTCGGTTGGGGAGATCCGCCGGGTGGCTCTCGCGAGGGCGGCAATGCGCAAGGATGCTGTCCTGCTGCTGGCGGACGAACCAACAGCCTCGCTGGATGAAGAAACGGCAGCAGATGTCATCGAGGGATTGCGGAAACTTTGCGATGGCCGGACCGCCGTGATCGCCACACACGACCCAGCTCTTCGGAAAATCGCCTCGCGGCGGATTGACCTGAAGGCGCTCGGCGTCCTCGCCGAAGGGGAGGTGTTCGCGTGAGGTCTGTCTGGCATATCATTCGCACCCAGCACCGGTACGACAGCTTTCATTTCTGGCTTGGCATTCTTGTGGCATTGCTGCCTGCGGCTGCCGGGCTTCTTCTGCTCGGCGTTTCCGGCTGGTTCATCACCGCCGCGGCTATTGCGGGTTTGAGTGGCGCGTTCTTGAACATCTTTGCGCCAAGCGCGCTCATTCGCGCCTTTGCGATTGTCCGTACTGCCGGCCGTTACGGTGAAAGGGTCCTGACACATGACGCCACGTTCCGGTTTCTGACCGGGTTCAGAAACCGGCTGTTTGCAGCGATGGCACTTAAGACAAACGACGGTCAGCGATCCGGATTGCTGCTCAATCGTCTGACACTCGACGTTGCCGTCCTCGATACGGTTTATTTGCGTCTGGTTGTTCCTCTGGTGCTGTCGCTGGTTGTTGCTGTCTCGCTGCTTCTGGTCTGGAGCAGCGTATCGCTGCTATTGTTGCTTGCCGGAGCAGTCTTCGTTTTGGCCTGGCTCGGGCTCGCGGTCTGGACCTTTGCACGGTCCGACACCAAAACCGCTCGCCGCTCTGACGCGGCGCTGGATGCCATGCGGCTTCGAGCTGCGGATCTGGCGGCAGGCCGGCGGGATCTTGCGATTTACGGCGGTCTGGAAGCGGCGGCCGACTCGGTCCTTGTCGCCGACACGCGATTGGCGGAAGCCCAGGAGGTTGAGGATCGCCGTACCAGCAAGCTGACAGCGAGTTCCACGCTCCTTGGACAGCTGTTTCTTGCCGTCATGCTTCTTGTCTGTCTGCACGAAGTCGGGAATGGCGCGCTGACGGCGGCTTTCAGCGTCGGTCTGATACTGATGGTGATGGGGCTTCCGGAAATATTTTCGATGAGCTTGCCTGGCCTTTCCAGGTTGCCTCGCGTCGCGTTGGCAGCTGGTCGGATCATGAACTTGATGCGTCGCCCCGATGAGGTCGAGCCTTCGCAGAGCCTTTCCGTACCAGAAACCGGACGCCAAGGCACCGTGCCTGCGCTCGCTTTCGAGGACGTCAGTTTTGGCTATCCCGGTGCTGACAGAAGCGTTCTGGAGGGACTCTCCTTTCACCTTGCGCAAGGCGAAATTCTCGCATTGGCAGGGCGCAGCGGTTGCGGCAAGTCGACGATTGGGGCATTGGCCGCGCGGTTACGAAAGCCAGGGCAGGGGAAGATACTGCTGGGTGGGCTGGAAATCGACGGTATCTCCGAGAAAGAGCTACGCCGCAAGGTTACCGTCATTGGTCAAAAGGCCTATCTCTTCAACGAGACCGTTGCCGAGAACCTGCGTGTTGCAAACCCGGATGCTGGCGACACGGAACTTTGGCGTGCGCTTGAACAGGCGGCGCTTGCTGAACGTATTTCTGAAAATCCGAAAGGCCTGCAGACCATTCTCGGTGAGGGGGGGCTCGGACTGTCCGGTGGAGAGCAGAGGCGTCTTGCCCTGGCGCGTGCCTTTCTGACGCGGCCGGCCCTGTTTGTTCTGGACGAGATGACCGAGGGACTGGACGCCGCAACCGCTGCGGATGTTCTGGACCGGTTTTTGTCCTATCGCGGCGATGCGGCCGTCCTGATGATTGCACACCGTCGGCAGGAGTTGGAGCGGGCAGACCGCGTGCTGGATCTGACGGCACCATGCGGCAGCGGCATTCGGTCGCCGGAAATAATTCTTTCCGAATTTCAATGAGTTCTCCTGCAGTTTTCCGCATCTTGAGGTTGTCGCGACCTAACTGTCGCATTGACCTTGGGGGGGCGGTGGGCCACGATCAGGCCATAGGAAGACTCGTTTTCCAAGCCGGTTCATTGACGGGATTGGCGGCCGCAATCCGCATTCACTGTGAAGTTGATTGCCGTTGCCGGATCGGGACGAAAACCGGGTTTTCAATCAAGATCGACACAGGCCCGGTCTCCTCCGACAGGGCATTTACCCGTCGATCGTCCTGATGTGCAGACGTGCCTGTTGGCGTTCGATAGAACGTTGGACACGACTGCCGAAATGCTCGGGCCTCTCCGGTCCGTAAAGGGGGAATACGATGGAACTGAACGTCGTTGACCTGTCCCGGCTGCAATTTGCCATGACAGCGCTCTACCACTTCCTGTTTGTGCCTTTGACCATCGGCCTGTCGATCCTGCTGGCCACCATGGAAACAGTCTATGTGATGACCGGCCGAGAGGTCTGGAAGCGCATGGTCAAGTTCTGGGGCACCTTGTTCGGGATCAACTTCGTCCTGGGGGTCGCTACCGGTCTGACGATGGAGTTCCAGTTCGGCATGAACTGGGCCTACTTCAGTCAGTATGTCGGCGATGTCTTTGGTGCGCCTCTGGCGATCGAGGGCCTGATGGCTTTCTTTCTGGAAGCCACATTCGTTGGGCTGTTCTTCTTCGGCTGGGACAGGCTCTCCAAGCGCCAGCATCTGGCTGCCACCTGGGCTGTCGCGATTGGAACAAACCTGTCGGCACTCTGGATCCTGATCGCCAACGGCTGGATGCAACACCCTGTCGGGTCCGCATTCAACCCCGACACCATGCGCATGGAAGTCACCAGTTTCTATGAAGTGCTGTTCAATCCGGTGGCGCAGGCGAAGTTTGTGCACACCGTTTCTGCAGGTTATGTCACCGCGTCGATGTTCGTTCTGGGTATCTCTGCCTGGTACATGTTGAAAGGCCGACATATTCCGATCGCCAAACGATCCATGGCCATCGCGTCCGCCTTCGGCTTTGCATCTGCACTTTCGGTTGTCGTTCTCGGGGATGAAAGCGGCTACGAGGCCAACCTGAACCAGAAGATGAAACTGGCGACGATCGAAGCCATGTGGGAGACCGAGCCGGCTCCGGCCTCGTTCAACGTGATTGCCTGGGCGGATATGGAGAAGCGGGAGAACGTCTTTGCTATCGAAGTTCCCTATGTCATGGGCCTGATCGCAACGCGTTCCCTCGACACGATCATTCCCGGCATCAAGGATCTGGTTGAGCGGACAAAGGACCGCATTCGGCAGGGTGCCATAGCCTGGGATGCGCTGCAGAAAATCCGGCAGGATCCGGCAAATGCAAGCGCGGATGTCCGCGAAACCTTCCTGCAGAACGAGAACTCGCTTGGGTACGCCTATCTGCTGCTGCCGTTCACGGACAATCCGATGGAAGCGACCACCGCTCAGGTGGACGCGGCCGCCTGGTCCACCGTGCCGGAAGTCATGCCGATGTTCTATTCCTTCCGGATCATGGTGGCGTGCGGCTTCTTCTTCATCCTGATGACCACGGTGTTCTTCTACTATTCGTCGTCCGGACGGCTGGACGTTCTGAGAGAAAAGCGCCGTTGGCTGCTGCATGTCGCAGTCTGGTCGATCCCGTTGCCGTGGATCGCCTGCGAAATGGGCTGGTTTGTCGCCGAGTATGGCCGTCAGCCCTGGATCATCGAAAGTATGCTGCCGACCTCTGCCGGTGTCTCGAGCCTTAGCGTGACCGAGGTCCTGCTGACGCTTGCCGGCTTTGTTGCACTCTACAGCACGCTTCTGGTGATCGAGATCACGCTGATGATCAAATACATCAAGATCGGTCCGGAAGACGGCGAGAACCCGGATGCGGTTCCGGCCGCGCCAAAGCAGCCGGTCCCGGCCGCAGCCTCTGTACCAGCGGAGTAATCGAAAATGATCCTCTATGAAATGATCGACTACTCCATCCTGAAGATGATCTGGTGGCTGCTGCTCGGCGTCCTTCTGATCGGCTTTGCCGTGATGGACGGTTTCGACATGGGCGTTGGCGCGATGCTGCCCTTCGTTGCCGAGACAGATATCGAACGGCGTGTCGTCATCAACACGATCGGCCCGACCTGGGAAGGAAACCAGGTTTGGTTCATCCTGGGGGGCGGGGCGATCTTTGCTGCCTGGCCGCCGCTCTATGCCATCAGCTTCTCGGGGTTCTATCTGGCGATGTTCGTGGTACTGGCCGCGATGATCCTGCGGCCGGTGGCCTTCAAATATCGGTCCAAGCGGCCGGATCCCTCCTGGCGCAACGCCTGGGACTGGGCACTGTTCACGGGGTCTTTCGTACCGGCGCTTGTCTTCGGTGTTGCCGTCGGCAATGTGTTGCTCGGGGTCCCGTTCTCGCTCGATAACGATCTGCGCATGACATACGAAGGGTCGTTCTTCGCTCTGTTCTCGCCGTTCTCGCTGCTGTGCGGGCTGTTGTCGGTGACGATGCTCGTCACGCATGGGGCTGTCTGGCTTGTGATGCGGGCGTCAGGTGATATTGCTGCGCGCGCCCGGCGGTTCGGCACGGTAACGGCAGGCCTCAGCATCGCTCTGTTCGCTCTAGGCGGGTATCTCGTTGCCAGCGGCTATGTGGAAGGTTTCCGCATTACATCCGAAGTCGATCCGAACATGGCGGCCAATCCACTGGCAAAGCAGGCGATCACCGAAGGTGGGGCGTGGATGTACAACTACACAGTCCACCCCATCCTCTGGCTGGCCCCCGGTCTCGGGTTCCTTGGCCTGTTCGGAACGCTCGTGCTTTTGCAGACACGTTTCGAAATGCCGATCTTCCTCTTCTCGAAGCTGGCGATTTTCGGGATCATCTCGACAGTCGGTGTCTCGATGTTCCCGTTCATCCTGCCATCATCGATACAGCCCGAAGCCAGCCTGACGGTTTGGGACGCATCTTCCAGCCACCGGACCTTGTTCAACATGCTGGTGGCGACGCTCATCTTCCTGCCGATCATCCTTGTCTACACCGCTTGGGTGTACAAGGTTCTGTGGGGCAAGGTGGATGAAGAAACCATCGAACGTGACAACCACAGCGCTTACTGAGGAGACTGCAACATGTGGTATTTTGCCTGGGTCCTCGGAATGCCTTTGGCCTGCGCCATGGCGATCCTGAACGCGATGTGGCTGGAGCTGAGATCGGAGGACGAACGCCGCCGTCTGGAAGGCCGCAAGTAGTTCCGACTTTTCTGGAAATCGTGTTGGAAAATGAAAAAGCCCCGGATTGCTCCGGGGCTTTTTGCTGAACCAGTTCCTGGTGGATCAGGCGGCCTGAACTTTTGCAGCGCGCAGCTTTTCCAGGATGTTCTGCGGCGAGGAAACGCCGTAAGGATCGCTTTCGCAGTTGTCGGAGAAGCCTTCTTCTTCGAACCACTGCTCGACGATGCCGTCATTGATGACCGCGCCATAGCGCCAGGAGCGCATGCCGAACCCGAGATTGTCCTTGGCGACCAGCATGCCCATCTTGCGGGTGAACTCGCCGGATCCATCCGGAATAACCTTGACGTTCTCGACGCCCTGGGCTTTTGCCCAGGCATTCATCACGAAAGCGTCGTTGACGGAGATGCAGTAGATTTCATCAACGCCTTCAGCCTTGAACTCTTCAAACAGCTTTTCGAAATCCGGAAGCTGATAGGTGGAGCAGGTCGGAGTGAATGCGCCTGGAAGCGAAAACAGAACGACCTTCTTGCCCTTGAAGTAGTCGTCGCTGGTCTTGTCTTCCCAGCGGAACGGGTTCGGACCTTCAATGGATTCATCACGGACGCGGGTGCGGAAGGTAACGAACGGAACTTTTTTGCTGAGCATCGCAAACTCCAGAAATTGAACGGTTGCAAACTGTCCAGGGTGCCGAAATCGTGCCTTGCCCGCGGGAGGAGAACCGGGCAGGGCACAAGCGCCCTGAAAGTGGAGGAGAAGTTCGGCCTAGCCCATTTGCTGCAATGCCGCAATCCATTTTGCTCCGCAATAGACAAGAAGCCTGTGCGAAGCACTCAATCGAGGCGATATGCCGCTGGCCGACATTTCCAGGGGCACGGTTGGCGGACTTCTGTGGGTGGTCCGCCTTTTCCGGAAAAAGCACTCAAATCATTGTATACACGCTCAATTTCGGTCATTAAGCTGACCACGTCCCGTGCGGTTCGCCTTTGGTGCAATGCGGGGCTGAGGAGGGGGCTCCAGAAGGTCGGGTCTTTACGCCGTGACCAGAGCGAAATGCGACTTCCAGCAGCAAGAGTGATGAATGCGTAGGGTCTTTCGGGCGGTACACATGCTTTGCATGGGGTTTGCCGCGATCGTCTTTTTCGGCCAGCTGGCCATGGTGCTCATGCGCTATCTGCTTGGCTTCGGTCTTCTGGAAATCCAGGACGCGGTCAACTACGCTTTTGCAGCCCTCGTGGCCCTTTCTGTCGCCGTTTCCTTCGATGCAGACAAGCACGTGCGGGTCGATGTATTTCGCCAGAAGTGGAGCGAGCGGACAAACCGGCGTATCGACTGGCTTGGAGACCTCCTGCTCGCGCTGCCGGTCTTTGCAATCATGCTCTGGACGGCATTCCCGCTCGTCAAAAGCTCCTGGGCGATATTGGAAGGCTCTCCGGAAACCGGCGGTCTGCCCGGCCTGTTTCTGGTCAAGACCTGTCTGGTGATCCTGCCTGCGCTGGTGGTGATCTACATTCTTCAAAAGCTGTTCGGCGCGATGCGACGGAAATTTTCATGACTGCCGATATCATCTGGCTCATCATTCTGGCCCTTTCCGTATTTGCCTGTATTCTTTCCGGCGTGCCGGTCCTGCTTGCAATCGCCGGCGCACCGACGATTGTCGCGCTGGTCGCCGCCGCCACCGGGCATTTTGACCTCGTGTTCTTCCAGGCTGTTCCCCAGCGCGTTTATGGCGTGATGACAAATCCGCTCCTGTTGGCGGTGCCGCTTTTCGTGCTGATGGGGTTGCTTCTTGAAAAGTCGCGCCAGGCAGAACGGATGCTCCAGAGCCTGACGGCCGCAATGGGCGGGCAGCAGTCCGCTCTGGCGCTTTCTGTGGTTCTGGTGAGCGCACTCATTGCCGCCTCGACCGGTATCATCGGGGCAACCATCGTCATGCTGGGCACGATCACACTCCCGGCTCTGTTGGCCACGGGCGTGAACAAGCACATGAGCAGTGGCCTCATTTGCGCCAGCGGCACGCTCGGTCAGATCATTCCGCCGTCGATCGTTCTGATCCTCCTGGGAGATCAGGTGTCCAATGCCTACTTCGAAGCGCAGCAGGAAGCCGGCAACTTCGCGCCAGACCCGGTCACGGTGGGGGATCTCTTTGCCGGTGCGCTGATCCCGGGGCTGCTCCTGGTCGCGCTATATGCGGCATACGTCCTGCTGCGACTGCGCCGAGCCTCTCCGAAGGGACAGGAAGCTAAGACCCCGACACCAAAGCCTCGCGTGTCAGGCCGGGAATTATTCCGGGATATCGCGCCCACGCTCGGGTTGATCATCGCCGTGCTCGGCAGCATCCTGATCGGCATTGCAACGCCAACGGAAGCCGCAAGTGTCGGTGTCGCGGGGGCTGTCCTGATCGCGGCTGCAGGAAGCGACGGCAAGGTGGCGCGTGTTGCCATGGTCTGCGCTGCCTTTGCTATTGTGCTGTTGATCCTGCGCAGGCTCGGTCTGTTCGGTCTGGAGTTTGAAGGAGGCCGGATCAGCTGGACGACACTGACGATTGTCTCCGTCGCCATGACGGCCGCTGCCCTTGTCATGCTGGCCATCGCAGCAGCTTCTCTGATCCGGGGAGGGGTTCTTGTGCCCGCGCTGCGGGAAACCGTCACCATCACCGGTATGATCTTCGGCATCGTGATTGCTGCCAGCATCCTGTCGCTCGTGTTTCGGGGGTTCAACGGTGATGAACATGTGGCCGAGTTGCTGCACGCCTTGCCGGGCGGCGCTTATGGCATGTTGTTGCTGACAATGCTGGTGATCTTCCTGCTCGGATTCATTCTGGAATTCGTGGAGATCATTTTCATTGTTGTTCCGATTGTCGGACCGATTATCCTGCAAAGCGACATAAGCCCGGTCTGGTTTGCGGTCCTGATTGCGCTTAACCTGCAAACTTCGTTCTTGACGCCGCCATTCGGGTTTGCGCTTTTCTATTTTCGATCGGTTGCACCGGCGGATATCCGCACTTCTGACATTTATGTTTCGGTGATCCCGTTTGTCGCCATCCAGCTTCTGGCGCTCGGTCTGGTCGCCGCCTTTCCGGCTCTGGCAACCCTGTTGCCGGACGTCCTGTTTTGAACATCGAGGGAGACACAAGCATGAAAAGACGTGATTTTCTGAAGGCTGGTGCCGTCGCCGCACCTGCCAGCCTGCTGGCAGCACCGGCAATTGCGCAAGGCAAGATCGAATGGAAGTTGCCGACCTCCTTTCCGGCGAAGGCGCCGGGTGTCGGAACCAACGTGACCGCCTTTGCCGACCGCGTGGCTGCAATGTCCGATGGCCAGCTGACTTTCAAAGTCTATTCCAGTGGTGAGCTCGTACCGCCGTTCGGTGTTGAAGATGCCGTGGAGCAGGGCACTGCCGAGATCGGTCATTCGACGCCTTACTATGCCGCGTCCAAGAACACCGCCATGCACTTCTTCTCTGCCGTTCCTTTCGGCATGACCGCGGTCGAAACAACCGCCTGGCTTCGCTATGGCGGCGGACAGGACCTGTGGGACAGCCTTTATGAAGAACGCGGCCTCAAGCCGTTTTATTCCGGCAGTTCGGGCGTACAGGCGGCCGGCTGGTTCAAGAACCCGGTGGAAAGCCTCAACGATCTTGCCGGCCTCAACATGCGCATTGCCGGTCTGGGCGGCGAAGCCATGCGCAAGCTCGGCGTCAACGCCGTCCTGCTGCCGCCTCCGGAAATCTTCCCGGCCTTCCAGTCCGGCGCCATTGATGCGGCCGAGTGGGTTGGTCCCATGCTGGACCAGGCATTCGGCCTGCAGAAGGTCGCCAGCTACTGCTATGTTCCGGCCTTCCACGAGCCGTCAGCCGCGCTGGAAATCGTCGTCAACAAGGAAGCCTACGACAGCTTGCCGGCGAACCTTCAGGCAATCATCGCCTATGCTGCGGAAGCGGCTTCCGTCGAGACCACCGCACAGTTCGATTATTACAACGCGGTTGCCATGAAGAAACTGAAGGAAGACGGCGTTACCTTTGCCAACTTCCCGGATGATGTCCTGGCTGCGCTGAAGACGGCGGTTGCGGAAGTGATGGCGGAAAACGCTGCCGCCAATCCGAAGTTTGCCGAAGTGCAGAAAAGCTATGACGCGTTCCTCGAGCTTGCCAAGGACTACGCGGCACTGGTGAAGGCAACCACTTTCACCCAGCGCATGTAAGCAGAGTTGATCCTGCCGGTGGCATGGGCCACCGGCAGGGCTTCAGGTTTCCAGCTGCCTTTCGCGCAGGACGATGGCGATGCCGCTCGCGATGATGATCGCGGCACCGACATAAGTCGCAATGTCGGGAATTTCCCCCCACAAGAGCCAGCCGAGCAGGGTCGCCCACAAGAGCGCGGTATAATCGAATGGCGCGACAACGGCCGCCGGGGCAAAGCGGAAGGCCTGTGTCATCAGGGTGATACCGGCCGTGCCGAATAGCGCGATGCCAAGAAACAGCCAGATGTCCTCCGCGCGTGGCTGCACCCAGACGAAGGGCATCGCAAGGGCACTCATGATTGCGCCGGCCCCCACCAGATAAAGCATCAGGGTCCAGACACTCTCGCGCGGGTCGACAAGGCGGGCGCTGAGCATGAGCGCGGCATAGAAGAAAGCCGTTGCGATTGGGAGGAGCGATGCTGCCTGGAAAGTGCCTGAACCCGGACGGACAACCACCAGAACGCCCAGAAATCCCACGAGCACTGCCGTCCATCGACGCCAGCCCACTTGTTCTCGCAAGACCAGGGCGGAAAGCGCTGTCACAAAAACAGGCATGACAAAAATCAGCGCTGTTGCTTCGGCGAGGCCAAGAAGGCTCAGCCCGGTGAAAAACAGCGTGGCGGCGCAGAGCCACAGCACTCCGCGCAGAAGATGGGCTGCCGGGCGGTGCGAGATCAAGGCAGATCTTCCACCCATTCTCAGTGCGATCAGAACCGCAATCGGAAGCGCGATCAAATTGCGCAGAAACAGGATCTGGATAGGGCTGTAGTCAGCCGTCAGTGTTTTGGCAATGGCATCGTTGAGGCATAGGCACACGACACCTGCACACATCATTCCGATTCCGGTGGTCACCTGATTGCGGCCGCCGGCCATGGCCGTTTCCATTCCCATATCTCCCTGGTTTTGGCGCAGTGAAGCATCGGGGCAGGCAGGGCGGCAAGGCACGATTTCACGAAATCAGGCCTGTCCGGACACCAGGAGAAACTGGAATACGGAAATTGCTGATGCCGCTACGTAATTCGTTTCGAGGCGATAGTGTTTTGCGGTAAGGTGCAATCATCGATTGTTTTCGACGTTCCCAGGTCCACTGTCCGGAAGCCCCGTCCCATGGCATTGACGTCTCCCTATTTCCGCAACGTGCCGCAGCTCACTGCAGCGTCCACCAACAGCCCTTGGCTCGGCAGCGGGTCAAGCGGTCATGGAGTGCATCTGGTTCAGTTCGGGTTGATTGACCTGGGGTTTCCCATGCCAAAATCCGTTGGTGGAACGGGGCTCAGTCCGGATGGGGTCTACGGCAGTGAAACCGTGCAAAAGGTCAAGGAGTTCCAGCGTTCTACGCATGGCGGAGCCCCGATCAAGGACGACGGCGCCGTCGGACGAAATACCATGGCCAAGCTGGACCGGGCGCTCGCGTCCTTCACTCACAAGGTTCGGGTGCACATCTTTGTCGTGGTGACGCCGGATGCTCCGGTGGCAACCGCGGAAACGACTGCGAAGGAGCTTTACGGACATTACGGTATCGACTTCGAGGTTGCTTCCATCCAGTCGCTGGCATTGACCGCTGCCGAGGAGACGGAGTTTTCGCAGCATGGCCTCTTGTTTGCACGGATGAAGGAACTTGCCGAGGCGCATACGTCCGTCAGGATTCGTCCGAATGAAATCATGGTGTTCTATATCCGTCGCTTCAATCCCGACACGGATCTGGCCCTGTCCAAGGCCAACCACACGGGTGCTGTTACCCGAATCAAGAAGAACGCGGATGCCAGCACACTTGCCCATGAGGTCGCCCATAATCTGATCGACAGTCCACGGGGTGTGAGCGAGCATGTGGCGCACAAGCAGAACATCCTGGCGACACTGCCCCGGACCACGCCCTTTGTGCTGAGTGTCGAACAGATTGAGCAGATGCGGCGCAACATTCGGCTGTTGCGGGCGTGACGCCGGTAAATTGCAGACCATGGCCATCTGGTCAGCATCGTTAGCGGAGGCTAGCATCCGGCAGTTCAAACTGATCCATCTTTGACAGAGAGACCCGCATGCACGCCTTCCTGCCGTTCAATCTAGACGACATCGCTCCCGAACAAGATGCGCCAGCTCCGGAAAAGGTCATTGCGGGTGATCCTAAGTTTACCACCTGGTTGGTTGAGACGACGGACAACGAGACCCTGTTCTCGGGCGTATGGGAAGCAACACCGGGGGCCTGGAAAATCTCTTATGACGAGTGGGAGTTCTGTTCGATCCTTTCCGGCAGGTCGGTGCTGACCGACAAGGACGGCATCACCCGGGAAGTTGGGCCCGGAGACAGCTTTGTCCTGCAGCCCGGTTTCTCCGGAACCTGGGAAGTCCTTGAAACCACTCGCAAGCTTTTTGTGATCCGCCTGCCGTCTTGACGCAGGCATTCCAGGAGCTGAGCAACGTGACTTTTCAGGATTAGCTGCGAACGCATATGAGCACGTACCCTGACCTTTTGGAGTTCATTAAGGTCAGGGTAGATTGCAGCGCTATTGTTCGGGGTATCTCAACAGCATCGTGCTGCTCGTAAGCTGATGAGACTTTTGAGGCAGCTGAAGAGAAACCGAGAACGGTGTTACCCGGTTTGCATTTTTCGGTCAGATTACTTCTGCGACTGAAAACCGGCAGGTTCTGTCAGCAACAGGATGACGAACACCAGAACGGGCGTCAGCACCACGCTTGCCAGGAAGCAGCCGAAGGAACCAAGCCGTGTGTCCCGACCGCGGTAACCGACCAGGACACACAAGAGCAGATAGATGACCAGTGGTGCGACAAACATCAGGCGGCTTCCGACTTCTCTTCCGCGATGTCTTCGCCCTTCTTCACCATCTTCTTGAAATGCTCCTTGTAGGCAGCCGCGTCGAAACTCAGGAAATCTCCACCGGTTTCAAAATGCTGCTGGAATACCTTGCCGACGGCAAAGGTGAAGGCACCAAGCGTAGCGCCTGATCCAACGATACCGAGCGCAGTGCCGAGCACGGGAATGGTCTTCATGAAGCTGGTGGCAATAAAGGTTCCCGCACCGACACCGCCGAGACTTCCCAGAAGCGTCGTTACTGCGGTTCTTGCGCGATTTTCCGAGAATGGCACGTCATAGACGGCTGCCAGCTTGCGGATGAGGTTGAGCTGCGTTCCGATTGCGGCGACGAGATCGAAGATCGGAACTGGAATGAGGCCGGTACCTGTACCGACGATGACATGGTCCCGAATGATCTTTTCGGCTGCCAGCGTGCGTTCTTCCGGGGTCAGCGGAGCACTTTCGGTCTGAGTCTTGCCGTCTGCCAGCTTTTCAGCTGCATCAACAGTGTCCTCAGCTTCTGATTTTGCGGAACTTGTGCGAGTGGACTTCGTTGTCATTTCACAGTTTCCTTCCTTCAGCGTCGCAGCTCCCCGCTGCTTACCCTACGTGAGCGTAGCTTGAGTGCGGTCCGATTTCAATCTTACAATCAGCGCGGTATCAATTGTCAGTTTGCGGCTTTCCCGTGTTTTGATCATTCGAAGCAGGCGCGGTCTCACCTGACGTAGTGCTTTCGCTTGACGTGTTGTCGCCGGTCGAATTTTCGTCAGGCCTCAGCTGTGTCTCCTGATCTTGAGATGTATCTGCCTCTGCTGTAGGAGCGTTCGGGAAAAGCTGTGGCAGGTTATCGAAATCAGGCAGTCGGTAGCGCTGCGGATTAACCGGAGCGGGTGCTGGTAAATTCGGCTGGTTTGCAATGTCGCTGCCCAGGATGAGCGGAAGCTGATCTTTCCCGCCACCGACAATCACGATCTTGCTGTTGTTGGACTTGGACAGTTCGACGGTCGCTTCAATTCCGCGCCAGGTCAGCAGTTGCGGCGTCAGGGCATCTGCAACAATCGAGTAGAATGTCTGGTAGCCGATGGCGTCGATCCGCTTGCGTTCCGCTTCCTTGCGGGCCTGCTCCAGCACGTATTCATAGGCGAGGGCGTTCTGTTCCTCGGTCAGCTTACGTGAAATCGCCTGATTGATTTCCTTCGGCAGTTCGATCCGGCGAATGATAACCTGGTCGAAGACGATGAGATCCTGCTTGTTGGCTTCAATGGTCTCCATGACTTCCTTTTCGAGGCGCGTCATGTCGACCTGGTAAAGCTCATGAGGGTCGTATTTGCCGATCACCGAGCGAACCGCTTCCACGGCGGTCGGGCGGACGAAACGGTCGGCGTATTCCGGCCCGATCGCTCGGTGCAGTTTGCCGGCATTATCCGCCTTCGGGTAATACAGAACCGAAATATCGGATGTGATGCGCAAGCCGTCCGCTGCCAGGCCGTGGACCGTTTCATCCTGTTTCTGGATGCGGACTTCGTACCGGTAGATGCGGTTCCACGGCCATTTGATATTGATGCCTTCGGGATAAACAAACCTGGTTTCGGTGCCGACGGTGAGGGTTCTGAACAGAACGCCGACTTCACCCGGCCCGATGACAAAGAACGTCAGCGGCCACAAGACAATCGAGACGAAGCCGAGCAGCAGCAGATAGGCGATGGCCTTGTCGGTCCGGCTCATCCTGTGGATCTTGCGCGGCTTCTTTTTCGGCTTACCAACTTCGACGTCGTCTTCCGCAACGCTCATTCAGCGCTCCCAGGAATTGAAACGGCTCCGCAGCTCGTTAAGGTGACCTAGCGGCCAAGAAACGCATAAAAACAAGAACTCTCAATGCTTTCCGAGCAGTCTTGTCTGCGTCAATTGCAGCACAGTTGCAAGAAAACAACTCTGTGGCAAGCGTGTTTCTTGAGCTAGGAAAGAGCCAAAGAATTTGCTTAAGTTGTGTTGTGTAGCGTTGCGTCACTACAACGTATGGTTAATTTCACGGTTTGTGAAACCAAGATCGAAACAGACTATGGGAGTGGTGAGTGTCAGCCAGCACAGGGTCATTCAGTTTCGATCGCAAGGACCTTAGCCGGTTCCTTTTCGACCTTTACGATTATGAGCCAAGGCTCTTGCGCAAGCTGATCTCCGCCAGGCCCTACGTCTGCCCATTCGAAGAGATGGAGCGGCATGTTCCAGCAAATGCAAAGGTTCTGGATGTAGGCTGCGGTAATGGCGCGTTGCTGGCGATTCTGCTGGCATCCGGAAGGATAAGCGAAGCAACCGGCTGCGATGTCCACGAAGGCGCTCTTGCCTCGGCCTGCAAGGCAGCGGGGAGAACGGGGCAATCAGCGGACGTATCCTTCCTGCGAATTGGCAGCTTCGCGGAGCTGCCGGACGACTGCTTCGATGTGGTGACCATGGTCGACGTGCTGCACCATGTTGCCGAACCTGAACGGATGACGGCTGTTGAAGAGGCGATCAAACGGGTCGGTCCCGCAGGAGTGTTCCTTTTCAAGGATATGGTCGAAGCACCTTTCTGGCGCCGCCTGGCCCACAATATCGATGACCTGATTTTTTCCGGTGAATGGGTGAAGCAGGTGAAAACCGCAGAAGTTGAGAAGCAGGTAAGGGCTGCGGGCTTTGAACTGGTCGAGAGTCTCGAAATACCAAGGGTCTTTTACGGCAATACCCTGAGGGTTTTTCGAAAAATTTAGTAAACGTCGAAAAGAGATATGTTGAACTACGAATGTGAATAAAAATTAACTTATCTTCTGCGAAAAATTCGTGAATTGTTTTTTTTTGCCGTTAGGTCATGAGAATGAAAAGTGAGTAGGTAGCGAATTTAAACGATCGATTACTTTGCTAAAAACCGGTCTTAGGGGGTGATTTGAGTTCTGGTGTTGCAAATCGTCATATGTTTCTGGCCGGGTATATTCTGGTGCCTGGAAGCCATTTCGCCGGCATGTGGCGCCACCCGTACAGCGAAACGGATTTCTGTGATCCCGATCTCTTCAAGGATACGGCGGTCACATTGGAACGGGGCGGGTTCGACCTCGCATTCATTCCAGAATCGCTCAGCGTGACAACCGGACTGAACGACAACTACGAAACCTTTTTGAAACACGGTGCGGTTGGTGCCATCCGCCATGACCCGAACCTGCTGGTTTCCCTCATGGCCTCGGTAACGCAGTCGCTCGGTTTTACGGTCACGCTATCGACCACCTACATGGAACCTTATCATCTGGCCCGTACGCTCAGTACGCTGAACCATTTCAGCAGGGGCCGGATCTCGTGGAACGTCGTGACCTCCGCTGGTCCGAGCAACGGGCACAATTTCGGTCATTTCCCAAAGCTCATTTCTCCCGAAGCCTATGACAGGGCAGAAGAGATCCTGGAGATCTGCCGCAAGCTCTGGAAGTCCTGGGAACCGGACGCGCTGGTAAGTGACAAGGGGTCCGGGCTTTACGCGGACACCGGCAAGATCCATCCCATTGATCACGAAGGCGAACGCTTCAAGCTCCGAGGTCCCTTGTCACTTCCCGCCGGACCGGACGGTGAACCGATCCTGATGAGTGTCGGCGTTTCTCCGCGGGGTCGCGATTTTTCCGCCAAATGGGTTGATGTCGTTTTCGCCATTCAGGCAGATGCCGAGGGCATGTCGGAACTGCGTGCAGATGTTCGCCGCCGGGCTGCAGAGATGGGGCGCGACCCGGAGAAGATATTCCTGCTGACGGCGGTGCAGCCTGTGATCGGAGAAACCGAAGCCATTGCAAAAGCGCGGGCCGAATATCTGGACGAGCTGATCCATCCGGATGTCGCCATCGCCTTTCTGTCGGGCATGATCGGCGTCGACGCGACAGGTTTCGATCCTGATACGCCAATCGACAAGGTGTTGGAAAGCTCCGGCAAGTCGCCAAACAAGGCGGCTGTCGATGGCGGAGCCGCATTTCCCTGGTTGGAGAGGATCCGGGAAGAGGACAGGGGAAGGCTCTGGACGCTTCGCGACATTGCCATTCGGATGGCACGGAGCACGTCGACGCCGCGTCTTGTCGGAACGCCGGAACAGGTGGCCGATCAGCTTGAGAGCTATTTTACAAGCGGCGCTTGCGACGGCTTCGTGATTACCCCGACCCACTTTCCCGGAAGCTTTGACGAGTTTTCCCGCTCCGTCGTGCCAATTCTCCGCCAGCGAGGGCACGTACGGCCGGCGGGGCACGAACCTTTGACACTCAGGCAGCGCCTCGGGCTGCAAGGCTGACGATATTTCAATTCGGTTTCGGCCGGACAGGCAAAACAGAAACGGCAATTCTTCGACGGAGTTGATCTCAATGACATCCCGCGAAAGTGGTTTCCAGACAGCAAGGGCAAAGGCTGCCTCAGGCAGCATTGCGCGTCCGGATGCCAGCCATTTGCCGTTGGAAGCAACATCGGACAATGAGAACGCTTCTGTTCGCGCACTTTTTGCCAGGCAAGTGAAGTCGGGGCCCCGCGAGACCGCACTGATACTGCCGGATAGGGTTCTGACCTTCGAGGAACTGGACCGGAAGGCGAACCGTGTCGCGTGGTACCTCATCGGCCGGGGTATCGGGCCTGGCAAGATCGTGGCACTCGGCTGTGCTGCCGGGCCGGACCTCGTCGTAAGCCTGCTGGGCGTGATCAAGACCGGAGCGTGCTACATGCCGCTCAATCCGACCTATCCTCGACAGCGTCTGATTGACATGCTTCAAGACGCAGAACCGGATCTGATCCTTGCGGAACAACCGGTCGCCGGCGTCGTTGAGGCGGCTGGTCAGACAACGCGGGCGGTCTTTCTTGGAAACGGTTCGCTGAGCCGGGAAATCGCCAGACAGCCTGATATCGCACCTGTGGGTGGTGATCTTGTTCGCCGGCTGACGGGCGATGATCCTGCCTATCTGGTTTATACGTCCGGTTCCACCGGGCGGCCCAAGGGCGTGCTGGGACGGCAGGCCGCTCTTGCCAACAGGCTGGCCTGGATATCGGAAGCCTTGCCCTTCGCGCCAGGTGAGCGAACGCTGTTCAAGACCTCATTGAACTTCATTGACGGGTCGACCGAGTTGTTGGGCGCCTTGTGCAATGGCTGTGCGGTCGTCCTTGCAACCGGCAATGTTTCCGCTGACCCAAGGCGACTGGCAGAGACGGTGGCGACGTTTGCCGTCACGCGGTTGACCGTTGTGCCGAGCCTGCTGGCAAGTCTTCTCGAGGACGACTGTTTGCCAGACTTGAAGGGCTGCCAGACCTGGGTCACGAGTGGCGAGCCTCTGCCATCAGGTCTCTTGCAAAAATTCTGCGAAAAACTGCCAGACGCCCGTTTGTTCAACTTCTACGGTGCGTCAGAAGCTGCGGGGGACAGCCTCTGGGCGCGGTGTGATGCAGACGGAAAAATTGCCATCGGCAACGCTATACGGGAAACAGGCGTCTACCTGCTCGACGATCTGCTTCAGCCCGTATCCGACGGAGAGACCGGTGAACTCTACATAGCCGGCACAGGTCTTGCGCTTGGATATCATCGCCAACCGGACAAGACCGCAGAACGGTTTATAGCTTCGCCTTTCGGGCCCGCTGGTGCCTTGCTTTACAGAACAGGCGACGTTGCGCGGCGGATGCCTGACGGTGGCTACGAGTATCTGGGGCGGTCCGATCATCAGGTGAAGATACGCGGCGTCCGCGTCGAGCCGGGAGAGGTCGCAGCTGCCCTGGACAGATTACCTGAGGTTGCCCGCTCGGCTGTCGTTGCGAAGCGACGTGACAACACGGACGTCTATCTTGCTGCCTATGTTGTTTGGGAAGTGGGAGCCGACAGGGATGTCGCAAGGCTTTTGGCCGCCTTGGCAGAAGCTCTCCCTCCAGCCTTTCTGCCGTCTGCAATCGTAGCTCTCGATGCGCTTCCGCTCACACCCAATGGCAAGTTGGACAGGGCAGCGTTGCCGGATCCGGTGCCGACGGCTGGGCGGAGCGCAAGCGGAACGCAGAGCGACCTTGAAACCGCAATCTGTGAGGCATTTACAGAGCTGCTCGGCGTCCACTCGGTTTCAGTACAGGATAATTTCTTTCTCCTGGGTGGGCATTCACTGCTGGCCGCGCGTCTTGCGTATCGACTGAGAGACCGTTTTGGTGTGCAGATTGCTCCGGGCGAGATTTTCGACACGCCGACACCGGCTGCGCTTGCCCGTCTGATAGGGGCAGCGAAACCATGTTCCCTGAAACAGAAATCCGTTGCGCGGCCCGACAAGGTTCCGCTGTCATCTGCTCAAAAGCGTCTCTGGTTCCTGCAGCGGCTTCACCCGGAAGATACTTCCTACAATCTGGCCTACCGCTTCCGGCTTTCCGGTGCTGTCGATCCGTCCGTTCTTGGGCAAGCCTGGTCAGACGTTATCGAGAGGCACGAGGTCTTGCGGACCGTTTATCCGCAAGACGGGTCCGGAGCACCGTATCAGGAGATCCGTCCGGGTTTCGTTTCGGAAGACGTCATCCGGATTGTTTCAGTACCGGCAGCTGTAGGCAGGTCAGAACTCTCCCGTCAGTCATCCAGGCCGTTCGATCTGTGCAAGGACCTGCCGGTGAGGGTGTCCATCGTTTCGGAAGATAATTTCAATCCCGAACTGCAATGCATGATGCAGATTGTCGTGCATCATATCGCGATTGACGGTGGTGCCCTGCGCCCATTGCTTGCCGACTTCGCGACGGCCTTTGAGGCTAGAAAGAGCGGCAAGGAACCTGTCTGGAAAAAGCCGGCAGTCCAATATGCTGACTTCGCAAGTTGGCAGCATACCTGGCTGTCCGAGGCCGGAGAACAGGAACTTGCCGCTCGTCTTGCCGAAGTAAGCGAAGACCTCGCAGGCGCGCCGGATTGTGTTGATCTGCCTTGTGCCGAGGGGCAACGAAAGAATACCTATTGGCAAGGCGACGGAGTAGCCGTCGCAATCCCGCCAGAGCTTCATTGCAAGCTTGAGCGACTGGCAATGGACACTCGGACCAGCCTGTTCATGGTACTGCAGGCTGCGATGGCTGCGACCTTGTCGCGGCTCGGCGCAGGGGAAGACATCGTCATCGGAACACCTGTCGATGGCCGCCCGGACAGCTCTTTTGAAGAAACCATAGGCCTCTTCGTCAATATGCTGGCGCTCCGGAGTGATCTTTCCGGCAGGCCGACCTTTCGCGAGTTATTGGCCGATACGCGTCAGCGGAACCTTGCCGCCTATTCCCGTCGGGACGTGCCGTTCGAACTTGTGGTCGACAAGGTCGCTCCACGCAGGGACCTGTCCTTTCATCCGGTGTTCCAGACCGTTCTGGCGCTCGATATGGCAGGAGAGACTGTTCTTAGCTTGCCGGGGTTGGCCTGCGAAGTTGAAGACGTGCCTGTCGAAACCTCAAAGTTCGATCTTTCCTTCGACCTGACTGCTCATCGCGACGAGGTCGGAGGCGCAGGCGGTATCGACGGGTGGATCGAATTCCGGACAGATCTCCTGGATCGGGAGGTTGCGGGCAATATTTCCCGGCGTTTCATCGATCTACTTCGCGCAGCCGTGGAAAATCCGGAGAAACGGATCGACCACCTCATGATTGTCGATCCCGACGAAGCGTCACGCCTTGCCGCCTTGTGCGAAGGCGAGCAGGTCGAAAAAGCTGCGATCGAAATGTCCTTGCTCGAGCGGTTTCGTCTGCTGGCCAGGCAAAAGGGCGAGAAGGTCGCTCTCTCCAGCCAGACCCGCAGGCTTTCCTACGCTGAGCTCGACGCATTGTCGGACAGGGTTGCGCAAAACCTCCTCCGCCGGGGCGTTACGCCCGGGGCACGGGTTGCGGTCCTGATGGACCGTTCCATTGATCTTGTCGTCGCAACGCTCGCGATCGTGAAGGCGGGCGGGGCATATGTTCCCTTGAACAGGAACGATCCTGCCAACCGGCTTCAACAACTCGTTGCCGACACCCGGGCCCACCTCGTGCTGACTGACAGTGAAGACGCGATATCAGTCAGTTTCAATGATGCACCCTGCGTTCCTTTCAGCCACCTGCAAGTGGCGACGGGAAAGGAGACCTTACCGAATATCACCGCCGGACAGATTGCCTGTGTTCTCTTCACCTCCGGCTCCACAGGCAGGCCGAAGGGGATCGCGATCAGCCACCGCAATATTCAGGCCCTCGCGCTCGACGGATGCTGGCCGGAAGGCTCTCATGAGCGGGTCTTGCTGCATTCGCCCTATGCATTTGACGCTTCGACCTATGAAATCTGGACGCCGCTCATGTTGGGGCAGGAGCTTTTCGTCGCGCCGCCTGGCATTCTCGATGCTGAAACGATTGCGCGGCTGGTCGAAGAGCACAAGGTATCTGCAGCCTGCATCACGACACGTCTTTTCAACATCATTGCAGGTGAAAAACCCGAAGCATTCAAGCCTTTAAGGTCAGTGCTGATAGGTGGTGAGGCGGCTTCCGCAGAAGCCTTGCGCCGGGCAACGGCAGCTTCGCCTGGTACGCGGTTCGTCAATGGCTATGGCCCGGCAGAGGGCACGACCTTCGTGACCTGGCATGCAATGCACACGCTGGAGAAATCCGCCCACAAGGTTCCCATCGGGTTGCCGCGTGACAATTGTAGCGTCCGAATTCTGGATGACCGCCTGCAACCTGTCGGTATCGGCATGGTGGGCGAGCTTTACCTGGCCGGTGACTGCCTGACGCTTGGCTATCTCGACCGGACCGGTCTGACGGCCGAGCGCTTCGTTGCCGATCCCGCGGGACCCGCAGGCAGCAGAATGTATCGGACCGGGGATCTGGTGCGCTGGCGCAGCGACGGCTTGCTTACCTTCGTCGGACGTGCCGACCACCAGGTCAAGATCAATGGCTTCCGTATCGAACCGCAGGAAATTGAAAACGCCATCGGTAGGCAGTCGGACATAGGCCAGTGCACGGTGATCGTGCGTGAAGACAGACCCGGAGAAAAGAAACTCGTTGCCTATGTTGTCGGTACGGGGACAGGAGAACCAGATCTTGCAGGCTTGCGAAAAAGGCTTGCCGAGACACTCCCTGCATTCATGGTGCCAGCCCATTTTGTTCTTCTGGACCAACTTCCTTTCACGACCAATGGCAAGTTGGACATCAAGCGCCTGCCTGCGCCTGAAATTCACGGCGATGGAGCGAAGGTACCTGCGGGGCAAACCGAGACCGATATCTGCGCATTGTTTGCTGATGTTCTGGGTCTGGAAACCGTAGGGCCTGCCGACAACTTCTTCGCACTTGGCGGCGACAGTATTCTCTCCATTCAACTGGTCAGCCGAGCACGGCGAGCAGGGCTGGTGTTTTCGGCAAGGGATGTCTTCAGCAACAAGACCCCTGCAGAGCTGGCAACGGTTGCGCAAAGGCAGCAATTGCCGGAGATCGGAACTGATCTCAAGTCAGGATGGATCAGCGAGGAAGATCTGAGCATTGTCAGGAGCCGCTACGGCGGTTTGCTATCGACGGTGTGGCCGTTGACGGGCCTTCAGTCTGGTTTGCTGTTTCACGCCTTGATGGACGCTGAGACGGGCGAGGACGCCTACAAGGTGCAGACGGTGGTCAGCTTGGATGGCCCGGTGGATGCGCAGCGTCTTGCGGCGAGCCTTCAGGCTCTCGTTGCCCGGCACGCACCCCTGCGGGCTGTCTTCTGCCATGAAGGCCTGAGCGATCCCGTTCAGGTGATCCTGTCGAAGGTCGAGCTGCCGTTTGAGCAGGTGGACTTGTCAGAGGACGTAGATCCGGAAGCGGAGCTTGAGCGGTTTCTCCTGGAAGACAGGGAGATCCGTTTCGACCTTGCTCAAGGTCCATTGCTGCGTGTCTGCCTCGTAAAACGCCCGGACGGTGGTGCCTGGCTGGTGTTGACCAATCACCACATTCTTCTCGACGGTTGGTCGCTGCCGGTGGTGATGCGGGAGCTGAAGGAGATTTATGAAGCCGGCGGGGCAGGGGTTCTGCCGCATGTAACGCCGTTTGACCGGTATCTCGGCTGGCTGCAGCAGCAGGACAAGACGGCTGCGAAAGCGGCCTGGCAAGAATCTCTGTCCGGTCTGGAAGAGCCGACCCGGCTGGCGGCCTCTGTCTATGGCCAGTCTGCAAACACGTCCTCCGGCTCCTCGTCTGCTGAAGGCAGTGCGGTGCTGCGCTTTGATGATCTGCTGAGCGAGGACGCATCCCGGTCATTGGAAGGCCTGGCCCGCACGCTGGACATCACCTTGAACACGGTGCTCCAGGGCGCCTGGTCGGTCGTGCTTGGCCGCATCTGCGGACGGGATGATCTGGTCTTCGGCACGACGGTCTCCGGCCGGCCGGCCGAGATCACCGACGTCGAAACCATGGCGGGCCTCTTCATCAACACCGTGCCGGTAAGGGCAAAGCCAGTTCCGGCAACATCCGTCAGCAGCTTCCTGAAGGAGCTGCAGTCCCGTCAGGCCGCACTTCTGCCGCATCAGCATCTTGGGCTGCCGGAGATCCAGGCAGAAGCGGGACTTGGAGACCTGTTCGACACGCTGGTGGTGTTCGAGAACTATCCCTTCAGCGACGAGACCCATGAGGCTTTGCCGGATGGCCTGAGGATCAGCGGTGTCGAGGTGCATGACCAGACCCACTATCCTTTGAGCCTGATGGTTGTTCCGGGCAAACGGCTGCTGCTGCGGCTGGATTGTCGGGAAGAACGGATCGGTGCAGACCTTGGCCGCAGTCTTCTTGGGCAGTTGTGCAATGTACTGGCGCAGATGGCCTCCCGTCCGGAAGCGCCGCTCGGATCTCTCGAGATGCTGCCGGCTTCCGAAAGAAAGGCTGTGCAGGACCGGTGGAACACAACACGGCACGCCTTGC